>Ga0268359_12626_pt1 | contig 131470 bp, 149 predicted proteins | sample BioMet11_FD_194416 | JGI IMG/M metagenome (GOLD analysis project Ga0268359, IMG submission 194416) | Sewage microbial communities from Oakland, California, United States - Biofuel 11 (PacBio Assembly) | ecosystem: Engineered > Wastewater > Sewage > Unclassified | place: USA: California...
CGACGAAACGACGACTTGCAAAGATTGCAAAAGCCAAGGAAGATCTCCTCTCCGACGCACGGAGGCTGGTAGCATAACGCAGGCGTTCTCGTCAGGCGACCACGTCTCCTGCACCCTACGGGGGAAAGACCCTCTCCGGGAACCTATATCACCGACCGCGACGGCATGGCGGTTGTAAAACTGTCAAGCGGCTCACAATATCGGGGTGGAGAAGGGCTGCTGTACGCTTGTTGGCCCCGGCTCCTGCGCCGGCGTCCCCACATGGCGCCGGTCCGGCAGGACCCGAAGCTGCCCGAGCTTTCTATTATATCAACGGGCGGGACGATTGCAAGCCGGATCGATTACCGGACCGGTGCGGGTCACGAGCCAGTTCGATGCGGACGATATCCTGACCGCAATCCCGGCGCTTGCCGAGATCGGGCGCTACCGCACGAACGTGCTCTACACCTCCTCTCCGAGAACATGACGCCTGCGATCTGGCAGGAGCTTGCCCGTGCCATCCACGACGAGATCAAGCACGGCGTCACCGGTGTCATCGTCACCCACGGCACAGATACGATGGCCTACAGTGCGGCGGCGGTGAGCTTCATGCTCGATACCCGGTGCCGGTAGTCTTTGTCGGGTCGCAGCGCTCAGCCGACCGCCCGTCAAGCGATAATGCCATGAACGGCGTCTGTGCGGCGCTAGCCGCAGAGAGCGGTCTTGGCGAGGTCGCCATTGTCATGCACGGGACGACAAACGACGATTACTGCGCAATCCACCGGGGAACGAGGGTCAGGAAGATGCACACCTCCCGGCGCGATGCCTTCCAGAGCATCGGGATCCCCCCGGTAGGGACCATCGATTACGCGTCCCGCACGGTTACGCTCTCTGATGAGGCGGTAAAACGGGGTACGCATAAGCTTGCCCTGCACGACAAACTCGAACCGCACTGCGCTCTCGTCCAGTTCTACCCGGGCATGGCCCCGGAACTCCTGAATGCATACGAAGGATACAAGGGCCTTGTCCTTGCCGGCACCGGCCTCGGGCACGTGAGCACGGCGCTGATCCCCGGGATAAAAAAACTGATCGCGGGCGGAACGCAGGTAGTCATGACCTCGCAGTGCATGCACGGCCGGGTCTGCGACCGGGTGTACGACACGGGCCGCGACCTTCTTAACGCAGGTGTCATCGAGGGCGGCGACATGCTCCCCGAGGTGGCGCTCGTGAAACAGATGTGGGTGCTCGGGAACGAGAAAGACCCGGAGAAGGCGGCAGCGATGATGGCCGCCGATCTCAAGGGCGAGTGCATGCGGAGGAGCGGCCATGGATTATAAGGCACTCGGCCTTGTTGCCGGGATCGAGATCCACCAGCAGCTGGACACGAAAGAGAAGCTCTTCTGCCACTGCCCGACCACGCTCATGGATAACGCGGAGCACACGGGAGAGATCTCCCGCTACCTCCGCGCAACCGAGAGCGAGATGGGGGAGATCGACCGGGCCGCACAGGAAGAGATGAAGCGGATCCGTAAGTTCCGCTACTATACCTATAAGACGACCTGCCTTGTCGAGAACGATGAAGAGCCCCCGGCGCCTTTTAACGAAGAGGCGCTTGCCATCGGCCTGACGCTGGCAAAGACCTTTGGCATGACGCCGATCCCGCAGGTCCACACGATGCGAAAGCTCGTGATCGACGGCTCGAACACGAGCGGGTTCCAGAGAACAGCGCTTGTCGCCATCAACGGGGCGCTCCCGAACGGCGGGAGCATCGAGACGATCTGTATCGAGGAGGAGGCGGCGCAACGGGTAAAGGACGAGATCTTCTCCCTTGACCGGCTCGGGATCCCGCTTGTCGAGATCACGACCTCGCCCTGCATGCACACCCCCGAAGAGGTGCAGCAGGTTGCCGAGTACATCGGGATGGTGCTTCGCTCAACGGGAAAAGTCAAGCGCGGGCTTGGCACGATCCGGCAGGATGTCAACATCTCGATCAAAAACGGCGCCCGGGTGGAGATCAAGGGCGTGCAGGAACTCGACCTCATCGCAGAAGTCGTCCGCCGGGAAGTCCAGCGCCAGCAGACCCTCCTTCTCATCCGCGAGGAACTGGTCAAACGCAACGCGGGCGTCGGGACCGAGCAGATCGATGTGACCGATCTCTTCAAAGGGACCGGCTCGGCGATCCTGAAAAAAGCAAAGAAGATCTCCGCGCTCGTCCTGCCCGGCTTTGCCGGCCTTGTCGGCCGCGAGCTCCAGCCCGGCCGCCGTCTCGGGAGCGAGATGTCGGACTACGCAAAGAAGTGCGGGGTGGGCGGGATCTTCCACACCGACGAGCTCCCCGCGTACGGCGTGACCGCGGAAGAGGTTGCAGAACTCCGCAAGGTTGTCCATGCCGGCGAGCAGGACGCCGTGATCCTTGTCTCGGGCGCAAGCCCGAAGCAGGCGGACTGTGCCTGGCACCAGGTTGTCGGCCGGGCACAGGTGGCGCTCTCGGAAAAGCCGGTGCCGGAAGAGACGCGCAAGATGCTCGAAGAGGGCAGTACCGCGTACATGCGGCCCCTGCCCGGCGCGGAACGGATGTACCCCGAGACCGATGTACTCCCGGTGCGGATCGATGCGGCCCGCTGGGATGCGGTCGTTATCCCCGAACTGCTGACCGTTACGGCAGGCCGGTACGAGAAGGACCTCGGCCTTGACCCGGCGGTTGCAAAGCAGATGGCGTTCTCCGAGGAGCGCCCGTTATTCGAGCAGGCCCTGGCAAAGGGCATCAGGCCCACGCTTGCGTCCCGCACCCTCCTTGCAACCATCAAGGAGCTCCGGCGCGACGGCATCGAGACGGACAAGATCCCCAACGCTGCGATCATCGCCGTGCTCGAAGCAGTCGAGAAGGGCAGCGCCGCAAAGGAAGCGATTCCCGACCTCCTCACCGCGATAGCAAAGGGCAGCACGGTCAAGGACGCGATGGCAACGCTTGCCCCGACCGTCTCCCGCGACGAGCTCGAAGCAGTGATCAAGAAGATCGTGACGGACCGGGCGGAGTTTGTCACCCAGAAGCAGAAGGGCGCACTCGGGCCCCTGATGGGCGTTGTGATGCAGGAGGTCCGGGGCTCGGTGGACGGCAAGGTTGTGAGCGAGCTGCTGAGAAAGGAGATTGAGAAGGTGCTTGCTCAGAAGAAGTGAGTAGGACTCACTTCCATTTGCTTTTTTGAGTTAGTGTACGGATTGGTTACCTGTTTGTTGTGACGAGCGATGGCCCCCCGCCTCAGGGCCCATCGCGGGGCAATGAGGGAGTAAAGTATTGTAGTTAATTGGGATAGCCAAAACTGCTAGACGTGATATGTTTAAAATTATCTGTTGAGATCATGGATTTGAACTCTAAATGACATAAATATAGAATTATTGCGAAAATCTTTATATTTCAACGCTGAAAAAAAGTTATGGCCGATAGAAAATCATCTAATTATTCTCTGATCTTTTCAAAATGGCTTAAAAGAAGTTATCTAATTATTAAAAAGTATATTCTTATTGGTATCATTATTTTATTACTCCTAATAGGAATTTTTTTCCTAATTTACTCTCACTATAATCCAAATTATGATTATATTTCAATATTATCCGGTATCTCCACATATGCTGTTGCTCTTTTTACTGCAATATATGCGTACATTTCATCAGTCCAAGTTGAAGAGATGAGAAGAGAACGGGAGCTTCAAAATCAACCATTACCTTGGATTACAAAAATAAAAGTAATTATCGAAAAACCTCAATTATTTTTATCTGGCCCAAATTCTCTTAATTTTCACTCTCGGTACATTATATCTCTCCAATTGAAAAATATCGGAAATCATCCTGCCGTTTGCATAGATATTGGTTCAAAATTATCGCTGTTTTCTGATAAGGAAAAAATCGAATATTCTACGGTTTATGAGAGAATAGACACATTAGAAGAAAAACAAGAGTCCCTTGAAGACAGTATTTCCTTTTTATTTCCTAGTGATCAATCTGGTAATTTAATTAAAAATATCCTTTCTCAAAAGACCAACAATTATCCAATTCTAGAAATTGATATGTTTTATAAAAATATTATCGGGGGTTGTTTTTTGATTAAAAACAAATATAAATTATATCCAAAAATATCCCGCGAAGATCATTCATTAATTTTAGATGAGAGTATTTTAAAAAATTGGATTGGTTTAATTCGATCAATACCTGCACAATTTGAAAAAGATATAACAAATCTTGAAGGATCCATAAAGGATTGCAAGTTTGTTTATGATAAAGACGATGATAAACCGCGTAATGTTGACAAGTATATCGAAGCAAATCTCATCGGAGATAATATTGAACTTGTTCCTGATCCTATTCCCGGTGAGTTAACAATCAATCCTTTATCCTCTTATGAATACGAAAATTTAATTTTAAAAACACGTTATAGTCGCCGGTTATATGTTCTCGAATCAGAACCAAACACACCTCTCGAAAAATCAGAAAAAAAGAAAAAATGATCAAATTATCCTTCTTATTTGAGAACAGTTTCCAAATAATAACCAATACTTTTCCCTAATCTATTCATTCTATTGAAGAGCGATATCAAATAATATATGAGCTCATTTTCTTTCATCCTATACTCCGATTACGTTACTTCTAAAATTCATTCATGGCCTAGAGTTTTTTAATTCCGCTGCGGGGGCGCCCCGTCGGGGGCGGCGGCGTTCATCGCTCGTGGGGGTGTGGGGGCGACAGCCCCCGCCTTAGTAGACTGGTTTCGTATTCCGCGAAATCCGGATTTTCCAGATTTTTCCGAAATTATCCAAAAATGTCCGATCCGCGAACCGGCAGTTCCAAAAAAAACCGCGGATCAGCTGCTGCGGATTACAAAAAAACCTCAGGTCCGTAGCTGAGCTTTACAAAAAAAACCGCGGATCAGCTGCTGCGGATTACAAAAAAACCTCAGGTCCGTAGCTGAGCTTTACAAAAAAAGAGCGGATCAGTTGCTGAGGATTGCAAAAAAACATCAGGCCCGTTGCTGAGCCTTTCAAAAAAAGATCGGCACCACCCCCTCCCCCCAAATGCCCAACCCCCAAATAATCATCGCATCCTCCGTCGGAAGCCCTGCAAAACCCTGCGCCCGTGCAGGAAAAAGTCCGGCTCCGCAGCTTGAGAATTTCAAAAAATCCTCATGTTCGTTGCTGAGGATTCCGGAAAATCCGTAGATCAGCAGCTGCGGATTTTAAAAAAACCTCAGGTCCCGATCTAAGGATTCCGAAAAAACCGCAGATCGGTTGTTCCGGATTTTCCAAAATCCGACCCCATGGACCCCCCACCCCCTCCACCTTTCCAAAACAAGAGGGGTGCCCTCCAAAATTTTAGTTACCCCCCTCCCCTCAGGTTTTCTTTTTCACGAACCGACCCCCACCCCCCCTGGTGCGGGAAAATGAGGGGACCACCCCCCCTGCCCTTCCACTTTCAGAAGGTGTGCTTCGCGTGGAGCGTCCGGCGAAAAGGGGGGTATACCCCGCCCCTCCGGTTCCGATCAGGGGGGGTGGGGTATTGTGAGGATGAAGCGGGGGGACCCTCCCCCTCACCGGAATCGAAGAGGCCCCCGTCCGCCCCTTGGGGAATTCCTTTGCCGGACCCCTCCCCCCTTGTGCTGTTTAAAAGAGGGGGGGAGGGGGTCCTGTGCGAAGCAGGGGGTATACCCCCGGGCTGTAAATCCGGGACCCCGTGTGCCGGGCGCGAAATAACAATGTTCATATTTCCTGGTTCAGATTATGCAGGTGCCAAATCGCTCTGTCGATCGGTCGGTGCACTCATGAAGAAACCGATCTCCTCTTTCCTCGTCATTGCCGTTCTTCTCTGTGTTCTCCTTGCCGCAGGATGTACGGGCAGTACAGCTCCGGGCAGCACAACATCGCATACTCCCGCCGCAGCCGCGACAGTGACCCCGGTCCCTGCAATAAACGCTACCTCAATCCCGGTCCAGTACGCCGACGTCAACGGGGTCAGGATCGGGTACCGGGAGTTCGGGTCCGGCGAACCGGTACTCATGATCTGCGGGTTCAACAGCACCATGGAATCCCAGTGGAACGAGAAGCTCCTCGGGATCCTCGCCTCGCAGTACCATGTGTACATCTACGACAACCGGGGCATGGGATACAGCAGCGGCGATCCAAATGCAACGCCGGCCATGACCCTGTACTCCGATGACGCAGCCGCCCTCATGCCGGCCCTCGGGTACACGAGCATGAACGTGTACGGCGCCTCCATGGGATCCTCAATCGGCCAGCAGCTCGTCATCGATCATCCCGACCGGGTACGAAAGCTCGTGCTCGAATCCGTTACCTACAGCGTCCGGATCCCCGAGACAATAGTGCTCTACGACCTCATCGAGAAGACAGCGACAGATCCCAATGCATCCGCAGGAGCAAAAATGGAGGCCCGGGCAAACCTGGCCTGGAACGGTACCTGGGACCAGCTCTCCGGGATCAACAAGAGCGTTCTTGTGTCAGTCGGAAGCGAGGATATCCTCACGCCGCCCGGGGTCACGCATCAGATCGCAGGACAGATCAAAGGGTCCTGGCTCGTGGAGTTCAAAGGCCTTCCCCATGTCGGCTCGCACTATGCGCCGGTCGAGTACGGAACAACCACCCTCACGTTCCTTGGCGTGAACCAGACCCCGCCCTATTAACCCCTCCTTTTTTATAACCTGTAACGATTCTCCGGTTCGGGGTTCTCTTCCACCCGCCGGTTCCATCCCTTAAAAAGAGGATATATCAGAGGTACATTTCCTCCAGGAGCCGGGTCCCGGCTTCTGTTTTGAATATCCTGTTTTTCAGGCTCGTTACCACGTCGGGTTTCATCTCATCCTCGTAGATGTTGACAATGAAATCCGCTTCCACAAGGATCTGGAAATCGATCCCGTCGATCTTCGTATACGTGTGGTGGTTCCCGATGATGTAGCAGACCCGGTCCACGGTTTTTGCGTCAAGGTGATACGGTTCCAGGATCGCACGTGCAACCGCCGGGCCTTCCTCTTCCTGGTACCGGCTGGCTGATGACTGGTACTTCCGCTCCGCCTCTTTTATCCCGATATCGTGGAGCAGCGCGGCAATTCCTATGATCTGCCGCTTTTCGTCGTCAACCCCGGTTTCGTGTGCAATCAGGCAGGCAAAATCATAGACTTTCAGGGCATGGTTGATCCGCCGCACATCGTTCCCGAAATACCGGATCATATCCCCCATGATCGAGAGAATCATCGTAGGTCTCCGTACTATCCTGCTTGGATGCCTGCCGTAATTAAGGGTTCTTTGCCGGCCGTCAGATCCGGCCGATGAGGAAAAGACGTTTCAGGTTACCGCAGCAAACGAGGTATCCACACAGTTCCTGACCGCAGCCACATTATTGTTCCCCACATTGTCGATACAGATCGCACTGCGCTCTGCCGCCGCCTGTTTTGTTGCGGATGAGACGGTACAGGTCCCGGGATCGGTTGATTGCGAGATATCCGCAAGGCATTCCTGTTCGTGGGTGTCTGCGTCTGCAAGGATCTGGCTTACGATAATCTCCTTGTTGGTCGAGGTTACCCGGCACTTGTCCGTTGAAACGCCCGCAGACAGATGGCCTATACAAGACTGTTCTCCTGCGGCTATTCCCTGAAGAATGATGTCACGATCGCTGGTACCGGCATTTCCCTGCGTGGCAGTTCCCGAAGTGCTGGTACAGCCGGAAAGGCAGATGGCCGCAATCGCCAGCAGGGAGAAAAGCACAAAAAAATATCGTCGCATACTCAGCATTTGGCAATTTTTATCTTAAACGTTTTTATTTTAATCCTGTGGACCAATTCTCCATGCGGCGAGAAATTGTTTAAAGTCGTCATGCGCTTTACAGGAGACCCTCTCCCGGATTTCATCGGTTTATCTGATCGGCATGTGAGGCCCGGCCGTTCCTGAAAGACAGCTGTCGCAGGGGTTTCAACGGCTCTTGATAATCTTCCCTGCCGGATCGATGACCGGCCCCGTCAGGTTAATGACCGATCGTGGAGCACCCGGTAAGAACACATGCCAGACATCATCACCAACCCCCGGCACCAGCGGCTGCTTCTCGGAGCCGCAGCCCTCGGGATCGTGATGGACGGCCTCGACGGCTCGATCGTGAACGTGGCGCTCCCCACAATTGCTGCCGCCTTTGATACCGACACGGGCACCATCGCGTGGGTCATTATCACGTATCTCCTGATGATGGCCGGCCTTGTCCTTGTCATGGGAAGCATTGCCGACCGTGGCATCATGCGGAAGATCTTCATTCTGGGCCTTGCGCTCTTCACCATCGGCTCTGCCGCGTGCGGCTTCTCTCCCTCCCTTTCCCTGCTCCTCGCGTCACGGGTTGTCCAGGGCATCGGTGCCGCGATGATCGCCGCCGTCGCCCCGCTCCTCTGCGTCCGCTACCTCCCGCCCACCATGCTTGGCGCCTCCATGGGCGCTCTGGGTGCATCGAGCTCGATAGGCTTTGCGGCGGGCCCGGCGCTCGGCGGGATAATTACCCATTTCCTCTCCTGGCACTGGATCTTTTTGATCAACATCCCGATCGGGATCTGCGGCATCCTCCTTGCCTCCCGAGTCATCCCCGCAGACTCACCGGCCCGGGCCAGCCGCAAGACTCCGGTCGATCTCGTTGGCGCAGCGCTTCTCTTCTTGGCCATGGCAGCAGGAACGTTCGCACTCGAAGAGACCGCCGCACTTGGCGGGATTGCCCCGGCAGTTGCCGCAGCATTTGGGATCTGCGCGCTCTGTGCGCTCCTCTTTGTCGCACGGGAGAGGACAACGCCGCACCCCCTTATCCGGCTCGCCCTCTTCCGGAGATGGCAGTTTTCCGCAGTCCTTGCCGCATTCTTCCTCATCAACGTAGTCTACGCCGGTGTCCTCTACCTCCTGCCGTTCTACCTCTCGGCAGGGATGCACTACACCCTCGCGGTAAGCGGGCTTTTCCTCCTGATCCCCCCGGTGGTTACCTGCATCGTGAGCATCCCGTTTGGCCAGTGGTCGGACCGGTACGGCTGCCGCTGGTTTGCCGTTGCGTCCTGCATCGTGTTCATCGTCTTTGACGGGATCTTTGCCGTTCTCGTCCCGGAAGCCGGTATGCTCCCGCTCATTCTCGGCCTTGCCCTCATGGGCCTTGCCATCGGGATCGCGGCCGGCCCGGCAGCGAGCCGGATCATCGAGAACGCACCCGAAGGGGAGGAAGGCACCGGCTCTTCCCTGATGATCACCGTCATCTACCTCGGGGGCGTTGTCGGAACCGCGCTGTATGCGATGCTGCTTACCCTCTTTACGTCCGCGGGAGGTGTCGTGCCATTTGCCGACCTCGACCCGTCGGTCTTTTTGGACGGCTTCCACCTTACCGTCTGGGCCGGGCTCCTCCTCTCGTTTGTCCCGCTCGTCCTCTCCCTTGCAGTCAGGGATCGGAAAGCTGCTGCCTGAAGGCAGGGTAAAAACCGTAGAAAAAGAGGAAGGAGAGGTTTAGTTAAAGACCGAGAAGTCGTTCTTGATGGCGATGGCCTCGATGATCGGCTTCATCGTCTCTTCAGAGATTTTGAACTTGTCCATGTACATCTGGAGCACGGTCTTCTCTTCGCCGGCAAGGACGCCGTCTGCCATGGCAATATCGGAAAGGATGGCAAGGGTTGCGATCTTCTGCTTCTCGTCGAGTTTCTGGGCAACGAGGTCGATGACGCCCGGGAACTGGTTTGCCTTTAAGACCTGCATTGCGACATCGATGGATTTCTTGTCGCCGCGGACGATCTTTGCAAGGTCGTTGATCTCGGATTCCTCGATTACGCCGTCGGCCGCAATGATCGTGATCGCGGAGAGTACGAGCGCTGATTTCGGTGTCAGTTCAGCCGGCTTGCCGGCAAGTCTGTCAAAAAGTCCCATATTTTTTCAACTCCATGATAAAGTTCTCTAGTATTTTGCCTCTCGTGGTAGTTGATGGTTTCTGTAACCCACGCGTTACCCCGTGAGTGGAGCCCCCGTCACTTGTTATCCGGCTCTTGCGGTTATGAGAAGTTTACCGCCTGCAAATACGCCGTATTTAAGAGGGATAAATAAAAGACAGATCTTCCTTGCCAGTTCCTGATCACAGGGGGAACGCGTCCTCCAATTCCATCGGCATTATGCTGCTGCTTGCCGTCACGTTTCTCCTCGCATTACTTGTCCTGCTGCTTATCCCGTCCATGCCGAACCAGTACGACTCTTCGGTGCCGGCCATTTTTAAGATCATCAATATCAGGCATGAACCCAAGTGGGACAGCTATATGGTTGTTATAAATACGGGTACCTCCGGATACCTGAACCGCAACCTCTATGCCATGACTTACCGGAACGGCGAGCTGCTCCCGAGTTCCATCTCCACCATGAACGGCTATGCCTTTATTTCGACGCACCATTACGGTGTCCAGACGTTTGGCGGCCCGGGCTCACAAAAACGGGTCTGGGATCCTAACGAGATGGTTGCCATCGATTTCAAAGACAGGACATTCCACCCCGGTGATGTTGTCACTTTCGAAGTCTACGATACCGTAACGCAGCAGGTAATCTCGCGCGATACCTATACTGCGTAATGCCTTTTTAAAAAAAGAAACGTTTAGTCGTCAAGGCGCTTGAACACGCCTTTTTTCGTCTTGAAGATCTTGCAGATCGGGCAGACCCAGGTATCCGGCAGGTCCTCAAAGGCGACCCCGGGAGGGATATTCTGCGTCTTGTCCCCTTTTGCCGGATCGTAGATATAGTGGCATTCAAGACATACCCAGCGGGCGAGTTTTACCGTCTGTTGTGTCATCAGATTTCCTCGTCAATACTATTACAGTCTACACAATCGCATCCCAAAAATAAGAATGCTCCTGTCAGGGCAGGGAACTGTTGTTTCGGGTAAAATACGCGTGGGCCGCACGGGCACAGATCCGTGCCACCCGGACCGGTTCCGGGACCTTCCCTTCTGAAGTAAAGGCAGCAACGAGCCGGCCGGCATCTTCCGCATTAATCCCCCAGCTCCGGAGATAGACCGTTCCCCCGGGCAGCTTAAAAGCAGTTCGTTTCCCGAGCCGCAGGTACGCGGCAAGGCGGTTTTCGTCGTCCGGGAAATGGTGTCGGATATCCCCTTCGAGCCCTTCGGAATTTTCATAGGTCACGCAGACCACCGGGAGGCCGGTATCAGCGCACACCTCTTCCGGATCGACGATATTGAAAAACGCCAGAACACAGCCCGAGAGCATAACCGCCCCGATATCCCGGCGGTTGAGCGACCGGATCATGGAGAGTATCGCATCCGTAGCGTCCATGCCCCCGACCGTGACCCGGGAAAAAACCGTACCGTCGATAATAAGATCCCTGCGCATCACGATCCCGGCAAGGGTGGACTGCGAGCGCCCGGAGTAACTCTCGGCGATTCCGAGCACCCGGAGACCCTTTTTCGGGAGGTGCATAGAAGCACTTATGACACCGGATTAAAAATACTATACCGATGAAATTCAACAAAGACGAGGTCTGCATCCTTATCCCGACCTTAAACGAGAGCCTTACCATCGGGCCGGTGGTAAAGGAGTTCCGGGATCTCGGGTATACCCATATCCTTGTCGTGGACGGGAAGAGCACGGACAATACCGTCAAAAACGCCCGCGACGCCGGTGCCATGGTCAGGACCCAGACCGGTAAGGGAAAGGGAAATGCAATCATCGAAGCATTCGAGGTGATCGAGCAGTCCTATATCCTGATGGTCGATGGCGACGGGACGTACTCTGCCAAGGATGCTGAGAAGATGCTCACCCCGCTCTTTTTGGGATTCGACCAGGTGATCGGCGACCGGCTGATCAACGCCGAAGAGGGCTCGTTCTCCCGGCTCAACCTCTTTGGCAACCATATGCTCAACCTGTTCTTCAAGCTCGCCCACAGCCGCGACCTCCACGATATCCTCTCCGGTTCACGTGCGTTCACGAAGCTTGCCGTCCAGCAGATGAACCTAAAAGAGACCGGTTTCGAGATCGAGACCGAGATGTCGGTCGAGGCTGTCCGAAACGGCCAGCGGATCATGGTGGTCCCCATCCGGTATTCCCGCCGCCCGGGAACTCCCACGAAACTCTCCCCGTTCCACGACGGGATCCGGATCGTCACTACGATCTACCGCCTTGCCCGGGTCAACAACCCGATGTTCTATTTCGGGATCATGGGCCTCTTTTGTTCCATCCTGGGCCTGCTCACCGGGGTCTACGTGCTTCTCGAATGGCTCCACCATATCGACCACATCCCGCTCACGATCCTTACCGTGCTGTTGATCGTTGTCGGGATCGAGATCTTCATGTTCGGCGTGATCTCGAACATGCTCCTTGTGTTCCACCGCGAGGTCATCCGCGAGATCCAGCTCAACCAGCCGCCCCGGCAGAAATAACTTTTTTTGACCCGGCGCCTGCCGGATCCCTGATTAAAAAGAGATCAGAACCGGTCCTGTACCGGGTCCGGGTAAAACATCCGTTTATACGCGATGATCCGGCTGGCGTGCTCGGCCAGCGAGGTGAGCTGGAAGGCCTCGTCGAGCGTTGCTCCGGCGGCAAACGTCCCGTGCCCCCGCGCCACGACCAGCTTGTGCTCTGTCATTGCGCGGGAAACGGCATCGGCGAGTCCCTGCGTGCCCGGCGCACCTGCAACCACCGGGATCGTCCGGCAGAACATCTCGCCCTCGCTGTCCAGCGGCACGATCTCATCGGCGCCAAGGGATGCGGCGATGGCATACGGAGGATGGGCGTGAACTATCGCCTTGTAGGGCATCGAAGAATATACGGCGAGGTGGACGCGGTACTCGCTCGATGCCTCTTTGGGGACCGGTCCGGAAAAAGGTACAAAGACCGGTTCGCCCGGGTCGTCGAGGTAAGCGCCGGTCCTCTTGATATAAAACCCCTCAGCGTCCCGCACGCTCATGTTGCCGAAGTTCCCGCCGACCAGATGTTCGGCAAACAGGCGTTTCCCTATCCGTTCAAAGCCAGGATCCTGCATTCTTCGCACCTCTTTGATGTACATCGCTCTTTTGCGTATTCAACGATGCGGGCGTGGGCCTGACTGCAGGCAGAAGTATCCCTGGGGAGCACGCTCTCGAAGAGGGCTTTTAACCCCGGGCGCGGCGTTTTGATCCCGGCGCATGTCGCTATTTTTACCGTGTAGGCATCGATCACAAAACTCGGACGCGAAAAGCCATAGCAGAGAATACTGTCCGCGGTCTCTTCGCCAACACCGTTTACCGCGAGCAGGCCTGCACGGAGTTCTTCGGTCGGCATCGATTCCATGCGTTCGATCCCGCCGCAGGTATCCATCACATACGCCGCAAGTCCGAGAAGCCGGCGCGCCTTCATGTGGTAGAAACCGGTGCACCGGATGGCATTTTCAATATCCTCCGGTGCGGCGGTATGGATTGCCGGAATCGTGCAGAGATTTTTCTCCTGTAAAAGAGCAAGCGCCTTTTTCACGTTCTCCCACCGGGTCTGCTGGGTGAGGATGGCGCCGATCATCACCTCGCCGGTATCCCCCGGCCACCAGGAGATCCCCCCGTATTTGTCTTCAAGAAAAGAGAGGATCCGTTCCGCCTTTCTTTTGTCGTCAGCGGAACTGGATCCCGACATCGTGCATCTTGTTGTACCGGGCGATGTTGAGCACCAGCGGTGTGAGCGGTTCGATCATGGTCGAGACCGAGAGCGGCCCGGCATTGAATGCCTGGAGCTCGGAGATCTTGTTTACCAGCTCCATCACCTGGTGCTTTGCATCGTCGTCGTCGCTGCAGACCGGCACCGAGTATGCCAGTTCCTCGTCGAGCGCTTTCCACCGGTTCGCCGCGATCGTGTTGAACGCACAGCAGAGCCGGGCCTCTTTTGGAAGGAGTTTCTGGATCATGAGCGCTGCCGAACCCTCGGGCGGCGGGACAAAGACAAAATGGTCCTGCTTTTCCATCGGGTTGACCGGACTTATCACGATCTTGTCCTCGAATCCGTGGAGTCCGGACAGGGTCGGGACCACGTGTTTGAAGGGAATTGCAAGGATCACGATGTCGCCCTTGTCCACGGCGTCCTGGTTGGTGACACCGGTAAGCGAGCACTCCTGGCCCCGGCTTTTTAAGGTGTCCCGTGCCATCGTGCAGGTGGCCTCGGCCTTCTCCTGTTCGCGTGATCCGACCACCACATCAAAGAGCGGGGAGAGGCGCATGGTCATGCCCTCTCCGATATCCCCGGTTCCCCCGACGATACCGATCTTCACTTATCCCACCAGCGGGCGGAGCAGATTTTCAAGCGTTGCCGCATCGGTAACGCCTTCCATTCTCTGGACCACCTTTCCGTCTTTTTCTATGATAAGAGTCGGAACTACCTGGATCCCGAATTTCTCCGCAAGGGCCATGTTCTCGTCTACGTCTACTTTTTTGATCTCGACGGCATCGCCCAGTTTGGCTGCCAGTGCCTCGATAATAGGCGTCTGCATCCGGCAGGGGCCGCACCACGTGGCAAAGAAGTCGTACAGAACCGGTTTTGTCATGAAATCATACCCGCTAGAGTACTCGGTTAAAAAAAAGATAAATCTATGGTATTTGTTACTCGGAGAGAATGTCCATGATGATCTTACCGTAAGCCGGCCGGGTCACCACGACACCCACGATCACACCCATGATGGTGATGATTGCAAAGCCCTTGAGGGTCGAGAGGTCCATGAGTGCGAGCGGCAGCAGCGCGATAATCACTGTCGCTGCCGCGATCATGATGATCGTGAGCGCCCGTGCAAGCCTCTTTAAGTAAATGTTTGGTGACGGGACGATGCCTTCGTGCAGGATCTCATCGGTGATAACGACCAGCTGATCGATACCCGTACCTACCACGGCTATCAGGCCCGCTATCGTTGGCAGATCCATCTGGAACTTGATCGCGCTGATGAACCCGAGAAGGATCACGATCTCCGATGCATTGATGAGCACCATCGGGAGGACGATCCGCGGCTCGCGGTAGCGGTAGTAAATCACAAATCCGACCGTGATGAGCGCGAGGATGAACGCGATCATGCACATGGTCATGTAGTGGGCCCCGAGCGATGCCGAGGTCGAACCGGAACCTGCGATCTTCACGTCAACCGGCAGTGCTCCTGCCCGGAGGTGGATCTCCAGTTCGTCAGCCTGCTGCATACCGTAGGTGCCCGTGCCGGTCGATGCGGTCATCGAGTGGGTGGCTGCACCCTGGAGCGACGAGGCGAGATCCGTTGAAAGCGGTGCGGAATAGACCGTCTTGTTATCGAGGATCATCGCCAGCTGGTGGTTGGTCGGGTCGGTTGTCGCGCCGTACTTGATGGCGGCCTGCCTGAACGTTTCTGCCCCGTCAGAACTCAGCGTGAAACTGACGCCCCAGTTGCCCGAAGTATCCTTTGTGGGGGTCTGGACGCTGGTAATCGAATCACCGTAGAGCACGTGCTCGGTCTGGTTGCCCGTGGTCTGGATCCGGATCTCGAACTTGCCCTGCTTTCCGACGATCTGCTGGGCCTCGTTCATGTCTACGCCGGCCATCTCCACACGGACGTACCGTGCAACGCCGTTCACACCGGTAAGGACGTTAACTTTCGCGTCCTTGGTACCCATCGAGTTGATCTTGTTCTCTAAAATGGTCTTGACATCGGCAGCGGTGTCCTTTGAGAGTCCCTGCTGGTAGGAGACAAGTGTCCCTCCGTTAGCCTCGAAATACGGTTCGAGCTGGGCCTGGGTATAATATTTCCGGATTTCGAGATGGTTGCTATCGACCTGTTCCACATCGGCATCGAGGCTCTTGGAGAGATTTGCGATAAACGTGCCGGTCGGTTCCGTGGTCGAGTATCCCACGACTTCCGACTGGAACTCGAGCTGGAGCCACGCGCCCTGCTGGAGGTCGAGGCCGTACTGGAGGTTGGTGGTCAGGTCCCCTTTATCGTTGAAGTGGGGATAAATGGCTATGACCGAGAGGACTAATAGGACGATCAGAGTGAGGACTCTCCAGTCCTTAAAGAGTGTCTTGAGTTTATCCTGCTTCATTTTCCGCCTCCCTTCGTGACATACCATTTCAGTATGCCGACGTTTGTGAGCCAGGTGTTCATGATATCGAAGACAAGCCCGATAAGAAGCACGGCAGAGATCTCTTCAACAACCTCCACCTGCCCCAGCCACGATACCAAAAAGAGGACGACGACTGCCGCAAGCGTTGTCGATGTCATGATGATACCGGTATGGAATGCACCTGCAAGTTTGTCGTTGAGTTTCCCCTGTCGTTTTAAGACCCGTGTCGTGAGTAAGATATCACTGTCCACAGAGTAACCGATGAGCATGAGGAGCGCCGCGGTCGTCCCGAGCGTTAAGGGGATCCCGACAACGTTCATCATCGCGGCCGTCATTGCCATATCGGCAAAGGCCGAAAGGACGACAGCGCAGGAGGGGACAAAAGTCCTGAATGCAAGGAAGACCACGATTGCCATGCCGATGAAGGCAAGGATCATGGCAAAAAATGCCTGGTCCTGCAGGGTCTTACCGAATGATTCGCCAATCTGGTCGATCCGTGCATCCGGGTATTTTTCAGAGACCAGTCTTGCCAGGCTCTGGTATTTTGCATCGTCCATGGCAGAGAATGTCAGGAATTTCCCGTTGTTTAATCCCTCGCTGATACTCGCGAGCGGGTAATCTGCAAAGACCGCCCTGAGCTGATCCGAAGAATCGGGAGTGATCACGTTGACGGCAGTCCCGCCGGAGAAGTCGATCCCCGGCTTGACCGGCATGCCGACCGTTACCGTAACATACGCGAGCACCACCAGTGCAATGGCAAGCACTACCAACGGGATTATCACCAGTTGTTTTGGTGAATATTTCTCGATGTTATAACTGAATAATCCCATATCATACTCATCTGTTCATGAACGATTAAATAATTACCAGATTGCCGGGCCGGCTGTACGGTACCGGATCCGGCCCCGGCCAGGTCCGTGATGCAGGATTTCGCAGAATATTCCTGTTCCCTGCCAAAACGGACGGATTTTAAATCTGGGTTTGTAAAACCGGATAAAACAAAAAATATATATGTAGTCGGCCGCGATCACTAAACCATGAGATCTCAGTTCGAGATCGAACGGATGATTGAGGGACGGCTCAAAGCCTACCTCAACCGGGATAAGACCGGTCTCCGCCGCGAGATACTCAGGTTCGTGCTGCGTATCAGGCAGGTGACGATCCCCGATATCATGGAGGGACTCAAAAACCAGTTTTCGGTCTCGTTCCATACTATCGCGTCGATGGTCGGTATTATCGCATCCCGCATCGGCATCCTTCGGGTAAGCCGCAGTGTGGGGGGCATCACCACGTACGAGTTAAAAGAAAAGTACTCGCCGATGGTGGGCCGGCTGGTCGGGGCGTAAAGTCGTCCCGATTAAAAAAACACCATAACCGTTTTTTAAGATCCCCGGATAATAGTACGGGCATAATGCCCGGCCAGAGTTCCGATGCTTCCGGTACTTCCCGTACCGACGGTGTCCCTGCGATTGCGGTTGCACCGGAAGTAAAAGACTATATCGAAAAGAGGAACTGCGATTTCCGTATCTGCACTTCATGCGGCGGCCCCGTCCTCCTCCCGGTCAGGATAAAACCGCCCAAGAAAAGCGATGTCCTCATCACGGCTGCCGGCCACACGATCTATATTTCCATTCACCAGGTACGGTACCTCGATGAAATCCGGGCAGAGATGATCCCGTTTTACGAAGAGCCGGACGGTATATGCACCGATGAGTTTTAAGGAGATCCCCCATACTGCAGACGTAAAGATCCGTGCCGAAGCCCCCACACCCGATGCCCTCTTTGGCGAGGCATGTGCGGCGCTGATGCAGGTGATGTACGGGGACGACCGGCGCGGGGGGACAAAACGCGAGTGCGATATTCTTGGGGAGGACCAGGAATCGCTCCTCTGCGATTTCCTGTCCGAGGTTCTTTACCTGAGCGAAGTCGACGGGCTTGTCTTCTCCCGTGCCGATGTCCGGATCGATGGCCTGCACCTTCACGCGGTGCTCGACGGGGAGCCCTTCGACCCTGCCCGGCACAACAAGGGAACCGAGGTAAAGGGGATCTCCTATTCCGGCCTGAAAATCAGCCACGATACCAACGGATATATGCTGGAGATTGTATTTGATGTATAAGAAGGAGGCGTGGCGGTGATCGACGGCGTTGTCAGGCTAAACGGCGATGAATGGGAGATCCCCAAAGGGTTTGTGCCCGGGATGCGGGTGCCGGCCCGGTTCTTCCTTTCCGATACGCTTGCGGCGCTTCTCGAACCGGGTGCTGTCCAGCAGCTGGCAAATGTCGCCACCCTGCCCGGCATCGTGCGGTCCGCGTACGGGATGCCGGATATCCACTGGGGCTACGGGTTTCCCATCGGTGGGGTTGCCGCGTTTACGCTCGACGAGGGCATTGTCTCCCCGGGCGGCGTTGGTTTCGATATCAACTGCGGCGTGCGGCTCTTTACCACACCGCTTGCCAAAGCCGATATCAAAAAGCCCCGCGAACTGGTCGAGTCACTGTACAAGGCGATACCGACCGGGGTCGGGGCAAAGAGCACACAGAAGATCTCACCTTCCAATCTGACGACAATGATGGAAAAAGGCGCCCGCTTTCCTGTCGAAGCAGGTTTTGGGGTCGAACGGGACATCGAACGGTGCGAGGACCGGGGCTGCATGAAGCAGGCCGACATCCGTGCGGTCTCGGCAAAGGCCCGGGCCCGGGGGATCCCGCAGGGCGGCACTCTTGGTTCGGGCAATCATTTCCTCGAAGTGCAGGAAGTAAGCGAGGTCTACGATGAGGCGGCGGCACAGGCATTCGGCCTTCACGTGGGGCAGGTCTGCTGCATGATCCACTGCGGTTCGCGGGGCCTCGGCCACCAGGTCTGCACGGACCACTTAAAAGACCTTGAGGCCGCGACAAAAAAATACCAGATCAAACTGCCGGACCGGCAGCTTGCCTGCGCCCCGCTCCAGTCCCCCGAAGGAAAGGCATATTTCGGCGCCATGGCAGCCTCCGCCAACTATGCCTGGGCGAACCGGCAGATGATCATGGACGCGGCGCGGCGCCAGTTCATGCGGATGTTCTCTCTCGCATACGAGGATATGCCGCTCGTCTACGATGTTACGCATAATGTCGCGAAGATCGAGGAATATACTGTTGACGGCCGCCGTGTCCCGCTTTGCGTCCACCGTAAAGGGGCGACGAGGTCGTTTGGGCCCGGTGCGCCGGACCTGCCGTCCGATCTCGTGCGGATCGGCCAGCCGGTGATCATCCCCGGCAGCATGGGCACGTCTTCCTACGTCCTCAAAGGGACCCCGACCGCCATGGAGCGCACCTTCGGGAGCACCTGCCACGGCTCCGGGCGGGTCATGAGCCGGTCCCAGGCAAAGAAGAAACAGACCGGTAAAGAGGTGGCCGATCGCCTGCTTGAACAGGGAATCATCGTGCGTGCGCCCAACGAAGCGGCAATCGCCGACGAGGCCCCGGATGTGTACAAGCCCAGCAGCGAAGTCGTGGAAGTCGTGGCCCGCGCCGGCCTTTCCGCGCTTGTCGCCCGGCTCACCCCAATTGGGGTGATCAAGGGATGAGCTGCCGGGCCGGATTTGTCTGGGACACTACCCAGCCGTTTATCCGGTTCATCGAAGACTGCGGCGTCCCGTGCGAGCTTGTCACCCCCTACATGCTTGCCGCGCCTTTTTACCGCGGCTCGTTTACCTGTCTTGTTATCCCCACCGGCTTTGGCAACCCGGCGTACTCGCGGCTCCTCCCGGCACTTCGCGCCTCGGCGGACCGTATCCACAGGTATGTGGAAAACGGCGGCAACCTGCTCGTCTTCGGGGCGATGATCGACAAGGACGGCGTATACGACTGGCTGCCGTTCCCGGTCTCCTACCGGCACGAATTTTCCGAGCGGAACATCTCGTGCAGATCCATGGGGATGGCCGGCGATCTTCTCCACGATTACGATCCCTCCTGCATAGAATGCGATGGATCTTTTTTGGCCTGCGATGGCGAGGCCACAGGGGTTGACGGCAAATCCGCGATTATCGTTGAAAAAAAGATCGGGGCCGGGACCGTGATCGTGACAACCGTCCACGAATACCCGTCCCGCGATTTTATCAAAAAATTCTGTGGATCCGGCACACAAACCTTATTTTAAAAGAAAAATACCTCTTGTTAGTGAGGTTGTGCCGATGCACCGCTATACTTTTTGTGAAACGGCCGAAGCGGGAGATCTCGAACCGGTGGTTCTTGCCATCCATGAGATCATCCACCGTCTCCCGGTGACCGCAAAGTCGCTCTGTAAGCCCGGTATCCGGATTGAGGACGGGCGGGTGATCGACCGGAACTATACCGGCCCGGTGCTCGAACAGGCAATCGCCACCAACAGCGTGATCAAGACCACGCCGGAAAACGGCACCTACAAGGGTGTGCCGGTAACAGTCGCGCCCATACGGGACAAGGACGGGCATGCCATTGGCGCCCTTGGGGTGGTCGACGTGACCGGAATCTTTGACCTTGCAACCCTCATGGAGCACCAGTCAGCCATCCTCAAGCAGGTCTGCGGCAAGGATCCCTGCCCCCTGCCCGGGGAAGCGGTTGAATCCAAGAGGTGATATTATGCCGGATTCTGCATTCAAGGTGTTAGAGGTTCTCGAAAGGACTGACGAGCCGGTCTCGGGAGAGACCATCAGTAACGAACTGGGGATCACCCGGTCGGCGGTATGGAAGCACATCAACGAGCTCCGGATGATGGGGTACGATATCTCATCGTCGCAGAAAGAGGGGTACCGTCTCACCCGGATGAGCAACAAGCTCCTCCCGTACGAGATCCACAAGAAACTCCACACGAAGTTTGTCGGAAAAAAGATGCGCTACCTGGAGAACACGCCATCTACCATCTGGGCGGGAAAACAGCTCTGCGCAGAAGGCGATGTTGAGAAACTGCACGGGATGGTGATCATCGCCGAGGAACAGACCGGTGGCATCGGCAGGCTGGGGCGGGCGTGGGTCTCCCCGAGCGGCGGGATCTGGGTTACGATTGTCTTAAAACCCGGTATCCCCATCGACCGGGTATTTATGATCACGATGGCCGGTTCGGTTGCGGTGGCACGGGCGATACGAAAGGAATTCGGGATTGGCGCGCTCATCAAGTGGCCCAACGATATCTTCATCGGGAACAAGAAGGTGGCCGGCCTTCTCCTCGAACTCTCCGCTGAGGCCGATACGGTCCACTACTGCCTGCTCGGCATGGGGATCGATGCAAATATCCAAATCAACCAGTTCTCTCCCGCGCTGCAGGATACCATCACCTCCCTCTCCGCCGAGCTCGGCCACGAGGTCGACCGGGCCTCCTTTTTAGCACGGATTCTAAAGGAGTTCGAGAGCCATTACCTCCTTCTCGAAGGCGGGGAGTACGATACCATCATCCGGGAGTGGAAGAGCCTCTCCTGCACGCTGGAGCACCGGGTGGATATCCGGACCCTCAGGAACAGTTTCTCCGGGGAAGCGGTCGATATCGATGAGTACGGCGCGCTCCTCATCAGGAAAGACAACGGGAAGATCGAACGCGTGATCGCCGGCGACTGTATCCATCGTTAGGACGGTACTCTTTTATCGTCAACCACCTAATTTTTAGTGGTTGACAATGTTTGGCGACCTGCAGCGTTCGAGGAGTATTGCCTATACCGCCGTTTTTATCGGACTGATAACCATCGGCGGGTGGATCTCCGTCCCGTTTGTTCCGTCGCCGTTCACCCTCCAGACGTTCTTTGTCCTCCTTGCAGGCGCAGTAATGAAAAGCCGGGCGGTCATTCCCGTGGCGCTCTATGTCCTGCTCGGCGCGGCAGGACTGCCGGTCTTCCACAATGGCACGGCAGGAATCGGTGTCCTGCTCGGGCCGACCGGCGGGTATCTGGCCGGCTTTATCATCGCGGCCCTGGTCGCCGGCCTTGCGTACGAATCGTCCCGCCCGGCCATCCGGATTGCGGGGATTGTTACCGGCGCAGTCCTGATCCTTGCCTGCGGTGTCGTATGGCTGGTCGTTTCTACCGGTATGGCCCTGGCAGCAGCGGTTGTACTCGGTATGCTGATCTTCCTCCCCGGCGATCTGGTAAAAGCCGGTGCAGCGTACCTGGTTGCCCGGCACCTGCCATGATCGTATTTGAGAATGTCCGGTTCCGGGCATTGTCTGTCCCGTCACTTGCCCTGCCTGCGGGCCTCACCACCCTCATCGGCCCGAATGGCGTCGGGAAGAGCACGTTTCTCAAGCTCTGTGCGGGGATCGCAGAACCTGAAAAAGGAACCCTCTCCATAGATGGACAAAGTCCGCGGAAGACCGAAGTCGGTTATGTAAACGAGTTCCCGGACCGGAACCTCCTCTTCTCTACCGTGCACGACGAACTTGTCTCGCCCCTCCGGTTTCGTCACACGCCTTGTGCGGAGACGGAACGGGAGGTCCGGGCCTGCGCGGAGCGGTGGGGGATAACCGGTCTGCTCGAACGGGAGGTAAAGGAGCTGAGCGGAGGTGAGAAGTGCCTTGTTGCGCTTGCAACGGCCTGCATTACCCGGCCCCGGGTGCTTGTGCTTGACGAATACGATTCTCACCTCGATGCCGGCCGGTGCGCTATGGCGGAACGGGTGCTCCGCTCCTCGGGCGCAGGATATATTATCCGCTGTACCCAGCAGATGGAGACTGCGGCAGAAAGCGACCGACTCCTGTTTCTCGAAAAGGGTCGGGTAGTACATTTTGGAGAACCGACCACGGTCTTTGCCAATCTTATCGATACGCCGTTTTACCCTCTTTCGTGGAGGTGCCGGCCGTGAGGCTCGTGCTCGATTCCGTCGCGCTCGCGCGTCCGCACTGGTCTCTTGCTGCAAGCGGTACGTTCGGCCCGGGTATTCACCTTGTAAGCGGGGATGTGGGCAGCGGGAAGTCAACGCTCGCGCTCCTGATGGCCGGTCTGCTCGCCCCGGACTGCGGCACTGTGACCCGGGAAGGTATCGGGCAGGCGATGCTCTCGTTCCAGTTTCCCGAGTTCCACATCACCGGTCTCACCGTGGCAGATGAGTGCCGGTCATGGAATCTCGAACCGGAAACCTCGCTTGCATCGGCCGGTATCGCGGTAACCGGCAGAACGCCCCGTCCTCTCCTTAAGCAGGGGGGAGCTCAAGCGCCTCCACCTTGCCTGCATTCTCGCACGGGAATACGATCTCCTGCTGCTCGATGAGCCATTCTCATCGCTCGACTGCCCGGGAAAGTTGTGGGTAGCAGGAGAGATAAGCCGGAGGCGGCGGGGGATAACGGTCGTCTTTACGCACGAGCAGTGCGTTTTCCCGCATACCGACCATATCTGGGAGATTCGAAGCGGTGTCCTTGCTGACTGCGGGGAGCTTCCCGGGGCGCTCCGTACCTGGGAGCATGCACCGTCATTACTCCGTCGTCTTGTAGCAGAAGACAAAATTCCGTCAGATCTGACACAGGAATCCATTGTGGAGGCAGCATGCAGGACGCACGAATAAGGCTGCTTGCTGCGTGTCTCCTCTCGGCCGCTGCCTTCATCAGCGTGAGCGGTGCAGTAGCGGCCTTTGCCTGGTGGCTCGCGTTTACTCCGCGGCTGCGCTGCATCCGGTACCGCATGGCAGTCTTTGCCGCTTTTGTTTTATTCTGCCTGGTCTCCCTTGTCATCGTACTTTCTGGAGGTGACGGCCTTTCATATCTGATCCGGATGACGGCGATCCTGCTTATCGGGATATGGCTGTACGCAGATTCTTCGCCCGGGGATTTTCCCGCCCTTGGTACCTGGCTCCTTGGCCCAAAGAGAGGTTTTGAACTGGGGATGATCGCAGGCATGGCCATGCAGTCCGCCGAAGGGCTCGGGGATGATTTTACCCGGATCCGGATAGCGTCTGCCCAGAAACAGGTGCCGTGGGGCATCCGATCCGTCATATCCGCGGGCCGGGTCCTGATCCACGATGCACTCGTGCGTGCAGATGACATGGCCGAACTTCTTGCCGTGCGGGGTTACCGCGATGGGGGAACCTGCTGCCCCCGGTTCAATACACCGTCTTTCGATATCCTTGCCGGAGCCTGCGCAGGAGCAGTATTTCTCGTCGCATGGATCCCCGTAAGTGCATTTTTTATACTTTACCGGTGAAGTTTTGAGAGGCTAATTATCATACCGGAGGCCCTTTCGAGGAATTACATGTGTGCAGCCGTAACCGGAAAAGTGCTTATCACCGATACAACCCTTCGTGATGCTCACCAGTCTCTTATTGCAACGCGCCTCCGCACCGAGGATATGATCCCGCTCGCACGCGAGATAGATACCTGTGGATTTTTTTCCGCCGAAGCATGGGGCGGGGCAACGTTCGATTCCTGCATCCGGTTCTTAAACGATGATCCGTGGGACCGGCTCCGCGATTTAAAAGCAGAGCTGAAACATACCCCGATCCAGATGCTTCTCCGTGGCCAGAACCTGGTGGGATACCGCCACTATTCTGACGATGTTGTCGACCGGTTTGTCGACGCGTCCTATAAAAACGGGGTGGATATCTTCCGTGTTTTCGATGCGCTCAACGATATCAGGAACATGAAGCGCTCGATGGACCGGGTCAAGAAAGCCGGCGCCCATCTCCAGGGTACGATCTCCTATACCACGAGCCCGGTCCACAGCACCGCTATGTTTATCGGGATGGCAAAGGAGCTTGCCGCCCTTGACTGCGATTCCCTCTGCATCAAGGATATGGCCGGCCTTATCATGCCGGAAGCAGCCCGCGATCTCATCAGCGGGATCAAAAAAGCGGTAGATATCCCGGTCTGTCTCCACAGCCATTCGACAAGCGGGATTGCACCCATGAGCTACCAGGCGGCAATCGAGGCCGGTGTCGATATCCTCGATACTGCGATGTCGCCGTTCTCGATGGGAACCTCCCAGCCGCCGACCGAGAGCGTCGTCGCATCCCTTGTCGGGACACCCCGCGATACCGGGATCGATCTTCTGAAACTCCGGGCCGTGCGGAATGTCTGTGTCCTGATCCGCGAGAAGTATGCGGGACTGGTAAACCCGATCTCCGAGCGGGTGGACAGCAACGTGCTCCTGTACCAGTTGCCCGGCGGGATGATCTCAAACCTCGTCTCGCAGTTGATGGAACAGGACGCCCTCAACCGGCTCGACGATGTATTTGCCGAGGTTCCGCGTGTGCGAAAGGATCTCGGGTACCCGCCACTCGTGACCCCGACCAGTCAGATCGTGGGAACGCAGGCAGTCTTAAACGTTCTCGTGAACGGGCCGCGGTACACAAACGTTACAAAAGAGGTCAAGGATTATGTTCGCGGTCTGTACGGCAAATCACCGGCCCCCGTGAGTGAAGAAATCCGGAAACTGATTATCGGCGACGAAAAACCGATCGAGTGCCGGCCGGCTGATATGCTCGAACCCTCGTACGAGCGTATGAAAGCGGAAGCCGAGAAAGCAGGGCTTGTCAAAAAAGAGGAAGATGTCCTCACCTATATCATGTATCCGGCGATTGCTCCCTCATTTTTGAAGGGCGAGCGCCAGGTTGAGCCCATCCCGGCAAAGAAGGCTCCTGCCCCGCAGGCGGCAGCAGCCGGTGGTGTTCCCGACCAGATGGAAGTCGAGGTTGACGGCGAGATCTTCTCGGTACGGATCGTTTCTGTGGGCGGAAACAAGGTGCAGGTCGCAAATGTCGCGCCCCAGAAGGCGCCGCGCGGCGATGTTGCGGGGGGGATCCGGAGCAATATGCAGGGCATGGTGCTCCAGGTTATGGTAAGCCGCGGTGCGACCGTGAAAAAAGGCGACACGCTTCTCGTCCTTGAAGCTATGAAGATGGAAAACCCCATCCACAGCCCGGTGGACGGCAGGGTCACCGAGATCTTTGTTGACACCGGCGATGTCGTCCAGAACGGCGATGTCCTGCTGGTGGTCCAATGAAATTTTTTGAAAAGATCCTGATCGCGAACCGCGGCGAGATTGCGATCCGGGTCATGCGTGCGTGCCGGGAACTCGATATCGATACGGTCGCTATCTATTCTGAAGTGGACAAGAACGCCCTCCATGTCAAGTATGCCGACGAGGCATTTGCTGTCGGTGAAGCGCACCCTTCAAAGAGTTACCTCAACATGGAGCGGATTGTCGATATCGCAAAAAGAGCGGTGCCGAGGCAATTCACCCAGGGTACGGGTTCCTTGCGGAAAACTACAAGTTTGCAAAGCTCTGTGCCGATGAGGGTTTGACGTTCATCGGCCCGAAGTCAAAGACCATCCAGGCAATGGGTTCCAAGATCGGCAGCAAGCAGATGATGAAAAAGGCCGGTGTGCCGGTTCTCCCCGGGACCGACGACGGCATCCGCGATATCGATACGGCAAAGAAAGTGGCAGCGGAGATCGGCTACCCGGTGATCGTCAAGGCAAGCGCCGGGGGTGGCGGGATCGGGATGCAGATCGTCAATGATGAGACTGCACTCGAAGAGGCCATCACGGGCAGCATGCGGATCGCCAAGTCCGCATTCGGCGACCCCACGGTTTTTATCGAGAAGTACCTCGTTAAGCCCCGGCATATCGAGTTCCAGGTCCTTGCCGATGAACACGGACACGCGGTTCATCTTTACGACCGCGAGTGCTCCATCCAGCGCCGGCACCAGAAACTGGTCGAGGAAGCCCCTTCGGCAATCATGACCGATGAGCTTCGGGCGCGCATGTCAGCTGCGGCGCTCAAAGTTGCGGAAGCCTCCGACTACACGAACGCCGGTTCAGTCGAATTCCTGTACAGCCACGGGAACTTCTATTTCATGGAGATGAACACCCGGCTCCAGGTCGAGCATACCATCACGGAATTTATCACCGGTATCGACCTCGTCAAACAGCAGATCGCAATCGCAGCCGGGGAAACGCTGCCGTTCGATCAGGAAGATGTCACTATCCGTGGCCACGCGATCGAGTGCCGGATCAACGCGGAAGATCCCCTGAACAACTTTGCAGCGGATCCCGGCAGGATTACCCGGTACCGCTCCCCGGGCGGCCCCGGTATCCGCGTAGACAGCGGGATCCACATGGGTTACACCATCCCGCCCAACTACGACTCCATGATTGCAAAGCTCTGCGCATGGGACAGCACCCGGCGCGAAGCGATCATGAGGATGCGCCGCGCGATTTCAGAGTACATCATCCTCGGGATCAAGACCACGCTCCCGCTTCATTACGCGATCATGAACAACCCGCAGTTTATCGAGGGCAACACTCACACGCACTTCCTTCAGGAGGAGCATATCGTAAAAACCCTCGAACAGTACAAACTCGACGAGGAAGCGCGGATGCAGACGCTCGCCGGTTCGTTCTCCCGTGAAGGGAACAAGGTCGCAGCGATTACCGCTGTAGTCAATGTCTATCTCCAGCAGAAAAAAGGCTGAAGATAGAAAAAACCACAATTCTTCTGTATCAGAACCTTTAAGAGTTTTTACGGTGTTGTAATTATGCACTTTCGTGCTGCGGTGGCCTAGCTGGTTAGGGCGCCAGACTCATAGGGTTTGTTCGGCACAGACTGCCTGTGCCAGAGGGCCTTGGGATATCTGGAGATCGTGGGATCGTAACCCACTCGCAGCATAAACATCAGTTTTGTTTTTGCTTTTTTAGCGGATACTTCTCCCGGTTAAAAGAGAATGCTTACCCGGAATGCCGTTTTGCCACCTATTTGTCGGGCGATTGGCCGGTACCCGGGGATATCTTTATGTGCCCGTTCAGCGCACAAGAATACTAAAACATGAGGTGACATGATGATTCTTGTAAATGCAATTGTTGGCATTATCCAGTTAATCATTGCAGTTATCCTTGCAGTGGTTGCACTGTACATCGGCTTCTCGGTCTTTGGCAAGATCACCAAGGACGTTGACGAGCAGAAGGAACTTGCAAAGGGCAATGTTGCGTTCGGTATTATCGTTGCCGCGATCTTTGTTGCAATTGCAGTTGTTGTCCAGTCCGGTGTAGCCGGGATCTCGGTTGGTATCGGCAAGGCATCTGCGCTTGGCCTGACCTCCGTTGACGGTCTGATCGCCATTACCGTTGCGATCATCCAGCTTATTCTTGGTGTCCTGCTGGCAATCGGTGCGATCTATCTTGCATTAAACATTCTCGACAAACTCACCAAGGGTGTCGAGGAATTTGAAGAGCTCAAGAAGGGCAATGTTGCAGTTGCGCTGGAAATGGCCGGTGTCATCATTGCAGTGGCCCTCATCATCCAGTCCGGTATTGTCGGTATCACGACAGCACTGGCCTGAATAGTCAGAACCTCTTATCATTTTTCCTTTTTTAAAACGTTCCCGATAGCCCTGTTATCCGGGTATGCCGGATCGTCTGGTTTGTTATAATTATCCTGTTGTCTGGAGCAATACTTTTTGGTACCTTTAGGGCGGGTCCGCGTTCCAGAACGAAACCTGGGATTTTTTTCGCTGTAGAATCTCCCGCGGGAAACCAGTTGTTCCAATAAAAAATCTTGGTGCCTGTTATACCGGTTTGGGAAAAAATTCTCTTAACCATCAGACATTCCAAAAGAGATCCACCGATTGCCCCGGCCTTTAAAAAACAGGTCGCCCCCCTACCCTCACGTGCCGATCGAAAAAAAAATTGGTCGGACCGATCGATCGCAGAGATCGGTCGGGGCTGCCTCATTTTTTCCAGTTCCGCCACCTCCATTTTCCCTGGAGGTTCAGACGAAAGAGCATGGTCGGTCCGATCGTACTCACTGATCGGCCGGACCGACCGATCCCGATCAGTGGTCGGGGCCACCCCCTCCCCCTCAGGGATCGTGGGTAGCCCCCCGACTCCCCATGTACCGGATTAAAAAAAGTGATCGGACCGATCGATGCGGGATATCTATCGGGGTTACCTCCACATTTTCAAGCAACCCGTGGGCCTGTATCTTATGATGTGCCCGCCATACCCTATAATTTCGACAGGACTTATTTCCCGTACAGGTTGATCTGCTGGATCAAAGGCGGAAAAACCTTCCATCTCGATTTCTAGGACTTCATTCCTGGTCATCCCCATACTGGTCTCGGCATCGGCCGTAAGCAGGTCCGGCCCGCGGATCACTTCCCGCGCTGTCCCCGTCCCGGGAAAGGAGTTCCTGCGTTTTGACATCATGGACAAATGCGCGGCCCGGGATAATGACGGTCTTTTCAAGGGACGCCGGGTCCAAAGTCTCCAGATCGTCCATCGTGATAAGGCAGGCGATCTCTTTTCTCACCGGAATTACCGTGACCCTGGCGCCGCGTGCCCTGAGAATTTCATCGATAAAGGGCGCGGCAACCGATCCTGTGATAACCGATGCGCGGTGCTGGACACGGGGCAGTTTTTTGAGGAGTGCCGGCTCGTGCAGGATTGCAAAGGGCGATCCGATATCCGGGTCCCAGAGAGGAGTGCCGGAGATCTTCATCTTGAACCGGCTGGAGAGATCTGTCACCATATCGCGGAATGATTCAACGGACTGGACTGCCTGGCCCTTTTTGAGGGGTGCATTTCAAGGATAAGGCCCTGTTCGGTGGTGTTGGCAAACCGCATGAGGATGAGTCCCTTTGCTCCGCGCTCTTCAAGCCATGCGCAGGTGTCTTCGAGAACCTTCCTGTCATTTACCCCGGGTATAACGACCGCTGCCGCATAGACGTCGGCTCCGCTGCAGAGCCGTTCGAACACCGCAAGCGATGCCTCCGGTGTCGGGTCGTGCATCCATTTTTTGCGCAGCGCCGGATCGGATGCAAAGACCGTAAACGAGCACTCGGAAAGGCCGTTATCGATAAGGAGATCGCCGGTTTTAGGATCGTCCCAGCCCTTGCCGCTCGTGTACCCGATATGGAGCGGGACCTCCGTTGAGCCGAGCAGCTCGACAAGGTCGGTAAACTGCGGATAGCAGCTGGGGTCGCCGCCGCCGCTGATAGTGATCCGGTCGAGGTCGCTGGTCTTCGCGTTAAGGGCAGCAAGCGTTTCATCTGCGATTGTCCGCAGGTCCTTGAAGCCGGAGTATTCCTCCCGGACACCGCGGGTGCAGTAATCACAACCGACCTTGAAGGGCAGGCAGTAGCGGCAGCCGAATGCGCGGGTGGACTTTACATGCTTGAAGTAGCAGTATTCGCAGAAGCCCCGGCAGTCAATGCCCGCCCGTCCCCCGATATCCACGGTCAGCTGCGCCATTAGTTGTTCAAAAGTACTTCTGCCCCCGTGCGTATAATGTGTTTGGATTGGAACGGGAGGTTATCGGGGAGATCCCGGCACCATCTTTTTTATCCGTAAATGCGTATTGTATATGGCGCCTCAGTGGCTTAGCTGGCAGAGCGGCTGACTTGTAATCAGCAGGTCCCGTGTTCAAATCACGGCTGGGGCTTTTTCTTTTGGGAAATTATCCCATACCTTGAAATTATCCCGGATTTTATTACTTATCACGTACGATGCATTATGACCAAAAAAGCCTTCATTACCGGTATCACCGGCCAGGACGGGTCGTACCTCGCCGAACTCCTGCTCTCCAAGGGATATGAGGTTCATGGGCTGGTACGTCGGTCGTCCACCTTCAATACAAGTCGGATCGATTCTATTTATGTCGATCCACATGACCCGGGTGCCCGTCTTTTCCTCCATTATGGTGACCTGTCCGACTCCGAGCAGATCGCAAATGTGATGTATAATATCCGGCCGGATGAGGTATACCATCTTGGTGCCCAGAGCCACGTCCGGGTCAGCTTCGATACCCCTGAATATACTGGCAATGTCACTGCTCTTGGCACAACCCGACTTTTGGAAGCCATCCGCCGGAGCAACAATCCTGTGAAATTTTACCAGGCTTCTTCGAGTGAAATGTTTGGGGCGGCAAACCCGCCGCAGAGCGAGGAAACGCAGTTCCATCCGAGGAGTCCCTATGCATGTGCGAAGTGTATTCGTACTGGATGACCCGAAATTACCGTGAAGGATATGACCTCTTTGCATCGAATGGGATCCTCTTCAACCACGAATCTCCGCGGCGGGGCGAGACGTTTGTCACCCGGAAGATCACCCGGGCGATTGCACGAATTCTTGCTAAAAAGAGAACTATCTCTATCTCGGGAATCTCGATGCCAAAGGGACTGGGGATTTGCCCCGGAGTATGTTGAGTGCATGTGGCGGATCCTCCAGCAGGAAAAGCCCGGGGACTTTGTGATCGGTACTGGCGAAACACATTCGGTCCGGGAATTCCTGCAGGAGTCATTTGCGTACGTAGGACTTGACGTTGAAGAACACGTACGGATCGACCCGAAATATTTCCGCCCTACAGAAGTCGAGATTCTGATTGCCGATGCGAAAAAATCCGCACAGGTCCTTGGCTGGAAACCGACGATAAAATTTGCAGACCTCGTAAAGATTATGGTGGATGCTGATATGAAAGCGGCAGGGCTTACACCGATTGGCAAAGGGGAAGAAATTATTCGCGCGAAATTCCCGCATTGGTGGTGGAAGAGCGACTGATCTTGAGATTCTGTGCAGGATGCAGATGTAAGTAATGAAGTAAAAATACTATCGGAAAGTGTTTGAAGGATGTCATTTTTTTCCGGGAAAAAAATACTCATAACTGGTGGGGCTGGGTTCTTTGGTTCCCGGGTTACCACAGAACTCCTGCAGCGCGGCGTAAAAAATGACGATCTCACGATTCCACGGAGCCGGGAGATCGATCTCAGAAAATGGGAAAATTGTGTGAAGGTGGTTCGGGATGCTGATATCGTCATCCATCTTGCCGCAAAGGTCGGTGGGATTGGGTACAACCAGGCTTATCCGGCCCGGCTTTTTTACGACAATGCCATTATGGGAATTCAGCTGATCGAAGCGGCCCGACAGGAAAATGTTGAAAAGTGCATCGTGGCCGGAACGATCTGTGCGTATCCCAAGTTCACTCCTGTACCTTTTAAGGAAGAGAACCTCTGGAATGGTTACCCCGAGGAGACTAACGCGCCGTATGGCCTTGCAAAGAAGATGCTGCTCGTCCAGTCACAGGCATACCGGCAGGAATATGGGTTTAACTCGATCTATCTCCTGCCGGTCAATCTCTATGGACCCGGTGACAATTTCGATCCGGCCAGCTCCCATGTGATCCCGGCGCTCATCAAGAAGTTTGTCGATGCAAGGGAGTGTGGTGCACCATCTGTTGAAGTATGGGGAACGGGAGCAGCCTCCCGGGAGTTCCTATACGTGGACGACGCCGCTCATGGTCTTGTGCTTGCCGCGGAAAGGTATAACAAACCGGATCCGGTGAACCTTGGATCGGGGATGGAGATTACTATTAGGGATCTGGTCTCCCTTATTCAGGAATTGACCGGTTATTCCGGTGAGATCCGGTGGAACAGGTCAAAGCCGGACGGCCAGCCCAAGCGGTGCCTTGATGTGAGCCGGGCGCGGGAAGAGTTCGGGTTCGAGGCGAAAATGCCGTTTCGGGAAGGGTTGAAGAGGACGATTGAGTGGTATGAGGGGCATCGAACGGAAGCAGTACGGCCACATGGGAGTGTCGGGGACCATTGTTGACAAGCCGAAGTCACTATTTGGGAGATCATTCCTTTTTTTTAAAAAGAGCTCTCCTCTATTTCTGATAGATTTTTTAAAATGTAACGAGGTATTTTTCTTGTGAACATAGATCTCCTGCTCTTTTGTACCGTTCCCCTTTAAAGGTATGGAGGCGGGGATAGCCGAACAGGTATCAGCCCTATTTCTGAAACACTTATACTTACATTCGTGGTGGTGTAGGAGGGTTGTATTTCCGAAAGTCAAGTATTTCTTCGGCTCTGTAGAAAACCGTAAGTGACATCCTGAATTTTGTTGCGAGTGACCACGGGTACTTGCCGCCTCATCGGGGCTCGCCCCGTGGAGCAAACCCGTGCATGGGAAGCACAATTGAAAACTTTTTATTTGGCAGGGGGGTCAAGGGGGCTTCGTCCCCCTCGGGCTGCCTCCCTATCAGGGGGAAGTGGGGGTCACCCTCGCAAATACGGTTTGGTTCAGGGGAAATAATTTCTACAGAGCCATTTTTTTCGTTTTGAATCTCCGGGAGGTTCCTGCAATCCCTACACTATAAGTAATGCCAGAACAAAATTGCTGATCACATCTTATGACAGGGATTCCCACGCCGGCCCAAGAAGTGCCCACTCTTATCATCCGCCCTCCACGCAAGTGGGTGCCGGTGGATTTAAAGGAACTCTGGGCCTACCGGGAACTGATCACGGCATTTACGCTGCGGGATGTGAAGCTCCGGTACAAGCAGACCGGTCTTGGGATCGCATGGGCGGTTCTCCAGCCGCTGTTGACGATGGTGATCTTCACGGTCTTTTTCGGGGGCCTTGCCAAGATTCCCTCCGATGGTGTGCCGTACCCGCTCTTCGTGCTTGCGGCACTTCTTCCATGGACACTCTTTGCCGAAGGCCTGACCCGTTCCACGACCAGCATGGTCACCAATTCAAATATCATGACCAAGGTGTACTTCCCGCGCCTGATTATGCCGCTTTCGAGCATCATCTCGCCGCTCGTGGATTTTGCAGTCTCGTTTATCATCCTGATTGCGATGATGGTCTACTACGGATTTATGCCGACAGTAAATATTGTCTTTTTACCCGTGTTTCTCCTGCTTGCACTTGCAACTGCCCTTGGTGTGGGTCTCTGGCTTTCGGCGCTCAATGTCAAGTATCGGGATTTCCAGTACACTGTTCCTTTCCTCATTCAGATCTGGATGTTTGCCTCCCCTGTGGTGTATGCTGCAAGCCTCGTGCCGGACTCAATGAGGGTCTGGTATGGACTCAACCCAATGGCGGGTGTGATTGAAGGATTCCGCTGGGCACTTCTGGGTACAGGTGCGCCAAGCACAATGGTGCTCGTGTCGGTGGGGATGGTGATTGTGCTTTTGATTTCCGGGATGTTTTATTTCCGGCGGATGGAGCAGTACTACGCCGATATTGTGTGATTAAAAAAACCCGACAGAAAACATATCTCATTATTCAAGGATTTTTTTATCGGCAATGATCTTTCACGAAAGGGAGATATCAAAAAAACCGGTTGCGAATATTTCAAAGGCAAAAGTTATGCAGGGATTTGCACCGAAGTATTTCATAAGAGAAGGACTTGAACATACGGCATTCTAAGTCCGGTGAGTTCAGCCCCTATGCAAGTCTCTGAACCATATCGAATCAGATCATTTGTTACAATAAAACCGCATTGATTATATTTCGGGATGACCGTTTGATTCAATTATACTGGAAACACATTTTATGTAATACTGAAAAAAAGTGATGGAATTCCCCATGTCGTCACACCCCCCGGCTATCCGCGTAAGCCACTTAAGCAAGCAGTACAAGCTTGGCGGACCGCAGGAACCGTATCACACACTCCGCGATGCGATTGTCATTTCTCTCAAAGCGCCGATGAAGGTGTTCCATAAGGCTCCGGCGGTGGAAGGGTTCTGGGCTCTGAAGGATGTGTCGTTTGAAGTGGAGCCGGGTGAGGTTGTCGGGATCATCGGGCGAAACGGGGCCGGGAAATCGACGCTGCTGAAGATTTTATCCCGAATTACTTCGCCCACGGAAGGAACAGTTGAACTTCACGGGAGAGTGGGTTCGTTGCTGGAAGTAGGGACGGGTTTCCACCCGGAGTTGACCGGCCGTGAAAATATCTATTTGTCTGGTTCTATCCTGGGCATGAAGCGGCGGGAGATCGATGCCAAGTTAGATGAAATTGTAAAATTTTCAGAGATTGAAAAATTCCTTGATACTCCGGTGAAACGTTATTCAAGCGGAATGTACGTCCGGCTTGCGTTTGCGGTGGCGGCACATATGGAGCCTGAGATTCTCATCGTTGATGAGGTGCTCGCGGTCGGGGATGCGGCTTTCCAGAAGAAGTGCCTGGGGAAGATGGGGGATGTGGCAAAAAAAGGGAGAACGGTATTGTTTGTCAGTCACAATATGGCCGCAATAAAGGCACTTTGCCAGAGGGGAATTTTGTTAGATTCGGGCAAGATTAGTTATGATGGGGAAGTTTCTTCAGCAGTTGATCAATATCTGAATAAAAAAACTATTGATATTGATGCAACCCCCCTTTCAGATAAAGTGAGGGATAAAAAAGTCTCTCAAAAAGCAAAAATGCTGGATATAAAAATTATTTCTGATAGTACGGATATTCAAGCGGGAATAGATAGTACAAAATCTTTCAAAATTGAAATGAAAGTCAATGTATTTGAAAAAACACATCTTGCCTGCCAAATTCAGATACGTGACCAATATCGGACAATAATTCTTCTTTCCTCTGAGTTGCAGCAAAACAAAATTTTTGAATTTGATGAAGGGACACATGTGATTACATGCAAATGCCCCCCCTCATTTCTCGCGTCTGGAAACTATTGGATCACCTGTGGTTTAGCAAGCGGTCCGCATGAATGGATTGATTATGTATATGACGCGTATTCATTTCATGTCAACGATGTTGATGTCTATCACAATGGATTTAATTTAACTCAAAATATTGGGTTATATCATATAGATCATTCTTGGGAGAGCAGTTAATTAATGAGGGAAATTTTAAAAATCCAAAATAAATAATGATAAAATCGGATCGGGAGATGTAAAATGGATAATAAATCTCGCATCGCAGTAATTCCTGCACGGGGTGGTTCAAAAAGAGTCCCTAAAAAGAATGTTAAATTATTGTGCGAGAAACCAATAATCGCATATACAATCGAAGCGGCACTCCAAAGCAAAATCTTCTCATCAGTTATTGTGAGTACAGATTCGCAGGAAATTGCAGACATCTCTCAAGAATACGGTGCTGATGTTCCATTTATCAGATCAAACGATCTTTCAGATGATTATACTCCTGTCTCACTTGTCACATTAGATATTATCGATAAACTGGACAAAACCGGTGAAAAATTCCAGTATATCGCACAACTCCTTCCGAATTGCCCACTTCGGGATTCTACCGATATTATTCACAGTTTTGCTCAATTTATCGAATCAAAAGCAGAATCACAGATCTCTGTCACTCGTTATGGGTGGTTAAATCCCTGGTGGGCGATGAAAAAAGATGAAAATCAAATATTATCCCCCCTCTTTCAGGAGCAGATGAAACAAAGAAGCCAGGATCTGCCAGATCTTTTTTGTCCAACTGGTGCAATCTGGTGGATACAATCTGAAACATTACGGTGTGAAAAAACATTCCATTGTGAGAACAGGATCGGATGGGAAATTCCGTGGGATCATGCCGTTGATATTGATACAGAAGATGATTGGAAAATGGCAGAAATCATCATGAGCCAGAGACTGGGGCTGCATTAATGCAAAAAAACAGCATCGCACTATTTACTACCTCATACCCTGAAGGAAAACAATTTCTTTCCGATTTTTTTGCATCTTTGTCAGCTCAGACCGATACAAAATTTGATCTCTGGATGGGACTTGATCGAATTCAAGAAAAAGAACTCGATGAATTTATCTGCGATAATTTTTCGGTTACCTCTCTAGATCGAGAGAAAAACGAATCAAACATTTCCCTTCGACAACGTGCCATAGAACAGATGGTTGAAATCTATACCGGCATTATTTTTGTCGATAGCGATGATATCCTTGCCAAGACAAGGGTTTCTGCTGGGCGGTCATCACTGGAACGCTATGATGTGTATGGGTGTGCCATGAAGATCATCGATGAATATGGTGTAGATTTGAAGATTTCATTTCAGATACCCTCTGATAGCAATATTGCGTCTCTTCTGCCGCGGTTCAATATTTTCGGACTGTCAAATACCTGTTATTCATCAGAAATTCTTAAACAGTGTCTGCCATTCCCCAGTGATTGTGTTCTTCTTGACTGGTTCGTCGCAACACGGGCGTGGGCGCACGATGCTCATATGTATTTTGATCCCGTACAAAGGATGTCCTACCGCCAGCATTCATCCAATACAGCACGTGTGATACCACCGTTCACGCAGGAACAGATTATTAAATCCACGAATCTCGTTTTGATGCACTATATGTTTGTGTTGAATAATATCCCAGAACTTCCTGATTCGAAACGTATTTTGATTGAAACCGCACAAAAATATGTGGAGTCCTTTAATAGTTCAATTACACAATCTCCCGTGATATTTCAGGACTATATCCGGAGATTGAACAAGTTACCACCCAATCATATCTGGTGGTCATGCGTTGCACATCCTGATCTGGAGGCAGTATGGAAAAGCTAAATCTTAATGGCAGACTGGTTGGACCCGGGGAACTTCCGTATATTATCGCTGAGATCGGATCTAATCATAATGGCGATATGAAATTATGTAAACTACTGATTGACAGCGCAAAAAAATGTGGTGCTGATGCCGTAAAATTTCAGTCATGGTCCAAAACATCTCTCATTTCCCAGGCAGAATATGCGCGTAACACCAATTATGCAGATAAAAAGAAACATTTTGGATCCCTTGAAGAAATGGTTGAGAAATACCAACTGACTCCGGAACAACATTATGAAGTGAAAAGATACTGTGATGAACAAGGAATCACCTTCCTGTCAAGTGGCTTTTCTAAAGAGGAAATTGATCTCCTCGATGATGTAGGAGTGCCGGCATTCAAAATCGCATCGATGGACGTGAATTATCTTCCCCTTCTTGAATATATCGCGGGTAAACACAAACCTGTGATTCTCTCAACCGGGATGGCAACGATTGGTGAGATTGAGCTGGCGGTTCATACCTTAAAAAAAGGAGGGTCCGGACCGATTGCCCTCCTTCATTGCATCTCAATTTACCCTCCCGCTTACGAAAACATTAACCTTCGGAATATGGAGATGTTGACTCAGGCATTCGATATGCCCGTTGGATTCAGTGATCATTCATTGGGAACTGCAATCCCCTTAGCCGCAATTGCACTTGGAGCATGTATAATTGAAAAACATTTTACCCTTGATAAAAATCTTGATGGTTGGGATCATGCTATTTCTGCCGATCCATCAGAATTAGAGATTATCGTAAGGGAAGGAAAAAATGTGTTCCATGCTCTTGGATATTCGATCCGATCGGTAACCGATGCTGAAATGGAGAAACGGAAAAAATTCCGTAGAAGTATAGTCACAGCGCATTCCCTGAAAAAGGGGGATAAACTCGATCTTGGGGATCTTGATTTTAAAAGACCGGGGACCGGAATTGCTCCGAATGAAGTAAATTATGTAATTGGACGCTTGTTAAAACGTTCGCTTGAAAGGGATGTGGAGCTATCCTGGAATGATATTTCATGAACCTTAATACAGTAAAAACTGCATTTAGCTATTTCGCTAAAAATTTTTAGAGAAATTGTTCAGGTTGAGATATTAAAAAAAGTATATGTGAAATCATGAGATTCGAAAAATGGGAAATCCCAATGATCGAACATAACAGACCTACAAAATATAATTGGGTTGTTCAATATCCCGAGAATTTAAAATTGGGATACAAAACAGATATTGGCGCATTTACTTATATCAATGCAAAAAGAACCGTAACTATCGAGGATTTTGTTCAGATTGGATCCCATTGCTCAATTTACTCTGTTTCAACAATTGATAATAAACAGGGAGAAGTCCAATTAAAGAAAGGCTGCCGTATTGGGACACATTCTGTTATCATGCCTGGAATAACTGTTGGCGAAGATTCAATTATCGGAGCATTCAGTTTTGTGAATGTAAATATCCCAAAGGGCGTCCTTGCGTACGGCGTACCTGCAAAAGTTGTGCGGGCATTAACCGATGATGAAATTAGTGACATGCAACATCAGGAGCGATCCAAATGACTTGGAAAATACCCCTTTTTAAGATTTATTTTGATGAGACCGACATAACCAATGTCACAGATACGATTAGATCAGGACAAAACTGGGCCGTTGGAGCAAATATTGAGAAATTTGAACTGGGGCTATCTGAATACATAGGATCAAAATATTGCACTACCTTCAATTCCGGTACCTCGGCACTTCACGCATTGTTAATGGCGTATGGACTCGGAAAGGGCGACGAAGTAATTGTCCCGTCATTTACCTTTATTGCAACAGCAAATTCTCCATTGTTTGTTGGTGCAAAGCCGGTTTTTGCAGATATTGAAGAGGAGACCTATGGTTTAGATCCACAGGATGTGATGGAAAGAATCTCGTCCAAGACCCGCGTGATTATGCCGATCCATTACGGAGGTTGCCCCTGCAAAATCAGAGAACTTCGGGAAATTGCCCAGGATCATAACCTTCTCCTTATCGAAGATGCAGCTGAATCATTAGGTGCAACCATAGGAAATAAAAAAGTTGGGACATTTGGCGATGCGGGAATGATCAGTTTCTGTCAGAACAAAATCATCAGTTCAGGGGAAGGTGGAGCCATCGTCACTGATTCAAAAGATACCTTTGAAAAATTAAAATTGATCCGTTCCCATGGGCGACTTGAAACAAGTGATTATTTTTCATCAACCGATATCTTTGATTATATTACCCTCGGCTTCAATCTCCGTATGTCCAATATTGCTGCAGCCCTTGGTGTAGCCCAACTTAATAAAGTTAATAAAATTATTAATATGCGTAGGGATCTCGCAAAGGTGTATACTGAAAAACTAAGTAAATTAGGAGGTAACATCAGATTCAATAAGGTTCCCTCAGATTATTCCCAAGTTCACCAATTATTCTCATTAAGAGCGCAGAAACGCGATGCATTAATCCAGTATCTGGCAAATAAAGGGATTATGTCAAAAATTTATTTTTCACCAATTCATTCCACTCATTTTTACAAAAACCTCCTCAAGTACGTACCTCATTTGCCAGTTACTCAAAAAGTGTCTTCTGAAATAATCAGTCTTCCGTTTTATCCAACTATGCCCCTAACGGATCTGAATTTTGTGGTAAATTCAATCAAACAATTTTATTCGGAGGTCTAGATGATAGGAAATGAATTTTATAGAAATAAAACCATCCTTGTCACCGGTGGTGCAGGGTCAATTGGAAGTGAAGTTGTCAGACGTTTAATCCCATTAAAACCCAAAGCAATTCGTGTTTTCGACAATAATGAGACCGGATTGTTTGATCTTGAGCAGGAGTTAAATTGTAAGAGCCTTCGATCATTTATTGGAGATGTTCGTGACAAAGAACGGTTAGCCCGAGCAATGGAAAATGTCGATATTGTGTTCCATGGGGCTGCTTTAAAACATGTCCCCTTATGCGAATTCAATCCCTTCGACGCAATTAAGACAAATATTATCGGTACACAAAATCTCCTTGATGTTGCTCTTGATGAAGAAGTAGAAAAAGTAATTTTTATCAGTACCGATAAAGCTGTAAACCCCACTAATGTGATGGGGACTACAAAATTGTTGGGTGAACGCCTCACAATTTCAGCCAATCATTACAAAGGGAACAGAAAAACAATTTTTTCATGTGTTCGGTTTGGAAATGTACTGGGATCACGTGGATCCGTTGTACCCCTGTTTATCAAGCAATTAAATGAGGGGAAGGCGCTGACAATTACTGACCCGGAAATGACACGATTCATCATGAGTGTGTCGAGGGCAGTTGAACTGATACTTGAAGCGGGAGTACTTGCACAAGGTGGAGAAATATTTATTTTAAAAATGCCCTCCTTAAAAATTAAAGATTTAGCCGAAGTGATTATTGATACGCATGCCAAAAAGAATGGTAAACAATCCGATACCATAAAAAAGAAAATTATTGGGAAACGATCTGGTGAAAAAATCTTTGAAGAATTAATGTATGAACACGAAATTAAAAATGCGTACGAGAATCAATATATGTTTATTATCAAACCCCCATCTTTTGAATTTGAGCCAAAAGCTATAATATCGTTGCCAAAGGATTTTAAAAAGGTAAAAATTCAAGAATATACCTCTCAAAATCAGGTATTTTTAACAAAAAAAGAAATTAGAGAAATGATTGACAATAAAATAGTGTGAATGGTAAATATATAATGGGTGTTGTAATATGATGTTAATTAATAGACTAGTACAATATTTCTTTAATGCACTGGTGATTATTAAAACGGTAACCGGAGATTACAAATTTACACTGCGGGAGTATATAATTTATTTTAAATATGCCGAGAGCCCCGGACCTCAAAATAAATATCCCACAGTTCAAATAATTGGTGGAGATGACACATTTGTTAAATTAAAAATTGGAACGCATATCTATTTCTGGCCAAGGACATTTGATCTTTATGGGCTTGCATATATGCATCAGGAAGTATATGCGCCATCCTCAAATAATTTTCATGCATACGAACATGGGCCCATCCAGGTGAAATGTGGCGATGTTGTTATTGATGCAGGAGCCTGTGAGGGTTTTTTCACTCGCTATGCATTAGAGAAAGGTGCAAAAATAATTACAATTGAACCAGTAAAAATTTTGGCAGATGCATTAAAAAGAACATTTTTAAATGAAATAAAAAATGGGCAAGTTTCCCTTCACAATGTTGCAATAGGATCCTGTAATACTCAAGGATATTTATCCATGGATTCTACAAAAATTTTTGAGAGTCATTTAAGTATGGTAGGAGAATGCGTGGATATTGTTAAACTGGATGATTTTATAACTACAAAAGTTGATTTTATTAAAATGGATATTGAAGGCGGTGAAGTAGATGCAGTCTATGGAGCTCACAATATTATCAAACTATATAAACCCAGATTAGCCATCGCGGTATACCATAACTATGAAAACGCCCAAAAAATAATGGAATATTTATACGTTCTATGTCCTGAATACACGATTAAATATAGGGGTATTTATGCGTATAATAATGAAAAACCTAGGCCAATGATGGTGTACGCATGGTGAAAAGGGGTATTTTATTTTTTATTCAGGGGATTTTGTTGCCATGAAATCATCTCAAAAACATAATTTTTTAAAGTACTGGAATGAGTTCAAACGATTTGTACACATTCGTGAAGATTATTTAGTGGAGCTTGACAAACTAGGGCGCGAACTCCCCATTCAAGGACGCCCTATCCCTAGTGAAAAGCCTATAAAAATTCTTATGGGGCCTTCCTTTAGTATATTCTCCCCGTGTTTCATCCACGATCGTATTCTTAGCTATGCACTTCGGTTGAGGGGTGTAACAATCGTTCCTATATATTGCGATTCAATTCAGTCAACAGAATGCAATGTATATGGTGGAGTATGGAAGGGGTGTTCTTTCAAAGAATGCTGTGATGATTGTCAAGAAAAATCAGAAGCTCTCTGGCAGGATAATCCTCATGAGGCACTCCGTTTATCAATATTTTTAAAGCAAAAGGAAATTGAAATAGTGAATAAAAAAATCGAACGATTTGGCGATAATTGGGTTAATTATAAAGAGGGATCATTCGCGTTTGGAGCGTGGGCAAAAGATATCTTGGTAAATAACTATGTTGTTGGGGATTATCATTTAATCCCGAACCACAATGATCTTGGAAAACAACACCTTCGAAATCTTCTATTGCTTGAGACAGCATATCGCAATGTTATTAATACAATAAATCCCGATCGCGTAATTTCAAACGATAGTTATTACGGTATGTGGGCAATACTTCAGAAAATTTGTGAACAAAAAAAGATCCCCTTTTATTCGCATTGGATGGGGGGGCGTCCTCATGGGTGGTGTTATGCATATGATGATGCTGCCATGAACCTTGATTTTTCGAAACCTTGGAAATCGTTTGTAAAAAAACCTCTGACTGAAAAACAAACTCAAAAAGTTAAAGATTGGCTTGATTCCCGGTCAACGGGAAAAGATATGTTCCTCGATACAGCATCTCTTCAGAAGTTTAATACCGAACACTTTGATTTTTCAAAAATTGATGTGAAAAAGCCAACGGCTTTGTTGTCGTCGAATGTAATTTGGGATTTAGCGGCATTAAATAAACAAATTGTGTTTTCAGATATGATGGATTGGATTGTGAAGACAATTCAATGGTTTGCAGATCATCCAGAATATCAGTTAATTATTAAACCCCACCCGGCAGAACTGCATCCGAGTATTCCAAAAACGGAAGAACGAGTTGAAACGGCACTTGTTCAGCGGAAAATTGAAATCCCTGCGAATGTATTTTTATTGCCCCCATTAGTCAAATGCACAGTATATGATTTGTTCCCCCTCAGTACAATTGGACTTGTTCATACAACCACTGTAGGTATAGAAATGGCTGCCAGAGGAATTCCGGTAATCACAACTGCCAAATCCCCCTATCGGGGATTTGGCTTTTCTTTTGATCCAATCTCTGTCGAAGAATATTTTAAAACGATAGAACAATTCTTTTCTGGGGAAATAATTAGCGAAAAACATCATTATATAGAAAATGCTTACAAATTTATTCTGTTTTACCAGTTCCATTATTATACCAAAGTGGATATCATGGATTATACCTTGGGTAGTTCACCCCATCTTAAAATTCAATCAATATCAGACCTATATCCGGGTAAAAACCAATGTCGGGATTATATCATAAATGCTATGCTTGAAGGCAAACCGATAGTTTCAGAGAACTGCTGGCCCCCCGAAAGTTAAAAAAAACATGAGACTCATATTTCCCGAATTTATAGAAAAAATACATTAAGTTGAGTATACAACCAACGAGCAAATTTATTATGGAACGGCGGAATAAACATGCAAAATAAAACAAAAATCCTGTTTACAACACCGGTATTGAAACATCCTGCAATCGGGGGACCGTTTTTAAGGATAGAAAATTCAATAAAAGCGCTTTCTCGGATATCGGATCTTACGATTCATTGCAGGACCCCTATCTCCCGGTCCGAAATTGAATATTACCAGTCGTTTTGCCGGAATTTTTATTGCGCACCCTCAATCGGACTGATTAACCGGCCGATAACCCGGGCAAAGCGGATCGTCAATCGTGTTTCCGGAAATCTCTTAAACAAAGAGATCTTCAGGCCCGATGAAAAAGATTATGCCGACCTTCTTCGTCTTGCGGATGCCCTGCATCCGGATCTTATCTGGCTTGGATACGGCAATATCTCCTATCCCCTGTTAAAATATATAAAAGACAATTCGGATTACCCCGTGGTCTGTGACACGGATAGTGTCTGGTCACGTTTTGTCCTGAGAGGTTTGCCGTTTGCCCGATCGGAAGCAGATCGGAAGAGGATACTATCCGAGGGAAATGCAAAAGCTGAGGAAGAGAGATGGGGCACCCGGTTGGCAGATATTACTACTGCAGTATCGGACATCGATGTAGAATATTACCGCACGCTTGCTGAAAAACCGGGACAAATTCAGATTTTTTCCAATGTGATTGATTTGGACGATTACAAAAAAATTCCCCCAGAGCCGGCACATTTCCAAAAACCCTGCATCTACCTGGCAGGATGGTTTGGACCAAAAAGTCCCATGGATGAAGCGGCCCGGTGGATGATCGAAAAAGTAATGCCGTTAATAAAAAAACAGATTCCCGACATTCATTTTTACATCGTTGGGAACGGGTCCGACACAACACTTCACGATATCAGCGATCCGTCCATTATTATAACCGGGCAGCTTCCATCAGTTCTTCCCTATCTTTGCCATGCGGATGTTGCGGTAGTCCCGTTAAAATTCGAATCGGGAACACGATTTAAAATTCTGGAGGCCGGCGCGTGCAATATCCCCGTTGTATCCACAACGCTTGGTGCAGAAGGGATTCCGGTCACACACAATGTCAACATAGTACTTGCCGATGATCCTGAATCATTTGCAAACGGAATAATATCGTTGCTATCAGATCCAAACTCCGCACGACAGATGGGACTACGGTTGCATACATTAATCGAAGAAAAATATGGAATTTCGACACTCGTTGAAGAAGGAGATAAAATAATTACATCGGTCCTGTATAAGTAGCATCGGCAACATTGCGTGATTTTCTGCGTATTGTGGAAATATTTCTCTTCTTTAGTGCGTGACAAATGACTATAATACAGCGGTTCTATCTTTATTAGCACATGTCAAGCAAAACGATACTGATTACCGGTGTCAGCGGATTTGTCGGGGGGCATTACAGTTCATTTTTATGCAAGACCCACAAAGACTGGGCGATCCACGGGATCAGCCGATCAAAACCCTCGTGGGATTTCCTGCCTGACACTGAGGCAATTCAGGAGTCCCTGATCTTTCATCGGGGTGATTTGCTTGACGAAAAAAATACCGATGCCCTTATTAAAGAGATAATGCCCGATTACATCCTGCATCTCGCGGCGTTCAGTTCTGTTGCTGAAAGCTGGCAGCAACCGCGTCTGGCATTTCTCAACAATACCAATGCATTCCTCAACGTTGCCGAATCGGTTCGTCTCAATACTACGCCCTGCCGGCTCCTCTCCGTTGGGTCATCTGAGGAATATGGCATTGTAGATTCTCGGGCCCTCCCTCTTAAAGAGGACTGTTATAACCGGCCTGCAAATCCTTACGCTGTTGCACGTGCAGCTCAGGAAAACCTCGCTAATATTTACACGAGGGGGTACGGAATGGATATCTGCTGCACGCGATCGTTTAATCACATAGGTCCCGGGCAACGAACCAAATTTGTTATCAGTTCAATTGCAAGGCAGTTTGCAGAGATCTCAATTAAAAAAACAAATCCTGTCATTGAAATCGGTAACGGGACAATTATTCGTGATTTTGTCGATATTGAGGATGTCATCCGTGCATATGATGCAATCTTTATGCATGGACAAAAGGGGGAAATATATAATATCTGTGGTGGCAGTGGTCATACGATCATCCAGATAATTGAGATGTACGCTGCAATGCTCGATCTGTCTGTTACAATCGAACAGCAAACCTCCCTCATTCGTCCAATCGACAATCCAGTTCTATTTGGCGATTACCATAAAATCAACGAACATACCGGATGGAAACCTCAGGTTCCTCTTAAGAAAAGCCTGAGTAAAATCTATGACTACTGGTACCAAAAGATAAGCCGCGAATCCCCGGTCAGCACGTAATTCCTAAAAAAAGTGGAATAGTGTTTTAAGGCATCCGGTTGATATCTTATAACTCCCGTATCCCCGTTACCTGAGGGAAGGACAATTATGCAGTTTCCCGTTGAACAACTTACTTTGAACGATCAGATCATCGCTATTATTATCCGAAGTGAATTCTCTAAACCGGGAATTGAATTTTTTACACCTGGTGATTTTTCACAGCAGCTGGGCTACATGAAACACAAGAAAGGGGACACGATCCAGGAGCACATCCATGTCCTCCATGTGCGGGAAATCCAGTACACTTTAGAAACCCTGTTTATAAAATCCGGTAGGGTTAAAATAAATTTTTACCATCCCGACAAATCATTTTTTACCAGCAGGGAATTAAAAACCGGTGATGTAATATTACTGGCGTCCGGGGGCCATGGTTTCGACTTCCTCGAAGAGACCGAGATGATCGAAGTAAAACAAGGGCCATATTGCGGCGACCAGGACAAAGTCCGGTTTGTGGAGAAAAAAGAATGATTCCCGTCAGTGAACCCCTCCTTACCAACGATGAATTGCAGAACGTGACCGATTGTGTCAGGACCGGCTGGATCTCGTCTTCTGGAAAATATATCAACGAATTCGAGTCAGGCTGGTCAGCCTATTGCGGGAAGAAATACGGCATTGCAGTAAGTAACGGGACTACGGCGCTCGATGTGGCAGTCCACTGTCTCGGGCTCAAACCCGGAGATGAAGTGATCCTGCCGACATTCACGATCATCTCGTGTGCACTTGCGGTTGTCAATAACAGGGGCACACCTGTGCTCGTGGACAGCGACCCAAAACTCTGGACCATGGATGTCGACGAGGTTGCAGAAAAGATCACTCCCAAAACAAAAGCGATCATGCCGGTCCATATTTACGGCCACCCGGTGGATATGGATCCCCTCATTGATCTTGCTGAAGATCATCATCTTGCCATCATTGAGGATGCAGCAGAAGCACATGGTGCGGAATATCGTTCCCGGCGTCAGGGAAAAGATACCTGGAGACGCTGCGGAAGTTTCGGGACGTTTGGCTGTTTTAGCTTTTACGCAAACAAGCTGGTCACTACGGGTGAAGGCGGGATGGTCATAACAGATGATGAAACGCTCGCCGGCAAAGCACGTGCGTACCGTGACCTCTGTTTCCAGCCACCCCGCAGGTTTTACCATTCTCACTTGGGCAATAATTTCCGGCTTACCAACATGCAGGCCGCACTTGGTGTGGCACAGATGGCACGCATGGAAGAGATTGTCGCCAAAAAAACGCTGGATGGCACAGGAATATACCCGGCGACTCAGTACAATTCAGGAGATCCAGCTGCCTTCCGAAGAATCATGGGCGAAAAGTGTCTACTGGATGTACGCCCTTGTCCTGTCCGATGCCTGTGGGATGGATAATACGGAATGTGCAAAACGCCTCTTGGAAAAAGGTATTGAGACCCGCCCGTTTTTTATTGGCATGCATGAGCAACCCGTATTTCACAAGCGGGGCCTGTTTATAAATGAAAAATACCCGGTAGCGGAAAAAATAGCCCGACAGGGATTCTATCTGCCATCGGGGCTGACCCTAACAGAGGATCAGATCGAAACGGTTACGTGTGCGGTAAAGGAGGTTCTTGGCATATGAACCCGGTTTTTGGCAAGGACTATTCCTCTTCCTATGATATCCTGTATGAAGAGAAAGATTATGATGGCGAATGTGACCTGATTGAAAAGATCATAAAAAAGTACAGCAAAATTCCGGTCCATTCAATCCTCGATCTGGGATGCGGGACCGGGAACCATTCCATCCGGCTTGCAAAGCGGGGGTATCAGGTAACCGGTGTCGACCGGTCTCGAGAGATGCTCGGTATTGCAAAAGCAAAAGCTGACCAAAATAAAGTGACCTGTACCCTGCTGCAGTCAGATATCCGGGAATTTAACCGGCCGGAAAAATACGACGCCATTATTATGATGTTTGCGGTACTGGGATACCAGCAGGAAAATGACGATGTCCTTGCTGCACTGGAAACCGTATCAAAGCACTTAAAAAAAGGCGGTGTATTTGTCTGCGATCTCTGGTACGGGCCGGCGGTCCTCGCCCAAAAACCCGGGGAGAGGGTCCGGGTCATTGAAAATAGGGATACGAAGATCATCCGGGTCTCGTCAGGGCTGCTTGACAGTTTCCGGCACCTGGTTACCGTTCATTTCCATCTCTGGACAATTAAAGAGGAGCGGATGGTCGCTGAAACGCAGGAGGATCATACAATGAGATTCTTCTTCCCTCAGGAATTGTCGCTTTTTTTCAAGTGCAGCGGACTAACAATTCAGAGAATGGGCGCGTTTCCCGACATTGGAACAGATCCCGGGGAGGAGACATGGAATATTTGTACGATCTCCCTGTTGCGAAAATAAGGGCAAGGAAAACCATGACGTATAGGGTATGATCTAAAAGCCTGCGGTGATCAGAAATGAGGGTTGGAATTTTTTATTCGGGATCGGCGCCCGAAGCCGGTGGGGGCCATACGTATGAACAGGACCTTCTCTTCTCTTTTTTATCGGTTGCACAGGAAAGCCATCACGATTTTATTCTTTTATCGAAAACCGATATGACCTGTGTCCTTGGAAAATATCCTCATGCCTGCTTGCCCAACAGGGTGATCCGGGGAAAACCCTTTGGCAGGATTTTCCGTCACTACTTTTTCGACGGTCTGTTCTTTACAAAGCTTGCCCTGAAGGTTTCCCGGCTCAATACGGCAATCAAAGACGAAAAAATAGACATGATGGTTTTTTTAAGCCCGGCACCCGAAGCCGTGGAATGTCCGTATGTTGTGCCGGTATGGGATCTCCAGCACCGCTTGCAGCCCTGGTTCCCGGAAGTAAGTAACAACGGCGTCTGGGCAGGACGTGAAAAATACACCCGGGAGATGCTGGGAAGGGCAACGTATATTATTACAGGAACCTCTGAAGGACGGGACGAGATCTCTTTTTTTTATACAATCCCAAAGGACCGTATCCGCGTACTGCCCCTGCCGACACCTGAGTATTGTCTCGGGAAGGTGCAGGAAAAAAAGCCTGAAGATCTCCAAAAATTTGGGATCCACGGGAATTATCTGTTATATCCTGCCCAGTTCTGGTCGCACAAAAATCATGTAATGGCAATTCACGCACTGGAGATCCTTTTTAAGGAATATAACCTTCCGTTGTCCCTGGTTTTTGTCGGATCCGATGCGGGAAATTTATCCTATGTGAAAAAAACCGCATCGAATCACGAGCTCTCCGAATTCATCTACTTCCTGGGATTCGTATCCCGCGAGGATCTTATCGGATTGTACCAAAATGCATCAGCACTCGTTTTTCCCTCATTTTTCGGCCCGGATAATATTCCCCCCCTGGAAGCATTTGCATTGGGGTGTCCGGTAATTGCAGCGGACGTACCCGGTGTAAAAGAACAACTGGGTGATGCCGCCCTGCTAATTGATCCGAGAATTCCTGCTGAACTTGCATGTGCCGTTGATCGGATAATTAATAATCCTTCTCTGCGTGATATTCTCGTAGAAAAAGGCTGCGCTCGCGCTCACCGGTGGACCGGTAAAGATTACATGCGCGGTATTTTCACTATCCTTGATAAATTTGAAACAATAAGGGCGTGTTGGGAATAACGCTTTTTGGATTCCAGTTATCCTGTTACTTCCCCGAGAATAATATCTGCAAAATATTCCGCACTGAATGGATGAATTTTCCCGCTTTCCACATAATCCTGTATGGCCGTCAGGTACTTACGGTACTCGTCGTCGGAAAGGTTATCGAGGTACTCAAATAATTCAGAATATCCGGAAAACTTTCTTTTATCAATAAAGGTCTCCTCCGGTATGAATTCTGTTATATTTGGAGCCCCAAGGTATACCGGGATGCATCCTGCAAAAAAGCAGTCAAATATTTTTTCTGATATGTATCCCGGGGTTCCCATCAGATTTTCATAGCAGATTGAAAATTTATACTGTTTAAGTATCGCATGTTTTGAGGTAATTGTTCCCCGGTATGATCTGTAGGAGGGAAATAGTAAATTATAGAATGGTTTAAGGCATGGCTTTACCCGTGTTAAAAAAGATGGCAATGGCATGTCCCATCCCGTTCCATAGAGGTCAAAACAGGCAGGACGGTTTTTTTCAAACCATTGAATCGCTCTTATTCTCTCTGAATATAGTTCACGTGGGTAAGAATTTTTTTTATTCCCGGCAATAAGACAACAAAATTTTTCTTTCTGACAGATATCGAAAGATAGGGTATCTGGAATCTTATTCGGCAAAAAAAATTTGAATATTTTTTTATTGTCAACCAAATCGTCATTCCAGGTAAAGATCTTTTTGAACGGAAGGTAATTCTCTTTAACCCAGTTATCTGGTTTTATGATCTCATTTTCCTGGAGGATAAGATATAAATTTTCAAACTTCAGGTCGATAAGTTTTTTCAGATAACGATTATGACGTCCTGGAAAATCCAGAAAAAAAACCGCATCATAGGATTCAAGATCTTCGGTATCAACTGTCGAAAGAGAGATATTTTTCTCCCGGGCAACGTGGTACAGATAATGAAAAGGATAAAGTAAATCATCGCCTATAGGCGCATTGATTTTTGGATTGAATATACGGTTATTATTGTAGATATCGTAAAAATTGTAGAATCCTACTTTTTTCCCTTCAGCCATTTTTTATATCTATCTCAATAATTTGTTATATATCTGCTGCCAGTAAAAAGATCTGATGTGCGGGGAATAGCAGGGTATAAAATAGGATCACGGAATATCCTCAGATTCTCTTGCCGGTTCATGATACAATTTTTACATGGAGGCACGAATAATATACAGAAGCAATTCATATTCAGGGTGATTGACATGAAGGTCGTAATTCTTGCTGGGGGACTGGGTACACGTATCAGCGAAGAGACCGTTGTCAGGCCAAAACCCATGGTGGAAATCGGCGGGAAACCCATAATCTGGCATATAATGAAAATCTACTCTCATTATGGATTTAACGAATTTGTCATCTGCCTGGGATACAAAGGATATGTGATAAAGGAATATTTTGCCAATTACTGCCTTCACATGTCTGATGTAACCATAGATATCAAGAACAACACCATAGAAACGCATCACAATTTTTCAGAACCCTGGAAGATCTCTCTTATCGATACCGGCGATACTACCATGACCGGGGGCCGGGTGAAGAGAATCCAGCAGTATGTGGGCAACGAACCGTTCATGCTTACCTATGGTGATGGCGTCTCCGATGTTAATATCGCCCGTCTGCTGGAATTCCATAAGCAGCACAAAAAAACCGGGACCCTGACGGCAATCCGTCCTCCGGGCAGATACGGTGCATTGCAAATCCAAAAGGACCAGTCCATTACGTCATTTGTTGAAAAACCCCTTGGAGACGGAGGGTATGTCAACGGCGGCTTTTTTATTTTCGAGCCGGAAATATTTGATCTCTTAAAAGAGGACGCGACAGTGCTGGAACGGGATCCCCTTGAAACTCTTGCCCGTGAGGGGCAGCTCAGGGCCTACAAGCATGAGGGGTTCTGGTATGCAATGGACACGCTCCGCGATAAGAAATTTCTTGAAGAATCCTGGGCAGGCGGCAATGCGCCATGGAAAGTGTGGGATTCATGAACTATAACGAAGAACTGGTACGATCCTTTGATGGAAAAACGGTACTGGTCACCGGACATACCGGGTTTAAAGGGGGCTGGCTTGTATTATGGCTGGAATCGCTGGGTGCACGGGTTATAGGGTACAGCTTGGCACCGCCAACAGAGCCCTCTTTTTTTAACAAAACACGTCTTGGCAGCCATATTACCGATATCAGGGGAGATGTCCTTGATTTCGAGGAACTCTCCCGTGTCATCGATAAGCATCATCCCGATTTTGTATTCCATCTCGCTGCACAGCCCCTGGTCCGTGCATCGTACCGGAACCCGCGGGAAACGTTCGATGTCAATGTCATGGGAACGGCAAATGTCCTTGAAGCGATCCGAATTTCCCGGAACCCCGCGATCTGCGTATGTATCACCAGCGATAAATGCTACGAGAACCGGGAATGGGAGTATGCCTACCGGGAAAACGATCCCTTAGGCGGCCACGATCCCTACAGCGCGAGCAAGGGAGCTGCCGAGCTTGTTATTGCCGCATACCGACAGAGTTTTTTTGCAGCACCGGAATCCGGCCCCGTATGCGAGCTTTCATCGGTACGGGCCGGCAATATTATCGGTGGCGGGGACTGGGCAGAAGATCGTCTCGTCCCGGACTGCATACGGTCCCTGGCAGAAGGAAAAATCATACGGATCCGCAATCCTTCAGCCATCCGTCCCTGGCAGTTTGTCCTTGATCCCCTGTTTGGGTATCTCTGGCTTGCGCATAATATGAAGGAACACCCGAAAGAATACTCTGGTGCATGGAATTTTGGCCCGGAGTATTCAAACAACGTGAATGTCCGGGCGGTCAGCGAAAAAATAATCCGCGAGTGGGGGTGCGGGGCCCTGGATGAGACACATCAGGCCACGGATCTGCACGAGGCAGGACTCCTTAAACTGGATATCGCAAAATCGGTGACAAAACTGGGCTGGAAGCCGGTATATGGAATCGATGACGCGATCCGAAAGACCGTCGAGTGGTACAAGGTGGATGATTCCGGAACCGCCGATTTGTATGCCTTTTCCCGCGGTCAGATCGAATCATACCTTAACGATGTAAATAAGAGGATATAACACGAAGTAACCGGGTCTTTCAGGTACCAGGATCGTTTTCGGGAGCTGGATTGAGGTGTCATTTAACGGGGAAAAGGTCTTCATAACCGGTGCAACCGGATTTGTGGGAGCAAATCTGGTCAGAAAATCCCTTGTTGAGGGTGCCGAGGTCTCGATCAATATCCGCAAATCTTCTGACACATGGCGGATCCGGGATCTCCTCCGGGACGTTTCCGTAGTTTACGCCGATCTTACAGAATATGAAAAAATGAATGATGCCCTGACCGTGATTCAGCCGGATGTTATTTTCCATACTGCAGTATATGGTGGCAACGCTGCCCAGAATGATACCGGAAAGATCATCGAATCAAATATCTGCGGAACCGTAAACCTGCTTCGGTGTTGTAAAAATACTCGCTGCAATCTTTTGGTAAATACCGGATCCTCCTCCGAATATGGGATAAAAAAAACGGATATGAAGGAATCTGATATTCTCGAACCTGTTACCGATTACGGTGTTTCAAAGGCAACTGCAACGTTATTCTGTCAGAAAGCAGCACGTACGGATAATCTTCCGGTAATCACCCTCCGCCTTTTTTCACCATACGGGCCCTACGAACAAAAATCGAGATTGGTTCCCTCGGTCATATTTGCGGCGTTACAGAAAAAATGTCCACATATCTCGTCAAGGGATTTTGTCCGGGATTTTATCTATATTGAGGATGTTATGGGTGCATACCGGACAGTTCTCGATTTCGAGAACCCCTGCGGGCAGATTTTTAACATTGGTTCCGGTGTGCAGCAGACCGTTGGTACCGTAACAGACATTATTATCAACGAGCTTGGAAATGAAGTGACTTATGAGACCGGCCTTCCCCGGGCATGGGCTGAAGAACCCCCTTGCTGGCAGGCGGATATCTCAAAGGCTGTGTCAGAACTGAAATGGAGGCCCGAGTTTTCCCTAAATGAGGGTCTTGCCAGGACCATCGAGTGGTTTAAAGAAAATATGAGGTTATATCTTCCCGAAAGTGCGGAGTAGTTATGAAATTATCCGATTACGTTATAAATTCACTTGCAGAACAGGGAATCACCCATATATTCGAAGTTTGTGGGGGTGCACTGGCGCATCTTCTGGATTCCCTGTACGGGCGGACGGATATCACTACGGTTTCCATGCACCATGAGATGGCTGCGGCAATTGCAGCCGAAGGATATGCACGGGCAGGCGGGAATTTCGGGGTTGCGATGGCAACGAGCGGCCCGGGCGCAACAAATCTTATCACCGGGATCGGAAGCTGCTATTTTGATTCAATCCCGTGCATATATATCACCGGACAGGTGAATACCTATGAATATAAGTTTGACAAGGATGTGCGGCAGATCGGGTTTCAGGAGACCGATATCGTTAGTATAGTAAAACCAATCGTCAAAAAAGCGGTGATGGCAGAGGGTGCAGCGCAGATCCGCAGTATCATGGACGAACTGCTCGGAGTAATGAAATGCGGTCGTCCTGGACCGGTGCTTTTGGATTTGCCATTAAACATCCAGCGGGCAGATGTTGAGATAGCCGCTCTTCCCGTCCGGCATCAAGACGCCCAGGACAATCCCCTGCCACAGGAAACGATAGAGACAATATGCAGTCTTATCCGGAGTTCGGCAAGACCCGTGATACTTGCGGGAGGCGGCGTGAGATCTTCCTGCGCCTGCGAAGAACTTTTCCTTTTTGCCCATCAGACTCACATACCCGTCGTAGTCTCACTCATGGGCACAGATGCATTTCCCCACGACGATCCCCTCTTTGCAGGAATGATCGGGACGTATGGGAACCGGTATGCAAATCTGGCGATTGCAAATGCAGACCTTGTTATTGCTCTTGGGACGCGTCTGGATACCCGGCAGACCGGAACCCGACCAGATACCTTTGCCCGGAAAGCGACAATTGTACATGTCGATATTGACCCAAACGAGCTCAATAACAAGATAAAAAGTACAATCCCTCTCCATTCAGACATCCGACATTTCTTATCGTCCCTCATTAATCAGATCGATACATCAGAGATCCCGGTAAAAACATCCCCCTGGTTGGCAACGATTAGGCAGTACCGGCAGAGATACCCGGATTTTTTGGAACCGGTAAATTCCCGAATCCACCCCAACTATTTCATGCATCTTCTGTCAGGAAAACTCAGGGATAATGCAATTATTTGCGTAGATGTCGGACAAATCCAGATGTGGGCTGCCCAGAGCATTGTGGTAAAAAAAGCCCAACGGTTCCTGACCGAAGGCGGCATGGCCTCTATTGGTTCTGCACTGCCACTTGCGATTGGCGCATCATTTGCCCGGCCGGAAAACCAGATTGTTGTAATTACCGGTGACGGAGGATTCCAGCTGAATATCCAGGAACTCCAGACGGTCTGGCATCACCATCTTCCCATCAAGATCATCCTTCTCAATAACAACGGTTACGGGATGATCAAACAGTTCCAGGAACAGTATCTCGACAGCCGGTTCCAGTCCTCGGGGATCGGGTACAGTAATCCCGATTTCCAGGCAGTTGTAAGCGCATACAGGATACCGGTAATGAAAATTACGACTCCTGAAGAGATTGAACCAGCATTGAAGTCATTCCTGTCCGATATGAACCCGGGTTTTCTCGAAGTAATTATCGATGATACTTCACGTGCGCTCCCCAAATTATCTGTAAACCGTCCCGTTGAGGATCAGGAGCCCCTGTTGCCTCGGGATGAACTTAAATCGAATATGGTTGTTGAACCACTTCCGGAGCATGAGTGCCCATGAAAAACGAGAAAGAACTCCGCCAGGAAATATTTAACAAAGTGAAACAATTGAATGCTTTAAAAAAACAGGAGCCATTCATACCCGGCAAATCCTATATACCTTATGCCGGACGGGTCTACGATGATAAAGAACTCATCAGCCTCGTGGATTCTTCCCTTGATTTTTGGCTTACAACCGGCCGCTTTGCAGCACAGTTTGAACAGGATCTGGCAGCATTTCTTGGTGTAAAATACTGCCTGTTAACAAATTCCGGCTCTTCGGCGAACCTTCTCGCAGTTTCTGCCCTTACCTCCCAAAAGCTTGGGGAGAAGAGATTAAAAACAGGCGATGAAGTAATTACTACGGCATGTGGATTTCCCACGACGCTCAATCCGATTCTCCAGAATAATCTTGTCCCGGTATTTTTGGATGTTGAACCGGGGACGTATAATATCCAGACACAGCGCATAAAAGAGGCAATTTCCGATAAAACCCGGGCAATCATGATCCCCCATACGTTGGGAAACCCTGCCGATCTCGATACGATTATGAATCTGGTAAAAAAATACGATCTCTGGTTCATCGAAGATAACTGCGATGCCCTGGGATCCCGGTACAGGGGCAACCTCACCGGGACATTTGGCCACATTTCAACATTCAGTTTCTACCCGGCACACCACATCACCATGGGCGAAGGAGGGGCAGTGTGTACCGGCGATCCGGTACTTAAAAGGATAATTGCGTCTTTCCGTGACTGGGGCCGGGACTGCTGGTGCGATCCCGGGTGCGACAATTCCTGCGGAAAACGGTTTGACTGGAAGATGGGAGATCTCCCTGAAGGATACGATCACAAGTACATCTATTCCCATATCGGGTATAACCTGAAAGTTACGGATATGCAAGCCGCAATCGGGGTTGAGCAGCTTAAAAAATTGCCGAATTTCATTAAAAAGCGGAGAGAGAATTTTGCTGCACTTTATCAGGGATTAAAAAAATATGAGAAATATCTGATTCTTCCCGTGGCAACCCCCAACTCTGATCCTTCGTGGTTTGGTTTTCCCATTACGGTCAGGGAAGATGCTCCCTTCAAACGCGGGGAACTTGTCCGGTACCTGGAAGACCACAGGATTGCGACCCGTATGCTCTTTGGGGGAAATCTTACCCGGCAACCGGCTTATCTTAATATTACCTATCGGTCTGTGGGATCTCTGGAAAATACCGATCTTGTGATGAATAATTTATTCTGGATCGGAGTATATCCGGGCATTTCCCCGGAAAAACGGGACTATATCCTCTCTGCATTCGGTGAATTTTTCAACCGTATTGACGGCCTGTAATACGTGCTGGAAAAACTGGTAAATCCTATGACTGAAAATCCTCAAAAATGTGAACCCCTGGTTAGTATCTGCATCCCCGTCTTTAACGGAGAAAAGACTATCCGGAAAACAATCGAATCGGTTCTTGCCCAGTCCTACCGGAATCTGGAAATTATTGTTGTAGATAACTGTTCGATGGATTCGACCGTCGAGATCGTACGGGAATTTAAAGATCCCCGGGTACGGCTAATCCAGAACGAGGTTCATTATCCCAGCGCTGAAGGCAACTGGAACCGGTGTTTCCCGTATGCCCATGGCGAATATATGGCAATTTTTCATGCCGATGATATCTACCTGCCGCATATGGTTGCTCGTCAGATTTCAACATTCCAAGAATTCCCCGGTGTGTGCGGTGTGTTCACGCAGGGAAACATCATCAACGAAAATGACGAAATTATCGGGAAATTCAAGATACCTCTGGGAATCGATGGGGGAAAACCTCTGTCTTATCTGCAACTGCTCAATACTTCGCTTGAATATGCGGATTTCCTGCCAACCCCGAGTGCAATGCTTCGCCGGGAAATGTACGTCAGACTCTCCCCGTTCCGGTACGATCAGTTTGGTTCTGCATCAGATTTCGATCTTTGGCTAAGAGCTGCCTTCTGTGCCTCTGTGATGATTCTTGATGAAAAACTGATGAATTACCGCGTCAGCAAATCGCAGGGAACAAACAAGATCAACCGTCTGAGAACTCAGGAATCCGATTATTTCAGGGTGTTGGATTACCATCTCGGTCAACTTACCGGTAAAACGGAGATATCCGCAAAGGCCCGGCAAAGTTACGAACTTTCACGGTTTGGTGATCAGCTGATACGCATAGGCAATACCATCAAAAAACGGGACTGGAAAGAGTGCAAAATTCAGGTAAGGAAGGTTCCATGGACAAAATATTTCCTGCTTACCTTCAAAAATCCCCGGGCAATTTTTGTAAAATTCCATCTCTTTGCATACTTCAGGATTTTCAAAGTGTATAAATGAGTTTTCCTGGGTATATCCCTCTCATTTCTTGTATTTTCCCCCTTGATGTGGCAGGTCTGTACGGTTTTCCTTCTCACGAATAATTTTTAGCCCGATATAAATCTGATCTGGGTGACTGAAGAAAATGTCGTCATCTTGGAGGCACGATATCGCGAGATAGCGTGAAAAAAAACCTGCGCACATCACTTGCAGTCTAAATCACTCCCATCTCACTCAACCTCGCCGGCAGATACTTCTTCGTCACAAAATCTAGCCCCCTCGCCGCAAACGCCTGCTGTTCCGATTTCAGTCCCAGCTCCAGCTGTAAATTGATCTGCTTTTTCCAGTACTCCGTTGCAAACCGGGGATCGGTCAGCTCCGCGTTCAACGCTTCGACATCTTTATCCGACAACTTGTCGGACGGCAGGTTGTAGTCCCGGATGTCGCTTGGCTGAAGCCCCAAAAACTGCGCCTTCGGGGTTGCGAGCAGCTCGGACATATGGGCGCTCTTGATTGCCCCGTACGCCACGGACGCGTAAATCCGGTACGACCATGGGTCGCCATCGGTAAAGACGAGAATGGGCAGGTTCCAGGTCTGGCTGATCCGGTTGAGCAGCCTTCGTGACGACCGGGCCGGCTGGCCCTTCAAGTGGAGGAGGATCGCGTTGTACTCCTCGTCAAAACCGTTCTCGATCAGCCGGTCGTACATACCGCCGGTTTCCATGGCAATCAGAAATTTCGCATCGTGATCGACCAGTTCGAGGTTCTCCACATTATTCGGGATGGAATATCCCGCCTCGCCCACATCGTCCTGGCAGTGGATCAGTTTCGGGCCGCGCCGGGTCGGCTCCCGTATCCGCATAGGTCCGTACACGCTTGCCCCGTTCTCTTCGGGCCGGAGGTGGAAGCCCTCGCGCGGGACATCGGAGATGATCTCGAGATCCTCAACCAGAAAGTTGCTCTCGTCCTGCGCCCCGAACTTTGCCCGCTTCCAGCCCTCCGAGATGTAATACATTTCTCTCAATGTCGAGGACCGGTTCTCGCGGAGCTGGGTCTTGACAAAACCGATCACGTAGGCCATTTTCAGGAGATGCGTTGCAGTCTTTGCCGTTGCCGCGGTCCGCAGGCTCTCCTTGTCGCCGTACTTCCAGACCTCGCTTGCATCGTCGTACTCGATGTTGTACTTGGTACGCGTGGGAAGCGAGATCGAGGGGATCTCCCCGCCCTTCATCTGGTCGTACCATGCCGATGCAATGCCCATGAGCGCCTTCATTGCCCGGGCATCGAGCTCCTCTTTAGACATCGAGATCCACCACCATCTTCTTGTTGTCTTCTATGCCGCGGATGTCGAGCATGCCGCCGCCTTTTCCGGGATACATGACGCGCCAGACCGTGTGCTTGGGGATCGCCATCTTCCAGACTTTCGTGAACTGCCCGTCCATCTCGGTAGAAAATGCCGGCGGCATGTCCGCGCCGGCCGCGTTGTCCGCGGAGATATCGTAGACCGAGATCTCGACATCGCTGCTCGTGTAGTTGTTCACTTCAATGGTCACGTTCTCGTCTGTTGTCCACTTCTTTGCGATCAGCTTTTTCATGAGCCGGCCTTCAATGGGCGTGGTGTCCACGAGCGGCTTTTCAACAATTTCGCTCACTTTCGCCGCAATCTCGGGGATCACCGCGCAGACCGCCCGGGCCCGGTCCTCGGCAAGCTTGTTTCGGTCTCTGCGCGAGAGAAACGTTTTGAGTTCCCGACCGAGATCCTGGAGCGCGAGCACGATCTCCTTTTCGATCTCCGGGATACTTGCAATCGCGTCCTTGCTCTCGCTCGTAAACGGTACGTTTGTCGAGGCAACATGGACGAGGATCAAAACCGGCCCAAGGGAAGACCCTGCTGGGAGATATTGTACGCCTTCCAGTTCACGTTTGAAACGCACTCGGTAACCGCGCAGGCGCCCTGCTGGTACATGAGCGGGACACGGTTGGCAAACCGGAGGATTATGGCGTTTCCTTCGGGTTCGAGCCGTCCGCCGTACCCGATCGCCGCTTCCACGACAAACGGATGGCCGGAGTACACCGAACTGGGGCGCGTGCGGGCAGAAACAAAGTCCATCTGGAACTCCTTGTCAAGCCCGCGCCGGATCAGGTCCTCGCCAATGGGAGAGAGGCACTGGGTGGTCGGCGGGGCGGGCACGGCAACGGACTGCATGGCAGCGAGCAGGTTTTTGAGTTCCTCGGCCGAGAGCCCGTTTACCTTTACGGTTACCTTGAGGCCGGCCTTTGTCGCACATCTCCTGCGCGGTCTTCTTTCCCACGCGGGAAAAACCGTTTACGAGAAAATCGAGGAGCTTCTCATCGCTTGCCGCGGCCATGCGCTTGAGCTGCCCGAACTCGATCCCGTGCGGATGGGGCTGGATCGCCACCGGGCACGCGATCACCTCCTGGCTCACGCGTTCGAACGTGAACGATTCATCGTCCAGCTCTACCCGGAACCGGGCGTGCGGGTTCACGACCGAAGTGTACTTCAGGTATTCGAGCAGCTTCTTTTTCGCCGACATCGTGCTCTTGAACTCGATCTGGACGCGCGTGCCGTGGATCCGGTCCCATTCCACAACCTTGTCCGAGATTACGTCGGGTTCGTTCGTCTCGATCTTTATCTGGATTTCGAACTGGTGCGCCGGCTCCTTTGCTCCGGTGCGCGAGATGACAACCGTGGGAATACCGCTTGTCAGCTGCGCGTAGAGCACAGCGGCCGAGATTCCGATCCCCTGCTGGCCGCGGGTTTGCCGGATCTGGTGGAAGCGCGAGCCGTAGAGAAGTTTCCCGTAGACAAACGGCACCTGCTTGGGGACGATCCCCGGGCCGTTGTCCTCGACAATGATCCGGAACATCTCCGGTCCGGTCTTTTTGATGCTGATGTAGATATCGGGAAGCACCTGCGCTTCCTCGCAGGCATCGAGCGCGTTATCCACTGCTTCCTTTATTGTGGTAATAACGCCGCGCGTGGGCGAGTCAAAACCCAGCAGGTGCTTGTTCTTCTCGAAAAATTCCGCTACGCTGATGCTGCGCTGCTGCTTTGCAAGCTCATCAGCAAGAACGATACGCCTTCACCTCGGCAACTGCCGCGGCAACATCGAGAGTCTTCTGTTTTCCCGAGTGGAGGTCTTTTAGTGTCACCTGCCCGGCATCGGCCTCCCGTTTTCCAATCACAACAGCAAAATCGGCGACCTTTGCGGCACGGGCCAGCTGTGCGCCAAGCCCGCGGCCCATCAGGTCCATCTCCGCCCGGATCCCGGCAGCCCGGAACTGGCGGGCAGCCGCGAGCGCAAAAGTGCGGCCCTCGTCCGTGCAGATAATTGCGGCAATGGTATCCTTTGCCGGTGCAGCATCCCCGAGCGAGACCATCACCCGGTCGAATCCGATCGCAAACCCGCAGGACGCGACATCGTCGCCGCCAAAGAGGTGCGCGAGCCGGTACGCCCCGCCGCCAAGGATCTGGTTCTCTGCGCCAAGGTTGTGGGCAAAGCCCTCAAAGACCATGCCCGTGTAATAGTCCAGCCCCCGGGCAATTCCGAAGTTGAGGGAATATTTTACCCCGGCTGCATCGAGAATTGCCATGGTCTGCTCCACGCGATCCTTCTCCGGGATTGCACCGGCGATCTCGAATGCCTCTTTGAGCGTCCGGCACTCCACGAGCGCGGTGAGCGACTCGTTTAAGGCAGATTTTCCCCTCCCTTCCAGGGTCGCAGCAAGCCCCTCGAAATCCTTCTTGTCAAGGTGCGCCATCACCCGGCGCTGGGCTGCCGGCTCCAGACCGGCAAGGAGGTTTTTCATGAACGCAAGGTGGCCAACCTTGAGGTCCCACGTAACGCCGGTTGCATTCAGGGCCTCGGACGCGAGCATGATCACTTCCGCATCGGCCATCGCGGTATCGGCCCCTATCAGCTCGGCGCCGAACTGCCAGAACTGGCGGTACCGCCCTTTCTGCGGGCGCTCGTACCGGAAGCAGTCGGCAAAGTAACACCAGCGCAGCGGTTTTGGCGCTACCTTTGCCTCGTTGATGTACATCCGGATCACGGCAGCGGTGATCTCCGGGCGCAGGGCAAGTTTTCTCCCGCCCTTGTCCTCGAAGACGTACATCTCCTGCATGATCCCCTCGCCCGAGCGGAGCGTGAAGAGTTCGAGGTCCTCGAACTCGGGAGTGCAGACTTCGCGGTACCCGAACCGGCGCACCGCCTCCCGCATCTTTGCCTCAGTGCTGCGCCGCGCTTCCATCTCGTCGGGAAGGAAATCCCGTGTGCCTCGTGGTTTCTGGATCATGCCTGGTAAATTCCCTTATCTTGTATTTCCTGCCGTGTCATTATTTTTTATCCGGCCGCGGCGCCTTTGCGCTGCCAAGCGCCCGATCGAGTGCCGGCTCTTTTCCGGTAAAGACCTTCTCCCGTTCCATGCGGCCCTGCAGGTAGAGCGCCGCAAGGATGATGGCAAGGCCGAAGATCTCGATACTTTCCCCGGCAAGCGTCAACAGGACGCCAAACGTGCCAAGCGCCCCGTATAATACGCCCCAGTACGCCGCTTTCCGGAAGCCGGGAAGCCCGGTCTTAAAGAAGATCCGCGCATCGCGCAGCCACAAAAAGATCACGACCGCTGCGCCGAAATATGCTACATAGATCAGGTACGACATGGCAATGAACTAACTTATAATACGCATCCCCATATCTGTATTATCACAACCATGCGCGCAAACCCGGTGCTTTCCGCAGTCCTTGAACGGTACAAAAACGGCGAGATCCCGCTCGATCGGGCAGCAGAAGAGATCGAAGGCCTCCGGCTCGAACGGATCGGGGATTTTGCCTGCCTCGATCTTGGCCGGGCTGTCCGCTGCGGGATGCCCGAGGTCGTGCTTGCGGAAGGAAAGGCGCCGGCCCACCTTGCGGAGATTGCAGTCCGGTTTGCGGAGAGCGCCGGCCGCTGTGTGGTGACCCGGGTGACACCGGAACAGGTTGCCGCGATCGAAAAGACCTGTGCGGAAAAAGGGATCGCAGCGGACTACCGCGAGGCTGCGCACTCCCTCGTACTCTCAACCGGCCCGGCACCGGAACCAAACGGCGGGATCGTTGCGATCATCACCGCCGGGACATCCGACATCCGGGTCGCGGAGGAGGCGCGGGTGATCGCAGAAGAGATGGGCTGCACGGTCCGGACCGCGTACGATGTCGGGGCGGCCGGCATCCACCGGCTCTTCCCGGCGCTCAAGCCGCTTCTCGATGCCGATGTTTTCGTGGTCTGCGCCGGCCGTGAGGGTACTCTTCCGGCCGTGGTCGCGGGGCTTGTCGACAAGCCGGTCCTTGGCGTCCCGGTCAGCACCGGGTACGGTTACATGGGCGAAGGGCGTGCGGCACTTGCAAGCATGCTCCAGTCCTGCTCGGTTATCTCCGTGGTAAACATCGATGCCGGGTTTACGGCCGGCGCGTTCGCGGCGCGGGTTGCAAACGGGGGAAAGAAAGCATGAAGCGCGGATTTTACGTTGGCAGGTTCCAGCCGTACCACAACGGGCACCAGGCAGTCCTCACACAACTCGCCCGGACGTGCGACGAGATCATCATCGGCGTCGGGAGCGCCCAGCTCTCCCACACGCTCGACAACCCGTTCACGGCCGGCGAACGCGTGCTCATGATCACCCGTGCCCTTACCACGCTCGGGTGCCCGTATTACGTTATCCCGATCGAGGATGTGCAGAGGAATGCGCTCTGGGCCGCACACGTCATGTCGATGACGCCGCCCTTTGATACCTGCTATTCCTCGAACCCGCTCGTTGTCCGGCTCTTCCGCGAAGCAAATGTCGCAGTTCAGTCGCCTGCAATGTACGAGCGCGAACGGCACAGCGGGACGGAGATCCGGCGCAGGATGCTTGCCGGGGAGGCATGGGAGAGTCTCGTGCCGCCGGCAGTAGTGAGCGTGATTAACGAGATCGATGGCGTGGAACGGCTCCGCCAGATCGCGCGCGACGATTCGTGAACCATGAACCATTTGACTGTTCAGCGACAAACAGGGTATATCGCCTGACGATCCCGTGCCTGTACGGGAAATCTCCCGGAGTGTTCGAATGTTTGACTTTTTAAAATCCATCCTCGGTTCCGCACCGGAAAAAAAAGTGACCCTGGCGTTTGAGAACGTACCCGCGTTTCTCGATGAAAAAGAGAAACAGGCAAAGGATCTCCTTTCAGCCGAAGTCGATGAACCGGTGCGCGCAATAAAAGATGCCTCGGCAAGCCTCCAGCTCACGGTCAATACCATATCCGGGGCAGAGCAGAACCCGGAGACGCACCCGAAGATCAAAAGTATTGCAAAGAATTCCCTTCCCCTTTTCCTCCGTGCCATGAACACGTCTCTTGCAAAGGAACTGCCGGAGGATCCCGAGGCCTTTTACACGGCATCGGTGGAGAGCGTCAAGGGCTGCCTAAACGCGGTCCGCGGGCAGGGACGCTACCTTCAGGTCGCGTTCCCGGAGGAGATGAAGGCGACAAAGGCCGGCATCGATGCAGTGGGCCGCGAGATCAACGTCATGACAAAGGCGATCGGGAAGTACAAGCAGCAGGCCGACCGGATCGGGGCTGCGCGTGCGGCCCATACGGCACTGGCGGACGCGAGAAAAGATCTTGCGCATTCGTTCGAGAAAGAGGAGCGGCACCACGCCCGCATCGCCGAGATCTCTTCGCGCCTTGACGCGATTGCGGAAGAGACGACCCGGCTCCAGGCCGACCCGTCGCTTGCAACCCTCGAAGAAGAACGCGCAAAACTGACCGGCCTTGCCCGCGAACGCGAGGAATGCCTGCGGCGCTATACCTCGCTTTCCATGACCATGTCGCACTGTTTTCCGGAAAGCGGAGAAAAATTGCGACAAAAAAACATCTCACCAAAGAGACCCATGCGATCCGGGATGCAATGGATCTTCTCTCCGACCACGAGGTTGCTGCGGCAGAACCCTGTACCAGCACCCTTGCCGCTGCGTGCCCGGTGGTCGAAAAGATGATCGGTGACGGCGAGATCGTCCTCAAGAACCGGGAGGAGCGCACGGTCTTTGCCGAACCGGCGCAGCATGCCGCTGAAATATCGCAGCTTGTGCGCACAGTACGCTGCGCTCGAAAAGGAATGCCGGGCAGCAGAAGAAGGACTCATTTCCCACCCGGTCCTTTCGCGCATCCAGGCACTCGGGCGCGAGAAAGAACAGCTGGAAGCAATGCGGACCCGGGAGAACCAGCAGGTGGACGATGTTTTATCCTGGAGATCGGAACTTGAGGCAGCGGTCCCGGAACTTGAAGAAACTCTTGCAAAAAAACTGGGGGAGATGATAGGGGAGACGGTGCAATTTTTGCCGACCGGCCCGGTGTGAGGGTAGGATACGTTCCCGGGTCGCTTTTTTTTGCCACCACTGGAGTGATTCCTCTTTTTTTATGTGAACAAGTCTTCTGTCATTGCGATGATACGGTTCACCTTTTCAGGTGTGATGTCGTCGCGATGTGTACCGGCAGAATGTGCCGGCATACGGAGGATAGTAAGGAAGAGATTCGGCATTCCTTTTCAGGATCCCGCCACACTCGCTCATGTCCGATTCTCCGGTTCCTCAAAATCCCCAAGCTCGCTCTGGGTGGGCGGGAAGGCATCCGACCACCCATAGCATTCGTGGAGCATCTGTGCGATGACATCGCTGAAGGTCAGGTTGCCGCGCTTGAGCACGAGCAAAGCCTCATACACCTCAGGGATCGACCCGGATAGATCGTCCCTCGCCTGCACGAGGCATAATTACCACTTTGTGGTAACATTATATAAATATTCTGTGAAAACAGGAAGATCTTCTTAAATTGATCCGATCATTCTTAAAAAGCGGTCCGGAAAATTCACAGGGCCGGATCCCTGCCGGGTTCCAGGGCGGCCGGCATCCGGATATAGGTAAATGCCGTGTCGGAAAGGTAGGCGAATTCCGGCAGTTCGCCGTGGCAGCCGCCGAGCCGGAAGAGTGTCGGGATATCGAGCGGGACTTCAGCGGTCTCGATCCAGCCGGCCGGGCTCCCTGGATCATCTTCGCGCACGAACCTGAGGACATGTTCGCGGATCCCGGATGCGGTTTTCCGGCAACAGACATGCGTGTGCTGGTGCCCGCAGATCATATGGGTAAGGCCGCGGTTCTCCAGCGCTTCGAATGCCATCTGTGCAGTATAGTGGTACCCGGTAAACGAATCGCCGGATGTGTGGGAGAGCCGCTGCCAGCATTTGAGCCGGAGCGTCTGGGAACCGAGATCGAGCGGGCCTCCGTGGACGTACAGGATTTTTTTATCGACCCACTCCATGGGCATGCCGGAAAAGATCGAAAGAAGCGGTGACCCGTGCAGGTCCAGGTGACGGCGCGTACTCTGTTCGTCGCTTCCCGAGACCGGGATGTCGTTTAGGAAGGCATGGTCGTGGTTGCCGAGTACCGAGACAAGGGTAAAATCCTTCCCGAGATCGCGGATGATCTCAAGCGCACGCCCGGGGTTATTGCCCCGGTGGAGGATGTCCCCGAGGTTGACTAATGTATCGACCGGCCCAAAACGTCCGGCAAATGCCGGTGCCCGGATATATGCAGAAAACATCCCGACTGCATCGGCATCGGCATGCACGTCTGAAAATATTACGGTGCCCATAGCCAGTGGATTCATATTGATCGTTTCTGTTCATATATACCCGTGATGCCCCGGGTTCTATCTATCCCATTTTGGAAGGCAGGAGCCGGGACGGATACGTTCATTTTGGATTTCCGCACAAACTAGTACGTATCGAAGATCGGTGCCTGGCGGGCAGACCGGTAAGGAAACGGTTGTCATGGAAAAATACCTGAACGGATATATCGGAAGGATACAGCCGGTCTTTGGCCGGGTTCCGGAAAAGGCGGCACATACGATTGCAGCTGCATTTTTTGCCTACAAGTTCGAGCTCTATCCCAAAGCCATCCGGGAATGCGCAACCGCGACCGGGCTTTTGGGGGATAGCGAAGGAATGCGGACAGCAAAAACTGCTCTCCGTATTATCAGCGCGTATGCGGAGGCGCTCGATAATTCCCAGGTAAAACCGGAGAAGGCCGAGCGGTTCATGCCGGAGGATTACCCGAACCTTGCCGTGAACCTGTACGGCGACAGTGCGCAGGACCCCGAAACCCTGGACATCGACAACGCGCTCATCCTTGTTTACGCGATTGCCGTTATTGCGTCTCCCGATGACGAGCAGGCGCTCGAAGAGCACCGGAACTATATCCTCACCATCATTGAGATCTACAAAAAAGCGCTCGGGATCCAGTAACGTTTTTTTAAAATCCCAATGAGCCGCCCGGTTTCCCCGGACGTTTTTTTTAAATGGTATCCTGCCGGGGTTTCCCGTGCCCGTGGTGTACCTTTCAGAAACCAAAAACCCGCAAGCATATTCACTATCGGGAAATTGCTAAGAATGAAAATCACAAAAAAAGTTACAGGCTGTCAAGGCTGACAGCATTGAAGTCCTGTGCTACGTCCTTGATGTCCTTGACGCCGAACGCGGTCTGCACGGCCGCAATCTCCAGTTCGTTTGCCGCATCGCAGACATAGTCCAGCAGATCGACCGAGAGCTCCTTTTTGATCTTGCTCTTTTTTAGCTGGTCGAGCAGGGACGCCATCTTTTCGGGGGTCTCCATGCGGAGCTTTGCAAGACTCATCACGCACATGTAGATGCGTGTCAGGTTACGGTCTGTGCCGGTGATGGTGTCAAAGAAGTTCCTGATCACCTGTGCCTGGTAGATCTCTCCGCCCATGGATTCACCTCCTTTTTATTCTGGTAAATCCCCTATACTCTGCGGCATGTTATAAAGGTTGCGGTAAACGGGGCCAGATTCAGGCCAAAATCACGAAAAAAAGGGCAAATCTGCCGCAGGAGCGGCGCGGGTGTCTGACAATGGTATGACAGGCGTCGCACAGTGCGGCCCGGCGCCGCCTACTTCGCGGCACTCACGATTTTTATGATGTCCCCGTCTTTTAGGATGTGGTTCTCCTTGATCCGCATCTTGGTGCGGGCATCGATGGCGTACAAGAATCCCTTGCCGATATCGGTGTGGCACCTGGAATGCGAGGATCGTGCGGCTGTTGAATCCGCGCTTCATCAGAAACTGCATCCGGCAGCACGTCGCCCTGCTTGTTGCAGAGCTTGTTCTCGTCCTCGACCGGGTATACGACAATCCGGTCGAGAAGTTCGAAGACCGCCCGGTTGATCGCGTCCTGCACGCCCGTCCCGTTGTTCTTCTTCATGACCGTCTGCGATCTTCACGAGGCCCGCTTTCTGCGGCGCGGAGAGCGTGACGCCATCGGCAACCGAGAACTGCTTGTCGCCCGGCAGGTACTTGATCACTTTTGCCGTTGCGGCGTTCCGGAGCGCAAGCTCGGATGCTGCAGCTCGCAAACGCGAACTTTCTCTGCGGCGAGTTTTTCCCGCAGGGGTTCCGGCGTCTCATCGACCTTTGTTCCCGACAACAAGCATCGGCTTTGAGATCTTGACGATCTCCGCACAGAACGGCACGAGGTTTTCCATCTGCGCGTGGGCAAGGTCGAGCTTGAGGAGCCAGTTCCAGCTCCCGCACTTCGTCGGCGGTAATCCCGAGGCCCTGTAAAGACCTCCGCGATGCCCTGGTGGATGGAGAAGGTCTTGACCGAGGCCTGCCGGGAGAGGCGGGTACCAGTGCTTGTCGAGGATCCCATAGACCCACATCGGTCATCTCATAGGTAAGGAACTTCACGTCCTCTGCCGGGTCGTGGTTGCCGGCACCGACCGGGTTTCCTTCGCTGTCGGTTCCGCCGCTCGCATCGATCACGTGCAGGATCGCATCGGCCTGACGGAGGTTGTCGAGGAACTGGTTGCCGAGGCCCTTACCCTTGTGCGCGTCGGGAACGAGTCCCCGCGACATCGATGAGGTTGACGGCAACGAACCGGACCCCGTCGACAGCAGTGGCCGCAGTTGAGGTCGAGTCCCTTACAGGGACAGGTCGTCCGCACGTATGCTACGCCGAAGTTGGGGTTGATGGTCGTGAACGGGTAATTGGCGATCTCCGCGTTCGCCATGGTGGCCGCCTTGAAAAAGGTGGATTTTCCGCAGTTTGGTTTGCCTGCAAGCGCTAAGGTTATCATGGTTTTTCCTCACATACGCGCTCACAACAGGGAGCTCGCGCATGGATATTTTGATCGCGGGGATCTCTATGGCCCGCCTTTTTTCTTCTAATAAAAACTAAACAAAGTTTTTCATGGCTGTTTATTAAAAAGTAGTTATGGCTTTTACCGCAAAAACCTGCTATTATTTCGATACGCCGGGTCCCGCGAACACCAAAGACGCGGCGCGCTTTGCCGTGGAACGGGCACGGGAACTAAAACTCAAAAAAATTGTCGTTGCCAGCAGTTCCGGGGAAACGGCAAAGGTGTTTTTCGATGCGGCAAAGGGAAGCGGTATCTCCCTTGTCGTCGTCACCCACGTCATGGGCTTTTCAAAACCCGGCGTCTGGGAGTTTGACGGGCGGACGGCAGAGGAACTCCGAAAAAACGGTGTTACTATCGTGACCGGCACCCACGCGCTCTCCGGGCTCGAACGCGCCATCTCCCGCTCGCAGAAACTGGGCGGTTCTTCACGGACCGAAGCGATCGCAGAGGCGCTGCGCCGGGTAGGTCGCATGTCGGCCTCAAGGTTGCCGTAGAGTGCGTTCTTATCGCCGCCGACCAGGGTGCAGTCAGGATCGATGAGGAAGTCATCGCAGTCGGCGGGACGGCGACCGGCGCGGACACGGTCTGCGTGATCCGCCCGGCCTATACCGCCAGCTTCTTCGATCTCCAGGTGCGCGAAATCGTCGCCATGCCCAGGGACCGGTAAATCCATGGTCTTTGCAGAGTTCAAAGAGGCCCTCACGCTCGTGGGCAAGACCCCGGTCCTCTGGATCACGGGCATTGTTGCAGGACTGCTCGCTGCCCTGCTCTGGATCCTCTACAATATCTCCGGCGCATTTTTTGCCCTGCGCCTGATCCTTATCGCCGCGCTCGTTATGCTGCTCTTTGTTGCCGGCACGTTTGTGCTGGTAAAAAAGAATGCAAACGATACCGGTACGCTCCTGCGGGACGGGACGCGGTATTATTTTAAGGTACTACTTCCCTGGCTCGTTGTGTTCTTTGCGCTGATGATCATCTTTTTCCTGATCGTGTTCCTCGCGATCGCTGCAACCGGGGGCGGGACAGGGTACGAAGCGGCCGGGCTGCTTGCGATCTTTGTGATGATCCCCACGCTGTACCTGACATTTTTCTGCGATACCGCGGCGGTCTTCGAGGACTGCAAAGTCTTTGAATCGCTCCGGCGCAGCATCCGCGCGGTCGCCACCCATGCGTGGGAGGTGCTCGGTTTTTTTATCATCTGCTGCATCTTTGCGTTTGCCGACCTGTTCGTCTTTGCCATGATCTGGGAAGCACTCCTCTTTGAGAAACTCCAGCCGCTCTATACCTATTACAGCAGCCCGGGCTACAACGAGACGCAGCTTGCGGAGATGATGGCGCCGCACAACATGATTGCTATGATCGGTACCGACGGGATGTGGATCACGGCCGCGGTCATCTTCGCGAGCCTCATCGTCCTTGTCCCGGTCCTTCTGGCATACAAGGCATGCTTCTACCGAAAGCTTATCGGGAGCCCGGTGGCGATCCAGCAGACAACCGGCGAGTACGACAGCAAGGGCCGCTGGTACAAATACTGATGTGATGAAGACATCGGAGACAACCAAAACGGAGTATCCATGACAGAACGTTCCCCTGCCGGAAAAAACGAGACTGCCGTACTGCAGATCGACCATGTGACCAAGGTCTTCGATACAAAAACCGTGCTCGACGCGGTAACGTTCGAGGTCAACAAGGGCGAGGTCTTTGGGCTTCTTGGCCCAAACGGCGCCGGGAAAACCACGCTCATCCGGACGATCCTCGATATCTTCCGGCCCGACAGCGGAACCATCTCGCTTTTCGGCCGGACCTTTTCCGATGACATCAAGGATGCCATCGGCTACCTGCCCGAAGAGGGCAGCCTCGACAAGGAGATCGGGGTCGCGGAGTGCATCCGGTATTTCGCGAACCTCAAGCACGTACAAGGGATCGACGAGAAGGCGGACGTGTGGCTCGCCAGGCTGACGCTTGCCGATTACAAGGACAAGAAGATCCAGGATTTAAGCAAGGGCATGCACCGCCGGCTCCAGTTCATCCTCGCGGTCATCCACGATCCTGCCGTTCTCATCCTTGACGAACCGTTCTCTGGGCTCGACCCCCTGAACATGAAGCTCCTCAAGGATATCCTGCTTGACCTCCGGGCAAAAGGCACGACCATCATCATGAGCACGCACCAGATGGACGAAGTCGAACGGATGTGCGACCGGATCCTCATGCTCAATTCCGGCAAAGTTGTGCTCTACGGAAAGCTCGACGAGATCCGGCAGGAGTTCGGGCTCTCTGTCGAACTGCGGTACGAGGGGACGCTCCCGCATCTTGATAACATCGTAAGTATCAGCGACTCCGGCAATGCCGCAGAGATTGTCGTTCTAAAAGACGCCGATACGCAAGCCCTCCTCAAGACCCTTGCCGCACAGGTCACCGTCAAAAAGTTCGAGATCAAACAGCGCTCGATGAACGAGATCTTCCTGGAGGTGGCAGGCAAATGACGCAGAAAGCGCTCGTGGTCGCAAAGTTCGAGTTTACCAAGACCGTCCGGCGCAAAGGTTTCATCCTCGGCACGCTCGGCCTGCCGCTCCTGATCCTCTTCATCATGGGGCTCACGCTGTATACCGGCGCCGGCATCGGGACCGCCATGGAAAACCAGACAACCGGGTATGTGGACGGGACCGGGTTTGTAGAGCCTGCTTCGGGCTATGTCCCGTATACGGATCTCGCGGCCGGCAAGTCCGCACTTGTTGCCGGAGAGATCCATACGCTTGTTGTCATCCCGGCCGATTACCTCCAGGAACCGTACGCTCACGGTCTATACGATGGACTGCGTCTCTCATGGGATCGACCGGTTCGAATACTGCCTGTGCAGGAGTTCCTTGCACAGAACGTCCTGCGGCACGAGAATGTATCCGAGGAAGCCACACAGGCCGTCCTCTCGCCATCGTCCCCGTCCGTGATCGTGCTCGATGAGTCCGGAAATCCCAAGGGGAGCCAGGAGCTTGCCGGGTTTATCCTGCCGTTTGCGATGACGATGGTCCTCGCGCTCGGGATTCTGACCTCGTCCGGTTACCTGATGCAGGGGATCGGGGAAGAAAAGGAGAGCCGGCGCGGGGAATTTTTACTCTCGTACTGCTCGGCAGAAGACCTGCTCGCAGGGAAAGATCATCGGGTATGCCGCGGTGAGCCTGCTCCAGATGGGGGTCTGGATAGCGATGGCACTCCTCGTTGTTGCGGCAACGCCTCTTGCCGCGATCTTTTCCGGGCTCCAGCTCTCGGGCCTTGTCGGGATTGCGGTCGTGTACTTTGTCCTCGGGTATTTCCTCTTCTCGGTCTCGATTGCCTGCACCGCGTCGCTTGCCCCGTCCGTCCGCGAGGCCCAGCAGGTCTCTGCGATCTTCTCCATGTTCGCGGTCTTCCCGCTCATCTTTTTGCAGTTCCTTCTCGCGGACCCGAACTCGCTCGCCATGCAGTTTTTGACCTACTTCCCCTACACTGCGCCGTTCATCGGGATGGTCCGGCTCACGCTTGTCTCCGTGCCGCCGTACCAAATTGCGATCAGTATGGGGATTCTTGTTCTCTCGATCGTTGTCCTCACCCGGCTTGCCGCCCGGATCTTCCGGATGGGCATGCTGACCTACGGGAAGCGGGCGGGACTCGCGGATGTGCTGCGGTTTATCAGGATGAAGTGAGGTTAAGGATGATTGGATCCTGAAAAAAATCCTATTTTTAAAATTCTCCCATTTTGTAATTTTTAGCATGAGGTTTTCTACTGAAATTGTGACGCTCTTGGGGGCTCCGGCAAGCCTCCGCCCCCGCCGCTGGGGCATCCCCCGATTGCGATGATGCTGTATTACCTGTACATAAGGACTGACCGATTGATTGTTTTCTTGTTTGTGGAAATATCCCGTTTATCGTTTGCAGGATCTGTAATTTTTGGGATTTTCTTAGTTCCTCCCCCTAGCGAGACGGGTGTGGCGGTGCCACCCGTCGAGCGCGAGGGGGCCGGGGGGCGCGTGCTCGCTCCACAGAATTTCCCCAATTATTCCTGAAAAAAGAATCCCGAAAAAACCGGGCCGGATTGTTCATTGGGATTATGGCTTACCCCGTAATCCCATGCATAACCAGCAGCCAGTATAACCCGACCGCCACGAGCCCGCCGCCGAGTGTTGCCAAAAAGTTTGTCCCGGCGTTCCCCAGAAATCCCTTGTTCTCCAGAAGCGCCCCGATCAGGCTGTCGAGGTTGGTGCCGATAAACCCTGCAATGGTGCAGGCCACAAGCATCCACGGTGTGATAACATTGAGAACAAGCGCAACGAACGAGACTATAAAACTCCCGAGAAGGCAGACAAGCTCCCCTTTGAGCGAAACGCCGCCGTTTGTCCCGATTGGGCACCTTACGCAGCGTTGTGATCATGTAGGGGATCCCGCCGGTCACACCGATCTCGCTTGCCATCGTATCGCTGCCTGCGGTTGCAACGCTCCCCACGTACATCACGATAAAGATCCGGCTGGACAAAAACGCCGTACAGCACCGCCGCCGCACAGGCAACGATCCCGTTTGCAAAGACATTTCGGTATCCCCGCGCCCCGCTCTGTCCCTGCTCGACCCCGATCCGTTTCTTGTACTCGAATTTGTATTTCGTGCAGACCGAACCGAGAATGAAAAACGAGAGCATGACAAGAAGCCAGGTTGCATCGGCAAAGACCAGGAGGATAACACCCACGAGCGCGATGGAAAAAAGCCCCGAGAGATCGGCGGTCTTTGCCCGGAACGCGAAGTACCCGAAGACAAACGCGATGGCGACCGCAACGATTACGATCTCGACATCGACCGTGTAGTTGAGCTCCTTTATGAGATACATCGTCATCGCGATCCCGATGCCTTCGAGCACCAGCGAGTCCTCGAACCGGAGGAGGATCACTTTCAAGAGAACCGCGGCGATGATGCCGAAGATCACCATCAGGAGCGCGTGCTGCTGAAGGTAGACCATGACGAGCATCCCCGCCCACGCGGTCGTGATGATGTAATAGAGATAGGTGTTGAGGTCGTCGGTTCCGCTCTGGAAGGACCAGTTCCCCGAGCGCGATCATCGCAAGAGTCGTTGCAAGCACGATAAAGGGGAGGAGCCCCACGCCGTACAGGGCCGCAAGGATACAGGAGACGTAGGCAAAATACCTGAGGTTAAAAAAACGCCAGAGAACGAGCCCGAAGAAGATGATGGTAAGCGCCATCAGCCATGCGGGTTCTACGTACGGGCCGGCAAGGACAATACCTCCGGTGATCGCAGCCGCGTAGCCGAGTCCCCGCTGCTTCGCCATTGTTCCCAATATTTGTTGTAGGATGACAAGAGCCTTATCGTCTTTCTGTTCCGCGCTATTCCCGATCCTCCCGCATTCCGGCGCCGGTTTTTGCGATTAAGTATATTTTGTGCAACAACCAATCCGGTACGGAATGGTTTCCTCTGACGAACTTCCCAAAAATTACGATTTTGCCGAGGTGGAGGAGCGCTGGCGGAAGAGCTGGCGCGACGAGGACCACTATTTCGACCACAACTCGAAAAAGCCGCAGTTTGTGATCGATACGCCCCCACCCTACCCTACGGGCAATTTCCATATCGGAAACGCGCTCAACTGGTGTTATATCGATTTCTTCGCCCGGTACAAGCGGATGAAAGGCTACAACGTGATGTTCCCGCAGGGCTGGGACTGCCACGGCCTTCCGACCGAAGTAAAAGTCGAGGAGCTCAACCACATCACCAAAAACGATGTGTCCCGCGAAGAGTTCCGGAAGATGTGCCGGGATCTCACGATAAAAAACATCGAGCAGATGCGGCTCACGCTCCGGCGCATGGCGTTCTCCACGGACTGGTCTAACGAGTACATCACGATGATGCCGAAGTACTACTCAAAGACCCAGCTCTCGTTTTTGAGAATGTACAAGTCCGGCTACATCTACCAGGACGAGCACCCGGTGAATTTCTGTACCCGGTGCGAGACGGCGATTGCGTTTGCCGAGGTCTCGTATGAAGACCGCGAGACGCAGCTCAACTTCTTTGATTTCGATGGCGTTGAGATCGCAACCACCCGGCCCGAACTTTTGGCGGCCTGCGTTGCGGTGGCAGTCCACCCGGCCGATGACCGGTACCACACCTTAAAGGGCAAGACCCTCAAGGTGCCGCTCTTCGGTCACGCGGTCCCGATCGTGCAGGACGAGGCGGTCGACCCGAAGTTCGGGTCCGGCGCGGTCATGATCTGTACGTTCGGTGACAAGCAGGATGTCCACTGGTGGAAACAGCACAATCTCCCGCTCCGCAAGGCCATCGACCGCAAGGGGAAGATGACGGAGATCTGCGGGAAGTACACCGGCCTTTCATCGACCGAGTGCCGCAAGGCGATACTCGCGGACATGAAATCCGCCGGCATCCTCAAAAAGCAGGAGAAACTCCAGCAGCGCGTGGGCACCTGCTGGCGCTGCAAGACGCCGATCGAGATCCTCTCGAACAAGCAGTGGTTCATCCGGATCAGGCAGCAGGAGATCCGGGATGCAGCGCACCAGATCAAGTGGTACCCGGAGCACATGCTGCGCCGGATGGAGAACTGGATCGACCAGATGGAATGGGACTGGTGCATCTCCCGTCAGCGGATCTTTGCAACCCCGATTCCGGTCTGGACCTGTACAAAGTGCGGCGAGATCGTGGTGCCGGACGAGAAGGATCTCCCGTGCGACCCGACGCTTTCAAAGCCCAAACACCCCTGCCCGAAGTGCGGCGGGAACGACTTCAAGGGAGAGGAGGACGTGCTCGATACCTGGATGGACTCGTCCATCTCGGTCTTAAACGTTACCGGCTGGGACGGATCCGGGAAGCCGAAGATCTTCCCGGCGCAGATCCGGCCGCAGGGCCACGATATCATCCGGACCTGGGCGTTCTACTCAATCCTGCGTTCGGTTGCACTCACGGGGAGCAAGCCCTGGGACCAGATCCTCGTGAACGGCATGGTGCTCGGCGAGGACGGCTTCAAGATGAGCAAGAGCCGCGGGAACGTGATTGTGCCCGAGGACCTTATCGGCCGGTACGGCGCCGATGCACTCCGCCAGTGGGCGGCAACGGGAGCTGCGCTTGGCTCCGATATCATGTTCTCCTGGAACGATGTGATCGCGGCGTCGCGGTTCCAGACCAAGATGTGGAACATTGCCCGGTTCGCGCTCATCCAGCTCGAAAAGGAGGGCATCGATGAGAACGCCCCGATCACCGCGCTTGCGGACCGCTGGCTTTTGGCCCGGCTCTCGGACACGGTGGCGGCGGTCAGCACCCGGATGGAGAACTACGAGTTCGATGAAGCCTTAAAAGCGATCCGGGAATTTGCCTGGGACGTGCTCGCGGACAATTACATCGAGCTTGCAAAGGGCCGGCTCTATACGGAAGGGGCATCGCGGAAGAGCGCCTGCCGCGTGCTCTACACCGCGTACGACTCGCTCTGCCGGATGCTTGCGCCGTTTGTGCCGTACTTTGCCGAGGAGTGCTACTCGTATCTCCACAAGGGCAGCGTGCACAAGCAGCCGTGGGTTGATTTCACCTTCGATGACCCGGCGGCAAAAGCCGAGGGCGACCTGCTCGTGAAAGTGGTCGCAGAGGTCCGCAAGTACAAGCATGACAAGGGCCTTGCGCTCAACGCACCGCTCGGGAAGGTCACGGTCTATGCCCCGCACACGACAAACGATGAGAACGACACGGCCCGCACCATCAACGCGGACGTCCACTGGCGCACCGACAAGGCGCATCTCGACAAGGTGGTCTCGGGCATCGAGTTCAACCGCTCGGTTGTGGGAAAGACGTTCCGGAAGGATGCCGCTCTGTTCATGGACGCGGTAAAAGCCCTCCCGGCCGAAGAACTGGCACACCCGCCCAAGACGATCACGGTGAACGGCAAGGACATGGACGTGCCCGAGGGTGCGTTTGCCCCGCAGTATTCCTATGTGGAAGAGGGCGCAAAAGTCGACATGATCACGGTCGGCGATGTGATCGTGACGGTGGCGGGGAAGGAATAAGCTTTTTTTGAATTATTGTGATGAATCTTGTAGAATAATATTAAAACGTTAAATTGTCATGATCAATTTAATGTCTGGTGAAATTGATCCTGTTGATGAATTCATAAATTATTGGAATACCAGAATTGAGGAAATTAAGATTACTTCTATTCCTCCTGAAAGAAAACATGTCTATCTCAAAGAATTTTTTAACAGTAGAATATCATTTGAACAATCTAGTGGATATGAAAATAACAAATACCTAAATTCTGGATATAATGTTCTTTTTGATAAATTAAATAGGCTTGATACATCCGTCAGTCTAGCTGTTGAAATGGGAATTACAAAATATTTGAATGAAGAAAAAAAACATCAAATTGATGCTTTAAACGCTAAGAAAGGATTGTTTGAAAATGCCAAAGTCACACTACTAAAAATAAAAGGAAAACGGTTTTGAGTTTTATCAAAACTTTTCAATAGCCTGACGAAATCTTAACATCAAATAATTTTATTGGTTACGATTCTCCCCCTCCTCGCGTTGGCTCGGAGTCGCTCGGGCGCCTCGTCGGGCCCTCGCTGGGCAAGTGAGAGTCAAGGCGCCCGAACCTTTCGCTTCACAAACCTCTCAAACGAATCCGGTTGCATGTCTGGATCCCGGTAAGTGCGTAGCGCAAAACCCGACGAGGCGTTTTGCGCGTAGGGCATCGTATTGTTTCCGCAGTTGTATCCCATAATGGGGGTATATAGGGCAAAACCCCAGATCCCATGATCTGACCTACCCTAATCCGGCCTCAAACTGAGCCCGGATTGCCCTTTTCCGGATCCAAACGGAGCCCAAATCGGGCTCCGTTTTAAAACAAGCCCAAATCAGCGTTATTTTGGCAAACGGACAAAATATAGCGTTCATGTAAACGCGTTTTGCGAATCGATCTTATACCAAACAGGCATCTGATAGCCCTTGCAAAAATCGGCCAAAAGAATGCATCTGCGGGTCGTTTAAAGGTATTATATGGAGCTGAATTTTGGCGTATTTTAGCAAAGGGGGCTGTATTTCGCCCTCAATCTTAAGATCGAGGTGAAATATCGGATTTCCTGGGAGTGTCAGAAGTTTTCCAGACCTTCCGGCTTCATCCATAGATCACCACTTCATCGCGGTGGATGGACGGGGAAAGGTACGGGCTGACGGACTTTTCCGTGACAAGATCGACCGGCACCTTGACGGCTTTCGTTATTTCATCCTCAATCTGGACAAGCTGGATCAGGCTTTTTGGCCGGGCAAACCGGACAAGGATGTCGATGTCGCTTTTCCTGCCGGCTTCTCCCCGGGCATAGGAACCAAAGATGGCGATCCGCTCGGCATCGTATTTTTTCAGGATCGTAACAATGCGATCCCGGATTTCTTTTTTGATCCTGCGTGCCGCCATATCCTGTCCGCCTCCGTTTTGTTTTGATACCAGATGTAGTATTATTGCCGGCCCTTCATCAGTCTTTTGCCGGATGCTCCTGCATATGCTCAAGAAATACAGCACCCGTTTTCCGGTTGCGGGCCAAAGATTATCAAAAATGTCCGGAGCGGTCCGGATATTTTGAAAAAAAGTTCAATGCGGTTGCTGAGAATTTCAAAAAATCTCCGGGTCATGAGCTGAAGATTCCGGAAAATCTTCGGATCGGTTGGTGAGCTTTTTTAAAAAAAGAGCGGGGCGGGAGCCGGCAATTACAAAAAAACTCAGTCCCGTTGCTGAGCTTTTAAAAAAAAAGTCCGGGTCCCGAGCTGAGAATTCCGGAAAATCTTCGGATCAGTTGGTGAGGTTTTCAAAAAAAAAGAGCGGGGTGGGAGCCGGCAATTAAAAAAAAAGTTCGCCCGCAATTATTTCCTCTTCCGCTTCTTCCCCTCGTTTAAAACTTCCCGGATCCCGTCCGCCACAAACCGGGCAACCTCGTCCTTATCGAGCAGTGCATCCACGATAACAAACCGGCCCGGTTCCGCCTTCGCGAACTCCAGGTACCGGTTCTGCACCTTCTCCAGCACCTCGCGCCGCTCGAAATGCTCCCGCCCGCTCTTGGTCGAGAGCCGGGCAAGCGCGTCATCGACCGGAATCACGAGCAGGAAGGTCTTGTCCGGGACAATCGACCAGCCGTCATGCATTGCCCGGAGCCACTTGTTCCGGTTCGGGAATGACACCGGCAAGCGTCACCGACTGGTAGGCAAACCTGCTGTCCGAGTACCGGTCCGAGATCACGAGCCGGTGTTCTGCGAGCGCCGGGCGGACAACCTGTGGCGAGGTGGGCCGCATGGTCCGCGACAAAGAGCGTTGCCTCGCAGACCGGATCGGTCTGTTCCGCGATTCGCCCGGCGCACCGACTCGCCCACCCAGGTCGCCCCGGGCTCCCGGGTATAGACCGGGTCGAGGTCCGCAAGCAGGGGTTTCAAGCCCGCAAGCAGCGTGCTCTTTCCCGTCCCGTCAATTCCTTCGAGTGTAACTAACATATGCATCCCCTCCGGATCCAGTCCGCAGGAATGGCTCCCTTGTGGAGTGCGGTCGCAATTATGGCGCCGTCAAAGCCGGCATCCCGGATCACTTCGAGGTCTGCGACCGAAGCGACCCCGCCTCCGTACAGCAGCTTCCCGTCATAGGCCGAGCGCCACGCTTCAAGGATTGCCGTACTGCCGGAACCAAACCCGTGTTCCGTGCCGACAAACCCGAGGTTTAAAGAGATGCAGCCTTCAAACGCCAGATCGCGGGCCGACCGGAGCACGGATTCCGGCGATGCACCGGACGGGATCACCTTCCCGTCTTTCACATCCACGCTTAAGTATCCCCCGCGGTACCGGGAAAGTTCTGCCCCCCCTGTCTCCGTCCCACGATATTTTTGATGTGCGGGCCGGAGAGATAATCGGCCGGACTGCGGATGCCCCGGTCAACGTAACAGCATTCCGTAAGTCCTGCGCACGAACGGATGATCGCATCGTGCGAACCGGTGCCCTTCGATCCGGTCGAGGTCAGCGATGTACAAAAATTTCGGCGCGATCGCTTGTACGAAGCCCGACCGGTTCTGCCGTCGGAGAAAGTCCCCAGTCGAGCGGTTTGTAGGTCGCACGGAGCCCGGATTTGCCGTGCACGACCAGATTGCGCCGCAAATCCATAGCAAGCACCAGTTCCATTGAGTAACGCAACCACTATTAGTACAAAAGATCATTAAACTTTATGCAATTGTTGGTCAGCCCCAGCTCTATTTTGGAAGCCCGGAGTGCTGTCGATGCCGATATCATCGATGTCAAGAAGCCGTCCGAGGGTTCCCTTGGGGCGAACTTTCCCTGGGTAATAAAAGAGATCAAATCGTTTGCGAAAAAACCGGTAAGTGCAGCCATCGGGGATTTCCCGTACAAACCGGGACAGGCATCCCTTGCCGCCTACGGGGCTGCCTGCGCCGGGGCTGACTATATCAAAATTGGCCTGGCATTTGCCGGCAAAGACAAAGCAAAGGATATGATCGCGTCGGTCACAAAAGCAGTCAAAGACGAGTTCCCCAAAAAATTCGTTGTGATCGCCGGGTATTCCGATTACGAGCGGATGGGTTCGATCTCCCCGTTCGATATCTCGCCCCTTGCCGCCGAGTGCGGTGCCGACTTTGCGATGATCGATACCGGGATCAAGGATGGCAAGAGCACGTTTGCGTTCATGGACGAAGCAACGCTCGGGCGCTTTACCCAGAAGAACCGGGACCTCGGGATCGGCACCGCTCTTGCCGGTTCGATCAGGTTCGAGGACCTCGATTCATTAAAAAGGATCGACCCGGAGATCATCGGGGTCCGGGGAATGGTCTGCGGTGGCGACCGGAACGCGACCATCCGCGAAGACCTGGTAAAGACCGCACTTGCCATGATCCGGTAAAACCTGTGTGAATTCCCTTTTTATAAAGGGTAACCAAACCAAGAGGAAAAAACCATGTTTGCCAAGAAACTGGATGTCCCCCTTTCCCTCACGTTCGACGATGTACTTCTTGAACCGCTGGAGTCCTGGACCGAGCCGGCCGAGACCGATACGAAAACCCGGTTTTCCAAAAACATCGCGCTCAATATCCCGCTCGTCTCCGCTGCGATGGATACGGTAACGGAATCCACGATGGCAATCGCCCTTGCCCGGGAAGGCGGGATCGGCGTGATCCACCGGAACATGACGGCCGAGCGCGAGCTCCAGGAGGTCAATGCCGTCAAGCAGGCCGAGGAGCTCATCGAGCGCGACGTTCTCTATGTCGAGGAGACGGCAACGGTTGCCGATGCCGAGAAGCTGATGAACCAGTACAGCATCGGCGGCGTCCCGGTTGTCGGGAAAGGAAAGATTATCGGGATCGTATCGCGGCGCGATGTGCGGGCGATCGTATCCCGGCGCGGCGAGGAGAGCATCAAGGCGATCATGACGAAAAAGCCGATCACGGCTCCCGAAGATATCACACCGGAAAAGGCGCTCGAAGTTATGTACACGAACAAGGTCGAGCGCCTGCCGGTGGCCGACAAGAGCGGGAAGCTTACCGGGATCATCACGATGCAGGATATTCTCGAAAAGCGCCAGTACCCGAAGGCGACCCGTGACCGGACGGGAAACCTCCGGGTAGCGGCTGCGGTCGGGCCGTTTGACTTTGCCCGGGCAATGCTGCTTGACGAGCACGGCGTCGATGCGCTCATCGTGGACTGCGCCCACGGCCACAACATGAAGGTGGTCGATGCAGTGAAAAACATCAAGGGGAGCGTGAAGGCCGACGTGATTGCGGGAAACATTGCGACCGCGAAAGCTGCCAAGGCCCTTGTCGCTGCAAATGTCGACGGCATCAAGGTCGGGATCGGGCCGGGCTCGATCTGCACGACCCGGATCGTGGCGGGGACCGGCGTGCCGCAGATCACGGCGATCACGGAAGTCGCCGACGTTGCGTCAAAGGCGGGAGTCCCGATCATTGCCGATGGCGGTGTGCGGTACTCGGGCGATGTGGCAAAGGCAATCGCGGCCGGGGCCGACACGGTGATGATGGGGAGCATGTTTGCCGGCACGGACGAGGCGCCGGGCAAGGTGATCACGATCAAGGCCGGCGCTACAAGCAGTACCGCGGCATGGGATCGCTCGGCGTGATGAGCTCGGGCCAGTCCAGCGACCGGTACTTCCAGAAGAAGGGGATCGGAGCGACAAAGTTCGTGCCCGAGGGCGTGGAAGGAGTCACTCCCTACGTGGGCCACGTGGGAGAGGTTATCTACCAGATGGTCGGCGGCCTCAAGTCAGCGATGGGCTACTCGGGAGCGGCGACCATCGACGAGATGCACAAGAAGGCCCGGTTTGTCCGGATCACAAACGCCGGCATGACCGAGAGCCACCCGCACAATATTCTTATCACGGACGAAGCGCCGAACTACCGGCTCTTCGAGTAATTTTTTTATCGGGGAAAAAAGTTTTTGTTAGGTTATGCAGCAACTGCTTTTGCCCGGAACCGGTTCCGTATTTTTTCTGAAAAAAATTTCCCGACCGAGGTCGAGTTCATGAGATCCACATGGACTTTTGAGGGAACTCCTGAATACTGGTAGACAAGTCCTGAGTGAAATTCTATTTCCAGGTTTTTGGTATTGTCGTCATATCCCACGGAGCGCAGGATGCAGGATTGAACAGGTTGTCTTTCCATGAAATTCACTGGTACCTTATTGGGGGGCCAGAGGGTTAATGGTTTTTATAAAAATACCTGTAAAAAATACGCCCTGTCCCGGGGAGTCGGCTCGGTTCATACAATCATCGGCTTATATATTCTCGCAGCACTAACATTAAGTAAACATATGGACGATCTCGCAGAACTCGCCCGGCTCCTTGACATCCTCGGGAACCGGAACCGGCGGCGCATCATCGAACTCTTACGCCAGAAGCCGTGCTTTGTCACCGAAATATCGGAGACGCTCATGATCTCGCCCAAGGCCGTGATCGAGCACCTCCAGCTCATGGAGCGCGAGGATATCCTCGCCTGCCAGATTGACGACCGGCGGCGGAAATACTACTTCCTCGCAAACGACATCCTCGTGGACGTCAGCCTGCGGAACATGCACGTGGAGGCAGCCGAAGAGAAGCGCCGCAGGAACGAGGCGGCAAACGAGCGGACCCGGCAGGAGCTTGCGATGCTCGCAAAGATGATCCAGGCCCACGACCGGCTCACGGAAAATCTCGAGCAGCTCAACCACGATATCGATACAAAACTCGCGGATCTTGCCCGCAACCATAAGGATTTATTCGAAAGCGAGCGAGAGTTATCTGTAGCAATCGCCCTTTCCCACGAACCGCTCACCCCCGCAGAACTTGGGGAAGCGACCGGGCTTTCCCATGACGAGCTCGAACCGGTCCTTGGGCGGTTTGAGAAGAGCGGGCTCTTGACAAGAACGAAGAACCGGATTACTCTATAAAAAGTGGAGACATCCATGCAGAACAATCCCGACAATCCCTACGATGAAGTGTTCGGCAATATCTCGAAGATCGTCGAAGAGATCGTGCGGAACATGCCCGGCGCGGAGAACGCCCGGGTCATCGGGTATACGATTGTGACCCGCAGCGCTAGCGGGGACCCCGAAGTCTATAATGGCGGAGCCGAGGACGGCGGGGACGACATCCCGTACGAGGTGCAGGAATCCGAGACGGAGATCTTCATTACGGCACCGATCCCGGCCGAGGCCGAGCACGCACCGTATGCCGATATCCAGCCGGAAGAAGTCAAGATCTGCGTTGATGACGCGTTCACCGCAATCCCGCTCGAAAAGCGGATTGATGTGATCCACAGCACCTACCGGGTCCACCGCGGCGTGATGGATATCACGCTCCGCAAGATTCCGCCGGATTACCGGTAACCATTTTTCTTTTTTTATACGAGCTTTTATCGGGTTATTCCGGGCCACTGCCGCCAGCAATAAAAAAAGAGATCAGGCCCGGGCCGGGATGTCGGATTTCGACAGCTGGCCGATTGTTTTTTGGTCGGGCTTGTACTCGTGGAACTGGCGGAGCGAGACCGTGAGATCGCGGGTGAACGCGAAATAACCGATCTGCGTGTTTTTGCAGAGATTCATTGCCATGTCCATGAGGCCCCGGGGATCGGGCCGGGCCTCGCCGAGCCAGATATGGAAGATGTTCCCGCCGTCTACGATCGGGAAGAAGACGTGTTCGATCTCCATGCGTTTTGTCAAAGGAACGTTTGCGCCCGGCGCAACGTGGGTGCCGTTCGTGTAATAGACCGGAAGGTCGCGGGACTTGCCCAGGTGGTCGAGCGTGTACCCGATGTCGCCCTTTGCCACCTTTGCCGCCATGTCGTGGTAGCGCTTGTCGATGAGGTCGGCGACCGCGAAGCGCTGGCCGGTGGTCTCGGCCGGGGTCCGGGCAAGGGCGATCGTCATGTGGTTCTTCTCGGAGAGTTTTCTCGCATAGAGCTCCATCTCGGTCATGGCGCGGATGGCAAGCTTAAATGCGGCTTTGGACTCGTGGGTCTGCACTCCCAGGTGGTGCTGGACCATCTCGTTGACCCCGACCACGCCGATCGTGTACACGAGCCCTTCGAGATCGACTGCGACAGCGCCGCGCTCCCCGGTGTTCGGGTCCTTTGGCCGCTGCATGGCAAACGGCATCCGCCCGTTTGCCCGGATATTGTTCATCCAGCGGCCGCTTGATCTTGAAGATCTCGACGGCCACGTCCATGAGCGAACGCAGTTCGGCAAAGAGCCGCTCGTCGTTTCCTCCGCCTTGTAGGCCGCCCGCGGGCAGTTGACCGAGACCACCTGCCACGAGCCCATCGAGAAGTGCTTTCCGCCCTCAAAGAAGAGTTTCTTATCGAAGTCCGAGTCCTTGTCCGCAACCGCGGAGAACTGGTAGGCACAGCACTGGTAACAGGAGATGCCCTTGCCCGCGCCCCGGTACGCCGGGAGCTGGTTGTCGTAGTAGGGCGTCCCGAACTTGGAGGCGAGCTCAAACGTCATGAGGTAGAGGTCGCGGTAGGTCGGGAGGTCCGGGTTCTTCTTGTTGAACTCCTCGCGCTCCTGCATGAAGTCCGGCTCGATACTGATCTCGGGCTTCGGGAAATTGAACGGCTTGCCCCAGTAGTCTCCTTCGATCATCACGTCCATGAGCGCCTTAAAAAGCAGCCGGACCTCGCGCTCGAATTCTCCGTACGTCCGGAGCGGGGCCTGCTTCCCATCCCAGACCTTGCCCTTGTAAACGCAGGGCTTGTCCTGCCAGAGCGTGGGGACACCGGGCGAGAGCTGGACGGACGAGAAGACGAGCTGGCCGCCGCGGGCAACCATCATCTGCGTCATCTCGTACACAAACATCTGCATGTTCTGCTTGATCTCGCCGTATTCCATGCCCTCCATGTAGGGCGCTAAAAAGGTGAGGAAGTTATAGTAGCCCTGCCCGCCGGCAAAGTTGGTCTGGGCGCTCCCGAGCGCTTTTACTGCGTGGAGGACCGCGACCTCGGCGCGTTTTGCCGGGCCGGCAACCGAGGCTTTCGTCCCGTTCCCGTCCGGCATCAGGCCGTAGTAGAAGAAATAGCGCAGGTCCCAGTCCTGGCAGAAGGGGCGGGTGCCGAAATATTCGAGGTCGTGGATGTGCATCTCGCCGCAGAGGTGGTGGTCCGCGAGCTCGGGCGGGAGCTGGAGGAGGTACTGCTCCTTTGAGATCTTGTCCGCCTTTTTCTTGTGGCTGGTCTCGGCGTTCTCCTGGAGGTTTGCGTTGTCGTGCGCCTCGAAGCCCCGGCCTACATCGATCTGGTGGGCGTCAAAGACCGGCGTCCCTACCCGGGTGCAGATGTTCCGGTACTGCACCATGCCTTTTTCGAGAAGCGTGATGTTGGTGATCTCCCGGATGAGCGGGCCCGAAAGGGATTTCAAGCCAAGGGCAAGGATGCGCTGCTCGACCTCGCGGGCGATCTCCTGTGCAGTCGCGTCGTCTGCGCCCTCGTACCCGTAGAACGCTTCGGCAAGTTTTGTCTCGGTCTTGATCTGGTCGGCGATCCGGCTCCGGTCCCAGTCAATGATATGGCCGTCTGTCGTGCGGACGGGGGGCAGTGCGGGGGAGAAGCCGCCGTCAAAGGTCAGCTGCCGGGTCTGCCGCTGCGGGGTCATCATGCACCCGAGAGGATTTCCGCCAGTTTCTCCGCGTTAAGGTCGCCGGTCGGGAAGAGTTCCGCGGTGGTATAGAAATCCTCGCCCCGCTGGAGGACGGGTGCTTCGTTGACAAAGACGCCGTTTACCCGGAGCTCGGTGAGGGCTTCGGCAGTCGAAAGGTCGCGTTCGGTATACGTATACCCGCCTTTTTTCAAGGCGGATTTCAGCATTTCGCAGTGCGGACACGTCGGAAGCGAATACACGATCAGTTCAACCGGTTTCGTCATAAAAAGCACCCTCTCTTATCTAGGACTTACGCAGTGTAGGAATAAAAAAATCATGGTTTAATACATCTGCATTGCATAACGAGGTCGCTGTCCCTGCCGGGCAGGCACCCTTTATAACGTGTCATGTCCCAAAACAGTACCCGTAATGGTCAGGGCGTTTGTGGCATTCGAGATCTCGGAGGAGATGCGGGATCGCTTAACAGCGGCGCAGGAGGTACTCAGGAAAAGTACCGCCCGGCTCGCGTTTGTCGATCCCCCGCTCATCCACATTACGGTAAAATTCCTCGGCGAGGTGGACGAGAAAAAACTCCCGCTGGTTATCCGCGCCCTCGACACCGTGAAAGCCGTTCCGTTCCCGGCAACGGGAACCGGGTCACGGTCAATAATTTCAAAAGCCCGCACACGGTCTGGTGCGCAATCGACGATGCCGGGAAGGGACGCGGGGTCTTTGGTGCCGGTAGAAAGCGTGCTTGCGCCGCTTGGGTTTCCCCGCGAGACCCGGCAGTTCTTCCCCCACGCAACGCTCGCCCGGGTAAAGATTGCCGATCCGTCGCTCTTCCGGTGCCTCGACGAACTCAAAAATGCCCCGTGCGGCAGCTGCATGGTCTCGGGCTTGAAACTCAAGAAAAGCACGCTCACGCCCCGGGGCCCGGTGTACGAGGACCTGCACGAGGTGGCATGGTGAGCGGAGTGCCCGGCCGGCTGCCGCTCGAAGAGAAGATCCTTGCGGAACAGCTCCGGCCGTCCGCGGAGGAGCGGGCGTATATCCGGGGCATGGCAGACCGGCTGCTCGCCGCAATTGCCGCGAGCGGGAAAGCGGAAGGGATGGTTGTCGGCTCGATTGCCCGGGACACGTGGGTAAAAGGCGACCGCGACCTCGATGTGTTCATGCTCTTTTCCCCGGATCTCCCCCGGGAGACGCTCGAAAAGGAGGGTCTCGCCCTTGCCCGGAGCATTGCCCGGCAGTTCACCGATACGCTCTGCGAAAAATACGCGGAGCACCCTTACATCAATGCAACGATCGATTCGATCGATGTAGACCTCGTGCCCTGCTATCAATGTGAAGAGCGCAGCCCATATCCAGAGCTGCGGTGGACAGGACGCCGTTTCCACACCCGGTATATCACGGAGAAGATCAACGGCCTGACCGATGATGTGCTGCTCTTAAAACGGTTTGCAAAGGCCGGCGGGATCTACGGCTCCGACCAGATGACGGAAGGGTTCTCAGGCTACCTCTTGCGAACTTCTTAATCCTCCACTACTGGGGATTTACGCACCGCTGCTCGAAGCCGCGTCCGGCTGGGGCCCGCACCAGAAGATCGATATCGAGCGCCACGGGGCAAAGGAGTTCTCCGAGCCGCTCGTGGTGATCGACCCGGTCGATCCCCGGCGCAATGTTGCTGCGGCAGGTCTCGATCGACCGGATGGCGGAGTTCGTGGAGCTCGCCCGGGGCTACCGCGAAGCGCCGTCCGAAGCGTTCTTCGAACTTCCGGTCGTGACCCCGGTGAGCAAAGACGAGCTCGCCGAGATCCTCGCTTCGCGGGGCACGTCCCTGTATGCGGTCACGTTTGCAACGCCGCCATTCATTGACGAGATCGTGGTACCGCAGCTCCGGCGCAGCACCGGGGCGGTCTCGGATCTCCTTACCCGGAACGGTTTTGTGGTGCACCACGCCCACTACCAGATGGGTAAAGAGCGGTGCATGCTGCTCTTCGAACTCTTAACCGACGAGCTCCCGCCTGTCCGGCGCCACGAAGGCCCGCCGGTCTGGAACCGCACGAACGCGGAGAAGTTCCGGGAAAAATACCGGGACGCTACTCTGCCCGGGCCGTTTGTGGAGAACGGGCGGTACGTGATGGAAGTCCCGCGGGAGTTCCGGTTCGCGGCCGATCTCCTCTCCTCAAAGGAGCTCTTGAACGTGGGCGTGGGCCGGCATGTCCGGGCGTCGCTTGAAAAAGACTGGTGCGTACTCGAAGGTGAGGACTGCTGGGACGAGGCATTTGCCGGGTTTATTGCCGGGTTCTTTGACCGGTGCTCGCCGCTGGTGCGGATCAAAAAAGGAAAATAACACAAAGAGGGTCGTGTCCGGGAAAACGGGTTCGATCTATATCGAAAAGTCTTATACTATTATTAAACAACAGTTTCTGGAATAACCGGGTACGCCGGTTTTTCTTCAAACGAGGATGATGGTAACCATGACAAGATTTAACAGATGCGAAACCTGCGGCGGTTTTATCCCCGAGACAGACCTGCTCATGCCACGATGCAAGAATACCGGGTGCTCCCCGCTCTCAAATCCGAAGATCTTCAAGCTTGCGCACAATGGCTGCCCCATCTGGTCTGCGCCGATCGTAAACGCCGAGTAAACTCTTTCTTTTTCTTTTTATCTCCCAAGGTCACGGTTCCGCGGGGGCATTAATACTTCCCGGGTGACCTGACTGGGGAACCTGATGGTTCGATCATCACCCTTGCCGGGGGCGTGTATTTCCTGTTCCGGAAATACCAGAGGAGATATCAGGGCAAATCAATTATTTCTTAAAATCCCTCGCATCGCACACCAGTAATCCCGGTATGCGGGAAAAAAGGTCTGTCTCTTATCCGAGTGCTGCCGTGATACCGGTAATACCGGACTGGATGATCAGGGCGACTGCGATAATGACACCGGCCATTTCAAGCGCTACGGCGACATTGCCTTTTTTTAGCTCCTCGAACTCCTTGAGTTCCGTGGTGAACCTGTCGATGATGTTGAGGGCAAGGTAGATGGCACCGACTGCAAGGAGAACGCCCAGCACCAGCTGGATGATGGCGATCGCAATTACCGTGAGGCCGTCGACGGATACAAACCCGAGCGCTGCGGCCTTGTTGATGCCGACCGAGATGCCGGCAATGCCGGACTGGACCATAATCCCGATGGCGATAAAGATTGCCGTGACAATAATGCCGAAAGCAACATTGCCTTTTGCAAGTTCTTTTTGTTCGTCTGTCTTTCCGGTGACTTTTCCAAAGATGGAGAATCCCATATAGAGCGCGATCACTGCGAACAGGACCGCGATTACCAGCTGGATTATCCCGACTACTACTGGTGATTGAGTTCGTATTTTCACCTCAAAAAAAGATTACTCTTTTTTCTCGTTCACGGAAGCGATGATCCGGTCCATGATCGCCTCGCTCCGGTTCTTGAGCCCGAAGCCGACGATGATTGCGATGGCTGCACCGAGGCCAAGCCCGATACCCCAGGCAATCGGGGTGATGAACGTGTAGATGATCGTGAGGTCGAGCATGAGCTGGGAGAGGCCGAGGACGGCGATCACGAAATACAGGAAAATCCTGAGGACGAACAGGACCGGGTCGATGAACTGGATGTCCTGCTGGGCATAGTACCTGCCGAGGAAGTCGATGAAATAATCTGCAAGGAGGAACCCTGCGGTCAGGATGATCACGAATGCAACAACGTGGGGGATGTACTCGATGATCACGGTCATGAGCTGGCTGAGGTACTCCATCTGGAGGATATCGACTGCCGCGAGGATCGCTACCATGTACACGATCAGCCGGACAAAGATGTCGCCGATATATCCTACCGTGATCCCGGCATTTTTCACCGAGCCTCGTACCGATGCCAGATCCGCACCCTCGCCGACGATGTGCTGATCTGCGATCTTGTCCAGGATGATCCTGACTGCCCGGCCGAGAAGGCGGCCGACAATCCAGCCGATCACGAGGACAAGAAGTGCTCCTATAATACTTGGTAAGTACGTCATGAGGACGTTATACCACTGGCTTGCAAGACTGACAACTCCGGAATCCATGTTCTGGTTTCCTCCAATACCTTCCTTTTCTGTTGAATATGTTGTTCATCTCAATTTATAAATTTATTTGATATAGGACGTACATATTGGCAATAACCAAAAATTATAAATTCGTATTATCGGTATAATGTATCTATAAAAAAGAAATCCGTTTGTTACATGATGCATAATTACCGCAGGGAGCTTGTCCAGATCAAGAATCTCCTGAAGCAAAACCCGGAAGGGATGAGCGTCACCGATATTGCAAAGGCTCTTCAGAAAAATAAGAATACCACCGGGCGGTATCTCGATCATCCTCCTGATTTCCGGGCACGTGGATATGCGGACGTACGGCATGGCAAAAGTTTTTACCCTGTCGCAGAGGGTTCCGCTCTCGGCCATGCTCAGTTGTTCTAAAGACCTGATCATGGTTCTTGACCGGGAATTCCGTATTGTCGATATCAATGACCGGTTCCTTTCGCTGCTGCACCTGAATCGCCCTGAAGCAGTCGGAAAAAACGTCTCGTACCTCCGCGCTCCCGGGCTTGACCTGCACGAACTCACCGGTGCGCTTCCTGCGCTGCCGGACAAGGGAGCTGACGATCTGATCACGTTCCGTTCGCAGGAGAACGGGGAACGGATCTTCAAACAGAAATCCCTCCTCACGGTTTTTGACGATGGCGCCCGGGGATATACGCTTGTTTTGACCGATGTGACCGAGGAGATCCTGCGGGAGCGCGAGATCCGCGGATGGGAAGAGCGGTTCCGGATGATGGCAGAAAACCTCCGCGACGCCGTGCTCATTATCGAGAACGAGAAATGCACCTTTGTTAACCGGAGCCTGGTGGAGATCACAGGTTATACGGTCGAAGAGCTCTGGACCATGGAACCTGCACAGTTCATAGCCCCGGTAGGACCAGGAAAAAATTGAGGCACTCCTTGAAAAAGCCAAAAAACCGGGTCCGGGGATGGCGGATCTCCAGTGCCGGATCCGCCGGAAAGACGGTGTGGACCGGAACGTGTACCTCAGGATCACGAGCGTACAGCATGGGGATATCCGGTATCTCTTTATTATCCTGACCGATGTCACCGAGCTCATCAGCAAGGACGCGGCACTGGTTGAAAGCGAGCAGCGGTTCCGGATGATGGCGGACAATATCCGGGACGCGGTCATCATCATAGAAAACGACAAGATCGTATACGGCAACCGGCGCATCGCCGAGATCACGGGATACTCCCTGGAGGAGCTCCTGTCTACGAACGGGCGGATCCTTTCTTTGCCGGAAACGCGGCTGATGGTGGACGAGCTGTACCGAAAATCCCGGAGCTGTACGGATCCTCCCGCAACCTTCCAGACCCGGTTGCGGTGCAAAAACGGGGAGAAACGTTATGTCTATGGGCAGATCAATTCGGTCCGGCACGGGAATATCATAAGCACGTACATTCTCATTGCCGATGTGACAACGTTTGCCCGGCGGGAACTGGAGCTTCTTAACCGGATCCATGTGCTCGAAAAAAGTCCCGGTAACCCGTAAAATGGTGTTTTAAAGGATTATTTACCGTTGTTTTCGGTTATCTTTGTAATTTTGTCTGCTGGTTATCCGGTTGTTTTTGGCCTATGTAATGTACACACATATAGTATTTGTGTATAAGTTATAACAGAAATCAGTATATATTAAAATATGAAATACTTAGTAGGGATAACTGCGAACACAATATCAGCAGGTTATGCCCGGCAGGTCGGGATGATGATCCGCCTTCTCTATATCGATGACAACATCGAAGCGTGCAGGATCGTTGCCGCTTTTTGCGACCGGTGCGGGGCCTTTACCGTCAGGCTGCTCGGTTCCGGGGAAGCAGCGCTGGAATGGCTGTCATGTTCCGCTGCCGATGTCATTGTCTCGGATTATACCATGACGGGAGGCATGGACGGGATCACGCTGCTAAAAAGACTGCGCAGCAGTGGCTGCACGACACCGTTCATCATCTTTACTGCGGAGGACTCCCCTGAGATACGGGAAAATGCTTACCGGAACGGCGCTTCCCGGTTTATCAGCAAAAGCCCGAAGACCGGGAGTCCGCTCTACCAGTTATTCCGTGCCATATACTGGGCCGCAGGCCGGGAGGTGCCAAAAAACGAGGGAGCATGATAAGAAAAAACGGTACGGGAAACGCCAGACCCGGGATCCGGAAATTCCTGATCCGCACAGAATTAAGCCATGGATAAAACCCGAGAGATGCAGTCGCCTTCACCCTCTCATCCGGTTGCATCAGTTACCGCGACCCTCACCAGTATCGCGCTGCTGCCCGGCACGATAAGTCCCGCCAAAACGGGATTTGAGTGATATCCATGGGGATCCCGGGGGCGAATTTTCCTTAACAGATCGGGATAATGTAGCCGGTTCGTACCGTTTGTTTCAGGACAATGCATGCCCCTTCGTATGGCAGGACCGGTGAATTCAGGCCACAACCACACCTGCGGGGGTACAGCAGTCCGGAAACCCGCTGCCGCCAGAAAAAAACTATTTCAGGAAAAAAGGAATCTTTTAGATCCCTTTTGTTCCCCGTTCTCCGGTCCGGACCCGGATCGAGTCCTCGACCGGGATCACAAAGATCTGGCCGTCGCCGATCTTGCCGGTGTATGCGGCGGTCTTGATGGTCTCGACTACCTTATCCACGGCCTCATCGGCAACTACGATCTCGAGTTCGCGCTTGGGGATCATATCGACGATATACTCGGCGCCCCGGTACTGCTGCTTGATGCCTTTCTGGACGCCCCGGCCCTCGACATCCGTTACGGTCATTGCCCCGAATCCTGCAGCATCCAGTGCCGTCTTGACATCCTCGAACTTCTCGGGACGTATCATTGCCTTGATCATCTTCATGGACTTCACCCTTCCGGGAACGCACGACCTACGATCGCAGGCTCCCGGCAATCTTCGATACTATACCATGTGGCTAGATTCCTTAAAAAAATTCGGCTTCTGGGGAATTTTTTTTTGGTTTTGCCCGGTTACCGCAAGACCTCGGAAAAAAGGGGAATACCCAATAATTCAGAATCACTACAATACAGGCCAGGTACGAAATAAATTTCGGATAAACATTCTTTTCAGATTTTTGATCTGGTTCCCTGAAGGGGATTGAACAGAATTGTAAGGGGATTTCTCTACAGAGCAAAAAAGGAAATTATTTCCGGGAATTTTTCTTGAATCTTTGACGCTGCAAGCTTTTCGATTGCGGCTGTGTCGGCACCGGCTGTAACAGAGAGCTTTCCGTTCCGGACGGCACTCTCGACAAATCCCTTACCGGTCCCGTTTCTTACAATAAGCGTGGTCGATCCTGCCGGGCTCCCGACCGCACCTGCGGAGAGATCGGCACAGAGCGAGGAGAAGTCCGTGCAGATACGGCAGCCGGGCCGGATTCGCATCTTCAAGCTCTGCAAGCGGCACATCGAGCTCGCTCCCGTCCTCTTTTTGGACAACCAGTTTGCCCTTGACGTCCAGCTTTTTTACCTCGTGCGGTGCGAGTTTGTACTTCTTTTCGAGTTTGCCGTGTACGAGGCCGGCATAATCGAAGGTCTCGGTGCAGAAAAGGCCGATGACAGAGCCGGATCGCATTCCCGTACGGGCGGAGCAGGTCGTTATCGCTTGCCCGGATCCGGGCCGCGGCCTGCACGGCACAGGGAACGCCCACGACCGCGATCTTCGTGTACTTCCTCGTGACACCACAGGCCTTCTTTGAGCGCTGCAAGGAGCGGCACCCACCAGCTGTACCGGCTGCCGGCCTCATTTACTGAGGACTTCCGATTTCGTGATCACGGCCGAGGAGGGCCGGAGCGTCCAGCGGTCCTCGGTCACCGTAACAACGGCATCGATCAGGTCCCGAATCGAGAGCGTTTGCAAGGATTGCCGTGACCGCTCCCGCCGCTCTGCCGGTGCGGGACCGCAAACGTTGCCTTTGCGGTGAGCAGTTCGAGATAGTTCCCGAGCGTCTCGTGGGGCTGGTCGGCCGTCCGCGGGCAGGCCGCGTAACACGCACCGCAGGGGACGCCATCGGTCACCTGCTTGCAGTAGCCGTTGCTCTTCGGGCTTGCCACCATCTCTCCTTCCGCAAAGGAGAGTGCGTCGGCCGGGACAGACCGCGACGCATGCGCCGCATCCCGAGCATTTCCCGGTGTCCCAGACCTCGGTTTTTAGATCCTGGTAAGTTTTTGCTGCCATCATTCTCACTCCGGGGTATACTTGTTGGCAAACGGCCGTGCGCTCGCCGCCGCGATCCGCGAGTATTTTTCTTTTAAGAGCGGTGCCGGGTCAAGGCCGAACGATTTTGCGAAGTCCTCGATGATGGGTTGTATCATCGCCATCTGCTCGGCGGTTGCCGGCAGCTGTTTTGCGCCAACGCCGAGGTACTTTGCCTCGACCTCGCCGCGGACATAGATTTCGCCGCCGTGGATCCCGCTCCCGACCCCGCGTTCCGCAACCGGGACCTGTCCGTTTAAGCCGAGCACAATCAACAGGCCGCCGGCCATGTACTCGCCAAGAAATGCATGGGCCGAACCGCCCACGACAAGGATCGGGCGTTTCTCCTTGTACTGCTTCATGTGGATGCCGCCCCGGTACCCGATGTTGTCGCGGATGTAGACCCGGCCGCCCCGCATGGAATGGGCGGTCGCGTCGCCGGCGCTCCCAGTGGACGAATCACCTTGCCCTGGTTCATGGTGTTGCCCGGGGCGTGGTCGGCGTTGCCGTGGACGATCACGGTCGGGACCGCTCATGAACATGGCAAGGTCGCCGCCCGGGAACGCCGTTTACCGTAATGGTTACGTCATCGCCTTTGAGGCCGTCAGCGATAAAGCGCTGGCCGAGCACGTTGTCGATGACGATCTCCTTTACGCCGTCACAGACCGCTTTTCGGATCTGCTGGTTGAGGGGGGTGTAGTGCAGGTCTTTTGCATCGATGCGAAGTGCTGCCATAATTTACGCCCCCACGGTCTTGACATCGAGGACGTTGAGCAGTCCCTCGTCAAGCATGTATCCTCTCAAACGAGTCGCGGTTGCCCCGCAGGCTCTCGATGGAGTTGATGCCGGCCGCTCCCATGAGCTCGGCGATCTCGTCCGTCCACGCGTGGATCAGGTTTGCGACCTGCACGGAGTTTGTCACCGGGTCGAGCCGTTTTGTGAGCTCGGGGACGCTGGGTTGCAATGCCCCAGGCGCAGGTGCCCCGGTTGCAGGTACCGCAGACCCGGCAGCCCATGGCAACGAGTGCGGAGGTTCCGATGTAGACCGCGTCGGCTCCCAAGCAGATAATCTTCGCGATATCGGCGCTCTGGCGGATGCCGCCGCTTGCAATGATCGAGACCTCGTTACGGATCCCCTGTTTGCGCAGCTTGGCGTCAACGCTTGCAACCGCGGCTTCGACCGGGATACCCACGTGGTCGCGGAAGACCCGCTGGTGCTGCACCCGTGCCGCCACGGAACCCGTCGATGACTACGGCATCGGCGCCCGAGCGGGCAATCCCTGCGGCAATCGCGGCCGAGTTGTGGACAGCGGCGATCTTGACAAAGACCGGCTTCTTCCACTCGGTTGCCTCCTTGAGGCTGTGCACGAGCTGCTTTAAGGTCCTCGATACTGTAGATATCGTGGTGCGGTGCCGGGCTGATCGCGTCGCTCCCCTCCGGGATCATCCGCGTGCAGGAGACATCGGCACAGACCTTCTCGCCCGGCAGGTGCCCGCCGATACCCGGCTTTGCAGCCCTGGCCTATCTTGATCTCGATTCGCGGCCCCGCGTTCGAGGTAGTTGATGTCAACGCCGAACCGGCCGCTTGCAACCTGCACGATCATGTGGTCCTGGTACGGGTAGAGCGACTCGTGCAGGCCGCCTTCCCCGGTCCCGAGGAACGTTCCCATCTTTTTTACTGCCATGGCAAGGGCGGTCTGGGCATTGAGGCTGATCGCACCGTAGCTCATGTGGCCGATCATGATCGGCGTTTCGAGTTTCAGGTTCGGGGCAAGCTTTGTTAAGAGCTCCGTGTCGCCGTTTGCCTTTTCCTTTACCGAGAGCGCTGCGGGTTTTTTCCCGATGTAGGTCCGCAGCTCCATGGGCTCACGCAAGGGGTCAATGGAAGGGTTTGTCACCTGGCAGGCATCGAGCACGAGCCGGTCGAAGATCATCGGGTAGGGCAGAACGTTTCCCATCCCCGCAACGATGATCCTGCCGGTCTTTGCCTGGTTAAAGACCGCTTCCCTGACCTCGCGGGTCCAGACCGGGTGGCTCCGGTAATCGGTCGGTTTCTCATAGATGCTGATCGCATCGCGGGGGCAGAAGGCAAGACAGCGGTGGCAGGCAACGCATCCCCGGGGATTGGCGACCACGATGTTGTCGCCCTCCTTGCGGAAGACGCCGTACGAACAGTTCTCCACGCACCGTCCGCATTTCATGCACCGCTCGGGGTCGATCTCGACCTTGAACCGGAGCGGGACGCTCCCGATGCTCATGCGATGACCCTCCCGATCACAGGCTCGCCGGCCTTTGGCATGCGGACATCTTCGATATCCGGCTCGATGCGCCTGATTGCCGCCTCTTCGCTCGAGATGTAGAGCCGGTCGTTGTGTTCGCCGGCAACGAGCGGGCGGAGTTTGATCCGGTCGGTAAACCGACCAAGGTGTCGGCCGTTGCAACGCAGATGGCAAACGGCCCGTTCATGAGCGCCGGGCCGTAGGTGAGCCGGAGTGCCCGGTTGAGTTCCTGTTCTTTTCCGGCATTGCATCGATCTCGTCCCAGAACGGCGGGGCAAGAGCCTTTACCGCAAGTTTCTCTGAGAGGCCGTGTTTCCTTACCAGCAGGTCCACGAGATACGCCACGACTTCAGTGTCGGTAAACATCGTGCAGTCGTACCCGTAACTCTCGATATAGCGCCGGTTTGTCCCGTACGAAGTGATCTCGCCGTTGTGGACAACGCTCCAGTCAAGGAGGTTAAAGGGATGGGCCCCGCCCCACCAGCCGGGCGTGTTCGTGGGGTACCGGTTGTGGGCGAGCCAGAGGTAGCCCTTGTAGTCCTGGATCCGGTAGAGGTTTGCGACCTCCTCGGGCCAGCCGGCAGCCTTGAAGACGCCCATGTTCTTTCCCGATGAGAAGATGAGGCATCCTTTTCGTGCGGAATTGATGTGCATTACGAGGCGCATGACAATATCGTCGGCAGTGGTATGGGGTTCCTGTGCTTTTGTGACATCCGGCTTGAAGAAAAACCGCCAGGGTGTGTGGACCTTTTTTATCCCGGCCTCGTAGATCGGGATCGGCTCGTCATGAATAATCCGTCCCCATTCTTCGAGCTCCTTAACAAATGCCGGTTTGTTTTCCCGGACATTATCGAAGAAGACATGGAGGGCGTAGGCGTCGGCAAACTCCGGGTAAATCCCGTAGGCTGCATACCCGGCGCCTTCTCCGCTTCCCCGCTCGTCCATCAAAGCGAGGGATTCTCGTATCTTACTGCCGTCCATGAGCTGGCGGCGTTTATCAATGACACCAATGATTCCGCACATTTTCCATCACAATCGGGATATCCTATATTAGTGAATGCTTCGCTGAATTGAATGTAATCTTTCCGGCATTTCGCGGATAGTGTACACTCTTTCCTAGAACGTTTGTTCAGAAGATATAAATCTGATTGCTTGGAAATTAATTTCCATTATGTCTGCGGACGTATCCAAGTTGCTGAAGAAAATCGAGGCCGATAAGGTTCAGTTTATCCGGCTTCAGTTTACCGATGTCCCCGGTATGCCAAAAAATGCGGCAATCCCCGGGGTACAGGCAGAAAAAGCCCTCACTGAAGGGATCTGGTTTGACGGCTCGTCGATCGAAGGATTTACGCGGATCGAAGAGTCCGATATGCTCTTAAAGCCCGACCCGGCATCGTATGCGGTCCTTCCATGGAGACCCCAGGAAGGAAAGGTTGCCCGGTTCATGTGCGATGTGTATACGTACGGTGCAAAGCCTTTTGAGGGCGACCCCCGTTATGTGCTCGAAAAGGCCATGGCAACCGCGTCGAAGATGGGCTACACCTTCAACACCGGCCCGGAGCTCGAATTTTTCCTCTTTAACATGGTGGACGGCAAGCCGACCACGCAGTTCATCGACCAGGGCTGTTATTTCGATCTTGCCCCGCAGGACAAGGCCGAGGACGTGCGCCGCGATATCGTGCTCGCGTTAAGCTCGATGGGATTCGAGATCGAGATGTCCCACCACGAAGTTGCCGAGAGCCAGCACGAGATCGACTTCAAGTACGCCGATGCACTCACGACCGCAGACAGGGTCATGACCTTTAAGTTTGCAACAAAGGCCATCGCACTCAAGTACGGCCTGCACGCGTCATTCATGGCTAAGCCGCTCGCCGGCATCAACGGCAGCGGGATGCACACCCACGGCTCGCTTGCAAAGAACGGCAAGAACTGCATTCTACGATGCAAATTCCAAAGGACGGCCTGTCCGACACAGCCCTCTACTACATCGGCGGTCTCTTAAAGCACGCAAAGGCGATCACCAGGGTAGCAAACCCGACGATCAACTCGTACCGCCGCCTCGTGCCCGGCTACGAAGCACCCTGCTATATTTCGTGGAGCACCACCAACCGGTCGGCACTCATCCGCGTGCCGGCAGCCCGGGGCAACAGCACCCGTGCCGAGTTCCGCAGCCCGGACCCGATGTGCAACCCGTACCTTACGTTCGCCTGCATGCTCGCCGCCGGTCTTGACGGTGTGAAAAACAAGATCATGCCGCCGGACTCGACAAACACCAACATCTATCATCTTACGCCCAAGGAGCGCAAGAAGCGGAAGATCGACATGCTGCCCGGCAGCCTTGCGGAAGCACACCAGTACCTGTTAAAGGACAAGGTGCTCTGCGACGTGCTCGGCCCGCACATCCTTGAGACGCTCACAAACATTGCAGAGGCCGAGACCGATGCGTTCCGCCTCACGGTTCACCCGTGGGAACTGGACCGCTACCTCGCGACCTACTAAACCAAACAAAATTTTTTAAAACAATCATCCAGGAACAGGCTGGACTTTTCATCCGGTAACTGCACCTTTACGAGAGGCTCCGACGGTATTGTCTGCATTATGCAGGAGCCGGGAGCGGTAAACCATAACGCAGGGGATCGATTCCCTGCACCACAGTTACAGGAGAATACAATGGCTCTGGATACCGGTGTTACAACCTGGCTCATGGTCTCGGCACTTCTTGTCATGCTGATGACCCCGGGCGTCGGGTTCTTTTATGGCGGTCTTGTAAGAAAGAAGAATTTCATCTCGATGATTGCGCTGTCGTTCATCGTGCTTTCGCTCGTGAGCATCCAGTGGATCCTTTTCGGGTACTCGCTTGCGTTCGGACCCGATGTGGGCGGCGTGATCGGCAACCTGCAGTATCCTGGGACTGGCCGGTGTGAGCGCGGATGCCGGGAGTGCGGCATACCCGCCGCTTGTCTTCATGGTCTTCCAGCTCTTCTTTGCGGCAGTGACGATCACGATCGTCACCTCCGCGGTTGCGGAACGGATCAAGCTGTCCTCGTTTATCGTGTTCGTGCTTGTCTGGGTGACGGTCGTATACTGCCCGCTCGCCCACTGGGCATGGGGCGGCGGCTGGGCACAGCAGATGGGCATGATCGACTTTGCCGGGGGAACGGTGGTCGAGAATCTGTTCCGGGTTTGCCGCGCTTCGCGCTTGCCATGGTGATCGGGAAAGCGTGCGGGTTTTGGCGAATATTCGCTCGAACCCCACAACATTCCCATCGCATTGCTCGGCGCGGCCCTGCTCTGGTTCGGCTGGTTCGGGTTTAACGCGGGAAGCGCCCTTGCGGTGAACGCGAGCGCCGTTACGGCATTCGTGAACACGAACACAGCCGCGGCAGCCGGTGCCCTTGCCTGGATGTTTGCGAGCTGGTACAACGGGAAGCCCAGTTCGCTCGGGATGGTGAGCGGGGCAATCGCCGGGATGGTCGCCATCACCCCGGCCGCCGGGTTTGTAACGCCGCTTACCGCAATCCTCATCGGGGCGGTTGCCGGCGTGCTCAGCTTTGCGATGATGCTCTGGCGGCTCCGCCGGCAGCTGGATGAAAGTCTTGATGCATGGGCAATCCACGGCATGAGCGGCCTGTGGGGTACGCTTGCTACCGGTCTTTTCGCAGCCGCAGCGGTTGCCGGCTTCTCGGGTCTCTTTGAGGGGAACGTGCACCAGATGGTGGCAAACACGATCGGGGCGTTTGCGGCTCTCGCCTATGCCTTTGTCGTAACCTATATTATTGCGTGGGCGCTCGATCGATCCATAGGCCTGCGGGTAACACCTGATGAAGAATACGTGGGTCTCGATATCTGCCAGTATGGCGAACGGGCCTGATTCCCGTCTTTCTTTTTTTCTTTTTCGTTTCTTGCGGAACCGCATGCGTGATTTGCCCCGGGTTGCTGCCCTTTTCCCACTGATTTCGATTAGGAACTTTGGGGCAGGTACGTGTTTTTACGCCGAAAAATCCGGGGTGGAACTATCTTTTTTATCAGATTGCAATGAACAGGTAAAATAACAATGTTTATAAGAGTAGGAATAGAATTTCCTTCCTACAATCTTAGCGAACCAGAAAACTCCACAAACGAATCTCCTGACTGACCAAAAGCACGAAGGCCAACTCTCTTGAGGGACCGGACTTCCTATCCGGGACTGCTCACTGGTCTTTGCTGCCTTTTCGCGGCAGTCCCCTAGGAAGATTCCGGGCCGGCCCGTATTGCCAAAAAAATATATGGTCCGGCACATAAAAGCAGAAACGTTTACACCAGGTGAATGGAATGGTAATGGATTCTGGAGCAATTGCGTGGGTGCTCGCCTCAACGGCGCTTCGTCATGATCATGACGCCGGGAGTCGGGTTCTTCTACGGCGGTCTTGTACGGAAGAAAAACTTCATCGACATGATCACGCTCTCATTTGTGGCATTCGCACTCGTGAGTGTCCAGTGGGTTTTGATCGGGTACAGTCTGGCATTCGGGCCTGATGTAGGCGGCTTTATCGGCAACCTGCAGTACCTCGGCTTAAACGGCGTGAGCATGAGCGAACCCGGTCCTTACAGCACGCTCATACCGGGAATGCTGTATATGGTGTTCCAGCTCGTGTTTGCAACAGTCACGATGGCGATCGTCACGTCAGGGTTTGCTGAGCGTATCAAGTTCAGTTCCTACCTTGTCTTTGCCCTTCCTCTGGACAACGATCGTCTACGACCCGCTTGCACACTGGGTCTGGGGCGGCGGCTGGACATCCCAGTTCGGCGCAATCGATTTCGCCGGCGGCACGGTCGTCCATATCAGCTCGGGTTTCGCAGCTCTTGCGCTTGCCCTTGTGATAGGGAAACGTGTCGGATTCGGGAAGTACGCGATGGAGCCGGCCAATATCCCGTGGTCGATCTCGGTGCAGTCCTGCTCTGGTTCGGCTGGTTCGGGTTTAACGCAGGCAGTGCGGTCGCAGCAAACGGCCTTGCAGTCCAGGCGTTCGTCACCACAAACACGGCAACCGCAACCGCAGCACTCGTCTGGATGCTGGTCTCATGGGCATATGGCGGCAAGCCGAGCTCGCTCGGTATCGCTTCCGGTGCAGTGGCCGGCCTTGTAGCGATCACGCCCGCAGCCGGGTTCGTAACAGTACCGGCCTCGATCGTGATCGGTGCGGTCGCCGGTGCGATGTGCTACGGTGTCATGCTCTGGCGGCAGGGCAAGGGCATCGATGAGAGCCTCGATGCGTGGGCCGTCCACGGTATGGGCGGTCTCTGGGGTGCAATCGCAACCGGTATCTTTGCGTCGGCAGCAGTGAACGGTGCATCCGGCCTGTTAGAGGGCAATGTCCACCAGTTCATCGCCCAGATCATCGGTGCAGGTGCAGCGGTCATCTACGCATTCGTCGTCACGTATATCCTTGCGGTCATCGTAGACAAAGCGATGGGCCTGCGGGTGAGTGAGGAAGAAGAATATGTCGGGCTCGACATCTCCCAGCACGGGGAGAGGGCCTGATAATTTTTCCCCGGGGTGAAAAAAATGAAAATGATAACGGCAATTATCAAACCCGAACGGTTTGAGTTCGTAAAAAAAGCGCTTGAAGACAAAGGCTACGTAGGCATGACCATCACGGAAGTCAAGGGACGCGGCGAGCAGAAAGGGATCTCGCTCGAATACCGCGGCGGAAAGATGACGGTCGACCTCCTGCCCAAAGTCAAGCTCGAGATCGTTGTCCGCGACAACTGCGGTCGACGACCTTATCGCAACCCTGACCGGTGCCGCACGGACCGGCAAGATCGGGGACGGCAAGATCTTCATTATGCCGGTGGAAAAATCCATCCGGATCAGGACCGGTGATGTGGAATCTTAAGAGCAGGATATCCGCATACCCCTACGTCAAACAAAATGCAGCAGACTCATGTTCGTGGGCGGTGACCTCCACCCCCGCCACCTTTTTAAAAAATGAATTTACGGCCAGCAAGCACGTGGCGTTGGTTTTACCGTGCGTCCAGAAGTGCACGCAGTTTCTTTTCGATATGAGGCGAGATGTGGATAAAGCCCGGCAGGGAAAAGATGCCCGGGTCGTATTTTATCGCCTCCTGGAGATCTTCTTTTGAAATCCCGTACCTGCCATGATCGACGATCTCGTGGAAGAAAACCTTCCCTCCCCCGGGAATGATCCGGCACAGACAGATCTCTTCGTCAGATCCCATGCGGATGTAAAAGAACGCCGAACCAATCATCGATCTGCGGTGGTCCTGGATCCGTTCAAGGATTATCTCGTACTCCGGTTCTGACCAGTCCGGCATGGCATATCTTGGCAGGGGCGCCCTGTCTCCTGCCCTTGCATTGTCGTTCATCGATTTTTACCCCCTCCTGAAATGTACCCCGCGGTTCCGGAGAACCGTGGGATATGGTGGAAATATATTTCTACAATATATAGAGTTAACCCGGTTTTGCATGAAACGGGCCCGGTAGGGAGATCCTATGCAGATTGTTATTTACCATGGCGCCAAAATCTTACAGTAATAATCATGATCCCGTGGCTGAAAGCGAATTTTAAGAATTTTAAACCCTCCGCGGCCATCGCGCTCAATGCCACGCGGCACATGAACACGCTCGAACGAAAAAAGCTCTTCTCGCCCGACATCGAACCCATGCGGACGGCCGAGGGCCGCTGGTTCGAGGCGATCGTATACGAGATGTTCCTGGACATTGCACAGAAGACCGACCGGATAAAATACATTGCCCGCAAAGGAGCCGATGCGCCCCGGGCGGGAGCCCAGGCCCGGCTCGGCCAGAACGGCGTCTTCTATTCAAAATACGGCGACATCACGTTCCGGGGAAACGGGCAGGACCTGGCTGAGTTCGACCTCATCCTTGTCGATTCCGACAACAACGTGTCCTTCGGCGAAGTCGTAACTTCTCCCGCGGACTTAAAAGAGTTCGAGATCGAGATCGCCTTCAAGAAAAGGCTGCTCGGCTATCTCTACAACCAGGAGCACGTTCCCTTCCTGTTGATCTCGTCCATCGATATCTCCAATTATTCCGTGGTGAAACGACTCTCAAAGGATCCCGACAATGCGATCATTCATACCAGCTCCTGCGAGGAGATCAAGGGGCTCGTGAAACATTACCGTCCCCGGATCCTGTACACGAAACCCACCAACCATCCGAAACTGATCAAAGCAACCGATATCCCGATTAAAAACCCGATCGATTACCGGAAATGCCACGACGAGTACCGGACCCGGATCTTCTCGGAGATCACGCACGGGCGGCCAAGAAAGAACATGGCGCCGGCAACCGAGACCGAGGCGATAGTAAAAAAGATCCTGTACGGGGCGCTCTATCCGCACGCGAATAAAAGCGGTCTGCGAAGAGTACGGCCTTGTGGTCAAGGGAAAACGCATTCCCTTTTCGGAATTTTTCCAGCATTATTCAAAGGCTATCGTTGCCATGGACCTTCCCGGCTACGAACTGATCATCTACCTGCGGTCACGGCAGAAACGCGAGTTCCTCAAGATGATCCAGACAAAGGACGGCCATTTCCGGTTCGAGCGGCCTACCCCCTCCCGCGTGGGCTTCTTTTTATGGATCGAATCCCTCCAGCCGTCGCTCGGGACAAAGATCACGCTCTCGATCCTAAAGACGTTCTCGATAAAAGAACCGGTAAAAAGCAGGGAAAACCCGGGGAAGTCCGCTCCCGAACATCTCCAAAAATAAGTGGCATTTCCCCGTCCAACCGGGGAATGCCGGGACGTATCCTGTTTTAACTTAGTCGAGCAGTGCCGCCATCGCCTCGTCGTACCTGGCTTCCATGACGTACGGGATTCCCGAGACTTCGGAAGGCTTCCTCGGTCAGCGCCATCAGGTCCCCGCGGGACATGGTCGAGAGCCGGAAGTTGCGGCTGCCTGCCATGATCTGCTGGAGGCCGGTCTTGAACTTCTGCGCGTAGGTATAGATGCCCACGGCACCGAGCGGGATCTGCTTGATCTTTGCACCGTATTTTTCCTTGAGCTCTTCATAGCAGACAAAGATCTCATCGACCGTGCTGCCGTACTTGGAGACGGACTTGGGCAGGTCGCCGGCTTTAAGCCACTGGCCGATGTTCTTGCCGACCATGCCGGGGATCATAAGTCCCCTGCCCATGCAGACCGCCTTGAAGTACGGGCTGCCCATCGCAAGTGCCTTGAACACGCCGGGCTCGTCCGAGAACCCGCCGGCCATGGCAAGGTCCGGGACCCGCATGCCTTTCTTTTCCAGTTTCTGGCAGAACTCGTACGTGAGCGACTGGAGATAGAACGTCGGGATACCCCATTCGTTCATCATCGGCCACGGGCTCATGCCGGTCCCGCCGGGTAGCGCCAGTCGATCGTTAAGAGATCGATCTTTGCTTCCGAGCAGTAGCGGAGCGCCATGGCAAGCTCGACCATGGAGTACGCGCCGGTCTTTAACGTGACGCGCTTGAACCCGATGTCGCGGAGCCGGTCGATTTCAGTCGAGGAACCCTTCCTTGGTGACAAACCCGAGGCGGGAGTGGCGCTCGAATTCCTTGATTGCGCCGGCCCTGAAATGCGGCCTGGTTCTCCTTTAAGGTCGGGTCCGGGAGGACGATGTAGCCCCGCTTCTTGCAGCTCGATTGCCCGTTCGAGCGAGGTGACCTTGATCTCGCCGCCGATGCACTTTGCACCCTGGCCCCACTTGAGCTCGATGGTGTCGAGGTTGTGTTTTGCCGAAACGTACTCCGCGGTTCCAAGCCGGGTGTCTTCGACATTCATCTGGACGAGGATTTCACCATAGCCTTTCTGGAATTTCTGGTAGGTGGTAATCCGGCGGTCCATCTCGGGCGAGAGCGTGACTTTTCCTTTCCGGTCGCGCTTTAAGCCCGGGTCGATCCCGCAGACATTTTCCCCGCAGACGAGCGTGATGCCGGAGATGGCAGCGCCGACCGCAAAGTGTTCCCAGTTGGCCCGTGCGATCTCCGTGGATCCGAGCGCCCCGGTAAAGATCGGGAGTTTCATTTTTACTTTCTTGTCCCATCCGTACTCGGTCTCGGTATCCACGGTTGAGAAGACCGCTGTATCGGGACCGACATCGGTTCCTTCGGGCAGGCCGCGTGCTCCCACGGCATAGCCCTGGATGTTTAGGTGGGAATAATCGATAGGGTAGTTCTTGTCGGCACCTGCAGTGATTCCGCCAAACGGGCCGGGATAGAGGACCTCTCTTCCCCGGAATGACGAGAGCCAGATCTCACAAGCGCCCTTGCAGCCGTCCATGCAGCGGGTACAGATGCCGGAGCACGGAACAACGTTCCGCGAGCGGTTGACCGTACCCGTTGCCTCGTTTGCATTGGGTTGTCGTAAATTGCTCATGGATTCACTCCTCACAAAAGTGAGCGGATATATTCGTAAGGGACCGCGTGCACCGGTATAGCCGGCGTTTGAAAGCGTGATCCTGAAACGGTTTGAGAACACTGCTCAAACAAGAGGAATTTTCCTGCCGTTGTTTATAAATACTTTCATTTTATTGTGAGATGTTACGTTTTTTCAACATTTTTGCTGCATTTTCAGGAATTTTTCCCCATGATTTTTCAAAAACCGATCTAAAAAAGGAAAAAATATACAAAAATCCGATCGATCCGGATCGTGTGATTTTTCCGATTGATGGAACCAGGCAGCGCACGTTAGAGGACCGGTGCTCCGGTCGCGAAGAACAGGATAAGAAGGATCACCGGCTGGTGCACCAGGTAGATCACGAGCGAGTGCCGGCCAAGGAACGAAATGAGGCGAGACAACATACTCCGGCAGCCGGGGCATTGTCCAGTTCCGTTCCCCGCCCGGATAGGCAAATTCCCCGACGGCCATGCCGATCAGGACAAGGCCCATCCACGGGAAGACCGGTGTGTAATCCACGCTCCAGAACGTGAGCGGGTGGATGCCAAAGACAAGGAGAGCGGCCGGGCCGGGGATGGTCGCGAGGAACCAGCCGAATATTATGAAAACAAGTCCGATTACCGCGTTCCATTTCCGGAACCGGAAAAAGAGCGGCGAGAGCATGATCGAGACCCCGATCAGATGCAGGATCCCGAAGATCACGAACCCTTCCTGCAGGTACCACCAGGTCGCTACGGTGACAAGGAGGCCGCAGGCAAAGATCCCGGCGCCACGGAGCAGGAATTTCTGTACAAGCGGCCAGCCCGCGAGGTGTCGTGCAGAGCGGGCATGGCTTATCGTGAGCGAGACGCCGGCGATGAGTAAAAAGAGCGAAGCCGTTGCATAAGCAAAGTACCGCCAGAACCCGGTATCGACCACGACCTGGGGCGAGGGAGAAGAACGCACAGTCAAAGAGCACATGAAGATGATCATCATTAAAATGGCGATGCCCCGGAGAAGATCGATCTCGGGGAATCGTGAACTGCCGTTCATGCGTGCCGGTATATTCGCGCCCGGGTTCTGATATGCATTTGGGAGAGAGCCCGGTTTTGGCGGATTGTCCGGCAAAAAAGATCGCGGACGATACTTCCCTTCCTATTGTCCGGTGCAGTTCCGGTTTATGGAGCGACAGGGGGAGATCCTGCCACCCGGATGCCCGCAGGGCACCCCTATAGACCCTGGAACAGGAGATCCTGTCGTATTTCGTTAAAAAACAAGAACGGTTTTCGCCGGAAGGAACCCCTGTTATTTTGCGGCCGTAATGCCGTTTCTTTGCCCGTCCGGATCGGTCCATGGGCATTCCATCATCGGTTTTTCACCCCCCAAAAGAACGCTGCTAAATTGCACGGTCAATTTCCGTTTTAATGGGTTTATTTCAAAAAATACCCGAATATACAAAAAATCGTGGAGTGGATTAGCACCATTTCCTGTGGAACTTTCCGGGCTGCGATCCGGGCCGGGAACTCTCCGTCGGAGAAACGATCCCGGAAAAGATACGGTCCGGCCATCCCCTCCTTTATAAAGGGGGCCCTGTTATGATTACCGTGAGTAGGGGTTTGTGTATCCGTCCGGTTTCCACCAGCCGATCTCGCCAACGGATTCCGGGTAGATCCGGAGCCGGCGCCAGTTCCGCTCGTGCTGTGTGCGGAGCCAGATCTCTCTGGGGAACCAGTGCGGGAACGGCAACGCCCGAACAATCCGGAGATCGTCTTTTATCAGGTCTTCATAGAAGCTCTCCGGATCGATCCGGTACCGGGTCTGCCTGACCCGGACAATGCAGGCGGTCTCGGGTTTGAAAATAAAGAGGTCGTAACCGAGATCGTCTTGTGTGTTCTCCTGCCAGCGGTACCCCATCTGTTCCGCGAACTTTTTTGCTTCGCCAATCATCGCTACCGGTTTCTGCCCCCGGGTCATACGGGCCGGTTTGCGGTCAGGGATTGAAGTGTTTGTGGTTTTCGCGAAAAATGGGATGATGACCGATCGGAAAAAAAGTCTCTGCTCCAGCAAAAAGAGTGGAAAAAAGATCACAGGGTCTTGTCAATGATAATCTGCTTCGACCCGTCCGTAAAGACAACTACGCCGATCACCCGGTCTTTCCCGGGGTTTGATGCCGAGATGAAAGCATTGGATCCTATCGAAAGGATCCCGCCGCTTGACGGCTGGTCCTGGATCCCGTTCGTGTTGCTGGTACCATTAATGTAGATCGTAGCTGGTGTCCCCCCCACCGTCCAGTTGATTTCGGTAACGGAACCGGCGTTCTGGCCTCCGGCAAAGGTCGTGCTCACATACGAGTCATTTACCCGGGTGATGGTCGATGCTGCGATCTTCCCGCCGTGGATATTCCCGATCAGGCCGAATACGAATGCTCCGATGATCGCAGCGAGGATTACGGTTACCGCCACGAGCAGGATCGTGCTCACGACCTCGGATATTCCGTTTTCATTTTTCCGGTGGATGGACATGGTATCACGCACACAAAAATGCCCCGAAAATGGAGCAGATTATATTATCACATATATCTGGAGAATGAGGTGATAAGTGTTTTTTAAAGAGTCTGGTAACCAGTTAGAACACACCGATTGGGTAATTTTTTGATGAACGAGGGACAAGGTCTTTACAGATGCAGGCACAGATCAGCGCCAATACCCTTATGAGGTATTTTTTTCCCGTACTGTTTTTTCTTCCCCTGAACTTTTTTATGATGGTCGGGGGGATCGGTTACGGAGTCCAGTGGCCGTTCTTCCGCTATCAGGTTACTTCGCTGGGAACCAGTATCATCCCCGGGGCAAGAAACCTCTATTTTGTCTTATCCGGTATGATAATCGGTAAATCCGGGATATTTGAAATTCTGTTAATCCTCTCGTCTGTTATTTTGTTTGCAGCATTCCTTTTTGCCATGGCAAACCGGACAAAAATCTCTGGTATCCTGACTGCACTCAGCGGTACCACAGCCCTTGCAGCTACGGTTCTTCAGTACGGTTTTACCTTTCACGGAGCAACGGGTGTTTGTGTTCCTTTCGGGTCGGTTATCCTTATTGTTTTCGGGCTGATCTTGTATCTGTCGGTCCCTGATCCTGATGCCGAGAATTTACTTGTCAAATACGATTATCTTTTTTTGCTGCTGGGAGTGTTTCTCATCTACAGCAGCTGGGCGACGCCGTTTTATACGAACGATACACTCGCTGCCCAGGTGCTGCCTTATTCCCTCCTGGAAAACCATACGGCGTATCTGGATGATTATCAGGACGATATCCAAAGTGCGACCTATGGCTTCCGTTATTATTACACTGACAGCGGCCATTATGTCTCGATCTTCCCCCTAGTTCTTCCGGTCCTTATAACCCCCCTGTATATCCTCCCGGTTCTCTTACAAATCCCCCTCGACGGCACAGTACAGATGGTGATGGCCCATATAGCTTCAGCGCTGGTCTCGGCACTTGCGGTGATGTTCATCTATCTGGCATGCCGGTATATCACCGGCCGGAAGATTGCCCTGCTTTCTGCGCTTGTTTTTGCGTTTGCCACCAACACATGGGCGATAAGCAGCCAGACCCTTTATGCTCATGGTATGTCGGGGCTGTTACTGGCAACATCGATATTTTTGGTTATGAAAAATGAAAAAGAACCCTCGCAGTGGAATATTATCCTCCTCGGTTTGTGCTCGGGTCTGTTTGTTTTTAACCGGCCATCTGATGCATTCCTTGTGGTTCCGGTCTTCGTATATGTGGTATGGTATTACCGGGAAAAAACCGGATATTATCTTGCAGCGGGTTGTTTGTCCGGGCTTCCGTTTCTGGCATACAACCTTTTATCGTTCCATAATCCCGTGGGCGGATATTTTATCAATGCCTCTCGGTTGTCTCTCGACGCGGTAACGCTTTCTCATTATCTCGGCCTGCTCATTGCACCAAACCGGGGTCTTTTTGTATTTTCCCCCGTTCTGATCCTTGCCGTTTTCGGCTTCTGGATAATCAGGCATAATCGCAGGCCAGTATGTCGGTTTTTACAATGGTCAGTCGTTGCTATGGCTGTTACGATCGGGATCTATGCCTCATTCGACGACTGGGGTGGTGGGGAAACCTATGGGCCGCGTTATCTCATCTGCCTGCTGCCGTACCTGATCGTCGGGATGTGCATCTTTTTCGATGACCTCACAAAGAAACCTGTTAATAAACTGGTTGCTGTTGTTATTGCCCTGCTGATCGCTGTCTCCGTGTTTGTCCAGATTGTAGGTGTGTTTTATTATCCGGATCATTGTTCCCTACGGGAGGAATGGTATAACAGATGGAACTCCTACAATCCCTGGGATCCCACGGATTCAGTTGTAATCAACAGCCTGTTCCATAAAAGTGCGAGGCCGGTTCTCCGGAATGATAACGGTACCTGGCTGAACGAAACGTGGAACGATATGTGCAGGACGCCGGGCGTTGTTCTTCTTTTCCAGAATGAGCCGGACAGGTACGCACATTTCTGCGGTATGTCTGAATCCTAATAGAGATGATCACTCAAACAACTGTTATTGTCGTATACTCTTACAAAATAACAGATCCCATTATTGTATTCCAATCCATTACCTATGGCAAGTGTTAATTAGGTCACTTGAATAAAGGTTCCACTTATAATCCGATATTACGAGAAGAATACAAAAAAGATTAGAGGGTAGTGTCAACAATGACCTGTGTTGAGCCATCGTTGAATGTACCTACCCCAACGATATGATTCTTACCAGGGTTCCCTGCATTAAGGTACATCGAAGCTCCAACAGGTAATGAGTTACCGGATGTTTTTGCAACCACCATCGTTCCCTGAAGTGTGGTTAGGGCATCTGCTGCGGTGGAGATAGACGGTGTCACGTTTGCCCCATCCACTGTAAATGCAATCCCCGTCAGCGAGCCTGCATCCTGCCCGCCCTGATAGGTGACAACAACTGATGAGGTGTTCACCCGGCTCTCAGTTGCCGCAACGACCTTGGTCTTCTGGATGTTTCCTGCCATGCCGAACACGAATGCAGCGATGACTGCTGCGAGGATAACAGTGATCGCGACCATCAGGATGACACCGATGACCGGCGATACTGCCTCTTCATTCTTTTTTGTGAATGCCATTTTCCAAATCACTCCAACTACATATCCGCGATGGATATGACACTGTATGACCAAAATATTCTCTCATTTTAATATTTAAACACTGCTATCCGGTTTTCAGGATAATTCTGTCCCCTGCCAGCGAATACAGCCCGCTGCAAAAAGAGCCAGCCCGGGGACGGGCAGGAAAATTCACCGCGGTTTGCGGTGGGTTGGAGTGTCTTATGGAAATCGGGGTTTTCAAATGCCGGGTTCAATGAGAGTCGGTACCTGTGCAGGGAATTATCCTCGTCGTGCACAAAACGGCGGGTCGGTCTTTTTTAGGAAGGATTCACCAGAGTGCAGGAAATTAAAATAAAATGTCCGGCCTGACACATGAAGAGGAGAAAACGATCGGATCGCGGGTGAAAAAAAATTAAAAAAACCGATCGCCCCGACACATCGTCTGAAGCGATCACCCCGACCTCTAAAAAAATAGGTAATCCCCCTTCCCCTGCCACCCGCACTGCAAAAAAACCGGTCGGACCGATCATTTTCGAAATCGGTCAGGTCGGCCTATTTCGTTCCAGTTCCGCGACCTGCGTTTCGCGTGGAATTTCAGATGAAACGGGGTGGTCGCCCCGATCGTACCCGATAATCGGTCGGTCCGACCAATCCTGATCATTGGTCGGGGCGGCCAGATATCCATGCGGATATGAGGCATCCCCCGCCCCCCCACCGCTCGCACCGCAAAAAACCGGTCGGGCCGATCAATAATCAAAAGAGGTCGCCCCGACCTCCTTGTCCCTGCGGGAAAAAACCATGTTTCAAAAAAATCCGTTTTTTTAAAAAACGTAAATGCCGGAATTGGAAAGAGCTGGTTGTTTGTTCATCCGGCAGCAGGAGGCATATCCGCCGGCTGACGGGTTAACGAACACCCTCCTTCCGGGTTAAAATGTTCTTTTGCCGGAATTTTTCCGGCACGAAATCCGTTTGTTATCGTATCATTGGCACAAATTTTTTCGTCCCTTTGAAAAAACATATATGAACACCCGCCGATGCTATGGTATAGTGATCATAATGCCGGTTCCCGGAAAAATCCCCGCTACGATTGCCGGTGATGCCCATTTCCTCCAGGTCTTTAGCGAATTATGTACGAAAGACAGCGTTGTCGCCATCATCCTGTTCGGATCCGTTGCCCGCGGCAGGGCCCGACCGGTCTCCGATATCGATCTCTGTCTCCTCACGAAAACAGGGACGCCCGAATCGGAACAGATCGATCTTATCAGTTATGGAACGGCAAAAATCGACATCAGCCTCTTTTCCGGTCTGCCCCTGCCCATACGGTTCCGGGTAATAAAAGAAGGGATCGTCCTTTTCTGCAGGGATCCGCTCGCACTCCACCGCACACGTACGGCAACAGTCCGGGAATATCTCGACACCGCACCGCTTATCAGGAAATACTGTCTCCATGCACTACAGGTTACCGGGTGAACCTTACCATGACTGAGTCCATCCGCTATGATCTTGAACGCATCGGGACAATTTTTTCAGATATCCATACATATCTCAAGGATCTCGACAACCTTGGTATTCACAAAAGAGAGGATCTGTCCGACAAGCGCAATTTTTACGCCGCATCCATGATCCTTTTCTCCTGCCTCAACCGTGTCATCGATCTTGGCACGGAAATTTCCCTTGCCCACAATCTCGGCATCCCTTCAACCTATCGCGAGGTATTTGTTCTGCTTAAAAATGACGGGATTATCAGTGAAACCCAGGCACAGGAGCTGATTGGGCTTGTCACCTACCGGAATCTCCTGTCACACGAATACCACGGCATTACGGATGACAAACTCTTTCGCCTTATCCAGAAAACCGCCGTGATCCGGGAATTTACCCGGGTAATGCAACAGACGATCAAACAACACGGGGGAGAATCCGCGTAACTCCTAAAAAATAAAAAAAGCCCCGGGTTGTGCGGGGTACTGAAGGTCATTTACTTCGGCTTGTAATATCCCCACTTCGCAAGGGCCTCTTTGAGCTCCTTTGCCTTTTTCGCCTTCTCGTCCAGCGAAATTCCGTCCTGCCAGGCCTCGATCGCCTGCATCGTCGCCTTTGCCCCGGCCCGGGTCCCTTTCGGGTGCCCGTGGAATCCCGCCTGAGACGAGGAGTACCAGGTCTGTCCCGTAGATAGTCGAGCACGTCCGGCACAAGGCCCGGGTGGAGACCTCCCGAATGAGACCGGGAACGCCGTCTTGATCTTTCCCCAGTCCTGTGTAAGGCACTGATGCGGGACTTCCTTTATTTTCTGTTCCCGTAAGAGATCGGCAAGGAGAAGTGACTCCGTCTTTGTCCCGGTCAGCTTGCCCACCGCCGTCCCGGTATGGATCTGGGAGACCCCGATGAGGCGCATGAGCTTCGCGAGGAAGTACATCGTCATCCCGTGCTTCTTGTTCCGGTCGAATGCCGAGTGGAATGCACGGTGGGCGTGGATCGCAAGGCCGAGGTCCGAACAGTAGTCACGCATTGTCATGACGCCGGCGTTTCCCGCTACCACGACATCGATCATCGCATAGTTCCAGCCGTACTCCGCGAGCAGGTCGGCACGCTTCTTCATCGTCTCGACATCCGCGGTGATGTTGAGGAAGGCCGACTTCTTTCGCCGGTCTCTTTCTCGGCCTTGTCGCGGAGCTTTGTCATGTACTTTACCCGGTCATCGAAACGGTTGAACGAGGTCGAGGTCAGGTTCTCGTCGTCCTTGACGAAATCAAAGCCGCCCATCCAGGTCTCGTACCCGACCTCCGCGTGCTCCTTTGCGGAGAACCCGATCTTCGGCTTGGGCACCGCACCGGTCAGCGGCCGGCCCCGGATCCCCATCATCTTCCGGATCCCTCCATCCCGAAATGCGGCCCTTGAAGCCTTTGAGGTACTGCGGCAGGGAAGCGACGCATCGACAAGGCGCAGGTTCCTGAGCGCCTTCATCCGAAGATGTTTCCCGCGATCCCGCTCATCAGCTGCACGGCATTTCCCTCTTCCCAGAGTGCGAGCGGGTAGGCGACCTTCACGAAGTGCCCGTCGAAATCGAACGCCTTTGCCTCCAGTTTTTTCATTCGGGGCGGCAGCGTTGCAAGCGTTGTCCAGGTCCCGGTCGAGCTCTCGGACGCGATCCGGCCGGCGGCCTCCTTGTCCGTGATCCCGGCTGCCGGTTCAAAATAAAACAGGCAGACAATATCGTCCTTTGCCGGTTCGTAATTCGTATCGACAAACTCATTGTACCAGTCAATTGCCATGATAGTACCCTATCTACCTACCAATGCATGCCATGCCTCAAATACCTTCAGATAGAAGCCGCTCGAAGGTGTTCGCCTTACCGGAACACCCATCCCGGGTACTTCAGGGAACGATTTCGAAAGCCTCAATATCTCTACAAACGCAATCTGTGAAATATAAATTATCGGGATATTTTTCCCGCGCGATGACCGGATGATCCTCCAATATTCCCCGTTTTTTCTCCCGCTGATCGTCTCAGCTGCCGTGACCCTCGTACTTGCCGGTTTCGCCCTCAAAAACCGGTCCAACCCGGTGGCAGAACCTTTTGCCCTGCTTATGGTAGCAACTACCCTCTGGTCAATCGGGTATGCGTTCCAGCTGGTCAGTGCGGATCTTGCCTCAAATCTGCTGCTCAACGATATTGAGTACCTCGGGATTGTCACGGTGCCGGTGGCATGGCTGCTCCTTGCCCTGCGCTATACCGGCAGGAACCAGTATGTCACGCGAAGAAACGTCCTCCTCCTCTTTGTCATCCCGGCTCTCGATGTGCTCTTTGTTGCGACAAATCCATTCCACTACCTGTATTATTCTGATATCGTCCCCTCCGTAGTATCCGGTTCGGTAGTCTGGAATTTTTCCCGTGGCCCGCTCTTCTGGCTGCATACTACGTATTCGTATCTTCTTATCGTCATTGCCTGCATTCTCATCGCAAGCCGGTATTCCGGTGCCCCGGCAATTTACCGCAGGCAGATTGCCCTTCTTCTTGGTGCAGTCACTCTCCCCATGCTTGTTAGTTTTCTCTATGTTACCGGTGCGATCCCCCTTTCCGGCATGGATCTTACGCCCCTGACATTCACGTTTGTCGGAATTCTCCTTGCGATCGGCCTGTTCCGGTACCAGCTCTTTACTATGCTGCCGGTTGCGTACCCGAAGATCTTTTCATCCATCAGCGACGGGATTGTCATATCCGATGCCCGGGACCTGATCATCGATCTCAATCCCGCCGCACGCGAGATTGCCGGCCGGCCTGAACCCGGACTGATCGGTACTTCCCTTGCGGACTCTTTTCCCGCACTTGCCCCGATCATTTCTGATACCGCAGCTTCTGAAAAAGAGATGCACCGGGAAATACCGATCACGGTCCCGGGAGGTATGAGATATTACGATGTGATCTGCCGGAAGATTGCCGCCCCCGAGGAATCCGCGTGCAGGTCATCTTTTCATTCCTTCGGGATATCACCGATCTGCGCACTGCGCTTGCCGCTCTCGAAACCGCGAATGCGAAGAGCACTCTTCTTTCTTCCATCACCCGTCACGATATGGCAAACAAGCTCTCCGGCCTGATGACCTACACGGACTTAATGAAGGTCCAGGATGACCCGGCAAAGAGCCGGGCGTATATCCATGAAGATCGAAGAACTCACAAAGATGATCCTCGATGAGATCCAGTTCACCCGGGACTACCAGGATGCCGGCATAAAAGCCCCGGTCTGGCAGGAGGTCTCCCGGTGCATCTCCATGGCAAAGAGGACAGGTAGATCTCAAAAATGTGACCGTGACCGACACCTGTGGCGGTGTATCTATCTATGCCGATCCTCTCTTTGTCAAGGTGATCATCAACCTGTTTGACAATGCAGTCCGGCATGGCGGCAGCAGGATGACAACCATCACCTTTTCCTGCGCCAGGAAACGGCGATGCCCTTGTCATTGACTGCACGGATAACGGTGAAGGTGTTACGGAAGCGGACAAACCAAAACTCTTCACCCGTGGTTTTGGGAAACATACCGGTCTTGGCCTGTTCCTCACCCGCGAGATCCTTGCGAGCACGGGTATCTCCATAAAAGAGACCGGCACCCCCGGGAAGGGTGCCCGGTTCGAGATTACCGTTCCGCCCGGTGCATTCCGGATGGACACGGTGTCCTAAAATACCGTCAGATTTTCTGCCGCCCTTCGGCTTTTACGTATATTTTATGGTGTTTCGGGCATCTGCCCGCCGGAAGGTACCTTTCATCAGACCCAGCGCAAAGGAGATATCTTCCACAAGTTCCTGCAGGAGTTCCAGTTCCCGGTCGTTGAAAAAGCCGGGTTCGCTTGCATAGAACCGCATCGCGCCGACGATCGAATCAGCCGTTCCGGATCGGGAGCGCTGCTGAAGAGCGGTACCCGCGCCGGGCCGCTTCGTCCCGGTACCGGTCCATACGGGGATCCGAACGTATGTCGTTGCAGATCATGGGCTGGCCCTCGCGGATGGCGGAACCGGTGAGGCCCATGCCCTGCGGGACATTGTCGGTGGTAATCGAGAGGTTACTGAGGTAACCCTCCTCGTATCCGCAGGCCGCAACCGGGTGCACTTGGTGCGTCGCCGGATCGGCCATCCCGATCCAGGCCATCAGGAATTTACCTTCTTCGACAGCGATCCGGCACGCCTCGTCGAGCAGTTCCCGTCGGGTCCGGATATGGATCACCGCTTTGTTGGTGCGCGAAAGGACCGAATAAATCCGGTTGAGGTGCAGGATGGTGTCGTTTGCCCGCTTGCGTTCCACGGCCCGGCGGATCGTATGGGTCAGTTCCGCAAACTGCGCCTTTGGGGCCCCCCCTTTCTGGATGTAGTGGTCCGCCCCGCAGTTGAGTGCTTCTATCACTACGTCCTCGCGGCCCTTGCCGGTGAAGATGATGAACGGGAGATGGGTATTTTCCGTCCGTATCTCTTTTAAAAATGCAATCCCGTCCATCACCGGCATCTGGTAATCGGAGATCACCACATCGTACGTGGCAGACCGGAGCTTTTTGAGTGCCACGGGTGCAGATTCCGCAGTATCTACCCGGATATCCCCGGTCCGCTCAAGAAAGATCCTGCCGATTTCAAGCAGGGCCGGTTCATCGTCGACATAGAGTGCGGAAATCATAGTCCGTGGCACTTCTTCGTTTTCACTCAATATCGGCAGGATGGTTTAAATCAGTTCCTTTTTTATGTCGGACTGGTTTTTTTAGGCACACCGAAATCGTTTTAATTTAGGGAAACCTAATTATTGAACAGATGGCGCAGGAACAGGTCGAGGAATACCTCGAAGCGATCTACGATATTGCAGGGACGGATGGCGCCGCGAAGACAACCGCGATTGCAAAATGTCTCAAGGTTGCGCCCGCGAGCGTGACCGAGGCCCTCCAGAACCTCTCGGAAAAGAACCTGGTAAACTACGAGCCCTACAAGGGAGCAAGCCTCACCGGGGAAGGAAAGAAGATCGCCGAGACCATAAAACGGCGGCATCGTCTCCTCGAAGTCTTCCTTGCCGATGTGCTCCACATAAAACGGGAAAAAGTACACGAGGAAGCGTGCCGGATGGAGCACACCATTTCCGAGGACACGGAAAACGCCCTCTGCCGGATGCTCAATGCCCCGGCGCGGTGTCCCCACGGCAGCCCGATTGCCCCGTGCAGCATGGGCGTGGGGAGCTGTAGCGAATGCAGCGCCCGGACCGGCCCGGAATTTACGGACTCCGGTGAAACCCGGGCTGCCGAGATCATCCCGATCACAGCGCTTTTGCCGCAGCAGAAAGGAAAGATCGCCTTTATCCGGGGCGACTGCCGGATTGTCCAGCGTCTCTCCGATCTCGGGCTCACGCTCGGGACAACGGTCTCGGTTACCCGCAAGGCGCCTTTAAACGGCCCGGTCGAGGTCTTTGTGCGGCGGACCAAACTTGCCGTCGACCATACCATAGCAGAGAATATTTTTGTCGATGCTTCAAAGGAAGGGATTCCGTGAGCGGATGCGGCGACTGCAAAGGGTGTTCCCCAAAAAACAAGACCCCCGTGAACGATGTCGATTATACTATCGCCCTTGCCGGTAATGCAAACGTCGGCAAGAGCGTGACATTCAACCAGCTCACCGGTGTCGACCAGATCATCGGGAACTGGCCGGGGAAGACCGTGGAGCGGGCCGAAGGGCTCCTCCAGTACAAGGGGAAACGGATCCGGGTCATCGACCTCCCCGGGATCTATTCGTTTACCACGTACTCGATGGAAGAAGTGGTCTCCCGGGAGTACATTGCGCTCGAACACCCGGATGCGGTCGTGAACGTGATTGACGCGTCGGCGCTGGAGCGCAACCTCTTTTTCACCATCAGCTCATGGAGCTCGCGCCTCCCCTGATGGTCGCGGTCAACCAGATCGACCTCGCGGAGAAGAAGGGACTCAGCGTTGATATCAAAAAACTCTCAGAACTCCTCGGGGTACCGGTCGTCCAGACTATTGCGATCCGGGGGAAGGGGATACCCGACCTGACTGATGCAATCCTCGACCTCGTCCACAAACGACCGGTCCCGCCAACGCTCGAGTACGGCAAGGAAGTTGAAGGAAGGATCAAAAAGATCTCATCAATGCTTACCGGGGTCAAGACCGCCTATCCCCTCCGCTGGGTTGCAATAAAACTTCTCGAACGCGACCCGGAGATCTCGCGGATCGTAAGGGAGCAGTCTCCGGCGGCAGTCGAGACCGCGGATACGCTCGCAAGGAGATCGAGGCCTTGCACGGCGAACCGGTCTGTGTCGTGATGAGCGCGGAACGGTACCAGATCGCCGACCGGATCGCGTCAGAAGTGATCACGGTTCGGGCACCTTCTGAAGGTGCGGTAAAAAAGAGCCTTACCGATAAGATCGACAGCATCGCCCTCCACCCGGTCTTCGGATACCTGATGGTCATTGCGGTGATTGGCGGGCTTTTGATCTGGACGTTTCTTATCGGCGCCCAGATCTCGGAAGCCATTGCGGAGTTCTTCGGACAGTTCGGGCAGTACGAACCGGTGATCGATGGATCGCTTGGAAGCGTGCTCTTAAACGGCGCTTTTACCGGCCTGGTCGCCGGCCTCACGCTCGTCATCCCGTACGTCCTGCCGTTCTACCTGATCCTTGCGGTCATCGAGGACTCCGGCTATCTCACCCGGATTTCGGTGATGCTCGACCGGGGCATGCACAAGCTGGGCCTGCACGGGAAGGCGATCATCCCCATCATCCTCGGCTACGGCTGCAATGTCCCGGCCTGTTATTCCTGCCGGATCATGGAGTCGCCCAAGCAGAAACTGCTCTCCGCGTTTCTCGTGACGCTTGTTCCCTGCACGGCACGGACCGTCGTCATCCTCGGCCTTGTCGCCGCGTTTGTCAACATCTGGTGGGCGCTTGCGCTTTACGCATTCGATATCCTGTTAATCATTGTCGCAGGCCGGCTGGCGTTCAGGGTCATGCCCGGCGAATCGGTGGGTCTCATCATGGAGATGCCGGACTACCACGTCCCGTCACTCACAGTGGTGCTCAAACAGACCTGGGCCCGGACCAAGTCGCTTGTCTGGCTGGTCTTCCCGGCGTACATCGTCGGGAGCGCACTCATCCAGGCGTTCTACTGGGCCGGCTGGCTCACCCCGGTCAACGCAGCGCTTGCACCGATCACGACTCTCTGGCTGGGGCTTCCGGCGATTGTCGGCATCACGCTGATCTTCGGGATCGTCCGAAAAGAGATGACGATCCTTACCCTTGCGGTGCTCATGGGCACCACGAACTTTGCTGCGGTCCTCACCCCGGTCCAGCTCATCGTGCTCGCCCTTGTCACCATGATCTACATCCCCTGCATCTCGGTGATCCTCGCGCTCGCTTCAGAGTTCGGGTGGAAAAAGTCGCTTGCGATCACTGCAGTAGAAGTTGTGATGGCAGTTGTGATCGGCGGGATCGCGTTTCGGGTACTCAGCCTCTTTATGGGCTAGAAAAACCCGGACCCTTTCTTTTCGGGTAAAGCTTAAACAAATAGACATGGAGATGTGAAACGTCCGTTCATTTTTGATATATTTAATCCATAGTGTCCAGGAAGCATTGTGCCTTACTTGAGATTCGGCCACAAAAACGAGGACTCGCCCCCCGGCCCCCTCGCGCTCGACGGGTGGCACGGCTACACCCGTCTCGCCAGGTGGAGCCGCAGATAAAAGGCCGGGATGAAAGATCCGGGGTACGACCCTTAACGAATGGAAAGATTATCTGCCCAATTTATGGAAAAAGGTAACGGGGTTACGAGGGAATTTTTTTTTAACAGTTAATTATTACATTTTTCAGGATGCAGCCGTTGTCACCGGGACATACGGCGCTTTCCCGGTTGCCGGGTCGACGAGGAGTGCAATTGTGGCCCGTGGCGCCCCCTTCTCGATCTGCGTGACCCGGGTACCGTTGGTATACACCCCGACAATCAGGGTGTCTCCGGAATTGTCCAGCTTCTCAAACGACGCCTGCACCAGTCCCCTGCTGTCTTTTATCGGGTAGAACTGGTCGCCGGTCCCCCGTACTTCCCGAAGCTCGCCCGCGTTCCCATATTTCCCGTAGAATGTTCCGTTATAGGTGACCCGGACCCAGACACCGGTTCCGGGAATTACCGTGATCTCTGGGGTTGCAGTCGGTGTTACGGATATGGCGGGTGTGACCGGCAGGGTCGGGGTCTCCTCATGGGCACTTTCTCCGGACATCAGTACGAACACGGCACCCGCAAGGCAGGCAATGACAATTGCTGCGATGACGATTGCGGCGATTCCGCGTGGTGAAATTCCGAGAGGTGGCCGGGACGGTGGCTGCTGTACGTCCGGTTTTGCCGGAGGCGTGGTCTCCGGTTCTTTCTCGTTCTGTTCCGGAACTTCGCCGCTATCCCCATGCTCTGAAATAACCGGAAAAACCACGGTATCCGGCAGGCCTGACCGTACTTCCGGTTCGGCAGCAGGTACCGTGACAGGTTCCGGTGGGACCGTGGCCTCGGCCTCCGGTTCTTTCCCGAGCAGGGTCTCTTCGTCTTCTGCCATCAGGCGCTGCTTGTCGTCAAGGGGGGGAACCGGTGGGGCAGGTTCGGCAGCGGCAGCTTCCGACAAAGGTGCCGCTTCCTCTTCTGCGGGAGCAGGGGGGATTTCGTTCTGGACCGTTGCCTCTGCAACCGGTTCCCCCTCCGTTCCCGTGGTTTCTGCTGCGGTATCCTGCACAGACTCTTCCGGAGGAGCATCGTAATGTTTTGTTTCAGGTTCCGGCACCGGTTCACCGGTTTCTTCAGGCAGCGCATTGTTCCCTGGCTGTTCCAGGGATCCGGCCGGCTCTTCCCCGGATGCCGGCGCTGGTTCCTCATCATCGTTCCCGGGGGAGGAACTCACCGGTTCTTTGGCCGGCGCTGCTGGTTCCTCATACAGTACATTATTTTCGGACGGTTTCAGGGATCCTGCCGGTTTTTCCTGGGTATCCGGTTCCGCTGCAGAATCTTCGTTCAATGAACCGGGACGCTCCGGTTTTTCTTCAGTCCAAGACGGGTTCTGGAGGGCCGACAGGATCTCTTCCGATTTATTTTTGTTCTTCCCGCTCACCGTGGTGTGCGGCCCGGGCTTGTCGGGTGCGACCCACCGCCGCACCGTGGGACCTCTCCCCTGCGTCTTTGCCGGCTGCTGAACGGTGGTTTCTTGTGGAATCTCATGGCGATCGGATACGATATGCTCGATCAGCTTCCTGACCCAGAGTTCGCATTCCCCGTTCCGGTCCTCGTACGGCTGCTGGGAGAAGATCATTTCGAGGGTGGTCGAATCCTCGACACCGACCGGATCGATGAGCACCAGCGTGATGAGCGGTTCGTGGGCCGGCGTCTTTCCTCCCTTTACCGAGAGGATAGTGGCAAACGGGATCACCTGCGGCTGGTCCCGGGCATGGTCGCTGTCCACGAGGGCAAGGCGGTGGCTCGTAAGGATGAGATCGTACTCCTTCTCACCGATAAGTACCCGATCCGTAGTCAGGACGATCGTTTCGCCGCTCTTGAGATATGGTCCGGCCATAAAAACGTCCGCTCCTGATCACAATTTGTTGTTGGTAGAGATATGCTTTTTAGGTGTTTTTATGGCAGTGCGGCGTCTTTTTCCACCGTGCATGAAAAAACCGGATAATTATTTGCCGGCAAAAACCGGTAAACCCGGTCGGTTCTTACCGGGTCCGCTGCGGTTATGTACGGCCCCCCATATCCAATAAGAGTCCTTTCAACTCCGGAAATTCCTGTTCGGGACTTCCCCGCCGGCCGATATATTTGTCCGCACCGGCTTTGAGTGCTGTCCTGATATCCTCGTCGCATTCCTTCCCGCTGTAAATGACAATGGGAGACGTACAGCCCTGCCGGCGCAGGGCAGCGACAAATTCCGTCCCATTCATTCCCGGCATCCTCCAGTCGGTAATGATGAGATTGTAAGTATGCGAGCGGGCGAGGTCAAGGGCTGCCCTGACATCGTCTGTCGTATCTGCACGGCAGCCGGCCTCATCCTCGAATTCCAGACGGAGGAGTCCGAGGATATCGGTATCGTCATCGACAATAAGGACTCGTTTCATCTGACCAGATAATCACCAATTGCCGGTGTTGCTATAAAAAGGGTGATACTTTGGTGCCGGTCCGGAGCTGTACTGTCCCGGTTTATTTGTACGGAACGGCAGTCAGGCCCGGGGCGAATGTTCCCGGTACGACTCCGGAGGGATACCGATCTCAAACCGTGTTGTTTTCCCGGACTCCCCGGTCTCGGAGAGCGAGATTCCCGTCAGCGACAGGATCTCGTGGATGATAAAGAGCCCTCTCATGCCCACAACAGTACTGCCGGGCAAAAAGATCTGCTCTTTGTCTTCGGCACGTATGCCCGGTCCCGGCATATTCTACGGAAATGACGACCCGTGAGTCTTTCTCCTCCGCAGAGATACGGATCGACGGGGGTGGCGGTGTCGCAGTGACCGCGTTTTCGATCAGCCGGGAAAACACCCTCTCCATCTGGCGGTCCTGCGTACACGAGCAGGTCGGGCAGGTCGATATCGAATGCAACCGGGCTTTCGGCATACCGTCCGGCAACGGAATCAACGATATTGTGGATATTCAGCCACTCCGGGGGATCCATCCCAGGTCCTTGAAGTCCCGGGTGACGGTAATTTCGTCGCGGATGGCCTGAGCGGCCGACTCCTGCCGTCGGAGATACTCCAGTATTACCGGATCCTGTTCCCGTCTTATTGCCCGTGCAAGGTATCCCAGCAGGACCGTGACCTTGTTCTGGATATCGTGGCGGGTGAGGCTCGTGAGGACGTTGAGCTTTTTGTTTGCCAGATGAAGGGTCTGTTCCATCCGTGTCCGGTCCGAGATGTCCCGGGCAAAACAGCAGGCAAAACCGGTGTTGTGGTATTCGAGATACCGGATTACCACTTCTACAGGGATCCGTGACTTGTCTTTCTGCACTACGAATGTTTCTCGGGTGAATGGTGCCGGCCCGGGTGAGGGACTGCCAGATCTCGTCCCAGGTACTTTTGGGAGGGAGGGCAAAGATATCGCCAAAGGCAAGATCCGCGAGCTCTTCCCCGGTATACCCGAGACCGGTTACCGCGGCCTTGTTGGCATAGTTTACCTTTGCATTCCGGTTTACCCAGAACACCATGTCGGCGGCATTGTCCATGGAAAACTGCGTCATGAGCAGCTGCTGTTCCATGTTTTCCCGGCGGGACATCTCCTCATAGAGCTGGCGGTTGATCTCGCGGAGATCGTTTGTCCGGGTCACGATCGTCTCTTCGAGCATCTCCTGGGTTTTTTTGAGTTTGGTCCGGACAAGGACTTCATCGGTGATGTCAAGGCCCGTGGAATGGTAGCCGGTAAGCTGGCCCCGGTCATCGAAAATGGCACGGTCCCACCAGCGCTGCCACCGTGCCTCGCCGTTTGCCATGATCGCCTTGATCTCGATCATGCCTGCCGGATACTTAACGGTCAGCCGGGCCCGGTTCTGGCCTATACGTTCCGCCTCGTCCGATGAGACCAGGTGCTTAAACGGGCGGCCGATGAGATCTTCCCGCGACCTGCCGAGAGCCCGGCAGTAGGGTTCGTTGACATACTGGAGGATGCCGTCGGGAGTATACCGGACAACGTATTCGATCTGGTTGTCAAGGAGCACGAGAGAATCGCTGCCCGGCATCTTTCCCTGAGGCCGGTCCTCCGTGCGATCCCAGTTACCTTCAATCAATACCGCGACACCGGGTTTCCCTGTCAGGAAAACAACCGGGATCATATACAGGTTAACCGGGATATTCGCGCCCCTGGAGCCGGAGACTGGCATGCACGTGCTGCTCATGTCCTTTAAATGCCATCCTGAATACCTGCCGGGCATTTTCCTCCCCCTCGAACCTGAACGGGAAGCTGATCGAAATGCTGTCCCGTCGATCTGCTCCGGGAGCATGCCGGGCAGGGTAGAAAACGATGTGCTGTGTTCGATGACCTGGCCGTTCTGGTCGAGCATTACAAACTGGCTGGCTGCAGATTTTCCGCAATGAATCGACCGCAAGCCGGTGGGAGAGGTAATATACCTTTGATGTGCCCCGCTTTTTCCCGTCAACCGATCCCTGGATCTGGAGGATATCCATGTACTTGGCGACCGAGTTCCGGTTGATCTGCAGCAGCCCGGCTATATCGGTAATGCTCAAGCCATCCGGGTGCTGTTCGAGCGCCTCCTTGATCCGGGATATTTCGTGCAGGTACTCCTCCATGATCAACGCTTTCTCCGGTTCGTTATGCATTTTCGGCCATTTTGCTATAAAAAGTTCTTATTTGCTTTGCTTATTTGCTTTGCAATTAATCATATTTATAAATGGCTTTTTGCACACATATGGTCAGCCCCAAAGATAAGCATGGCAAAACGAGGGCTGTTGGAACAATCATTCAGGTGAATGAGGATGACATCACTGGCAAAACTTCCAAAAGAGTATTGTGCCCAAACACCGGCACAGCCTGCAGAACGCGACGGACTGGAAGAAAATATCATTCGCATGCATGCACTGTCAGACCACCTCAATCGGTACTTTGCCATGCGAACGATGGGAGAAACCCATGGAGATGAGTGAAGGTATGATGAAAGCAGGAACCTGGGCCGACGATGGACTTTCGGTGACAACTGTATTTGTCCGTATCCATCGTGTACCGTTGCCGTGGAAAGAGCCCGGCTCCTGTACCGGATCCTTCATACATCAGGGATCGATGTGAGCAAGGAAATCAAAGCGATGTGGTGACATCTATGGAAACACAGATCGACCAGGTATTCAAAAACGAGATCAAGATTACCGATACGACAGGAAATCCGGGGGCTCTGGGCCTTCTGGCCTTTGGCCTGACAACGATCATCCTCAACATGCACAATGCCGGCATATTCGCCATGGGGTCCGTGGTATTTGCCATGGGGATCTTCTACGGAGGTCTTGCCCAGATAATTGCCGGGATCATGGAATGGAAGAAGAACAATACCTTCGGGATGACGGCGTTTATCTCGTACGGGTTCTTCTGGATCTCTTTAGTGTTCCTGATCCTGATGCCCCTGTGGGGATGGGGATCCGAACTCACCAGAGAGGGAATGGTCTGTTTCCTTGGAATCTGGGGCCTGTTTTCCCTGGGGATGTTTTTGATCACCTTCCGGTTATCAAAAGCAATGCAGGTGGTATTCGGTCTTCTGACCCTGCTCTTCCTGCTCCTTATTGTGGGAAACGCGCTTGGTAACAGCACTATTCTTGTGATTGCCGGGCTTGTGGGCATCCTCTGCGGACTTGCCGCGATGTATACCGGCCTTGGCCAGATTATGAACGAAGTATGGAAAGAAACCGTTGTGAGACTCGGGTGAAGCAAATGATCGAATTACAGGATCTAATGGAAATGTTCGAGAGGAATCCTCTCGCACAGGCAATCGTGGACAGCAGTCAGAAAATCGTGATGGTCAACGATGCGTTCTGCAAACTGACCGGGTACGGCAGAGACCGGCTGCTCGCCATGAAATTCAGCGATTTCCGGGACCAGCAGATGATAAAATACATAAAAAATTCCGGGGAAGGCGTGGCTGAAGCCATCACCACCCGCCACAAAACCGTCGGGGAGAGCACGATGGAGACCCCCTCCGGCCTGCATGTGGTCATCAGGACCAATATCCCGCTCCTTGACGAGAAAGGGGAGGTCAAACTGGTCTACATCACGTACAATGAGATCACCAGTGTTGTAAAGACCCGCGAGTACATGGAAAAAGAAGTCTCCGCAATGAGCGCGATCTATGGCAAGATGGCTGAAGGCGACCTCACCGTCAGATATGAGATCTCCAAACCTGACGAGGAAACCAAAGAAGTTCACGACCAGATCATCAAGCTCCGCGATGCAGTCCGCGGGATCGTCCTTAACCTCGAAAAGAACATCGGCGATGTCAACGGGAAGATGCAGAACCTGACTTCCACTGCGGACAATGCGAACCGAAGCATCGAAGACGCGACAAAAGGCGTCAACCAGATCGCAAAGAACGCAGGCGAGGTCAGCGAGAACGCCCAGAAAGCCGCCGAAGGCGTGGACCAGATGAGCAAGGCCATGCAGGACATGAGCGCCGCGGTCGAGGAAATTACTTCGAGCATGGAAAGCGTCTCCACGCAGGCAAAGAGTGCAAACGACTCGGCAAAAGAAGGTGCCATCCTTGCCGATACGGTCAACAAGGACATGACCGAGATCACGGATGCCACCAACAATGTTCACGGCATCGTCAAGGAGATCGAGAAGCAGATGGCCGACATCAGCAAGATCATCGTGCTGATCCGCGATCTCGCCAACCAGACCAACCTGCTCGCGCTGAATGCAGCGATCGAAGCCGCCCGTGCAGGCGAACACGGCCGCGGGTTTGCCGTTGTCGCGTCCGAGGTCAAGTCACTTGCACAGGAGTCCCGCTCCAGCGCCGAGAAGATCGAGGACATGATCACGCACCTCAACACGGCCACGAAAAAAGCGACCGACGCAATGGACGCGTCCCGCGGACTGGTGGAGAAAGGAGTCGTTGCTTCAGCCGACGCACTGGCCGCATTCAGGAAGATCCAGTCCGCTGCCGAGACCGTGGCGAACAGCGCTTCCGAAGTCGCCGCCGCAACCGAGGAGCAGGCTGCCACCACCGAGGAGATCACCGCAAGCGTCCACGAGGTCGCCCACCTCATCGAGCAGACCGCAAAGGAGGCCGGCGATGCTGCTGCAGCAACCGAAGAATCCGCTGCTGCACTTGACGAGATCACCCGGATGATCCAGACCGTGAACGATGTCGCAGTCGAGGCAATGAACGCCAACCGCAAATTCAAGGTGGAATGACGGGGGTCCCTGCCATGTCTGCAAAGGCAAGTGAACCTGTAGAGCTGGCGAGGAGCCCTGCCGCCATCCACGCGGATCCGGGATCCTCCATCCAGGTCGTCGAGTTTGTGCTCGGGAACGAGCACTTCGCTATCGACCTCTTCGATGTGAAAGAGGTTGTCGAGTACACGACCATCACCAAACTTCCCAACGTTGCCCCGTACGTCCGCGGCATTATCGATCTCCGCGGCGAGATCACGATGATCGTCGATCTCAAGCACCGGCTCAACATCACCGATGCAAGCACAAAGTCTCTCGAAGCCTCGCGGATCATCGTCCTCGACGACAAGATCACGAAGTCCAAGATCGGGATCCTTGTCGACGATGTGACGTCAGTCTCCACCTTCGAAGGCAATCAGGTCGACCATACCTCGGCTTCGATCAGCCACGAGGATACCGCGATCATCGGCATCATCAAGCGCAAGACCAAGGTGAAGGACAAAGAGGTCAACGAGCTCATCATCTGGATCGACATAAAAAAGCTGCTCGAAGACCTGGATACGACACTGTGAGTGCGGGGGAATGTGGATGTCTGGTTAATTACCTACAGAACCTTCGCCTCATCTCTCGTGCAGGTACTGCATGTCCCCAGAAATAATCGCTCCAATAGTTCCGTCATACAGGATAAAGGAGGAATACTGCCCTCCTTTTGATTTTTTTACAACGGTCGTTTTTGTAAGGACAACGATATAGAAAAATCCTGCTGCAGTTTCCCTTTTTACGCATTTGTTCATCGGATTTGTAAAACCATGCAGGTTTCACGTGGCACTGACGTACTTTTACAGTATATCCCCTCGGGTCAGCATTTATTGATGATTTTTCGGTAAATATAAAAAAAACCCGGCGGAATCATAAAAACGCCATAAGGAAAATACCAGTATACGTGGAGTGCTGATGGACATGGTTGGATTAAAAGACTATGAACTGATGTTTGAATACAACCCGCTTGCGCAGGTCTTACTTGACAAGGACCTGAAATTTGTCCGGATCAACCCGGCCTTTGCCAGGCTTTTTGGGCTTTCGGTAGACCGGCTGCTCCCTTTAAAGATTACCGACCTCCGGTCGCAGGGGCTTCTCAAGTACCTTAAAGAATCCGGCAAATCCTATACAGAAGTCATTGCCTCGAAAAAGAAGGCATTCGGCGAAGCGGTAATCGAGGGACCGACCGGCACGCACGTGCTCCAGCGTGCAAATATTCCCATTCTCGATGAGAAAGGGGAGATCAGTTACATTTACGTCACGTATCACGATATCACGAAGATCTCCAAACAGAACGAGTACATGGAAAAGGAGATCGTCGAGCTGAGCATGGGATATGCCCGGATGGCCGAAGGCGATCTCACCGTGCGGTACGAGATCACAAAACCCGACAACGATACAAAGGAAGTCTACGAACAGATCTCCCGGCTCCGCGACTCCGTTCGCGGGATTGTCGTCAACCTCGAAAAGAACATCGGCGACGTCAACAGCAAGATGCAGAACCTGACCTCTACTGCGGACAATGCAAACAAGAGTATCGAGGACGCCTCGAAGGGAGTCAACCAGATAGCAAAGAATGCAGGCGGCGTCAGCGAGAACGCCCAGAAGGCCGCAGGAGGAGTGGACCAGATCTCAAAGGCCATGCAGGATATGAGTGCCGCAGTCGAGGAAATTACCTCGAGCATGGAGAGTGTCACCGGCCAGGCAAAGACCGCCAACGATTCCGCAAAGAACGGTGCCCTGCTTGCCGATACCATCAACAAGGACATGACCGAGATCGCCGAGTCCTCGAACAACATACACGGTATCGTCATGGAGATCGGCAAGCAGATGGCCGACATCAGCAAGATCATCGTGCTGATCCGCGACCTCGCCAACCAGACCAACCTGCTCGCGCTGAATGCAGCTATCGAAGCCGCCCGGGCCGGAGAACACGGCCGCGGGTTTGCGGTCGTTGCATCGGAAGTCAAGTCCCTTGCACAGGAGTCCCGCTCCAGCGCCGAAAAGATCGAAGAGATGATCACGCACCTCAACGCAGCGACCAAGAAAGCGACGGAAGCAATGGAGACCTCCAAAGAACTGGTAGGCAAGGGTGCAGTCGCTTCTGCCGATGCAGTCAGCGCATTCAAGAAGATCCAGGTTGCTGTAGAGACCGTTGCAAACAGCGCTTCTGAAGTCGCCGCTGCAACCGAAGAGCAGGCTGCTACTACCGAAGAGATCACCGCAAGCGTCCACGAGGTTGCTAACCTTATCGAGCAGACCGCAAAAGAAGCCGGCGATGCTGCAGCAGCAACCGAGGAATCCGCTGCCGCGCTGGACGAGATCACCCGGATGATCCAGACGGTAAACGATGTTGCAGTCGAGGCAATGAACGCCAACCGCAAATTCAAAGTGGAATGACGGGGTCTCCTGTCATGACCGCAAAGGCAGGCGAACCCGTTGCAGCAGGAAAGAGCCCTGCTGCCGCCCGGGCGGAGAGAGAGTCTATTCAGGTCGTTGAGTTCGTGCTCGGGAACGAGCACTTTGCTATCGACCTCTTCGATGTCAAGGAAGTCGTCGAGTACACGACCATCACCAAGCTCCCCAACGTTGCCCCGTACGTTCGCGGCATCATCGATCTCCGCGGCGAGATTACGATGATAATCGATCTTAAGCACCGGTTGAATATCGCCGATGCAAGCACAAACTCTCTCGAAGCCTCGCGGATCATCGTTCTCGACGATCACGTAACAAAGACCAAGATGGGTATCCTTGTGGACGATGTGAATTCGGTCTCGACATTCGAGGGCGACCAGGTCGACCGCACATCTGCATCAGTCAGTCACGAGGAGACTTCGATTATCGGTATCATCAAGCGCAAGATCCGGGTTAAGGACAAGGAAGTAAACGAACTCATCATCTGGATCGATATACGAAAACTCCTTGGCGAGCTGGATTAAGCGGCCTAAAACAGCGGCGGGTTGCCAGTCTCTGCTGAAACCCTGCGCGCTCATTGTTCCGAGTTGTCCCGGGTGATCCGGGACAGCCGTGTCCGGCAGGTTTTTGCCCCTTTTTTAACATGCCCGGATGGCAGGATGATTTTCCCGGACAGCGTTCCCTTGATATAGGATCGGGAGATACCCGGTAGTATCAGCCGGGGTTTTACCAGGTGAAAGCAGTACTCATCCTCTCGGGCGGACTTGACAGCACGACTCTCCTCTACGATCTGACTGGACTCAGGGCTATGATGTCTCTGCGCTGACCTTTGATTATCACCAGAAGCACAAGCGGGAGATCCAGTGCGCGATGGCGACCTGCGCAAAACTCCGTCGTCCCCCAGAAGATCGTCGATATCTGCTGTCCTGGGAGATCCTTGCCCCATTCGAGTCTCACCCCGGGAGGAATGGAAGGTGCCCGAGGGCCATTATGCCGAGGAATCGATGAAGCAGACCGTGGTCCCGAACCGGAACACTGGTCTTTTTGAGCCTCGCTGCATCGTATGCAATCGGTATCGGGGCTGCAGGAACTCTGTTACGCGCCCATGCCCGGCGATCATGCCATCTACCCGGACTGCCGCCCGGTTTTTGTGAGCGCCATGGAGACCGCCCTTCACCTCTGCGACTGGAAGGATCTCACGCTCCGGGTGCCGTACGTGAGAATGAGCAAGGGAGATATTGTCAAAAAAGGTCTTGCCCTTGGCGTCGATTATG
>Ga0268359_12341_pt1:0-87500 | contig 130847 bp, 126 predicted proteins | sample BioMet11_FD_194416 | JGI IMG/M metagenome (GOLD analysis project Ga0268359, IMG submission 194416) | Sewage microbial communities from Oakland, California, United States - Biofuel 11 (PacBio Assembly) | ecosystem: Engineered > Wastewater > Sewage > Unclassified | place: USA: California...
GTCACCATAGACTGGGAATCGCCCTGACATGACTGCCAGCGCGTTATTCCTCTCTTCATCCGATACTGATATATTGGCTAAAATAGGAGGTACGCATATTCCGGCAGTGAAGGCATCGATCTCGTCTTCTTCGCTGATGCTGAACTTTTTAATCCCGGCCAGTTCGATTAAATCAGCTGCTTCCGGCATATAAGGGAAGATGACTGCAGCGCCCCTGCCTGCGGATATTGTCTCAGGGCCGCTGCACATAGCCCTGCACACGCTGCAGCCGAATTTTTCTTCAAGTATATTAAGCTGTATGGCCGCCATGAATGAAATGAGAAGAGACTCTTCACGTATCGGTATTTCAGCGATGGTGCTGAAATCCTGAGGCCTGGCGGCCAGAATTACGATGTCGGAGTCCGTCATGAGGTTTTCAGTCCTGGTAAGACATTGAGCGACTCTCATTTCAACAGCCTTCAAATATGTTTTATGATTTCCCCTGTAAGATATCAGGAGGTTTTTTACAGGAAATCCTTTGTTTAAAACAGAGTTAACTATTGAGCTTCCAAGATGGCCGAGGCCAACTACGCCGATGGTTTTGTCTTTTATATTTTTCATGGGATATTTTCCTTTCCTGTCCTAAAATACGCCAGCAGCAGGCGGGTGCATTTACTGGCACCTGCTTGCTGTATGCAAACAGAATGTTAAATTGCGCTGCCGGCGATAACTGATGCTGCAGCCTGTATTTTTAATCTGTGATAGTGTGGTGGTTTTTATTTATGCCGTATGATGTGTCATTGCACTACGGCGCAGAAGTGTATATTTACGGTCGAGGTCGCGGTGATTTTTATCTGCTTGAAGTCTGCAGTACAGCTTTTATTGCTGTGAAATTGGATGTCCGGTAGATAAGTTCGGTTATCAGTCATTAAATCACTCGCTTTCGCTGCCGCGGCAGATGTTAATGGCGAGAAAGATACTCCTTTTGTTTAATAAAGTCAATCTAAAAACATGATGGCCGAAATCATATTTTCAAACAAAATGGGGCTTTTTCTGTCAGTGACACGATAACTGCACATACGATATTATCGGATGGGGCGTGACTGCAATCATTTTTACATTTCTTTAACCTTAGCTTAACTTTTCTTTTACAATCACACGGTAAAATCATGCCATAGGAATTAAAAATAATATGAAAGCACAGGAACGAAAGGAGAACTAATGGAATCATTAAGAAAAAGAGCGGATATATATGCGATATGGACGGCGTTATATATCACGGGGACAAGCTGCTTCCAGGCGCTAAAGAATTTGTTGAATGGCTCAAGCGTGAGAATAAAAAATACCTGTTTCTTACAAACGGCAGCGGCAAATCGCCGAGAGACCTGCAGCAAAAACTAAAATATATGGGACTTGATGTCGATGAAAGCCACTATTACACGAGTGCTTTGGCGACGGCCAAGTTTTTGAAATGCCAGCATCCAGGCTGCAGTGCTTATGTTATTGGCGAACCGGGACTTTTTAACGCGCTTTATGATGCGGGCATTTCAATAAGCAGTATAGATCCTGATTATGTAGTAGTAGGTGAGACTGCGAATTATAATTATGAAAAAATATGCCAGGCTGTAAAATTCGTGCTGAACGGATCAAAACTGATAGGCACGAACACTGATCTTACTACGCCTATTGAAGACGGCATCGCGCCTGCATGCAGGGCGCTTGTGGCTCCAATAGAAGCTGCAACCGGGAAAAGCGCATATTACGTAGGCAAGCCGAATCCGCTTATAATGAGGACCGGCCTGCAGCTTTTGGATGTTCATTCAAGGGATACTGCAATAATAGGAGACAGGATGGATACGGACATAATCGCCGGTATTGAAAGCGGTTTTGGACACGATCCTGGTGCTTAGCGGCGTTACCTCAAGGCAAAGCATGGAAAAATATCCGTATATGCCGCGTCTTATTTTAAACGGAGTAGGAGATATTCCGCATAATATCTGAACCCTCCGCCTGCCCGCTGTATTTTTCTGGAATCTTTGTATAAAATATGAATATCATTATTAGTATATAATGTGTTCCGATAAGGATACAGAGGGATGTGGAGTGTTTTGTCGTCTCGTGTTCACAGTTATGTCGTATCGGTTTTTATAGCGCTGATTATCCTGTCTTGCAACCCGCTTCTGTGCGGTGCATCGTCCGGACCCGCGCATGATTTTGATATTTCATCAGTACCCGGCTGCTCCTGACTATTCAAATTTATCATGTTGGGCCAAGACGCCTGAAAATCCTGGCAAAGAACCTGTCGATGTCCTTTTTTTCTATCCTACAACGTTTTTTGGAAATAATAACTGGAACCAGTCGATAAAAGAAGCGGCATCGGATGCTAAAATTCCGAAGTGGATCAGAAGCCAGGCCGGTGTTTTCAGTGATATGGCAAATATTTACGCGCCATATTACAGGCAGGCTACCATATATGCCCTTGACGCGCCGGCCGGCAGCAATAATCATAGATCATTGGATGTTGCGTACAGCGACATAGAAAAGGCGTTTGACTACTATATGAAAAACTGGAATGAAGGAAGGCCTTTTATACTGGCCGGACACAGTCAGGGCTCCAACCATTTGCTTTTATTGCTTGAGCGCCGTTTCAGCGATGAAGCCCTGAGGAAAAAACTCATAGCCGCATATGTGATAGGGTGGTCGGTAACAAACGAAGATTTAAAAAAATATCCCCACTTGAAAATAAGTGAGGCACCGGATGAAACAGGCTGCATAATAAGCTACAACACGCAGACACCGGATGCGTCGATGTCTATAGTAAGAAAAGGCGCTGTTGCGGTTAACCCGCTGACAATGACATTGACAAAGGATAATGTCCCTGCTGGGAAAAACCTTGGTGCTATGTTCTTCACGGATGATGGAAATGTACTGTACATACCTCATTACACAGGTGCTAAGGCAGTAAACGGTGCCCTTACGATTCCAGTGCCATCTGGTCCTGACTTTTTAAAGCCGTCATATCCGGGTTTTTACCATCAGTATGATTATGCTTTTTTTTACTGCAACCTTGTGGAAAACGTGCGTGAACGCATAAAGACATATTTAAGCAGGAATCCATCCGTAAAATAAAAGTCTGATTTTTATTACCTTGCATATACCGTGATTGGATTTGGATATAGATTTTTTATATATCAAAACGCCCTGTTTTTACGTTTAATGAAGAATAAAGAAATATTTTGCACCTGAATATTAGCAGGACATTTGCCCTTATCAGACATCGGAAAAAACAAAAATGGACTTCCCCTGTTACAATAACAGGGGGAAGTCCATTTTATATTTTTTGCAATTATAAAAAATATGATCCTGGGTAGGATTTATTTCCCGGACAGAACGGTTGAATATTTACTGCATTTATTTGCTATGTCCGTTGCCGTTTCCGTTGCCTCCTCCATTCCCATTACCGCCGCTGTTGCCGTTACCGCCGCTGTTGCCGTTACCTCCGCCGTTTCCGTTGCTGTTGCTGTTAGCGCCGCTGTTTGAACTAGCGGAATTGCCGTTATTTTCTCTGTTCTGCGCAGTGGTCCTGGTGTTTTCTTTGACCCTGTTCATTGCATTTTCTATAGCTTTTTGGTTTCTTGTGACATCTGATACTTTTATACCCATGCTTTTTGCAATAGCGCCCCAGCCCATAGTCTCGCGCATAGTGAGCACATCGCTGACTGCAAGTCCTGAAAGAGCTGTAAATCCGTAGGCTTTGGAAATTTCGCCATATCCTATTCCCGTAGCATGGAGGTCTGCTACTTCCTGTGCGGTTACCGTTATATCGTATTTTTCAGAAATAAGTGCCGCAAGCTGTTCGTCTTCAGGTGTTATTGCAACTGAGGTTTCAGTCGTTTCAGCAGGGGCAGCAGGTTCAGTTTCAGTCGTTTCCGCCGAAGCAGCGATAGATGAAATCAACATTACCGAAAATATTAGCAGCGCAATTATGATTTTTTTATTTCGCAAATTCAAAAACCTCCTTTTAAATCTATTAAATTTAATTTTACTCCTGAAGTTTATCGCAGACAACCATAAATATATTCCTGTAATTTATGATGACAGTTTTTCTCGCCGATCTATAAAAGACAGGCTGACGAGCCTGATATGCAAGCGTAGTTTTTATCGGCTTTCAGGAGGTTTTAAAAATAAAGCTCCCAGGCAGCAGAAGATGATTTTACTCATTGTGTCTATTGCAGGGGAGCCTGTAATGTACTGCCCCGTGCTTTTATCAGAAATGATGTTTTTAAGGGTTTAAGGCAGATATACTTTCTTTTTTGCAAATATCAACAGGTCGCCAAGTTCCCTAAGAACTGTGTATGACAGTAATTTTAAACGGATACAGCTTTAAACCACCTTCTTGTTGTCTGCTCCGTGTGTAGTGACTATTATCCTTTGCGGTTCAATGATAAGTGCGCCTTTAGCGGTTGCTTCTCCATGGAACATATCACAGACAAGTATTTTGAAAGTGTCAATTATTGGTCCCTCGGTCACATATTCTGCCGTGCCCTTGATCTGATAGCCTTCCATGGTCACAGTGTTGTGCAGGCTGAAACAGCAGCCTTGCCGTTAGCCTTGATGTTTGATGAGGTGGTTTCAAGGAATACATCCCCTATGACCAGCTTACCGTCCGCTGTTATGTCCTTGAACGCTACAGGCACAGTATTTGGCATGTCGGAATAGGAGTCCAGATACCATAGCTGTTCTTTGAAGATTTTTACAACCTTTTCATCCATTTGAATTTACCTCCTCATAATTTTTATTTTTTAAAGCGATTGAAATATAACTCATGTACTCTAAAAATTTAATATATAAACAAATTTATGAGTCGCTATTAAATTTCAGAGCAGCTTATAAATTGAAAATATTGATTTTATAATATAAAAGAGAGGGATTGAGATGTATAAGCACAAACTTGAAAAAAATATTCGCTGTCCGTTGGAGTACGGTTTGGAAATATTCGGTGGAAAATGGAAATCAAGGGTCATATGTGTCCTGGCAGGAGAAAAAACAGTTAGATATAGTCCTTTGCGAAAGTCGATGTTCAATATTACGGATGCAGTCCTCGCAGGAACACTTAAGGAGCTGATCACTGATGGAATTATCAGAAGGGAGCAGTTCGCAGAAATCCCTCCGCGTGTTGAGTATTGCCTGACGGAAAAAGACAAGTCTGTTGTCCCGATCCTGCAAAGTATCTGCAGATGGTCAGGGGCTTATTATAGGGAAGATAACGAGATGACTCTTTCAAAATGCCAGAAATGCGATTACAACTCAAATTCATGACCTTAACCATTGACAATGGAATATTTCGACGCTTTCAGCCATTCTTTATAGGATAGGCATGCTCGGCACTGCTGTTATATACCTAGGCTCAATAACCATTTTTTATACCCAATGCATTTGTGACAGAAGTTTTAAATGACGGGACCGGGCTTATGCGTATGGGAATTCATTGCAATACAATGAAAATAAACCTGATGGAAGAGGTGCTTAAGAGTTATTATTTATAAACTGCGATTTCCTTATGACCTGCATGATTTTATGTCTGCTTTTCATGCGGTCAAATTAAAAATAGACGAGGTGGATATTATGACTATGAAGAATTGTACAAAAAGAGATTATGGAGTCATTACATAATTTTCATAATCTTTTACAGAGAGAAGGATTTAAATGATAAAACCTGACCCAAATAAAGTATATCCCAGAGAAAACGACCATACGATCTGTTATCTTAAAAATGTAATAAAAAATCCTGATATAGTAGTAGGGGACTTTACGTTTTACCACGATTTTACAGATCCGCTGCTATTTGAAAAAAACAATGTGCTGTATCATTACCCTGTAAATCACGACAGGCTGATAATCGGCAAATTCTGTTCGATAGCCTGCGGGGTCAAATTCCTTTTTACTGCTGCCAACCATGCAATGTGTTCATTTTCCACATTCCCGTTTCCTATATTTCCGGAATGGAATGAGACTGTTCCGGTAGTTGAAGCATGGGATAAAAAAGGTGACATAGTCATAGGCAATGATGTATGGATAGGGTATCAGGCAGTTATAATGTCAGGCGTGCGCATAGGGGACGGTGCCGTTATAGGAACGCGTGCAGTAGTAACGAAAGATGTCCCTCCGTACACTGTAGTCGGCGGCGTTCCGGCTAAAAAAATACGCATGAAGTTTGATGATGCTGTAATTAATGCGCTGCAGGAAATAAGATGGTGGGAATGGGATATTAAAAATATAACGGATAATTTAGATGCTGTCAGAAAATCCGATATAAGAAAGCTTATGGAAGTTTCATCGCAAATTGCGTCCTGAACGGCAATAGCTGCTTACCGGCAGGGCGTAATGCAATAAATCTGCGGTAATACAGGTGAGCCGCCTTGAAAACACACGGATGGAATAAAATCATCAGGAGTTTTCAGGGCGGCTTACCTATCTTTTTTGTCAGAATCTAGGCTTTGTATTTTATGATCTTCCGTGATAAACAGCGTTACTATAGTTTTGTTGTGTCGATTGACAGCCTGTTGAGAGCTTTTTTCAGAGCTTCGCTGTAAGTACGGTCAAATGAAGGTTTACTTAGAGTTGAGCCTGTTGTCTCGCCTTTTGCGTTGATGAGTTCCCCTGCTATCAATTTCCCGTATTTTGCCTCAATCAGCTTTATATCACAGGTTACAGCAGCTTTATAAGTGCTTTTAAGCAAATTGATCTCCATCTGCGGGTCTCCGTTAGATATATCGATCCAAAGAGCATAATCAGCGCCCATCTGCTGTGAAAGGGTCTGTATATCGGAATTGTCAGGCTTTCTGCTTCCATGGTTTTTATCATTCATATGTGTTTTCATTGCCTGTGTGCATTCATCAATCGGCAGCACAGCGAACTTGTCTTCGGGAAATAACTTCCCGAGTTTTTCATCGACTATGCCGTTGATAGTTTCTTTATCCTTGTATGTATCAGGAATGATTATAAAAACACTTATAACTTTCTTGCCGGCATCTGGCCCGATTGGATCCTGCGATGGTTTGCCTGCTGCGGCGGAAGCTGCGCAGCAGGATATTAAAGTGAGTATTGTCATGGCTAATATAATAATGCAGAGTCTTTTCACTTATTCCGCCTCCCTTGGGGGTGATCAACTATAATATTACTTTTTTTCAATCAGTAAAGCTTGATATTGTAAGATAGTTTACACCGTTTACGGTTGAAATGACGCCCAAATGTCCGCTGAATATTAAATATGCGTACCTTTTCTGATTCAAAAGATAGTTGTATAGCGCAATGTTTTAATGAATTTAAACATAACAGGTATAAAAAGTGCTTAAAGTGATTGCCTTTTATTTACCAATGCGGAAGATTTACAGCTGCATTGAAAAATTTGGAAGTACGTTTTTAAAAAACCGGAGAAGAAATTTTAGTTTGTATATACTCGGGTTTAAACGAATGCGGAAAATTATTTTGTGAAAGAGCTTTGGGCGCGGACTGCCTGGAAGAAAAAACAGGATCGCAGAAGGAAGGAGATAACATAGACGGCTATTGGAAACCGATAGCGGTATACAAGGCAATGCATGGCTGGTACACAAAAAAGAACGTCATATCGGTTTTGGATAATTTGAAATAATCATATGGAAGCCTGAATTTTCTGTGTGTGACAGCAATTTGGTGTGAATCTGCAGGAATGAAAGGTGATTTTGTCTTAAAGCGTTATGTATTTTTTAAGTCTGACCTATGCCTTAATAGGAAATCAAGTTGGTTATGTAAGGAAATTTTAACTGCCTGCTACATTGAATGGAGAGCAGATTCAAGATTTTTAAAAGTGCCGTGTACTACGGCGTTGATCTTTCGCCTGCCTGTGGAAGTGTTGTCTATGGCACATTTACCGCACAAGCCAAAACAGCCGTGCACTGCATCGCCTATATCCGCATAAATGCCCGACATTTCTACTATCGAAAAACCGTCATGATGGCAAACTATAAGCAGCTTGTTATTGTGTTTTGCGGCAATTACCCTGCCATGCATGCTAGCATCTTCTTTCTTGTGCAATTTATATTTTTGAACAAAGCATTACATTTCACTTATTATTATAGTTCATATATCCATAAAATAAAATTATAAATTTAAAAAATATACAACGGCTGCAATTTTTATAAATTTATGCTCTAACATATTTACGCAAAACAAAGCGTATCTCTGCTATGGCTAATTTTAATATCAGACCGGTCTTATGACAAAGCATTTACGCTGTATACCAAAAGAAAATGCAGTAAAGCAGGTTGAACCTGTTCGGCAATTTGCTTGGCTGTTGTATAGAGCCCCTCTGTCGTAAATTCATACTGGAAACATGGGCCGCTCGTTGTAATAATGGCGGCCCTGTACAAGGTTATACTATTTAATTGCCAGTTTTTATTCTGTTTTGGATGTTTCTTCATCCGTTTTCTTAGTGTCGTTATTTTTTTGTCCTATATACCAGTTGAGCCCAAGTTCGATACCTATGGGACTCTCGCGGTCCCCGCCGTCTTCATAGGTAAGTGCGGTATGGACGTTGAAATCCTTGCCTGTATCGTAGTCGAATCCTATCTTGTACTGGCCCCACGTTCCGCCGTAATCTACAGTGAACGGGTCGAATTCGCTTTTTGTACTGTCCGTGTATATCCTGACGTCAGTTTCTCCGTTAAATTCTTGGTCACTTCGTTCGATCCAGGCAGAGAGAATCCGGCTTCGGCAGCTGCACCCTTGAGTTCCAGCGCATTGTCATAGCGCAGCTTATTATATACTGCATACCCCCATGTGCTTATTTCCTCGCGCTCCGGCGTGTATTTGTCTATCTGGCTGTAGAGCGCTCCGGTTTCAAGATGGCAGATGTCAGGCATTGTGACGGAATCCACTATGGTGTAGGCTGTTGACGACAGGTGCTGTTTACCATGTACCAGCCTGACGAACCATCATCATTGACTATTTCCCCAGATATTAAGGTGAATAGATGATGTCAAGATTTTGATTAATTATTTTAAATTGCTAAATTGTCTTTATAATTGTTAATTTATTATATTTGTATAATTTACAGCATCAGTTTATTAAATTACTAAATTAGACTTGTCCAACAGCCTGCAATTACATGAGTTTGAGTTTTCATTGTTGAAGCCAACACGGTCGTAGATGCTCTGTAATTATTTATTTCTTTCACACAACTGACAGCGAAAAAAGATCAGTGCCAGCAAATGGCATATGCAAGTCTATAGTTTTGGTTATGGTTCATATCGGAGTTACAGATTTATCAGATTTAAAAAACAGCACGCTGATTTTTTATGACTCAGGTAAAGAAGTAGCTTTGTTGAACATGAAAATATTCTCAGTCTGTTAAAATGCCGGGCAGAAAAATGCGAGCTCAGCAGACAAATGCCGGCGTAGCTTGTTATAGTTTGGAGCCGCCTTCCGGACTCGGACCGGAGACCCCATCCTTACTATGGTGATGAAACTGTAAAATACGGTAAAAAGCGGTAAGTTCTTATACAAGAAAAAACTGGTCTGTAACTGCTTTTATTGAATGTAGTCCCTTTATGTGGTTTTTCCCTGTGATATAATTTTTTACAAAAAATGGTAGCCATACGGTAGCCATGAAATTTTACCAGGGGAAAAACAGAACGATGAAAACAAAACTTACTCAGTCGATAATAAACTCTTTTCCGAATCCTGACAAGCGGACAGTACTTCGCGACAGCATGATAAACGGACTCTTTCTCAGGGTTGAAGTTTCCGGACGCAAGACGTGGTACCTTGATTACAAGAAAAACGGGAAACGCCGCTGGCATGTTATAGGCAATGCGGAATTCTTCGCCCTTGCAGAGGCACGCAATGAAGCAAGGGCTTTTCTGGGGCTTCTGGCCCGCGGGGAAGATCCTGTTGCTCGTGATCCCGACCCCCAGCTGACACTGAAAGAACTTATTGAAAAGTATTATGAGCCGTGGGTCGTCGTACACCGCAAAAGCGGCGGCAGCACGGTAAAGGCCATAAAATCATATTTTTCGGCCTTTCTAAATAAGACGATCAGCGAAATCACAGTGCCGGATATTGAAGAATGGCGGAGCAAGCAGCGCAACAAAGGCAAAAAGGCCGCGTCATGCAACAGGAATGTCGGTGCCCTGCGTTCCATGCTCAACTGGGCCGTGAGCCGCGAAATCGTTGCAGATAACCCTATCGCGAAGCTGGAGCCATTAAAAGAGATAGATTCCAACAGAAAGGTCCGTTATCTCACAAAAGACGAAAATGACCGCTTAATGGCTGCCCTGGATGCCAGGGAAAGCGATGTAAGAAAAGGACGTGTCTACGGCTATTCCCAGATCCCGCTTAAAGGAGAATTTGCAGACCACCTTAAGCCGATGGTCCTTATCTCACTCAATACCGGCATCAGATGGGGCTCCCTTGTCCGCCTGCAGTGGGGAGATGTCGACCTGACCGGCCGTTCCGTCACGATCCGCGCCGAAACAGCCAAGTCCGAGCGGCAGCTTATCATTCCCCTGAACAAAACAGCCACGGAAACTTTCAGGCAATGGAAAGAAGAAAGCCGGGAAAAAGCGGCAAAAGCCCTTGTCTTTCCATCACCAATAGGCGGCGGTGTCCTGGACAACGTCAGGAAAGCATGGAACGGCATCCTCAAAAAAGCCGGCATAACGGACTTTCGCTGGCATGACATGCGCCACACCTTTGCAAGCAACCTTGTCATGTCCGGAGTTGATTTAAACACAGTACGTGAATTACTTGGCCATGCGGATCTCAAAATGACCCTGAGGTATGCGCACCTAGCCCCGAAGGTCAAGATGTCTGCGGTCGAGAGGCTGGACGAAAAGAGGTGTATTTGACGAGTTTATAATTTAATTCGAAATAATAGCAACCTTTTTTTAATCATAGTAGATCGTCTTATATTTACTATATAAGATATGGCTTAATATAAGAAATTACATCTTCAGCTTTGTTTAATATAATAATTAATAATTTCTTGTCAGCTTATTTTCCATTTTAATAATTTTATATATTTCCTTCATCCCTTTCAGTCACTTTTTAGTTAGTTTAATGCATCATGTCTAAAATGCCATAAATTTTTTGACAAACATGATTTTGTTGTGTTTTATTTTTATAAATATAAAAGTGACTCAAGCCATCACCACTATATGAAAGTGTCTATATGATTTTAAAAGACATATTTAACAAAAATTGTAAGGTTGCACTTTAACTATGTAAAATAATTTTAATATTGCGTTCATGTAATTGCAATAATCGTTTTTATAAAAACACATTTAAGCGCCTTGACATGGGGTATCGTTCACAATACAATGCAAATCGTACACAGGGGGTGTGTTATGGAATATTCTAACGAAGTGCTAAAAATTGTAGAAGGTGCTCTAAAATCTGACAAAGCAAAAGTATCAAGCTATACAAAACTCTTGATTGAAAAGTTGAAAGAGAATAACGAAACACGTTTGGCTAACAGTTTCTTAAAATTGATGGCAAATACTTCTGTCACGATGTTACAGTTATCTTCTAGCGATTTGATGAAAATACCTATTGATCAAGAATCAAGGTTGCCTATGGCTGATGCCATCCAGCCTCTTCAAGTTACTGATGTTAAAGTTTTCCTTAATAAATCTGCAGAGGAAGAAGTTGAAAGGTTCTTATCATATTATAGCAATACTAACAAGTTGATTAATTCAGGCATACATGTACCAAATGCCATTCTTTTGTATGGCCCTCCAGGTTGTGGAAAAAGCAAATTAGCGACTTATATTTGCTCAAAAGTAAACCTACCTCTTGTTACAGCTAGACTTGATGGAATGATATCATCATATCTGGGTAGTACATCTAAAAATATACGCGCCATTTTTGAATATGCTCAAACAGTTCCATGTATTTTGTTTTTAGATGAATTTGATGCCATTGCAAAAGTTAGAGATGATAACAATGAATTAGGGGAATTGAAAAGAGTTGTCAATAGCCTACTACAGAATATTGATAATTTAACAAATGGAAGCATTATCATCGCTGCAACGAATCATGAACATCTGCTAGACCCAGCTGTTTGGAGGCGCTTTGGGTTTAAAATATCAATAGATAAACCTGATTATAAAACAAGGGAAAAATTGATAAACCTTTTCTTTGCGGATAAGGTTGTCCCACAAAAAGATACTGATTTAATTGCAGTTGCAACAGCTGGATTTTCCGGTGCTGATATTGAGGAAATATGCAACAAAGCAACTATTGATTCAATTATACACGGGCAGCCGATTTCCACCTCTCTAGTCTTTAGGAATATTTTTGATTTAATTAATATTGGAAAAAGTATAAATGGGGATGGCACATTACCTAAAACAACTTGTAGCGACCGTGCAAAGTACTTACGTGAGTTGGATGAAAAATTATTTAGTTATTCTCAAATAGCAATGATTCTAGGTGTTTCAAAATCTTATGTATCAAGTTTAATAAAGACTAAGGAGGAGGATAAAAATGAATGAAAATAACCATCTACCCATTCAAGTAGTAATTCCTAGAGAAACAGATTATACTGCAAATTCCTCTGGCGGCGGCAATAAAAAATACCTTGAGCCGTTTACTTCAGAAAAACAAACTGTAGTCGCAGAACAGTGTTTCAAGCTAAAGGAATCCTTGCAAAAATCATTTGATCAATTTCCCTCGACTCCGTGTATTGGGAAGGTTATCATGAAGGATAAGGCAATAGCAAAATCTCATAAACCTACTTCTCTTTTTAAGTCAAACACCTGTCCTATTATTGGAGCAGAGAAGCTGAATGAAATTTTAATCAAGGTAACACCTTTAGGGATACAACATTTAATTAGCACTGTTGAAGCGGCTTCTAGTGAAGATGTAAAAATAAATATTACTAAAATTCAAGAAATACGGGAATATGCTGTATCCGATAAATTGAAATTCAAGGCTTCGATTCTATTGAGAAATTTGATCAGCCTATTAAAGTACGATTGTTTTCTTTTGATGATGAGACAAATAACAAATACTACACCGAAGGCTTTGAAACATATGCAAAACAGCTGCAGTTTAAATGTAATTCGGCTAAATTACGGGAAAAGTCTATATGTATATAAACTTGATTGCAGAGATAAAGAAAACTTAGAAAAAGTTCTTCTATATCCAGGGGTGCATAAGATTTCTTTTTTCCCTCAATATACTTATGCGTTCCCGCACACAGCAGAAGCAAAGGAAAAGGAAATGGAATTGCCAATGCCGTTAACAGGAGAGGAATACCCAATAATTGGCATTATTGATTCAGGTATTATGCCTGACCATAAATATCTTACTCCGTGGATTTATAAAAGAGAAATATTTGTAAGCAAAGAGTATATAAATTATGAACATGGAACATTTGTAGCTGGGATTATTGAGTATGGGAATATCCTTAATATGAATGCACAGACACAACAGCACTATAGGATATTAGATGTTGTTGTGTCTCCAAATAACGACCCTGAAAAGGGGCCTGTTGATTCGTTATCAGAAGATACTTTGATTAATATACTCCATGATGTTATTGGAAGGTATCATAACGAGGTTAAAGTGTGGAATATGTCATTGGGTACAAATAACTTATGTAAAGATATTATTTCTGATTTGGCCATCGCTTTAGACGAAATACAAGATTTGTATGATGTAGATATAATATTAGCGGCTGGCAATTATACTGAACCTCCACTTAGAAAATGGCCACCAGTTGGTGATCTTGATGGAAAGGACAGAGTTACATCCCCAGCTGATTCTGTGAGGGCAATAACAGTTGGTTCAATTGCAAGTATCGGTATTGCTAATTATGTAGACAAAGATATGCCTTCCCCGTTTTCACGCCGAGGTCCTGGCGCCAATTTTCTTGTTAAACCAGACATCGTTCACTACGGAGGTAATTGCACAAGTGAATTATGTTACACAGGAACGGGAGTATTATCTTTCGATACTGATGCGAATATTGTTGAAGGTATAGGAACAAGCTATTCTGCCCCAGCTATTACAGCGATATATGCAGGATTGCGGTATGGTATTATAGAAAGACGCCCATGTGAATTTGCAAAAGCCTTTTTAATTCACTCCGCAAAGATTCCAGAAAAGGCAAAAGAAGATACTAAAGACTATAACAAATACTACGGATATGGACTCCCGAGACAGAATATTGAAGATATATTGACTTGTAGTCGTTCTGACGTAACTCTTGTTTTTGCTGGCACATTATCTGATAGGACATTTATAGAGTTCAACGACTTTCCTTTTCCCAAATCCTTGTTTAAGAACGGGAAATGCTATGGTGATATAAAAATGACCTTAGCTTATACACCAAAAGTTGACGCTTCATTGTTTAATGCATAATAAAAGTGCAACGAAACGCAATCAAAAAGTGTAACAGTAGGCTAGGCATAGACAAAAGAGTCCATTGCGATCCCCCCTTCAACCCTATATCCTCAGGTTGTCTGACGACCGGAGGAGGAAAGAAAGGATGCTCACAATGGATGATATCAAGTATATCAGGAGAATGTACGAAAAAGAAGGATGCAGTATTCGTGAAATCATGAAGAGGACCGGTTATCACTATGAAACTGTCTCCAAATATCTGGACATGGAAGATTTCAACCTTCCTATCTGCAGGACAGACAAAAAGCCTTCCAGGCTTGACCCGCTTAAGCCGGTAATAGACCAATGGCTCAAGGATGACATGAAAGCACCGCGCAAACAGCGGCATACGGCAAAACGCATATATGACCGTCTGGCTGCGGAATATCCTGAAGATCTTGGAGTGAGACTCAGGACAGTACAATATTATGTAAATGAAAAGAAGAAAGAGCTTTATTCAAACAGATGCGACGGCTATCTGCCGCTGGAACATCCGGCAGGAGAAGCACAGGCTGATTTCTGCGGATTTTCATACTATGATGAATGTGACCGGCAGCGTACAGGATACAAACTTACATTGTCATTTCCGCAGAGCAACGCAGCGTACTGCCAGATATTCAAAGGAGAAAACCAAGAATGCCTGCTGCAGGGAATAAAGAACATAATAGAGTATATGGCACAGGTTCCTACTATGATCTTATTCGACAATCTTTCAGCAGCAGTAGCATCTGTTGGTAAAAGTCACGAGAGGAAACAGACAGAGGGATTCAGGCGTTTCATGGAGCATTACGGTATAGAAACCGCATTCTGCAACCCCGCCGCAGGGAATGAAAAAGGAAATGTTGAGAACAAAGTAGGATATGAAAGAAGAAACATGTTTGTTCCTGTACCGCATATAACAGACTTTGCGGAATTCAACAGGCAGCTTTTCAGTGCTTCAGAAAAGGATATGTCCAGAAAACACTATATTAAGGAAATACCCATAAAAGAGCTTTTTGCCGGTGACAGGAAAGCGATGCTGCGCCTCAATCCCATTTCTTACAACGTTTTGAGATTTGAGACAGTGAAAACTGATAAATACGGCAAAGTCATGTTTGAAACAAACAGATACTCATCATCTCCGAGGCACGCATTGACCCAGGTGTACATTGAAGTGACGAGTGATTCCGTAACAGTAATGGATAAAGAATATAAAAAGATAGCATCTCACAGCAGATTGTACGGACATGGACAGGAATCCATGGAATGGCTGCCCTATATAGACCTGATATCCAAACGTCCTGCTGCGCTGAAATATACAGCATTTTACAGCCAGATGCCGGAGATATGGAAGAATTATCTTGAAGAACTGGACAGCAGAGAAAAACGCAATGCATTGCTCCTGCTCCATTCGATACTTGAAAAGAGCGATATTGCGCACGCAGCTGACGCACTCAGGACTGCACTTACAAACGGCAGGAAAGACACGCAAAGCGTAACTGCAGCATGCAGAACGGCACTTGCATATGACAATGCACCAAAGCCCATGGAAATAAATGGCAGCACCTCAGGGACACTTATAACACCAGCAATGCTTCCCGACATGGGAAAATACGATGCGCTTATAAAAGCAGAGGCTGGAATATGAATAAGCATGATAAAGAAATAGCAGCCTCATGCCGCTTACTTAAGCTGGGAACCAACTTTGTAAAGAACACACTTGCATTTACCGGTGATTCGCATCAGGAATATATGTTAAAAGTATTGTCAGCCGAGGTTGAATACAGGGAACTGAAAAGAAGGGACCTGAACCTTAAAAAAGCCGGCTTCGGCAACGTTAAAACCTTTGAGAATTACCACTTTGAGGACATAGAACTTCCTGCAGCAATAGACCGTGAACTGTTAATTAAGGCAGATTTTCTTAACCGTACAGAGAACCTAATCCTATACGGCAGAAACGGGACAGGTAAGTCTCACATGGCTACAGCAATAGGTGTTGAAGCATGTATGCAGGGTAAGAAAGTCGCGTTTTATAAAACCGCCGCCCTTGTAAATGAGATCGTTACGGCAAAGGCTGATGGGAAGCTTTTGCGGTACCTTAAGAAGCTTGAAAAACTGGATCTTCTCATATGCGATGAGTGGGGATACATCCCATTTGACGCAGAAGGTTCGCAGCTTCTATTTCAGGTTATAGCCGACTGTTATGAAAAACGAAGCATTATCATTACAACAAACCTTGAATTCAGCCGGTGGAACGGGATATTCTATGATGACCAGCTAACGACATCACTGATTGACAGGCTAGTTCATCATAGCCACCTAATAATCTTTGACAGGGAAAGTTGGAGATTTAAACATTCTTTAATGCAGCAGAAATAACGTAACACTGTTATTTGACATAGCAGCCCGGTGGGGGGTGTTACACTTTTCATTGCGTTTCGTTACACTTTGATATTGCAAAAAACAGCTTCATTTGGGCAAGAGTATTGTAGGTCCAATATCGATGCTCACTTTGGTACTTATGATTACATTGATGAAGAAGGCCATGTAAAGGGTTTTGCCAGTGAAGTTCCACTAGAAAAAAAGTGGGATCAGAGATATGAAAAGGCGCAAGTTGAAAATGGGTTTAAGTGGAATCCTATTAAGTCGTATTTCCGTTCAATAAAAAATGGCATTAAGTTAAAACCATGGAGGCTCATGATTGATTCAGTGGCACGGCTTGGGGATAACTACGACGGGCAAGAGTTCGTGTTGTTTATAACCATTTCTGATCCTAATAAGAATGATATTTACACAGAAGTAATAAATGCTCTAAGGGAACGTGGATACTATCATTACGACGTTAAAGTACAGAATAAAATACGTCAAACGCTAGGACTATAAGAATAGAATTTAAAAATAATAAAGCCTCCTATACGTAAGCGGACTTATGCAAACATAAATCCGCTTAATATTTATAGAGTAAAAATTTTTGGCTGTTTTTACTTAAGATGTATTGGCAAGTTAGCATTATAATAGAATTAATGTAACTATTACTAGCTCCAATTGAGGTTTAGTGGAATTTCTTTAGGTAAATAAGGAATTATAGATTTTTTTATCTCTTCTGCACTATCGCTACTTAATTTTCTTATTATAAAGTCACAATAACCATCATCGTCAAAATCAAAGAATTTTGCTATACACCTAGGTAGGGACTTTTGATTAAATAAATACAACACTTGTTTGAAGTCTTTATTTTCTAACGCGTTGCTAAAAGGTTCAGATCTATCTGTTTTAATGAGTTCATAGTTAATGGTAGAGTTGAATAAATCATCAATGGATTTTTTTATATCACTTTCACTTTTTTTTGAAATTTCTGCGGTTGATAGTTTATACTTAATTTCTGCAACAATTGCATTATAGATTTGACTATATATCTGGTTTGCAAACCGTTCATTAATAATATAGTCTTTAATTTTATTGACTCTTTCATCTGTGTTATTGCATGAAAGGAGTGATCCAACCGTTTCTAATAGCTCTTCCACCAAAAATAGATTTTCAACCTCAGCAACTTTGAGAACGTATATATTTTCGCTTTCATATTTTTTTATTTCATGTTCACTACGATAATCGTGGTCAATTATGCCGAAACATTTTAAATGATGCAATTGAATATTATTCTTCATAGCTTTTGTATTGTTAATTACATTAGAACATCCATCGCATGGAACCACATAATAGTCATCATAAATTTCGGTATATAGCTTTGTGTCGTAGCTTTCCGCTGCGCCTTCTACAAATAAGACAGGTTTTCTATTTCCAAGTATGTTCAATAGTAATTCTTCAGGCAAATCACTCTCATTAATATGCTCCAATTCCCACTTTTCACCATCAAAATTTTTAACCCATATTTTTTTTGCCTGTCTATGATTGGCGGCAAATCGTATATCATGTGTTATATATATAAAAAGACAATCTTGCCGTTCATTTTCTATAGCTGTCCATAATTTATTCATTATTGAGTTGTGCAAATGAATTTCGGGCTCATCAATAATTATCGTTTTATTTGGTGGTATACAAAGAGCTTGGGCTATAAGATATAGAGCAACACGCTCTCCATCGCTCATATCTATGCCATTATATTCTTTTTTTTCACCATTATTTGTAAAAATTGCTGTAACTTTAGCGTCATAAAGACTAACATCACGTTGTGGAAATACTGATTTCCAAATCTTTTGTAATGTATCAGTTACCATTTGAGGCACCGGATCATGTGGCTCTTTATTAGATTCGTGTTTTCTGCATTCGGTTATGAACGATTCTTGATCCTTTGCTTTTTTTGCTAATAGAGCTGATAATGCATGCTCATAATCATTTAGCAATGAGGCAGTAAAATTAAATTTTTGTCCGTCATGATAATTCCACCGTCTGTCATGACTATTATTTATATTTGATTCAGTCCCATATTGGAGCAAATTTATTGCTTGTTCATAGCTTTTTTGAGAAATATATTTATTAAATACCAAGGAACGCTGCGCACCAATTCTATGAATATTATTTATAGATTTTTTCTCCATCCAAGCCCCCAGCTTGCTTTTGCCAGCACCATTCGCTCCAATAATAATTACGGAATTATTTTGAGTAGTGTACTTAATTGGTTCTTGTTTTTCATTTGGAAGATAATAATTATACTCGTCCAAAGCTTATTCCTCCATAAATTAGCTAATGTGTGTCTATGAGAAAATGTAACTGTTGTGAAAGAATCATGGGCAAGAGTGTAGATGTATACAATGGTATATGCAAGACTAATTTTTATAAAAGTATATTTTTGATTAAAAAATAGATATAAAATAACTTCAGAAAAAAATTGGGTGAGGTGAATATAAATGAGAGTATTAAAAAAATATGAGGATTATAATCGATCTGAGGTCCATGATATTTTCGCCCCCCATACAAAGTTTACTCCTCAAGCCGGAACATGGGGCTTACAGGGCATAGTTAAGATACCTGGGACAAAAGATTTTATATTCTATGTCACCATAGGGGAAAAACAGGGAGACTATGTATTTGAAGAAGGGATCACAGAAGACGGCATATTAACTTGGCAGTCTCAGCCCAGCCAAAAACTAACGAACAATACCATTAAAGCACTTATCAACCATAATGATTCAATTAATAATATTTACTTGTTCTTTAGAACGGAAAAAACAAAGAACTATACTTACCTTGGTAAGCTAGCTTATGTCAGTCATGATTATGAAAGAGAGCAACCTGTACATTTTAAATGGCAAATTCTTGATTGGGATATAACAACTGCGGTAGCTAATAGGATTGGCCTTGAGTTACAAAGCATTGATATCCCTCCTATTCAACAACAAGAGCCAATAAGAAAATTAGTTGAATTTACTCCTCCAGATATAAGCAACAAGAATAGGGTGGCAAGCACAAGAGTTTTTAAAGGTCATAAAGTTGATTTTGCCGATTCTGAATATGAAAATAAGAAACTTGGCTCATATGGTGAAAAACTGGTAATTGATTATGAAAAGCAGTTTCTTATTGATAACGGACGCCCAGATTTAGCCGAAAAAGTTTTACATACTGCAGAAATTATAGGTGATGGAACTGGATATGACATTGAATCTTATGAATTGGACGGACAAAAGAAATATATTGAAGTTAAGACAACTTGTGGGGGCAGCAAAACACCATTTATCATGACAATAAATGAATTGGAATTTTCTAAGGCCCATGCCGAAAATTATTATATGTATAGAGTGTATGACTACAATAAAATCACATGTACGGGATCTTTTTACCAAATTAAGGGATATCTTCAAGAGCACTTAATTTTTGACCCAATTAAATTTAAGGTCTCCAAAAAATAATAAATGGAAAGAAAATCGTTTTTCTAGCAATAATTAACACTATAGCAAACGTTATATTAAACCCAGTATATTGAATAATTGAAATAGTAATTTTGAGCTGGAGGAAGATTGATGAATAAAATACTGTATGATAACAAAATCTATGACTACGCTGAATTTGAACGGGAAGAAAACTTAGAATCTAAGGTTGTTGAATATTCAAAACAAATTTTTGGCTATGATACGATTTATTTCGATGCGAAAAAAAAGATGACAAGTGGTAAAATAAGTAGCATTCCTGATGGATTTTTGATTGACTTGACTATTGATGATTCGCCACATTTTTGCATTATAGAAAATGAACTTTCAACGCATGACGTTTATAAACATATCGGACAACAAATGCTGAGACACGCTGTTTCATATAAAAATAGTAGATCCCTTATTAAAAAATTTTTATTAAAAGAAATTTGTGAGAACAAAGAAAAAAGTGATTTTATAAATAATAAAATAACTAATAAATATAGGAATATTGATGCATTTATAGAGGATATTATATCTAATGGGGAACCTATATATATTATAGTAATAGATGAAAGTTCTGATGATTTAGAAAATATTTTATATCATTTAAATTTTAAAATTGACATTCTTGAGTTTAAAACCTATAAAAATGAAAACGATTCAATTTATGAGTATACCCCATATCAAGCTGAGGTAAGAGAAACAAAAGAGACTTCATCAAAAAGTAAAATTAAAATTAGCGATATGGACACCATTGTTGTTCCTGCACAGCCAGAAAGCGTTAATGATGTGTTTTTAGGGCAATCTTGTTGGTACGCGGTTAGAATATCTTCTGCAATGATTCCTAAAATAAAATATATTGCGGCATATCAAACAGCTCCTCAGTCATTCATTAAATATTATGCGGAAGTTGCAAACATTGAAAGATACAAGGATACAAATAAATATATATTAAAATTTAAATCTCCCGCGGTGAAGCTAAAAAATGAAATTAAAATTGGCAGTAACCCTAATTTAGCTCCACAATCTATTAGATATACAAGTTTTGCTAAGTTATCTGAGGCAAAAACGTTAGAGGATATTTTTAGATAAAAGTGGACGGTTATATCTCAAATGTACATAAAAAAATAATACATGTGTTATATTTACTTTTTTAGATCAGAGGATAAGTGTGCAAAAAGTAGGAAATTACTGAGCTCCCATAAGAAGTTGCTTATTATTTGTCAACGCCGGGATAAAAATGACCCAAACGCCGGTTGGAAATTGACCCAACGCCGGGCTTCTGCAGCCGCTTAAGATAACGCCGGATCTATTGCAGCCGGAGGAACAAAAACAACCCCGGCCTTCATCCTTCCCTTCAACCGGTATGTTTCACCACGTATGTTTATAACATGAGCGTGATGCAGCAGGCGGTCCAGCATTGCCGTTGCTATAACAGTATCGCTCATCAATTCTCCCCAGCTGGCGAAGTGTTTGTTGCTGGTGAGAATTATGCTTCCTGTCTCATATCTTGAGGATACTATACTAAACAGTATTTCCGCTGCCTGCCTGTCCAGCTGCATATATCCCACCTCATCAATTACAAGTATATCCGGACGAAGGAAGGTTTTTAATTTGCGTTCAGGCTTGCCTGCAATAATTGCTTTTTTCATATCTGATATCAGCCTGGACTGTTTTTTGCAAGCCTAAAATCCCCACTTTTGCAAAATAAATTCCCCAGGCACAGGGTGGGGAATTTTGGGACTATCCTAGATTTTGTGTAAAGTCCTAACAGGTACAAAACGAGGCGTTTAAAATATAGGTCTGGTGCTGGTTTCAGCTCCGGACCTTTTTAATTATATCCAATAACAGGCAGTTGGACATAGCCATATTTTCAGACTATGCATTTTATGTGAGATAGGAAATCTTCTTCAGATCCTGCCTTCGAAAAACACCTCCAGCTGAGAGTGAATCGTGCCCCAGTCCTTACGGCGTCCGGTCCATTTCTTGGTTATGTCCATCATTGCCAGGTAAAGCATTTTTAGCAGGCTGTCATCCGTCGGAAATACAGTTTTGGATTTGGTGACCTTTCTAAGCTGACGGTTAAACCCTTCAATGGTATTGGTCGTGTAGATGAGGGTCCTGACTTCAAGTGGATATTTGAAATAGGTGCTCAGGTTAGCCCAGTGCTCCTGCCATGACCTGGATATTTTAGGATATTTCGCATCCCATTTGTCCGAAAATCTTTCAAGGCTGTCCAAAGCTGTCTGTTCATCTACTGCGGCGTATACCTCTTTTAGATCTGACATAAGGGTCTTTATGTCCTTATAAGAGACATACTTGGTAGAATTACGTATCTGGTGGATTATGCACTGCTGGATCTCTGTCTTTGGATATGCTGCCTCTATTGCCCCGGGAAATCCGCTGAGACCGTCCACACAGGCTATAAGAATGTCTTCCAATCCCCTGTTTTTCAGACCGTTCAGTACGGAAAGCCAGAATTTGGCGCTTTCGTTCTCTCCGATCCACATGCCAAGCACTTCTCTGGTTCCTTCCATGTTTATGCCTATTGCTATGTATACTGCCTTCTTTATAATCTGCCCTTCGCTGCGGACATGGAAGTGTATAGCATCCATGAAGACTACAGCATAGACGCTCGCAAGAGGTCTGCTTTGCCATTCTTTAACCAACGGCAGTATCTTGTCCGTTATCCTGCTTATTGTGCTGTCTGATACAGACAGACCGTATATGTCTCGGATATGGGTTTCAATGTCTGAGGTGGTCATGCCCTTGGCGTACATTGAGAGGATCTTTTCTTCTATGTCTCCTGATATGCTTGTCTGCTGTTTCTTTACAAGCTCCGGCTCGAATTCTCCCTTGCGGTCTCTCGGTACTTCTATGTCTATCTCACCAAAGCTGGATTTTACCTTCTTCTGGCTTGTGCCGTTCCGGCTGTTGTCTGTCATTTTGTTCTTGTAGTCATATTTGCTGTAGCCAAGTTCTTCGTCAAGTTCTCCTTCAAGTCCATTCTCAAGGAACGTCCCTATCATTTCTTTGAACAGGTCATGGATATCCTCCATAGAGCTTACTTTCAGCTCCTGGAGCAGGCTGCTCATCTTTTCACGCTTTGCTTCCCTTTCCGGATCTCGATTTCTTCTTGCCATTATTAAACCTCCTGATCAGTGCTCTCTATTTTGCACCTTTCAGGAGGTTTACACAATTTGTGGGATTGTCTCGGAATTTTACCCCTAGGATTTCATAAGTGAATCACGGACCCTGTTGCTCTGGCCATCAAATAAAAGCAAATAACTGTGGTGTACAAGCCTGTCAATCATTGCCGCCGTCATCTGTTCATCATAGAAGATGCCGACCCAGCGGCTGAATTCCAGATTCGTCGTTATTATCACGCTCCTTCTTTCGTAGCTATCTGATATGACTTGGAAAAGAAGCTGGCCTGATGCCCTGTCCATTGGCACATATCCCCATTCGTCACATATCAGCAAGTCAAGTTTTTTCAGATTATTGAGTAACTTGCTCAGGGTTCCTGCTTTCTTTGCATCGGAGAGTTGGTTAACAAGATTTGCCGTCCTGTAGAAACCTACCTTCAGGCCCCTGCTGCACGCTTCTATTCCTATAGCCGTTGCAAGATGCGTTTTCCCTGTTCCTACGTTGCCATAGAGAATAAGATTCTTAGTCTCCTCTATAAACCTGCCTTCCTGCAAGTACCCGGGTGTTACATCCGATGGCAGTTTCACCTCGTCAAAGCAGAAATCAAGAAACCCTTTCCTGTTATAGAACCCGGCAGTCTTAATAAGGCGCTCTATTTTGAGCTTATCCCTGTAGTCGACCTCAAGCCTTAATATTTCCAGCAGGTATTCCTGCGCAGTGACCTTTTCAACGATAACGCTGTTGTTTACGAAGTTCCTGCTCAATCGGAGCTTTCTGCAGTAAACGGAAATATCATCGTTCATCCTTTGGCCCCGTTACTCTGCATGATACTGTCATATACTTCACCGTAGAACATTACCGGCGGTAACTCCGGCAGTTTTCGGCCTTTAATATCCATTCGTTCCGGGATATGGTTCTGGTTCAGATAATCATGCAACGTTACAAGACTGTCTATTCCGGAAATGTTGCGCACGACCGCTTCATTTACACTTTCTACAGCTTTCTCAAAACCTTTATTTTCTGTAAGACATGAAATGACTTTAAGTACATGTCCACGCTCGCTTTTAGGCTGTTTTTCCAGATATTCCTGCAACGGATCCGGAAGAATTTTATATATGCCTGTGTATTTTAATGCAGCCGGGCAACGTGACAGAAGCTTCAGATACGGCAGCCAGTCCATCGCTTCCTGTTTGCTGTTCCCATACAGCCTTGAATGTTCTGTTATTGCCCTTTGGTTTTCATCCATCGGAATAACCTGGGATGATGTTATTTTCACCGTTATCTTGCCACCAGCGTATTTAGGCGATGTCGAATATGTATGTGCAGAACCAATATTAAACTTGCCACACTGGTTTACGCAGTAAATTTCATAACGCGCACTGTCAAATTCTGCTGTCGGCAGAGGAAGCAATTCCTTTATATCCTCTTTGTGGCGTTCCGCTATGCTCTGGTCGTAGCGGTAGTGTTCACGGTTATGGTCTTCTTCTGATTTCTTGAGCAGACTGCGGTTGTATATTTCAAGATCCTTAACTTCCGGTATTGGAACAAGTATATTTCGCCTGTGATAACCTACTTTGTTCTCAACGTTTCCTTTTTCGTTTCCCGCATCCGGATTACAGAACACAGCCGTAAACCCGTGATGTTCTTTGAAACGCAGGAATTTGTCCGTTAGGTTTCTGTTCCCTTCTTTAAGCACCTTTGTCACTATGGTCGAGGTGTTGTCGAACCAGAGCCTCTGCGGCACACCTCCTATGCGTTTGAATATTGCAACGAGCCCTTCCAGCATGCATTCCATGTTTTCTCCCTTGAAGAGCTGTATATATCCTGCGTTACTGTAGGGGAAAGAGAGATTCAGATATTTTCCCGAATATAGCCTGCCGTTTTCGTAGAAGTCCGCCGACCCAAAGTCAACCTGGGCCTCTCCTTGTTTATGTTCCAGCGGCAGCGCCGATTTCACAGAACGATAAATGTTTTCTTTCTTCGCTTTTACGTATGCGGCCGTCGTTCGATATGAGCACTCGAAGCCAACTACTTCTTGCTTCAGCCTGTCGAATATTCGTTTTGCTGTGTGTCTCTGCTTTTTCTTTGCCTTCTTGTCATCTTCCAGCCATCCATCTATTGTTTCCTTGTATGGGGCAAGCTTTGGCTGTTCAGTTTTGATTATTGGCTTCTGTTCACATACGTTGAAGTCATACTTGGCAATGTATTTCCTTACAGTTTTGCGGTCTGTAGCCTCTTTCCTTGATATTTCGCTTATAGAACTGCCTTCCTCAAAAAAACGCTTTTCTGATATCATCGATCTTGGTCATTGTTAGCATCCTCCGTTCCTCCCTCTTAGAGCTTGGTCGCACTAAAAGGGTATTGGGTTTCGGTCGTGCTTGCAATGGCCTTTTTGCAATTCTGGGGATTTCCAGCTTGCAAAAATGGGGATTTTCATTTGCATTCTGGGGATTTCTAGCTTACAACAAACAAGCCTGGACAATGTTGTATAGTAAACAGTCATACCCCCTCTCAGTGCCTCTATTGACAGACCAACGGACAGATGTGTTTTCCCCTACGCCAGGCGGCCCTAATAGTATTACGTTCTCTTTCCGGGCGGCAAAAGCCAGCGTTGACAGTTCTTTTATCTGTCTGGGATCTATGCTTGGCTGGAATGAGAAGTCAAACTCCTGTATTGTCTTGTGGTGAGGCAGCCTGGAAAGTTTTATCCGTGTTTTTCCTCGCTTCGCCTCTTCCTTTCCTCTTTTTCAGAATTCAGCAGTCCCAAAAGAAATGTGAGATATGTTGTTTCTTCTTTTGCTGCTGTTTCCAGATGAGCATCGAGAAGATCCGCAGCTGTCTTAATGCCCATTTCCAAAAGCAATCCTCTTGTCTGTTCAAGTTCCAGCATTTTATATTACCCCGGCTATCTGGTCATAAACAGCCAGCGGACGTGTCTCGACGGAAATGTTTTGTAATTTACGCGCATATGGCAGCGGGGAGGCTATCCCATTCCTTTCTGCCAGACCTTCATATTGTCCTTTGAGCCATACTATCCTGCCTGACGTATATTCAATTTTATGCTGTACGATACGGACATTCCCTTCATAGGCTTCAAAGTATTCTCCGCATATCCTTACTCTCAGTTCACGGCCGCTGTAGCACCATGGAATGCCGTATCTGGCTCCGTCAAAACTTATGAATCCGTCGCGGGTGACTTTTCTGGTCTCCAACGATATTTATCTCTGGTTTCTTTGGGCGGAAGAGGAAGCAGCGGCTCATTCGTCAGACTTTCAAGAGGAATTCCCCCTGTAGTGCCGTGTCTTTTGCTGTCCGCTTTCTGACACCCACATCATTGCCTGGCGGTTTAAATCATCCGCGTCTGTAAAAGTCCTCCAGGGAAAAAGTTGTTTTTGATATAGCTCACAAGTCTTTCAACTTTCCCTTTTGTCTGAGGTCTCCTTGGTCGGCATACTTAGGTATGAAGCCCATGTCCGATGCAAAATCCTCAAACCGTTTGTTCCATAAGGGCTTGCCAGCTTCGCTTCCGTCTATTACCGTCTTCATTCTGTCGGTAAGGACGATTTCAGGTATTCCTCCAAAATATTCAAAAGCGTTTACTATGCAGCGGAGAAGGCTATAGAAGTCGCATCTCTTGGTGAATTCAAGATACTTTGTCCTGGAGTTTCCAAGTATCATTACGAATCCAGGGGTTTTATGGACTATTTCTCTTTCATCTATGTAATGCACTATTCCCCAGTCCATTTGGGCCTGTTTTCCTGGAAGCGTCTCGTAACGCCTTACTGCCGGAGTATTCCTCGGCGGACGTTTGTCCTGCACGTAGTCCTTTATTATTGTTATTCCGCCGTCATAGCCATCTTCCTGAATACGCTCCATTATCACTGAGCAGTTAAAAATACCGAGAGATATCATGATGTCGATCCGTTGCTTGTATGGATCCAGCTTTGACGGACGTTTCCTGTTCTTCAGTCCATGCTCTTAGGAACATCATTGAGGTATTTCTTTGCTGTATTTTTTGATATACACAGGTTTTTGCCAATCGCGTACGCTGTTTGACCAGATAGTGCTTCATGCCTTATCATCAGTATTAACCCACTCCTTATCATGTCGGCTACCTCCTTGGTGATCTTCGCAATCCCAATGGTAGCTATATGGTTGGGGTGGGTCAATTTCTTACCGGCTTTTGCGGTCAATTATAGCCCGGCGGTCACATATTTACACTTATAAAACAAAGCACTTGCGATAGATGGGCTTAAAAGACCTGCTTAGGGTTCCTTTTGCTGTGATAACTAGTTTACCGATGGGGCAAAGTTTCACACTAATGTACAGGTGGACTCTATTGTAATTTGGATTGGATAATATATGGTGGAATATACAGTTTTTCTTTATTATAACCCATTACTTATATAGCAAAGCCTTCTTCTATAAACTAGCTTAACCTTAAAACAAAGACTAGGTTTTTAGGCACTGCAACATAGGTATTTCATGTCAAATATACATAAAATACAGAGCTGTTTGAAAATCATGAGGCTTGTAAAGGAAATTAGACATATTCATTTTTAAACATATTTTAACTGATATTTATAAATCTTTTATATAGCTAGATGCATCTATGATACAATCTTTACCTAGAAGCAAATCTTTAGCAACTTTAAATGCTATTTTTTTTATCTATATCTCTTGAAACAAAAACATATCCTCTCCATTTATTAGCATTGAATGCGTCAGCCCAAGGCGATAATTTAATAAAATCATTAGCACTCATTAACTTTTTAGGATTCCTGGTCGCAATACATTGTTCATCTGACAAGTTATAAGATAGGGACTGTGGGTATTACTATATAAACATCATATATATCAAAGTTTGTTTTCTTCTTTTCTTTAAATATTCCGCTGTAAGTAAATTTATAAACTCTTTTCGAACAGATAGTATATCATTATATGTCCATAGTAGAATATTTATAAGCAATTTTCTCAACTATAAAATTTTGTGGATTAATGTCTTTTTCTAATAATATTGTTTTTATATTTGAATATGAATTATCTATGAGTTTATTTTTTCTTCTCGTGGAATTTTTCTGTATCTTTTAATGAATCATATAAAGAATTAAGCTCTATTTTTACAGCCTTTTTGTATCGGTTACATTGGCATGATCATTTTTGGGAGAAAAACCATTCATTCTTGAAAATTCAAAACAACGAATAGGCAAATCCCTAGTTTTTTATTTTTCAGAAATAGTTTTATTGTTGGATCTAACTTTGACAAATAATCTAAATCATTATCTGTATATTTCAAAAAATCACAAGGATGCTTAATTTTATTTGAAGTTATTAAAGAATATATAAGGTCTTTAACGATTTCTTCTGAAGCTAATACTTTTTGGGTGATGATATATATAACTGTGTAGCATAATTTTACAAAATATAATTTCTTCTAATGCAGTGATACCACTTATATCTATTGTAAGTCGCCAATCAGTATTTTTATCTTTAACATCTACTTTTTTGACATCTATTTTGTAAAGTAGCCTTTCAATATCATAAATTAATGTCAAACCTGCCGAATAGCTATCTCTTTTTTATGTAATCAAGCTTATCTGCGTCAAAAACTCCATTAATTATAGCTGTTTGAAATGAATATTCGATTTTATTTTCTTTATTAATATTATTTACGCCTATAATCATATTGCCAATTTCTAACATAAATTTATCACAGTCAAAATCATCATTAACGATAGGACAGCCAGAATATTTATTAAAAAATTTTTTAAATGAATCAGTGTTAATTATCATATAAGAAAATATTTCATGCGCTTTATATTTTTTTTATTTTTAAAACGATAAAACAATGATTTTAAATCTTTCATTTCCTCCATCTGTCCATAAACGCATTCGGAAAGATGTGAGTAGAAACAGTGTCCAATATCGTGTAAAAGTGCTGCAAGTCTAACTTTATATATAATATCTTTATTTAATGGAGAACTCTCATCATTATCATTTGAATGTTTTTTTACTATATTTTTCAATCATTCTTGATGCGATTGCCGTTGTTCCTAAGGAATGTTCAAATCGTGAATGTCTGGCTGCCGGGTATGTTAACACAGCCAAGCCAACTTGACTGATGTTTCTTAGTCTTTGAAATAAAGGAGAATCTATTATGTGTATCTCCCATGAATAATATGTTACTGAACCCCAAATTGGGTCATGTATAGTTTTATCACCAACGGTGTTAGGGGTATATTGATCCAATTTTTCATTGACAAAAGAATCTATTTTATTGAGGAACTTACAATATAATTTATCATCTTCAAGATCCATTGTAATATCCACCTTAGTATGAAAAAAATATTAGTAGCATATTTATTTAGATTTTGATATCTTTATATAGTCCTTAACGAAACTATCCATTCTCTTAGTTATTTCTGATTCGTATTCGTTTATAATTTTTTAGCTTCGTTTGGGGATATAAAATTTATAATTTTTTCATAGCTTGGATTGAGCTTGCCAGCTAAACCAAATGTTTGTAAGCAAGCAATACCATCCTCAATTTCTTGGGAACTTACTGAATCAATAAAAACATTGAACCCTATCTCCTTCACTAAAATTTCATATTCTTTTTTTCACTTAGTTTATAAATGTTAGACACAAGGTTTTTTTCTTAAAATATAGTCTTTACCTTTTTTTGTTAAAGTTGCAAAGAATAAACGCATAAAACCATATGGTGTTATTTGTGGTTTTTTGAATAAATCATCAAGATTTACAATGGTTTCATTGCAGGAAAGATTTGTCATATGCACCATCCCTTAATTATGGTTTTTATATCAAATTGATAAGATAGATATATAAGAAAACTACAAACGTAACTTAGCCTCTAATAATTTAATTAAAATTTCTAGTGCAATTTTAGTTTTATACAATGGTATATGTAAGTTAATTTATACAAAACGGACATACTTACTATTAATCCACCATACAAATTTCGTCAACTAAGCGTTGGCAATTAATGAGTTATTTTTTACGGGTCTAGTTCATTTATAATGTTTTTTCGCCTGACGCATGGTTGTTTGATTTCACGGTCTTAAGCTTTTTCTGTGCTTCATCAAGCTTAGCTGGGAGAATATATAAATAATCGATTATATATTGCACAAAGTTAATATTAAGGTCTAATTCAAAAGGGCTAATATAGATATTTTCTCCATGTGCGCCTATATTGCCATAGTTTTTGGTGATTGTTGAAGCATTTTTCAGTTCTGGTGGCAATATCCCTTTTTTTGATAGATCTGTAATTTAGTCCATAAACTTTGTCCCTTTGCTTTTTTCTCTTCGCAGATAATTTCTAGCGTTTTTCTAAGTGCGATCAGGCAGATTGCGCTGTCGATGTTTTTAGTTTTTAAGGCGGTTTCATATCTATCTTTCACATTTGGTGGTACATAATCCACATGAATTTTATTTGCAGGGTATAATATTTCTTCCTGTGGTTTTGATGAATAATTGTCATTTTGATCAGATAGCAAAGAATCCCAATATTGTTCGAGAAATGTTACTTTTCCACAGACGGGGCAAGAGAACATTTGATAATTATAATACCCATGGAATTCTCCATCACATTCATCCCAATTATATTTGTGTTCACCAACTAAATTCATTAAGGTATTGTTGCCACAATGAAAACATTGTAATACTCTTTGTATTTTATTTATATTTCCCCACGGGAAATCATCTCTCATGCTGCAAGGACTTCTTTCATAAGTTTACTTGGCATACTAAAAATTTTTTAGCTGTTTCTGCGTGACACTTACAGGTAGATCCGCATCAATGTAACCGCTGTGAAAGAATTATAGATAAGAGTTTAAATGTATACAATGGTATATGCAAGCATATTTTTTAAAAGTTATGCCAAAATTTTCAACTTATTGTGGAGGGTTACATACTTTACAGGGTGTGTATCCTTCGGCTTTGGCTTCTTTCAGTGTTATTTCTATTTTTGATTTGCTCAGGTAGCGGCACCAGCCCTGATGGTATTCGCCCCTGTGCGTGTTATGTAGACGATTGTGTCGCCGGAAGCAAGGGAATTAAATACCGGTGCAGCGATCGCTGCGGCCGAGGAGAAAAGGAAAATTGAAAGAATCAGGAAAGCAATTACTCTCTTTACGTTTTTCATAATATGTCCCGCTTTTTTATGATGAAAATATTATGAATAAGTGAAATTGATTTATATATTGACCCTGTCATTGATAATATAAAAATGTAGCTGTTCGTTAAAAGTAGCTGGTACTAGAAATTTTTTTATTTCATTCCATACTCCATTTATATCCTGTAATTTAGAGTCTGTGTATGTCAATAAATTAATATTATATTTTAAAAGATAGTCTCTTCTTTTTTGCATCTCGCTTTCCCAGTTACTTCTGGCTATATAATTAATTTCTTTCTGGGTTTTATTTTTTAATCCGGTCATTTGTCCATGAGAAGACCAAGGAGAAAGCTCTATTCCTATTTTATTAAGATCGTTATTGGATTCATTAGGAAATATTATTGTGAAATCTAACCTGTATATGTGTTTTGTTTCAAGTCCATCATATCTATACTCTGGAATAAGGAATGGGATGTTTTCTTTTTCATTTGAATCAAGAACATACTGTTCATATAAATTAAAGAGCGCAGTACCATACTTCGATTTTTGCGGAATTACTAGGGCTGCTCTTGTGTAATTCAATAGATCAGGTACCGTTTGAAACGGAATTAGCTTATCGGATTGAAACTCAACTATCCCGGCATTCAGGATATGTCCAATGCTCCAATACCTATATGGCAGATGTCTTATCTCACTTTTGTCATTCTCCCATTTACCTGTTGTATTGTTTTTTCCTTGGTGTAACAAATAAACCGTAACACATCTGATTTTGTCCCAATATCATTGATGCGTCACTTATAGGCGGGCGTTTTTGGATAAGGAACCATAGCATCTTAGGTATGTGCGCTTTAGGAACAACAATAGCCACTCTTTTAAAATTGGAGTCTCTTGTAATAGTATGTAATTATTCTGATGATTACCAGGAACTTCCGCTTCTTTCTTAAAGCCATTCATGTACAAGGAAACAAAATGGTCTGGTGACGTTATAATTTCATCCATTATATTAATATAATCAGCATATTTTCCACCATATTTGCCGTTAAGGGAGCCGATTGATTCTATCCCAGTTTCTTTTAGTACAAGAGGTTCTATCTCTCTGAGTTTTTTTGTTATTTCTTTTATTTCAAGCTTTATTGGGTTAATGGAGGATTTTATCATCAAATCACCCTAATATATAATTAAATTGAAATATTTTCTTTGATGTTATTACAACATCAATATAACTGTTGTGAACAAATTAATACATCCATTTATAAATATTATTTTTTATTATTCTCCTCCAACGCTTTTTGTGTATTTTTTAGATGTGCCAAAAAATCTTTTTCCACAGCAGAGAGGTCTTCTATAGCTTTTCGTTTGTATTTTTCGAATTCATCTTTAGCCTTTTGCCTGGCTTTTTCTGCACTTATTTGACCAGCATTGTTCAATATATCGCCGTCGTTTAAACTTATAAAGTCGTCTAACTTCTTTATCCAGTCGACCATGTACATCGGTTTTTTTCTAAGGGCCTGCAATTCTGCAAAGTCCAAATATGCAGTTACCATAGTGTTAAGGATTTTGAGTTCATCCTCCGTAAGGTAATTTTTGGCAGACATTATGTCACTATTATTAGGGTGATCACCTTTGAACGTAGACATCCCCATAAATGGTTTATCACTATCGGCACGTAAAAAATCAATTCAGCGGCCGTATGTTTGTGAACGGCCCAGTGCATTTTATTCTGAACTACAGCGAAGAATTGTCTAGATAAATTGGAATGTGGATCATAGTCAATACTTGTAGCGTAAATATCCAATACTTGGCGATAGAAAACCTTTTCTGAAGCTCTTATGTCTCTTATACGCTCGAGAAGTTCTTTAAAATATCTGCCGCCGCCAGCTTCTTTAAGCAGTTCATCATTCATGGCAAACCCTTTTATAAGATACTCTTTTAGTACGGAGTTTGCCCAAATGCGGAATTGTGTGCCTCTTATGGATTTGACGCGATATCCAACGGAAATTATGACATCTAGGTTGTAATATGTTACTTGATATGTTTTTCCATCACTTGCAGTTGTTGCATAATTTGCAACAACTGAGTCCTTGACTAGCTCTTCTTCATCAAAAATCTTTTTTATATGTTTTGAAATTGTCGATTTATCCTTCTGAAAAAGTTCGGCCATTTGTACTAAAGACATCCACAGGGTCTCATTGTGAAACTGGACTTCTACACGAGTAGTGCCGTCAGCAGTTTTATAGAGGAGAACTTCTCCCAATGATGGATATGAATTTTCTAAATTATTGTTTTTTTGCATAATATAAACCCTCACAACGTGTTTTTGTTCAATTTACGTGAAACAATCATCTATGTGTAATTAATAAAAAAATCTTACTACGGCAAGGTAATTATTGAATTAGCTAATCTTTTCTCGTTTCCCACTGGAGTTGTGTAATATCGCTGTCCTATTCCATATAGAAGTGCTTTTAGATTTTCTTCTGATCCAATTTCAAATGTTTGTCCCTCAAAGTTTAAATTAGGGCAATATTCACTGATATATTCAAAGACATGTGTTCGTTCGTCCGGACTAATATGGCTCAAGTTCTCTTGAGCCAATGCAATTCTTCGTCTATTTGGAATTTTTACATTTTCGGTTGAAAATCCATCGGTAAGAGTAATAAAATCATTCATTAAAAACGCGTCAACTTCTGGAGTTGTAGCTTCTCTATATAACATGTCAATTGCCTTTAAAAATTGAGGTAATTGCAGATAACGCCTTAAAATATAACTTATCTTCATTTGAAATATAAATTGCATCAGGTAAATTTTTAATGATTATTTGACTTGTATTTTCTATAAACTCAACAATTTCTCCAAAAGAAATAATTTTTTACGAAGCAAGCCACTAGGGGTAATTTTCTGGAAATAATACTGTTTAGAATTATCCTCTAAATTTTCTTGATAAGAACATATGAAATCAACTTTATCCATATCACTATTTATAACATCATCATATGAAAGTAGAATTAAAAGCACACCTCAAAATATCTAAGCAGAAATCTTTAGACATAAAGTTTTCAATAATAAACCATTGATCCTCATTTAAATTGCAATTAGGAGAGTAGGGAACTGAGTCTTCTAAGGTTTCTGGCAAATTATATATTGTCTTTTCAGATAATATTTTTTTATATATAGTCCCTTGCCCTTTAATCTTTGCAATCAGATGATTCATCATTTATCCTCCATTTCTATATATGTAAAATTATTAATTCGCTTAAGCTGTGGAAAGGAGATTCCAACTACACTTCTAAGTTGCTGTTTAGTGATGATAAATAAATTCATTCTGTCATCAGTATCAACATAATAAAAATGATATCCAAAAAGAAGAAACAAGGGATTAAAATACAATGTTTGAGAAAAGAAGGTAAATATAAATAAAACAGCAAAAATAAACAAAAGTGTTTCTGAGTATGGCACACTTAATGCCACAAAAAAATATCCTAGGTAGCTAGGTAAAAAAGCATTATTAGCCTGTTCTATTCTTGTAATTTTACCTTCTATACTATCGCTGCTTAAATACTTAGCAACTAAGAGACTCAATCCGGTCAGTGCAATTGGAATACAAAGATACACTATATATGAAACCCAATTAGGAAGCGGGTTTAAAAAGCAGATTTTTGTTTGTTCTTTTATTAAAAAATAAAAATAATCAATGATGTGGCATTGAAAGTTAAAAATAACCTGTATGGCAAATTATTAAACATCAATTTCACCTCTTTTAATGCCACAAGCTTTGTACTTATCTACAAAATAGCCCCTGCACCAGCAGGAACTAAAGGCCATGTTTTACTCTTCCGGATTTGTTTTTAGAGTACGGGTGGTACGCTTCTCGCTGAGACTACTTTAAAACCTTTCCTATTACATAGAAGTCCCCTGTTTTGGTATCGATCTCAAGGTCCTGATATTCCTTCCAGTTATGAGCCCTCAAAACATAAACTCCATTTTTTTTGATTAATCCGCGGATCAGCAGGCGTTGAGCTATAAGCACGTCAGCCCAGTAAACTTAGCTTTCGCTGTCAAAAATTCTTCATCGGTTAAAAATCCTTTTTCTTTAAGCATAGCAAGTCTTTCTAGTTGTTCAAGAATAGAAGTTTGAGTATCTTCTTTATTATTGTTATTGATACCACTGTTTTCTTCTGAGGTTGTTTCGCTAAATGTAAATTTATGTATTAATTGAAGCATATTGTTATCGACTTCAGCGATACATTGTTTCCCATCTTTAAAATAAATAGCAATATTATGCGTTTTTTTTGTTTTTAGCGGACAATGCAGCCGCTAGTCCAATTGGGCCAAGCAATACTGCACCTACACCCCCACGGATTATTGCGGAAGAAGCACTTTTTGTGTTGTCAACATCAAGAATTTCAACTTGTTTTACAGTATCCTTATCAAGCATAACTTTTGTTGTCTCTAAAAACCCTTTAACTATACAGGGCTTCATGCGCAGTGTTACAAGCGTTATCACACCGCCTTCATATGCTCCTGCTGTAACAATGTTTTTAGGCATAAAGAATTTCCTCCTTACTAATACATGGTGAAATACAAAACAAAGCCCCCGCAACAGCAGGGGCTAGAATGCTCTTTTGGGGAAACCTTTTTTTACAGTGGCTACTACCTTACCGATGATGCGGAACCATGACGGGTCGGATGCGTAGGCGGATTCGATGTGCATCGGGCTGTAGTTCGGATTGGCCGGTTTGAGGTCAACACTTCCGTCCGGATTGTAGATCACCCATTTTATAAGCCAGTTGTTATTGTAACAAATGAGCGCCGTGTCTCCGTTGATGACATCTTCAGCCGGATTTATCACGGCGAACGCGCCTTCTTCAAGTCCTGCGCCGATCATGGAGTCGCCTTCTACCGGGACTGCAAACGGTTTCCGCGTATCATCCAGGCATGTAAAGGTGCTTGCCTCTACAAATATATTCTCCGTTGATTCAGGGATCACACCGTAAAGCCCGTTTCCTGCACCGCATGATGCTGCAGTTGCCATTGGCATAATCGGTATCTCTAAAAATTTAACCCCTAATCGAACGTTTGATTTTTCCTCAATTTTCTTATCGTTATAATTTAGTGACCCTTGCCAGCCATGTGGATTGGGGTCATTTGTCTCAGCTAAAAGATATGCGACTGATGTATTAGAATGACAGCTATTTTTTTTAGGGTTTCAAACCCTGGATTTCTATTATTTGTTTCCCAGCGAGAAACTGTACCTGAAGCAACATCCAGCATATTGCATAAAACATTACTCTTTATGCCCCTTAGTTTTCTTATAGTTCGCAGTCTTTCTCCGAAATTATCCATGGGTTAATTATTCCAGAGTGGCATTAAATATGCAAAGGCCAATATGGCATTAATAATGATGTCTTTATGACATTACGGCGCTATATGTCAAATATATTAATGCCAATAAAACATCAATATGTATTTAACAAGAGGTGCGGTTTTATCTATCTAAGGCATGAAAGAGAAAAAGAAGTATAAAAACGGCAGGGGTGACTTCCATAACGGCAGTGGACATAGCAACTATTTCTTGCTGAAAAACCGGATCAAGAAAAACTTGCGTCGATTCTGTTATAAAACTTTCAAAAATTCGTGATTGCACGCTAGATGATTTGTTAAGCCCGGCACTGTTCACTGCCAAGACTTGATTTTTACAGTACCGGCGGAATGTCCCTTGCTGAGACTACCTTTAAAACCTTTCCTATTACAAAGAAGTCTCCTGCTTTGGTGTCGATCTCAAGGTCCTGATATTCTTTCCAGTTATGCGCTCTCAGAACATAAACTCCATTTTTTTTGATTAATCCGCGGATCAGCAGACGGTCATTGAGAGAGAAGACTCCTATATCTCCGATACCGATATCTATTCCTTCTGCAAACAAAACCTTTTCGCCGCTGCGGATAAAGGGTTCCATGCTGGAGCCTTCGGCTGTCATGATGGTGTACTTTGCACCCTGCCATGTATAACCGATCAATTCCGAGGCAGGCACGGGGAAATAATCCTCAATTTCCCATTTTACATCTGTCGCATACGGCGAACCCTCGCCGCAGCACGCAGTGACAATTTTACTGCTTACTACCGGTACAAAAATCACATCGTCCAATTGAGCCGTATGCACAGGCTCTTTAGCATAAAATTTCGTCTCCTGCTCGACATCTGCATCGCATATGGAAAGTTGTGCGGGATCGTTAGTCTCGCCTAAAAGGTATGCAACTGTTGTTTTGAGTATTTTAGCAAGGGCTAGTTTAGTTATATCATCTGGTTCATTTTTGTTGTTTTTCCAGCGCGACAGAGTTGCTCCTGTTGTGTTTAACGCAGACAGGATTTCTTGGTTACTAATATTTAAGGCATCTTGCCGTATCTGTATTCGTTCACCTTTCATGCCCCAACTATACATAAAACGTAATTTAATAGCAAATTCGTTTCGCGTAAAATTCTCTTACGTTTGTGTAAATATGGGGCTTTAGTCCTATTGTCAATTACATAAAATGTAATAAGCTTATGAAAGTAAAACTTGATATAGGGAGGTGAACCAATGCCTTTTGCTAAAAACCTAGATTTAATCATGAAAAACAAGAAGATAAGCAATACGGAACTTGCAACGAAATTTTTTACAACATGTGCAACAGCTTCCCGTTGGCGTAATGGTGTCAGTAAGCCGCCTCTCGAAATACTACCGGAACTTTGTATTTTTTAGGGTGTTCTCTTGAGGATCTTTTAAGTACATCAAACCCTACGCCGCCCCCTGCCGGGTCGGAAGTCCGGCAGGAGGGCGAGAAAGCAGTTTAAAACGGCGATCCAAAAGATTTTCTGCTCAAGGCTGTAGATGTTATGGAGTCGGTACGCAAAGCAAACGAGCTGGCCGACGAACCCAAGGAAATAGCACTGATCATAAAAGACTGCGCCGACGGTACCCCGGATGAAGAGACCACCCGGCAGTGGATCGACAGGGTAAAGGAAAGCGTCAGGTCCGCCCAGGAATTACTGAAAACGGTCAACGCCGGAGTTTAAGGATTAAAAAGCACCACGCACCATGACAATCGAATACCGGGCTAAAATTAAGCGATGCAGGCCTCAATAAATAGGCAACCAAGGTGTTTTTTGCAATAGCAAAGTGTAACGAAACGCAATGAAAAGTGTAACACCTCCCCCCTGGGCTACCGGGTGAAATAACCGGGTTACGTTATTTCTGCTGCATTAAAGAATGTTTAAATCTCCAGCTTTCCCTGTCAAAGATTATTAGGTGGCTATGATGAACTAGCCTGTCAATCAGTGATGTCGTGAGCTGGTCATCATAGAATATCCCGTTCCACCGGCTAAATTCAAGGTTTGTTGTAATGATAATGCTTCGTTTTTCATAACAGTCAGCTATAACCTGAAATAGAAGCTGCGAACCTTCTGCGTCAAACGGGATGTATCCCCACTCATCGCATATGAGAAGATCCAGTTTTTCAAGCTTCTTAAGGTACTGCAACAGCTTCCCATCCGCCTTTGCCGTAACAATCTCATTTACAAGAGTGGCGGTTTTATAAAACGCGACTTTCTTACCCTGCATACACGCTTCAACACCTATTGCTGTAGCCATGTGAGACTTACCTGTACCGTTTCTGCCGTATAGAATAAGGTTTTCTGTACGGTTAAGAAAATCTGCCTTAATTAACAGTTCACGGTCTATTGCTGCAGGAAGCTCTATGTCCTCAAAGTGGTAATTCTCAAAGGTTTTAATGTTGCCGAAGCCGGCTTTTTTAAGGTTCAGGTCCCTTCTTTTTAGTTCCCTGTATTCAACCTCGGCTGACAATACTTTTAACATATATTCCTGATGCGAATCACCAGTAAACCGCAAGTGTGTTCTTTACAAAGTTCGCTCCAGTTTGAGTAAGCGGCATGAGATTGCTATTTCTTCTTTACCCTGGTTACTCATATCCCAACCTCTGCTTTATAAGCGCATCGTATTTCCCCATGTCGGGAAGCATTGCCGGTGTTATAAGTGTTCCTGAGGTGCTGCCATGTATTTCCATGGGCCTTGGTGCATTGTCATATGCAAGTGCTGTCCTGCATGCTGCAGTTACGCTTTGCGTGTCCTTCCTGCCGCTTGTAAGTGCAGTCTTGAGTGCGTCCGCTGCGTGCGCAATATCATTCTTTTCAAGTATCGAATGCAGCAGAAGCAATGCATTGCGTTTTTCTTTGCTGTCCAGCTCTTCAAGATAATCCTTCCATATTTCTGGCAGCTGGCTGTAAAATGCTGTATATTTCAGCGCAGCCGGACGTTTAGATATCAGGTCTATATAAGGCAGCCATTCCATGGATTCCTGTCCATGTCCATACAACCTGTTGTGAGATGCTATCTTTTTATATTCTTTATCCATTACTGTTACGGAATCACTTGTCACTTCAATGTACACTTGGGTCAATGCGTGCCTCGGAGATGATGAGTATCTGTTTGTTTTCAAACATGACTTTGCCGTATTTATCGGTTTTCACTGTCTCAAATCTCAAAACGTTGTAAGGAATGGGATTGAGACGCAGCATCGCTTTTCTGTCGCTGGCAAAAAGCTCTTTTATGGGTATTTCCTTAATATAGTGTTTCCTGGACATATCCTTTTCTGAAGCACTGAAAAGCTGTCTGTTGAATTCCGCGAAGTCTGTTATATGCGGTACAGGAACAAACATGTTTCTTCTTTCATAGCCTACTTTGTTCTCAACATTTCCTTTTTCATTTCCGGATGAAGGATTGCAAAATACAGAGTCCATACCGTAATGTTCCATAAAACGCTTGAATCCCTCTGTCTGTTTTCGGTCGTGACCTTTCCCCAATGATGCTACTGCCGGTGAAAGATTGTCGAATAAGATCCTGTAAGGAACCTGGCCCATATACTCTATTATGTTCTTTATTCCCTGCAGCAGGCATTCTTGGTTTTCTCCTTTGAATATCTGGCAGTACGCCGCGTTGCTCTGTGGAAATGACAATGTAAGTTTGTATCCGGCACTCTGCCTGTCGCATTCATCATAGTATGCAAATTCGCAGAAATCAGCCTGTGCTTCTCCTGCCGGATGTTCCAGCGGCAGATAACCCTCGGATCTGTTTGAGTAAAGCTCTTTCTTCTTTTCGTTTACATAATATTGTACTGTCCTAAGTCTTACTCCAATATCTTCCGGATATTCCGAAACCAGGCGGTCATATACTCGTTTTGCCGTATGCCTCTGTTTGCGCGGAGCTTTCATGTCATCCTTGAGCCATTGGTCTATTACTGGCTTAAGTGGGTCAAGCCTGGAAGGCTTTTTGTCTGTCCTGTAGATAGGCAGGTTGAAATCTTCCATGTCCAGATATTTGGAGACAGTTTCATAGTGATAGCCGGTCCTCTTCATGATTTCACGAATACTGCATCCTTCTTTTTCGTACATTCTCCTGATATACTTAATATCGTCCATTGTGAGCATCCTTTCTTTCCTCCTCAGGTCGTCAGATAACCAGAGGATATAGGTTTGATGGGGGGTTCGCAATGGACTATTTTGTCTATGCCTACTGTTACACTTTTTGATTGCGTTTCGTTGCACTTCTATTATGCATTAAACAAACCAAGGGCGCTTATTACGAAATGGTCTGGATTTGGTGGAGTTACATGCTGATTATTTATTCTCTGTGGTTGTGATCGTCTATTATTTACAACTTCTACTGGCGGTGACAGATTAACTGCATTAAGCTTAGCATTCTCGAAAAGTTGACAACGTTTAAGGTTATCAATGCTGACTCTCACAATAAACTCTGAAATAGATAGAATCCTCGATATGTTTTTTATGCTAAAGTTAAGTTTAAAAATATTTGTTTCTTTGTTCAGTTTTAAAAGTTCATTATTAATTATATTTAATATTTTAGCGTCTAACGGGGTTAAATCCTTAATTATTGACATAAACGAGATACGGATGTCATCTTCAAAATTTGGATCAACGGCATTTGCCAGAAGTTTTGCCCAGAGTTCCTGCAGTTCAGGCTCATCTTCAATAGAAGCGCCTTGTACAAAACCGAAAGCAAATTTGGTACTAGGTACTCTAAAGGGGGTCTCATCACTATATCCTCGTTCTTCTAATATTCTTTGAATGCGGGCACCAATTATTGCTGCATTATTTTTTTGCCATAATGCAAAATAATCTTTTGCTATAACAGGTCCTTTATTCAAAGCAACTTGACTTGCTTTATTAACACAGGGTGACAGCGCCGCAACTATTAATCCAGTAATAACGCCTTCTGTAATAGGTCCCATTTATGACATCCTTTCATTGTTGAGTAAGTAATGATAAAAGATTGGAATTTATAAAGCCATTTACTTTAAAAATCGTGATACTTAGTTTTGAGTAATCATTTAAAACGGCAGTATGGCATCATAAATAAAATTGCTACTAATGCTGCGTAATTCATAAAACCAGTTATATCTTTCCAGCAAAATAACATGTAAGAGCTTGAAGCAAACAGTATCAAGGAAATGAAGTAAAGAAGAGTATTATTTGTCTTTTTCACTTTTTGTTCCGGCGCCTGTGATTGGAAAAGGATACCAAGCGAGTGACCAGAACAGAAAGGAAGAAATATCCTGTAATAAGATTAATAGTTACGAAACCGAAGGCACTGGTAGATAACCAGTTATGCCCTGATATAATTTTTATGTTTATGCCGCCGAAACCAAGTGTGACCATGGTAGATATTGCAAAACACAGCACACGTATGTAGTCATGAAATGGAGAGCCTATCAATAATGTCTGATGGTCAGGCAATGTAAAAACACCTGAGGCAACTTTAGCTAAAACCAGATAAGCATCTGTAAAAAAACAGTGTCGCTATAAGTATTGACACCCCTATCCGTACTGATGAGCTTCCGTAATCTGACAGCCACCAGAAAAAACGCATTGGGGCTGTTGAAATCTTGTCTAAAAATGATTTGCTGTGTTTTTTGAAATATTTTTCCCATATAATCCGACGGGCATTCGTTTTTAATGCAGATTCTAGGGAAGGCTCAATTTGTATTAAATCTAGTTTGACAACATATAGATTTGTCTTTTCGTCGATTTCACAATTCAGAATTTTAGTTTTATCGTTTACTGAAGCGCCTGTAAAATCAGTACTTTTTAGAGTTGTCTCATATACAGATGTTCCTTCCAAGATAGCATAACGCAAATCAGCACCTTCAAGATTAGCCTTCTGAAATGTTGCACCTGTAAGATCGACATGGTTCATATCTGCATTTTCAAAATTTGTATTGCCAATACCTGCACCCTTAAAAATCGCATCCCTAAGACGAGTTTGTTTGCCGCTGGATGATTGTTCAAATGAACTTCTGACAAATATGTGTTTGTGAAGTTTGCCAAAGTCAAAATGGCTCCGTTGAAATTAACAGAGAATAATTCCTTCCCTTGGGTTTCGTTAAAAAAAATAGCATGGAAAAGATTGGCTTCTTCAAAATGTGTTTCTTTCAATATCGCAGTTCTAAGGTCAGCCTCAGGCATTTTTGCACCCTGCAAATGTGTTTTTGTTAAATTGGTGCCATCAAATTTTGCGCCATATAACGTAGTAGCTTTACCGTTGGAATCTTTTTCCAGATGTGCCTCATTTAATTTAGCTTTGTTAAGAATGGCTTCGGTTAAATCAGCACCTTCAAAGTGTGCGTATCTTAAATCAGCGCTTTCAAAATATGCATTAGTCAAGTCAGCGCCTTCAAAATGCGCATTTCTCAAATCAGCACCCTCAAAGTGTGCGTAACTTAACTTAGCTCCTTCTAAGTGTATTTCGCTCATATTTGCATTTTGCAGGTAAATTGGAGCTGGTTTTTCTTTTATGAATTTGTTCCATGCTGAAATTGTCTTTATCTTTGGAACAGCTTTTTAGCATATCAAATTGCTCTTGAAAGCATATTGGTTTTTCAGGATTGTAGTATTCGGATTTTTCCATTTTTTCTTATCCCTTTTTAGGATTGTCAGAACGTCCTACAAGATAGTCCAGCGACACATCAAAGAAGTCAGCAAGCGCAATTAATCCATCCAGGTTGGGTGTTCTGTCCCCGCCTTCATAGTTTTGGTAAGAACGCTCGTTGATCTTGATAATTCCTGCCATTGCTTTTGGGTCAGCCCTTTGCAAGGCGGCATTGTTTCAACCTAGATGAAAAACATGACATAAAATAACTCACCCCTTGACACGCACAAAACGAACGTGTAGTATTACGGAAACACGCACAAAATGAGCGTGTCGAGTGCATAAGGAGGACGGTGGTACGTGAGACAGATATTAAAAGATGCCCGCACAACAGCAGGTATGACGCAAAAAGAGACGGCAAATGCAATAAAAGTCTCAGAGCGTTTTTACCAGCATCTTGAAGCGGGTACCCGTGAGGGCAAGGGGCACATATGGGATGAGCTCGAAGCCCTGTTTAATACCCCTCAGCGCGAACTGAGGAACAATGATTCACATGGGAATTATAGCAGTTCGGAACAAAACGGAGTAGCTGAAGCAAAGGAACTTAACGAAGCGGCGCAGGATTTCATGATCGATGTTGAAACGATCCTTGATATCGGTGAAGACGGTCGTGATACCCTGGAACTGATAGATACGCAATCAGCAGAGATATCAGCATTAAGGCAGATCGTAGCGTCAAAGGATGTGCAGATAGACAGGCTTATTTCAGCTGTAGAGGATCTCAATAAGACCGCCTCGAGGAGCGTTCAGAATGGCAGCAACAGGTAGGAAGTCTGACGAATAAAAACACTGCTTTGGATAAAAAGCTTGCAATAGAACAGCGCAAAAGATGGGGCATCGGTCCTTTCGGAGGAATTGCACACACCGGCGAAAGTGTTATAGGAATCGGAATTACATATGATATTATTAAATTTTAAAAATAGTCGCCTCGGAAGAGGCGACTATTCTAACTTTATAAGTTATAGCGTTGGTTCAGCTTGTTTGTTTTTTAACAACAATTCATTCAGTCTGTGATCGGTTTCCGTGTCCCCTTGAAAAACATTTTCTTGTTTTGGCTTTATTTCTTCAATATCGCCAGATAAGACAGTTGTTTTGTTTACATATGTTCTTAATATTGTGCCAGCAGGGATAACCGCATTAACCCCTCTGAAAAATCCTGATAGGACAGAAACAAACAGCATTCCTGCTATAAACGCCAGTAGTACAATTACTACCGGCATTCTCTCTTGAGCCTCTTAGCTGGATATCTTTCCCGTTAAATGAGATTACTTTATCCATTGATATAGCAAGTTTCCCCGCCGTTCCAAATGCTCCGGCCTTTTTCGACTCACTGACTGTTCCGAAAGCAGCAGCGCCATCCTCAATAGTGTTATGCCATTTTCGTCTTTTACGGTTTTTTTCAACAATAAATTCAATTGGATCGCCTTTTTTAACTTCTCCTGATTTTATCTTATCCATAACTCTTAGCAATACTTCAGTTCCTTCTTTAATAACTATTGGAGGATTAGTTATATCATTATTACAATAAGAAATAGTCGGAGTTAATAAAATAATAATGAACAATAACAACATGGCTGTTTTTTCGTAATAGGCATCCCCTTTAGTTTAATAAGTTCTCTGCACAGCATTTTTCTCTAGTGCAACATAAGCATAACATAATGTCCGTTAATATATCTGGATATGTCATTAGTTCGCAATAAATATAGTAACATTTTACCAATAATGAAATAGTATGTTCAAGTTGTTCACTTTAAAATCTCTTAATTGCTATGCTTCAAATATGATTATGTTCTAACCATATGTAAATGTCTGCAAAGTATTGTACATTTTATGTTTTACGGTGGCTTTTTTTGTGCCTTTTAGAGGGTATAATTTATCAAAATGGTAGCCATACGGTAGCCAGAAAATAAAAAGCTCCGTAGGCAAGTGCCTGCGGAGCTTGTAATAGTCTGGAGCCGCCTTCCGGACTCGGACCGGAGACCCCATCCTTACCATGGATGTGCTCTACCTACTGAGCTAAGGCGGCAATCGATAATGCGGTAAGGGCATATCGGGCATAAAAATGGTGGTAGGAGTTGGATTTGAACCAACGTAGGCTCTCGCCGACAGATTTACAGTCTGTTGCCTTTGACCACTCGGCCATCCTACCACTTTGCGTTGCCGCATTAGGCAGCATTCACGGGAAAATATTCTACCTTATATTCGGAGTTTGTCAATACGAATTATGAATTATGTATCTGCGCAGATATGAAAAATGATTTTTCCTCAATATCCTTATAAATTGCCATGTGAAAAATATTAAGTGAAATCATTAAATATTTATTTATGCGACTTGAATTTATATTGATAAATATTCAGCAGTATTACAGAGTCTTGCTGGGAGGTTTCAGTCATATATTATACGCCGCAGGCAGCATGCCCTGTTTTGCTGCGCTGTTCCGCCGAAGTGTTGGGATAAACTGCTCATTCAGCGGATAGGAAAGGTCGTATACGTAAAAAATGGCCAGACGCAAAGATGATGTGCCTGTTTTCCTAGACCCGAAGGGCCGGAGATGGGCCTTTTTTAGGATCATACTATCAGTAACGGTCATAGCCGTTATTGTCGTCTTCAGTGATTTTTTATGGGGGCTGCAGCAGACGCCTGATCTGCCGAGTCTCCTGCTGCCTAAAAACACGCCGAATTTCCGGTATCTGCCTTTTAACCCGCAATCGCGAATCAAGAGCAATAAAATGCGTTTTAATTATTTTTCCGGAAAACACAATAAATGGCATAAGCAAGTAGGGAAGATCCCGCTTTACGCTTTTTTTGTAGATTGGGATGATACAAGCTACACTTCACTTGAACAGCATATGGGAGCAATCGATGTGCTGGTGCCGGAGTGGCTTCACGTTGGCGCTGAAGGAAACATGGAAGAAGTGCCGAAAAAAGAACGCATCAGGCTTTTATCTATGCTCGGTAAAAAAAGCGTACACCCCGCTGTCATGCCGCTTATCAACAATTTCGACCCTGCTGCGAGGCGCTGGGAAACAGCAGCCCTGTCTGCCATTCTCAGAGACCCTGAAAAACGAAAGAGGTTCGCAGCCGTTCTGCTGCGCTTTGCTGAAAGCGAGCACCTTGCAGGCCTGATGCTTGATTTTGAAAATTTTTCACCTAAAGCTTTTAACGATTATTGCGCGTTTATTAAATTAGCAGGGAAAAGTTTTCACGCAAAGGGACTCAGGCTCGATGTTACAGCGCTCCTTTCAGACTCCGCTTTCAACTGCCGTAAAATAGCTTCAAACTGTGATGCGATTGTTTTTATGGCCTATGATGAACATTTCAGTAAGGGTGATCCGGGACCGATTGCTTCGCAAGGTTGGTTTTTAAGCAATATAAGCCGCAGGATAAGGGAAATAGGGCCGGAAAAGATAGTACTTGCACTGGGAAATTACGGTTACGACTGGGATTTAAAAAAACACGATGCAGAGGAAGTAACTTTCCAGGATGCTATGAGCCTTGCAAGCGATTCAGGCGGAGAAATAAATTTTGATTTGAACTCAATGACACCTACGTTCAGGTATGAAGACGAAAATAACCATACTCATGAAGTCTGGTTTCTGGACGCTGTAACTTTTTTCAATCAGGCCCGCACGGCTGCACTTGCTGATATGGCAGGCGCTGCGCTGTGGCGTCTTGGCTCGGAGGATCCGTCTTTATGGAAGTATTGGCCAAACCTGGCAGAAAACCCGGATAAGGCACTTGCCGCTTTTACTGCAGGATACGATCTTGAATATGAGGGACACGGGGAAGTGCTGAAGGTAACCGGCGTTCCGCATACAGGCCGCCGAGTGATTGCTGTTGACACATACACTGGGATGATAACCGGGGAACGCATATCCGCATACCCGTCCTCCTTCGTGATACAGCGCTGGGGAAAAGGCAAAGCCAATCAGGTAGCTCTGACTTTCGACGATGGTCCGAACCCCAAATATACCGGAAAAATTCTTGACGTATTGCGTAAGTACAATGCGCATGCGACCTTTTTTATCATAGGGCAGGAGGGCAACTTATATCCGGGGCTGCTGCGAAGGGAATTTAAAGATGGACACGATATAGGAAACCATACTTTTACACACCCGAATCTGGAAAAAATAAGCCCGAGACGTGCATTGATAGAAATCAACGCTACAGAGCATCTCCTGGAGAGCAAATTAGGGCATAAAACACTGCTTTTCAGACCGCCGTACGGTGAGGATGTGGAGCCTTCTACACCTGCACAGATCGCATCCCTCCTCGAGATAAGCCGCAAAGGCTATTACACCATAGGGCTTGGGGTAGATCCTTTGGATTGGGAAAACCCGCCGGCCGATGAAATAGCAAGGCGTGTAGTGCACGGTGTTGAATCCGGACGGGGCAACATTGTACTTCTGCATGACGGTGGCGGTGACCGGACGCAGACCCTTACGGCACTTCCGTTAATACTGAAAACACTGCAGAGCCGGGGATACAGCTTTGTCGGAGTATCCGAAATTCTAAAGCTGCCTAGAAACTCTGTTTTGCCGCATATTTCAAGGGCAGAGCAGACACAGGCATGGGTATGCGATTTGGCCTACAGTGTGATAGGCGTTCTCAACAAGCTATTAACGGTAATATTTGTAGTCGGACTTGCGCTTGGAATATCCAGAACGGTAATAATTACTTTGCTGGCCGGTGTCCATTTATTTATCAGCAAACGCGAAAAACCGGCTTCACCTGCATTGATCCCCGCTGCTGCAATAATTCCGGCCTACAATGAGGAAAAAGTGATAGTAAAGACGGTAAATGCATTGCTTGAATCCAACTATCCCGGATTCCATGTGTTTGTTGTGGATGACGGGTCCTCGGATAACACGCTTGCAGTTGTGCAGAAAACTTTCTGCGGTGATTCGAGAGTAACGGTATTAAGCCAGAAAAACAGCGGTAAGTCAGAAGCATTGAATAACGGGATACGGGCAGCCGACGGTGCGGAAGTTGTCATTTGCATGGATGCAGACACCCTGATCAGTCAGGATTCTGTATCAATGCTGGTACGGCATTTTGCAGATCCGCGCGTAGGGGCCGTTGCCGGTAATGCAAAAGTCGGAAACTGTGTAAACCGGCTTACCAGGTGGCAGGCGCTGGAATACATTACAAGCCAGAATTTGGATCGCAGGGCTTTCTGCGTTATCGGGAGCACGACAGTCGTCCCAGGCGCTATAGGAGCGTGGCGCAGGGATCTTCTCATGAAGCTCGGAGGATTTCCGAAGGGGACGCTTGCCGAAGATGCAGACCTTACTTTGAGGATACAGGAATCAGGCAAAAAGGTCCTTTATGAGTCAAAAGCCATGGCATACACAGAGGCTCCTGAAACGGTGAAAGGTTTCCTTCGCCAGCGCTTCAGGTGGACCTTTGGAACACTGCAGGTCCTATGGAGGCATCGCCGTATAATTTTCCGCCCGCGTTATGGGGCCCTTGGCTGGTTTCTTATTCCGTATATACTGATTTTCCAGGTCCTTTTCCCGTTACTGGCCCCTCTTTCGGATCTCATCCCAGTCTGGGTTGCAGCGGTTACTTTAATTGACAGGTTCTACCATCCGTTAAGCTATTCCACTGCGGCATTATGGACGATACTGTTTTACTGGGGATTGTTCTGCATGCTGGAAGTTTTAAGCGCGGCAATAGCCCTTAGAATGGAAAATGACGGATCGGTAAGCATCAGTGAAGTATTCACGCAAAGGTTCGCTTACAGGCAGATGCTCTATATAGTGGCTTTCAGAGCGATATTAACTGCCATCAAAGGCGGCATGGTAGGCTGGATAAGCTTGAACGCAAGGCTTCAGTGAAGATAAATGCATGATATAACGTTTTTTGTCTTGATAACGACAGTTTGCGCTAATAAATATTGTTTTGTCTGGAAAACAATGCAGTTAAAACGAGTAAGTGCTGTTGTTTAAATATTTCTGCATGATAATTATTTAAATTCGGGCATATTATTTATTTTACCGTTTTATTTTTAAAAATGAAACGGGCTGTTTCTTTTAAATGCTGTAAATAAACTTGAATTACGTAAAAATTTTGATCTATACTTGGATTGAAGATATAAAAACAGTTTGTCCCGCTATTGATTTAACAAGATAAGAATGATATAAATTATTTAAATAATATTTTCTGAATTCAATTTAGAGGGGGGAGTTTCAATGTTTAAAAGGGTCATTATTGCCACAGATCTGTCAAAAGACTCCTATGCTCTTATCGGATGCATGGGAAGATTAAAGGCTTATGGTGTTGAAAAATGTCTCCTTCTGCAATTCCGCAGTGTAGACGAAGTCGTGGAAATCGCTCAGACATATAATGAAGCCATCCTTTCTGAATTTGGGAATATACTTGGAGAACAGGAAAAAAACGCTGAAAGATGAAGGGTTTGATGTGGAAACAAAGATACTCTCCGGATATTCGGTGAAAGAAATAAACAGGATCGCAGTGGATGAGGATTACTCTGCGATCGTTGTTGGCGCTCAAAGGCGTTCCTCTCAGGGAGAGGTGTTCTTCAGCGATTTGGCTTACGATTTGATATATTGTTCCCAAAAGCCCATCATGCTGCTAAGATCCGGACTCGATGTAAAAGAAGGAGTTTCCGGCGGTTCCGAAAATGTCTGCTGTGAGATTGCCAACCACGTCTTGTTCCCTACAGACTTTTCCGACAATGCAGATCTGGCTTTTACATATGTCATGGAAATGGCTCCGATGGGAACAAAGGAGATAACTCTGCTACACGTACAGGATAAATCAAGGATAAGCCCGTACTTGGAGAACCGTGTCGAAGAATTCAACAAGATAGACAACGCCCGCCTCCAGAGCATGAAAAAACTTCTTGTTGATAAAGGGGCGGCAAGAGTGCAGACTGTTTTAAAATATGGATCACCTTCTGTCGAGATCCTCAACATGGTAACAGATCTTGATGTGCAGCTTGTTGTCATGGGAACGCAGGGCCGCGGCTATGTAAAGGAATTTTTCCTGGGAAGTGTGAGCCACAATGTGGCAAGACAGTCTCAGTCATCCGTTCTGCTCATTCCTTCAAGACGGTAAGCAAGGCAGGCTGGTATCAGGAACTATTCCAGGTGAAATTACCATTAAGCCGGTAGATACGTTTTTAAAGGACAGAACAAAAAGTTCAGTATACAGATACGGATATATTAATCAAATTTTGCCGGACACCATATAAACAGGTGTCCGGCCTTGAATCTGCGCCGTCGTCGGTCTCAAAACACAGGAGTGTGTCATTTTTGCTGATGCAGCGCCGTCAGGCTCATTTTACAGTGCTTCACTGGCTGAGCCAGTCATTTTCCCTGCACGTGCCTATTGCATCAAGTTCATATGGCGTAGTCTGGTACACGAAATAATTAAGCCAATTGAAAAAAAGAAGGTTCGCGCTGCTGCGCCACGTAACTATCGGAGTACGTGTGTCATCATCGCCAGGATAGTAGTTTTTAGGAACTTCTATAGGCTGTCCGGCATTTTTGTCGCGCAGATACTCTTTTTCAAGTGTGCGGGTATCATACTCAGAGTGTCCGGTTATAAATATCTGCTTCCCCTGCTCGGTTTTTATAGCGTACACACCGGCTTCCGCCGAAGACGCGAGGATCTGCAGATCCGGTACTTGTTCTATATCTTCCCTGAGTATTGTTGTATGGCGCGAATGCGGAACCATGAATGTGTCGTCAAACCCCCTGAACAGCATTGAATTTTTGTACTCTACAGTATGCTCGAAAACGCCGAAAAGTTTTTTCTGCAGGTTATATTTTTTTATGCCGTAATGATAGTGCAGCGCAGCCTGCGCCCCCCAGCATATATGCAGAGTGCTGTAAACGTGGGTCTTGCTCCATTCCATTATACGGCAGAGCTCTTCCCAATATTCGACATCTTCGAATTCCATAAGTTCGACTGGCGCACCTGTTATGACCAGCCCATCGAATTTTCTGTCTTTACCTGTTCAAAGGTGTCATAGAAGGACAGCAGATGCTCTCGGCTTGTGTTTTTAGCTTCATATGTAGCAGTCTGAAGCAGTGTAAGCTCGACCTGGAGAGGAGTATTGCCTAAAAGCCTTGCAAGCTGGGTTTCCGTCTCTATTTTTGTGGGCATCAGGTTCAGTACAGCGACCTGAAGCGGGCGTATATCCTGTTTGGCCGCACGCAGCTCATGCATCACGAATATATTTTCATCCAAAAGTATCTGAGTTGCGGGTAACCCGTCCGGTATTTTAATGGGCATATGTCAGCACTCTCCTTTTTTTGCGGCATATCCTGCCATCACCTGCAGGTATTTTTTTGAATCAACTTTTCTTTTCATGTTTTGTCTCCTCTGTTTTTGATAAAAAAAAGGCAGCCCACCTAGCCGATGGACTGCCTTAATAGTTTTTATCGTGATCTGCGCCGTATCAGCAGCGCGTATTGCCGTGATAAAATCCGAAGGCAGTCAAGCGCATCATCATGCAGCACATTATCATGTTATAGCCGCTATTCAACATTGCGCTTCCTCCTTCTGGAAATCGATTGGGCCGATTATAATTTTAAGAAAGATTAATGTCAAGGCTTCCATGCTTTGCTTAGGTCCCATGTTTATTAACGGGCAATGCCTTATGGCATAAGATGTCTTTAATAAAGACATGTCTTCCGTCCGTATTAAAGGGGATTAATAACAATAAAAAGGGTCCGCAGTTTTTACTGCGGACCCTTGAGATTTCTGGAGCCGGCGAGGGGATTCGAACCTCCGACCTGCTGATTACAAGTCAGCTGCTCTACCAGCTGAGCTACACCGGCATGACAAGGGTAAATTATAATATATGGAACGTAGATGTCAACCTGATTTTTTTATTCTTATGCAGTTTTTTGTTTTTTCTGCTTAACCAATCGTCTCCTGTTACGGCAAGATATTATGTTTTAAGCTTAAAATACAGCAGTGACAATAACGCTGCACGTTCCAAACCTTGCAAATGTCCATTTCAAACCGTTTTAGTTGTTTCAGAGGTGTGCCGCAGACCAGCATGATCATTAGCCGGGGGTTTATTTTTATTGGCAATATAAAGAAAAGTTCTGTACAATTAAACAGTAAAATATAGTTAAATAAGGAGTTGAATCAGTTGAAAAAAATTATAGCTGCATCGATATTGGGATTGCTTTGTTTAGCGGTAGTTTGGGCTGTTGATGCAAATGCGGCTGAGAAGTCTTTATATGAAAGGCTCGATCCGGATATAAGGGCGGATTATTTGAAAATGTGCCCCATAAAGCTGTCCGGCAACGGACTCGCGCAGTGTCGTGCAGAGATTGATCCGCTGGTTGGTTCTTCGAATCTGCCAAAAGATCCCAGAGTCCATGTTTATAATTATTACATAAAAAATTCCGACAATACAGGCAGGATGCGCCTGCGTATATATGAGCCGGCGGAAAAGAAAGGGACACTGCCCGGGATCTACTGGATACATGGCGGAGGTCTGATAATGGGTGTTCCTGAAGAATGCGAATACCTGAGTCTGCGTTTTGCCGCTGAAGTCGGGGCTGTCGTCGTTGCTGTGGATTACCGTCTTGCGCCTGAGTATCCATATCCTGCTCCTGTAGAAGACTGTTATACAGGGCTCAAATGGTTCTCCGACAATGCTTCATTCCTGGGCGTTGACAGCAAACGCATCGCTGTTGCCGGAGTCAGCGCAGGAGGGGGGCTTTGCGCTGCCACGGTACTTATGGCAAGGGACAGAAAGGGTCCTGCCGTAGCGTTTCAGATGCCGCTTTACCCGATGATAGATGACCGTATGATGACGCCTTCATCGAAGATGGATCTGGACCATCGGGTCTGGAACAAAGATGCCAATAAATTCGGATGGGATGCTTATTTGGGCCGTATCCCGCCGGAAAAGAGGACTTCCTATATGGCGGCAGCCAGAGAAAAAAATTTGTCTGGACTTCCGCCTGCGTATTCATGTGTCGGTGAACTTGACATATTCCGCGATGATACCGTGGAATACATGGAGAGGCTGGCCCAGGCCGGTGTCCCAGTGGAATTCCATCTTTATCCCGGATGCATTCACGGTTTTGAAGCATATGCGCCTAATGCACCCGTCAGCATAAGGGCCATAAATGAATATATAAGAGTGATGAAGGAAGCGATTGGAAATAATAATTGATATTCCGGTTTAATTTAAAACAGCATCGTTTTTAAGCGTGCCTGAGATGACAGAGAGGCCGGCCTGTGGCTGAAGTTCAGTTCCAGTCCGGCCTCTCTGTCATAGCAAATATGTATAGTATGCGGAAATCTGTGCTGGGAACGATGCGGTAAAGCCGTTCACCCGCGATAAGGGAGAGTAAATTATTCCCTTACAATATGCTTTGATTTCCCTTCGAATCTTGGAAGCGCACCTGGTTCAACAACGGAAATAGGCACATTGATACCCAGTGCGTTGTGCATTGATTTTTTACCGTTTTCAGCTAATTTTTCTGCCTGATCGGGAGCCGTTTCGGGCGAACGTTCGCATGATACGGACATTTGCTGGAATCCGTCGACTTCCCATACCTTTATCTGATAGTTTGCCGTAAGTCCTGCAACTCTGCACAGTGCACGCTCTACCATAGAGGGGAAAACATTGACTCCGTGGAATATGATCATGTCGTCGGAGCGGCCTCTGATCCTCGTTATACGCGTACTGTTATCGCCGCATTTGCATGGTCCGGGTATTATGCTGGTAAGGTCGCGTGTCCTATAGCGCACTATCGGGAATGCCTCTTTTTTAAGGGATGTTATTACCAATTCCCCTTCTTCTCCAGGATTTAACGGTTCAAGAGTTTCAGGATTTATGATTTCGAATATAAAACCTTCGTCAAAAAGGTGGATGCCGTTCTTTTCAAGGCATTCCATGCCGACTCCGGGACCCATAGCTTCGCTTAAGCCGTAGCTGTCGATAGCGGGGATACCGAGGGTGTTCTGTATTTTCTCGCGCAGACTCTCCGACCAGGCCTCAGCCCCGAATATTCCAAGACGAAGCTTGTACTTTGAACGCTCTTCCTGCGAGAATGTTTCCCATACTTCACAGAGTTTGACGGCGTATGAAGGCGTACATGTAAAAACCGTGGTTCCAAGGTCACGCATAAGTTTGAACTGGCGTTCTGTAAAACCTCCGCTGGCAGGTATTACGGTTACGCCCATCGCTTCGGCTGCATCATGGAATCCCTGGCTTCCTGTAAATAAGCCGTAGCCGGTGGATATCTGCAGGATGTCCCTGGATGTCATAGTTGCACGTTTGAAGGCCGTCTGCATTCCCTTTCTCCACCAGAACAGGTCATTTGCGGTGTATCCGACTACCGTTGGATTTCCTGTAGTTCCGGAGGTTGCGTGGAATCTTACCAGATCATCCTTGTCGCATCCGAGCCATCCCAGAGGATAATGATTCTGGAGGTCCTGCTTAGTTGTAAAAGGAAGCAGCTTTATGTCTGACGGAGTTTTTATATCAGAAGGTTTTACTCCGGCTTCTTTCATTTTCAATGCATACGGGTGGTTCCGCTCCCAAAGACGATTTAGCGTGGTTTGGAGTTCGATGATTTTTTCTGCGGCGTGTTCACTGTGTACCATGATTATTCCTCCTCTATTGTTGTAAAAGCTTAATTTAGACAAAAAAATACGGGGCCCGCTTTTGCGGACCCCGTCCTCACTTCTGAATCGGCTGTCAGTACGAACGCACCTCAAACACCGATCCCGTGAGTGGGATCCGTGCTGGGATAAGAGTACACTGCGACTGAAAGGTCTATTCCGCCTGATAATATGCTGCATTCAATTTTCATGTCCAGTGCCTCCTTTGTTAGTATGACATTGGCGATACTTATATCACCAACAAAGTAAAGTGTCAACCTTTTGCATAAAAAACAGCATATACATACAGCTGTTGTATGTATATGCAAAAATGTATAGCTGCCGATGAAAATTAATGTCTTACCAGATGTTTTGCTTTGCCTTCTGAACGCGGAAGTGCCTCAGGCTCGACTATTTTTACAGGAACATTAACTCCGAGGCTGTCTTTAAGGCGCTTTTTCCCTGTTACAGCAAGCGATTCAATTTCTTCAGGGCTGGTGTCAGCGGCTCTTTCGCAGGTTATGGAAATTTCATCCATCCCGTCCTTCTTATAAACGTCAATGATGAAATTCGGAGTAAGTCCCTTGACCCTGCATAGTGCGGCCTCAACCTGCGACGGGAAGACATTGACACCTCTGACGATAAGCATGTCGTCAGTCCGTCCGCCGATCCTGTCTATACGTACGCTTGGGTCACCGCATGGGCATGGTCCGGGGAGAAGACGGGTGCGGTCGTGTGTGCGGTAGCGGATTATCGGGAATGCTTCCTTTTTGATAGAGGTCAGTACAAGTTCGCCTTCCTCTCCGTCTTCCATATTTTTTTCTGTGTCCGGATTTATTATTTCAGGCAGGAAGGCTTCATCGTTGAGATGCAGGCCGCTTTGATATACGCATTCCATAGCGACTCCCGGCCCCATTGCCTCACTTAGTCCGTAAATATCGAGGGCCTTGATTCCGAGTTTCTCTTCCAGCCGTTTGCGCAGACCCTCAGACCATGGTTCAGCACCGAAGATGCCTACTTTCAGCTGAGTGCCGCCATTTGAGAAACGGTTGGGGTCAACGTCATCCCAGACTTCAGCGATACGCAGGGCGTATGACGGTGTACATGCTATTGCTGTAACGCCAAGCTCCTTTATCATATGTACCTGTTTTTCAGTTGATCCTCCTGATGCCGGGATAACGGCAACACCGCGGCGTTCGCCTGCATAATGAAGGCCAAGCCCTCCTGTGAAAAGCCCGTAGCCGTAAGAAACCTGCATGGTGTCCCATTCATCGAGGCCTGCCAGTCCAAGGCACCATGCTCCGCTTTCAGCCCACATTTTTATGTCATTCTGCGTATAGCAGACCACAGTTGGATTTCCGGTCGTGCCGGATGTAGCGTGGAATCTTACCACGTTCTTGCGGTCAACATTTAGCCATCCGAGCGGATAATGTGCCTGCAGGTCCTGCTTTGTTGTGAATGGCAGCAGCTGCATGTCTCGTGCTGTTCTTATGTTTTCAGGTTTAACTCCGTGTTCTTTCATTTTAAGGGCATAAGGATGGTTGCGTTCTACCATTTTTTCGAGGGTGTAGCGAATCCTGGATATTTTTGTTTCAACATTTCTGATTACGAGTTTCATGATGTTTCCTCCTTTAAAATTTTATATTTCATTTTTTTAAATTTTATGTGCCTCGATTCCCTGCCTCCCGGCACAAAAAAACAGGGCCCGCTTCCGCGGGTCCCTGCTTCAACGACGATTTACGCAACGATACTGAATCCGGTTATTTTGTCCGAATCAAACAGCCCGAGCGCAGATCCCGTGAAGGGGACCCGCGCCGATAAAGGAGAACTGTGTGACAGCGTCACAATTTATTGTTGATATCATATGTGCCATGTCCCAGTGCCTCCTTCCGACTTCAGCAGGTTGTTTACTGCATATTGTGTGTGATTTTATTCATGTTCTTCCGATTTGTCAACCCCTTGGTCAAGGTTATTGTTTTTTTGCTGCAGCAAGAGCATTCAAAAGTGATTTTTCAAAGGCCCTGTTTTCATCAGGCAGTCCTATGGAAACCCTCAGCATCTTTGTATTCCTGAAAGACAGAAGACGGACGATAACCCCGTCTTTTGCAAGGGAAGCATGCACCGCAGCCGATATGGCCCCCAGAGGTATAAGCAGAAAATTGCTGTGCGACGGGATAAATTTTATGCCGTTTTCAGATAAAAAGCGGCAGACCGCCTCTCTTTCGTCAAGCACAGTTTCAAGGCTTTCAGCTACGAAATCATTGTCCCCAAGCGCTGCTTCCGCTCCTGCAGCTGCAACTGCGCTGACATTGTAAGGTTCGCGCACCTTATAAATATATTTTATAATTTCAGGCCCGGACGCGATCCAGCCGACTCTAAGCCCTGCCAGCCCGAAGATTTTTGAAAAAGTCCTGCACACAATAAGATTCGGATATTTTCCAAGAAGCTCCAGACCGGATTTTGTCCCAGGTCCTGCAAAATCAATGTATGCTTCATCAAGTACGAACAAAACGTTATCCGGTATCATGTCAAGCAGGCGTATGATATCGGAGTGTCCGGTAAGAGTGCCGGTAGGATTGTTGGGGTTGCAGAAAAAAACTATTTTTGTCTTTTCTGTGACGGCATCGGCAAATCCCTGTATGTCTGATTCAAACGTATCAGTCATTTTAACGGATACAGGGACGGCCCCCATTATTTTTGCAGTTTCTGCATATACTTCGAAGGTCAGTTCAGCGCACACAACTTCGTCCCCCGCATTTAAAAAAGCGCGTCCAAGCATTGTAAAGATACCGTCAAGCCCGTTGCCAACAAGTATCTGCTGCGGCATGAGGCCATATTTTGACGCGATTTTGCTTCTTAATCCTGAGCAAGTGCTGTCAGGATACCTGTTCCCGTCCGACAGTGCATCCAGCATCGCTTCATACGCTTTCGGCGAAACTCCGCGGTTGTTTTCATTTGCCGATACACGTATACAGTCCAAAGGCATCGGTCCGGGGTTGTATTCCTCGAGATCCCTTATACAGGTGCGGGCCATGTTATGAAATAATTCATCAGCAGTTTTTTCGTTTTTCATATCCATTACCTTTCTAAACGGAAATTAAGGAGGCTCTCAACGGCTTCCTGTGTATCGTTGTAAATGAGGCCGGCTTCGGGAAGAAGCCTTCCTATAGCGACAAACAGTCCTTTGCCAAAGGCATTGTATGCTTTGATATCGCTTGCAGTGTCGCCGAAGAAAATAGGGTGTTCCGCTCCTAATTTTTCACAAAGCACCTTAAGTCCCTCCGGTGATGGTTTCAGAATGCCGCTGTCCGAATGGATCACGTTTTCGAGAGGGAAATCAGGCCATTGCAGGCGTTCTTTTGCAAGCTCCCACTCTGTTATATTCCTTCCGGTATAAATTCCGACCGGAAGCGGAAGTGCTTTCCAGTCACAGCGCAGCATAGGTGTTTCAAGCAGATGCAGCCTGCTGCAGTAAAGTTCGGAGCACATCCCTCTTACAGCCTCACGCGGCACGATGTTTCCGTACTTATTTACCACCCATTCGACTGGAGACTCGTCACAAGTCTTTATTTCCCATTCAAGTGCAACCGATGACGGAAATGCAGCAGAAAGATATTTTTCATTTCTGTAAGCCGCGATAGAAAGCAATGTCCATGCAATATCGTAATCGTCATTAAATGACCCATGGCGTTTCAGGACCCATTCATGTTCGCTTGTGTAGCCTTCGGAATCTGTTATCCCGCCGCAGAATTTTTCCCAGCCTTGCAGTACGCACTGTCTTATTACCTCTGGAAATGATTTCTCCACGTTCAGAAGAACGCCGTCGATGTCGAAAATAAGCGCATCAGCCAAAATTGTTTTCCCCATACAAAATCCCCCGGTATTTACAAATCAGATTATAGCGTGTTATTATATAGCCCACGTGCAAAACTAGCAAGCTATCAATTTAGCTAAGTAAAGTGATACTAAAATTATTGCCGTTAGGATTGTCTGGATAAAAAAAGATAACGGCGAGAAGAATCGAGGTAAGGCTATGAACAGGAACCCTAAAGGGTGCAGCAACATAGGAGGAGCGGCCGCCGGAAGAATTGAATATTGCCGTAACAAGGCGCTCAAACTTTTTGCCTATTACGGATACAGGCCATTCAGCCCGGCTGAACTCCAGCTTATTGAAGATGTGTGGGATAAACTTTCACCTGCGGTGTCCAGAAAACTGATCGCATTGACATCGCCGTACGGGGAACCTTGCGTACTGCGCGGAGATCTGACATTGTCCGCGGTAGCTTATCTAAGCGCACATTTCAGGGATGACGAGCGCCCTCTGCGCCTTTCATATGCTGACAGGGTTTTTTCTGCGCCTAAACCTCCAAAAAGCAATCTTGAAGAAAATCAGGTGGGGGTAGAGCTGATAGGATGGGAAGGTGCGGGCACTGATGCAGAGGTTGTATCTCTGCTGCTCAGGACCCTCGATGCCCTTTCGATAGAGAATTCGGCAGTTGTACTTGGTGATATGTCCGTGATTGCCAGGCTTTTTGACGGAGTCCCTGCGGAAAGAAAGGATTTACTGATAGAAGCTCTTAAGGAAGGTTCTTATTCAAATTACAAACAGATACTTGACGGTACCGATATCCCTGAAGGAAGCAAAAAACTGCTGCGTGCGCTGCCTTCGCTTAAAGGTGAATGCTCCGTGATAGGCGAAGCAATGCAGATGATCGATGACCCGTCTTTGCTGATGCCGCTGAAACGGCTTTGTGACTCGTTATCAAAACTTGGCTTCGCTGACAGGATCAGAGTTGATCTTGGTTTTATAAGGGATCTAGGTTATTACAGCGGGCCGGTGTTTAATGCATATTCGTCAATATCCGGCGCACTCCTTGGGGGCGGGGGCCGTTATGACGGCCTGCTTGCCAAAGTCGGTATGGACGGCGAAGCATCGGGCTTTGCTCTCAATCTGAAAGAACTGGCCGAACATTGCGTTGATAAATCCCTGTCACCGAAACTGATGTTATGGTGCGGCAGCGGAGATCCTGCAGACGGGCTGCGTTATGCCGACGGTCTGTGCAAGAAAGGCATATCCTTTGAGCTTAGCTGGAACAGGGACAGATCGGAATCGATGAGGATCGCCGGTTTAAAAAAATATAGGTATTGGGTGGATTTTCCCGCAAAAAAAATAGTTGCCGTTTCATCGGGGGAAATATCTGACCTGGAAACATTTGATTCGGAGGTGCTTTGATGCTGACCTTTGCTCTGCCAACCGGCCGTTCGCTTGACGACTGTATTGAAATACTTGAAGGGGCCGGGCTGCCGGTAAATAAATTGAAAAATGCCGGGCGCAACCTTGTAATTGAGGACGGGAGCTTCCGATATCTGCTTTCCAAGCCGTCTGACGTTCCTGCTATGGTGCACTACGGAGCCGCCGATCTTGCTATTGCCGGCAGTGATGTTATAAATGAATCAGGGATCTCCCTTATTGAGTTTTTTGACACAGGACGCGGCAGGTGTGTCATGGCAATTGCCGGGCCTCAGTCTATCGCTGAAAAATTCAATGATAATGTATGCGGACTGATGGGGCTTAAGGTAGCCACAAAATATGTGAATGTCGCAGAAAAAACATTTGCTTCATGGGGAGTGCAGATAAAAATACTTAAACTCAATGGCTCCGTGGAACTCGCTCCTGCATTGGGTCTAAGTGACTGTATTTTTGATATCGTACAGACCGGAGGCACTCTTCGTGCCAATGGCCTTATAGTGATAAAGGAGACTGAGCCTGTCTCACTTCGCCTTGTAGCAGGCGCCGGAGCAGTTCAGCTTCGCTGGCATTCAATGTTCGGGGTGGTGAATTCCATAGAAAACTATGTGAAGGGAACGGTTGGAAAATGAAGGCTGAACTCGTACGCAACACCAAGGAAACTGAAATAGCCCTTTCACTTGAATATCCGGGAACTGACAGGAATCTGGACATAAGCTGCGGCTTCATGTCGCATATGATAGACCTTATGTGCAGCAGGGCCGGACTTGGCATTTCACTTAAGGCTATCGGGGATATAAATGTCGATTACCACCACCTAGCAGAGGATATCGGCATAGTTTTTGGACAGGTACTGCGCGTCATTGCAAAAAGCCAGCCTATTAACAGGTACGGCTGGAGCCTGCTTCCGATGGATGGTTCCCTTGTACGTGTAGCTCTTGATTTCAGCGGCAGGGGAGAGGCCTACTGGAAAGGATCGTTTCCCGCCGAGAAATGCGGCGACTTCGACATGGAGCTTATCCCTGAATTTTTTAAAGCTTTTGCAAGAGAGGGAGGCATTACGCTCCATATAGCAATACTGGAAGCCGATAACTCACACCATGCCGCAGAGGCTGCGTTCAAGGGGACCGGAATGGCTATAAGACAGGCTCTTTTGCCCTCATCGCAGGATCCGAGCACAAAGGGGCTTTGGCTGTGATACTTTATCCTGCTATAGACCTTTACGGCGGGCGCGTCGTAAGGCTGAGCGAAGGCGATTTCGAGAAAAAATCATATTACTCACTCTCTCCTCTGGAAGCCGCAAAACGATGTATGGATGCTGGTTCCGCACATATACATATTGTTGATCTTGAGGGAGCAAAGGTTGGATGTCCATGCCATCTTGATGTCCTTGAAAAAATTTCCGAGCTCGGGATGTTTATACAATACGGAGGAGGACTCCGTTCTGAAGATCAAATAAGAGACGCGCTGACTTCCGGAGCTGACAGGGTAATGGTAGGAAGCCTCATCTTTAAAAACCCTGATATGCCTGCGCGTATAAGCAGTGAATTCGGACCTGCGGTGATGCCTGCCATAGATATAAGGAAAGGCCGGATAGTTCATTCAGGCTGGCTTGAAGGGACTGACATGACACCTGAAAAGGCTATAGACGATCTGCACCGGGAAGGTTTTTCAACTTTTCTGGTAACAGATACTGAACGGGACGGAATGATGAACGGAATCAGAACGGAGATATATGCAAAGCTTGCAGGCAATGGCTGCGATATAGTGGCGGCAGGCGGAATAACTGCAATCAGTGATATTGCCGCTCTTGCAGAAATCGGAATATCTGGCGCGGTCATAGGGAAGAGCCTTTATGAAGGCGGAATAAACCTGAAGGATGCCCTGGATGCTGTAAAACAATGGGAGCTAAAGTAATGGATATAGGGACGATAAATAGCAAAATCATAAAATTTGATGAAAAAGGGCTCGTGCCCGTTGTAGTACAGGATGCACTGAGTGCTGAAGTCCTTATGGTGGCGTGGGCAAATGCAGAATCCCTGAGGCTTACGCTCGAGTGCGGTGAGCTTGTCCTGTGGAGCCGCTCGCGGGAGCAGCTATGGCACAAAGGCGAGACAAGCGGGAATTATATGAAAGTGGCCGAATTGCGCGTCGATTGTGACGGAGACACATTGCTCGCTTTGGTCCATCCGGTCGGCGCTGCCTGTCACACAGGACAGAGAAGCTGTTTTTTCAGGACAATATGGGGCGATGCCGATGCCGATGCAATGACTTTTCTTGGACGGCTGTGGCGTTATCTTAATAAACGCAAAAACGCAGACCCCGATGAAAGTTATACGGCCAGACTGCTTTCAAGCGGTGTGTCCCGTGTTGCGCAGAAAGTAGGAGAAGAGGGTGTTGAAACAGCTCTTGCCGCCGCTTTACGTGATGAGGCAGGTTTCCGTTATGAAGCCGCCGACCTTCTTTACCATGTGCTGGTGGCTTGCATATCGGTTGGTGTCCCGTTTCCAGAGATACTCAAAGAGCTTGCTTCAAGGCATAAGAGGAGCGATAGCAAATGATAGCGATAATCGACTACGGAGCAGGCAACCTGCAGAGCGTCCGCAATGCCCTTAATTTTCTTGGCTGCCCAAATAATGTTGTGTCGGATGCTGAAAAAATAGAATCAGCAGACGGTGCTATCCTTCCGGGTGTCGGTGCCTTTGGGAGTGCAATGCAGGAGATCGGGAAACGCGGAATGAAAGATGCGATAAGAAAATTTGCTTTCAGCGGGAAACCATTCATCGGTATATGCGCCGGAATGCAGCTTATGTTTGAAGAGAGCGAAGAAACGCCTGGCATCGGCGGACTTGGAATAATGCCCGGCAAAGTTTTTTTGTTTCCGCATGGTGCAGGTCTGAAAATACCGCATATGGGCTGGAACTCAATAAAAATATCAAAATGGAGCAGGCTTATAGGAAGCCTGCCTGATGATCCTTATATGTATTTCGTACATTCATATTATGTCAGGGCTGATGATCGTTCTTCGGTTTCTGCAACTGCAGATTACGGTGTGGTTTTCGATGCAGCGGTTGAAAAAGGCAACATTTTCGGCTGCCAGTTCCACCCAGAGAAGAGCGGCCGGACTGGCCTTTCTATACTGAAAGGTTTTGCTGACTTAACTGGAGGAGCCAGATAATGTATGCAAACAGGATAATCCCGTGTCTTGATATAAAGAACGGCAGGGTCGTTAAGGGCATAAATTTCGTAAACCTGCATGATGCAGGTGATCCTGTTGAATGTGCAAAAGCCTATGAGGCGGCAGGCGCCGATGAAATAGTATTCCTTGATATAACAGCAACGAACGAGGACAGAAAAACCGTCGCTGAACTGGTAAGAAAAGTTGCCGCAGATGTGTTTGTGCCAATAACAGTCGGAGGAGGAATAAGGTCTGTCGACGAAATACGCGGGCTCCTGCGTGCCGGAGCAGACAAGGTATCGCTTAATTCATCTGCTGTAAGGACTCCTGGACTGATTTCAGCAGGCGCAGAAGCTTTCGGCAGACAATGTATCGTAGTTGCAATAGATGCAAAACGCAGGGATGGCGGCGGCTGGGAGGTCTACACGGCAGGAGGGCGCATCCCTACAGGTCTTGACGTAATTGAATGGGCCGCGGAAGCTGAAAGGCTTGGAGCAGGAGAAATATTGCTGACAAGTATGGACAGGGACGGGACAAAATCAGGATATGATCTTGATCTTACAGCCGCAGTAGGAGGAAAACTTGGCATACCGGTTATAGCTTCAGGTGGAGCCGGTGATTTTTCACATTTCTATGATGCGCTGACAAGAGGCATGGCGGATGCGGTCCTTGCCGCATCGCTTTTCCACTACAATGAAATACCTATACCTGAGCTTAAGAAATATCTTAGAAGCAGGGGACTCTCCGTTAGGATAAATTAAGAGGCATTACTTGAAGGGAACATGGTTTCCGGCGGACAGCAATAATTTCGTTCAGCTGTGTGCCGGAAGTCATGTATTGAGTATACGTAAGCTTCAGCTGATTTTTAACCTACAGATATTCAGCGTCTTTGCGGGCTGTTTTTTCTTATCAATGCCGCCCTTGCATGCGCAGTCAGGCCTTCGTTTACAGCCATCACAGCCGAGGTATCCGCAATATGCTTTATCCCTTCATGTGTGACCTGCTGAAAGGTGCATATTTTAAGAAAAGTCATCACAGATACTCCCCCTGTGTAGCGTGATGCTCCCATCGTGGGAAGAGTGTGGTTCGTGCCGGCTGCATAGTCGCCGAAAACCTCAGCCGAACCCTCTCCTATAAAAAGCGAACCGTAATTGTGAAGCAGTGGTTTGATTGAAAATGGTTCGGCAATATTTATTTCAAGGTGTTCCGGCGCTATATCGTTTGCGATTTCAGATGCCTCTTTCAGCGAATCCGCTATGATTATCCTCCCGTTCCTCTCCCATGCGGCTCTTGCTGTATCGGCTGTGTCCAGGTCTTTAAGCTGGCATTCGACTTCCCTGGCGACTTCTGATGCAAGTTTTTCAGATGTAGTAACAAGAATGCCGGCAGCATCGGTATCATGCTCAGACTGTGCAAGTATATCCGCAGCGATGACTGCAGGGTCTGCGCCGCTGTCTGCAATTACGAGGACCTCGCTTGGGCCTGCAATGAAATCTATACCGACTTTTCCATAAACCTGCCTTTTTGCTTCTGTAACATATTTGTTGCCTGGACCTACGATTATATCAACAGGTCTTATGCTCTCAGTACCATATGCAAAAGCTGCTATGGCCTGGGCTCCTCCTACCGCGTAAACCTCATCGGCTCCGGCTGTTTTCAAGGCCGCAAGTGTGGCTGGATGCGGAAGAGCTGTTCCTTTTACAGGCGGAACTGCTGCGCACACCCGCCTGACTCCGGCTGTCTTTGCTGGAATTACCAGCATAAGCGCGGTTGAAAACAGCGGGTGGTTGCCTCCAGGAATATAACAGCAGCATGAATCTACGGGGATTACATCATGTCCGAGAAATACGCCTTTTGATGTTTCCGCTGCATCAAGGGCGCTCAGCGTTCCCAACTGCCTTGATGCGAAGGCGGCTATGTTATGTGCGGCCGCTTCGATTGCGGACCTGAGGTCATCTGATATTCCAAGGTAAGCTTTTTCAATTTCACGTTCTCCGACCCTGAAGGAATCCATTGCTTTGCCGCCGAATCTTTGACTGTAATCCGAAAGTGCCTTGTCGCCATTTGCCCTTACATTGCCTATTATTTCGCTTACTGACGAGAATATCTCGCAGCTGTCAGACCTTTCAGGTGTCTGTGTTTTTTTATACTGATACATCTATCTCACTCCAGAATTAATTTTGTTGATTTATCACGCTAAAATAGCATTAGAATATCTGGATGTCAATATAAAGCAAATTATCGCCGGTCATTTTGCAAACAGGGAATGTTCCGGACGTAGCTTGCTTGACAAAACATCTGATGAATGTGATATTGTGACATATAAGCTGCAATTAATAATTCTTGCTTTATCTTTTCACTGAGAGGCGGTGGCAAACGGTGGCAGGAACATGATTTGTTCGGCGTTTAATAATGCACGGGCTGCGTTACCGATTTGCTGCATATAAAACCGCCTCTGGCATGATAACTATCTCTGCCATGAAGGAACATATGTAATCTCTGATTTCTGCTGTTCCTATGCTGCCAATCTTTAGCCCTGGCGTTCCAGGCTTTTTGTAAGCTAGGCATCTTTTTTGCGTATATGTGTTTCTTAGTTGGATCTGCATTATGCAGGTTAATATTGCAAGTTGAAGGAGAGCTGTATTTTAATGAAAAAAATTGCTTTTTGCACGGCTTTAATCATGATCGTTATGGCAACTGCCGTGTTTGCCGCACCGCTGGACAGCTTCAAGGGACAAAAGGGGACTATCGATATAGCAGGCGGGACTGCGCATATCCCGGTCATGAAAGAGGCTGCGAAGCGCATCATGTCAGTTAATCCCGATATCCGCATAACAGTGGCCGGAGGCGGTTCAGGCGTAGGTGTGAAGCAGGTTGGCGAAGGTCTTGTGGCAATAGGTAACACCGGACGCGCGCTTAAGAAGGATGAAATAGAGAAGTACGGGCTGGTCACGTTTCCTTTCGCAATAGACGGTGTTGCAGTGGTCATACATCCCAGCAGCAAGATAAAGGCTCTTACAAGCCGGCAGGTGACAGATATTTACACAGGTAAAATTACGGATTGGAAAGAAGTAGGCGGCGATGCCGGAGCTATCAATGTTTATGGGCGAGAAGACGGCAGCGGGACAAGGGAAGTTTTTACGGAAAAGGTTATAAATAAAGCAAATGTGGCAGGATCAATGAATATCGTAAATTCCAACGGAGCCATGAAAACCTCTGTAGCTCAGGATAAACATGCTATAGGCTATGTCGGGATCGGATATCTTGATAAATCTGTAAAAGCTCCGTTGCTTGATGGAATGACTGCTACGCAGGAAAACGCAGCAAACGGCAAATATAAAATTGTACGCGATCTCTACATGAATACAAAAGGCCAGCCTGCAGGCCTGACAAAGCTATTTATAGAATACATATTCACGCCAGAAGGCGCTGAAATAATAAAGGACAGCGGATATATCCCGCTTCCAAAAAAGAAATGATAAAAAAGGGAGAGGGCACGACAATGTCCTCTCCCAGTCAAATCAGGAGAGACCGGATTGAAAATAAATAATACAGCTCCCGTGTGGCTTAAAGCCTGCGGGGTTTATGTGTGCCTGCTCATGGCAGCGCTTTTCTTATTTATAATAATCTGTGCTGTAGAGGGGTATGTAAAAAGCGGCCAATCCCTTTTCGGATCAGTATGGAACCCGGAAGGTGGAAAATTCGGCATAGCCCCAATGATATGGGCGACGGTAATTCTTTCGCTGTCATCATTGGTCTTTGGCTGGACAGCCTCTCTTGGATGCTGCTGTTTCATGCACGGCCTGGGCCCGAAGTGGGCTGCAGGTTTTTTATCTGCGACATTCAGAATCATGACAGCAGTGCCGACAGTAGTATATGGCTTTGCATCAGTGTTCCTGCTGGTTCCCATGATAAGGAACGGACTGGGCGGTTCAGGTTTTTGCTGGCTTTCCGCAGGATTGGTCCTGAGCATACTCATAATGCCGACGCTTGTGATCTCAATGGATGATGCATTCAGGAACATTGAGAATGAAACAAGCCTTACTACGGCAGCTCTTGGTTTTACAAAAGAACAGACCCTTGCAATGGTCGTTATCCCTGCATCCAAGAAATGGCTTTTGTCATCGGCTGTACTGGGATTTGGCCGGGCTGCCGGGGATACGCTGATACCAACTATGCTGGCAGGAAACGCCGTTCAGTATGCTATATCGCCTCTTGACGCTATGAGAACGCTTACAGCCCACATTGGGCTTGTGCTTTCTTCCGATGTGGGCGGAACGGCATATTATTCGCTTTTTGTTGCAGGGGGAATCCTCCTTGGCATAAGTATCTGCACTAATATTATTTTTATACTGCTTCGGAAAGAACGGATATGAGAAGACTGTCGCTGCTTAAATATTTAAGTTTTGCTTCCGCTGCATTCGTATTTTGTTCATGCGGCATATTATTTGGTTTTTTGCTTTACTACGGGGCGCCTGTTATCGATGCAAAACTTTTTTTCGGCAGTACCAGACCGGCCGATGCGCTTTTCAGGCTGCTGCCTGTATGGGACGGCATATGGCCTGCATTTACAGGCACATTGTGTTTATTGGCTTTGACGATGCTGATGGCGCTTGTTCCTGGAATAGGCTGCGGGATATTCCTTGCACGCTATGCAACCGGAAGGACCAAAGAATTTATTTCGCTGGCTTTGGATATGCTTGCAAGTGTTCCTTCTATAGTTATGGGCCTATTCGGATTTGTCATGATATTGATGCTTAGAAGTACATTTGCGCCGAACGCAACGACGTGCATAAGCCTTGCCGCTTTCTGCCTTGCGCTGCTCGTGATGCCGGCCCTTGTTGTAACTACGCGGACCTCTATAGAAAGTATTTCTGCATCAGTCGTACTTACTGGAAACGCTTTAGGGTTTTCTGAAAGCCAGCTGCTCAGACATTTGCTGCTGCCTTCAGCGGGCCATGGGATAATGGGCGGGATAATGCTGTCTATGGGAAGGGCTGCAGAGGATACGGCTGTAATAATGCTTACCGGGGTAGTGGTTAATTCAGGTCTTCCTGCCGGCTTGGGCGCAAAGTTTGAAGCACTGCCGTTTTTCATTTATTACACGGCTGCTCAATACACGGACCATGATGAGCTTTTGAGAGGTTTTGGCGCGGCACTTGTGCTGCTTACGCTTTCAGCTACACTTTTCGCTGCATCATGGATGCTTCAGCATATCGCAGAGAAGCGTTGGAAAGGAATAAAGTAATGCAATATTGTGCGGAGCTTCTGAATTTATCGGTATTATTCCATAAAAGGACAGCGATTGAAAATATAACAGTCGATATTCCAGCTGATGGAATAACGGTTTTACTGGGACGTTCAGGCTCCGGCAAAACAACACTGCTAAGGTCGCTTAACAGGCTGAATGAAACTTTTGAAGGCTACGAGGGTACAGGCAGCGTAAAAATGAATATCGACGGGAAAAGTACGGATATATACTCCACCGAAGCGCCTCCGATCACCGAATTGCGCAGAAGGATAGGCATGGTTTTCCAGACTCCCAATCCATTGCCGATGAGCATACGGAGAAACATGCAGCTGCCTTTGCATCTTGTGCTTGGACTTGAAAAAAAAGAAGCTGAAGCACGTATGGAGGAGGCATTGCGCAGTGTTGGTTTATGGAGTGAAGTTGCAGACAGGCTTGACCAGCAGGCAACCCGCTTCTCGGGAGGCCAGCAGCAGAGACTTTGTCTCGCCAGGACTCTTGCCCTTAAACCCGATATGCTGCTTTTTGACGAGCCCACAGCTTCACTTGATAAAAAATCTTCGGAGCTGATAGAGGAATATCTTTTATCCCTTAAGGGAAAATACCCTATGATAATAGTTTCGCATAACCTCACCCAGGCCAGAAGACTGGGCAGCTGCTTCATAGTGCTGAAAGAAGGCAGACTAAGCCGTGTTATTTCTTCAATGGAACTGTTTGAAAAGGATCCGGATAATGCTCTTGAGCTTATGCTTTGATAATCATCGGATAATCCAGTCATAGTTTCTACTGCATTTTTTGCTTTGCCGGCAGGAGGTATTTTTCCCATTGTTCTATTAATTATTTTTAATACAATATATAATGGACTGCGGAGGTGTTTTTAATGCGCAGGAAAGACAAAGAAATAACTTCTGTAGAGTGGATAGAAAAAGTCCTTGAGTCAGGGACATGGCTTGAACTTGCCTTGTCTGATCCATCCGGCTGGCCATATGTTCTTCCCATGAATTATGGTTATAAAAACGGCTGTATTATCGTGCATGGCGCAAGGGACGGAAAGAAGATAAATATGCTTAAGGTAAACCCCAAGGTTTGCTTTAATGTGACGGTGGATACAGAAATAATTCGCAACGAGCACGATCCTTCCGAATTCAGCATGAAATATCGCAGTGTTACGGGTTATGGTGTTGCAAGCTTCATTGAAGATACCGAGGATAAAAAAGACGCGCTTAAGATAATCATGAACCACTATGACGGGCCGGTGGAGCCGATGCCTGAGGGGATACTTAAAGCTACGTCAGTTATAAAGATAGAAATAACCGAAATGACCGGTAAAATAAGCGGCTATCCGAAACCGGAATAGCTTTTTTGCCGCAGAGAATAAAATAATGGGGCTGCCGTTTATGCAGCCCCATTATTTTATTTGCTGTTATGTGCCGTTTTCAATCCGATAACGGATCATCTGCGCGTTCTTTGATATATTTCATGCGAAGCTGAAGTATCCTGTGGTTTTTTACTTCGAGGACCATTATGTTCCATGAGCCATAAGTTATAATTTGCCCCTGCTTCGGAAAATCTCCTGACAGTTCGAGAACCATGCCCGCGATAGTGTCTACATCCTCGAATGCGGTATCAAAAGGATAGTTCAGAGCTTCTGAAAGTTCTTCAAGGTTCACCTGTCCCTGTACAAGGTATTTGTCTTCGGATTCTTTTAGGATGCCCGGAGTTTCAGTGTCGTATTCATCCTGAATGTCGCCGACGATCTCTTCTAGTAGATCCTCAAGGGTTATCAGTCCGGCCGTGCCTCCGTATTCATCTACAACTATGGCCAGGTGCATACGCGCTTTCCTCATAATTTCAAGTGCTTCGTCAGTCTTCATCGTTTCAGGAACAAAAAGAGGTTTGCGCATCAGCTCAAGTATCGAGATCTTGTTTTCTTTGTCCGCAAACTGGCCTAGCCTTGCGAAAGGGCCGAGAAGGTCTTTTGCATAAAGAATGCCTACAACATCGTCAAGATCATCGCAGTAGACAGGGATCCTGGAATGTCCGCTTTCTATGAAGATCCTTACGGCATCTTCAGCTGAACCGCCTTGTTCGATTGAATACATATCGGTACGCGGTGCCATAACCTCTGATACCCTGGTGTCCTCAAAAGCGATGACCCCGTGTATCATCTTGCGTTCCCCTTCTTCAAGGGCGCCGGCTGCGCTGCTTTCAGTAACTATATGATCAATTTCCTCTCGCGATATCAGTGTGCTGTATGAAACCAGATCCATATTTATAATTTTCCCTATGATGCTGAGAATTATAAAAAGGAAACCGGTTACAGGAGCCATTATAAAACTGAAGAATCGCAGGAATGGCAGACTGAATAACAGGACGTTTTCCTTTTTTGCAATTGCGTAATTCTTGGGCAGTATCTCACAGAAAACAACTATCATGATCGTCATCACAACAACAGCAAGTATCGGTCCCAAGCCGCCCAGCAGTGTTATTGCTACGGAAGTCGCCACTGCGCTTGCTGCGATATTTACCATATTGTTTCCGATAAGTGTCAGATTGATCGCCTTGCCCGTGTTGTCAACGAGCCAAAGAAATCCTTTCCTGCGATGGGGGTATTCATCAGATAAAGCAAGTAGCTTCCCTTTGCCTGCTGCCGTAATTGATGTTTCGGTCGCACTGAAATACATAGAAAAAAGCAACAAAACGGCTAGCAGGATAATACTACCTGCAATGTCGGAACTCACCAACAATCATCCTCCTTGTTTATTTAAAGTAATGCCTGATATGCATAGCATAACCAGCATAGCATATCACAAAGACCTCAAAAAAGCAGTACCGTACAACTACATAATTATCAATAACCGCAGTGCCGCTTAGTACTGCGGTAAAGTCCCGATATTACAATACTTTATCTGATAAGTGAATTTATAACACTGAGAGCGTATTCTAACTCGACGTCCTCTCCTTCGGCTGTCTTTAATGCATTATCCAATGTCATAGGTATGCGGATCGACGGAGATACCCCGCCATGACCGTTTCTGCTGTCTATCTGTACGATCTTGTTTTTGTCGAGTGATTGTCCGTAAGGCCAGTGTACTTCAAGACCGCCCGGAAGCCTGGCTTCATCGCCAGCTAATCCGAAAGATCCGTTTGTCCCGTAAAAACCTATTGCCTCCCCGCGCTGAAGATTCTTTATCCCCTTTGCCAGTCCTTCTGCCGAACTTACACATTTTGAATTTATGAGGACGGCAACGGCACCGCTGAAGAACGGTGAAGCCGGATATATGTACAGTCCGGGATCTGAAGATTTCTTTTTGATGGAAGGGTCTGGGCGTATTTCCATTCTGCCCGTAATTGTGTTGTATGAATTCTGATATTCGTAGAGTTCTTTTTGGGTATAGAAAGATCCAAGCATATCGGCAACCATTGAATCAAGTCCTCCGACATTATTTCTTATATCCAGTATCAATCCCTTTACGCCCCTGGAATTGAATTCAGTTAGCGTTTTCTTAAACAGGCCGAGAGTTGACGGTGTTTTTCCTGTGTCCTCCAGGTCAATGTCAAGTTCTCCCCAAAGTTTTATATAACCGATATTCCCGTTCAGTATCTTTTTTTCGACCATCGATTCAGGCGGGGACTGCGGGTTTTCTGATCCGATTATCAGGTCTCTCAGCCCGTCAGACAGGACGCAGTAGGGGTAAGTCATGCGCAGTGTCTTTCCCTTGTCATCATAAGCTGTGACTGATACCATCTCCGTGTTTCCGCGGAGGTTTGAAAAGCGTATCACTGCCGCTGTGCCTATCGGAGCTCTTGTAAGATAACGGGCCCTCTGGTTTATCAGGTCCTCAGCTGTTGCAGAATTGGGTCCGAAAATTACAGGCACATCATTCAGAACATCTTCGGCCGGACGTCCGTCCCATTCGATAATTTCAGCACCGGCACGCATACCTTTGGCAAAGGCCTCGCTTTTTTCATCTACCCAGCTTGCTATAAGCTCACCGTCTGATAATTTTACTGCCGAAAATCCGAAGCAGCCGCCTATGTATCTATTGTCTATCTTTAAAATCGATGTCATGCGGACGTGTCCGTCGGGTATGCAGTGCAGATATTCCTTTAATGCAAGATAGTAGCCGGTGAAATCGCCGGATGCCTGTGCTGCGGTGATTTTTGGTTTCGTTTTTATGTACATGGCAGACCAGTCTATTTTTTTCCAATCTGTAAACGCATATTCATGTGAGATCTTAAAATGAAGCTTTTCAAAAGCATCGCTCCACGAAAGATTGCTGAAGTCTTCGGGGGCAGGAGCCGCATATTCACTTCTGCTTACGGCTTCGGCAGTATTTATTCCGTAACAGCAGATCAAAAAAGCAGCAAACAACAAATGCAGGATTATATTGCTGAAGCGTGATCCCATCAAATTTTTTTTAGCGTCCATAATTTAAGCTCCTATTTTATTATGCAGTGCTATTTCAGGAAACAGCGACAACCGTGTTTTGCCAGAACTATATCAGTGAGTTTAGAACATATCAGACGAATCAGCAATATCCTGCCGCCGTACAATGTGAAATAAATTTTTACGCAGTATATATTCCGGAATTCAGGGAAATATTCCAGTATTAATATTTTAAAAATTAATCCGGATTTGATAATTTGTATGAAAATGCTGGCAGCCATAAATGGCTGCCAGCAGCTTGTTCAGGCTGGAAGTAAAATGTCATATTTCATGCTTTAAATCTGGGAAAACATCGGTTACCCTTTCTAAGATGCCATTAAGAGCGGCAATTGCAACTCCGTAGTTTGTAACCGGGACATTCTCCGCCTCGGCTTTTATAAGCCTCGACATCAGCTGTTTCCTCGTGAACATACACCCTCCGCAGTGTATTATCAGCGAATATTCATTCAGGTTTGCAGGAAAATCAAGACCTGCAGAAATATCTACTGTAAGCCCCTGCCCGATTTTTGCACGCAGCCATCTTGGAAGCTTTTCTCTTCCGATATCTTCGCTCAGAGGGGCATGAGTACAAGCCTCTGCGATAAGGACCTTGTCGTTTTCGTTGAGTGTTGCTATTCTTTCCGCCCCTTTTACAAACATTGCAAGATCACCCTTGCTCCTTGCCATCACTATTGAAAATGAAGTCAGTGGGACTGATCCTGGAATAGAGGAATTTACAAGAGCAAATACCTGCGAATCCGTTATGACCAGAGCCGGAGGCTCTTTAAGCATATCGATAAGGTGCGGGAACTGATCCGTAGTTGCTGTAAGCGCCAATCCGCCATGGTCCAAAATATCCCTGATCACCTGTACCTGCGGCAGAATCAGCCTGCCTTTCGGTGCCTGGATATCCTGCGGTTGCCACCAGTACGATGGAGTCGCCAGGTTTAAACAAATCTCCTACAAGAGTAGGCGATTCGAAGTCCAGCGGCGCATTCTGTACTATTGCGGATAAAATCAACGGCCTGCATGCTTTGTCGGCGGCGGAGACAGCGATGAACGGTATCCCCAGTTCTTCTGCAAGGCGGGTCCTTATCGGTTCGATATCTGCCGGTATGATCCTGTCTGTCTGGTTCAGCACCCCAAGTACAGGTATATTGCGGGCCTTAAGTTCTTTGACCCATATCTGTTCTGCTGAGCAGTCGCCTGTATGTAAAGCTGAGATAACCAGAAGGGCTAAATCTGTCCGGTCCATCATTTCCTTTGAACGTGACATCCTCAGTTCTCCCAGCTTACCGGAATCATCCAGTCCTGCAGTATCTATAACGGCTACCGGACCTAAAGGGAGGATTTCCATGCTCTTAATCACCGGGTCAGTCGTTGTTCCGGGAAACTCGGATACAAGAGCTGTTTTTTGACCTGTAACGAGATTTATCAGACTTGATTTTCCTGCATTGCGTTTTCCGTAGAACCCTATATGCAGTCTGTTTGCACGGGGGGTTTCAGCCATATCCATATTTGTCACCTCTGTTTTGGGAATTTGTCTATGTTGCTGACTGCCTTTATGTTTTGCAATTTATTTTTTATGTCTGTAAAATGCAGTAATGGTTATTCCAGGCTGATCGGCATTGCTTTTATTTTTTTGACATGACGGCTTTTACTGAGACGAACTCAATTTTGCCGAGCTGTCCTGTCAGGGCACTGATTTCATCGGAATTTCCGTCCAGGACTACAGATATCACGCTGACTCCGCGTTCCCTGTACGGGATTCCCATCCGTCCGATTATCATGCTTCCGAATTTATGAAGCACATCGTTTACCTTCTGTGCCGATTCAGTATCTTCAATTATTATGGCGGCTACAGCTATGCGTTTTTCTTCCATTGCCGACACTCCCCCTCAGTTTATGGAGTTACAGAGTATAAAAAAAGAACCCCTTCTGCCGTATGCGGGGTTCCGGATAACATAGGAGCCGTCAGCTCCTCTTTTACCGTACCCTCTGCACAGAAAATTACAGCCCTGCAAACGGATGGTGTTTTTATTATGATATTTAAAAGTATTTTAACTTATTCCTGGATATGCGCAAGCTAAATTTTTTAATCCGGTATTTTTACTGCCTGCTTTAACTTTGTATGTCATGCTAAAACGTTTCGTACTGCAGCATGGATCAATATCCCGCAACAAAACTGACATCACGCTGTACGGCGTGCGTATTTGCATTCGCATGCCGGTATATAATGTGATTTATTGCTTGCTGCATTGCTGAAATTATTTTTGTTTTAACTTATCAGGAGTTTATTTTTTCCTTTATGGCAGGGACGGCTTCAACTGTTATGACTCCGATAAGTATCATTGCTGAAGCAATAAATATACGCATGGTCATCGGTTCTCCGATAAATATGACTCCTGCAGCTGAACCGAATACGCCGGATGTTGACAAAAGTATCGCCACATGTGTAGCGGATGTGTATTTCTGTGCCACTGTCTGCATGACGAGAGTCAGCGCAAAACCTATCGTTGCCGTATGTATGAGTGCAAGCCACGCTTTTAGAGGTATATGGGCCGGGAAAGGTTCGAATATTGATGCTGCGGCCACGGCAAGTATCATTCCTCCGAGCGCCTGCCAGCACGACAGCGCGTAAGGGTCCGCACCCTGAACATATTTCTGTACAAGGAAAATATAGATGGTCACGAATATGCATGAACCAAAACTTAGCAGGTCGCCTATATTCACAGTGAGATTACCGTCAAGCATAAGCCCTGCCATGCCTGCAGTACAGAGAAGGACGGAAATAATTACATGCCATCCGGGGAATTTTCTGGAAATGGTCCATGCTGCAAGAGGTACCAGCACTACTGACATTGAAATTATAAACGATTGGTTGCCTGCCGTCGTATAAAGCAGCCCTATCGCACCTGCAAGGTATGCACAGATAAAAACCATTCCGATGCCCGAGCTTATCAGCTTTATATTGTTCGGTAAAGCAAAGGCGCGGTGTCCGAAAAATATCATCACCGTTATCCATGCTATTGTAAATCGTATACCGCAGAACCAAAGAGGAGTTATGCCTTCGAGAGCATCCCTTATTATGACGTTGGCTGTTCCCCAAATCAGTGCAACTGCCAGAATGCCGAGGTCTCCGGCAAACATGTAGATCTTTTTCTTGTCCAAAATAAAACACGCTCCACAATGTAACTTTTATCCAAATAATCTCATTGTATGAAGGTAGATTTTGCCGCGGATATTATAGCCTGAATAGTATGCGGTGGAAATACGCATACATTATATAACCAAAAAATATAACGAATCATGATAGACAATAACGTATTTACATATATCAATGTATTGTGTAAAATTAAATAAATGATCCGATGAACTGAAATGAAATGAAGGTGATGATTTAATGGACAATTATGAAGCCCTCTCGTTGGATTTAAAGGCGCTTTCAGATCCTAACAGGCTGAGGATCATTGATATGCTTTCATGCGGGGGAACTATGTGCCTGCAAGATACTTGATAAACTGTGCCTGACGCAGCCGACATTGTCTCACCATATGAAAATACTATGTTATGCCGGTTTTGTCAGGGGTAAAAAAAACGGGAAATGGATGTATTACACGCTTGTTAATGAAAAATTTACCGAAGTCGCAAGTCTTGTTTCGCAGATATATTTAAATAAAGCGGACTGTATTTGCAGGGAGGAAAGCTGCTGTGAATAAAAATATCTCGTCAATATCACTGACGTCCGGGTATTGGCTCAGGCTGATATCTGAGCATGGGGGCTCATTTTTTATCCGCATGTCGGTCAACGTCGTAGGCTGATGAAGCGCATTTAAAGGCCCGGTGGGCCTGATAGGAGTTCCGGAAGAAGAAACAGACAAATATATCAAATTAAACGTTACAGACATCAGGGGAAATGTTTTTCAGGGATTAAGCTGCTTTCTGCACACTGACTGCATTGACAGGTTCACGAAAACGGCAGAGGGTGATTCCCTGTTCTTTACAGAACAGAGCGGAACCTTAAGATGCAGGTTCAGATAATAAATCCAGTATGTTGTGCTACCTCATTAGCATTTATATGAAGCATGGTAGAACGGCATGCAAAATGATATCAGCGCGGAATGCAGGCAAAGCTGTTTTGCATTATCCGATGATGCGGCAGTTTCATAAGATCATTCTGGTATGACAGGCCGGATTGAGGTATTCGTCTAAGTAATGCCGCAGATCCGCCCAGTACTTGTAAATGCAATAAACGGATAAAAACCCGAGGAGAAAGTGCGCATGGATTCAAATTGCGCACTTTCTCCTTGCTGTCTGGAGTAATTTAAATTTAATGGATGCGCCGGCATCATAAACAATCATGGATATCCGGAATCAGATTCCTGTCCGAGCCGGCAACGTAAGGTATGAATATAGCTGCCATACAAGCAAACGCCTGCCAGTCTTAAATCATGCGCTGCATGTATGCAGATGCGGATATTAATTAAACCTGAACAGTTTCTTATCCGTTTCAATGCGGCATCGGATTTGCAAATTATTTTTGCCGGCCACTTTATTTAGAGTTTTTCCAGAACCATTTTTGTAGCTTCTCCTGTGAGCTTTATGCAGTTTTCAAGATGCTCCTGACTTCCGAAAGCGAAATCCTTTATTAATACCCTGCAGCATGTACTCCCGAACTGTTTTTTAAACTCATCATGAAGTTCCCTGCTTAAAGCCATAACCTTTTCATTATTCTGCCCAGGCTCTTTTCTTCCGTACTTTAACCCCAAGGCAGCTATTGCGCCGCTGAGCGCCCCGCATGTACAGCCTGAACCGCCTATCCCGACAGGAAAACCGGATGTCACCATTACCGCGTCGGGAGGCAGAGGCTGGCCAAGATAGTCGTTAATCACCGTAAATACAGCCTCTGAGCACAGATAATCACCATTTCTGTATAATTCTTCAGCATGTTTTTTTAAGCTTTCCTTTACAGCTTCATCCATTTAAAATACCTCCATCCATAGTCAGCAGAGTAATATCCAACCCTTAAAAATGAGCGGCAGAACAGTTTTTCCTATATATCCGGCAAATCCGGACCACTTATTCATACCCGCCGGGTATGAATAATATCTATTTTCACATACAGGAATTATTATTTTCTTCAGTTTTTTTATCAGATTTCTTTTCTTCTTCAGGTATTTCTTCTATTTCAACGCTGCAGCAGCATGAGCTTTTCTTTGCCTTCTTATTGCCGAACAGGCGTGCTAAAAATCCTTCGTTATTATCTTTATTCTGCATGTTAAATTTTTATCCTCCTTATATACGATGTTGTATTCGATTGGTTATGCATTATCTTTCAGTGTGTCAGCAGTGCTTCAGTATTATATCCGTTTTTTCCGGTGTTTTTTATAATTATCGGCATATGACAGTATCACTGGCATGAATTATATGATCGAATTAAAAATATATCCTCCTGTAACCGCAGTGATAAAGATTATCATTACGATGGCCGCAACCAGTTTTTTCTTAAATATTGCCGCCAGCATGCTCATTTCGGGAATCGCCATGCCCGCCCCTCCGATAATCAATGCAATCACGGCTCCGACACTCATCCCTTTTTGCATCAGAGCCACGCCTATCGGGATAGCGGTTTCAGCGCGGATATAAAGAGGAACGCCTATGGCTGCGGCAAGAGGAATGGCGAATGGGTTATCAGGTCCTGCAAATTTTAGGACGAAGCTTCCAGGTAAATAGCCGTAAATAGCCGCCCCTATTCCAATGCCTATTAGCATGTAAGGTAATAGGCCTTTAAAATCGCCGAAAGCTTTGGAGAACGACAGTGTTAATTTTTCCTTAAATCCCGCAGGAATATCTTCTTCGCCGGGATGTCCGCCAGACTTAATTCGAACGTTTTTAATAAGTTTTTCCCCGCCTATCTTTTCAAGGAGAATGCCAAAAATTACGGCGCAGATAAACGTAACCAAGAAGTATGTCAGAGCTGCCCTAAACCCCATCAATGCCATAATCATAGTTAGTATGACGGGATTCATAAGCGGCGATGATATCACAAATGACATTACGGCACCAAACGGTATTCCCAATTCAAGAAAGCCAAGAGTAAGCGGAATGGTTGAACATGCGCAGAACGGGGTCAATGCCCCTACCAAAGCACCGACAAAATTGCCGAATATGCCGTTTCCTGACATATATTTTTTTATTTTATCCTGGGGCATATACATAAGTATCAAAGCTACGATAGTGCTGATGGCAAGAAACAATACAGTCAGTTCGGCTGTGATTGATATGAAATATTTCATTGTCTGTATAAATGTGTTCACAATAGCTCATCTCCCGTAATTCATATTACTTCATGTACACAAGGCAGTGAGGCGTACAATTTCATTGGCGTGCCATAAGTTTTTATCCAGATTAAGCGCACTGCAATCGGAAGTGCGGAAATTTCCTGAATGAATCAAGCTCCGGCGTTATGTTTTTCTGCTTTCATGCATACGCTGCTGCAGGGACAGTATTCACCAAGAGCAGTTGAATCCATGAGTATCTTCGGGATGTCCTCCCGTGTGATTTCAACGAATCCGAATTTGCAAAAAACTTATCTGCAGTATTTGTAAGAAGATACATGGGCATTATTTCATTTTCAATAGCATATTTCATACTTTGCACAGCCATGAAACTTCCTATCCCGGTGCCCTGCATTTCAGGCTCTACTGCAAATGAACGGAGCATTGCACCGTCTCCTGAATGCACTATTCCAAAACAGCCTGCTGTTTTGCCGTCTTTCTGACATATACGGAAAGAAGTCACATCCTCTATCCCTGTGGTTGTCAGCCCCTGTCCTTTCAAGCAGTGAAAAGATATACGCCTTATCAGCTTCAATTGCTTCGCGGATCTCCAACAGATATCATCCTCCTGGCAGAAATCATAACTATCAATGTGTGTAGTAATTAACAAAACCATAAGTAGTGCATTGAATAAATTATATTTATATGTTTAAATATTGACATGTGTCTATATATAATCTATATTGTTTTGCGGTATTAGTCAAGTCCCTGTTGCCAAGATATCCGGCCGTAGGTGTTTTTTTGTATTTTAAAATTGCCGGGAGGTATTTTAAACCGGCATATTTTACTGCGGCGGTCCTATCAATAAGAGCAGCAAAAATTCAATTTTAATAAGGCGGGATATGCATGACTGATAAAAAAAGTACAGAGGCACTTGGTTTCTTCGGGCGTTATCTGACAATATGGGTAGCATTATGCATGGCAGCCGGTGTTGCAATAGGAGAGTTTTTCCCTGCGATTCCGGCAGTTCTTTCAAAGTTTGAATACGCACATGTTTCGGTCCCTGTCGCTGTGCTGATTTGGCTCATGATATATCCGATGATGCTGAAGATCGATTTTTCGAGTATTCTGCGTGCAGTCAAAATGCCTAAGGGACTTATCGTAACCTGTGTTACGAACTGGCTGATAAAGCCATTTACGATGTATGGCATTGCCTCATTTTTTCTTTTTGTTCTATATAAGAACCTTATACCTTCGGATCTGGCAAGAGAATATCTTGCCGGTGCGGTGCTTCTTGGTGCCGCCCCCTGCACGGCAATGGTTTTTGTCTGGAGTCATCTGACTAATGGTGATCCTGCTTACACGCTTGTTCAGGTCGCAGTCAATGACTTGATAATTCTGGTTGCGTTTGCTCCGATAGTTGCCTTTCTGCTTGGTGTTTCCGGGATAGTGGTACCATTGGATACGCTGATTCTTTCTGTTGTTCTTTTTGTTGTAATTCCTCTTACTGCAGGCTGGCTTACGAGAACATACTATATAAGGCATTACGGTGATGAAATGCTTAACGGTTTTATTTCAAGGTTTGAGAATATAACAACAATAGGCCTGCTCCTCACACTTGTTATAATTTTCTCGTTCCAGGGCCGTGTCATAATAGGCAACCCGATTGATATATTACTTATTGCAATACCTCTTACGATACAAACTCTTTTTATATTTGCGATAGGTTATTTTTGGTCGAAAATGTGGAAGCTCCCGTATGATATCGCTGCTCCTGCAGGACTCATCGGCGCAAGCAATTTCTTTGAGCTTGCCGTTGCTGTCGCAATTTCTCTGTTTGGTCTTAAGTCAGGTGCTGCGCTTGCAACGGTAGTCGGAGTTTTGATTGAAGTTCCCACCATGCTTTTATTGGTGTATTTTTGTAACAGTACAAGGAACTGGTTTGCTGTAAAAGTTTTTAATGCCGGTTGACATCATGTATTTATGTGGTAATATTGCCACATAAGGGGGGTGGGCTGGTGAATGACAGGGATATGATGCAAAATAAAAAGGTTGCGATACTTAAAGGTGTGGCCCATCCTGTGCGTTTATCGATAGTTGAGGCTCTGGCGGTGCGTGAAATGTGTGTCTGTGAAATTGCTGAAATGTTTCACTTTGACAGAACAACTATTAGCAAACATCTGGCCCTGATGAAGAAACTTGGAATTCTGGAAGACCGCAAGGAAGGCCTGAATATTTATTACAGCCTGAGGATACGCTGTCTGCCTTCAATGCTTGCCTGTCTGGAAAACGTTGTGGATGGAGGATATTCAGAAAATATGTCTTCATCATGTAAGTGCGGAAAACTAAATGAGGAGGAGAGATAAAGATGAAAATTCAGATACTGGGCACAGGTTGTCCCAAGTGCAAAAAACTGGCAGAGCTTTCCGAACAAGCAGCAAAAGAATTGAACTTGGACTATGAAATGGAAAAAGTGACAGAGGTTTCAAAAATAGTTGATTTCGGGGTTATGTCAACGCCGGCGCTTGCAGTGGACGGGAAGGTCCTTATTGCCGGACAGATACCCGCATATGAGAAAGTAAAGGAGCTGCTTGTCAAGGCAAAAGGATAGCAGTATTTTTCCCCGTTATAACGGGGATTTTTTAGAACATATTATGTGCAATAAATGTCACATAATGACTGCAGAGGGAGCTGATTAAATGAGCGACTTTAAAAAATTTTTATGGATATTAAGTTTTTTCCTGATCTTTTACTTCCTGCCTGACGGCAATGAACGTATTGCCGCCGGGTTGACAGAGTCTGTAGCGATGATGTCAGATTATGCCAGACAGCATGTCCTTCTCTGCCTTATTCCGGCCTTTTTCATAGCAGGGGCTATTTCCGTTTTCATAAGCCAGCAGTCTGTTATGAAATATCTTGGATCAGGGGCTAAGAAATGGGTTGCATATTCGGTGGCGGCGGTTTCAGGAACTATTCTGGCCGTGTGTTCATGTACGGTCCTTCCGCTGTTTGCAGGAATATATAAGAGAGGCGCGGGGTTGGGCCCTGCATCGGCTTTTCTGTATTCAGGCCCTGCGATAAATGTCCTTGCCATCGTTCTGACAGCAAGGGTGCTTGGTGTTGAAATAGGAATTGCAAGGGCAGTAGGCGCAATCCTGTTCAGCGTGATAATAGGGATACTGATGTCAGTTATATTTGAAAAAGAAGAAGAAGCCCGCCAGGAGGGATTTACACAGCTTCCTGACGAAGATATGGCCGTCCCTTGTGGAAAACCGTTATCTATATGGCGAGCATGGTTGTTTTTTCTTGTTTTTGCAAACTGGGCAGTTCCTAAAACCCCCAATGCATTTTGGGAGGCAGTATACGATATAAAGTGGATCATTTCAGGAATAGGCCTGGCAGTAACAGTTTTGACGGCCGCTATGTGGTTTACCGCCGAAGAAAGAAAAGACTGGTATTCATCAGTATGGGGATATGCACTTCAGGTTATGCCGCTGCTGTTCGGAGGGGTACTGGTTGCTGGGTTCCTTCTCGGACGTCCCGGACATGAAGCACTGATACCAAGCAGGTATGTCGTCATGCTCGTAGGAGGCAACTCATTGAGCGCTAATTTCTTTGCTGCAATTTCAGGCGCTTTCATGTACTTTGCCACCCTGACGGAAGTCCCCATCCTCCAGGGACTGATAGGCGCCGGCATGGGAAACGGGCCGGCCCTTGCTCTCCTTCTGGCCGGTCCAGCACTGTCACTGCCGAGTATGATGGTCATCAACAGCATTCTGGGCCCCAAAAAAACGATAACTTATGTAACGCTTGTCGTGCTGCTTTCTACGGCAGCAGGTATTATTTTCGGAGCACTGGCATCTTAAAATGCAGTATGACCAAACTAAAATAAAACGATGCAAATCATTTTAATATCAGTATTTTGTATCTGCCACAGGATCGCGGACTGTGAGTCATGTTATATGTCTAAATGAAGCAATAGATAACATAAATAAATTTAATATGGAATTAATATGTTCATATATTGACATATATCAATATATGGGTTAAATTTGCAGGCGCGGTTATGAGAGTTTAATGTTAAATGCAGCATGTCAGGTTATAAGTGTTAAAAGCAGCTAAATTTTAAGAAGGCAGGGATGGTAATTATGAGGATGCTGGCAGAATTTTTCCCCGAATTTGTTGAGAAACTGGATGAAATCGATGCAATTTATAAAGAAAAAATGCCAATTGATGAAAAAACATATCAATTCATATGTTTTGCTCTTTCAATAAAGGGACGCAGCAAGCCATGTGTGCTGAAACATTTCAAAGGAGCTTTGGAGGCAGGGCTACGGTGGAGGAGCTGAGTTATATTTTTGCTCTTACGATGCGTGAAGCCGCTGGCGCTGATGACTGCTGGACCCACGACGTTATAGGGGACTGGAAGCAGATAATAGCAGGAAATGTAAGCTGCACCTGTCAGAAATAAGCAAAATCAAAGCCGGGCAGCTGGTTGGATCAAACATAGCGCAAGCGAGTCACCTGTGGGGTCAGCATTTAAACCATAAGTGGCTCCTTTTATTTTTTGTCCGGGAAAAATCTTCTGCTGAGGTGCGTTTTTAAAAAATTACAAGGTGTTTTGCGGAGGTCGTGTCTGTTATGAGTGAATGTTGCTGTTTTACAAAACAGCTTTCCACTGCTGTAACTATGAAGGATAGGGTCGGTTCATGGAAAGCAAGATGGAATATAGGGAGAATGAATTATCTTGTGACGCCAGGGCTTTACAGGATAGGAGACCCGGACAGTCTCTCCCCTGTTCTTGTCACTGCCAATTATAAGATGACAGTTGATTCTCTGCGGAAAGAATGCCGGGCAGAAATTTATGGATACTCATACTCGATACTAAAGGTGTAAATGTGTGGTGTGCCGCAGGTAAGGGAACTTTCGGAACGGAAGAACTTGTATTCCGTATTGCTGATGAGTGTCTTTCAAAGTTGTTTCGCATGGTGTAATAATCCTTCCGCAGCTTGGTGCGCCTGGCGTATCGGCTCACGAAGTAAAAAAAATGTCTGGTTTCAAGGTGGTATACGGCCCTGTTCGTGCGTCCGACATCCCGTACTTCTGGATAACGGAATGACAGTTTTGCCTTCGATGAGGAAAGTCAGATGCTCAATCTATGACAGGCTGGTACTGACACCTGTGGAAATAGTGCAGGCTTTTGGGATGATGCTTAAAGTATTCGGAGCGATGGCACTTTTCAGTGCTCTTGGCATACTGCCGTTCGTAAGGATCGATTATTTAGGACTGCTTGGAGCGACGCTTTCAGGCGCATTAATAACTCCGCTGTTTTCTGCCTTGGATACCAGGTAGGGGCTTTTGCGTGGAAAGGATTTGTCATTGGCTTGATATTGCAGCCGGCATAAACATATTATGCCGTGTATCGTGCGGATACGGCACTGCCCGTATGCTGTCATACCTGCTGATATTTCCTGCCGTTTCAGCCCTTTTTTGCTATGAATTTTACAGGCTCCTCAACATATACATCTTTGTCAGGGGTAATTAAGGAAATGAAAATTGCGGTTCCTATGATCACAGCAGCGTTGTCGGCAGGAATAATTTTGAGACTTGTATCCTTCATTAAAATGTGAGGTCATGGCTAAATGGAGCTGGAATATTTAAAAGACGTAGTTACTCTCAAGCTTGATTCGGATAAATGCATCGGCTGCGGGATGTGTACTGTAGTTTGCCCGCATGAAGTCTTTTCATTAATCGAAGGGAAGCTGCAATCACTGCAATGGATATGTGCATGGAGTGCGGGGCATGCGCTGTTAATTGCCCTGTTTCTGCCATAGATGTAAAAAAAGGCGTAGGGTGCGCATATGCCGTCATGATGATGAAATTTAAGGCAAAGAAAATGGCTGCGGGTGCTCGTGCGGAGACGGAGATTCAGACTGCTGCTGACCTTACCTGAAGGGTAAGGCAAAGTGCGGATTGCGGTCTGCACCTGCCTTACCGGATATTAGATCTTATTGTCCGTTGGCAGCGAATTTGCGTTTGAAAAATTTTATTATTTCCCACCAGAATGTCGCACATGCTGCAATAGCTGCCGTGGCTCCGAAATCAGCAAGTGAAAGCGGCTTTACCTTTGCCATTGATGCCAGTGCAGGGATTGAGGAGACGATGATCAGCCCTGCCAATATAGCCAGATTTATAGCCCATGGCACAGGATCAAATTTATCCCGTCTGCCGTCAAACGCTGATCTTGTATCAGAACGGTTAACGTAGACAAGAAACAGGTTGGAAAGAACAAGTGATGCAAGAAAAAATGTCCTTGCATGCTCCGGTCCCTCATCCTGCAGCGTAAAGCAGAAAGCTCCGAATACCGCTGCGAAGATAACGAGTCCCTGAAGCAGGGCTTTTAAAAAAATATCTTTAGTAATGATGGAAGAGTCGACGGGGCGCGGCGGCCTTTTCATTATATCGGGCTCTGCCGGCTGACGCTCGAAGACTATTGAGCACGTAGGATCTATTATCATTTCTAGAAGCGCAACATGTATAGGCAGCAGGAGCGTAGGCAGGCCCAAGAGGGGTGCGGCTAAAGCGGACAGCGCTATAGGTATGTGGATTACTATTATGTATTCCATTGCCTTGCAAATGTTGTCGTAAATACGCCTGCCATCTCTTACTGTATCAACGATGGTCGTAAAATTATCATTCAGTAGCACCATGTCCGCCGCTTCGCGCGCGACCTGCGTCCCGCGTTCGCCCATGGCTATCCCGATATCTGCATATTTGAGAGCTGGTGCGTCATTTACTCCGTCACCAGTCATGGCGACTACCTCTCCGGCTGCTTTAAATGCCTTTATTATGCGCATTTTCTCCCGTGGCAGTATGCGGGAAAAGATAGTTACATGCCTGATCCTATCCGCAAGCTCTTTGTTATCCATGGACTCAAGTTCGTCCCCGGTTATTATCTGATGTTCATCCTCGCCGGCAGTACCAAGCCCTATTTCATGCGCTATCCTGTGTGCAGTTACGCTGTTATCGCCTGTGACTATCGCTATCCGTATGCCGGCACTGCGGCAAGCCGCAACGGCAGATGGGACGGCCTCCCGCGGAGGATCAATAAAAGCTGCGAGGCCGACAAGCTTAAGACTGCACGCGGTAAGTTCAGACGGGATATCTTCAAGTGAGTTGTTTACAGCGACAGCCAGTACCCGGCATCCCATATCCGCCAGTCTTTCCTGCTGGGCTTCCGCTTCGGTTCTTTCATCTTCCGACAAATTGCAGAGTTTGAAAATATTTTCAGGGGAACCTTTGGCTGCAAGAACTTTTTCCCCGCCTGCACTCCATATGTGTCCCATCATGCGTGCTTCGGACGAGAACGGATATTCATACAGCAGCTCACGTTTCTGCAGCATAGCCACATCTATATCATCAGATTCGGCTTGATTTATCAGTGCGATTTCCATAGGGTCATAAGGATTGGTTTCTGATGCCATAACGGAAGTTTCCAAAAGTTCCGAATAACTTTCTCCGCATAGCGGTACCAGCTCTCTTATACCCATGCGGTTCTGAGTGAGGGTCCCGGTCTTGTCTACGCATAAAACTGTCACAGCGCCCAATGTCTCAACCGATGGGATTCTTCGTATAAGCGCGTTGCGGCGTGCAATGCGCCATGCGCCCATAGCAAGGAAAAACGGTCAGGACTACCGGGAATTCTTCCGGTATGGTTGCCATTGCTATAGTTATTCCGGAGAGTGCCGCATCTATGAAATTACTTCCGTTATTCAGGGTCGCACAGACAACGAGCAGCATCATTACAAAACTGAAGCCTGAACAATTGCGCACAAGTCTGCGTGTCTGCTTTTCCAGCGGTGTCGGACGGTCGGGAGCAGCGGCCACATCGGCTCCGATTTTCCCGTACTCAGTGGCTGTGCCTGTTGCCGTCACACGCACGACAGAGCGTCCTGTGATAACGTTGGTACCGGCGTAACAGTGGTCGA
>Ga0268359_12341_pt1:92500-130847 | contig 130847 bp, 126 predicted proteins | sample BioMet11_FD_194416 | JGI IMG/M metagenome (GOLD analysis project Ga0268359, IMG submission 194416) | Sewage microbial communities from Oakland, California, United States - Biofuel 11 (PacBio Assembly) | ecosystem: Engineered > Wastewater > Sewage > Unclassified | place: USA...
TACTGAAAACCGACACAGGTGGGTTGGCTTAGAAGGCTAAGGCGAACGGGATAACCATTGTTAAGGAACTCTGCAAGTTAACTCCGTAACTTCGGGATAAGGAGTGACTGGGAATGTTAAGACTATACGTTGGAAGCATTTCCGGTTCGCAGAAACCAGGCTCAGGCGACTGTTTAACTAAAACACAAGGCTCTGCTGAAGGCGCAAGCCGAAGTATAGGGCCTGACACCTGCCCGGTGCTGGAAGGTTAAAGGGAGAGGTCAGCCGCAAGGTGAAGCTTTGAACTGAAGCCCCAGTAAACGGCGGCCGTAACTATAACGGTCCTAAGGTAGCGAAATTCCTTGTCGGGTAAGTTCCGACCTGCACGAAAGGTGTAACGATCTGAGCGCTGTCTCGACAGTGGTCCCGGTGAAATTGTGGTACTGGTAAAGACGCCAGTTACCCGCAGTAGGACGGAAAGACCCCGTGGAGCTTTACTGTAACTTGATATTGAATTTCGGTACACTCTGTATAGGATAGGTGGGAGGCTGAGAAGTCAGTGCGCCAGCGCTGATGGAGCCGCCCTTGGAATACCACCCTTGGTGTGCTGGGATTCTAACCGCTGCTGCTGAATCGCAGAGCGGGACATTGTCAGGCGGGCAGTTTGACTGGGGCGGTCGCCTCCCAAAGAGTAACGGAGGCGCGCGAAGGTCACCTCAGGGCGAATGGAAATCGCCTATTGAGCGTAAGGGTATAAGGTGGCTTAACTGTGAGACTGACAGGTCGAGCAGAAACGAAAGTTGGTCCTAGTGATCCGGTGGTCCTGAGTGGAAAGGCCATCGCTCATCGGATAAAAGCTACCCCGGGGATAACAGGCTGATGCCGCCCGAGAGTTCCTATCGACGGCGGCGTTTGGCACCTCGATGTCGGCTCATCGCATCCTGGGGCTGAAGCAGGTCCCAAGGGTTGGTCTGTTCGCCCATTAAAGCGGTACGTGAGCTGGGTTCAGAACGTCGTGAGACAGTTCGGTCCCTATCCACTGTGGGCGCAGGGTATTTGAGAGGAGCTGTCCCTAGTACGAGAGGACCGGGATGGACGAACCGCTAGTGTACCGGTTGTTCCGCCAGGAGCACAAGCCGGGTAGCCATGTTCGGATCGGATAACCGCTGAAGGCATCTAAGCGGGAAGCCGACCTCAAGATGAGATACCCCATTGCAAAAGCAAGTAAGGTGTCCGGAAGACTACCGGTTAGATAGGTTGGGGGTGTAAGCGGGTAACGCCCGTTGAGCTGACCAATACTAATACACCGAGGCCTTAACCTCATAAAATCCTTATTGACCCGGTTTCAGGTCATATTCGGTCCATAACGGCGAAACATTCGTCGGAGCATCCGAGGCGTATAAATATAAGCCTTCGGAACTTTCTCCTGCACGTTTTATCCGTTCTGAATCCAAATCTGCCCCGAAATCTTACGAGATGTGCTAGAATAGGTTGTCAAAAAACAGCAATGTACGGGCAAAAGATATAAGCCTGAAATACATACAGGTTTCTGGTGGCAACAGAGGAGGGGACACACCCGGTCCCATGCCGAACCCGGCAGTTAAGCCCTCCTTCGCCGATGGTACTACGAAGGGTATTCGTGGGAGAGTAGGTCACTGCCAGAATTAATTTAAAGAGAGAGTCTCCGGTTTTCCGGAGGCTCTTTTTTTGTTTGTTTTTAAGCATACAATTTGCAGTCTGCAACTGGGGCAGGTCGGAGATGACAGCGACGCAGCATGTGATGCTCCAAACCGAGGCGTATATCGATACGTTGAGGTGAAGGGGCATTGTATGTTTCTAAGTCAGCGCCCCGATATGCACCAATCGCAAGATGAGGGGAGACACCCGGTGCAATGCCGAACCCGGCAGTTAAGCCCGTGAAGCCGCATCTTCACGTCTGTGGGCGCAGAACATTTGCAGTGTCCTTTTAGGCGTATTCGAACATACGCCGACAAAGGCCGCTCCTGCATGTTATGCGCCAATATCCATAAATCTGCAGCTTCACGCAAGCCCTTCGCCGATGGTACTGCGAAGGGTATTCGTGGGATAAGTGAGATAGATAATCTCCGATTTTCGTAATCGAACTTAGTTTTTCCACCCAGAGTAGGTCACTGCCAGAATTAATTTGAAGGGAGAGTCTCCGGTTTTCCGGAGGCTCTTTTTTTGTTTGTTTTTAAGCATACAATTTGCAGTCTGCAACTGGGGCAGGTCGGAGATGACAGCGACGCAGCATGTGATGCTCCAAACCGAGGCGTATATCGATACGTCGAGATGAAGGGGCATTGTATGTTCTAAGCCGGCGCCCCGATATGCACCAATCGCAAGATGAGGGGAGACACCCGGTGCAATGCCGAACCCGGCAGTTAAGCCCCGTGAAGCCGCATCTTCACGTCTGTGGGCGCAGAACATTTGCAGTGTCCTTTTAGGCGTATTCGAACATACGCCGTCAAAGGCCGCTCCTGCATGTTATGCGCCCATATCCATAAATCTGCAGCTTCACACAAGTCCTTCGCCGATGGTACTGCGAAGGGTATCCGTGGGATAAGTGAGATAGAAAATCTCCGATTTTCGTAATCGAACTTAGTTTTTCCACCCAGAGCAGGTCACCCGCCGGAATTAATTTGAAGAGAGAGTCTCCGGTTTTCCGGAGGCTCTTTTTTTGTTTGTTTTTAAGCATACAATTTGCAGTCTGCAACTGGGGCAGGTCGGAGATGACAGCGACGCAGCATGTGATGCTCCAAACCGAGGCGTATATCGATACGTCGAGATGAAGGGGCATTGTATGTTTCTAAGCCGGCGCCCCCGATATGCACCAATCGCAAGATGAGGGGAGACACCCGGTGCAATGCCGAACCCGGCAGTTAAGCCCCGTGAAGCCGCATCTTCACGTCTGTGGGCGCAGAAACATTTGTCGTCTCCTTTTAGGCGTATTGGAACATACGCCGACAAAGGCCGCTCCTGCATGTTATGCGCCCATATCCATAAATCTGCAGCTTCACGCAAGTCCTTCGCCGATGGTACTGCGAAGGGTATCCGTGGGATAAGTGAGATAGAAAATCTCCGATTTTCGTAATCGAACTTAGTTTTTCCACCCAGAGCAGGTCACCGCCGGAATTATTTTGAAAGAGAGAGTCTCCGGTTCATTATGAAGGCTCTCTCTTTTGTGCTTGTGTTATCAGTTCATGGTGCGCTGATATCCGTTATTTTAGTGCTGTGACATTCATTTTTCATTGAAGTCATCTTATGTTAAACTGTATATGGTGAATAAGTTTCCAGGAGGGTGTTTAAATGTCCCGTAAGCCTGAAAAACATATTGGGTTCACACTTGTCGAGATGCTCGTGACTATGCTGATAATATCTGTGCTGGCAGGTATGGTCATGATAGTTTCGGTGGCTATGGCGGACAGGGCTGTGGCAGCTAAAATTGTGAATGATTTTAAAATCATACAGAAAGCTTCTTTAATGTGCCATGCTGAAAATAAATTATGGTGGCCCGGCGGTACCAACGATGAAAAAGAAAAAGTCACCCTGTTGGCAAGGGAATATACCGATACTCCTGGTTTTAATGATAACGGCGCATACAGGATATGGGGCGGACCCAACACACCGTTATGGGGCATATTTTTCGTAGCCGATCTGACTAAGATGAAAAATACCGAAAATCTAAAGAGAATATTAAAAATGTATGCAAATTGCGGCCTTGGTGTTCAGCTGTATGATAAAATTACAGCACAAGTGACCTTACAACGCTGAATTCTTACACCGGCGAAAAGAAATGGTCGTCATACAAGGGCGGAGACGAAGTTTTTTTCTGCATCAGCACTTCTTATCGTTGAACAGGCATAAGATGTGAAGCAGCGTCTTTTGCATTTGAATTTAAAATGAAGGTAAAACATACTTTAAGCATGTTCTTGTTTGATAAGGCCTAAGCGATTTTGAGGGGGTACATACCGTAATGAAAACATTAAGATTGGCATGTGAAGCAGACGCAGAGAGTATCTTGGCTTTATACGCGCCTTATATAAAAAATACAGCTGTTACTTTTGAATGTGAGGTCCCGTCCCTGGATGAATTCCGCGATCGTATAAAACTGATATCATACGATTACCCGTATGTTGTCTGCGAGTCGGACGGGAAAATAATAGGGTATGCATATGCCCACAGACAGAAAGAACGTGCGGCATATCAGTGGAATGCCGAATTGTCTGTTTATGTTGATCCTGCAGGCTGGGGATGCGGTACAGGTAAAATCCTTTACGGAGCACTGATTGAAATATTAAAACTGCAAAAGGTCAGAACGTATACGGCGTAGTGACCTTTCCCAATAAAAACAGCGAAAAACTGCACGAACACTTTGGATTCAAAATGATGGGCATATATTGTAAAACAGGGTACAAATGCGGAAGATGGCATGATGTTGCATGCTTTGAAAAGAATATTGCCCTTGATTATCTTGAGCCACAACCATTTATACCGATCAGTAAAATCGATGCTGATTCTGTCAGAAAAATACTTGCCGGCGAATGTATGCTGCCCGGTTCAAATTGAACGCTGCAGTCATAATGACCTGTCTGAAGCTCTGTAACAAAACGTAGTACAGAAATCCAATCACGGGTTTCATTTTTACTATAATATAAAAAACAAGGGGCATGAAGCCCCTTGTCATTATCTGCTGGATCAAAATTTTTTTTGGTATGTTAAAGTTTTTCAACGGCTTCTTTTATGCGTTTCATACCTTCTTCAATATAGTCGTAAGAACGGCAGTAGGCCAGCCTTATATGTCCCGGAGATCCGAAAACTTCGCCTGGAACAGTTGAAACGCCGGCTTCTTCAAGCAGCCAGGAGCAGAATTTGAATCCATCCATTCCCAATGAAGTTATTTTTGGAAAAGCATAAAAGGCACCTGATGGTACCGCATGTTCAAATGCATCTATACTGCCGAGCCATCTCATTACCATGTCCCTGCGGCGTTTGTATTCAGCAATCATTTTGTCTACATCATTGTCGGCATGTTTAATTGCCTCAATAACACCGGCCTGCGCGAATGCCGTTGCACATGTCGTTAGGTTCTGATGACACTTATTTACATAAGGTCTCATCTTTTGCGGACAAATTATCCATCCAACCCGCCATCCTGTCATAGACCATGTTTTTGATGCCGCTGAGATAGTTATCGTACGGTCGGCCATTCCAGGCAGGCTTGCAATGCTCACATGCTCTCCTTCATAGAGAAATTTTTCATAACATTCGTCTGATATTACCCACAGGTCGTTCTCTATGGCCAGCTGCGCGATTTTTTCAAGGTCATCCCTTGTTAAAACAGCGCCGCTCGGGTTATTCGGTGTGTTGATAAGAAGCACTTTGCTTCTTGGTGTTATTGCGTTTTTAAGGTCGGCGACCTTTAAGCGGAAGCCGTTTTCCATAGTTGTGTGCACTTCTTTTAGTAAGCCGTTTGCAATCGCGATCTGGTCAGCATAAGCAGAAAAGTACGGTGTCGGTACGATAACCTCATCGCCTGGCTCCAGCATTGTGAGGAATGATGCAGTAAGAGCCTCAATAGCTCCTGCTGTTATGACGAAATTGAGGTCAGGATCCGCATCTATGGAATTCACTCTTTTGTACTTTTCCGCCAGTGCTTCCCTGAGCTCATATTTACCTGCCATATCTGTGTAATGCACGTCACCGTTATTCAACGCTTCGGCAGCGGCTTTTTTCGCACACTCAGGTGAATCGAAGTCGGGACGTCCTATTTCCATATGGATTATGCTTCTGCCTTGTTTTTCCATCATGTCAGCCTTACTGAGTATTTCCCGTATTCCGCCGGACATCTGGATGGATGCCATCCTGCTGTTTGGGAATGTTATACCTGCCATGCCTAGATCACCTCATTTTTTATTTTTTGATTTTTGCTGTGTTTTACCTATAGTTTTGGGTTCTTCATTTATTGATTCAAGAACTCTTTTTTCAACATTATCAAGATGGTTTTTCATTGCATTAGCCGCCCTGTCAGGCATCTTCAGCTTTATAAAGTTTATTATCTCCATGTGTTCCTTGAGCGCCTCGCTTATAACATCGCCAAGCGTATTGCTGAGCGCCAGATAAAGCGATACCTTATAACCAAGCTGCAGAATGAATTCTTCGTATATTTTGTTGCCTGATGTTTTGGCGATGTAGCTATGGAACATACGGTCTATAGAAGATACAAGAAGAGTATCATGTGTTTTCAAAGCCTCTTCTTCATCCCAGATAAAATGTTCCAGTCTGTCGATATCTTCAGGGGCTGCACGCATTGCGGCTTCTTCGACAGAAGCCACTTCAAGCAGCCGGCGGGCGGCCAGGGTGTCCTTAAGCTCTGATTCTGAAATCTTAGGTATTCTCAATGTCCTGTCTTTGCCTTTTATAAGGTAGCCCTCCACCATAAGCTGAGTCAAAGCTTTTCTTAAAGGTGTTCTGCTTACCTTAAATGTTTCCGACAGATTTTCCTCAAGCAAAGCGGTTCCAGGGTGAAGCTCCCCGCGGAGTATCTTGTTCTTGAGTGTGAAATATACGGAATCTGCAAGATTTGCAGTCCTGTTGACCATTTTAATTGCAGCTCCTCTCAGCGGCTACCGGCAGAATCAGCGGTGCTTCTTTAAGCACAGAAAATGTCAGTCCGCTGTGCTTCATGTTTAAATAGTTTATGGCTTCCTGAAGATCGTTGTAAAGATTAAAAGCAGTTATGTTTTTTATTTCACTGAAAAAAGGGCTGTCCGTGACAAATGAAACCGATGCGTTCCTGCGGACCATGTATGTAACATATGCAGCTGCTGCAGCAAGTCCTGCGGAATCACGGCGGTCCTTATATTCTAAGATTGTCTCAAGACGTGAATCCATAAGCTCGGCATATATTTTATGCGGGCCTATCCCCTCATTTAAAGAAGCGACAATTATAATATGTCCGCCTCTTGAAACCACATTTTCGGCGGCGTAAAGCGCTTTGCATGCCTGCCATAGATCGGCCTCCTCCGGCCATGCCTGTGCAATTACGACATCAGCCACAGGAACTTTGACTGTCATTGCCATGGCAGCTTTTTGCACAGCTTCGCTATGGGCTTTCCATGGTTCCCCGATTACAATATCGTTCAGTTCCCCGTTCCCGCCGCATATGCATTGTACAAGAAAAGACAGCCCTGCAGATTTAGCAGCGGACATTATTTCCCTTATTGCCATATTGTTATCGTTTCCTAGGCATATGGAAGCGTCATGATACGGCATCCAATGTGTCTGTGAAACTGTTTCAGCACCGCTTACACCAGGCAGTATTATTTTGCCGCCGCCCGACCATCCGCAGTAACGATGAGGAAATACGCTTCCTATTCCTATAATACACCTGTGTTCAAGAAGTATAGGATTTACCTCTATTGGGATGCCTGACGGAGTCCTGCCTATTTTTGCCAGTTTTTTATTCCAGTCATGATTTACCCATTTGATTTTACCCCACAGCCTGGCACCTATTTTTTTGAACGCTTCATCTTCGCTCATCGGCCGGTGAGAGCCTGTTGCAAAAAGTACGGTCTGATTGTTTAAGGCAACTCCTCCGCGTTCAAGAAATTCGGATATTACCGGTAATATTTTTGCCGTCGGTGTCGGGCGTGTCATGTCGTCGCATACTATCAGCACTTTGCCTGAATCAGCGGCGAGCTCTTTGATCTTTTGTGCGGAAGAGGAGCTCGCCAGTTTTTCAGAAAGATAGACTTCAGGATTTTTAAGTTTTTTTAAATAATGTTTTTCTGCAACTGCTAAAAGTTTTCCTTCACCGACAGTTGCTTTCCATTCTTTAACCCCGCTTCTCAGACAGAAAGAAGGGACCCTTTCCATAACCTGCGGTTACCTGAGCAGCCATACCAGAGACATGCTTATTGACGGAATGTATGTAAACAGAAGGAGACATAGTATCATTATAAATATAAACGGTACGACCGCTTTTGAAATTCTAACCATGTCCACTCCTGATACTGCAGATGAAACAAAAAGGTTTGCTCCGTAGGGAGGAGTAACAAAACCTGTAGCAAGCGCAACCGTCATTACAAGTCCGAAGTGTATCGGGTCTATTCCAGCTTTGGTGACTATCGGAAGAAGTATCGGAGTAAGTATGATCATAGATGAAATATTGTCTACAAAGCATCCTACTATTAGCAGCAGTATATCTATGACCAGAAAAATAACAGCTGGATTTGAAGAAACGGACAGCATCCATGCACCTATTTTTACAGGTACCTGTTCCATTGCAAGGAACGCTGCAAATGACATCGATAGGCCTATCATGAATGTTGTAGCTCCGTTTACAAGTACGGCATCTTTAAATGCATCGTAGATCGTATTGAAATCAAGCTCTTTATATACGAATTTGCCGATAAACAGTGCATACACCGAGGCTACGACAGCCGATTCGGTAGGGGTGAATATGCCGCAGTATATACCTCCGAGGATAATGACAGGGACCATAAGCGCCCATGACGCGTCCTTAAATGCCTTTCCTGCTGAGACGTTGACTTTTGACTGCGGATAGCCCTTTTTTTTTGCAATCCTATAGGACATTGCCATCAGCGATATGCCGATGATGAGCCCCGGGATAATCCCGGCAATAAACATTTCGCCTACAGAGACTCCTGAAACGACTCCATAGATTACAAAAGGGATGGACGGCGGGATTATTACACCTATCGATCCTGCTGTGGCGGTAAGCGCTGCAGCAAAGTCATCATCATACATTTTTTCTTTCATCGCCGGTATCATGAAAGAGCCTATGGCTGATACAGTTGCCGGACCTGATCCTGAAATTGCAGCGAAGAACATGCAGGCTGTTACAGTAACCATTGCAAGTCCTCCTATGACTGCGCCGACCATCGCATTGGCCAAAGTAACCAGTCTTTTTGAAATGCCGCCGTAGCTCATCAATGAGCCAGCGAGCATAAAGAAGGGTATAGCAAGCAGCGGAAAGGAGTCCAGTGAGGCGAATGCGTTTTGTGCGATCATTATAAGCGGTATGGAATTTGTGTATACAAGAGTGATTGCTGTCGCAAATCCCAGCGATATCCCGATAGGCAGCGAGAGGGCCAGAAGGAGTGTCATAGAGCCGAAAAGAATTATCAATTCCATATTATGCCGCCTCCTTTTTGCCTATGGAACGGTATATTTTAAACATTTCTCCGATAAGCCTTATGGACATAAGAATACACCCAGCCGGAACAGAAGCATATGCGAAGGCAATAGGCATGCGCATAGCAGGTGATACCTGACCTCTTTCAAAAAGCAGTGAAGTAAGCGCTGAGCCTTCAAATGCGAGAAATACACTGAACCCCAGCCATAATGCAGTTACAAAAAGCTCAAATATTTTTTTGTATACCGGATTTTTGATCAGGTCCTGAATGATCTCAATCCGTAAATGGCGGTGTTCCTTTACTGCATAACTTGCACCAAGCCAGATCTGCCAAAGGAAAAGATAACGTGCCAGCTCTTCACTCCATGAAAGTGAACTGCTGAATACATAACGCATTACCACTTGAATGAAAATCAGGCCGACAGAGAACATAAGGCTGTAAACCAGTAAATATTCCTCTATGTTGTTCCATAGTTTTTTTAGCATAAAATACACCTCCGGTCATAAATCGGAGAGCCATGAAAAAGCGGCTCTCCGAAAACTGAAACAGTCAGAAATTATTCTTATTTCTTTTTTGCCAGGTCTATCAGTTCCTGACCGCCTTTTACCGTTTTTGCAAATTCCTTGTAGACACCAGCTGTTGCAGAGACAAAGGCCTTTTTCTGTTCAGGAGTTATATTGTTGACCTTCATGCCGCTCTTTTTAAGCGCTTCAATCATTTCTTTGTCCTGCTTATCAGAGAGCTTGCGCTGTTCCGTGCGGTAGATTACAGCTGCATCCTGGACGACTTTCTGAAGATCTTTCGGAAGGCTGTTGAACCACTTGTCATTTACCAGAAGTGCTGTTGCTGCGTAGACATGTCCTGAGAGCGAGCAGTATTTCTGTACCTCATAAAATTTTGAAGTATAAATAAGCGGTATCGGATTTTCCTGTGCATCCACCGTTTTCTGCTGCAGTGCCGTATAGAGCTCACCGAAGCTCATTGGCGTCGGGTTTGCTCCCAGCGCCTTGAAAGTTGCCATATGGATGGGATTTTCCATCGTGCGTATCTTGAGTCCTGCCAGATCCGCAGGTTTTGTTATTGGTCCCCTGTTATTTGTTATCATACGGAAACCGTTTTCTGCATATGCCAGATTTTTAAGTCCAAGCGGAGGAAGCATTGCATTTAATTTACTGCCGAGAGGGCCGTCCAAAGCTTTATATACTTCCTTTTTGCTGTTGAAGAGAAACGGCAGATCGAATACCTGAAAACGCGGTTCAAAACCTGAAAGGACGGCCACTGCCGGTATCGTCATCTGCACAGTTCCCAGCCCAACCGCTTCTATGGCCTGTCTGTCTCCGCCCAGCTGCCCGTTAGGATATAGTTCGACTATTATCTGTCCTTTTGAATGTTTCTCAACATAGGGCTTAAAATATTTTTCTGCAGCAATGTGGGTCGACTGTGTCTCAGGAACGACATAGGCTACCTTCATCTTGACAGGCGCAGCATATGCGCTTCCGACAAGCAGTGCTAATGCGATAATTGAAACAAGCATGCAGGTTACTGATTTCTTCATTCTATTGTTCCTCCCTTGATATTGGTAAAACAACGGGCCCGATTTTGGTTGCTGTACGATATGGAAGATAAGCCGCTGATGGAATATATCTGCTGGATCACATGCCTCCTCTCCTCTTGAATGAGACCTTACACGATATTCAATTGGTCTCTGTTAATTTTTTATAATTAAAAAATTGTCTGCATAATTCGTTTATAAAATTTACTAATGATGAACAACGATGATAATATCATATTTTATTTCTAATGCAAGTATTGGATACTGAACAAACCTGTGGACATTTTTCAAAATTACTTGTATTATAGCGACGCCAAAGCAAAACCGTGTTTTATAGATATTGGATACAATATAGCATAATTATCAGAATAAACAATAAATATACTGTAATAATGTCCGAGTTTAAATTTTTTGGTAAATATTGAATTTATTTTTTGTTTAATTGGAGTGATATTATTATGAAAATAGCTGTTCTTGTCAAGCAGGTGCCTGATTCTGATGAAGTAAAAATGGATCCTGAAAAAGGGACGATGATCAGAGAAGGCGCAGGTAATATTGTAAATCCGCTCGATTTAAATGCGCTTGAGGCGGCTCTTTCCATGCGGAGGAAATTCGGGGGGAGCGTCGATGTTCTTTCGATGGGACCGCCGCAGGCTGATATAGCTCTCAGGGAAACACTTGCGCTTGGAGCTGATTCTGCATACCTCGTTTCAGATAAATTTTTTGCCGGGGCTGACAGCTGGGCGACATCACTCGTGCTGGCAGAAACATTGAAACGGCTCGGCGGTTTTGACATGATCCTTGCAGGAGAAAAGGCCACAGACGGAGAAACCGGACAGGTCGGGCCGGAAGTTGCTGCAATGCTTAAAATTCCATTTGCCACATATGTTAGCGAGCTGGTGGTTTCCAACGGATACGCAACGGTGAAGCGCACCGTTGAAGAAGGGTATGAGATCCAGCGTATCAAGCTCCCGTGCCTGCTTACAGTGCTTAATGATATCAATGAGCCTGAGATGCCGACTTTGAGCGGCAAAAAGAAAGCACGGCGTGCCGAGATCAAAAAGTACGGTTCTCAGGAGCTGGGCATTTCAAAAGAAGAAGCAGGACTGACGGGGTCTCCTACCAGAGTTGTAAAAATAGACCGTCCGAGGATCTCCAGGCAGACCGAGCTTTATTGCGGAAAAGAACTTGACCGGGGGATCGACCGTGTTGTTGAAGTTCTCCGTGAATTGGCCGTTTTGTAGGAGGTGCCAGGATGCGCAGAGATGAATCGAAATCATCCGGAGTTTTAGTCTGCGGGGAAGTCCGCACAGGCAGGATACACCCTGTTACTATGGAGCTTACAGGCAAGGCGCGCGAACTTGCCGATAAGAAGCACGCAGGTGTTACATGCTTGCTTTTCTGTAAAGAACTTGCAGATGATCCTGAAATGCTTTTTGGGTACGGCGCTGATCGTGTTTTATTGATCAGACATGACAAATTGGAACATTTCAATCAGGATATAGCGGCAAAATTGCTTTGCTTCGCAATAAAAAAATATATCCCTGAAATAGTTTTAGCCCCAGCAACGACTTCCGGCAGGACATTTCTTCCCGCTGTCGCTGCGATGGTCCATACAGGACTTACTGCAGACTGCACTGGACTTGATATAGATCCTGAAAGCGGTCTGCTGCTCCAGACAAGGCCTGCCATAGGAGGAAATGTGATGGCTACGATAAAGACCCCTGAATATATACCTCAGATGGCTACGGTAAGACCCAGGACATTCAGGATACCCTGCATTTCAGAGCGAAGCGGCAAAGTTGAAATCCCGGAAATCCCTGATTGCATTTTTGAAAGCGACATAGAAGTTTTGAATATGGAATATACAGGCGGGGACGGAACCAACATACAGGACAAAGAGGTCGTTATTTCAGGAGGAAAAGGCCTTAAAAAACCTGAAAACTTTGCCCTTATAAGGGAACTTGCCGAACTGCTCGGCGGAGGCGTAGGCGCTTCACGCCCGACCGTTGAATCAAAATGGATATCGTATCCGCATCAGGTCGGCTTGTCAGGCAAGGTCGTTTCACCTAAATTTTATCTGGCTGCAGGTATCTCAGGCGCAGTTCAGCATCTTGCCGGAATGCAGACAGCCAATAAGATAGTCGCCGTAAACAAGGATCATGACGCCCCGATATTCAGGGTTTCCGACATCGCATTGTGCGGAGATCTTGCAGATATCCTTCCAATGCTCATCAATCGCATCCGTAAGGAGTTGAATCAGTAATGATGAAAGACTGCTTTTCTTATACACCTGTGAATGAAATCACGGTAGCTGATCTGGTCGGTATTTTTGGTAAATCAGGGGTTTCCGTTGATCAGGAAAAAATAGATGCCTATTCTAAAGACGAAGTTGCGCTGCATCTGTGGGATAAAAAATACAGTGCTGAAGTTGTTTGTTTTGCTGAAACGACAGAACAGATATCGGAACTTATGAAATATGCCAACGCACACCGTATCCCTGTAACTCCGAGAGGAGCCGGCACCGGCCTTTCAGGGGGTGCGGTTCCGGCGTTTAAGGGGATAGAGCTGTCTTTGGAAAGAATGAACCGGATAATTGAACTTGATAAGGAAAATCTTACCATAACAGTAGAGCCGGGGGTTGTCACAGCTGAAATAAACAAGGCTGCATCAGATAATCATCTGCTCTATGCCGGTGATCCCTGCAGCGGTGACGCATCTTTCATAGGGGGAAATGTAGCTGAGAATGCGGGCGGCAATAAGGTCGTAAAATACGGCGCTACAGGCAGTCACGTGCTTGGTATGGAAGTTGTGCTGCCTGACGGGTCGGTGACATGGTTTGGCGGAAAACGCAGGAAAGACGTTACAGGATATGATTTTGTGCATCTAATGGTAGGTTCTGAAGGAACTCTTGGAATAGTTACAAAAATTATTTTAAGACTGCTTCCTCTTTCTTCTTTTGTGGTAGACCTTCTTGTGCCTTTTCCTGACCTGAAAATGGCGATAAACGCAGTGCCGAAAGTGATGACCATGGGCAAGGCGGTGCCAAGTTCAATAGAATTTATGGATAAGCAGTCGATGCTTCTTACTGAAAAATACCTGCAGACCAAATTTCCCTATACTGAAGAAGCTGAAGCACATATTATTTTCCAGTATGAGGGCAATGACAGGGAGCATCTGGCAGATGAAATAGAGCGTATCGGAGATATATGCATGGATTGCGGTGCCCTTGAGGTTTTTGTTGCAGACAACAGGACAACGAGGGATAAACTGTGGAAAGGGCGAAAAAGCGTTGCTGAGGCAGTATGGGCTTTTGCGCCGGTGCAGCTTGCCAACGAAGATCTTGTAGTGCCGACCAGCAGGATATCTGAATTTATGGAAGGCCTGCAGGATGTATGCCGCAGGCATCATGTGGATTATGTCGCCTACGGACATCTCGGTGACGGAAATATGCATGTTACGATATACGTAAAGGAAGAAAATCCTGATTGGCACGAAATAATAGAAAAAGCATGCATGGAAGCATATGCGCTCGTCAGGAACCTTGAAGGCACACTGACAGGCGAACACGGCGTAGGGCTAAAGAGAGTCAAGTACATATCATATTTTCTTGATAAGGCTCAGATAGAGCTGATCCGCAGGGTGAAGCTCGCCTTCGATCCGAACAACATACTGAATCCCGGAAAGATCATACCCTGGGATTGATTGCGCAGGTTTAAAACATATATAAAGGCCTTTGCTGTTTTTCAAGTCAGGAGGCAGAGGCCTTTATTTCTTTTATCACGCCAGATAGATCTCGATCCGTTCCATTCCTTTGCCCGGGTTTTTCCTCTTCAGCATGACATTGCCTATTTCACCGGTACTTTTAATGTGAGTCCCGCAGCAGCGTACTTTTGCAAAACCATCTATTTCCCAGCTGCGTTCCTCGTTTTCTAAATCATCAAAGGAGCTTTTCACAGGAAGGTCCGCCTCTACCATTTTTTTTATTTTTTCTCCTATACCGGGAAGGATCTCCTGTATATTTCCTTCCCATTCGAAATCCAGCCTTGCCTTGTCCTCATTGATATTGGCGCCTGCCTTATCAGGGTGTCCGTAATACTGGTTTATCAGTTCAAGGACCAGTTCTGCCGCGAAGTGCAGTCTCATTATCCTGTACCTTTTTCCCCAGTCTATAATTACTCGGACACGATCTCCTTCTTTCAGTGTATTCCCAGGAAGACTATAGATGATATCCATGCCTTCCTTTCTGGCCTCGGCGATTTTTATCCCGCCGATAGTTCCTGTATCTGAAGCCTGTCCCCCTGAAAAAGGATATGCAACAGTACAGTCAAGTGTTACGGTATCTCCTTCTGCCGAAGTCACGGTCGCCGTGTTTTCGGACAGATACGGATCTTCCCAGAAAAGTTTCACTGTCCCTGTTTTTTTAATAAAAGTGTTCATCTGACTGTCTGCCGGCACCATGCAAGCATGTAGGCATCGATATATTTGCCGTCGTTTGTCAAAGCCCAATCCTTTGCTCTGCCCTCGACTTTGAATCCAAGCGATTTACAGAGTTTCAGCGCGTTAACGTTGTCGACCGATATTTCAACTTCTATGCGCTCCATCATTAGTTCTTTTTCCGCCATTTCAATGGCTGCCATCAGAAGCGCTTTCCCTATTCCCTGCCCCTGCCATTTGGAAGCTACCATCAATTCGGCAGTTGCAAGTCTTCTAAGGTATATTTGAGGATCTACCCTAAGCAGAAGCACCGCGCATATTTCTTCAGGAGGCGTCTCTGTTTCCATTATGAGCATATGGTCCAGAGGCGACAGGCTGGCAATAAGTTTTCTAGTGTTTGTAAAATCCACTCTGGACAGGTTTATGCTGTTTGAAGAGGAGATATCTTCATTGATTTTTATTATCTGTTCAGCATCTTCATTTTTAATAGGTCGTATCAGCATTGTTCTGCCTCTTTAGGCCTTACCAGCCCCATAAGATATTCATCGACAAAAATGCCGTTTTTCACAGCAGCATGTTTTCTTGTCGCCTCAATCACGAATCCGAATTTTTTGTAAAGCTGAATTGCCGGAGTATTATCGGTAAGGACAAGCAATTCAAGCCGGTGAAGATTTAAAATAGTTGAGCTTTCTTCTACTATTCGCTGCATAAGGGCTTTTCCAATACCAATGCCCTGATATGCAGGGTCGACCATTATGGCGACAGCAGCACTGTGTCCGCGCAGCGGCGATGTGTTTTTAAGCATTACGGCTATTCCTGCAACTTCCTGATTTTCAACGGCAACAAAAGCCCTGTCATCATTGCTGAGTGATTTTAAAAAATCAGTGGTCGTGTCCAAGCGTTCGCTGGTCAAAGCCAGAACGCCTTCTCTTACCCCGTTTTGTCTCCTGATCGCGGAGATCGTTTTTGCATCTTCAATCAAAGCTGTCCTTATTATCAATTGTCGGTCCCCCCAAAATGAGATTCCGTTTTTAATGTCTTCTTATATTTTAGCTTAGCAAGGTTAAATTAGGTAGATATTATAGGTTGACATAATTAGGCGAATATCTATAATTTAACATAGTTTTAAATTAGGACAGTTTTTAATGCATGATAAATTATATGGAGGTGCTGGAAGAATGATAATAGGTGAAAAGATGGAGAAAAGCATCAACGAACAGATATGCGCGGAATTTGAATCATCGTATCTTTACCTTTCAATGTCAGCTTGGTTTGAGAGCAGGAACCTTCCAGGCTGTGCCCATTGGATGAATATGCAGGCCCATGAGGAATGGGGACATGGGATGAAGTTCTACAAATATTTGGTGTCACGCGGAGGGCGTGTTGTGCTTGAAGGATTGGGTAAACCTCAGTGTGACTGGAAAAATGTTGAAGAAGTTTTTGCACATGTTCTTGCACATGAGGAAAAGGTAACCTCGCTTATTAATTCCATGTTTGAGCTTGCCGGGCAGGAAAAAGATTTCGCTACAAAGAGCATGCTTACTTGGTTTATAGATGAACAGGTAGAGGAAGAGGAACACGCAACGGCAATACTGAATAAGATCAAAATGCTTGGTGAAACGCCGATCTCCCTTGTTATGCTGGATAAGGAACTTGCGGCAAGGTCATAGAGTTTTGTATTATAATAGCGATGCAATGGTTAGTTAGTGTCGTTTTTTAAATTACGAATAACGGACCGGGAGGCGCCTATATGGAAACCAAAATCGATATGAAAGCCTTGTTCAGCATGTCGTACGGAGTTTATATCATAAGCACTGCTGCTGACAGTGCAATGAACGGACAGATAGCGAACGCTGCGATGCAGATAACTGGTGATCCGATATGTGTAGCTACATGCCTGAATAAAGCAAATCTCACAACTGAAATGGTAATGAAAAGCGGGGTATTTTCCGTTTCAGTGCTGGAGATCGACGTCCCTATGACTTTTATCGGACAGTTCGGTTTTAAATCAGGGCGTGACATAAATAAGTTCAACGGTGTAAATTTCATTACCGGAGAAACCGGTGCGCCCATGGTTACTGACTGGTCAATAGGTGTCATGGAGGCCAAAGTGATACAGACAATGGAATTGTCGACGCACACGCTCTTTGTCGGTCAGGTCGTTTATTCCAAATTCCTCAAAGAAGCGCTGCCTTTGACTTATGCAGACTACCATAACATCAAGAAGGGAAAATCGCCGAAGACTGCCCCGACATTCGGGTTTAATGCGCTTAAGTAATTTGCCGTGAGACTGCTTAGTGATAAAAAGGCCCTTATTGAGAGCCGCGGGATTTTTGAAAAAATATACAGTGATTATAACAGGCGGATCTATGTATCACCGGATCCGCTTCAATTTTTGTATGATTACCAAAATCCGGAAGACAGGGAAGTCGTTGCGCTGATCGCCTCTTCACTTGCCTATGGCAAAGTAGCCCAGATACTAAAAAGCGTAGGAAATGTTCTTGAGTCGCTTGGGCCTGAGCCGGCAGGATATCTTGCTTCCGCAGCTTCGGAGGATCTTCAGATAAAATTTAAAAATTTTGTCCACCGTTTTACAGACGGGGATGAACTTTCCAGTTTCCTGTCGTGTATAGGAGGCATACTCAGGCATCAAGGAACGCTGGAGGACCTTTTCATGTCCCATTATGCGGATAACACATGGGATGCCGCGGAGTCTTTTGTTTCCGAGCTTCTGGCCTGCGGCGGAAGGGATAATATGTTTCTGCTTCCGAGGCCGTCTAACGGGAGTGCCTGCAAGAGACTTGCGCTGTTCCTCCGCTGGATGGTGCGGTGCGATGATGTTGATCCCGGAGGCTGGTCCGGTTAACGCCTGATGCGCTTTTTATCCCTCTTGATACCCATATGTTCAATATTTGTACAACTTTAGGACTTTGTACACGAAAGGCGGCAGACGGCAGATCAGCTATCCAGATAACGGATTCGTTCAGAGTCATATGTCCTGATGATCCTGTGCGTTACGACTTTGCACTGACACGATTCGGGATAAGGAGCGATATGGATGTGAAAGGCTTTTTGCCAATTGGCAGGAATGACGCGGGCAGGCTGTCTGAAAAATAAGCATAACTGCATGGCATGCAGCGGACCTCTTTATTGCAGATGCGCGAAATATGCTGATTCTTGATTTTTTAAGTATAAAAAAGGATAAAAAACTTTCCTAAAATGGTATACTCAGGAGATAAGAATCAAAGGGAGGCGGCGGCATGACATCTATCCTGCCATACTGGGATCAGAACATAGAACTTGACATAGTGCCGTGGATTCCCTATGGGAAAGATTATTCCCCTGTAACGGTAAATCGTATGCTGAGTCCGCTGCTTGGAAATGTTGCAGGCCTGGCATTTGAGATGCAGAGCGAATTCCTTTATATGCGGAGTTTTCAAGCGGCAATGTCGGTACAATGACCAGACAGAACATCATAGATCCTGGGCGCAACCATAATATAGAGTTGGGGTTTACGATGGTATTCACATACTCCGAGCGGATGGAAAAGGCGATAATCCCTGTATTGAGGGAATATCCAGGGCTTAAGGCCGGGCTTACGCTGTGCGGTATATGGAGCGACAACGTACTTGTGGACGAGTGCAAGGTTATCATGCTGATAAGCGAGGATCCTTTTTTTGACGAAGTCAAATTTTTCAATTCGCTGCAGAAAGTGTTTCAGGCTTTTACCGGAAGAGATCATTCAAACCTGTCTTTTTTTGCAGAGAAATTCGGCTACAGACGATTCTCTATATCCTATGAAACGGATAATCTTACCCAGATGCGTATAACACAGGCGCTGTTCGATTTTGAGCTTGACGCTACAAAAGAAGTGATTGGCCCTGCTCCTGAATTGAAGCTGCCTATCCTTCCAGGGCTCAGATAACGGAAACCAATTTATCATAAAAACTGTTAACCGTTAAAAATAATATGCCGGCCTTTGTGATGGACCATAATTCTAAAGGCCGGCTGTTTTTTATCCAATGAGGTAAAATTTTGATCCTTCTGTTAAAGTTAAGATACGGCTGCCGAAGCATTTCAGCGGTTGTACCACGGAAATTTTTCAGCCATACCTGGTCTTCTCGGAATTCCCTTAGGTGTCTGTGAAATTTTGTCCCATATCAGAAAGTATCTTTTCATGCCGTCAAGAGTGTACGGTTCAAGACGAGGCGAAGACAGCCCAAGCCCTTTCCATTTATTGCCTACGGCTTCTATCTCTTCTGCGGCACGAGGGCCTTTAAAGGCGATTGCTCTGCCTTTAAGCTTTACAAACGGTGCCAGATATTCGGCCAGCACACCTGCTGTACATACTGCACGCGCTGTTGCGACAAGAATTTTTCCCTGTGCTCTGCGGCGTATTCCTCGGATCTTGCACATATTACTGATACGTTCTTAAGTCCCATCGCAGCAGCCATTTTTTCAACAAGCACACATTTGCGCCTGATACTGTCAAGCAGTGTTACATTCAGCCCAGGACGGCATATGGCCCATATCATTCCGGGCAGCCCCCCTCCTGTCCCGACATCTATGATGCGCCCGGTTTCTGGCAAAAGAGGCAATGCAGATGCACAATCCAGTGCATGTTCATTCCACAGTATTTCTTCATCTGAAGGCCCTGTCAGCCTTGCAAGTTTGTTTGCTTCAGAGAGCATATGAATGTAGTGCCGGAGCTTTCTTCGTTTTCTTTTATTCTGCTGCTGCCAATTCTGCAAGATTGGTGATTGCCATGGGAAAAACCCTCCATATAAAGGGATAATATAAATATATACGTATTAGCCAGTGTATAATAACTCAATCAACGTCGCGGCGGGAGGCCAAAAACATGGATTCTTTCGAAAATGGCACTAAGACGAAAAAAGGCATAATAAATATTATAGATCTTAATGGGACTTGGCGTGATATGGGGCGGCAATACGGAATGCTGATGTCCGCCGAACTCAGGGATCTTTATGAAAGAGGAATACAAAAGAAGCTTATAACGGAATGCGGCATGGATCCAGATGGAATGAAAAATACGGCGCAGAAGTTTTACGCCAACTTTCCATTCCGTTTCAAGGAAATATTCCATGGGATAGCTGAAACATCGGGTCTTTCACTTGAACAGGTCCAGCTTGTGAACGCACTCGAGTTAATTGCGGCTACTGCCCTTAACCAGCCGTTATGCACGGGCATAGCGGCATGGGGTGATTATGCCGCTGATACTTTGGTATACGGCAGAAATTATGATTACCTCCCGTGGTTCAAGGATTTCTGCAAAGACCTTGTTTTTGCAGTTTATCATCCGGCAGACGGATCTCTTGCTACGGCTACTATAGGCTATGCCGGTGAAATATATGCTGTAAACGGCATGAACGAGAAGGGAATTTTTCTTGAGCTTAACAACGGTATGCCGTCCGGAGGTGCCTTGTGGTATGACAGCCGTGTGCCTGCCGTTTCAGAATTGTTCCAGTTCCTGCTTGACGGCGCATCCCTGGACGAAATAGAAAGCTTTTTTCAGACAACTAAGGCGAATTTTGCGTACATAGTAGGTGTCTCCGACGGACAGACAGCGCGCTGCTATGAGTGGCCGGTTTTTGAGGTAAAACGCAGAGAATCACACTCCCGTCTGGGCCTTACGGTGCTCAGCAACCATTTTACCGAGTTTTCATGGGGACTTCCGCGCCCTGACGATAAAACTAACTGGATGACGAGGACAAGGCGTCAAAATATGCTGACACTTGCAAAGCACCTGAAGGGTACTATTGACAGCCGTACTATGATGAAAATGTTGGACACTAGGATAGAGGATCTGGGCTCGACTACTGACATGACGCTTTACCAGATGGTTGTCGTACCGGAACGTTTTGAATTATGGTTTAAGATCCCCGGCGAACAGGAATGGACTGAAATTGATATGAGGGCTTTCCTGCGTCCCCGCGAGGAATAATTCAGTATAATTTTAACAGCTGCCGTCCAGCCCATAATCTGCGGCAGGCGCCTTTTGCGTATTGTAAATGCGCCATCAGGGCCTGCCGCATTGTTTATCTCCGCTGCCCGGACATTTGAATGCGTTTTTATGCAGCAGCTCCATCTGTTCGGTTAAAATTTGAACCCGTTTGACTGAGAAGGGAGTTTTTATTATTTATGGCTAAATATTACATAGGTTTTGACTGCGGAACCATGGGTACAAAGACTGCCATTTACAGAATTGACTCCACAAGGATGGCGGAAGCTTACAGGGAAAACAGGATATCGTACCCGCAGCCTGGCTGGGCTGAAATGGATCCTATGGGATTCGTTCAGTCTGTAAGGGAAGGGGTAAGGGAGTGCCTGCAAAAGTCTGGTGTAAATCCAAACGAAATACGTGGGATTTCAGCCAGCGGCATAATCTGCGGAATAGTAGGCATTGACTGGAACTGGAATCCTGTTACTCCATTCGTACCTTATCTTGACAACAGAGCCCGTACAGAGGCCGATTGGGTAAAGGCAAATGTAAAGCCGGTCTGGTTCGAGGAAAGCGGCAATGCAACAGTTTGATGAATTTATGCCTCCGATAATACTGAGATGGTTTTTGAACCATTACACAGGATTTCGTGAAAAAAGCAGCCAAGGTTGTAAATAACGGACCGTTTGTACTTGGCAAGCTGGCCGGGCTGAAGGCTGACGAAGCTTTTCTGGACTGGGCTACAATGTCAGGCTGGCTTATAGGTTATGATGCTGTCCGCAGGGATTGGTCCAGAAAACAGATGGAAGCGCTGGGCATACCGATGAAAGTTTTGCCTAAGATTGTGAAGCCGTGGGATGTGGTCGGATATTTATGCGCGGAAGAGGCTGCTTTCATGGGGCTTCCTTCTGGCATACCAATAATTGCAGGAGCCGGCGATACTATGCAGTCGGCGCTCGCATCAGGCCTGATAGAGCCTGGGCTCGGTACTGATGTTGCCGGAACAGCTTCTATTTTTGCTGTTGCCGTTCCTGGAATGATTGAGAAAATATCACGCACGCCTGGAATGATGTTTGCTACAGGCACGCTGGACGGGTCGTATTTTTACTGGAGCATGATACGTGCCGGCGGTCTTTCACTCAGGTGGTTCAGGGATAATATTGCTGGCCGGTCCGGTGATTCCGCTTTTTATGCTGAAATGGATGAACTGGCAGGTGAAGTGCCGCCTGGGGCAAACGGCATACTTTTCTATCCGTACCTTCAAGGTGCAGGTCCTGACCTGCCTGGTGCGTGCGGTATCTTTATGGGCCTCTACGGTTCAAGCGACAGAAGCTCAATGTGGAGATCCATGCTGGAAGCTATCGCTTTTGAGTATGCACAGATGATACAGGTGTACAGGGAAAACGGTATTCCGCTTAAGGAAATAATAGGGACGGAAGGCGGAAGCAAGAGCCACCTGTGGACACAGATAAAGGCGGATATTCTGGGCGGTGCATACAATATACCCACGCGAAGCGAAGGAGGGCTTATGGCTGATGTGGCTGTCGCGGCATATGGCGTCGGAGATATCGGTAACCTTAAGGAAACGATGCAGGAATGGATAACATTCAGAGGCCGTTTTGAGCCCGATCCAAAAAACTGCAAAATTTACAGCAGGATTTTTGCCGAACGGCAGGCTATGCTGGGTTCCCCGCTTCATGATGTTTTTGCAGGATTGGAAAGGATAAGAAGGATGCTGGGCAGGTAAAATGCATAGCATTATATGCTGGCTGCGGCGTCATATGATTTATTGCAGGTAATGTAATAACAGGTAATGTAATAATTTGATGTTTATATAGCTGTAATTATTGCTGTATGGAAATAACTGTTTGGGACACGCATTGCTGTTTTCCGACATGTATAAAAAAGCGAAACGGCTGTTTTGCAATGGCCGTTTTGCTTTTTTTGTATATCTCATATGTAAGAAATCATAGCGTTATTTACACTTGAGATAAAGAAAAATAAGGGCAAGAGTATACGAAGCCATTATCCGTGCTAAATTGGCCGTGCACACATTAAAATCAACTGCGATTATTTGGGCTCTCGACGCCACAGAATCTAATCGCAATAAACTATTTTAATTAGTTCTTTATTCAACCGGAAACATCCTCCAATGGTTAAAAAGGCACATCTTGACGTATATTTTTCACTTAATAGAATTATCATATAAACTCTGATACATCTCAAAGGAAGGAGCTATTAAAAAATGTTTCGTTATGTTCATACCAATATTATTGCTAAAGACGTAAATAGACTGGTCGACTTTTATAAGACTGTTCTTCATTGCAAAGTATCAACGAAAACCGGAATCTGAGCGGAAAATGGCTGGACAGACTTACTGGCTTAAATCAGGCACATATCATTGGTGAGCATCTTCTCCTCCCAGGTTACGGAGAAGATCATCCGACACTTGAAATTTTTTCCTATGATATTCTAAAGGAAAACATTCCCCAAGAAATTAACCGACCTGGAATTGCACACATAGCTTTTGAAGTTGATGATGTTGACACTACTTTATCGGAGATCATAAAAGCGGGCGGAAGCAGTGTTGGTGAATTGGTTACTGCGGATTATCCAAATGGGTTGGAGGCAGTATTTGTTTATGCAAAAGACCCAGAAGGAAATATTCTTGAATTGCAAAGCTGGCGACAAATAAATAGTCAAATTTTAAAGTAACCGGGTACTATATGCAATTTATAAGCGAGATTATCATAATAGGATATTGTAAAATGGTTATAGAAAAATGAAGCTGCAATGGTAATTTGCACAATATAATAAACAGCCTGGCGTTATAAAATTAGCATGGAAGTGACTTTTAAGCCAAATCGAAGAGCATTTTGTATACTAATACTTAAAAGTATATTTTGTAAAACGGCAAGCAGGGCAAGTACATTGATCCCTGAACATTTTTAAGAATTTACCTGCAGTCAATTATTAAAAATTGCTTGTTGGGGCAGAATGCCACGGCACCTGCTTTGGGCCAGTTTGGTCAGAAGCAGGTGTCTTATATTTTGTGTTGCCTCATGTCACTATGACTCCCTTCCCTTATTTTTCTGTACATATGCCATGCCCGGCATATGGTCAGTATTGCTTTTCGCTGTCATAATTTCCTGTACATCTTTATTGTTTTTCCGGTACTCACGGGAAGCTTTTTTTGTATCTATTGGCAACCGCTGGAACTTTGCTTTCTGCATATTAATTTAGTGGAGCTTCGCCACGGACAGTAAATGCCGGAAGGTGCCCTGCTCCGCCAGGTAGATGACAATACGGGCTTCATGCTCCACAGGATATTCCATAATGTACTTTGCCGTCTTGTATCCTTCAAAAACAGGCCGGGTTTTTGCATAATACACCACATCTGCCTTTACATGGTATTTCGGTTTTTCCTCCTGCATAGGCTGCGGAACAGTCAATGGTGCGTTATTGGGAATACTATCAATCATATTGCCATTCTGCTTTGTAGAAGGCTCTGCTTTTTTCAAAATGTAGAGCTATTAATGACGTTGCTGCAGGTGTCAAGGAGGCATATGATTTATTCTTGAATCTTAAACAGCATGAGCAATGATGTCCCATATATTTCAAAAATGAATGTAACCGCTAATGCACTGGCAAAAATTATGCGGCTGCATTCATTTTTTATCTCAGTTTTCTTGGGCAGGCAGGCTAAGATCCGTGGCCTGCAATACCAATATCCATTATGTCAGAATTTCATTCTGCATATTTTTTTGCTGACATCGAGTTCCATCGGAGTGCTTTTTAAAAGATCCTCCACATCTACATTTTCCGCTGTCTCTGTAATTGTCATGCGTCCTGAATCGTTTCTTATTACGCAGTATTCGGTTACTATAACATCAACTACTCCGCGGCCTGTTAGCGGCAGGGTGCATTTTCTTACAAGCTTGCATGAACCGTTTTTGCTGAAATGCCTTGTGGCTATGTATACTTTTTTTGCACCTGTAACTATGTCCATTGCGCCGCCCATGCCCGGTATGCGTACGTTCGGTATCATCCAGTTTGCAAGGCTGCCTTCCTGGTCGACCTCGAGTGCGCCGAGTACGGTGGCGTCAACGTGTCCACCTCGCATTATCGCAAAACTTAAATCTGATGAAATGAATGCTCCTCCGGGAAGCACTGAAATCGGCGAACCTCCTGCGTCTATGATACGGAGGTCGTTCCTGTCTTTTGCAGGACCTGCTGATATCACGCCATTTTCCGTCTGAAGGATTATCCTCCTGCCCCCGGAAATAAAATCAGGAATAAGCTGCGGTATCCCTATGCCAAGATTGACCAGCGCACCGTCTTCAAGTTCATCTGCGATACGTTTTGCTATCCTTGTACGGGCATCGTTCTCACTAAGTTCTGGCAGCATATGGATTGTCTCCTTTCAGTACGAGTGCATCAATGAATATCCCCGGGGTAACTACGTTGTCAGGGTCTATGGAGCCTATCGGCAGAATTTCACCGACTTCGGCTATTACGACATCTGCTGCGGTTGCAATGATAGGGTTGAAATTGCGTCCGGTCCCGCAGTATATAAGATTTCCGGCCTCGTCGGCCTTGTAAGCGCATATGAATGCAACATCGGCTCTCAGAGGCCTTTCGATAATGTATCGTCTGCCGTCAAGTTCAATAGTGTCCCTTCCGTCTTCATAAACGGTATCTATTCCTGTGGGGGTCAGGATCCCGCCGAGACCGGCACCTCCGGCCCTTATCCTTTCAACATATGTACCCATAGGTATAAGTTCAATTTTTATCGTGCCTTCGGTGCATAATTCCTGTGCTTTTTTATTAAGGCCTATATGTGATGCGATCATAGAGCGTACCTGCCCGTTGACGATAAGATTTGCGACTCCTACCGGATAAGGTGTTTTATCATTGAAGTGGCTTGCATCCACGCATATAAGGTCAATATCCTTAGTCCCTGCCCTGCAAAGAGCATCAATGATGGTATAGGGCGCCCCGCCGTAATTAAATCCGCCTATCATCAGGGATGTTTTGTTTTTAACCTTGCTAACGGCTTCTTCTGGAGATATTATTGGTTTTATAAAAGGTTTGGCCATTTGATGTGACAGACATCCTTTCCTGTATAAAATAAACCGGGTTAGAAAAGTTTCACGTCAATACATGATAATGTCAAGTATATCCGTAAGCGGAGGCGGTTCCACTGAAAGACAGAGAATATCTTTTAAATATGATAAAGGAGCTTGTAAAGATCCCGAGCATAACAGAAAGCGCAAAAGAAAGCGAACCTGGAATTTGGATCAGGGACAAGCTTTCGGTAATCCCTTACTTCATGGAGAATCCTGAAAACCTTAAATTGGCGGAGACGCCGCTTGAAGGATCATCCAATATGCTGCATTCACTTATGGCAAGGGTTGATTCTGCCGTTCCGACGATGCGGACTGTACTTATGATAGGGCACTACGATGTCGTAGATGTAAAGGTATACGGCGATCTTTCACCTTATGCTTTCGACCCTGATGAATTAGCCGTGAAACTTGGGCATATTAACGATGATGTGCTTTACGGCCGGGGATCAATGGATATGAAATGCGGTGTTGCAATTGAGATCGCTCTTATTGAAGAGTTTGCACGTGACAGGAATATGTTTGATGTTAACATAGTCGCGGTTTTTGTAGGCGACGAAGAAAATGCAAGCGCAGGAATGAGGGGAATGCTTCCGGCTCTTGCTGATCTTCAGAAAGAAGGGCTCGATTTTCTTGCAGCAATCAATACGGAGCCAGGTGAGGCAGGGCAGTCGGGGGTGTTCGGCCCGATGGTTTTCCTTGGCACGCTTGGCAAGCTTATGCCGAGTTTTTATGCAAGAGGCCGCGGGTCACATGTCGGCAATTATTATTACGGATATTCATCAGCGCTTCTTATCTCAAGGCTTGTGGCTTATGCGGAGGGGAATCCCCATTTTGCCGATCCTCTCCATGGGATAAGCCAGCCTTCATGGACGTGTCTTGATATGGGTATTATCAAGGAAGGGTACAGCGTAACCATACCAGACAGGGCTTATGCTTATTTTAATTGTTTTACTACCAACAATACGCCAGCTGCTGTAACGGAGCAAATGATGAATATCGCTGCTTATGCCATGAGCCAGACATCAGCGCAGCTTACGCATTCAAACAGGGGGCTTATTGCTGCAGGCTATGACGGCGGCGGATTCATCCCGCCGGAGTTGAAAATATACACGCTGCAGGAATTAACTGACATTGCGCGTAAGAATTACGGCGAAGACTTTGACATGGATCTTAATTGCTACATAGAAACAATGGGACCTGGTGATATGAGGAACCGCGGGATTAAAACCGTGGACAGAATAGCAGATATGTCGGGAGAGGAAGGACCTTTTGTTGTTTGTTTCTTCCTTCCGCCATGGCTTCCTGTAAGAACTGATTTGACAGGAGATCCCCGTGACAAGGCAGTTGTTGATTGCAGTCAGGAATGTCGAGACTAAGCTTCTGCATGAGTACGGCATCAGGATGAATGAATTTGAGCTGTTTTCCGGCCTTTGTGATTTAAGCTATGTCGGTGCTAAAATATCGTCTGAGGATATTGCAGCCCTTGAACGGAATATGCCAGGATGGGGAAGCATTTACAAAATACCTCTTGCAGAGATGATGTCACTGTCAATGCCGGTCCTGAACCTTGGCCCAAGCGGCAATGACCCTCATAAGAAAACAGAACGCCTCAATCTTCATTATTCTCTGGATATACTTCCGTCCCTTTTGTCCAGCACAATAAGCGAGATATCAAGACTGGTCCCGTAGGGAGGCGGAGGATTACATATGAGTGCTGGAAAATATAGGCTGCCTGCCGCTGCCGTTTTCAATCGTGTATGCACTTTGTGTGTGTGATAGAATTAAAGTATATGCCTGATAAGAAGGAGAAGGATAAATGTTAGACGACGACGTTCGAATACGTCCTGCGCAGCCTGAAGAGGCTGAGATACTCTCTGATATTGCCTGGCGCTCAAAAGAGTACAGGGAATATCCGGCTGAAATGATGAATGAATTTATAGGTTTTCTTACTATTACCGAAGCTTTTTTAGAAAACAACCCGGCATACCTGGCTGAAAATGAGGAAACAGGGGAAATCCTTGGTTTTTACTGTCTTGAAATGCTTAATAAAGACGGATGGTGGCTAAGGCATCTTTGGGTTGTACCCGAACATATAGGTACCGGGATAGGGGGAGAGCTGTTCCTTCATGCCTGTGAGATTGCTGAAACTGTTGGGGCACGGGAACTGAATATCTTGGCGGATCCTAACGGCGTCGAATTTTATCTGCATATGGGTGCTGAAATGGCAGGTAAAGAAGTTTTTAAAGTAGGGAACATTGAAAGAGACCTGCCAATGCTCCGCATAAAATTACAATGAGACATTAAAGCCATGTTCTATGAATGGCAAATAAAAGCAATAGATAAAGTTAAAGGCAGCAGTGCGATATTATCTGCGCCTACAGGAAGCGGTAAGACAAGGGTGGCCTATGTGTGGGCCGGACTCATGGATATAAACGGGATACCGTCAATGCCTGACGGGAGGGTTATTTTTACTGCTCCCATCAAAGCACTTTCCAATGAGAGATATCTTGATCTTAAGTCAATGGGATTTGATGTCGGGCTTGAAACCGGAGATTTCAAAAAAAATGCAGGAGCGCTTGTTCTTTGCTGCACCCAGGAAATATACACACTAAAATATGCGCATATCCCTTACCAAAAAGTAATAATTGACGAATTCCACTTTATATTTAACGATCCTGAAAGGACACGTGCTTATATAGACGGGTTAAGATCAACATCCCAGAAAAGCGGTCTGCTTGTGATGTCGGCAACTTTCGGCAATCCCAAGGTAATTAGGGAATACCTGGAAAAAATTACACTCAGGGATTTTGTGCTTTTTGAAACTGACAAAAGAGTAACAGACCTTGTATTCAGAAAAAGCGGCGTCAGATTTACCTCGATACATGATGCGCTGGTCTTCGTTTTTTCAAAAAAAGGCGCAGAATGGATAGCCCAGCAGATATCGCGTGTAAGGAACAAGATAAACAGGGAAGACAGGGCTAGGCTCAGGGAAATGGCAGACATCCTTGAAGTGGATCATGTATCCGGGACGATGCTGCATGGAGTCGGCATGTATTTCGGATCGCTGCTCCCTAAAGAAAAGCTCCTTGTTGAAATGGCATTCCGGGAAAGAATACTTGATGTAGTAGTAGGAACTGATGCATTGTCACTGGGGGTAAATCTTCCGGCTGAAACTGTTGTTTTCGGCCAGATGGCCAAATATATAGACGGGCCGCTCACAAAAAACGAATTTATGCAAATGGCAGGGCGTGCGGGGCGCAAGGGATATTTCAATCCGGGATATGTTACGTACATTCCTCACAGCCAGTGCGAGCATTATGGTTATGATACAGGATTCCTTTATATCCAGACCCTGGATATGCCGTGTGAAGAGGCCAGGATAGACCTCCAGCCGGCTGTCGCGCATCTGCTCAATAAAGATGTCACCATTGAAACAGAAGCTGCAATGATAGCAGACTGTTCACTGCCCCAGCGCCGATACGATGAAGTTGTGGCTGACATTGACGAATTGCTTGGAACAATAAAACGGATGCTCGGACAGATAAAAGATCAGAAATTTCGTAAAAAAGTCCGCAAAATACTGGCTGATATCTGGAGTGACGAAATGGATCCTGAACCCAACATTGCGATCGCGCGCCTTTTTGCAGAGCAGAAGCTGCCTGATGCTATGGAGGCAGCTGAAATAATACGCCGGACTGAGCGCAACTACCTTCAGGCACTGCTTAAGATAAAAAGATATGCAAACAGGCTACCTGATGAGTATAAATTTTCACATATGGACCAGATAGACCTTACCGTAAACCTTATAGACAGTTCCGTGTTTGGATTCGAGGAAAAAATAGAGCAGATCAAGACGACGGAAGATTCATGGAATGTTAAGGAGTAACATGCGTTATTTTCCCTCCAAGAAGTAAAAATACATATTTCGATATATTGATAATATTTATTTCAAGAAGTTCTGTTTCTTTCAAAACATCAACACTTACCGAATGAATTAATTTTGTATATATGTATATGTATAGTATGTATTAATGCGGCCATTAAAAAGCATAAAAAATTTTTTGTAAATTAAATTTAATTTATCAAGTCAATTATGCAACTAAAGGTCAATTTGTATTCAGTTTTGTTTGCAAATAGTGAAAAAACACACAATGAAATATCGAAAAAATGAATAATATATAAGAAGAATCATCATTTTTCTTACAATATATTTGTGATTATTATAGGTGTGTTCAGTAAGAGCGTTTCGTTTAAGCCTGAGTAATTTTTATGAAGTAGCTTTAAGCCTGAACAGTATGGTTTTCTGCTTTTATGCATCTGGCAGTATCTTTAGTGTTTAAGGCAGCATATTTTCACGACCGTTTCACGCGTGTCTGAAAGGCACGGTGAATAAGCACAAGGAGGGAGAGAGGGTATGGAACTGATTCAGAAACACCCGATACTGGAGTTCCATCACGGCAAGGAAGTAACATTCAGCTTTGACGGCAAGGAGCTCAAAGGATACGAGGGCGAACCGATAGCGATGGCGCTGCATGCGAACGGAGTGCACATCTACCGGATAACGCCGGAGATGAAGCGTCCGAGAGGATTTTTCTGTGCGATAGGGAAATGCAGCTCGTGCTTCATGGTAGTCGACGGAGTGCCGAATGTGAGGACGTGCGTAACGCCGCTGGCTGCGGGAATGAAAGTCGAGACCCAGCACGGCAAGGGCCTCGTACCTCTGGAAGCGAAATAGCGGGAGGCGCATAAGATGAAGAAAACGATAGAGACAGACCTCCTGGTAGTAGGCGGCGGAGCGGCGGGTCTATGCGCAGCGGCTGAAGCGGCCGGAGCCGGGGCAAAGGTAACGGTTATAGAGAGCGACCTTCATGCGGGCGGCCAGCTGGTCAAGCAGACGCACAAGTTTTTCGGCAGCAAGGACGAATACGCCGGGACACGCGGATACAAGATAGCGGGTATACTGCTGGACGAGATAGCGGGACTCGGGGATAAAGTCGAGATCAGGACGAACACCACGGTGACCGGATACTATCCTGAAGACGGCATATACACGGCGATGAGGGGCGAAGACGAGTACTACAGGATCAAGGCGAAGAAGGCCGTAATAGCGACAGGTGCACAGGAACGCCTGATTCCGTTCCCGAACAACGACCTTCCGGGCGTATACGGAGCAGGAGCGGTACAGACGCTTATGAACGTATACGGCGTAGTGCCGGGCAAGAAAGTTGTAATGGTAGGAGCAGGAAACATCGGCCTTATAGTGAGCTACCAGCTGAAACAGGCTGGAGTGGAAGTCGCGGCCGTTGTGGAAGCTATGCCTAAAATAGGCGGATACTGGGTCCACGCAGCGAAGATACGCAGGCTGGGAATTCCGATACTGCTCAGACACACGATAATAGAAGCAACCGGTGAAAAGACGATAGACGGAGCCGTGATCCAGGAACTTGACGACAAATTCCAGCTTATAGGCGAACCGCGCAGGATCGACTGCGACGTAATATGCATGGCGGTAGGCCTTACCCCGACGACGGAACTGTTCTGGCAGGCAGGGGCAAAGATGCAGTACTGCCCGCAGCTCTGCGGCCATGTGCCGTTCAGGGACAAGACGATGCGCACGAGCAACCCTGACATCTGGGTTGCAGGAGACGCGTCCGGAATAGAAGAAGCATCGGCTGCAATGGTAGAAGGCCGCATAGCCGGATACAGCGCAGCGAAATCCCTTGGCCTTAAAGTCAGGGAAGGATCATTCGACGAATACTGGACAAGACTTGACCACCTCCGCGCGGGAGAAGTAGGGGAAAAGATCCGCGGCGGCATATGCCAGGTACTTGTTGACGGATGGGAGGCGTAAGAGATGGCCTGCGGATGCAATGACAAAGAGAAGCTTTTCAACAGCGGGATACTTGTAGAAAACAGGCCCGGGGCGGTACTGCCGCCTAAGGACCAGTGGGAAGGCAAAAAGGGCGGATATGTAGTAATAGAATGCCCGCAGCGCATACCGTGCAACCCGTGTGCGACCAGCTGCCCGACCGGAGCGGTGAAACCGTTCGCAGACATCAACGACACGCCGGAAATAGACTACAGCAAATGCACCGGATGCGGTCTGTGCATAGCGAAATGCCCGGGACTGGCGTGCTTTGTGATAGACCTTACATACGGAGCTGACGAAGCGATAATCAAGCTTCCGTATGAACTGGTCCCGGTCCCCGAGAAGGGACAGAAGGTAAAATGCCTTAACAGGACAGGCGAAGTAGTTGCCGACGGCGAAGTATTCGCAGTAGCCGAACCGCTTAAGGACCAGACCAAAGTAATAAGCGTGATCATCCCTAAAAAACTGGCCGGAGAGATCCGCGCCATAAAGGTGGTGTGCTAATCATGGCAAAAGCAAACGTGATCTGCCGCTGTGAGGAAATCGAGATCGATGAGATCCGGAAGTGGATCGCCGAAGGCTACACTGAATTCGACGAACTCAAGAGGATCCTGCGCGTCAGTATGGGACCATGCCAGGGAAGGGGCTGCCGCGACATCATCCTCCGCGAACTCTCGAAGGCCACAGGCAAACCTATTTCCGAACTTCGTTGCGGGATTATCAGACCTCCGGTGAAACCAATAAAGTTCAGCCTCCTGGCTGAGGATAAGTAGGGGGTATCTGCTATGACTGTAAAAACTACTGATTTTATTGTTGTAGGTGGCGGTGTTCATGGAGCTTCGACCACATATCAGCTTGCTAAAGCCGGATATAAAGTAACGCTGTTTGAGGACCGTTATCTTGGCGCGGGCGGTTCTGGACGCTCTGCAGCCGGACTTCGGCAGCATTTCGGTACAGAAGTGAACTGCCTCATGGCTAAGTATAATCTACAGCAGTTCCCGACACTTGAAGAGGAACTTGATACAGGAATGCCGCTTGAATTCAAGCAGTGGGGGTACATGTGGGTAGCATATAAGGATTCTGTCCTTGAACAGCTCCAAAAGAACGTTAATCTTCAGGTCAGCCTCGATATTCCTTCAGTTATGATGACGCCGGAACAAATTCATGCCCGCTGGCCTTATCTGTGCCTTGACGGAATAATAGGAGCGGCTTTCTGTGGTGAGGACGGGCACATCAACTGCCAGACCCTTACTCTGTCATACGGACATGCTGCACGCAGAATGGGCGCGATCATCAAAACATTCTGCCCTGTAGAGAAACTGATTGCTGAAAAAGGAAAAATAAAAGGGGTAATCACAAAAGACGGTGAAGAATGGCATGCTGATAAAGTGTTGCTTTCTGCAGGTCCATGGTCAACCCCCCTTGCAAAGACAGTAGGAATCGACCTGCCGGTTTATCCGGAACGCCACAATCTGCTGATATCGGAACCGGTAGAGGTGTTTGAATGTCCGATGGTTCTTTGTATGGATGACGGAGCCTATTTCAAACAGCTTCCTAACGGAACCTTTATGTTCGGGCGCGATGACCAGGATGAACCCAGAGATTTCAATGAAGGCAACAGTGCTAAGTTCCTTGAAGGGGTCACCACCAGCGTTTTGAAGAGGATCCCTGCAATGCGCGGGGTCAGGGTTGTTCGTCAGTGGTCAGGTGCATACGACAATACTCCGGACCATAATGCGATCATCGACTGGACTCCGGTAGAGGGACTTCTTGTCAACTGCGGCTGGAGCGGACACGGACTTCAGTTCGGGCCTTCAGGTGGATTCCTTTGCAAACAGCTACTCACTGGTGAAAAACCGTTTGTAGATATACATCGTTACCGTCTGTCAAGGTTTGCGGAAAACGATCTTTTCTTTGAGCCTGCATTTATTTAGTTTGACCATATAGCTGCTGGTATAGAAATCAGGCGGGCATTTTTATGCCCGCCTGATTTCTGCCTTATTTCGCAGCAGCGTGTATTATGTCAGTTATTCACTGCAGGCGGCAGCAACCAGTTATAAATTGCAGCTAAAGCTATTATGCTTTTAATTTAACTGAGACTTGACAATTTGTTTTTATCTGATATAAAAAAGCAACGGACAGCAGCTCGGCAGTTATACTTATGACGAGTTACATTATTATTGTTTACTTGAAAGGCGGCTGTTCATATTGAAAAGTATAACTTTATTTATTGTATGTCTGCCATTTCTTATCCTTGATGCTATGCCTGCAGAAGCTGCTGCAAAAAGCGGCAGTATCTTCAGTATCGGTTTTTTTGCACTGATTGCCGCAGTAATCGTATTAACGGCAGTGTTAAAAAAATTTATGGGCTGAGTTAAACTCTGCCACTGCATGTTTTTGATGATTAAACATGGAATGAGACCTTTCACAGGAATACTGATGCTCTTGATAGTCGTTACCGTGATTTTAACGGCGGCTTCGAGTGTTTATTCCTTGGTCGATTTAGCCGGGACTGTTTATTACCAGCGTTCCGCTGATAATTTTTATGAGCCTGCAGCAGCGGTCTGTAAAAACAGTCCGAGTATGATCGGTGCAGTCGGTATTTTGTTATCCGAAAGGCACAATGCGGATGAAGATAGCGGCCTTCCATTCGCTGCCCTGAATCCTGATCCCATGCAGCTTTTTCCAGGAATCCTGAGCCAGAAGATAAGGTATGGAAATGTGCAGACCAATTCAGGACAGGCATTTGTATCTGTTAATATGCGCGGCAATATCCATGCCGATGTATTGTTTGCAGGGAAACACGGATATATTTGTTTCCCTGCCCTTCCTTCAGCTGCTTATATCGAAACGACCCGCAAATTAGAATGAACTAATCTTTTCTTATATATTGTTATACATATTATTATGCATGCCTTGCATTGCTGTCCGTTTTCAATCTATGGAGTATATTCGTTTGTGATTCAGTTATATTGCTGCAGTGCAGATTTTTATGCCGGTATTATAAAGTTTGAGCATGGAATTTATTAAATTAATGTTTTTCCCATTGGAAAAATAGTATTTTTTAGCTTTCATGCTCATTTTTAAAATACCTGTATTTTTCCGGCTGTACCTGTATGACCGGATAATGATAAAGTGATATGCATCAGCAATAATATTAATAATGAAATTAAGGGGGGCTTTTAATGCAGTTCCTTGAAATACTGCTCTGTTCTGTTTTAATTGTGGCTGTTACTTTTTTTGCCCTGTGGTCAGTCCACTCGCAGACTCGCAGACATATATGATTTAAGATTTTACATAAAAAATCTCCTTATCCGCGGCATTCCGCGATATATGGCGGAAATGACCGTGGATAAAATTAAAAAACGAGAGAGTGCAAAAGATGTAAATGTTATAGAATGTCTATTGATTGATGTCAGTTAATGAAAATACAGTACTGTATTTTCAAGGTTTAAAGATAATTTGATTCGAATTATGTGATAACCATGTTGTCAAACTGATAGATAATCTGTATACAATAACATAATAAATAGTGTGGCTGCTTATATTCAAACATGTTTTAAGTAAACATCCATTGGTATAAAAGTAAAATCTGAAATAAAGGCTGAGACAGAAAAATAGACCCTATTGGGGGTAAAAAATATGCATGAAAAGGGAATCGAAACTTTTTTGGCTGTAGCGATGTCAAGAACTTTGGGCAAGGCTGCTGAGATTCTAAATGTAACGCAGTCAACTATAAGTTACAATCTTCGCGAGCTTGAGAGTGAAATGGGAATGATCCTTGTTGATCGTCAAAAAGGGATGAAAGCGATTAAACTTACTCCGGCAGGGGAAAGTTTTCTGCCTCTGGCACTGAAGTGGCAGGAAGTCAGCAGGGAAATTTCCAACGCAAGAAATCCCGGATCGGCCCATTCACTTTCGATCGGAGGCTCCGAGCACGTAAACCACAAACTGTTTCCTAAACTATACAGGGATTTACTTGATCATACACCGCAGGTTTACCTTAAGATACTGACAGATCCTTCAGATCAGATGTATCAGGCCGTGGAAAGCCGCGCTATTGATGTGGCAGTTGTTCTGCACGAGGAAAGCACCAGATATGTACAGATTGAGCCGTTCTTCAAAGAAACACTTGCGGTCGCAAGGATACCATTGGATGGCGAAAATGCCAAAGATGAAATATCGCCGGCATTTTTACTGCCGGAGCTGGAATTTTATGTGGAATGGAGCAGCGGCTACCGTCTGTGGCACGATCATATCTGGGATCCCACCCGTACTGTCAAGATGAGGCTGGATTCTGTTATACTCATGGGCCAGCTTATGCGGCAGCCAGGACAGTGGTGCATGGTTCCGAGGTCGGATATCGAAACACTTAAATTAGCGAACAGGCGCATTGTATTCCAGAATATGACGGAAACGCCTCCTGATATAATATATTATAAAATTACGCATAGATATCCTAAGGCAAGTGCCATGCCAGGGCTTATGATTTTTGACGAGATAGCCCAAAAACATGGATTCGGCAGGATATAAAGCTTTCTTATCAATCCGGGATATGTCATATTGCCAATGTCCGGATCGGCTTCCTGCGTGAAACTATAATTTATTAATATAAAATAATTAAAAAAACAAATATGTTTCAAATTAAACTACAGTACGGAGAATGTAAATTACTCCGGACTGTAGTTTTTGTTTAATGACATATATTAATTAATTTCAAATAAAAGATAGCAATGATGTATGTTTTATCGTTTTGTAATCTGTTGGAAGCATGAAATGTAAATTATATCGAATTAGCGCAGGTTAAGATAACTTAATATATCACAGTAAATCATCAATGCAGTGTTAGATTGATAATTTATGGTGACAGGCAGGATAATTATACATTTGTTGATATATTATGAAGAATAATATGACATGTTTATGTCATGGTTTAAATATTATTTAAAAGCCGATTTATAGTAATGTATTTATATTATCTTGACAAAATCACTAAAAACAATGAAACTATAGCCATATCGTTTCAAGCAGTTACTTTTTTTAATGTCAGCTAATTTTTCCGGGTGGGGGCTATTTCAAGCCGGAAAAACACTTACGCACTGCCAATATTTCTTAATTACAGATAAGCACTGAAATAAGGTTTGATTTTTTTAAGTTCCGGAGGGATTTTTTTGGATTTATCCAGCTTTATTGATCACACAAATCTCAGGCCAGATGCACGTATATGTGATATTGAAAAACTGTGCCGGGAGGCGTCAGAAAACCATTTTGCTTCAGTATGCGTGAATCCGTGTCATGTCAAGTCGTCTTCCATTTTTCTCAAAGGTTCAGGTGTAGCAGTATGTACAGTTGCCGGATTTCCACTCGGGGCTAATACTACCGAAGAAAAGATATTTGAAGCCAGAAATGCGGCTGAAAACGGCGCGTCTGAAATTGATATGGTAATAAATCTTTCGTGGATAAAAGACGGATATTTCAATTTTGCCGAAAAAGAAATAGGCGCATTGGTTAAATCTGTTCCGGACTGCAGGGTTAAGGTCATCATAGAAACATGCCTGCTGTCACGTGATGAGATAAAAACTTCATGTTCTCTTATAGCGGAAGCAGGCGCTCATTTCGTTAAAACATCAACAGGCTTTTCGTCAGGGGGAGCAACAATTGAGGATGTGGCGTTCATCAGGTCAATAGTCAGTGACAGTCTTGGAATCAAGGCATCCGGCGGCATAAGGGATTACGAAACTGCGGCTGCGATGGTGAAAGCGGGTGCAACAAGGCTTGGCACATCATTGTCTATGAAGATCATTAACAAACTTTAGAATATAGGGACCAAATATCAGTCAAGATGGGCTCAGCCTTGACAAAATCAACAAAAATAAGAGACTATAAACAGATTTGTATATTTGACGAAATATTGCAAAAATCTCCAAGGGAGGGATTATATTGAATGAAACTGAACCAAAAGGTCTAGATTTGCAGAAGGAGGCAGCAAATCAGATTGACTTCGACGAACTCATGCGCAAGTATGATACCGAAGCCCGTTTCAGAGCGCTGACCGGCTGGCAGGGAAAATTGGTTATGATAATTGCGATAGCAATGTCTTGCTTCCATTTTTACACATCAGGATTCGGCCTGCTTCTTGCACAGAAACAGGGGGCTGTACATCTTGCTTTCACGCTGGCTCTAGTGTTTTTACTTTATCCGATGAGTTCCAAACAATCAAAAACAAGCGGTATCCCATTC
>Ga0268359_10382_pt1 | contig 130512 bp, 155 predicted proteins | sample BioMet11_FD_194416 | JGI IMG/M metagenome (GOLD analysis project Ga0268359, IMG submission 194416) | Sewage microbial communities from Oakland, California, United States - Biofuel 11 (PacBio Assembly) | ecosystem: Engineered > Wastewater > Sewage > Unclassified | place: USA: California...
TTTTGCCATTATCAAGGCAGGTGGCGTGGTAGTACCATTTAATTTCCAACTGGCAGCTCGAGAAGTAGTTTATATTGTGAAGGATACAAGTATGCGGGTCCTTATCAACAGGACGCCTTTGGACTTGACGGAGGCTTTGGCTGAGGAAGGGTTAGCAGGTAAGCTGACTCAGTATACTTACGAGGATATAGATCAACCGGTCACTCATGAGTTTAAAGAATATCCCATAGAGGAAAATGATAATTGCACTATTATCTATACCTCCGGTACAACCGGTAAGCCGAAAGGCGCCATGCTAAGCCATAAGAACCTTATCACTAATTCTATTGGTTATACTCAACAGCTTCATACCAATGTGAATGATATAGCCTTGTGCGTGTTGCCTATGTATCATTGCTTTGCCTGGACAGTGTCCATTACCGGTAATTTGATGTTGGTTCCACCATAGTAATTCAGGAAACCTATATCTTCAAAGATACCATGAAGCTAATTGCTAATTATAAGATTAATAACTTTGTAGGTGGTCCCAACTATGATGCAGCTTTTCGTAAAAGGGCTAGCAAAGAAGAATTAGCTAATATTAAATATTTCGTTTCAGGTGGCGCACCACTGCCTAAAATCCTGGGCGAAGAATTCCAAAAGAAATTTGGCCTGCCTGTACAGGAAGGCTATGGCCTTTCGGAAGCCTCACCTGTGGTTACGGTAAACCCTGATGACAGAATAAAGCTGGGCTCCATTGGTCTGCAATTACCTAACGTGGAAGTAAAGATTCTTTCTGAAGAAGGTAAGGAATTACCACCGGATGAAGTAGGAGAGCTATGTGCCAAAGGCGATAATGTAATGTTAGGTTATCTTAATAACCCAACTGCAACGGCAATACTTTGCGTGGTGGTTGGTTGCATACGGAAGATTGTGCCTATAAAGATAATGAGGGTTATATTTTCATCGTTGACAGGCTGAAGGATATGATTATTTCCAGTGGCGAAAATGTTTATCCCAGAGAAGTAGAAGAAGCTATTACCAATATCCTGCTGTGGCAGAGGTTGCTGTAGTAGGTATCCCGGATATAAACTAAGAGGCCAGGCTATTTGCGCATATATTGTTTTAAAGGATGGCGCACAATTAGACAATCGTACTATTAGAAAATATCTATTAGGACGGATTGCTCCCTATAAGGTTCCCAGGGAGTTCTTCTATTGCGAACAATTGCCCGAAAAACAGTACAGGCAAGATTTTAAAGAGAGTTTTACAAGAACAGGCAACTGTTAATTTGGTACACCAGCATAAGATAAAATTTACCATTGGGGACGGAGAAAAGTGGTAAATCCGCCTGACAAGGCGGAAATAATTTACCACTTTTCTCCGTCCCCAATGGTAAATGAAAATGGACGGTACCTTTAAGGTACTGCATTGGTTAAAATAAAAGTAGACACTATTAAAAACGAAAGTTTTTGATAGTGTCTACTTTTTGCTATACTGAAATCAAGGAGATGATACAAATGGGTTCGCCAAAAGGCAAAAAGCACAGGGTGTTTTCTAAGAAGAAAAGCTAAGAATCGTTAAAGATTATCTTAAAACACACGAAACCGTTAATAAGTTTGCAATTGAACATGATCTGCATAGTAGCGTTTTTACAGAATTGGATAAGAAAATACGGTGAATTGGGAGAAGAAGGATTAGCCTCACATAGAGACAAATGCGGCAACAGGTATGCAGCCTTGCACATCAGCAATTCCCTTGATGAAATGGGAAAGCTTGAGCTCAGAATGCTCAAGCTGGAAGCAGACCTGGCCCCGCCTAAAAAAAGGATACCTTGTGAAAGGAAGTGGTTCCCGGAAGGATACGTTTACTGGCAGCGGCAAGATTTTCAAATTGTCGAAGAGCTAAGAACTAAGTATCCCATAAAAGCCTTGTGTAAGGCGTTAAGCCTTAACAGGTCTGGATATTACAAATGGCGCCAAAGGCTGGGCAAGCCTAACAGATATACACAAGACAGGATAGACCTTACAGCTCTGCTGGAAGAGACTCATGCCGAACACAAAGCCTTTGGCTACCATGCTCTTGCCAAATGCATCAGGGAGGAAACAGGCTGGGTATTTTCTGATAATCTTGCACATAAATGTTGCAAGATAGCAGGGATAAAGTCTAAGGCCAAGCATTACAGATACAGAAAACCTGGAAATGAAAGTGTGTTTTATCCCAACATTGTCCGTGGCAGCTGGACAGCTAATGCACCGCTACGTGTTGTGGTTTCAGATATGACCTGCATCAGAAACAAAGGAAAGCTGTACGAATGGACGCTTTTTGTTGATACTTTTAACAACGAGATTATTGCTCACTCCCTTTCAGGACGGAGAGGGGATTCGAAACCATATTTTGCTTGTCTGGAAAGGCTGTGCAGCATGATAGACAAGAAGAAGGAGCAGGCGCCCCAGACAGTTTTACACACAGATCAGGGTTCGGTCTACTCCTCCAGAGCCTTTGCATTAGCTCATAAGCATTATAACATAATTCGTTCAATGTCACGAGCGGGAACTCCAACAGACAATCCCAATTATTGAATCTCTTAACGGCTGGATGAAAGCTGAGCTAGCATTGGACTTTAATGTATCCAAGGCAGAAGACATAAGCCAAACATTAGATGAATATGTACATTATTTCAATTACGAAAGGCATGCTTCGGCTTTAAACTACAAACCCCGATTCAGTTTAAAACTGAATCAGGGTTTTGAGTTTCGTTTTTATTGGTGTCTACTTTCTCTTGACAGATGCATACCTTAAGGTACCGTCCATTTTTCTTATATCTGAAAAGTTGTTTTGAATAACTGTACTGCTTCACCCTTGATGTAAATATTATTGCCTTGCAATTCACCAATGGAAAAGACCGGTACGCTTAGACAATTGCTTGTCTACAAAAGTGGTCTTCTTTAACTTTTTTGCCCAGTAAGGAATCAGCGTGCAGTGGGAGGATCCTGTAGCAGGATCTTCATAGACGCCACAGCCAGGGGCAAAATAACGGAAACGAAATCGACATCTTCACCTGGTGCTGTAGCAATAATACCAAACACGCCCAGACTATTTAAGGCAGAGGCGGCTGGTTTTAAGTCAGCAACTTCTTGGGCACTGCCGTAGACTACCAGAATATCCCTAGCTTCATAAAAGGCCAAGGGCTTGCCACCCAGGGCCTGAGCAATGTCTTCACGATAAGCAAGAGGTTTGCCTTCCCGTACCGGGAAAAGCAGGGTAAGATATTTACCGTCTCTGGTAACTTCTATAGTGTCGCCACTGTTTATCTTAAAAATAATTTTTGCAGCGGTCTTTTCTATATCGTTAAAGAGCGCATAGGCAGTACCTAACGTAGCATGGCCACACAGGTCTACTTCCACCTTAGGGGTAAACCAGCGAATTTTGTAATAGGGACCTTCCTTGTAGCAAAAGGCAGTCTCTGATAAATTGTTTTCTACTGCCAGCTTGTGCATCAAAGCCTCGCTTAAGGGACCGTCTGTCACGCATACAGCTGTGGGATTGCCGGCAAAGAGCTGATTGGTAAAAGCGTCTACCTGATACATGGTAACCTTCATAATTTTCTCCTGCCTTTATTGATGTACTACTTTTCCTGCATAGATTGTGGTAGTAGGTTCTGTAATTATTTCGCTGCCTAATTTTCTTTGCATATTGGCCAATACACCACTTTTACGGATAGCAACCAAGAAACCAAAGGCAATGCTGCCACCGATAAGGGTGCCGGCAATAAAGGAAGGTACATAGAAGAGCCAGGTAAGACCGGTACGACCCCAGAAGAGAGCCATGATGGGATAAGAAATAATGGCGCCGATGATACCGGTACCAATGATTTCGCCAATTACTGCTGCCCAAATCTTGCCCTTGGATACTTTAAAAAGGAATTCCTGACAAGGCGGCGCCAAAGACAGCTCCCGTTAAAGCCAGGGGAGGAATACCTAAAAACATCATTCTGATGACACCAATTAAAAGTGCACATAAAAAAGCATCCATTGGACCCATTAACACAGCACAGGTAATGTTAATGAAATGAGCCATGGGGCACATGCCCTCCACTCTGAGGATAGGTGAAATAACTACACCTAACGCAATTAAAAAAGCCAAAACGATCATTCTTAAAACAGTTTCATTTCTTTTCATTCTTTTGACCCCTTTCCGACTGGCACTGTAAACAGGCGGTTTTGGGCAAAATAAAAAAGCAACCAAAATCGCGTAGTGTTTACAGGCACAGCCTATAAAACGGTCGAGACTTCTAGTCTCCTCTCACCCCGAAACACGGGTTCCCTCGCAATTTTATTGTTTTGGATTTCGAATGTAAGACGCTCCTCTTCCATTCGTATGCAATTATTACTTTTTTAATATAGCTCTTTATGAAAAAAATTTCAAGAGGGAAACACTGGACTTTCCAGAAAAAACATGCTAAATTTTAAATGTTGAGTAGCCTATGGCGTAAGTCCGAACAGGATTTACGCCTTTTTTATGCTAAAATTATATATAGAGGAATATTGCGGGGTAGATTAAACATATGTCACAGGCTGAGAAAGTCTTAAGTCAAAACTTCACAGAAGGTAATGTTGGTAAGCAACTATTTGAGTTTGCTACGCCTTTATTTCTTTCCAACCTTTTGCAGGTAGTCTACAATTTGGTGGATATGATTATTGTAGGCAAGGCCATGGGGCAGGTTGGTCTGTCTGCTGTATCTGTAGGCGGAGATATAACTAATTTGCTTACTTTTTGGTCCATGGGTTTTTCTAATGCCGGACAAGTCATAATTTCCCAATACATTGGCGCTAAGAAAACTCGTCAGGTAGGACAATTTATTGGTACTATGACCAGTTTTTTGTTGCTTATTGCTCTTACCGTAACTGTTTTAGGTATTACTTTTCGTAATCAGTTACTGGCCATGATGCATACTCCTGCAGAATGCTACGAACAAGCGTTGGCCTATGCCGTTACTTGTATTTTCGGACTGGTGTTTATTTATGGCTACAATATTGTGGGTGCTATTTTACGTGGTATAGGTGATTCTAAACATCCCTTTTACTTTATCAGTATTGCTGCCTTAATGAATATTTTTCTGGACATGCTGTTTGTTTTTAAATTTAACTGGGGTGCTTTTGGTGCCGCTTTCGCTACTATTATCAGCCAAGGCTTTAGTTTTTTGTTTGCTGCTCATTTCCTGTATTGCAACAGGCACCAATTAGGCTTTGAAATAGATAGAAGCTGTTTTGTTATTGAGAAGACTATGCTAATTCAGCTTTGAAATTAGGTTTGCCTATGGCTATTAAACAAAGCTCTGTTCAGTTCTCCAAGCTGTTTATTAATTCCTGGATCAATTCCTTCGGGGTTACTGTTTCTGCTGTGGCAGGTATTGGCAATAAGCTTAATACCATCAGCAATTTGATTTCCAATTCTTTAAATACCGCAGGGGCCTCCATGGTGGGACAAAACATCGGCGCCGGTAAATACAAGCGTGTTCCCAAAATCATTCCTATGGGTTTTTGCCGTAACCTTTTCCATGTCCCTGCTTTTAAGTGTTACCATGTATTTCTATCCGGAGCAGATTTTTCTGCTCTTTACGGATGATAGAGCTATTTTAGGTGTGGCCATGGAGTTTGTACCGGTGGCATATTTGATTTTTTTAGGCAGCGCCTGCCGGGCTCCCATGAACGCCCTAATTAATGGCAGCTGGTAATTATAAGGTTAATTTTGCTGTAGCCATGCTAGATGGCATTATCTTGAGAATTGGTTTAGCCCTGCTCTTCGGTGTGTACATGGGCATGGGGTATAAAGGCTTTTGGTATGGCGATGCCTGCGCTGGTTTTACACCCTTGTGGGTAGGAGCTATTTATTACTACACCAAAGCTTGGCAAAGGAGTATCATACAATGAAAAAAATAATATGTTTACTAATGCTTTTGTTTTGCCTGGTAACGGAGGCTGAAGCAGCTAAGGTAAAGGTAGGTGGCAGAATCTGCCTATCAATGGACCGGCCTGGCTATTTCTCAGGAGGACAGAATGTTTGTCTGTTATCCTACCTGGCGCAATTATCCGGAATATAAAGTGGCAGAAATAAAAAATGACAGAGTTCTTCCTTATCCCAATAAAGAGCTGGCAGCTTCTTTTGGCTGTGTACAAAGTGTCTATGTGGATGACCGCGATAATCTGTGGATCTTAGATACGGGTAAGCCTAGGGGCAAGCAGGCTGTGGCCGGTAGTGCCAAGCTTTATAAGGTCGATTTACAACAAAATAAGCTGGTATGGCAATATGCTTTTCCGGCCAAGGTAGATTTAGCTACATCATATTTAAATGATGTCCGTGTGGATACCAAACGAGATTATGCTTATCTTACTGATTCAACCCAAGGCGGCATTATTGTCCTGAATATGAAGGCTAAAAATACTATTGCTTATAGGGCGCTAGATAATATTCCTCAGGTAAAGGCAGATTTGCCAGGCATTATTTTTGGTTCTACCGGGTTAGATAATCACCAAACTCATAGTTATGGTATTGAACTGTCGAAAGATGGCAAGACACTTTATTTCTCTGCCCTGACAGGTCAAAACGCTTTATCAAATTGCTACAGCTAAACTGCGCGAGGCTCATGATTGATAAAACTAATGCAGCCAGCTCTATAAGAATTGACTAATGCCAACAATGTTCCCTACAGACTGGACTGTGGCTTAAGGGTGATAGCTTGTATATGGGAGATTTAGCCAAAGAGAGTATTTATGTATTTAATCTTAAGACTAAGCAGGGAGTAGACCTGGAGTTAAAGCAAGCTATACACTGGGCGGACAGCTTTGCCCAGGACAGAGAGGGCAGACTTTATTTTACTACATCCCAGATTAATTACCGGGACAAGGTACAGGAACCCTATAGGATTTATCAGCTGGAGCCATAAGGCGTCTAAGCTTCTTATCGCATAATTCTTTAAGGTAGAGTATAATAGTATAATTAAGAATGCTTTGAGGTAAGGAGCTTATTCATGAAACAGTTTGACATAGACCAAGAGACACATAGTGGGGCATCATATTTAATTCTGCTGATTCTGATTATTTTCATGGCAGCCTTAAGTTTTCTTTTGCCGTATCAGCGCGATGATTTTTTGTATGCTTTTATCTGGCATACTCCTGACAGAATTCATTCCTTGCAGGATATTCTGAAATCCTTGTATATTCACTATATGATTTGGGGTGGGCGTCTGGTACCTGTTTTCATCATGCAATACTTTCAGCTGCTGGGCAAGGCAGCTTTTGCCCTTGTTAATGGGCTGATGTATGGTGCCTTGGTAGTCTTAATCTATTGGCATGCTTTAGGCAAATGGACCAGGCATTTTAATGCCTGGGTTTTAAGTATCATCATCGTGGGTAGCTGGTTCGTTTTGCCTGATTACGGGTTTACCAGTATTTGGGCTTGCGGTACAGCTAATTATCTCTGGCCTTTGGTCATGATTCTTTCCACGCTTTTGCCGTATCATATTTATTTTGCTCATCCGGATGGTAATCATAAGGCCTGTCTTTGGAAAGGCAGCTTGCTTTTTCTGCTGGCTCTTGTTGCCAGCGTTACCATGGAAAACACCGTACTTACCATGTGCTTGGCACTTATCTGTTTAACAGGCTATGCCTATAAACAACAGAAGCTGCAAAGCTGGATGGTGCTAGGTACCTTAGGCAGCATGATTGGCACAGCTCTTTTGATGGGAGCACCGGGAAACTTTGCCAGGGCTGCTACTACTCACGCTAATTTCATAAAAAAGATTGGTAATTTCTTGGGAGCACATGTGCAGATTTTGTTAGGCATGCTGCCGGTGCTGCTATTGATGGTTCTGGTTCTTAAGTATCTGTTTAAGGAAGAAAGCCAGACGCAGCTACGAGAAAAGATAACTCTTACGAAGGGCTTTTATCTCAAAGTAGTTTGTATAGTCCTTTTGGTGTTTAGTGTACTGAAAAATAATTTCTTATCTCATGCGCTTACCACCGGTATCATGAATTATGTTTTGACACCACTTGGTTTGGCTAACGAAGCAGTTCATGAGAGATTGGCTAATACTCTTAGCAGTACTGAGGCGGTATTGGTGTATATCATCGTTTGCACCATGCTATATAATTTAGGCAAGCAGGCTTTTGGACTACGAGGTGTATCTTGCTGGAAAAAATTAAGGACACTTACCAAAAGTGCTGATTATGTTGAACATCAACTTTTTTGGCAACGCTTTCTGGTTGTGGCAGCACTAGCTTGCATCAATAATGGTGCCATGCTGTTTAGTCCGCAATTTCCTGCCAGATCAGGCTACGGTTCTGCCGTATTTTTACTTATTATGATGGCCATGCTCCTCATGAGAGAAGAGATTTATGATAATCTTATTTATGCCTGCCGCCAAGAGTGGGCTGTTATCCTTCTGCTGGCCTTTGTGCCTATGGCAGTGGAAACCTTGAGCATCAGTCATGATTTGTATGTGGAAAATACCGCCAGGGAAATTTATATTCACCAGCAAGTGGCGGCAGGAGCAACCACTGTTACCTTACCGAAGCTTTCTTCAGAAGGTGCAGTTTTAAAGCATGTTTATTTTTCCGATTTGGACAACGGCTTTTCCAAGGGTTGTGCTTTGCCTTATTATGGCCTTAAAGATATAATAATAAAGAAATAGTCAGCTTTACAAATTTTCAAGTTAGGGGATAACAAGAACATGGCTAAGATAACCGTTGTTGTGCCTTGCTACAATGAGCAGCAGAGCTTGCAACAATTTTATACAGCAACCCAAGAGGTTTTTCAGAGCCTGCCTGAGCATCACTTTACCTATTTTTTCGTTAACGATGGCAGCAGTGATGATTCCCTGAATATTTTGCGGGCCTTGGCAGAAAAGGATATCGATGTTAACTACATTAGCTTCTCCCGTAATTTCGGTAAGGAAGCGGCGCTTATTGCCGGCTTGGATTTTGCGGATGGAGATGCTGTTATTACAATGGATGCTGATTTGCAGCATCCCCCTGAGCTTATTCCTGAGCTGATTAAATATTGGCAGGAAGGCTATGATGATGTTTGCGCCAAACGTGCTGATCGTAAAGCAGAAGGCTTCATCAAAAGACATTTGACTAACCTTTTTTATATTTGTATGGATAAATTCAGCAAACTGAAAATGCAACGCAATGTTGGCGATTTCAGGCTGCTGGATAAAAGATGTGTGGAAGCCTTAAGACTGCTCCGGGAAGAGCAACGCTACACTAAAGGCCTTTTTACCTGGGTGGGCTACAAGAAGAAAGAAATTCCTTATCAGGTACAACCTAGGGCAGGGGGAGCAACAAGCTGGAATTATATTTCTTTGTATAATTTTGCTATGGATGGGTTAACCTCGTTTTCTACCGTACCATTGAAGCTAACCACGGTTTTTGGTTTCTTAGTGTCACTGGTAGCAATTATTTATATGCTGTTTGTTGTTTTCAAAGCTTTAGTCTTTGGCGATCCGGTAGCAGGTTATCCTACGTTATTGACGGTAATATTGTTCTTAGGCGGTGTCCAGATGCTCTCTTTGGGAATCATAGGGGAGTATTTAGGCAGGGTATTTAATGAGAGCAAGCATCGTCCCTTGTATCTGGTGTCGGAATGTAATGGCAAGCAAGTGACCTATAACAGACAGGCAGAACCATTGGAAAAATTACTGAAATAAAAAATACGGTAAAGGACATAAGTCCTTTACCGTATTTTTATTTTGTCATCATTTTACTGTGCCATAAGTCCAGGTGTTAATGCCACCAAAGTCGTAAATATTGGTGTAACCCATTTTTACTAATTTATCAGAAGCTTGTTTGCTACGATGACCGCTCCGGCAGTAGACAAGAATTTCTGCATTCTTATCAGGTAATTCTTTAGGAGGAGTGGTATTGATGTCTTCGTTAGGAACATTGATGGCTTTGTCAATATGACCATCCTTATATTCTTGTGGTGTACGCACATCCAAGATAATGACTTTTGGATTCTTAGTCATTCTTTCTTTTGCCTGCTCTTGGGTTATTTTATGATATTCAGCAGTTACCTTACTTTCTTGTGCCTTTGGCAGCAGGAGCTTGCATGGTGTTACTATCTGCAGAACCACAGCCGGATAGAAGAACGCTTAAACCTAAAACAACGAGCAAAGCTGCTAAAAATTTTGTCTTCATGATTGAACTCTCCTTTTACTTGACAATTATTAACGAACTTACTATACTGTAATTATAATATTTACAGTTATTCTTGTCAAGGACAATTGTGAAAGTTATTATGTTTGATACAAAAGGGGAATCTGTTATAATGAAAATAGTTACGTGTTGCTAAAAGAGGTTTTGTGGAATGAAAGTATCCTTGACTTTCGCCATTATCATCTTGACCTGTTTAATGCTAACCGATGGTTGTGGCAATAAACCTGCTGAACCAAACAAAGTAGCAGAGGTTCCGGTTGTTCAAGCTGCCGCTGACACAAAAACAATAACCAGGCCAACGTTGGCTCAGCTGCAGGAAAAATATAAAAATGTTAAAGCCAAAGCTTGGGCAGAAGATGTTCCCGGCGTAGTAAAAGTCGTACCTAATGCTCCTAATATGGTTTTTTTAACCTTTGATGCTTGTGGCGAGGGCAGAGGGAACCAGTGTGACACCAAGCTGCTGACTTTCTTAGAGCAAGAAAAAGTACCGGCTACTTTATTTATTAATAGCCGTTGGCTGGGAAAAAATAAAAATATGTTAACTAAGCTTGCCCACAACGAATTATTTTCCATCCAAAACCATGGAACTAAGCATTGTCCCTTAACTATTACCGGCCGTGCTGTTTATAAGATTAAAGGCACCGTAGGAGTGCAAGGTGTTTATGAAGAAATCATGGGAGAGGATGCCAAGCTGACTGCTCTGACAGGTAAACAGTCTCGTCTTTTTAGAAGTGGGACAGCTTATTATGATGATGTGGCAGTGCAAATTGCCAAGGACTTAGGGTACACGATTATTGGTTTTGATATTTTAGGAGATGCGGGAGCAACCTATTCGGCTGCCCAAATTGAAAGAGTAGCACAAAAAGCTAAGAGTGGTTCAATCATTATTTACCATATGAATCAGCCGCAAAGTGGTACCTGTGCAGGCATAAAACTAGTAGTGAAGGATTTACGGGCCAAGGGTTTTACTTTTGGCAAAATAGAAGACTATTTATAAGGACGTGGTGAGCGAAGTGGATTTAAACAAAGAAAGCAAAAAATTCGTAGAAGCTGTTTTTACTATTGGTGATAACGGCGGTTATAGGCTTTATGAGTGGTTTAAGCTTTTTCCCAAAGAAAGGGAACTGGTAGAAAAAGAATATGTTTATCTCAAGGCCCATTTGGCAAGGCAAGCTTATAAAGAAGCTGGCAAAGATATTACCAAGGAAATGTGGAATGCCCTTTATTTGGCGTTGGGGAAGGCTTTTGAAACAGAAAAAGGCAGATTGGAATGTTCCTATGAGGAGTTGTGCAAAGCTCTAAGTTATTATGAAAATGCCAGCCTTGTGCAGCTGCCTGTTATGTTTGGTCAGCGGAGCGGTATTGGCGCCAGTATTATTCTAAGCAATTTGTGAAAGATTTGCCTGATCTTATTAGTCGTAGCAGAGCAGACCTCTGGAAAAAATTTAGAAGTTAGGTATATAATATAAATAAGGCAAGTTATTACAACAGGGAAAAGAGGTTATCATCATGAATGAAGTATTAAAAAATATTCAAGAACGCAGGAGTGTAAGAAAATATAAAGCAGACGCTGTTCCTCAAGAACTGCTTGATCAAGTTATAGAAGCAGGAATATTTGCAGCTAGTGGTGCAAACAGACAGACTGCCATTGTTGTAGAAATTACCAATAAGGATACAATTAAGAAGTTTACTGACAGCAACAGAGAGATAGGCAAATGGGGTCCGGAAGTTGATCCCTTTTATGGTGCACCGGTTATTTTGTTAGTGCTGGGCGATAAAGCTTCTCTAAATCATGACTTTGATGGCAGCCTGATTTTGGGCAACATGATGCTGGCAGCTCATAGCTTGGGTCTGGGCAGCTGCTGGATTAACAGAGCTAGGGAAGAATTTGAAATGCCTGAATGGCAGGAATGGTTAAAATCCATAGGTATTAAGGGTGATTATGCCGGTATTGGTCATTTATCCGTGGGCTATCCCGCCGAAGGGTATCCTCAGGCACATCCTCGCAAACCTAACAGGGTATTTTATGTGAAATAAAATAAAAAAAAGAAAGGTCAATGTTTCGTGTGAAACATTGACCTTTTTCTGCGTTTATAGGGTTAAGCACATCTTAGCAATATTTAAATAGATAAGCAGGGAACCGGCATCTACGATGGTGGTAATAAGAGGAGAAGCCATGAGGGCAGGATCCATGTTGAATCTGGTTGCTATGATGGGAAGTACGCCACCGATGGATTTAGCCATCAGTACGGTACAGAACATAGCCCCACCTACAGTAGCAGCTAATAAATAATTGCCGGGATAAACAATGACGATACGAATGAAGTTAAAAAGAGAAAGTACAAATCCGCACAGCATGGCAACACCAATTTCTTTGCTGAGCACCGGGAAAAAATCCTTAATACTAATTTCCTTCAAAGCCAGCCCGCGAATGACCAAGGTACTGGACTGACTACCGGCATTACCGCCGGTATCTGTTAACATGGGAATGAAAGTAATGAGTACCGGTAGAGCAGTGAGAGCATCTTCAAAGGTACCTAAGATACCACCTGACACCATATCGGAAATCATTAAAACCATTAACCACACAATCCTGTTCTTGGCTAATTCCATAACGGAAGTCTTTAAATAAGGTTCCTCGGAAGGCTTGGTAGCAGCCATGATTTGCATATCTTCGGTAGTTTCTTGATTTAAGACATCAATAGCATCGTCAATGGTGATGATGCCTACCAGACGATTTTCTTTATCTACAACTGGTAAAGCTAACAAATCATATTTAGCTAATAATCTGGCAGCTTCTTCCTGATCTTCTACTGTAGTAACAGAAATAACGGAGGTATCCATTAAATCGCCGACAATGGCATCGTCTTTAGCCAAGAGAAGGTCCTTCACGCTTACTACGCCTAACAGCTTGTGGGACTTATCAATTACATAACAGCTGTAAATCGTTTCCCGATCTTCGCCATTAGGCACGAATGTGGGCAATGGCATCCTTAACCGTCATGGTGGTATGAAGGCTGGTAAACTCTGCTGTCATGACGGAACCGGCAGAATTATCCGGATATTTAAGAAATTGGTTGATTTCTGCCCTGGTTTCCGGACGGGCGTTTTTTAATACTCTGGTTACTACGTTAGAAGGCATTTCTCCTAACATATCAACAGCATCATCAACAGCCAGATCTTCAATGATGATAGATAGCTCCTGATCGGTGATGGAGGTGATGATTTCCTGCTGCAGATCTACAGGCAGTTCGGCAAATACGTCACTGGCTGTATCTTTATCCAAGGCTAAGAAGGCATACACACGGCCTTCATGGTTCAGCTCATTAAGGAAGGCGGCAATATCAACCTCTTGCATGGTGTTGAAGGCTGCCTTTAATTCCCTAAATTGGTGGCGCTGAACTAACAGCTCCAGGCTGTCAAAGTCAAAAGTTTGCATAATAAAATTTCCTCCTGAATTTCTTGCGGCTAAGCCGTAGATGATGTCAGCAGGAAATACGGAAGCAAAATCACTGCGTGTTTATTTATGGGAAGGAAGAGACACAGGATTGGCTGTGGACCTATTCTTCCGCGCCAAATAGCTACACGGGTGGTATGCTGAGGAGTCCGTACTTCGGCCAACTGTATCCATAATTCCTTCCTTTCCGCCGGTTTTTCCGGCCTGAATTCTTAAAATCTATCCTTTTCTAGTTTAACTGTTTTTGAGAAATTAAACAAGAGGAAAGAATGTAAATAAGTACTCATTTATGCTAAATTTTGGTATACTTATATATATAATGGGAGGTATAAGTAATGATCACAACTAGACAAAAATTATTGGCAATATGTGCTCACATAGGTTATTTTTTAGGCATTGGTTTTATCCTTATTCCCTTAGCTATAATGTTATTTTGTAAAGACGATGAATTCGTAGAATATCATGCTAAACAGGCGCTGTGCATGCAGGTTGTCTTTGCTATTGTTTCAGCAGGAGTCACAATTCTCTGCTCTGTTTTAATTGGTGTGGTGTTTTTACCCTTCCTGGGTATTTTAGGACTGCTGTGGTTTGTTTGTTCCCTCTTGGGAGCTTGGCATGCCTTAAACGGCGAGTTGTATACCTATCCTTTAACAGGTAGTTTGGTAAGTAAGTTGGAAAACAAGTAAATTTCATAACAAACAGGTGAAAATATGAAAATAATTATACGTCCCTATGAGCAGCAAGATGTAGCTGCCATGGTGGCTATTTGGAATGAAGTGGTAGAGGATGGCTTGGCTTTTCCTCAAGAAGAAGGCTTGACTTTGGAATCAGGCAACAAGTTCTTTGCGGCACAGTCCAGGGTGGCAGTAGCTCAGGGACAAGAGAATAAAAAAATTTACGGACTTTACATTTTGCATCCGAATAATGTAGGCCGGGTAGGTCATATTGCCAATGCCAGCTACGCAGTAACCAAAGCTGCCAGAGGTTTGCATATAGGAGAATTGTTGGTAAAAGATTCTCAAAACATTTAACTGATTTTGGTTTTAAGATACTGCAATTTAATGCGGTGGTAATTTCCAATGTTCATGCCAGACATTTATATACCAGGCTAGGCTTTAAGGAAATTGGTATTGTTCCCAAAGGCTTCCGTAATAAGCAGGGTGTTTATGAAGATATTGTTTTGTATTGCTATACAGTTGAGTAGGCAATAGCGTGATTTACCACTGGGGACGGAGAAAAGTGGTAAATCCGCCTGGTAAGGCGGAATAATTTACCACTTTTCTCCGTCCCCAGTGGTAAATTGTCATCATAAAATTGGAGTGGTTGGTTTGGTTTGGATAAAAGAAATTGAAAATTTAACAGAAGCCGGGGCTGGAGTTGTTTGCTAATTTAACAGAAGCACAGCTGCGCAATAAGCTGGAACCGGATAAGGGTATCTTTATCGCGGAGGGTGATTCTGTTATTGAACTTGCCCTTAAGGCTAAATATGAACCGGTGGCTCTTTTGATGGAGCGCAAACGACTGGAAGGCAAGGCTCAGAAAATCATTGCCCAGTGTGGCGATATTCCTCTCTATACAGGGGAGCGGCAGGTGCTGGCCCGTCTTACCGGCTATACGCTGACTCGTGGAGTGCTGTGTGCCTTTAAGCGACCTGTGTTGCGGTCAGTGGCAGAGCTTTGCCAAAGCGCGAAGCGGTTAGCTGTTTTAGAAAATATTACAGATTCTACCAATGTAGGAGCAATTTTTCGTAGTGCAGCGGCTCTTGATATAGATGCTGTTTTAGTGATGGCTTCCTGCTGTGACCCTTTGTGCAGAAGGTCAGTCAGAGTTAGCATGGGTACGATCTTTCAAGTGCCCTGGACTATCATGACCAACGATATTACCCAGCTAAAGAGCTGGGACTTTAAAACAGCAGCCATGGCTTTAAGTGCTAAAGCCATCAGTATAGATGATAAGGCCTTGGCAGCGGAACCAAAACTTGCTTTAGTATTTGGCTCAGAGGGCTACTGGCCTTCATCTGAAACTATAGCAGCCTGTGATTATATAGTGAAAATTCCCATGTCACATCATGTTGATTCTCTTAATGTGAGCGGCAGCGATGTGCAGTGGCTTTTTGGCAACTAAGGATTAACCAGATAGCTGGTTTATGAGTGAGAAGGATGGAATATACATTAGACCAATTAAACAAAATTCTAAAGAATTCTTTGGGCACTATTGTAATATATGGCATAGGAATGGTACAAACGTTATGCCACTGCTTTTTACACCCAGTGCGCCTGCCTTTTCCGGCTTAACAGCTGAGGAATATAAGCATTTGTATGGTAAGGATGCCTGTGACCATGGTGGCACCTCGTGATCTACCGCTTTTGCAGGAGAAAAATTACTGAAACTTTGGCGGGTCAAGGGGAGCAACGTGTCATCTTCCGTATTTACATAAGACCAAGGGCTTTGCCTGGATTTCATATGATCATGAAATTATTGGGAACTTATCAGGTAAGCCGGTTATTCTGGGCGCTTTCTCGGATGTAACCAATATTCTTTCTGCGTCTAATTTGTTATTGGATAATTCCAATCAAATGATTTACGTCATTGAACGTGATAGTTATGATTTGCTTTTTGCGAATGCAGTAGCACAGCGCAACAAGACATGTTCGCCTCAAATGGGTCAGACTTGCTATGCCTATGTGCGTGGCAATAAGGCACCTTGTGCTAATTGCATTGTTAATCAGATGAAGGGTGAAGAACCGCTGGAAACTGAATGGTACGATGCCTATCGCAATAAATACTACGAAGTAAAGGGCGTACCTATGACCTTCTTTGGCAAGAAAGCCTATGCTTTCTTCATTGATGATTTGACTCAGCATAGGGATTTGGAACAGGCCCTGGCAGAAGAAAAGGAAAAATATCAGGCGGCCACAGAAGGTGCCAATCTGCGTGTTTATGAATATGATATTTTGCGGCATAGTATTCATCTCCCGGAACATGTTAGGAAATTATTTAATGTACCTAGCCGAGATATAGAAAACGTGCCGGAATCCATTCTTCCCCAGTTTCAGGTTGAAGATTATGAACGGGTTCGTTATTTCTTTGCCAGAGTAGCTAGTGGTGAAAAACATGTCAGGGACGAATTTTTGATGAAGACCAATGGGGAAAATGGGCCTTATTTGCGCTATACCTTTACTACTGTTTTTGATCAAGCCGGCAAGCCTGTTAAGGCTTATGCTGTGGCTGAGGATATTACTGCCCACAAACAGGAGGAAATGGCTTTCCAGCAGGCTATTCAGGCTCTTTTGTCAGCCAATCCCAATACTCTTTGTTCTTTCCAGCTTAATTTAACACACAATATTTGCGTGAGCGAACATGGTGCCTCTCGTTATATTATGAATGTACTTAAATCTGATACCGCAGATGGTATGTTCAAAAAGATGCTGACCATTATTCCTGATCTTCAACAACGTCAGGAGGTAGCAAGCTTTTTTAATAGAGAATTCTTGCTGGATACTTTTAATAAGGGTAGAAGCAATCTACAAATTGATTATCAACGCCTTGACGAAAACAAAAATATTATTTGGGTGAGAACCTTTGCTAAAATGTTGAAGGATCCTGAAACTCAGGATATTATCAGCGTGTTTAGCTCTTTAGATGTTTCCGAGGAAAAGCAGCGGGACGAAATTTTTAAGATATTTACCAGCGAGGAGTTCGACTATGTAGCTTTGCTACATCGGAAGATTGCCAAGATGGAATTTCTCAATATAAGTTATAAATTACTTCCCAAGTATCATATTGCCTTAGGAGAAAAAGGCAAGCTTTTTGATTTTACCGCTATGCAGCATTTTGCTTCTGATAGCTGGATAGCTGACGAAGATAAGGCATATTATTTGCAAAACAGCTGCATTGATGTTGTGTGCCGGGAGTTAGATAAGAATGGACACTATGAACTAAGCATTAGGGGGCATTATACCGGTCATCCTGAGGAAATGATGTGCCGCAAGATTCAGCACTATTATTTAGATAGTAGCAAGGATACAATCTTAATTATCCAGTCCGATGTTACCAAAACCTATTTGCAACAACAAAAGATTATTGAACAGGATAAAAAACAAATGGAAATATCTGTCTTGGATACCATTGGCAGACTGCCATCTGTTTCCTCTTTGTATAAAGTAGCTGAGGATGGCATGCTAATCCCGGAAAGATATTCGGACGAGTTTTGCAAGCTTAAGGGTTGTACTCAGGAAAATATTAGGGAATTTAATTCCCTGGATGGTTTTGCGCCTGTTCATCCTGACGACAGGGAAGAAATAAGAAAGGCGTTTGTCTTTGATAATAGGGATAGAAGTTATCATAATGCGATTTACCGAATCACAACGAAGCATAGAGGTTATATCTGGGTAAGTGCCAACTTTGTTACTTTTTTTGTTGGTCAGCAAAAATATGTTTATGTAGTTTATACAGATATTAATGATTTAAAAGCAACAGGAACAGCATGCTGGAGGAAAAATACAAGGCTGCTCAGGGCTTCTTAGATACCGTCTCCGGTAAATACTATGTAACCAGACGTATTAACCTAACTACCAATACCATTGAATACACACAGGGTACCGCGCCCATTCAGGAGATTCAGCAGCTGGTTGATTATGATAGCTTAATTGCTACCATTATTAAACATATGCCTCAAAAAGACCTCCATGAGCAGTGTGCTCATTATTATGCAAAGCAGACTTTACTGGATAATTACAAAAATGGCATTACTACTACCACTTTGGATTATCAGGTGAGGGATTTTGATGGTACGGTTAAGTGGGTAAAATCTACCAATACGGTAAGTCAGCGCCCTAGTAATGGGGACATGATTCTTTTTAATGCCATTAATGATATTACCACGGAAAAACTGTCTGCCTCTATTATGAATATGTTGATTGGTCAGCAATACGATTATCTGGCCTGTCTTGACGTGCAGCAAGACGTAGTAGTCATGCTGATTTCTAATGATCCTGTTTTAACTAGCGAAGAAATAAAGCCTGGTGATAAATATGAACCGGCTATGCGTGCCTATAACAAGAAGACTGTAGCTGCTGCAGATTACGATAGCATTACTGAATTTATGACTTTAGCTAATGCGGTTAAGAAACTGGACAACGGGGAACGCTGCATTCGTTCTCTTACCGTACTGGAAAAGGGCGAAATCAGAACAAAGCAGATGGAATTTTTCTATATTGATAAAGCCAGCGGTCTAGTTGCCCTGGTGCGTACTGACTATACGGAGGCCCAAAGGCGCCAGTTAGAGCAGGAAGCTAAGCTGAAGGTAGCTCTGAAGGCAGCCCAGCAAGCCAATAAGGCTAAAACTGATTTCTTTCCAACATGAGCCATGATATCAGAACTCCTTTAAATGGCATTATTGGCATGACTTATTTGACGAAAGAAATGAGTTTGCCAACTCAGGCTAAAGAAAATTTGGATAAAATCGATACTTCTTCTAAATTCTTGCTAAGCCTGATTAATGATGTGCTGGATATGGCAAAGGCAGAAAGTGGCAAGGTTGTCTTGCATTTGGAGCCTTATAAAATAGAGGAATTTTATGATTATCTCAGATCTATCATTAAACCTTTATGTGATAGCAAGGGACAGAAATTTATTGTAGATGTCCAAAATGTTAAAACAGTAGTTCCTTTGCTGGATAAGCTGAGAATTAATCAGATTTTCTTTAATCTCTTGTCCAATGCAGTTAAGTATACTCCGGAGGGAGGTACGATTACCTTATGGATGCGTCAGATTCTTAATAAAGAGGGGAAACTGCAGGTAGACGTGCAGGTACGGGATAATGGGATTGGCATGAGCAAGGAATTCCAAAAAGTTCTTTTTAATCCCTTTACTCAGGAGGAAAGAGACAGTGGCCGGAGTAGTAAACAAGGCACGGGCTTAGGTCTTTCCATTGTAAAACGCTTGCTGGATTTAATGGGCGGAACTATTTCAGTACAAAGTGAAGAGGGAAAAGGTTCTATTTTTAGTATTCACGTGGAGTTCTTCTGCCAGAATTCTGCAGAGCAGAGAAAAAGGAAATTAGCATTAAACAAAGACAAAACTTTGATTTATTGCAGGGTAAACGTGTCCTTTTGTGCGAGGATCAGGCTTTGAATAGGGAAATCGCCAAGGCTCTTCTGCAAAAGAAGGGTATGGTGGTGGATATGGCCTTTAACGGTATAGAAAGTGTAGATAAATTTACCAAGTCTGCGCCTGGCTTCTATGATGTAATTCTCATGGACATTAAGATGCCGGTCATGAATGGCTATGTTGCTACAGAAAACATTAGAGCTTCCCACCATCATGATGCTACAACAGTTCCTATCATTGCCATGACAGCAGATGCCTTTGTGGAGGATATCCAACAAGCTCTGGCTGCCTGGGATGAATGGCCATATTGCTAAGCCCTATTAATCCGACGACGATGTATGGTACCATTGTGGAAATCATTGGAAGAAAATGTGATGGATGCTATTGGCCAAAACTTAAAAAAAATTAAGCTTAGCAGAAAGAGATGCTAAATAGGTGAAACATGAAAAAATATAAAGCAGTTGTCTTTGATTTGGATGGAACACTCTTAAATACTTTGGATGATTTGGCAGATGCAGTTAATCATACGCTGCAACAGTTTCATTATCCCTTGCGCAGTAAGGCAGAGGTACGACGTTTTTTGGGCAATGGTATTGAACGACTGGCCAAACGAATTTTGCCGGAGGATGTTAGAGAGGCACAGTTTCGTCAGGTTTATTTAGCTTTTAAAGAATATTACACTAACCATTGCCAAGTTAAGACTCAAGCTTATCCCGGTATTATGCAGCTGTTGCAGGAATTGAAGAAACAGGGCTATAAGCTGGCTATTGTTTCTAACAAAAACGCCGAAGCAGTGGCCCAGCTGAACAAAACTTATTTCGTGCAGGATGTGGCAGTATCCATAGGGCAAAAAGCAGGCATCAAGAAGAAGCCTGCGCCTGATACAGTGCTGGCAGCTCTTAAAGAATTAGGGGTAAGCAAAGAGGAAGCTGTTTATGTGGGAGATTCTGAAGTGGACAAAGCCACTGCAGATAACACAGGCATGGATGTTATTTTAGTTACCTGGGGGTTTAGGGATAAAGAGGAATTAGAAAAATTAGGTCCAACGTATTTAGTGGACAAACCGGAAGAAATATTAAACTGTGTGCAATAGCTGTAAAGGGAGAGCATACCATGAAAAAATTGTTAATCGCTTTATTGACTGTTTGTTGTGTGTGTCTTAATCTAACTGCTTTAGCTAATCCTAAGCTGACAGTAAAGGATGAAGAAATAAAACAGAACGATAATTTTTTATTGGTTTATCCTAAAGTGACACTGGACGGTAAACAGGTAATAGGAGATAAAATCAACACCTACTTTGCCAGAGATTCTCAGATGACAGTGCAGCGCTACCAGGAAGAAAGAGCTAAAGGCATTCGCAAGACCTTTGAGCAGAAATATACTCAGAGCTATTATGGCAAGCACTATTTATGCTTCCTTTATGATGGCTATATGTTTTATAAAGGAGCAGCTCATCCTCTTAGCTGGCGGGGCGGCGTTACCTTTGACCTTAAAACAGGCGCTGACGTGAAGTGGCAAGATTTGATTAAGGATGGAGATAAGGAAGCTTTTACCTTGGCAGCCATTAACGATAAAATTTTTAATAGCAAGGAAAAGTGGCGTGGCTGGTTATTTAGAGATTTTCAAGGCTTGAAAAAATTGCCTAAGACTTTATTACTTGGACACCAAAGGTTATATTCACTTTATTTTTGGCCAGTATGAAATTGCTCCGTATGCAGCTGGCATCATCGACTTGAATATGGAAAAACAATGCAAGTAATGTAGAGACTAATTAAATGAGCATATTTATTACCAAAGGGTACCATTACTAGACTACAGGTACCCGTGGTAATAAATATGCTCGTAGAAAGTAATAAGCAGGTAACTATGAAACAAATAATATTAATCTGTTTGACTCTGATTTCCTTATTCTTTAATACAGCCTTAGCAGCAGATTTAAGTAAGCTGGTTATTATCCATACCAACGATACCCATGGCTATGATGAAAAGGCCAAGGGAATTTTGGGCTATGGCAGCCGTGTCTGCGTTAAAGCAAGACTATGAAACCCAAGGCTTTACCGTGGTACTTTTGGATGCCGGTGATGCCATTGAAGGTAATACGCTGGTAAATTATAGCGAGGGCAAAGCAGCTATGGAGTTCATGAATGCCTGCGGTTATGATGCCATGACACTGGGCAACCATGAATTTGGTTATGGACAAGATGTTCTTTTAAAGAGAATAAAGGAAGCTAATTTTCCCGTACTTAGCGCTAATATCAGAGTTAAGGCTACCGGACAAAACTTTGTCCGGGACGCTGTTGTCATTACCAGAAATGGTTATAAGCTGGGCATCTTTGGACTGACTACGCCGGAAACAACTACTAGCATTAACCCTAAGTATGTGCAGGGTCTTACTTTTCTGACAGGACCTCAGCTTTATGCCTGTGCACAGGCAGAAATTGATAAGCTGCGCAAGGAGGGCTGTCAGGTAATTATTGCATTGGCACATTTAGGTAGCAGCAACGTTGTAGTGGGCAATCGTGCCGAAGACCTCTTAAATAATGTACAAGGTCTGGATATATGCATTGATGGTCATGACCATGTTGTGAAGAACCGTTATGTTAAGTCCTGCCTGCTGGTCGAAACAGGCTGCCATCTTGCTAATATTGGCATGCTTACTTTTAAAGAAAATAAATGGCAAGAGAAATTTGTGCCAGCTGGTTCTTATGATAAAGAAGATACCAAGGTTCAAGCCTTGGTTGCTAAACGATTTAAGGAAGTGGCACAATATCTTAACAAAAAAATTGGTCGTTCTGAAGTTGTCCTTGATGGTCAGCGTGCCCCAGGCGTCAGAACTGAAAGAAACTAATTTAGGAGATTTTTTTACAGATGCTTATTTGTGGCAAGCTAGAAATGCCCATGTTAGCAAAGCACCGATAGATTGTGCCTTGGTTAATGGCGGCGGCATTAGAGCCAGCCTTGCCCCAGGGAAGATAACCAGAGGCGATATATTGACGATAACCCATTTTAAAAATCAGGGTTGTTTTGTTACTCTTACCGGTGCTGAACTTTTGGAGATGCTGGAAGCAGCGACCAGTATTACCCCTGAACCCTTGGGCGGCTTTCCTCAGGTAGCCGGCATAGTATATACGATTAATACCAAGGTGCCTTTTACCAAAGGGCGTCAATACAGTAATTCTCAGTATTATGCTCCTTTAAAACATGGAGAGAGAGTAACCATTAAGTCTGTTGGCAATAAACCTTTTGCTTTGGACAAAAAATATACCCTGGCAACCAGTGAGTTCATTGCTAATGGCGGCGATGCTTATGGCGTGCTCAACCAGCAATCTCATAATAAAACATTACTGGGCTATACAGAAGAACAAGTATTAATAAATTATATCAAAGAGGGCTTACATGGCGTAATTGGACAACAGTACGCTAAGCCTCAAGACAGAATAACTATATTACAATAATAAAGGGATGTTCACATGAAAAACATGAAGAAAATTTTGGCTGTCTTGTGTTGTACTTTGGCTTTAAGCTGCACTGCCTTAGCCAAAGAAGAAAGCTCCATTGATGTGGTGACAGGCGGTACAGCTGCTACCGGAGAAACAAATTTTGGTAAAGCTACCGAAGATATTAAACCATCCCAGGGATATTATAAAATTGCGGTGTTGCCCTATGTGGATACCTCCGGCTTGGATGGTCGTAGCAGGGAAATGGCAGCGAATGCCATTAAGGGAGCTTTAAAAGACAAATATCCTGATAAGAAGGGTGCACCGTATGTCATTGCTACTGCCAAACAGGTACAACAGGCGGTCAAAGCTTATCCCTTTGAAAACAGTGATGCACCGGTATTAAACGAATTTATAGCCTTAGGCAAGGCTATGGGCGTAGACAGAGTTATTTATATTAATATGCTGCCAGTCAGGGAAAAAGAAACAGGCGTCATGGTCATTGCCGGTACTCAAACCTATAGTGCTACGGTAGCCATGAAGTTAAAATGCGTAGATGTTAATGCCGGGAAATATCTTTTTAACCAGACAGTGGAAGAGGTAGGGTCTTCTACCTCCATCAATTTCTGGAAAATAGGCGAGCCAAGTAAAGCTAAAGCAGTAAAACGAGCTACTGAAAATGCCATGAAAGATTTCTTAACAACATTTGATTAAAACAAAGGAGGCAAGTAAAATGGAATTTATTCACAAACCTAATGAGATCGTGGTGTATGATGCTAATCAAAAGGAAGTTGCTAAGGTAACGTTTCCTTCCATCGGTGGCAACGAAGTAGAAGTGGATCACACTGTAGTAGATGATTCCTTAAAAGGACAGGGTGTGGCAGGTAAGCTAATGGACGAAGTAGCTAAGGACATGAAAGAGACTAATCGCAAGGCTAAATTAACCTGCAGCTATGCTGTAGCATATTTTGCCAGACATCCGGAGAAAAAAACTTGGTAAGTTACAAAATTTGACAGATTTTTGATTTATGGTATGATAGTTGTATAGTTTTTCTGAGTTGTAGCAAGGTAGGAAGAAAAATTAAAAATAAGCGTAGAAGGGTAGGAAGGTAGAATGAAAAAGTTAAGTAGTGTTAAGATTGTCAGTTTGGGTTTGGCGGTAGTGTTGGGAATAGGACTTTTGGCAGGCTGTGGTGGTCAGGAAAAACCTAAGCAAGCCGCTAGTAAAGAAGGCAAGGTTTACCAGGTTGGTATTGCTCAGCTGGTGGAACATAAAGCCTTGGATGATTCCCGCAAAGGTTTTATTGATGGCCTGAAGAAAAAGGGCTTTGTAGAAGGTAAGAATCTGAAGCTGGACATCCAGAATGCCCAGGGTGATCAGTCCAATCTACAAACCATAGCTAATCGTTTCGTAGCCAATAAGGTTGATTTGATTTGTGCTATTGCTACACCAACGGCACAGGCTATGGCTAATGCCACTAAAACCATTCCTATTGTAGGTAATGCCATTACCAGTTTTAAGAATGCTAAATTGGTTCAGTCAGATGAGAAGCCCGGTACCAATGTTACCGGTGCTAATGATATGACTCCTATTGCAGCCCAGATTGATTTGGCCATGAAGCTGTTGCCTAAGGCTAAAAGATTTGGTATCTTATATACTTCCAGTGAAGTGAATTCTCAGGTGCAGGCAGATATTGCTAAGAAATATGCTACCTCTAAGGGCCTTACCGTAACAGAAGTTACCATTAGTAATATTAATGATATTCAACAGGCTGCCAGCAGCATGATTGGTAAGGTTGATATGATTTACGTACCAACCGATAATGTTATTGCTTCTTCTGTTTCCACCTTGCTCTCTGTAACTACTCCTGCTAAGCTGCCTGTTATTGTAGGCGAGTCTAGTATGCTTAAGGCCGGCGGCTTGTGCAGCGTTGGTATTGAGTTCTATGAACTAGGCGTGGTGAGCGGAGAGATGGCTGGCGATATTTTGTTAGGCAAATCTAAGCCACAAGATATGCCGATTGCTTCTCAAAAAGAATACAAGGATATTATTAACAAAGCTGCAGCTCAAAATTTAGGTATTGCTATTCCTGCGGAATTACAAAAAAATGTACAAGATATAAAATAAAATCTGCACTAGTAAAGGGAGTGTTTGTATGAAAAAAATAATAGGAATTGTGGTTTTATTGCTGCTGTGTATTGCAGGGACAGCTTTTGCCGCGGGAGTTCCTATGGTACAAACTACCGGTACTATCGTGAAGGTTGAGGATGATAAGGCTACTATTAAGGCTAATGAGCCTGGTAAGGATGTAGCTTTATACATTGGCAGAGCTCCTTATTTCATAGATAAGCAAAGTGGCAAAAGGCTGGGCATGGAAGATGTTAAAGCTGGTCAGCAAGTGACTGCTTTTTATGCTCCCAAGCTAACCAAAAGTATTCCGCCCCTAGGCGTCGCTTCTCTAATGGTACTTGGCCCAGGCGATGATAGAATGGCCTATGTAAGAGTTTCACGGGCCGTGCCTGCGGATAATAAAAGCGTGCTTCTCTATTATGATGACGCCGCTGTAAGAGTCACCGAGAATATTCTGGCTAATTGTAATGACATTAGATTGGGAGACCAATTGCTAGTTTGGATTAATGCCAGCTATACCTTACAAGAAGGAACTAAGGAAGGCGCCGTAGAAAAAGCCTTGATGCTTAATCGTACCTTATAAAGCAAATTAAAAGACTGGCTTGTACTATGAAGTACAAGCCAGTCTTTTTTTGGGTAAAAATAAAATTTCATTTTTAATTAATTTTTATCTCAGAAATAAACCTGCGCCCGGGCCTAAGGGCAGTCTGAAACTCATCCAAACTACCAGAAGAAGTGACCAGGCTATTAAAAAGCAAACAGAATAGGGTAGCATGGTGGAAATTAAAGTACCAATGCCGGACTGTTTATCATAGCGCTTGGCAAAGGTAATGATCATGGCAAAATAGGACATCAGTGGTGTAATGATATTGGTACAGGAGTCACCGATTCTGTAGGCTACCTGTGTTAGCTCTGGAGAATATCCTAAAAGCATGAACATGGGAATAAAGATAGGGGACAGGATAGTCCACTTGGCAGAAGCAGAGCCCATGAACAAATTGATGAAGGCACTAAAAATAATGAACAGGACCATGAGAGGAATGCCACCAATACCTGTTGCTTCTAAAAATTGAGCACCTTTTAAGGCGATGATGGTACCTAAGTGTGTGTAGTTAAAATAATTAATGAATTGGGCAGAAATAAAACATAAAGCCATGTAAGGGCCTAAGGAGCTCATGGCTTTGCCTAAAGCGGCACAAACCTGGCGATGGTCTTTAAAGGTGTTGGCCTTGTAGCCATACACTACGGCAGGAATGAAGAAAGCCAGCATGATGAAAATAATAATACCTTGCATCAAAGGAGCACCAGCAATTAAGCTGCCGGTAGACGGGTTACGCAGAATGGAATGAGCAGGAAAACACATTAGAATTAGAAAAATCAAAAGCAGCAGAACAACTACATTGGCACACTCTAAAGCCTCTTTCTGATTTTCCGTAAGGGTGTTGGAAGATAAGCCTTCTTCCGAAATATCTCCGGTATACTTGCCTAAGCGTGGTTCTACTAGGTAGTCGGTGATTAAGGTTCCTACGATAGTAATAACAAAAGTAGAAGCAATCATGAAGTACCAATTAGAGGTTGGTTCCACATTGCGATTAAGATCTAAAATATGAACTGCCTCTGTGGAAATACCGGAAAGCAGTGGATCTAAGGTGCCGATTAATAAATTGGCAGAGAACCCTCCTGATACGCCGGCAAAGGCAGCAGCCAGACCGGCCATGGGATGGCGTCCATAAGCCATGAACATTAAGGCGCCAATGGGAATAAGAATAACATAGCCTGCATCAGAAGCTACATTGGACAGAACACCTAAAAAAACTACTACCGGAGTAATAAGCTTTACAGGTGTTATAGCTACGGTTTGTTTTAAGAGGGCGGGGATATAACCGCTGCTTTCGGCCACGCCGACTCCTAACATAGCTACTAGAACTGTGCCTAAAGGAGCAAAGGAGATGAAGTTTTTTTCAGCGGCAGTTAACATATAGATGATACCTTTGGCATTTAAGAGACTGATGACGGTAATAGTCTGAGTTTCAATTTTACCGGTGGTCTTGTTAATCAAATCTCCTACTGCGCTGATGCCCAGAGTAGAAAGCAGACCAGATAAAAGTACTGTTAAGATGGCCATGATGAAAAGAGAGCAATGGGATGGGGGAGCTTGTTGCCAACGCGTTCTACGGTATTGAGAAAACTGTTGAGCAAAGAAATGTCTTGTTGTTTAGTTTGCGTCATAGTAGTTCCTCCTTATTTTATTTTTACCCAATTTCATTATATAAAATAAGTCGGTTACAAAATACCCACGAAAATAATTTATAAGTGTAGAATTAATATAAAAAAGGGACTCCTAAGGAGTCCCTTTGCAAAACATAGTTTATTATTGCTTATGAAGTTTCCGTATAAAGGTAAATAAGGGCAAGAGATATAAAAAGAAAGCAAAGGCGATGCTACTGTTAGGCGCACTGATATTGGTAAGAGGAACGGCACAGGCAATGTTCCAGGGAATCAAGGTGCAATGACGATAACAGAGTCTTCCAAGGATATAGCGAAAGTAGCCTGATCAGGCTCCAATTTATGACAGAGTTGATGGGTCAGCATGGTGGATAAGGTTTGATTACAAGTAACCATGGCAGTAAAGAAGGAAGCAACGATGATGCCACCAAAAGGTGTAATTCGTTTGCTTAAGTTCTCCAGAAAAGTTTGCACATTATTTAGCAAACCAGTGCCTTCAAAAATACCGGCATAGGAAGAGGAGATGGCAATGATAGCTGCAACGTTTAGCATGGAAACAATGCCACCACCATTTAAGAGAGCAGCCACTTCTTTGTCATGAGCATGATAACCGGTAAGACAGATTTGCAAAATGTGTAGGATATCCATATGCTGCAAAACATTGCATAAAATTCCTGCAGCTATGATACTAATGCCCATGGTTAGTTTAACCTGAACTCTGAAGCAGGCTAGAATTATGATAATTAGGGCAGGTAAGATGGCTGACCAGTGTAGCACCATTTCTCTGCTAAACACAGCAGCTAGGTCCAGAACCTTGCCGCTGCCGGCCAGAAAGAAACTGACCACACCGTATAAACAGCAAGAAAGCAAGAAGGGCCACAGGGCTGTCCTTACCATTTTCTTAATATTATCGTAGATGTTGGTCTCTGTTAAAACAGAGGTTAAAAGAGCGCTGGTAGAAATGGGAGAAGTTCTATCGCCTACATATATTCCGGATAAAATTGCTCCGCCCAGCAAAGCAGGATTAGCACCCATGGCGTTTCCTAAGGTCATGGAAATTACGCCCATGGTTGCAGAAGTAGCAAAAGAAGATCCTAGCAACATGGAAATAAGACAGTTCAGGAGAAAGGCCATGAGAACGATTAATTGTGGCTTAATCAAGCCCAGGCTGTAACAGATGATTACACTGATGGTTCCTGAGGCGCGCCAGAGAGCAGTAAGTACGCCGATAAAGAAAAAAATGATGACGATATTTTTAGCAGTCAGAAAACCTGACCATAGCATGGTGCCTATCTCTCGCCAAGCAAAACCTTTATGTCTGCCATACGCGCAGAAAATAAACAGGCCTATCAGTAACCCATAGACCAAGGAAATATTAAGTATTACGCATAAAATGATGGCAAGACAGAAAAGCATAAGAATAACTAGTTCCATAGGTATTCCTTTCCAATAGACTAAGTTATTTATAACATAGGCTTGGGGCTTTGTAAAGTTAGGCCTTTGTTTTCTCCTCAAGGGTTTTGTGCTATAATCAAATAACTCTACAAGAAAGTTGGCTGTTTAATGATTCAAAAAATGACAGAGGGAAATCCTCTCAGCTTAATCTTAAAATTTACCATACCCTTACTCATCGGTAATGTTTTTCAACAAGCCTACAACATTACCGATGTTATTATTGTGGGACGAACACTGGGCGTTGATGCTATTGCGGCCGTCGGTACCACCATTCCGGTTTTTATGATAGCGGTAGGTGCTACCATTGGCTTAACCAGCGGTATGTCTGTTATCGTAGGTCAGAACTTTGGTGCCAAGAACATGGAGGGCGTAAAGACTTCGGCGGCAACCTGCTTGGTCATTTCCGTCATTTATATGATTTTGGCAATTATCGTCACTCATATTTTTTTAACTCCCTTGCTTAAGCTTATTGATGTACCGGCGCGAATTTTTGCTGATGCTTATAGCTATATTGGTATTTTGCTTTATGGTATTGGTACTACGGCACTATATAATTTGGCCTCGGCTTTAATGAGAGCCTTGGGAGATAGTAAGACGCCTTTATATTTTTTGATTCTATCATCTCTGCTTAACATTGTTCTGGCGCTAGCTTTTATTATATATCTGGGCTGGGGAGTGGCCGGTTCTGCCATTGCCCTGGTTATTGCCCAAGGTATTTCCGGAGCGTTGTGTCTCTGGTATATCTACACAAGAGTGCCGGCTTTGCATTTGCAAAAAAAACATTTTCGCTTAACACGAGCCGGTATCTGGTTCCATTTAAAAATGGGTTGCCCCATGTCTTTTCAGTTTGGTATTTTAGGTATTGGCATCTTGGTGCTGCAGGCAGTCTGCAATTCCTTTGGCCCAGAAGTCATTGCCGGCTATACGGCAGCAGGACGGGTGGAGCAGCTGGCCATTCAGCCCATGATTTCAGTGGGTATTGCCATGGCAGTTTATACTGCTCAGAACTTTGGAGCCAAACGTTTGGACCGAGTGCGTAAGGGCGTTAAAACAGGTTCCTTGATTTTAATAATTTTTTCTGTGTGTGCTGCTCTAACCAGTTATTTTTATGGACATAACATCATAGAGCTTTTTATTGCCGATACGGATACCAGTTCTATTGAAGCAGGTGTTACCTATTTGCATACCACTGTTCCTTTCTATGTTTTTCTTAGTCAGATTTTTATTTTCCGTAATGCTACCCAGGGCTTAGGACTTTCCTTCCTGCCTTTTGGCAGTGGCGTAGTGGAATTAGTGGCTCGCAGTTTGGGAGCCATTCTGATGGGACATTATTTTGGTTATCTTGGTATGTGTTACGCCAGTCCATTTAGTTGGATGGGGGCTTGCAGCTTCTTAACACTTGGTTATTTTTATTTCATCAGAGTATTGGAACAACATCGTTAAAATAAATCCTGCTAACCAATTTGGTTGGCAGGATTTTTCTTTGCCTTGACAAATGCTGGGCAGCAAGGTAAAATGAAAACGATTTTCAAATTGGAGGAATGCAGGGTGAAGGCTGCTTACCAGACTAAACAAAAACAAGAAATATTAGCTTATCTAAAAAATGTAGCAGGTCAACATGTTACTGTTAATGATATTTATGCCTATTTTCAACAGAAAAATATTGATGTAGGCAAAACTACTATTTATAGACACTTAGAACAATTAGTAGAACAGGGCTTGGTGGCCAAATGTGTGGTAGACGAAATCAACGGAGCCTGCTTTGAATATTTAGATGAGCATCACCATTGTGAAGAGGCTGTGCATTGCAAATGCGAGAAGTGCGGCAAGCTGATTCACGTAAAGTGTCATGAGGAAGCGCATCTGGAAGAGCATTTATTTGAACACCATGGTTTTTCCGTTAATCCCATGCGTACGGTTTTCTATGGTGTTTGTGAAGAATGCCGAAAAAAGAGTAAGGGGAAAAAATGAAGAAATATTTAAGCATGCTACTGGTTGCTTGTTTGGCCATAGCCTGCCTTACCGGCTGCGGTGCAGGCAAACAGGCTTCGGAAACAACCAATAAGCCAACCAAAAAACTTAAAATTGTTACTACCATTTTCCCAGAATACGACTGGGTAAAAAATATCATGGGCGATAAATTTGCTCAGGCTGAGGTAACCATGTTGCTCAGCAATGGTACAGATATTCATAGCTATCAGCCGACTATTCAGGACATGATGAAGGTGTCCGATTGTGATTTGTTCATTTATGTTGGCGGCGAATCTGACCAATGGGTTAGCAAAGCCTTAAAAGAAACTAAGAATAAAAATATGCAGACTGTTAATTTGCTGGAGGTCTTAGGCAGCAAAGTGAAGAATGAAAATGATGAAGGTGACGAACACAAGGTAGAAGGAGAGAGCGCAGGAGAGAGTAAAACAATTGCGCCTAGAGCGTCACAGCCTGCCCACAAAGAAGCGAAGGAACCAGACAAGGATGAACATGTGTGGCTGTCCTTAAAGAACGCCCAAATCTTTTGCACGGCCATTACCAAAGCTTTGTGTGAAGTTGATCCATCTAATGCCGGTGTTTATAACGCTAACAGTAAAAAATATCTGGCACAGCTAGCCGCCTTAGATCAGGAATATGCCAAAACACTAACAGGTAGTCAGAAGAAAACCGTTGTCTTTGGCGATCGTTTTCCTTTCCTATATTTGTTTGATGATTACGGCCTTAAACATTATGCGGCTTTTGCCGGTTGCTCAGCTGAAACAGAGGCCAGCTTTAAAACCATTAGATTTTTAGCCGGCCAAATAGATGCGCTGGGTTTAAAGAATATTTTTACGGTGGAAAAATCTGATCAAAAGATTGCTAAGACAGTGCTACAAACTACCACTCAGAAAAATCAAAAGATATTAACCTTGGATTCCATGCAGGCAACCACCGCCCAAGACGTGGCAGCAGGTGCAACTTATCTGGGTATTATGCAAAAGGACTTGGCAGTTTTAAAGGAAGGCTTGAATTAGGAGGACACATGAGTCAGTTGATAGGCCGTAATCTGACCTTAGGTTATGGCGGACAAATAGTAGTAAGCAATTTAAATTTTACAGTGGAAAAAGGCGATTATCTGTGCATCGTTGGAGAGAACGGTTCAGGTAAATCTACGCTTTTGAAAACCTTGCTTCATCTTACTAAGCCCTTGCAGGGTGAGCTTTTGACAGGGGATGGGCTGGGACCTAAGGAAGTAGGTTACTTGCCCCAGCAAAAAGTAAGTCAGCAGGATTTTCCTGCTACCGTAAGAGAAATCGTTATTTCCGGTTGCCAGAATCGTTGTGGTCTGCGTCCTTTTTATAACAAGGCAGAGAAAAAATTAGCAGCTGACGCTATGGAAAGAATGCTGATTACACCTTTGGCTGAGCAAAGCTACAGACAGTTATCCGGCGGTCAGCAGCAAAGAGTACTTTTGGCCCGGGCCTTATGCGCTACCAGACAAATGCTTATTTTGGATGAACCGGCTACTGGTCTGGATCCTGAAGTTACCACAGAATTATATAAGCTGATCAAGGAGCTTAATGCCAAAGACGGGATAACCATTATTATGGTATCTCATGATCTTAAAGCAACCTTGCAGCATGCTACTCATATTTTACATATTGGCCCGAAAATTTTCTTCGGAACCAAGGAAGCTTATTTAACCAGTGACATTGGCAAACGTTTTGCCTTGCTGGGATCGGAGGAATAAAGTTGGCAGCTGTTTTGGAAAATATCTATACCTATCTACAATATCCCTTTGTTCTCTATGCGATTATCGTAGGAACATTGATTGCTCTTTGTACCTCACTTTTGGGAGTGACTTTGGTACTAAGACGCTTTTCCTATGTCAGTGATGGCTTGTCCCATGTAGCCTTTGGTGCCATGGCTATAGCCTTTGTGCTGAAGATAACTAACTACATGCTCTTTAGCTTACCGTTGACCATTTTGTGTGCCATTTTTCTTTTGAATCTGGGACAGAATACCAGAGTTAAGGGAGATGCGGCCATTGCCATGTTATCCGTTAGTGCCATGGCCTTAGGTTATTTGCTGATGAATGTTTTTTCTACAGCACCAAATATTTCCGGTGATGTGTGCACTACCTTATTTGGCTCTACGTCTATTTTAACTTTAACATCTTTTGATGTCTGGATTTCTATTATCTTATCCATCCTGGTCTTAATCTTCTTTTTGCTTTTTTATCACAAGCTTTTTGCTCTTACCTTTGACGAAGATTTTGCTAAAGCTACAGGTATTAATGTAGAGCGCTACAATCTTATGCTGGCAGTTCTTATTGCTGTAATCATCGTTCTGGCCATGAGCCTGGTAGGTGCACTTTTGATTTCTGCCCTGGTAATTTTCCCGGCTCTTTCTGCTATGCGTTTGTTTGACAGCTTTAAAGGCGTAACCATTTGCTCGGTGGTTTTGTCTGTAGTCTGTGCTTTCTTAGGTATGCTGGTTTCCGTAGTAGGTGGTACTCCGGTAGGTGCTACCATTGTACTTATGGATATGCTGGCTTATGTGGTGGCAGTGTTATTTAGTAAAAGCGGCCGCTGATAAGGCGGCACTGACTGTAAGCCAATTGGCTCCGCCGTCCCAAAAAATGGGACGGCGGACGCGTCCCTTTGTCCCACTTTGCACATAAAAAAACGGTTCCGCTAAGCGGAACCGTTTTTCTTGTGTTTTTAATTAAGCTTTTTCTTCTAGCTTTTTAGCTCTGTCACGTTCAGACTTTTCTACCAAGTAAGCAACGCAGCAGTCGCCGGTGATATTAACGCAAGTACGAGGCATATCAAGTACACGGTCAATGCCGGCAATAAGAGCACTGCCTTCCAAAGGAAGACCGATAGCAGTCAAGATCATGGTTAACATGATGAAACCTGCACCGGGAACGCCGGCAGTACCAATGGAAGCCAAGGTACCGGTAACAATGATAGTAGCGTATTGAGCAGCACTTAAATCAACGCCATACACCTGAGCAATGAACAAAGCGCAAACGCCTTGATACAAAGCAGTACCATCCATGTTAATGGTAGCACCTAAAGGAAGAACGAAGCTGGCGATTTCTTTGGAAACGCCTAGGTTCTTTTGAGTGCATTCCATAGTAACAGGCAAAGTACCGGAAGATGAACAGCTGGTGAAAGCAATCATCTGAGCAGGGAACACGCCTTTGAAGAAGGTCATGGGATTAAACTTACCGATGATGGAAAGTAAACCGCCATAAACGATAAGTGCATGTAGGAAGCAACCAATATAAACACAAAGGATAACTTTCAGCAAAGGTAACAGTACAGAGGGACCGTTAGCTGCTACAACTGGGCAAATCAAACCAAATACGCCGATAGGAGCAAAGAACATGATGTAACCAACGATCTTGTAGGAAACTTCAGCTAAGCCATCAAAGAAACCATAGAGGGGTTTAGCTCTATCGCCAACTGCAATGATGCCTACACCTAAGAATAAAGCAAAAACGATGATTTGCAGCATATCAGCCTTAGCCATAGCTTGCACCGGGTTGGTTGGGAAGATACCCGCTATTACATCCATGATAGGTGGAGCTGCTTTGGCAGCTGTCTTTACGCCGGAAGGAATGCTTAAGCCGGCACCCGGAACAACAACAGTACCTAAAATTAAACCAATAACAATTGCAACTGCAGTAGTAATTAAATAATAAAATACCGTTAAACCACCAATACGACCAATCTTTTTAACATCACCAAGACCGCAAACGCCAATAACCAAAGAAGATAGCACCAAGGGAACAATGACCATTTTGATCATGTTCATGAAAATAGTACCAAACGGCGCAATCCAAGCTTTGGCGAAGGGGAGTCCACCAGTACCTAAACCCATACCAGCAACTACGCCCAAAATCAAACCTACGAAAATACGCATAGTTAAACCCATAAACATTCCTCCTCTTTTGTTTTTTATAGTTAACAATATCTCCAACCCAACAATAATTATAGCATAACTGTGTTAAGTTTAACAGAACTTATTGCTAAACATGTTTTTTGTATTATCTTTTACATTATTGTAATAATGAACATTATACATAGCTTGTTTTTGTTCTTTTTATACAGTACACTAAAACTAGAATATTGAAATAGAGGAGTGAATGAACATGAAAAAAACAGCACAAGATTTATTGGATTTCATTGCCACTTGTACCTCTCCCTATCATACAGTAGCAACCAGTCAAAAATATTTGGAAGACAACGGCTTTGTGGAACTAAAGCAAACCGATACTTGGCACTTGGCACCCGGTGGAAAATATTTACCAAGGTTTACGATTCCACCTTGTTGGCTTTTAGAGTAGGAGCTAAGGACTCCGAGGGCCTTAAGATTGCTGCTGCACATACGGATTTTCCCTGCTTTAGGATTAAGCCTCAGGCCGGCATTCTTACCGAAGGCTATGGTACCTTGAATGTAGAGGGATATGGTGGCATGATTGTCAGCACCTGGCTGGACAGACCCTTGTCCATGGCAGGCAAGATTGTGCTAAAGGGCAAGGATCCTTTTGTACCTAAAGTACGCCTTGTGGATTTTAAGCGTCCTTTATTTAGTATGCCTAACCTGGCCATTCACATGAACAGAGAAGTGAATGACGGTTATAAATGGAACAAGCAAAAAGACGTGTTGCCTTTGGCAGCCATGTTTGACAGAAAGAGCAAGGATAAGGAATTCTTCGTGGAATTTCTGGCTAAGGAACTGAACTGCAAGAAAGAAGAAATTCTCTCTTATGAATTATCTACTTATCCGGTAGAAATGGGCTGCAGCTTTGGACTAAGTAATGAGTTTATCTCTTCCCCCCGCTTGGACAATATTACATCTGTGAAAGCTTGCTTAGACGGTATCGCTGGGTCCAAAGCTAAAAGCGGTTTACAAATTGCGGCCATTTTTGATAATGAGGAAGTTGGCAGCAAAACTAAGCAAGGAGCAGGCTCTAATGTCTTGAGCCAATTAATAGAGAGAATATATGATCTTTTAGGCAAGAGTAGGGAAGAAGTGCTAAGAGAAATAGCCGGCGGTTTTATGCTCTCTGTGGATGTGGCACATGCTCTGCATCCTAATTACACCGAAAAATGTGATCCAACCAATAAACCTATAATGAATAGCGGTTTAGTCTTAAAGCAAGCTGCTACTCAGTCCTATGCCGGAGATGCGGAAGCAGTTGCTGTGGTAGCAGGACTGTGCGAAGCAAAAAAAATTCCTTATCAAACCTATGTGAATAGAAGTGATTTGGCGGGTGGTTCTACTTTAGGTTCCATTGCCTCTTCATTAGTACCTATGAGAACTATGGATATTGGTGTGCCCATGCTGGCTATGCATTCTGCCAGGGAGACCATGGGCGAAAAAGATCAGGAAGCTTTAACCGCTTTACTTTGTGCATTTTTTGCTAAATAACGGTTGGAAATAATGGTTAACATATCAAGTTCAACCTTACTTTTGGGTTTATTTTACTTAACTAATGTGGTAAAATGAAACTAGAAATATGTGTGATTTGTAAGACTGGGGAGTTCATAATACAGGACCATTAATTACAACCTGTTTATACTAAAAAGGATTTGCCATGGACAATAAACGTAAAATTCTCGTGGTGGATGATGCACCTATTAACAGAATAGTACTGAAAAGATACTTTTGGATAAGTATGATGTAATAGAAGCTGCTAATGGCCAGGAAGCCTTGGATATTTTGAACAAGGAAACCTTGGACATTTCTTTAGTGTTGCTTGATTTGATGATGCCTGTCTTAGATGGTTATGGTGTTATGGCTAAGGTTAAGGAGAACGAAACCTTATCTGTTATTCCCATCATTGTCATTACCGGCAATCAGGATGATGGCAGTGAAACTAAATGCTTGCAAAGTGGCGCCTCCGATTTTATCAAGAAGCCTTTTAATAGCGAGGTTGTTCGCAATCGTGTAGATAGTATGATCAGACTGCGTGAAAATGCTATCTTGATTAATCAGATTAAGAACGATTTTCTCACAGGCTTATATACCAGGGAGTTCTTTACCGAAAGTGTTAAAGAAATTTTGCAGGCTAACCCTGATAAGCAATATGACTTGATTTGCTGCGACGTTGTTAATTTCAAGATGATTAATGAATGGTGGGGCAGAGAGCTGGGCGACAAGTTGCTTTGCACCATTGCTGATCACCTGAAAGCGCATATAGGTACTGTTACAGAAGCCGCGGGCCGTATTGAGTCCAATACCTTTATCGTTTTAAAGGAACATAGTGGTGACCATAACGAAGCATACTATCGTGAAGATGTAGCAGAAATCCTGGAAGGCTTTCCTGTTAAGAATATCACCATCAAGTATGGTATTTATGCCATTACCGATAAGAATGTAGCTGTTACCGATATGTGCGATAGAGCGGTTTTAGCGCTCAGGCAAATTAAGCATAAATATGGTGCAACCTTCTGGCAGTATGATGACAGAATCAGGCTGCAGATGCTGGAAGAAGAAAAAATTGTGCAGGAAATGGAAGTTGCTTTGAAGGAAAAGCAATTTAAGGTTTTCTTCCAGCCTAAGCACGATGTGAAAGATAACGCCATGATTGGTGCCGAGGCTTTGGTGCGTTGGCGTCATCCTGTTAGAGGACTTATTCCTCCCGGCGTCTTCATTCCTATTTTTGAACGTAATGGTTTTATTACCAAGCTTGATTCCTATGTATGGGAAGAAACACCCAGTCTCATAAGACAATGGTTGGATGAAGGGCATCAGATGATCCCGATTTCCGTAAACATTTCTCGTATGGACTTTGGTGCTATGCCTCTGGAGGAATACTTCCCTAAGCTGATGAAAAAATATAATCTTTCTACAGAGTTATACCATTTGGAAGTAACAGAAACAGCCTATATGGATGATCCTGAAGAAATGGTTAAAACTGTGGTCATCTTAAGGCAAAACGGTTTTAAGATTGAAATGGATGACTTTGGTACAGGTTATTCTTCCTTGAACTTGTTAAGTGATTTGCCTATTGATGCTTTGAAGGTAGGCATGAACTTCGTAAGAGAGAATAAGAGCTATGACAGTAACAAAGGCATACTCAGCTTCATCTTGAATTTGTCCAAATGGCTGGGAGTTCCTACCATTGTAGAAGGCGTAGAAACTAAAGCAGAATTACGCTTGGTAGCTACCATGGGCTGTGATTTTGTACAAGGCTATTATTTTGCTAAGCCGATGCCGGAAGAGGAATTCATTGATTATCTGGATAAGCATGTCCGTCTTAATGGCGTGGCACAGCCGTCCGACAAATAAATAAAGACTAATACCTTCTCAGGGAAAAACCTTGAGAAGGTATTTTTATAATGTTGTAAAAACAACATACATATTGAACCTTTTTAGCTAGAATAAAGACCAAGAAAGCAAGACAGATTAATAAAACGAGAAAAGGTGGTTAAGAACATGAAAAGAAAAATTATTACTATCGATAGAGAAAAATGCAACGGCTTGTGGTTTGTGCGTTAAGGCTTGTCACGAAGGAGCTATTGGCTTAGTGGATGGTAAGGCGCAATTATTAAGAGATGATTATTGCGATGGCTTGGGAGATTGCTTACCACATTGCCCAACTAACGCCATTACCTTTGAAGAAAGAGAAGCCCAGGCTTATGATGCAGCAGCCGTAGCAGCTAAGAAGCAAGGCAAACCGGCAGCTTTTGCAGGTTGCCCAGGTCAAAGAGCTATGGCCATTAAGAGAGAAGCACAGAGCGCAGCTGCTTCTACCGCACCGGCAGAAAGTTGCTTACAACAATGGCCGGTACAAATTAAATTGGCTCCCTTGCAAGCACCTTATTTTGATAAGGCTAAGCTCTTAATTGCAGCAGATTGCACAGCCTATGCTTATGCACGTTTCCATCAGGACTTCATCAAAGGCCATATTACTTTAATTGGTTGTCCTAAATTAGATAGTGTTGATTACAGTGAAAAATTAACGGAAATCATTAAGAACAATGACATCCAAAGCGTAACAGTAGTAAGAATGGAAGTACCTTGCTGTGGTGGCTTGGAAATGGCTGCTAAGAAAGCCTTGCAACAAAGTGGCAAGTTCATTCCTTGGCAGATTGTTACCATCAGCACCGAAGGAAAAATTCTAGACTAGAGTAGAGCAATAGCTATGTGTTATAATAAACCCGTAGATTTTCAGAAACGGGGGAAATGTCCATGACCACAGAAGATAAGCCCATATTGTTACAGGGGGCTATGGATATTGAGATAGCTTATTTCTTGGCTAAGCTTAAGAATAAGGAAAAAACAGTAGTTAATAATTTTGTGTTTTGGCAAGGTGATTTACCGGAAGGTAAGGTAGTAATTAGTAAAACCAGGATTGGCACAGCTATGGCGGCAGGTGCCACAGCCTTAGGCATTCATCTATACGAGCCTCGTCCTAATCATCAGTCAGGGAACCTCTGGCGCCTACAGCCCACACCTTGGTTACAACGACATGGTTCTAGGCGAGAAGTTTTTTAATGGCAGCGCTGTGTTATCAGGAGTGGATGGAGTCAACAGTTTTCTGGCTTTGGAAAACATGGAGAAAGAAAATGATTTTGCCAGATTGTTTAAAACTGCACCCCAGTATCTTAGCTCCAATACTGCTGCTCTAAAGGCAGCCCAAAAAGCAGCTGCTCGCTATCGGGATGGCAAGGTAATAACAGGTGTTATTGCTTCTTTTGATCAATGGAACAAGGATGTCAAGAAAATCAGAAGCTTTACGGAAGCTACAGAAGCCTTGTGTGAAGAAATGGAAACCAATGGGGCAGGCACCATTGCCATTAATTGTGGTATTCCTTTCCTGGCAGTACGCGTTATCTCCAACAACAATGCTACAGGCACTTCCTTTAAAGGCGAAACTGCCATTAATTGTCAGGAGTTTGTAGAAATGATTTTGCAGGAACTATAAAAATTTACCACCGGGGACGGAGAAAAGTGGTAAATTTTTTCCGCCTTGTCAGGCGGATTTACCACTTTTCTCCGTCCCCAATGGTAAATCGTTTCCAAATAAAAAAATAGTGGCTACCTTAGGTAGCCACTATTTTTTATTTTGCACTAAATTTTTTGCCGGTTAATTTTTCGTAAGCTTCTACATATTTAGCAGTGGTTTGTTTGATAACATCTTCCGGTAATAGGTAATCACTATCAGGATGAGCTAACAACCAGTTACGTACATATTGCTTGTCGTAAGCAGGCTGGCCTTTGCCGGGTTTGTAGCCGTCTAAGGGCCAGAAACGAGAGCTATCGGGAGTGAGCATTTCGTCTCCCAAGACCACATTGCCGTTTTCATCCAGACCAAATTCGAATTTAGTATCAGCAATGATAATGCCCTTAGTCAAAGCATAATCAGCACATTTCTTGTAAAGAGCAATGGTATAGTCTCTAATCTTTTCGCCATATTCGCGGCCCTTGCCGGGAAATAGTTTTTCAAATAATTCAATACCTTTTTCTAAGGAAACATTTTCGTCGTGAGTACCAACTTCTTCTTTGGTGCTGGGAGTGAAGATGGGTTCAGGCAACTTTTGAGATTCTTGCAAGCCGGCAGGCAGGGTGATACCGCAAACGGTACCGTTTTCCTGATAGGAAGCCCAGCCGCTACCGGTAATATAACCACGTACTATGCATTCCATGGGAAGCATGGTTAATTTTTTGCATTTCATGCTGTTGCCGATAAATTGAGACTGACGGAAAAATTCCGGCATATCAGCAGGGTCAGTGGAAATCATGTGGTTAGGAACAATGTCCTTGGTAAAATCAAACCAGAATTTGGACATTTGAGTTAAAACAGCGCCTTTATTTGTGACTTTATTTTTTAAAATATGATCAAAGGCAGAAATTCTGTCTGTGGCAACCATAATAATGCTGTCACCGATATCATATACTTCTCTTACTTTACCAGATTTAAAAGGCTTATATTCTTTCATAAAAAAATCCCCCTTTAGACACAATATTGTAACGAAAATATAATAGCATATTTTTAGCAAGCGGTCTAATCATATTTTTCTTATGCCTCATAGTGTAAATATTGGAATAATATTTACCAAAATAATTGAAAGAAACGCCTATCTATCGTATAATAAATAAGTAACTTTTGTATGGAGAGGGGTAGCTAATTATGCATATAGTTTTAACTATCGTAGGAAAAGATAAGGTAGGTATAATCGCTAAAGCAAGCCAGCTTTTGGCTGAAAACAAAGTTAATATTATCAACATTAATCAAAATATTATGGATGGCTTTTTTAACATGGTACTAATTGCCGATATGGCAGATGCTTCTATTTCTCTGCAGGAGCTTAGAACCAAGGCAACTGCATTGGGAGAGGAATTGGGTGTGGAGATCAGGGTTCAAAGCGAGGATATTTTCTCTGCTATGCACTCAATTTAGGAGGAAGCACATGTATAACATAAAAGAAATTTTGGAAACAACCCGTATGATTACGGAAAATAACCTGGATGTGCGTACCATTACCATGGGCATTAGTCTAAGAGACTGTGCTCATGAAGATGTTAAGGTCTGTGCAGATAAGATATATGACAAAATCACCAAGACTGCAGAGCACCTGGTGAAAACAGGCCAAGACTTAGAGGCGGAGTTAGGTGTGCCCATTATTCATAAACGCATTTCCGTTACTCCTATTTCCCTGGTGGGAGAAAGCTGCAAGACTGACAGCTATGTTCCTTTGGCCAAGGCCTTGGACAAGGCTGCCAAGGAAGTAGGCGTTAATTTTATTGGAGGTTTCAGCGCCTTGGTAGAAAAGGGCTACACCAAGGGAGATAGAATTTTGATTGCTTCTATTCCGGAGGCTTTATCCACCACGGATCTTGTTTGTTCTTCCGTGGCTGTTGGTTCTACTAAGTGTGGTATTAATATGGACGCAGTGGCTCAGATGGGCAAAATCGTGAAAGAAACAGCTAAGCTAACTGCTGATAAGGATGCTTTAGGTTGTGCTAAGTTAGTAGTTTTCTGTAATCCTGTCCAAGACAATCCTTTCATGGCCGGAGCTTTCCATGGCATTACTGAGCCGGAAAGTGTCATCAATGTAGGTGTCTCCGGTCCCGGTGTAGTAAAGCATGCTTTGGAAGCAGTACGGGGTGAGGATATTGGTAAGGTAGCAGAAGTAATCAAGAAGACTGCTTTTAAAATTACCAGAGTTGGTCAGCTGGTTGCGCAAGAGGCTGCTAACAGATTACATACTCAATTCGGTATTGTAGATTTATCCTTGGCACCTACACCTGCCGTTGGCGATAGCGTAGCTCATATCTTGGAAGAAATTGGCTTGGAATGCTGCGGCTGCCCCGGTACTACTGCTACGTTGGCAATGCTCAATGATGCAGTGAAGAAGGGTGGCCTGATGGCCTCCAGCTATGTAGGTGGCTTAAGTGGTGCGTTTATTCCTGTTAGCGAGGATGCAGGTATGATTAACGCTGCTGAAAAGGGTTGCCTTACTATTGAAAAATTAGAAGCCATGACCTGCGTATGTTCTGTAGGTCTGGATATGATTGCCATTCCCGGTGACACCACCGCTGCAACCATCTCTGCCATTATTGCCGACGAAGCTGCTATTGGTATGATTAACAACAAGACCACAGCAGTGAGAGTCATTCCCGTACCTGGTAAGAAGGTAGGGGACAATGTAGAGTTTGGCGGGCTCTTAGGCTATGCACCTATTATTAAGGTTAATACCTATAAGCCGGATGTGTTTATTGCCAGAGGCGGCAGAATCCCTGCACCTGTAAGGAGTCTGACCAACTAATGAAAAAGGCGGAAAGACAACAAGCCATTTTAGCTATTTTAGATAAAACCTACCATGGTATGAACACGGCCCTTAATTATAAGACGCCTTTTGAACTGTTAGTGGCAGTAATTCTCTCTGCTCAATGTACAGATGAAAGAGTCAATAAAATTACCGCTCGTTTATTTCCCAAATACAACACGCCTAAGAAAATGGGCAAGCTGACCTTGGAGCAAATGGAAGAGCTGATCAGAGATTGTGGTTTATATCATGCTAAGGCAAAAAACTTGCTAGGTACCTGTCAGCGTTTGCAAGAGGTGTATGGTGGGGTTGTTCCTGACAACAGGGAAGACCTGATGAGCTTACCGGGAGCAGGCAGAAAAACTGCTAACGTGATGCTTAGCGTAGCCTTTCATCAACCGGCTTTAGCAGTGGATACTCATGTGTTTAGGGTTTCCAAGCGCTTAGGCTTGGCTAAAGGCGAAGATCCACTGGTAGTGGAACAGGAGCTTTTGAAAGCCATACCTCGTGACAAGTGGAGTGAGGCACATCATTGGCTGATTTGGCATGGTAGAAAAATTTGTAAGGCAAGGAATCCTCTTTGCGAGGAATGTCCGGTGCGAGAGGTTTGTCCTTCCTATAAAAAATAGATGGAAGTAGAAGTATGATATGGATAATGTATATGATTTAGTAGCTGATTTTTATGATAACGACGAAGGCTGGAACCAAGTGCTGGGCCGGGAATACGCAGAAGGTTTTTTGCGGCACAAGGCTTGGCATGGTACTGTTGACAGTGACTTGAAACGATACTGGCTGCATATTTTAATGCTGTGTATCTATTTAGGTCATTGTGACAGATGCTTAGGTGATTTAACAGCTGATGACATAATTGATGCAGTAGCCTGGTGTGGCCGTAATGTGGCAGACTTTACCGTGGACTATGATTCTGTCAAAGAATTCTTAGATATGTTAGGAGAGCTCTTTGTCTACCTAAAAGAGAAACATGCCATTACCAGCAGCCTTGCTCCTCATTTGGCCAAATCCCAATTATTAAAGGATGATGGCACTCTGGGCATAATTGATGCTGACGGTGATTTTTTGCCGGGAGAAGAATTGCGCAAGGATACTGCTACACCTAATTCTCCTAATAAGATTTTCTTGAATGTGGGAGAAGCCATGGGAGAACTTTTGCAAGAGCTCCACAACTTTTTCCAACAAGATGCTTTTAACCTGGACTTAGAAAGAGCTGTATTTTTCTATCAAGGTTTTACTAAGAGCGAAAAGAAAATGGAAGAGGCAGAAAGCGAAGAATTCTGGCAGACCTTCTGGGATTATTTTCTTTTTGATTATCATTTGTTACTGGATGATAAAACACCATTGAAACATTTTTCGCAAAAGGTATTACCAAATATCGTCCTTTGGTTTTAGAACTTTGTCGTTCCCGTTTAGCACTTTTTAGTGTGGAGGGAACAGACGATGGTGAGATATATCAGTGTCGTGATTTTCTTACGGATGAAGACTATACTTTAAATTTACCCTCTTAGTCCGGACATGGATACCAAGGATATGCTCATTCCTGGGACACTATTTTCTATAATAAGACAATGGTTATGAATTATGTAAGATGTTTTAAGATAGCCAAGCTTGGCCAGAAGCGCTTACAGGACCAGTTAATGAGCTTTACAAGTGGTACAAGCTTCAGGAACCTGAGGGAACCATGGAAAACTTCATTGCCAGACACCCGATGGTTATCAGACGTGCTATTTATTTTGCCGCTCATTACTTCCCTATGACTGCTTTTCCTTATACAACTCAGGTAAGCGGCTACAAACCGCCGGTTATTCGTGGTGGCAGGGATAGAGTAGTAACCTGTGTGGAGAAAATGATGACACCGCAGCATTTTTCCTGTCGGGATGTAGTGCTTTGCATGAGAATGTGGTTGGATTTTGCTGCTGCCGGTGGAGCCGTAAATGCTGAAGTGCCTGAAGTTTGGGCTAGTGGTATTATTGAAAATTACATCAGATTGAATAAGGCTTATAGTTATTCAGCTCAAAGCGTGGCTAATATTTGCTGGCATATGTCCGTAACCGATTTGGAACGGGCAGCAGCCAAGGTCAAGGAAACCTTGCACCTGGAAGCTTTTGATCCCCGTTATTGTAACGAAGAAGGGGTTTTGACCATGCTCCTTAATGAAGGAGATTTTTAGGAGGATTGTATGATTTGTAAAAAATGTGGTTTTGAATATGCCGACGGGTTGAAGGAATGCCCAAACTGCCAGGCTCCCAATGAGCCTGAAGAGCCTATAGTGCTTACCGAAGAAGAAAGAGATACCTTTGGCGGCGTCACTATTGAAACCACTCCCCAGGGCCAGGACAAGGACTATCGGGTTTATGACAGGGATGAAGAAGAGCAGCATCGCCAGGAAGAAGCTGAGCAGCAAGCCCAGCAGTTTGGCGGTTTTAAGGTACATACCTTTAGTGGCGTAGGGCTACTTTGGCAAGTATTAATCATTATGGTTATTGTAGGCTTGATTTTCTTTCTTTACCTGTTTTGGCAGCCTTTGTTTTAGTGGCTATCATTAGTTATTGCTTATATAGCTGGCTTTTTCATTGAAAGCGTTTAATTGACAATTTTCAGAAAACTATACCCTATAATTCGTAGTATAATATGAGTGTCAGAGGGGTTTATAAAAAGTTTGTTATGGCGGTATAAGTTTTCTTTAACGTAACAAACAAATCTTTTGGTAGAGGAGGGAGCATTCAAGTAAATAAGGTTTCACTATTAAGTAAGCTTTGAAAAAAATTATAGATTAGAGAGGATGGGTTCAGTCATGCGTGAAGTAGTAATCGTAAGTGCAGTAAGAACAGCAATTGGTAAGTTCGGTGGTGCTCTTGCACCGCTATCCGCACAACAAATCGGAGCAGAGGCTGTAAAAGAAGCAATTAAAAGAGCAGGCATTAAGGCAGAACAAATTGACGAAGTATTTTTGGTAATGTATTACAAGCTGGTTTAGGCCAAAACGTTGCTCGTCAGGTTTCTGTACAAGCAGGCATTCCTTTCGAAGTTCCTTCCTATACTGTTAACAAGGTTTGCGGTTCCGGTTTAAAATGCGTTGAGCTTGCTGCTCAAGCAATTAAAGCAGAAGAAGCAGATATCATTGTAGCAGGTGGTACAGAGAGCATGAGTAATGCTCCTTATGTAACAACCAATAAAGCTAGATGGGGTCTCCGCATGGGCGACAACAAGCTTATTGATGAAATGATTAAAGATGGCTTGTGGGATGCTTTCAACAACTACCACATGGGCATCACTGCTGAAAACGTAGCAGAAAGATTCAATGTTACTCGTCAAGACCAAGACGAAGTTGGCGTTGCTTCTCACATAAAGCTATTGAAGCCATTAAGAGCGGTGCTTTCAAAGAAGAAATTGTTCCTGTTACCATTAAAGGTAAAAAGGCGATGTAGTTGTTGATACTGATGAATTCCCCAGAGATGGTGTTACCATGGAAGGCTTAGCTAAACTAAGACCTGCCTTCAAGAAAGATGGCGGCACTGTTACTGCAGGTAACGCTTCCGGTATTAATGATGGTGCAGCAGCACTTGTTATCATGTCTGCTGACAAAGCTAAAGAGCTTGGCTTGAAACCTATGGCTAAGATTGTTTCCTATGCTTCTGCAGGTGTTGATCCTGCTATCATGGGTACTGGCCCTGTTCCTGCTAGCCGTAAAGCTATGAAGCTTGCTAACCTGACCATTAAAGATATTGATTTGGTTGAAGCTAACGAAGCATTCTGTGCTCAATTCGTATATTGCGGCAGAGAATTAGGCTTTGATATGGATAAGGTTAACGTTAACGGTGGTGCTACTGCTTTGGGTCACCCCATTGGTGCTAGCGGTGCCCGCATTCTGGTAACCTTGCTATATGCTCTGAAACATCGTGGCCTAAAGAAAGGCTTGGCTACTTTGTGCATCGGCGGCGGTCAAGGTACTGCTACCATTATTGAAATGTTATAATTAATAGCGCCGCCTTTTTAAGGCGGCGTTCAATAAAAATTTCAAAAAAAAGAGAGGGTATTTTTATGGACTTTAAACTGAGTGAAGAGCAAGAGATGATTAGACAAATGGCTCAAGATTTTGTTGAGCAAAAATGTGCTCCTACCATTGAGCAACGTGATCAAGACCACGAATTCAATCGTGCCTTGGTTAATGAAATGGCTGAGTTGGGTTTCTACGGTATTTGCTTCCCTGAAGAATATGGTGGACTTGGCGGAGACGTATTAAGCTACATCTTGGCAGTTGAAGAGTTGTCTAAGCTTGATGATGGTATGGGTATTACCCTTTCTGCCTGCGTATCTCTTTGCGCTACTCCTATCTACCTGTTTGGTACTGAAGATCAAAAGCAAAAATTCTTAAGACCTATTTGCGAAGGCGCTAAATTGGGTGCTTTTGGTTTAACTGAACCTTCTGCAGGTACTGATGCCAGTGCTCAAAAGACTACTGCTGTACTAAAGGGTGACAAGTACATCCTGAATGGTTCCAAGGTATTCATTACCAATGGTAAGGAAGCTGATACCTATGTAATCTTTGCTATGACTGATAAGAGCAAAGGCAACCATGGTATTTCTGCTTTCATCGTTGAAAAGGGTACTGAAGGCTTTAAGTTTGGTAAGATTGAAACTAAGATGGGTGGCAACACTTCCATTACTGCTGAATTAGTATTTGAAGATTGCGCTATTCCTAAAGAAAACTTGTTAGGCAAAGAGGGCGACGGCTTCAAGATTGCCATGGTAACCTTGGACGGCGGCCGTATCGGCGTTGCTGCACAAGCTTTGGGCATTGCAGAAGGCGCTTTGACCGCAGCTGTTAAATATTCCAAAGAGCGTGAACAATTTGGCAGACCTATTTCTGCTTTCCAAGCTATCGCATTTAAGATTGCTGATATGGCAATTGAAATCGATGCAGCTAAATACTTGGTATACCATGCAGCTTGCTTGAAACAAGAGCATGAAACTGATCCTAGCGTAAACTATGGCGTAGCAGCAGCTAAGGCTAAATGCTTCGCTTCTGATACTGCTATGAAAGTTACTACTGAAGCAGTTCAAGTATTCGGTGGCTATGGTTACACCATTGATTACCCTGTATCTCGTTTAATGCGTAATGCTAAGATTACTCAAATTTACGAAGGCACCAACGAAGTACAACGTATGGTCGTTTCTGCTTCCCTGTTAAAGGACCAAAAGAAATAAGAAAAATACCCACTAATTTAGTAAAAGGAGAATAAAACTATGCAATTTAGCAAAGCTCTAGTTTGTGGTACCGGTCAAATGGGCAGTGGTATTGCTCAAGTATTTGCAGCTAATGGTGTAAAGGTTGCTCTACGTGGCAGCAGCCAACGTTCCGTTGATGCCGGCATTAAATCTATTACTAAAAACTTAACCCGTAGCGTAGAAAAAGGTAAGATGACTGAAGAAGCTAAGAACGCTGTTCTGGCTAACGTTACCGGTGTTATTGAATTGACCAAAGAAGTTTGCGATGTTGATATCGTAGTAGAATCTACTACTGAAGACCTGGCTAAGAAGGAAGAAATTTTCAGCGTTTTGGCTGAAAATTGCCCAGAGAAAACTATATTCTGCAGCAATACTTCTTCTCTTTCCATCACCCTTATCGGTGCTGTATCCAAGAGACCTGCTCAATTCGTTGGTATGCACTTCTTCAATCCTGCTCCTGTTATGAAGTTGGTTGAAGTTACCAAAGGCATGGGCACCAATCAAGAATCCTTCGACAAGGTAAAAGCTTTTGCAGCAGAATTAGGCAAGAGCCCTGTTAGCGTAAATGATGCTCCCGGTTTCGTAGGCAACAGAGTTATGATTCCTATGATTAACGAAGCTATTTACACCTTGATGGAAGGCGTTGCTACTGCTGAAGATATTGATAATGTAGCTAAATTGGGTTTTGCTCATCCTATGGGACCCTTGGCTTTGTCTGACTTAATTGGTAACGATACCGTACTGGCAATCATGAATGTTCTTTATACCGGCTTTGGCGATCCTAAATATCGTCCTTGCCCATTACTGAAGAAAATGGTTGATGCCGGTTACCTTGGCCGTAAGAGCGGCAAAGGTTTCTACGATTACACCAAGAAATAATATTAGAAAGCAGGCAGTTTTATGAGCGACTATAAGAATATTCTTGTTGCAACAAAGGATAGTATTACCACCATAACAATTAACAGACCAGCTGCCATGAATGCTTTGGATAGCGCTACTTTAACTGAGTTAGGTGATGTAGTTGCTAGATTGGCTGACAATAAGTCAATCAGAGCAGTAATTATTACCGGAGCAGGGGATAAAGCTTTTGTGGCCGGCGCAGATTTAGCTGCCATGAGTACCATGACTGCTGAACAAGGTAGAGATTTCTCCATCCTTGGACACACTGTTTTTGATGCCATTGAAGATTTGCCCCAGGTAGTTATTGCGGCAATTAATGGTTATGCTTTAGGTGGTGGTTGTGAACTGGCTATGGCTTGTGATATTCGCATCGCTTCCGAAACAGCTAAGTTTGGTCAACCGGAAGTTACCTATGGTATCATTCCCGGTTTTGGCGGCACACAGAGACTAGCTAGACTGGTAGGTAAAGGTATTGCTAAGCAATATATTTACACCGGCGCTATGTTTGACGCTGCTGAAGCTTATCGCATCGGCTTGGTTAATATAGTTACTAAACCTGAAGAGCTTATTCCCACAGCAGAAGCTATGGTGCAGAAGATTTTGAAGAAATCTCCTCTGGCTGTTTCTTCCGCTAAGGATGCTATTAACAAGGGCTTTGAAATGACCTTGGGACAAGGTATGTACTATGAGGCTCAGGCTTTTGGCGTATGCTTTGCAACCGACGACCAAAAAGAAGGTATGAAGGCTTTCTTGGAAAAGAGAAAACCTGTCTTTAAGAGTAAATAATCAAATAAAAAACTGGAATCCCTTGAGGATTCCAGTTTTTTTATGCGCAAAATATTTTAGCTGATGCCGGTAGCATCGGAGCCACCATCGTTTAAAGTGCTGAGCATGAAAGTGGTAAAGACCTCGGAAAAGAGTTTGTCAGCAGCATCCAAGGCCTTCTGGGCTTTGTCACCACACAGAATATTGGCGGCTTTGCTATCTTTGCCGGCTTTTTCATATTCACTGTCCATGTTGGGCATGTCTTTGATTAAGTCCAGTTCCATCTCATGCCAGAAATTACGAACCTTGCTGCCATAACCGCTGCGGTTTTGTACAGCCAAAGCAGACAATCTTCTAAATTTGAAATAAGCATTGTCCGGATTGTATTCGTTGGTAAGCAGATTGTACGCTGCCGGGAATTCAGTTACATTGCCATAGAAGGGGAGAAAGATGCTCATTTCAGGATTAGCCAAAGCCACCCACATGATTTGCGGTTTGTTGTCCCTTAACCAGAAAATATGAGCCTGTGCTGTACGATTAATGCCGATGGCACGGTTCTTCTCATGGAGGTTTACGTTGTAAGGAGTATCTTCATAACGATACCGGAACAATTCCATGACATCGTTTAGAGAAATTTTCTTATCCGGTTCTAGCATCATGTCATAAGTAGTATGTACATCATAGTCTCCTGTAACAGAAGGAGAGAATTTCTTGTGACCGGCCCAAACACGTAATTGGCTATAGTCACGATGTGCTGCACCATAGGTGTGAGCGATGTGAATCAAGCCGGCTTCTTCTTTCAGAAAACCATGTTCCTTAGCCAGCTTTACTAAATCAGGAGAGCATCTTACGTTAGCGGTATCAGTTACATCCACGGTATCTAACATGCCATCATTAGCGATGACGGCATACTTATCTTCCGGGAAACGGATAGCTACCCATTGATGACCGGTATACATTTCCATATACCAGATTTCCTGATCGTCAGCGAAAACTACTGCATTGGATTCTGCAGAACCATGCTCAGCCATTAGCTTACCCAAACGTTCCACACCTTCCAGGGCAGTGGTAATATATGGCATTACCAAGGTAGGCATACTGCCTTCTTCTAAGCCGTTGTCAACATAGGAATCGGCTGCCAAAGCAGCAGCATTGGCATAAATTGTTTCAGTAGCAGTTAAGCAGACATGATGTTCATTGATAATAGATTCATCCCAAGAGGGAGCACCGGGAGCAGGTTTTGCGGAAGGAGCACAAATGAAACCACAGCTTTTGCCGGGTAGCTCTACTCTTAATTGGTTATCACCGTCTACGTAGGTCCAGGGACCTTTACGATCAAGGGGAGGAACACTAACCATGGTTTTAACAGTTAGGCCATGAGAATCATCGGTAGCGACCAAAGATACGGCTGCCATCTGTTGTGAACTTTACGGCCGGCGAATAAATGTTGTACAGGATTTACCATTTTTTTTCCTTCATAGTGTTTACCTCCTTGCGTTCTTTTTAGTTGAACTTTAAAACAGCGCCCTGTGCGGCAGAAGAAACTAAATAAGCATATCTTGCCAAGTAACCGCTCTTAACTTTAGGAGCAGGGCACTTCCAAGCCTTACGGCGTTTATCTAATTCTTCCTCAGTTAGCTTAACATTAATGGTACGATTAGGAATATCAATTTCGATGATATCGCCTTCTTTAATGAGAGCGATGTTACCGCCTTCACGAGCTTCCGGAGAAATGTGGCCTATGCAAGCACCCTGGGTAGCACCGGAGAAGCGACCATCTGTGAGAAGAGCAACGCTCTTATCCAAGCCCATACCGGTCAGTACAGAGGTGGGGTTCAGCATTTCTCTCATGCCGGGACCGCCTTTAGGTCCTTCGTAACGAATGACAACAACATCACCGGCTTTAATTTTCTTAGCTAAGATGGCTTTGATAGCAGCATCTTCAGAATCATAAACTCTGGCAGGGCCGGTATGTTTTAACATTTCAGGAGCTACAGCACTTTCCTTTACTACGCTGCAGTCTTGAGCAATATTGCCCTTTAAGACAGCAATACCACCGGTTTTTCTCAGCGGCTCTTTAACAGTATGAATTACTTCAGGACGCAAGATCTTAGCACCCTTAATATTTTGACCAACGCTCTTACCAGTTACAGTCTTGCAGCTCTTTTCAATAAGACCTGCTTTGTCCAGCTCAGCCATGATGGCTCTGATGCCACCGGCTTCATCAACATCTACCATGTGGAAAACACCGGCAGGACTTAGCTTGGTCAGGTAAGGAGTATGCTTACTGATCTTATCAAAGTATTCCAGAGAAATATTTACGCCTGCTTCATGAGCGATGGCAGGTAAGTGCAAAGCAGTATTAGTAGAACCACCCATAGCCATATCAACTGTAATGGCGTTCTTGAAAGCCTTGGCAGTCATGATATCGCGAGGACGAATGTCCTTAGCTAACAAATCCATGATGCGTTTGCCGGCTTGTTTAGCCAAGGTAATTCTGGCACCTTGTCTGGCAGCAGCAATAGTGCCGTTACCGGGCAGACCCATGCCAAGTACTTCAGTCATGCAGTTCATGGTATTAGCAGTAAACATACCTGCGCAGGAACCGCAGCCGGGGCAAGCACAATGCTCGATTTCACTTAATTGAGCTTTGTTGAATCTTACCTGCTTCAAAACGACCGGCAGCTTCGAATACAGTACTAACGCTAATATCTCTGCCTTCATAACGACCGGGCAGCATTGGACCACCGCTGATGACGATGGTAGGAATATTTAATCTGGCAGCAGCCATCAGCATGCCTGGTACAATCTTGTCGCAGTTGGGAATTAAAACCAAAGCATCGAAAGCATGACCATTAGCAACTGCTTCAATACTATCAGCAACCAGCTCACGACTAGCCAAAGGATATTTCATGCCGTCATGACCCATGGCAATACCATCGCAAATGCCGATGGCAGGGAACTCGATGGGAGTACCACCATTTTCCAAAACACCATATTTTACAGCCTTAGCAATCTCATCCAAATGCATGTGACCTGGAATGATTTCGTTTTGCGCATTGCAAATACCAATCAAAGGCTTCTTTAATTCTTCTTCAGTATAACCCATAGCATAAAATAAAGAACGATGGGCAGCTCTGGTAGAACCAAGTTTTACAGTATTACTTCTCATAATAAAAAGACCTCTTTTCTCCGTTAAATACGGTTACTGATTTATTTTAGCTTACATTAAAACTTTCGTCAATTTTTCTCGGGCAGGCTAGGCGTAACGTACAGAGTCTGCTGGTCTGTATAAATTACAAAACCGGGTTTGGCACCGTTAGGCTTTTTTACAAAACGCTTCCGGGTGTAGTCTACAGGAACCTTAGAAGAATTCTTGGCCTTGCTGAAAGCTGCCGCTACACTGGCGGCCCGGAGGATGTCCTTTTCTTCCGGCTCAGGCAAAGTAGTTTTTAAGATGACATGAGAACCAGGAATATTCTTTACATGGAACCACAAGTCATTAGCCTTGCCTAGCTTAAAGGTGACAAAATCATTTTGCTTGTTATTTTTGCCTACGATTAAGGTAGTGGTGGGATTTAAGACGATAGTCATAGGCTTGGAGCTTTCCTGGCAGGGACCTTTTTTGCGAGGCTTGGCCAGAAGGCCTAAGTCGATAATTTCACTTTTAATTTCGTTGATTTCATTCTTGGTAGTCGCTGTATCCAAAGAAGTCGCTAAGGACTCCAGATAGGTTAACAAGGAAGTAGTTTCATTTTCCTGCTCTTTGATTTCTCCTAACGCTCTCTTATACTTATTATATTTTTTATAATAAGCTTGGGCGTTTTCAGAAGGCGTCAGCTGTGGTGCCAGGGAAATTTGTAAAGGCATATTGTCATAAATGTTAGGCAGCTTAACCTGCGTAGCACCTTTGGTTAATTCATAGAGATGAGCCATTAAGGTATCGGCAATTATTTTTTGCTGCTCAGCATTTTCGGCAGTAGCTAAATCAGCCGCTAAGTATTTCAATTTCTTTTTAGCTTTTGCTTCGGCGGTTTCTACTGTTTTAATCAATAATTCCTTATCAGGAATTTGTACAGGAATAAGGCTGGCACCATAGCGTAAACCAGCTAGCAAGGTAGGAAATACTTTTACCTGGTAGCTGTCATTATCAGGAGGCTGATAAGGCAAAATCAATTTCATGATATTGCGCTTATTGATGAGTCCGTAAAAATTATTGTGAGTTTTAATTTCTTCCTGCAGCTTGCCTAAGACTACAGCACAAGCTTGTAACTGGTCAGAATCTAAGGCGGTAGTTGTTAAGGGTAGGCTACATCTTTGCGCTAATGCTTCAGCAGTATTATTACCAATACCTATGGTAGCAGCTACAAGGTTCTGAGTGAAGCTGCCTGTTAACTTCTGAGCTGCTGCCAATAGCTGCTCAGCGGTTGTAGCCAAAAAGTCCAGTCCTTCCTGCACAGGTGGCGGCAGATAGGGCTGTCCGGCCAAAATTTGTCTGACGCTGTTTTGGCTTTTGCCAATATGCCTGGTGGCATCCATAATAATATTATTTTCATCAGTAAAAATGATATTGCTGTTTTTACCGGTTAGTTCCAGAATCAAATGCTTAGTGATGATTTGCCTATTAGCACCAATCAGGTCAATGTGCAGGGTAATTACCCGCTCTAAGCCTGGCTGGTCCACCAAGGTAATGCGACCTTCCTCCAGGTGCTTACGCAAAAGCATGCAAAAAGGAGAAGGATTATCAGGTCGCTCCGGCAGATTTTCGGGAAGATACACCAGAGGAGATCCGCCTGTGAAATCAGCCAGGAAATAGACAGTGGCATTATCTTTGTTTATAAGCAGTAAGAGAGAGTCCTTGCTGGGAGCAAAAATTTTATAAATTTTACCACCCTCCAAGGACTGTTTTAGTTCTTCAGTTAAAATTTTTAGGGTAATGCCTTCTAAATTCATAATTTGCCTTCCTGATTTGCACCTTGTGGCTTAATAGTATATAATAATATGAACACATTTGTGATGATTTTAGGGGTAAATATTATCATAAATACAAGTATAATATGGTTTGGAGAAGAGGTCAACAAACTATTTGTGGAGGTTTTGCATATGAGGAAGCTACTTTTGACTATGGTCGCACTACTTTGCTTGAGTAATTCTGTTTACGCCATGGCGCCAATCGATGATGCAACCGTGAACGCGGCAGCAGCCTATGGGGTAAGCAAAAAAATGGTTACTGCTAACCAGCTCTTGGCCGGCTGGACAGCTAAGGATAGAAAACAAACTAACAAATATGGTAACAATGAGAGAGCTATTGTGTTTACTCCCTATCTGGCAGTAGCACTAAAAAATCAAAGTACTTTAGCAGCCGGTGGCAAGGCGTTAACTCCTGAGGAGAACATGGCGCTGGCTAAAGAGTATGATGGCGTCTTGGCTGTAAGCTTGATTCTTAACTCTTCTTTTAAAGTTGAACCTAAATATTTGAAGATACGTTTGTACCAGGGTAAGAATGTGGCTGAACCGTACTACACCAGCTTGGAGGGTGCGGTGGTTCGTAATGTGGCTATGACTCAGGCTCAATTGGAAAGCAAGACTAAGCTTTCCGGAATTTCTGCTGCGGAACAAGCCAAGCTTAATGCAGTGAAGAAAGATGTAGAAGCAAGAAGTAAGGAAGCCGTAAAATCCGGCAAGGTACCTAATCAAAAAGCCGGCGTATCCAACGCTCCCACTCCGACTGTAGAAGTACAGGTATGGGATTTGCAATATTTTACCTATTTTGATTTAAGCAAACTTGATCCTAACCAACGTATGGTTCTTAGCGTGTCTGATCAAGCCGGTGGCGACCGTGAATTCGTTTTGGAAATACCAAATCTGAAATAATAGGATGTGTGTGTAATGTTAAAAAGTATGACAGGTTATGGCCGTGGTGCCTATGAAGACAAGGACTTTTCTTTTGCCATTGAAATTAAGACGGTAAATCACCGTTATAACGAAGTAGCAATCAGATTACCCAGATTCTTAAATCCTCTGGAGGATAAGATTCGCAAGGCTATTCTGGCCAAGATTAATCGGGGCAGGGTAGATGTGTTCATCGTAGCATCCTATACAGCCGGCGATAATTGTCAGGTTAAGGTAGACAAGAACTTAGCTAAGGCTTATAATAATGCCCTACAGGATATTGCTGCTGCTTCCGGCGTTAAGGAAGAAACTCTTAATGACGGTGCCAGATTGCTTTATTTAGCTAAGTGTCCTGATGTCATTTCTGCTAAAGAAGGTTTCTTTGATGTGGATGTTCTGTGGCCTCAGGTAGAGACTGCTATGAATGAAGCCTTGGACCATCTGCTGGCTATGAGAGAAACGGAAGGTACCAATATTTCCGGAGACATTGCTAAGCGTGCCCAGCTTATTGCTGAGAAGCTGGCTGCTATTGAAGAGCGCGCTCCGCTGGTAACTACTGACTATCAAGCCAGACTTAATGAACGCATTGAAGAACTATTAAAGGGTACCGGTCAAGTTGTTGACCAGGAAAGAGTCATTCAAGAAGTAGCAATTTTTGCTGACAGAGTGAATATTACCGAAGAAATAGTAAGGCTGAAAAGCCATTTGAAACAATTTGGCGAAATGCTACAAAGCACTAAACCTATTGGCAGAAAGATGGATTTCTTGGTTCAGGAATTTAACAGGGAAGCTAATACAATTGCTTCCAAGTCCAATGATTTAACCATTACCGGATTAACGGTAGAGATTAAGGGCGAGATTGAAAAGATTCGCGAACAGATTCAAAATATCGAATAATACGAGGTAGAAAAATGGAGTTACAATTAATCAATATTGGTTTTGGCAACATTGTTTCGGCACAACGTATCGTTACTATCATTGGACCGGAATCAGCACCTATCAAAAGAATTATTCAAGAAGGCAAGGAAAAGGGCGTAGTTATTGATGCCACCTATGGCAGAAGAACCAGAGCCGTTTTGATCATGGATAGTGGTCATATTGTTTTGTCAGCTTTGCAGCCTGAAACCATTGCCAACAGACTGGAACATAACGACGAAGGCGATTTGGAGGAAGTAACGCCCGAGGAGGAAGAACAGCAATGACAAAACCTGAGGGTATTTTGTTAGTCATCTCCGGACCTAGTGGCGCCGGCAAAGGTACTATTTGCAAGGCTCTGCTGGATAAAAGACCGGACATGGCTTATTCTATTTCCTGCACCACGAGACAACCTCGTAATGGGGAAGTAGATGGCAAGAATTATTTCTTTAAAACCCGGGAAGAATTTGAGAAGATGATTGCCAATGATGGCTTTTTGGAGCATGCTGATGTGTATGGCAATTATTATGGTACTCCCAAGGCTTATGTAATGGACCAGGTGGCCCAGGGCAAAGACATAATTCTGGAAATTGATCCCCAAGGTGCCTTACAGGTCAAGAGAAATTATCCTAATGGCGTATTTGTTTTCATTGTGCCGCCATCTTTAACGGAATTGTCCAAACGTATTTATAATAGAGGTACTGATGCAGTTGATGTAATTAAAAAACGCTTAAGCTCAGCTACCTCAGAATTAGCTTATGCGTCAAGGTATGATTATATTGTAGTTAATGATGAAGTGGAAAAAGCCACTACTAAAGTAAATAATATCGTCTCAACAGAACATTTACGGGCAGGAAGAACTTTCTACATCGTAGATGAAATTGTTAAAGGCGCAAATAAATAAGGAGTGTTGCAAAATGTCTATGGTAAATCCATCTATTGATTATTTAGCCCAAAAGGTTGATAGTAAGTATTCTTTGGCTATTATTGCTGCCAAGAGAGCTAGAGAGCTTGTTGATAATGCTCCCAAACTGGTAGAAAGTAATTCCAACAAGCCTGTTTCCATTGCCATGGAAGAAATTGGCCAAGATGTTTTAAGCTATGAAACCACTAAAGGCGGGATTAAATAGGGGGCCAAGATGTTAAAAGGTAAGAAGATTGCCTTAGGTGTTACCGGTGGCATTGCTGCGTTTAAGGCGGTGGCTTTAACCAGCAAGCTGGTACATGCCGGTGCTCAGGTTCGGGTAATTATGACGGACGCAGCTACCAAGCTGATTACGCCGCTGACCTTCAAAGAAATCAGTGGAAATCCGGTAGCAGTAGATATGTGGTCAGGTAATGCTGAATTTAATGTAGAACATATAGCCTTGGTGAGGTGGGCAGATTTGTTTATTGTTGCCCCTGCCACGGCTAATATTATTGGCAAAATGGCTCATGGTATTGCTGACGATTTGCTTTCTACTACCTTACTTGCTTGTAACAAACCTATTATTCTGTGTCCTGCCATGAATACGGTGATGCTAGAGCAGCCTATTGTGCAAAAGAATTTGGCCTGGCTGGCAAGCACCGGTGTCCATATCATGGAAGCAAGTACAGGTGATTTAGCCTGCGGTACTACCGGCAAAGGGCGTTTGCCTGAACCGGAAGAGATACTGGCCTTTGCAGATAATTTCCTGGCTACTCAGGATGGGGACATGAAGAATCTTACGGTTCTCATTACGGCAGGTGGCACAAGAGAAGCCATTGACCCGGTACGTTACATTGGTAACCGTTCTACCGGCAAAATGGGCTATGCCATTGCTCAGGATGCTTTGTCCAGAGGAGCTAAGGTAATTCTCGTTTCCGCACCCAGTGCCCTTAAGCCTCCTTATGGCGTAGATTTCGTGCCTGTTGTTTCCACACAGGAGATGTTAGAGGCTGTTTTAAAGTATTATGAGCAAGTAGATATAGTGATTAAGGCTGCTGCTGTTTGCGATTTTAAACCGGAGAATACTGCTTCTGCCAAGATTAAAAAGCACTCAGATGAAAAGCTGGCTTTGACTCTGGTACAAAATCCGGACATTTTAGCTCAGCTGGGTAAGAAGAAAACTCACCAGTTCCTGGTAGGTTTTGCTGCCGAAACTGATAATCTGGTAGCTAATGCAGTTGCTAAGATTCAGAAGAAGAATTTGGATATGATAGTGGCCAATGACGTTACCAAAGCCGGCGCAGGGTTTGGCACAGATACCAATATTGTGAAGTTCCTTTATCCGGATGGTAAGGTAGAGAGCTTGGATATCATGTCTAAGACCGAGTTAGGCAATAAGATTCTGGATGCTGCGTTAACCGGTCGGCAGAAAAACTAGAAAAAATACTTTGCGTGAGAGGTATTTTGTGCTAGAATAAATAGGCGATTTAGTTACAAATGTGTTTTTTATTCTGTGAAATATGAGGGGCGAAAAATCCAATGGAGAAAAAGAAGAAGTTAGGGTCCTGGAAGGAATTACCACCGGTAAGCTATCCTTATAAGACCAGAGAAGGCGGAGCTACTGTTACGGTTTTTGTTCCTTACGATTGTAAGAATAATTGTCCTTTCTGCGTCAACAAGGAAGAGTATGCTTGCATGGATGGCTTTTCTGCTGACAAGATCTGCGACAGCATTGTGACCATGAGCAATATTACTCCTAACTGTGATTTTGTTTTCACAGGAGGAGAACCTTTTGCTAATTTGGAAACCTTGCAAAAAATGTTGGATAGAGTACCAACCACTCATAGAGTATTTATTAATACGACGTTACCGGTGTCTTCTCTTGTTACGGAAGACGACATTGTTGCCTTCACTGAGAAAAACAAGCAGAAGATTACCTGTATCAATGTTTCCCGTCATATGCAACACTATGTACAGGAATCCAATGATGGGCTTTTAACCAGAATAGCAGTGCCCTTTAGGATTAACTGCGTACTGTATCAAGCACTATCCTAAAGATGGTATCGTTCCTTATCTGGAAAGATTTAGGAAGATTCCGGGATGCTACCATTCAATTCAGATTTGACTACACAGCTACTACTCCTGATAATCTGTACGAAGAAGAAAGCGATGAAATTCTTCAAGACTTGAATAAGATCGCCAGCTTCACCGGGTTTAGACGGTTGCAGGATGCGTTGTGGTTTCATTTTGATTACAAAGGCATGGAGCTTACTTATCACAAGACTCTGCCTTATAGCACTGTTATGGAGAAGGATCCGGAGGACGGCCAAACCTATGCCATCCTGTATGATATCTTGATCAAGCAAACAGGTTCCATTCATGGCGACTGGGACAGTCACTTGTTAAATGTAGAAGCTTATAAGCATGCTGTTTATGAGCCCTACGATTTGAAGTGGTTAAAGAAAGCCGTTAGGGAAGAAGAGAAAGACAAGGAAGCAGCTGACTTTTCTAAAGAAGCTTGCGCAGCTTTCTAGACAAAATTAAAAGCGGTAAACAGCTTAAGCTGTTTACCGCTTATTTTTATGGCATTATTTCTTGACTTTTTCCTGAGCTAATAATTCATCTGCTCTTTCCCGCATGGTCTTGGGAGACTTCTTAATATACTGAGGCTGCTTTCGTATTTTCAGGATTTGCTGCTAAGGCAGCTTCTTTAGCTTTCTTTTGAGCAGCCTTCCTCACGCTTTATAGCCTGAGCATCTTCGTAATCATTAGTTCCCGGTACAGGAGATAGGGTAGCATGCTGTACTCTGGATCATAGATGGCAGGAGATTCACCGCCTCAGTTACATAAGGAGTTAAGATCATCATGACTTCGGTCTTGGTCTTGGTATTGGTTCTGTTCTTGAATAACTCGCCTAAGATAGGGATGTTGGACAGGAAGGGGAACACGTTGGAATGGTCTTTTGTTCTTCTTCGTCAATCAGACCACCAATAACCAAGGTTTCACCGTTACGCAGTCCGCACATTGGTATCGGCAGTACGGCTGGTGATTTTATAGTTCTTTAATTCTGAAATCAAAGTAGGAGTACTTACTTCGGTATGAACTACAGCTGTAATGTAATCGTCATCGCTGACGATAGGAGTATAGTTCAGTTTAATACCGGCATCTACATATTCAGTGGTAGTAGAAGTAGTACCATTGGTAGTTTTTTCTGTTACTACAGGAATGTGGTCACCAATGAAGATGCTGGCTTGTTTACCGGGAATGGTAATGATGCGGGGTGTTGCCAGAATATTTGCTTTACCATTGGAATAAAGGGCATTTAAGGTTGCCTGGAATCTGGAAGTGTAACCATGACCCCAGTGAATGATGCCACCATATTTACTAGTATCGCTGCTGGAAGAGCTGCCACTGGAAGAAGTTGAATCTTGCTGGGGAATTTCGCCCCATGCCCAGGAAATACCCAGGTTCTTCACATCTTCTACGCTGATAGCAATAATCTTAGCCTCCAAGGTAACCTGCTTGGTTGCCACGTCCAGAACTTTGATAGCATCTCTTAGCTTGGCTTCATCACCAGTACTGCCGGAAAAGAGAATGGAATTAGTTACCGGTCAAAACTGAGACCCTTGGTAATTACACCCTTAAGGGATTCTACAACCTCCTTGGCATTAGCATATTGCAGCTTGTAGGTAGTCATATTGCCAAAGAATTTATCTACGTTATCAGCAGTAGATACTACGATAACGTTGCTAATAGTTTTATAAGCTAAGCCCTTGGAACGGGTGATTAAATCCAGAGGCCGTTTCAAAAGGCACATCGTTTAAATCAATGGAGATGGTTCCCTTGACGGAATCATCAGTAACAATACTGCGACCGGAGAGGGAAGATAAGGCAGCCAAAACGGACCTGATATCGCCATCGTTGATAGTCAGGGAAACATTGTTGGCCAAAGCCACGCTATTAAAACCTAGTAAGAGCGCCAGGGCTAGGGATAGTCCCAGCTTTTTGCGAACGCCCATCAGCGTCTACCTCCCACACTTACTGTATTGCCGTTAATAGATACAGACTTACCACTAATGCCATTCACGGTATAGCCGCCGCCAATAGCCTGACCGGAGGTATAAGAACCGCTATGTCCGTTATATTCAATAATTGCTACGCTTTGTCCGCCGCTGGTAATAACGCCTTTGACAAGAGGTGCAGCTGGAGCTACTGGTTCAATAGGAGCACCACCTCTTAAACCATTCAGACCTTGACCTTGTTCGCCTACATTAGCAGCACCATTGGGTGCAGGCAGGGAACAGGAGCAACTACCACAGGTCTTGCTGCTACCGGTACCAGGAAAGGATTGCGGGCAATATTAGGATGTTCAATAACTTCGTTGGCTTCAGCTTCCAGAGGAGTCTCAGCAGACACAGGGCTAACGGCCACAGGATCTTGGAGCTGTGGCTGAGGAAGAACTGTTTCAGCAGAAACTTCTTGGAAGAATTTATCTACTTGTGCGCCAACATCATAACGACAACCCAGATGGGTTCCTGCCATGAGAATGAAAGCACTGAGAATAGAAATACTTACCTTGTCAAGTTTACTTTTCTTCTTGCCTGCTGTCATATTCAACACCCCTTTGTTGGAAAATGAAAATCATCTAAGCACTAGGTCTGATTGCTACTAGTAATTTAATATAGTATAATTAAGTAACAAACAAGTGGAAAAAACATAGAAATACCTACTTACATTATAGTATAATTGTTCATAAAGGTAAATGTGTTTTTCTGAAAAAGACAAAAATCTTTTTCGTTGTATAATTATTTAAGTTAGAACCGGGAAGGTGATTATGTGCAAAAAAGAGTAAAGCTAGGAGAAATACTTTTAGCAGCCGGTGCCATTACACAGGTACAACTGGAGCATGCCTTAAGCCAACAGAAGGTAAGCGGCAAGCGCTTAGGTGAAACTCTTATTGATTTGAAATACATAACAGAACAAACTATGCTGATGTCCATGGAAAAACAAATGGGCATTCCTTACGTTTATCTGCCTGAAGAGAAGGTTCAGGAAGCAGCACTGAAAGCTGTGCCTTTATTCCTGGCAGAGCGTTATACTATTTTGCCTATCCGCATGGAAGGCAATAATATTATTTTGGCCATGAACGATCCCACTAACTTTTTTGCCATCGATGATGTGCGTATGGTCAGTGGTTTTAATCATTTCTCCCGTTCTAGCTAAAAAAACAAGATATCGTAGATTGCATTAATAAAATTACGGCGTGAAGGGCAGAGTACAGGAAGCTGTAGATAAGCTCAAGGAAACTCCGGTGGCAGCTACTATCAGAGAAGTTGCCGATGTTACCGAAAATGCGCCAATCATTAACATTGTTAATTCCCTATTGGAACAAGCTGTTAAAGATAAGGCCAGCGACATTCACGTAGAGCCAGAAGAGGATAAGCTGAGAGTACGCTTCAGAGTAGATGGCGTACTGCGGGAAGTCATCACTTTCCCTAAGGCTACCCAGGCGGCCATTCTGTCCAGAATTAAAATCATGGCAGATATGGATATCGCAGAAAAACGTGTGCCTCAAGATGGCCGTATTAAGATAACTCAAAATAAAAGAGAAATTGATATTCGTGTTTCTACCTTGCCCACTATTTTAGGTGAGAAAATCGTAATGCGTATTTTGGATAAAGAAGCCATGAACATCACGCTCCAGGATCTGAACTTTACCGAGAAAAACATGGAGCTTTATGCTAACATGATGCATAGTGCCTATGGCATGATCCTGGTAACCGGTCCTACCGGCAGTGGTAAATCTACCACCTTGTATTCTACCTTGATGGAAATAAATTCTATTACTAAAAATATCATTACCGTAGAAGACCCGGTAGAGTATAGAATCCCCGGTGTTAACCAAATCAGTATTAATAACAAAGCCGGACTTACTTTTGCCAGCGTGTTGCGTACTATTTTGCGTCAGGATCCTAACATCATCATGGTAGGCGAAATCAGAGATAAGGAAACGGCAGAGATTGCCATTAACGCAGCCTTAACAGGTCACTTGGTATTTTCTACCTTGCATACCAATGATGCAGCAGGTGCTGTAACCAGACTATTGGATATGGGTGTGGAACCCTTCTTGATTGTGTCTGCCTTAAGAGGTGTAGTGGCACAGAGACTGGTGCGGAGAATTTGTAAGGAATGTAAGAAGCCTTATACTCCCGGACCACACACTGATGAACGTATTTATTTAGGTGTGAAGGATGACGAACCCTTGACCTTGTATCAAGGCGAAGGTTGTCCTTCCTGTAACTATTCAGGCTATAGAGGCAGAATGGCTATTCATGAAGTAATGCCTATTTTCCCTGAGATGAAAGCACTGATTATGCGTAACGCTACCAGTAAGGAGCTTTTTGATATGGCAAGAACCAGAGGAGCAAGATCCATTAAAGAAGACGGTATTGCCAAAGTCTTGGCCGGAGAAACTACGATTGTCAGAAATCTGAGAGTTTCTTACGGAGGAGGGGAAGACGAGTAAATATGTTAAAGATAAATGAACTGTTACAAATTGCTGTGGACAGAAAAGCTTCTGATGTACATTTAACGGTAGGTATTCCCCCGGTGCTGAGAATTAACGGTACCTTGGTGAAGATGGATATGGAACCGCTCCAAAATGCCGATACCTTTGCCCTGACCGAAGAGCTGATGGATGTTTCCCGCAAGCAAACCTTTAGGGAAAAGGGTGAAGTAGATTTTTCCCATACCATTCCAGGTGTGTGTGGCTTCAGAGTTAACGTTTATAAGCAAAGTGGCAGCGTAGCTGCAGTTATTCGCTTGATTCCTAATGTTATTCCTACCTTTGAGCAATTGCATTTGCCCAATGTGCTGAAGAAATTTGCTCTGTTGCCCAGTGGCTTGATTCTGGTAACAGGTCCTACCGGCAGTGGTAAATCTACTACTCTGGCAGCTATGATTGGTTATATTAATCACAATACCAAGAATCATATCATTACCTTGGAAGACCCTATTGAGTATAGACATTCTCATATTAATTGCATTATCAACCAGAGAGAAATTAATTCCGATACATTATCTTTTAGCAATGGCTTAAGAGCTGCTCTCCGTGAAGACCCGGATGTTATTTTGGTAGGAGAAATGCGTGATGTGGAAACTATTGCTACTGCTATTACTGCAGCAGAAACAGGTCACTTGGTTTTAGCAACCTTGCACACTGCTGATGCAGCTCAGACTATTAACAGAATTATCGATGTGTTCCCGGAGCATCAACAGGAACAAATCAGAGTGCAGTTGTCCGGTACCTTGCAGGGCATTGTTGCTCAGCAGCTGTTGCCTACCAGTGATGGCAAGAGTAGAGTTGGTGCCTATGAGATATTGGTGGCTACCCCTGCCTTAAAGAATCTAATCAGAGAAGGCAAGATTCACCAGATTCCTTCCTACATCCAAACCGGTGCACAATTTGGCATGGTAAGCATGGATGCAGCCTTAGGCAAGCTGGTACAACTAGGTATAGTGAGTAGGGACGCGGCCCAAAGCCGTTGCTCCGATCAACAAATTTTTGAAAAGTATGCTTTAGGTATGTAGTCAGTAAGAAGGGGTAACAACTATGGATAGTTACAGATTTAAGGCTAGACGCCGTTCCGGCGATATAGTGCTAGGCAATATTTCCGCTGCCAATGAAGCAGCGGTAAGTAACTATGTCCGGGAGCAGGGCCTGATTGTTACCCAGATAACCAAGATAGAAGACAAGCAGCATTTTTGGGAACGCTGGTTTCATCAGAAAATTACTCTGTATGATTTATCTGTTTTCTGTCGCCAGTTTACTACCTTGATTGCTGCCGGTGTTTCCTTGATTACCGCCTTAGATGTATTGCAAGAACAGACGGTGAATAAGCAGCTCAAGAAATATATCGGTAATGTGGCTCAGGATGTCCATACCGGATCTTCCTTGTCCGAGGCCATGTCCCATTATCCTAAGGTTTTCCCACCGTTAATGATTAACATGATTGCTGCCGGCGAGACCGGTGGTATTCTGGAAACAGTCATGACTCGTCTGGCTACTCAATATGAGAAGGACTATAGATTAAATGCTAAGATTAAGAATGCCTTTGTTTATCCTGCTGTAGTTTTGACGGTAGCAGCTATTGCAGTGGCAGTTATCTTAACCTTCGTCATGCCTATTTTTACAGATTTGTTTAAGGCCTTAAATACGGAACTGCCTTGGCCTACCAGAGTACTGATGAGTATTAGTGATTTCTTGAAATCAGGAGTGTCTTGGTTATTTATTGCTGGGACTGTATTTGGTCTGTATGTACTATATAAAAAACTTATTCAGTATAGAGAGTTCTTGATTTGGCGAGATAAATTATTATTGAGATTACCTGTTTTTGGTAAGCTCTACAATTACATAATCATCAATAGATTTGCTTCTATTTTTGCAGGACTATCCAAGAGTGGTGTACCGATTTTGGAAGCTTTAGCTGTAGTTTCTAAAGCAACAGGCAGTGTGCAGACAGAGGAAGTTCTGAAACGGGCTACAGGCAATGTGAAGGAAGGCAGAGGCTTGGCTGAGCCCATGAAGGAAAGCGGCATCTTTCCGCCTATGGTCATCAATATGGTATCCATTGGCGAAGAATCCGGTTCCCTGGATTTTATGATGGATAAGGTAGCAGACTTCTACGGCAGCGAAGTAGAGGACATGAGTGGACGCTTACAAACACTCTTGGAACCATTCTTAATCTTAATTTTAGGTGTTATTATTGGCTTTATTGCCGTATCCCTGATGTTACCAATGTTTGACATGGTTAGCAAGGTGGGAAATCTCTAGAATATTGTAATTAAATTAAAGATAAAATGCTTGACAATTATTACAAAAATATTTACTATAAAGTCAAAGGATGATTCCGCTAGCAAAAGCTGAACATTACAAATAAAAACCTAAGGGGGTTTTAAACATGAAAGATTTAAAAATTAGAGCAAGACGAGGCTTCACACTGATTGAATTGGTAGTTGTAATCGCTATTTTGGGTATTTTGGCTGGCTTGGCAATTCCCAGATTCCTGGATGCTACTGCTACCGCTAGAGGTGCTAGGATTGTTGCTGATATGAGAACTATCGACTCTGCTGTTGTTATTTACAATGCTAAGACAGGTTCTTTGCCTGCCGATAAAGAAGCATTGTTAAGTGATGATACTTCTAAGACTCCACAATACTTCAAGTTATTAGCTGCTTGGCCTGTACCGCCTACCGGAACTGCTAAGATCACTAATAATGCTGGTACTGTTGTAACGATTACTGCTCCGTCCACTGCTGCATATACTCTTGATGCTACTAATGGTCGTGCTCTGTATGGTACCTTGACTGTTGATGGAATCTTGGCTCTTACTGGTAAATAATTATTGCAACAAACAAAAAATCGCTTGGCTCTGAGAGCCAAGCGATTTTTTTATGCCTGCTTTTTTATTTTTTCAACAATTGCTCTTTTAATTCCAAATACTTTCTGGAATAGTACACCGGTAGTTGTGCTTCTCGGTGGTCATAGCCATAGGCACGTCTGGAGACGGCAATAAGGGGTGGGGTCTGAATGCGTTTGGCCACAGATAAACCCATGAACAAGCTCCACCAGCGTTCCAGGTCCTTAATAAAAGCTTCTGCTGTAGGGAAGAGTTGTTTTACCAAATCGGCCTGGCAACCAATTTCTTTTTCCACTGTGCCTGCCACATACCAATTAAGGATATCTTCCGGAGAGGCTTTATGCCATCTTTCAATGAAAGAAGCAAATAAATAATCGTGGTAAGGATAGATGATGGGGTCGCCGCCGTTACCTACGGTCTGGGCTGTAGATAATTCTGCGCTAGGCTTAATGGTAAAGACTTCTTCAGGCAGCACCTGACGCTTATACACCACGTCATTGAGATAACGTCCCAGGTTATACACCTGATGCTTCCACAAATCTCCTAAGAGAGCTAAGCAACCTGCCATATCACCGTAGAAGGTAGCATAGCCAACGGTTGTTTCTGCTTTGTTGCCATTACAGGTAAAGGCACCGCCAAAGGCAGCGGCAGCACCGGCCAGCACTCTGGCACCACGGTCTCTGGCCTGAATGTTTTCCAGAATAAAGGGAGAAACCTCCAGCTTAAATTCACTACCTGTACCATAGTTATGAATAGGGGTAGTGCATAATTCTTTTTCCGTTAAGGTTACGCTATCTGAAATAGGCATGATGGCGTAATTTGTTTTAAGAGCCTGGGCAATGTTTTTCGCAATGTCCTTAGTAGTAGCAGAATTATATTGGCTGGGCATATTAATAAGCAGCACATTCTCAGGACCTAATAAATGCACATAGAAAGCAGCAGCCACAGCTGAATCAATACCACCGGACAAACCGATGGTTAATTTTTTTATGTGAGTGGCTTCCAGAAAATGCTTAGCGCCATATTCCAACGCCGCATAAATGGCGGCAGTTTCTTCCTTCATAGGCTCAGGATCATTTTCACCACTAATGGCACCGCTGGCAGTGTCCCAGTCAGCGCAGAAGAAGTCGGGAGCAAAGTAGGTACCATTGGCCTTAATTGTCCCATCTGTTCCATAAATGGTACTGCAGCCATCAAAGGTAAAAACATCCTTGCCGTTATTTTGTACGCCTACGTTATTGCAATAAATTACCGGTAAGCCAATTTCCTTAGCCTGAGCACCAAACACTCTGTGCCGTTTATTGTTCTTGCTGAGAGTAAAGGGCGAGCAGGAAATGTTGCAAATAATCTGGGCACCGTGCTTAGCTAAAATGCGGGGCACGTTATAATTGTAATTATCTGTCCAACCATCTTCGCACAGCATGACTCCTAGTTTTATCTTTTCGCCACAGATGGTAACCTCAACTGGTTGCAGCAAATCTTCCACAGTTTTATCAGGAGCGATTTCCGGTTGCAGCTTAATGGTGCTGTGAAAATATCTCATATCATCAAATTCGCGGTAGTTAGGCAAACTGGTTTTGCTGATGAAGGGATAGGGCAGAGCGCCTTGCAGCAATTTACCGTTTTGGGCCACAAAGGCAGCGTTATATTTACGCATGTGACCATCCTGATTATATTTAGCAGGGTCGATGGCAATGTTGCCAAAAATCACAACCAAGCCTTGAGAGGCAGCTACTACTTCTTCGCCATAGGAAGCGCAGTCTTTAAGAAAGGCTTCCTGTTCCCACAAATCTCCTAAGAGGTAGCCGGGAATGGCCATTTCCGGCAGCAGCAAAATATCTGCTTGGGCTTTCTTAGCTTTATCTATCATAGCCAAAATTGCTCTCGTATTTTCACCTGGTTGAGCAGGTTTTTCTTCTATCTGACCGCAGGCTATTTTTATTTTCATTTAACTACACCCCTTAAATTTGGTATAATATGCTTTAGCAAACGACCATAATCGGTCATCTACGTTGTCAGAATTTGAGCCAGCTTCCTTGCGAACAAGGAGCAAAGCGACGTAGTAAGCAAATGGAACTGGCCATGTGATAGCTGTCCATGAAGCAAGCTTGAAAAGCGTAGCTGAATGGAGACAGCGAACCACTCGTTTGCTCGCCTCAGTCATTTAATAATCAATTACTACAAGCGATTAAACGTAGATGACTAATTAGAATTGCTTGTCCACTACATTATAACAAAAGGAGAACAGTTATGAAAGTAAAGAAGACAAATGCTGCCAGGATCTTGGACGAGCTTGGCATCGCTTATACCTTAAAAGAATATAAAGTAGATGAAGAGCACCTGGATGCATTGTTTGTAGCCAATGAAGTGGGTATGCCTGCCAATCAGGTCTTTAAAACTCTGTGTGCTCGTGGTGATAAGACAGGTATTCTTTTTGGCGTCATCAAAGGCAACGGTGAACTGAACTTAAAAGCTTTGGCTAAAGCCAGTGGCAATAAGAGGGTGGAGATGGTTCACCTGAAAGAAGTTCAACCCTTAACAGGCTATATCAGAGGCGGTGTTAGTCCTCTGGGGGCAAAAAAAGAGTACCCGGTATATTTGGACAGTACAGCGGAGCAATGGCCTCAAATTGCCGTTAGCGCCGGGCATAGGGGGTTACAAATTATCATAGCTCCACCAGACCTGTTAAAAGCTACCCGTGGAAGTTACTTTGACAACGAAGAAAGATAGCTTTTCTAGCAGTTTTGTGCTATCATAATTTTGCATTTTGAAAAAAGAAAGTTGGTAAAATCATGTTATATATAAGCACCAGAGGAAAGGCAGATATGGTCTGCGCTTCACATGCTATCGCCAGCGGACTGGCTAGCGACGGCGGACTGTTTGTGCCTAAAGAATTACCTCATCTTTCCGCTACGGAAATTCAGGCCATGGTTGATGCTTCCTATAGTCAAAGAGCCATCATGATCCTGAAGCAATTCTTAACAGACTTTTCCGAGGCAGAGCTGAAAGATTGCGTAACTAAAGCCTATAGCAAAGAAAGTTTTGGAGACGAAATTGTTCCCTTGCACAAAGTAAAAAACAATGTGGATGTGCTGGAATTATGGCACGGACCGACTTCTGCTTTTAAAGATATGGCCTTGCAAATTTTGCCCCAATTTTTAACCAAGGCAGTAGCAAAAACAGGCGAAGAGCAAAAGCTGGTTATCCTGGTAGCTACCTCCGGTGATACCGGTAAGGCTGCTTTAGATGGTTTTGCTGATGTGGATGGTACAGAGGTAGTGGTATTCTATCCTGACCAGGGCGTAAGTGCCATGCAAAAATTGCAAATGGTAACTCAGGCTGGTAAGAACGTCCATGTAGTTGCTGTGAAAGGCAACTTCGATGATGCGCAAACCGGTGTGAAGATTTTGTTTGGCGATAAAGAATTAAAAGACAAGCTTGCCAAAAATGGCATGGCCTTTTCTTCTGCTAATTCCATTAACTGGGGACGCTTAGTACCGCAAATCGTGTACTATTTCAGCTCCTATGTGGATGCCATTAAAGCAGGTCGGATTAAATACGGTGATAAGGTTAATTTCTCCGTGCCTACCGGTAACTTTGGTGACATTTTGGCAGGTTATTTTGCGAAACTCATGGGACTGCCTGTGAACAAATTCATTTGCGCTTCCAACAGTAACAATGTCTTGTCTGATTTTATTAATACCGGTGTGTATAATAGAAACAGACCTTTCCATAAAACCGTTTCTCCATCAATGGATATCTTGGTTTCCAGTAATTTGGAACGCTTGCTTTTGAAGTAACCAACCATGATGGTGAACAGGTAAGCAAATGGATGAACGAGCTGAAGGAAAAGGGCCAGTATAATGTTGGTGAGCTAGTTCAAAATACTATTTTGACTGACTTCTTTGGCACTTGGGTAGATGAAATCGAGACTAAAGAAACCATTGGTGATGTTTTTAATAACTATGGTTATATTTTGGATCCTCATACTGCTGTAGCCTACAGAGCCTTGGACAAATATAGACTCTTAACCAGCGATGATCGTTATAGCATCGTACTTTCCACTGCTAGCCCGTTTAAGTTTAGCAATGTAGTGCTTAGCGCTATTACGCCTGACGCCAAGATAGAAGAGGATAAACCCTTTGAAACTATTAAGGCCTTTAAGTGCTAAAGGCAAGATAGAACCACCGGCACCCTTGGTAGCCTTGAAAAATTACCTGTGCTGCATAGCGATGTAATTGAAAAAGAAGAATTGAAAGTAGAAGTAGAGAAAATATTGAAGTTATAAAATAAGAGCCCTTTGGGACGATTCCAAATTGGCTTACCAAAAAAATAAAGTCCCGCAGGTTTTCAACCTGCGGGCTTATTTTATTCAGTTGTTACAGTACCTAATTTAACTGCCTTTACCGGCTGCCACTAAAGCATCAAGACCGGTTTGCATTTTTTGCGTACTGGTGGAGCCTGTTCCATAAGATTCTAAAGTGACCCTAATTGAGTAGTTTCATTAACATAATATAAGGTTCCAGTTTACTTCTACAAAACGAGCTAACCATTGAGCACCGGAATTTCCGGAATTATTATAAGTAGTTGCAAAATAATAAGGCGTGTCTGTATTGGTATGCCAATATAAAGTGGCACCGGTGTAACCTACAGCATCTAGAATACTCTTGTCTACAGTGAGACCTGTTGCCAGATTATTTATAGTGGAACCACATCTTTGATTCCAACTCAGACCTTTTTTAGACAAATAAGTAGAAATTGACTAATGGCTGTTACCAGATTGTTATCTGTGTAATCAGTGGAGCCACCACTTAAGTACCATTCTACGGTGTGGCCATTATACAGGGCACGACCCTGGTCATTTAAAGTGTAGTAGGTAGCAGTAACATTTTCGTAAGTTTTGTTGGTACCATCATTTTCCACAATAATAAAAGTACCGGTATCAGGCTTAGGCCAATTGGCCAAAAAGTTAGTAATAAATCCATCTGAAGTGGACGGATTGGCGCTGCTGATGGTATCAGGATACTGACCGTGCTGAGTGGAGTACAGAGTGGAAGCGCTATCGATAGTGCGCAAATCAGTGACTATTTTTGCTCCTTTAGCGCTAGCTTGAGCAGTCTAAGAATCTGGGAATGGCAAGACCACCTAAAATACCAAGAACAGCTATGACGATAACAAGCTCGATAAGCGTGAAACCACGCTTAAATTTTTGCATAGCGTATCCTCCTTGGTAAAAGGATTTCTTCTTTTTCACTCTTTTATTATAAGAGGATATGGTAAGTTTGGCAATCATATTGTAAATAAAGTTAACGAATGTGAGACCATATTGGGACAAGGGACGCGTCCCTTTGTCCCAACTATTTACCATTGGGGACGGAGAAAAGTGGTAAATTTTTTCCGTCCCCAATGGTAAATCTGCTTGCTTTATTACTCGTTAAGCAACATTTTTAGTTCTTTTAACTTTTCAGCAAATTTGTCCAAGGTAATCTGGACAGGCTGGGGAGTGGTCAAGTCAACTCCCGCCTTCTTTAAGATGTTCAAAGAATAGTCACTGCCACCTGCTTGCAGGAAGCCTAAATATTTGGACAGCTTTTCTTTATCGCCACTTAAGATTCCGGCGGCAAAAGCCGTAGCACAGGAATAACCGGTAGCATATTTGTAAACGTAGAAGGGAGTGTAGAAGTGGGGAATGCGAGACCATTCACTGTCCAGCAGAGGGTCAATGGTCAGCGCACTGCCATAATATTTCTCGTTTAGCTTATGCCAGAGATTTTCCATATAGTCAGCAGTAAGAGCTCTGCCTCAGGTAATTTCAGCGTGGAAGACTTTTTCCAGCTCGGCAAATTGTGTCTGACGATACACGGTAGTTCTTACTGCTTCCAAGAATTGGTTTAGCAAGAATATCTTTTGTTCTTTAGTGGCGCTCTTTAGCATATGCTCTAACTAGCAAAACCTCGTTAGTGGTAGAAGCAACTTCTGCGCAGAAGATGGTATACTCATTAGTAGCATAAGGTTGTGCCTTGCTGCTGTAGAAGCTGTGCATGGAGTGACCCATTTCATGAGCCAAAGTAGTTACGCCGTTATAGCGGGGCTGATAGTTCAACAGTACATAGGGATGTACGCCGTACACGCCCCAGGAGTAAGCACCGGAACGCTTGCCCTTGTTTTCGTAAATGTCTATCCAGCCGTTTTCCAAACCATCCTTAAAATCCTTACAGTAGGTTTCACCTAAAGGTTTAATGGCTTCCAATACAGTGGCCTTGGCTTCCTCGAAAGTGAAAATGGAAGGTTTCGCCACCTTTGGGAGTAAGAGGCAGATAAATATCATAAGGATGTAATTCTTCTAAATGAAGGGTAGATTTTTTCAATGCCATATATTCATGAAGAGCCGGTAAATTTTTCTCTACGGTAGTCAGCAGCTCGTCGTAAACAGAGGCAGCGATATTTTCCTGATCCAAAGCCTCGGCTCTGGTGTCAGCATACTTGTGAGCATTGGCATAGAAGAAACTGCTTCTGGCCTGAGCGTTTAAGGTAGCTGCCAAGGTATTGCGATATTGCTTGTAGACTCCCATCAGATGGGAGAAGGTGTTAGCTCGTAAGGTCCTGTCCGGTGAGGTCATGTTCAGCAGATAGCTGCCTTCGCTAACCGGCTTGTCTTCGCCTTTGCTGTCTTTGGCAGTAGGGAAGGTAAGATCCGCACCAACTAAGGTGTGGAATATTTCCATAGGTGCAGAAGCAACCAAAGAGCTTTGTGCCAGAAGAGTTTCTTCAGGAATAGTGAGCACGTGGTTTCTTTTGCGCAACAGGTCCTCAATGGCATGGTGATAGTCGGACATATCCCGGTCTGTAGTCAGGCCTTTAAGGAATGAAGGCTCCAGAGATAGCAACTCTGGCTCAATAAAAGCACAGCTATTGCCGCATTGGTTAAACAAAACTTCTGCCTTGCCTGTTAGCTCTTGTACCTTGGCATCTGTGCCATCAGCATCTTTTTGCAGTTTGGCATAGGGATAGATCTTTTCCAGTAGCATATTCATTTTGTCCACGGTGCGTAGACACTCTAAAATTGTTTCCTTGTTCTTAAGCTTGTCCTTATAAGAGGAAATTTCTTTAGAAAGCTGTACAGCCTTGTTACAAGCCTCTTTCCAAGCCTTATCATCTGGGAAGATATCTATAATTTTCCACTTATATTCTGTGGGCACTTTATTTCTTGCTAAAGCACTGTTAGGGGTGAATTGTAAAGAATTTTGCATAATTTGAAAAAATTCTCCTTTTTTATATTAATTTTTTTGAAAAAATGTGTTATCATATGTGGGCATTATAGCATATATTCAATGTAGGAGGAAATATGGAAGTAACAGAGATCGTTAAATTAAGACGTGCGGTTCTCACTAAGTTAGCTCAATTCGCTTATGCAGGAAACTTACCTGACCATGTGTACGATATTTTGCAAATCGTCAGAGAGGATACTCCTCGTCTGCGTTGCTGCGTACATAAAGAAAGAGCTTGCTTGAAACAAAGAATAAACATTGCCTTGGGACAAACACCTGAGATGAATATTGTGGAAGCAGCCCACCGAGCTTTAGATAATCCTGTTGATGTCAGTCATCACGTTATCGAGGTCTTTGCCGGAGGCTTGTTCTGCTTGTCCTGTTAATAAATATATGATTACCGACGTGTGTCGTCGTTGCTTGACCCATCGCTGCATGAATGGTTGTCCTAAAAAGGCCATCAGCGTTTATCAGGGCAGAGCTCATATTGATTATGATATGTGCATTGAATGTGGCAACTGCAAACGTTCCTGTCCTTATGGTGCAGTAGTGGAAATTGCCAGACCTTGCGAAAACGCTTGTATGGTTAATGCCATTCACATGGGCAAGAATAATAGGAAGGCAGAAATCGACAAAACCAAATGCGTAGAATGCGGTGCTTGTCGTAATGCTTTGTCCCTTCGGTGCCATTGAAGAGCGCAGCAGCATTGTACAATTGATCCAACGTATTAAGAAGGGCGAGAATGTTTATGCACTGGTAGCTCCTTCTTTCGTAGGTCAATTTGGCATGAAGGTTACGCCCGGTCAAATTGTAGCGGCTTGCCACAACTGGGCTTTAAGCATGTGAGAGAAGTTTCCGTTGGCGCCGACATGACAGTGCTCACTGAAGCAGAAGAGTTTAACGAGAAGGTTCCTAAAGCTCAAAAGCTTTTGACCAGCTCTTGCTGTCCTGCTTTCGTGGCTACGGTAAAGCGCCATGCTCCTGATTTGGCTAACTGCATTTCCGATGCCGTATCTCCCATGGTGGCCCGCAGTAAAGCGGTACGTCATGAAGAAAAGGGCGTCATTACAGTTTTCGTTGGACCTTGCATTGCCAAGAAGGTCGAAGCTCGTGAGCATCCTAATGAAATAGATTTTGCCATGACCTTCGAAGAACTTAAGTGCATGATGGATAGCCAGGGCATTAATCCTGCTGAATTACAGGAGGATGCTTTCCATGCTCGTTCTTCTGCAGATGGTTGTAATTTCCCGCAAGAGGCCGGCGTCAGCAATGCCGTATCTCATTATTTAAAGAAACAATATAATAGAGAAATAAAATCCAAATATGTGTGTGGTTTAAGTAATTGCCTGGAAGCCTTAAAGGATTATCAGGCAGGCAAGTTAGATATTGAATATCTGGAAGGCATGGCCTGCGACAAGGGTTGCCTAAATGGTCCCAGTGCTATTTCTGAGCCGGGTATTACCAAGATTCTGTTGAAGAAATTTGCCGATACTACCGAGATTGCCGGAGCTGCAGATAACGAGTTTGCCAAGGAATCTGCTCATGTAGTTAGACATGGAGAGAGTATATTTGCGGAAATAGGCTGTTTATGGTAAGATATTCGGGTATAATGTACATATATTTAAGTAGGGGAGTTTCATATGTCAGGACATTCCAAGTGGAATAACATTAAATTTAAAAAAGGTAAAGCTGATGCCTTAAGAGGCAAGATTACCACTAAGATTGGTAGAGAAATTACCATCGCTGTTCGTATGGGTGGCCCTGATCCTACCGGTAACATGAGATTAAAATTGGCTTTGTCAAGGCAAAGGCTAACAATATTCCTAAAGACAATATTAAGAGAGCAATTGCTAAAGGCGAGGGCTCTGCTGATGCTTCCAACTACGAAGAAATCAGCTATGAAGGTTATGGTCCGGCAGGCGTAGCTATCATGGTGAGCTGTCTTACTGATAACCGCAATAGAACTGCTGCTGATATCCGCCACGTTTTCTCCAAGGGTGGCAATATGGGTGAGACCGGTTGCGTAGGCTGGATGTTTAAGCGTAAAGGCTTATTCGGCGTAGCCAAGGAGAGTGCTCCTTCTGAAGACGATTTGATGATGCTGGTGTTAGATGCCGGTGCTGATGATATGCAGACTACCGAGGAAGGGTACGATATTGTTACTTCTCCCGAGGCTTATGATGCAGTAGAGAAGGCTTTGGCTGACAACAACATTGAGGTAGCTATGTCAGAATTATCCTTAGTTCCTGATACCACCATTGCTTTGGAAGGTGAAGATGCTGCCAAGGTACAAAGAATGATAGATGAGTTTAACGATCTTGACGATGTGCAAGACGTGTATAGCAACGCAGATTTACCTGAGGAAGAAGAAACGGAAGAATAAAGGGGTGGCCGGTTATAATGTGGGAGGAAATCCTCTCTGCAGGATGGCCGGCTGCTTTCATTATGAGGAGAAAAAATGCTGGCTTTAGGTATTGATCCGGGTACCGCTATTTGCGGATACGGTTTGGTGAAGCAAGAAGGAAGCAGGCTTATCCCTATTCATTATGGTGCTGTTTTTACGGATAAGGACATGCTACCGGAAATGCGCCTTCGGAAAATTTTCGAGGAGCTGACCGAACTGATAAAAGTATATAACCTGATTTCATGAGCGTAGAGAAACTGTTCTTTAACAGGAACGTTACTACCGCTATTGCCGTAGGTCAGGCCAGAGGCGTCATTGTGCTGACGGCGGCCTTGCAAAATATTCCGGTAGCGGAATATACTCCTATACAGATTAAGCAGGCTATTACCGGTACCGGCAGGGCTGACAAGAATCAAGTCACCTTCATGGTACAAAAGCTGCTTAATATTAGAGAAAAACCCAAACCAGATGATGTGGCCGATGCTTTGGCTATTGCCATTTGTGGTTTGCATTCAGAAATACGCGTAAGCAGAGGAATGGAGCTTAGAAGATGATAGGATTTGTGCGTGGTAGAGTTGATTATCTGGGCAAGGATCATTGCCTGATAGAAGCAGGTGGTATAGGCTACAGGATTTTCATGGCAGCCGGCGACCTGGCTCAACTACATATCGAGCAGGAAGTCAAAGTGTTTACCTACCTGGCGGTACGGGAAGACGCTTTACTTCTCTATGGCTTTTTAACCAGGGCTTCCTATAATCTCTTCATGCAATTAATTAGTGTAAGCGGTGTTGGTCCCAAGGTAGCTCTAGGTATTTTGTCCGGCACCAAGGTTGACCAATTCTATCTGGCTGTGCAAAGCCGGATTTGAAATATTTAACCAAGCTGCCAGGCATAGGTAAGAAAACTGCGGAGCGCTTGCTCTTAGAATTAAAAGAAAAAGTAGGAACGTTAGATGGTGGACCATTGCCCTTTACGGACAGCACCACTACCAACCTGGGTTCTGCTGCAGATGATGCTATTGCAGCGCTGAATGCCCTGGGTTATACCAATTCGGAAATCATTCCGGTGTTGCAAAAGCTACCGGATTTAGAATCACTGTCTACTGAGGACATTGTGAAAAAGGCCCTTAAGTCGATGGCAGGGAGGAAATAATGGAGCAGGAAGATAGAATCATTGCCGGTGGCGAGCAAGACCAGGATGTGTGGCAATATAGTCTTCGCCCCAGACGTCTGGACGAATATATTGGTCAGACCAAAGCCAAGGATAATTTAAAAGTTTTCATCAAGGCCGCCATGGATCGTAAAGAAGCATTGGACCACGTCTTATTATACGGACCTCCGGGCTTGGGCAAAACTACTTTGGCTAATATCATTGCCAATGAATTAAATGTGAATATCAGGGTGACCAGCGGACCTGCCATTGAACGACAGGGCGATTTGGCTGCCATTTTAACTAATTTAGGGGACAACGATGTGTTGTTCATTGATGAAATTCATAGACTATCTAAAACCGTGGAAGAAATTTTGTACTCTGCCATGGAGGACTATGCAGTTGGATATTATTATTGGCAAAGGTCCTGCTGCCAGAAGCGTGCGACTGGATTTGCCAAAGTTCACTTTGGTGGGAGCTACTACCAGGATGGGATCCATTGCAGCACCACTGCGTGATCGGTTTGGCGTAATTTGCCATCTGGAATTTTACGAACCTAAAGAGTTACAGATTATTGTTAATCGTAGTGCGGAAATATTGCAGGTTAATGTTACGCCGGAAGGCGCCTATGAAATTGCGCTTCGTTCCCGTGGCACACCCCGTGTAGCTAACAGGCTCTTAAAGAGAGTACGTGACTTTGCTCAGGTAGCAGGCAAAACTGAAATAGACAAAGAGATTTGTCAGAACGCTTTAGCCAACCTGGACATTGATGCCCAAGGACTGGACCGCAACGACAGAAAACTTTTAACTAAGCTGGTGAAGGACTTTGGCGGCAGACCGGTAGGTGTAGATACCTTGGCTGCTTCTTTAAATGAAGAAACTGATACTTTGGAGGATGTGTATGAGCCCTTCTTAATGCAATTGGGACTCTTACAAAGAACTCCCAAAGGACGTCAGGCAACTCAGGCAGCTTATCGTTATTTAGGAGTACCTGTTCCGGAGAAATAAGGAGTAAAAATGAGTATATTATTGCATGCTTGTTGTGGACCTTGTTCCACTTACCCTACTAAGGTGTTAAGTGAAGCGGGACAAGATTTTACTTTGTATTATTTCAATCCCAACATTCATCCTTATAAAGAATTTAAAAAGAGATTAGCAACGTTGAGAGATTTTTGTGCTTTGAAAAGTATAAGCTGGTCGTGGACAAGAGCTATCCTTTGGAAGAAACACTGCGTGGTATGCTTAATGAGCCTACGGTACGTTGTGCGTATTGCTACCGGGTAAGACTTGAGCAGGCAGCTAAGTTTGCTAAGGAAAATGGTTTCACGGCTTTTTCTACAACCCTCTTAGTCAGTCCTTATCAAAAGCATGAGCTGATTAAAAGCACTGCAGAAGAAATGAGCAAGAAGTATGATATTCCTTTTGCCTATGAGGATTACAGAGTAGGCTATGAGGAAGGCAAGCAAATCAGCCTGGATTTAGATATGTATAGGCAACCCTATTGTGGTTGTGTTTTTAGCGAAAGAGACCGGTATGAGAAACGCAAGAAACCTCAGCCTAAACCGGAGGAAGCGGGGAAATAACCCATGCTGCGCATATTATTAACAACTGTATTAGTACTGCTCATTAGTATGAGCCCTGTAAGGGCAGAGCAAAGAGGACCAAAGATCAGAGTAGGCTTAGTCGTTAATCAGTTCTCTGTGACCTTGGAATCCAAGGGTAAGATAAAACTTGATAGCAATACCGGCAAGGATGTTACTCTAAATCCCGGCAAGCATTTTCTCAGCTTAAAGCAGGGAGAGCTTTATGCCGACCAAACTAAAATTGGTGGCAGCGTTGTTTCTGTGTTGGCAACCAATGCCAAGCTACCTCTCATGGTCAATCAAAAAAACTATCGTGGTGGTATTACTGCGGTAGTTAACAGCAATAAGAAAACCTTGAACGTAGTTAATACTCTACCGCTAGAAGATTATTTGTATGGCGTTATTGCCAAAGAGGTTTTGCCATTATGGCCTGACGAAGCGATTAAGGCTCAGACAGTGGCAGCCAGATCTTTTGCTTTGTATGCTTTGAATAATCATGATTATCCTAACTACGATATTAAAGCTAATGACATGGGTCAGGTGTATGGCGGTATTGCAGCAGAGCATGCCAACACCAACAAGTTAGTTGATGCCACTAGTGGTGTGGCTGTGCTAAGCGATGGCAAGCCTATACAGGCTTTCTTCCATAGCTGCAGCGGTGGTTACACTGAAAGCGCAGTCTATGTGTGGGGCAACCCTGTCAGCTATCTGCAAGCTGTAGTGGACTATGACCAGGATGCACCTAACTTCTCCTGGGATAAGACCTATACCCGCGATCAACTGCAAAGGACCTTGGAGTTAGCCGGTTATCAGGTGGGAGTATTAGAAGGCATTCGCTTATCTCCCAGAAAACCTGCTCCTATGAAGCCTACCATTAATAGAGGTATTTCCGGCAGAGTAAGACAGATTACTTTTAAGGGTAAGAAAAATACCGTTACCTTAACAGGTGATCAGGTAAGAAATTTACTGGGGTTAAACAGTACTTTGTTTGATATAGTTGTTGGTCTGCAAAGACCTGATTATATTGAAGTTCCCATTTTAAATTCCTATGGTGTACCTATCGGTACCAAGAAGATTCCCATTAAGAAGGATACCCGTGGTACTACTTATACAGGTACGGTAGGAGATTTGCATTTGCTAACTGATGTGAAGGATGAAAAATATTTTTCTATGGCAATGGCTGGGGACATGGCTTAGGCATGAGCCAGTGGGGCGCCAGAGGCATGGCCTTAAGTAAGGAAGCCAGAGGCAAGAAAGATTATTATAAAACTATTCTTGAACATTACTACACCGGCACTACAGTGCGGGACGTTTATTAGGAGTTAAAATGCAGGTTACAGATTTTACTTATGAATTACCAAAAGAATTAATTGCTCAGCATCCTATGGAGCCACGTGATCATTCCAGATTACTTGTGGTAGACAGAAAAACAGGAGCTCTTGAGCACAAACATTTTTATGACATCATAGATTACTTAAATCCCGGTGATTTAATGGTCTTCAATGACACCAGAGTTATTCCTGCCAGATTGCATGGCGTGAAAACTACCGGTGCTCATGTAGAGGTATTTCTTTTGACCAGGTTAAATGGCACAGATTGGGAAGTGCTGGTAAAGCCGGGCCGCAAGCTGCAAGAGGGCGCTGAGATTAAATTCAGCGATGAGCTTAGCTGCAAGATTGTAGAGAAACTGACTTTGGTGGCAGAATTGCTCACTTCATATTTAATGGTATTTTTGAAGAAATCTAGACAGGCTGGGTGAAACTCCTTTGCCTCCTTATATTACAGAGCATCTGGAAGATAAGGAAAGATATCAAACAGTCTATAGCAAGGAATTAGGCAGTGCTGCAGCACCGAACTGCAGGTTTGCATTTACCAAGGAATTATTACAGAGGATTAAAGACAAGGGTGTGGAAGAAGTCTTTGTTACTCTTCATGTTGGTCTTGGTACCTTTAGGCCTGTTAGCGAAGCAGTGGTGGAGAACCATCAGATGCACAGTGAGTTCTATACTATTACTCCGGAAGCTGCAGAAGCAATTAACAGGGCTAAGGCAGCTGGTAGACGTATCGTAGCAGTAGGCACCACTAGCGTCCGTACTTTGGAAGCAGCCGGTGCAGATGGCGAAATCAAACCGGGCGGTAACTGGACTAAAATCTTTATTTATCCCGGTTACAAGTACCGCTATGTTGATGCTCTCATTACCAATTTCCATTTACCACAAAGCACTTTGCTAATGCTGGTATCAGCTTTTGCCAGTCGGGAAATAATGCTGGACACTTATAAAGTGGCAGTACAAGAACGTTATAGATTCTTTAGTTTTGGCGATGCGATGTTCATTAGGTAAAAAATACTTGTAGTTTATTTTCACGGGCGCCTGGCGCCATGCGGCCGGCTTTATGGAGCACAACTTACTTCCTGGCCGGTCCTCGGCGAGGTCGCCCTTAGAAAATAAACCTACTCATCTAACTTAAGACGAGCAGTCTTATTTGCCTAAGGGTACCATTACTAGACTACAGGTACCCGTGGCAATAAGCTGCGAGTCTGAGCTAGACTCGTAGTTTATTTTTACGGGCTCGTGGCCTACCGGCTGTGTAATGTCGCCCTTAAAAAATAAAACTACTCGTCTGAATCGATTAACAAACAAATGAGGTTACTATGCACGCAGTATATTATGAATTGATAAAAGAAGACTCCCGCTCAGGAGCTAGATTAGGAAAATTACATACGCCTCACGGTACCTTTGATACACCAATGTTCATGCCCGTAGGCACGCAGGCCACAGTGAAAACACTGACACCTGAAGAACTCTACGCCATGAAATCACAAGTAATCTTAGCCAATACCTACCACCTGTTCTTACGACCCGGCACTAAGCTGGTCAAAGCAGCAGGCGGCGTTCATAAGTTTATGAATTATAACCGAGGCATGCTTACCGACAGCGGAGGCTTTCAAGTGTTCAGCTTGGGAGCTATGCGCAAGATTACCGAAGAAGGCGTCATGTTTAGATCGCACATAGACGGCTCTAAGCAAATGCTTAACCCGGAAGTTTCCATCGCAGCACAGGAAGATATTGGCGCCGACATTCATCATGGCTTTTGATGAATGCATACCATATCCCGCTGACCACGACTATGCTAAGACCTCTACGGAAAGAACTACTCGCTGGGCCAAGCGTTGTTTGGATGCTAAAACTAGAGATGACCAAGGCTTGTTTGGTATTGTCCAAGGCGGTATGTATCCAGACCTGCGGCGCTATAGCGTAGAAAGCTTGTGCCAAATGGACTTTGCAGGTTTTGGCATTGGCGGCTTAAGCGTAGGAGAACCTCACCCCTTGATGTACGATATCTTGGGACAGACGACTGAGCATATGCCCAAGGATAAAGCCAGATACCTGATGGGAGTAGGTACCCCGGATTGTTTGGTAGAGTCAGTTAATCTGGGCGTGGACATGTTCGACTGTGTTTATCCTACCAGAGTAGCCAGAAACGGTACAGCCATGCTGCCAACCGGCAGACTGGTAGTACGCAACGCTGAATTTCACGACGATTTTAGACCAATAGATGAACATTGCGATTGTTATACCTGTCGTAATTTCTCCAGAGCTTATATCAGACACCTCTTTAAAGCTGAGGAAATTCTGGCACTGAGATTATTGACTATACATAACTTGCATTTTCTGTTAAAATTCTCTGAGGACATGCGTTCAGCAATTCGCGAAGACAGGTTCCCGGAGTTTAGAAATAATTTTTTAGCAAATTATAAAGAAAAACAGGAGGAATAAGATTTATGGATACTAGTATTATTAATGCAGCTTGGCCTTTTATAATTATGGCGCTTCTTTTTTATTTCATGTTGTACAGACCTCAAAAGAAGCAACAAAATCAAAGATCTACCATGCTTAACAGCTTAAAGGTAGGAACTAAGATTGTTACCATTGGTGGTATTTATGGTGAAATTACCAAAATTACTGATGATAAGATCAGCGTTAAGATTGCTGATAATGTAGAAATTAAGATTTTAAGATCTGCAGTAGGTAACCTACAAAACTTAAGTGCTTTGGAAGCTGCTAAAACTACTAAGGCTGATAAGGCTGCCGAAGCTGCTAAAGAAAAAGCAGAAGCAAAAGTAGAAGAAAAGACTGAAAAAGTAGAAGAAAAAGCTGAAGAAGCTGCTAAAGATGCTGCTGACACGGAGCAGAAAAATGGATAAAAATGCCCTGCGGGAGGAAATTAAGGCTAAAAGAGCCAAGATAAATACCCGTGATATTGCCAAATTCAACAAAGACATTGTTAGCCACATTTCTGTAAGCAGGATGTTCTTGGAAGGCAAAGTCATTATGGGCTTTTTGGCTATGAATGAAGAAACGCAGCTTGATAAGGTATTGCAACTGGCATTGACCAGTGCTAAAATAGTTTGCGTGCCTAAAATTATAGACAGGCAAGGTACTATGCAAGCAGTTAAGTTAACCAGTTTGGATAATTTGGGTAAAGATAATTATGGAATCAGGACTCCTTCCGAGCCTTGTGAAGTAGTTGACCCTGCAGATATTGATTTGGTTTTGGTACCTGGTCTGGCTTTCACCCCTGAGGGTGGCAGGCTAGGCAGGGGCAAAGGCTACTATGACAGATTCTTGCCTCAATGCACCAAAGCTAAGTTTCTTGGTGTAGGTTATGAGTTCCAAGTTGTAAAAGAGCTTCCCCTTAATGGTCATGATGTAAAAATTCATTATCTTGTTACAGAAAAGGCACTTAGGGTTTGCAAATAAAATTAAGCTGTTGTTAGGAGGAGACAATTTTGAGATGGGATAATATGACCAAGTTCTTGGTTGTAGTAGTGGCTATCATAGCAAGCTTTGCTTTCTTGGCTAAGCCGCTGGCGCTAAGCGTAAAACAAGGCTTGGATTTACAAGGTGGTACTCACGTAGTACTGCAAGCCAAGGATACAGATGTGGCAAAGGTTGATGATGATGCCCTTAACCGTTCTGTACAGATTATTGAACGTCGTGTTAATGAACTGGGCTTAACTGAACCGGTTATTCAACGTGAAGGCAAGGACCGTATCATTGTTGAGTTGCCCGGCGTTAAAGATCCTGAGCAAGCTATTGCCATGTTAGGCAGAACTGCTCTCTTGGAATTTAAGGATATGTCCGGCAAGACTGTTTTAACCGGTAAAGATCTGAAGGATTCTAAAGCTAGCGCAGGACAAAATGGTCAACCCTTGGTTACCTTGGAATTTAACAGTGAAGGTGCAGAGAAGTTTGCTACCTTAACTGCTGTTAACGTAGGTAAGCAAATTGCCATTCTATTGGATGGTAAGGTACTTACCGCTCCTGTAGTTAATGAAGCTATTACCGGTGGCCATGCTCAGATTACCGGTTCCAAGACTATGCAGGAAGCAGAGCATCTGGCTATTTTGCTCCGCAGTGGTTCACTACCTGTAAAATTGGAAGTTGTAGAAAATAGAACAGTTGGACCTACCCTGGGACAAGATTCCAAGGACAGAAGCGTTAAAGCTTTTGGTATTGGTTTAGCTTTGGTTTTCTTATTCATGCTTTTATATTATCGCGTATCAGGTTTGGTAGCAGATATCGTTTTGCTTCTCTATACTTTGTTGGTTTTAGCTATCATGAAAGCTTTGAATGCTACCTTAACCCTTCCCGGTATGGCCGGTATCATCCTGTCCATAGGTATGGCAGTAGATGCCAACGTACTGATTTTTGAAAGGTTTAAAGAAGAAATTGCTTCCGGCAAAACCTTAAGGGCTGCCATGGATGCGGGCTTCTCCAGAGCCTTTGTAACAATTTTTGACTCCAATATCACTACCGTCATTGCAGCAGCCGTATTGTTCTATTTAGGTACAGGTCCTGTTAAGGGCTTTGCTGTTACTCTGGCCTTAGGCGTTTTGGTAAGTATGTTTACCGCTATTACCGTAACTCGTTTTATTCTTAAATCTTTGATTGGTAGTTATTGGATTACCAATCCTGCGTTTTATGGTGCTCACGCTCCTGAAACTAAAGAGGAGGTGGCAAAATGAAACGTTTTCCTATTGTAAAAAATGCCAAGATATTCTTTAGCATAACGATCATTTTCCTGTTGGTTGGTTTTGGCTCCATGATTATGAAGGGCTTTAACCTGGGTATTGATTTTACCGGTGGCAGTATTTTGGACTTAAAGTTCGATAAGCCGGTAACCGTAGCTCAGGTAAGAGATGTTTTAGCTGACCATAAGCTGGGCAATAGCGTTATTCAATTAGGTTCCGCTGATGCTGTAGCTCAAGAAAGTCAGTCTGTGCTGGTAAGAACTGCTGTTATTAGCGATGAAACTCGTCGTGAAGTAATGAACGACATGAACGCAAAGCTGGGCAATAGTCAAGTGCTGAGAGTAGAGAACGTAGGTGCTACCGTAGGCGATCAGTTGGTTAAGCAGGCCGGTTTGGCTGTAGTACTTTCCTGGATTTTGATGATCATCTACATTACCTTCCGTTTTGAATTCAAGTTTGCTATTTCGGCTATCATTGCCTTGATCATCGATGTAACAGTAACCTTGTGCTGGTTCTCTCTGGTACATTATGAGATAGACTCTACCTTCGTAGCAGCTATCCTGACTGTAGTCGGTTATTCCGTTAACTCTACCATCGTTATTTTCGATAGAATCAGAGAAAATCTGAAGATGCATCGTAAGAGCGATGATCTGTCTCAATTAGTGGAAAACAGTATTTGGCAATGTATGACTCGGTCCATGTTTACTTCCTTGACCACCTTGTTCTCTGTAATCGCCATTTTCCTCTATGGCGGCGACACCATTCACAACTTCTCCTTTGCTATGTTGGTAGGTATTTCCAGTGGTTTCTACACTTCTACCTTCCTGGCCGGTCCAATGTGGATGTTCTTAAAGAAGAGCAGCCAGCATTCTGATGGCAGGGTTGTAAGAAAAACCAAAGTTGTCTAAGCTTAAAAATTAATATTTACAAACCTAAAACGAGAAGCCTTTACCTAGCTAGGTAAAGGCTTCTTGCTTTTCATGTTGGGGCTTTTGTGGTATCATAAGTTTATAAATATGTCTAGACATAACCATAGGAAGGGAAGTGCTGTAATGATTTATTTAATCCTGAGTGGTTTAGTTTGTATTTTTGTAGCTTTGTTTGCCATCCAAAATGCTATGACGGTGGAAGTAACATTTTTGGCATGGACATTTACCACAAGTTTGGTCATGGTTATTTTCTGTTGTTTTCTGGCCGGTGTTTTGGTAACTTCATTATGGGTATTGAAAATCAAAGCCAGTCACTATATCAAGGATAGACAGAGAAAAGCAACAATTAAAGATTTGGAAACTGCTAAAGCTGAAGTAGAAGAAAAATTAGAAATGCAAATGCATGCTGAAAGACAAAAAGCAGCGGGTACTCCCGTAAGAAACAAAGAAACCCTGGGAATTATAATAACAGGGAATAAGGTGTATTATGCGAGATACGGAAATCGTTTATCAGCAGGGCGCCAAGACTGAGGAAAGTGCAGCCTTTGGCGCTCAGCTGGGTATATCCACCCTGGTGGCAGGTATTTTGCTCCATCGAGGTATTAATAGCCCGGCAAAGGGCAAAGAATTTTTATATGGCAAACAGCAACCTTTTGGCGATCCTTTTCTTATTATGAATATGGCCCAGGCTGTAACGCGTATTCAGGAAGCATTGAACAAGGGAGAGCATATTACCATTTACGGTGATTACGACGTAGATGGCATAACTGCCAGTTCCTTGCTTTTTTTATTTTTAAAGGATTATGGAGCTAAGGTTAATGTTTATATTCCCCGTAGAGATAACGAAGGCTATGGTCTTAATGACAAGGCCCTGGCGAAACTTGCGGCAGAAGGTACCAACCTCTTAATCACGGTAGATACCGGGATTAGTGGTATAGAAGCAGTGCAAAACAGTCCGGACGGCATGGATATCATTATTACTGATCACCATATGCCTCCTGATGATTTGCCTAAAGCTTGTGCCGTTGTTAATGTTCATCAAGCAGGGGATCAATACGATTACAAGGAATTAGCAGGAGCCGGCGTGGCTTTTAAGCTTTGCCAGGCTCTTTACCAAAAGCTGGAGAACACAACAGCCTATTGGGAAAAGTATATAGATTTGGCTGCTCTTGGAACCATTGCAGACATGGTGTCCTTGACAGAAGAAAACAGAGAGATTGTCCGCAGAGGCTTGGCCGGTTTGGCTAAGACAAAGAATCCGGGGCTTAAGGCTCTTATTAAAGAAGCTGGAGCTGAGGGAAGACCACTTAATTCAGAAATCGTAGGCTTTGTGTTGGCACCCAGGCTTAATGCAGCCGGGCGTCTTGACGATGCCATGGATGGTGTGAAGCTTTTAACAACTCAGGATACTGAAGAAGCACTGGCTATTGCTCATAAGCTTAATGAAGAAAATATAAAGCGACAGGTTATCAGCAAGGATATTTACGATGAAGCCATTGAGATGCTCAGTCAAGAACCCATGGGATCTGCAATTGTAGTAGGTAAGGATAACTGGCACCCTGGGGTAATTGGTATTGTGGCTTCCCGCTTGGTAGAAAGATTTAACAGGCCGGCAATTTTATTTTCTTTGACGGTGAGGTAGCTAAAGGCTCCTGCCGTAGTATTCCGCCGGTTAATATGTACGACAGCCTTAATGCCTGTCAAGAGTATTTAATTCAGTTTGGCGGTCATGCTCAGGCTGCCGGGTTAACCCTTTTTAAGAAAAATATTGTTGCTTTTAGAGAAGCCTTTCAGCAGGAAGTAAGTAAAAGGCTGCAGGGTAAAGAATATATACCTACGGTGGAACCTGATTATTTTGTTCCCGCCGAGCAGGACGTTGCTGCCTCCGCTGTTAAGGAGCTGGCTCTGTTGGAGCCTTGCGGACAGGGCAATCCCAGTCCGCTTTTGGCCTTTATGGATGCAGAAATATTATCAGCAGGCACCATGGGTAAGGAACATAATCATTTGTGGCTTTCTTTGCGCCATGGCGATGTGAAATACAAAGGCATCAGCTGGAACGCCGGAGATTTGGTACATGATTTCTATCCTCACGAAAAAGTTGCCATGACCTTTGCTCCTAAGCTTAATTATTTTCAGGGCAAAGAGAATGTGGACTTGTTAGTGAATGCTGTTAACAGTAAACGTAAAATAGTCGATTATAGAAATAGTTTTCTACCCAAAGAAGAGCTTCTGAAAAATATTTTACAAAAGGATAACAAAATTGTAGTATACTTAAGTAATACATCTGTTCTTCCGCCCGGTACTCAGCAAGATATGTTACGAACTATCGCTGAAAGAAATATTCCCAACGAGGTACGGCAGGTAGTTTTTTATGATGCCGGTTGTGCTGCATTTTGGCAGGATCAGGAATTCCTGCTAAACGGCAGAACTGATGTGACTTTATATTTGCTTTATCGTAAAGAAGACTTTTTGGATAGAAGGCAAGAATTGAGTCGGCAGTATGTTGATGCTCAGGGTATGCGCAGTTGCTATAAGCTGCTGCACAGCAATTTAGCCAAGGGCTGTCGCACCGTCAGCGATTTGCTGGGTTTAAAAACAACGGGGGATATTGCCCTTACTGCTCAAATTTTGCAAGTGTTTAAGGAATTAAATTTTATCCAAATTGAGAATGACTTAGTCAGTCTGAAATCTCAGGAATTTAATCCTTTAATGAATTCGCCCACCTACAGCAAGATGCTGGAGGAATATGGAGAGAAGATAACGGAGCTGAACCATGCTTTAGATATTACTCCTGCAAACATAGTAAGCTTGTGGAAGTAAGGAAGGGAGGAGCCTATGGAGCAATTAGAAGAAAAAGAATTAAGTGTAGAATCGTTCTTTAAGAAAATCAGCACTTATTTAACGACCAGACAAGTTGAATTTGTCCGGGAAGCTTATAATTTTGCTGCCGAGGCTCATTCCGCGCAAAAGAGAGCTTCAGGGGAACCCTATATCATCCATCCCTTGGGAGTTGCCGGTATTTTGGCAGATCTCCAGATGGACCATATTACCTTGGCGGCTGCTTTCCTTCATGATGTAGTAGAAGATACTGACGTAACCTTGGATAAGCTTACAGAAATCTTTGGACATGAAGTAGCAGAGCTGGTTAATGGCGTTACCAAATTAGGCAAGATTGAATATATTTCTAAAGAAGATCAACAGGTAGAAAACTATCGTAAGATGTTTTTGGCCATGGCCAAAGATATCAGGGTAGTTATGATTAAGCTAGCAGATAGACTTCATAACATGCGTACCATGAAGTACATGCCGGTTTATAAACAAAAACGTATTTCCAGTGAAACTCTGGAAATTTATGCGCCTCTTGCTCATAGGCTTGGTATTTCTGCCATTAAGTGGGAACTGGAAGATTTAGCTTTCCGCTATATGGAACCGGAGAGATATTATGATCTGGTAGAGCAGGTTAAGGCTAAACGTCACGAACGGGAAGCCATTATCCAGGAATCTATCAATGAGTTAAAGGCACTGATTGATGATGCCCACATTCGCTGTGAGATTCAGGGCAGACCGAAGAGCTTTTATAGTATTCACAAGAAAATGCAAAGAGACCATAAATCCATTAACGAGATTTTTGACCTCTTGGCTATTCGTGTTTTGGTAGATACAGTTAAAGACTGCTATGGCGTGTTAGGTATTGTCCATGGCAAATGGCGTCCTATTCCGGGCAGGTTTAAGGACTATATTGCTGTGCCTAAATCTAACATGTATCAATCCCTGCATACCACGGTTGTTTCCACTAATGGACAACCTCTGGAAATTCAGATTCGTACCTTTGAAATGCACAGGGTATCTGAGTATGGTGTTGCTGCTCACTGGCGTTATAAGGAAAGTGGCAATTCCAAGGGAGCAACCACAGGCAGTGCCAAGGATGTAGATGCGAAGATGTCTTGGCTGCGCCAGCTTTTGGATTGGCACCAGGATATGCGTGACCCTAAGGAATTCGTCAACACAGTTAAGATGGATGTGTTCTCTGATGAAGTCTTTGTGTTTACGCCTCAGGGTGATGTTATTGATTTGCCGGTAGGCTCTGTACCTATCGACTTTGCTTATAGGATTCACACCGGCGTAGGCAATACTTGCACAGGTGCTAAGGTTAATGGTAAAATCGTGCCCTTGGATTATAAATTGTCCAATGGTGATATCGTAGAAGTTACCACCAAGCAAGGTACCGGACCTAGCCGTGACTGGCTGAATATCGTAGGCTCCAATGAAACCAAGAATAAGATTCGTCAATGGTTTAAGAAGGAGCGTCGTGAAGAGAATGTCGTTAAAGGCAGAGAAATGTTGGAGAGAGAATGTAAGCGCTTAGGCTATGATACCAAAGAGCTGATGTCTCCTGAATACTTGAAGGATATAGCTTCTCGTACCCATAATGATGGCAGCGAGGATAATTTGCTAGCGGCTTTAGGCTATGGCGGTATTCCCATGAATACTGTCATGGTTAAACTCATTGACATTTATAAAAAGAATCAACAGAAAAATACCAGTAAGAACTTGACGGAGTTGTTGTCCGAACTAAAGCCCCGAAGCTCTAAGGCTAAAGGTAGTCATGGTATTTTAGTCAAGGGTGAGGATGACATTTTGGTGAAGGTGGCCAAGTGCTGCAATCCTATACCAGGCGATCCCATTATTGGTTATATTACCAGAGGTCATGGTGTTTCCGTGCATAGAGCGGACTGTCCTAACGTGCTTTCCAACAAGGAAGACGCTGACCGGATGATTGAAGTATCCTGGAATATTGATACGGATACTGTTTATAAGGTAATGCTGCAAATCATTACTCAGGACCAGACAGGTGTTATGGCCAACATTATGACAGTAGCCAGTGAAACCAAGATTAATATTAACGCTTTAAACGCCAGGATAGACAGCAACAAGACTGCTTATATTGACCTGGGCTTGGACATTAATAATAATGACCAGTTGGCTTATGTCATGGGCAGGATTAGAAGAATAAAAGGTGTATACAAAGTTGAAAGAAAAATTTCAGGAGTATGATTTAGGAGGAAAAACTTTAATGAAAATATTGCATATGGAGTTAGGAGGATTAGGCACTAATTGCTATATCCCCTATAACGAGGAAACTTTGGAAGGTGTGGTAGTTGATCCCGGTGCTGAGGGAGATGCTATTGTGGAAACTCTCCAAAAATATAAGCTGAAAATCCAAGCTATTTTTATTACTCATGGTCATAATGACCATATTGGCGGTTTGGCAGAAGTTCGTGCCGCTACCGGTGCTAAGGTTTATATTAGCAAGGACGATGCTCATATGTTGCAAAATTCCCATAGTGCTTTGTATGATGAACCACCTAAGTCTTTTGCTCCGGCAGAAGAATATTTTACAGATGGGCAGGAGCTTACGGTAGCAGGTATGCATTTTAAAGTGGTAACCACACCGGGACATACTCAAGGCGGTGTTTGTATTATCATGCCTGAGGCAAAAGTCGTGTTCTGCGGTGATACGGTTTTTGCAGAATCCATTGGCAGAACAGATTTGCCAGGTGGTTCTTATGATGATATTATTAAATCGATTAAAACTAAAATATTAACTCTAGACGACGATGTGCAATTATTACCGGGACACGGTCCCGATACAACAGTAGGGTGGGAACGTCGCAGGAATCCATTCCTGCAATAAATTATGAAGAATATTACTGATGTGAAAAAAAGCATATGGGTTAAGTTAGCTATTGCTACGGCAGCTCTTTTGATATTCTATGCGACAGCTGGAGTTTTATTTCCCATATTCGTAGCAATGGCTTTTACCTTTGCTATATATCCTCTTTATAAGCAAATTCGTAAGCTAAAGATAACGGGACATGCCTTGCCGGATATTGTGGTAGTCATACTTACTTTTGCCGTTGTAGCTCTTTTAACTTACTTGTTTGTTGATTTTCTGCTCATACCCTTATTCAAAGAGGTCAATGCTTTGCTGAAAAATATGCCATCTCTGACGGCTAATCTGCAATCTTCCGGGACAAATCTTATTATTCAGGAAAAGATGAATGCCCTGCCTTCCAATGTTAGAGATGTATTAGGGCAAGCTATTCGCAGTGCATCCCAAAGCCTTATGGCTGTGGCTAAGAATTTGGTTGCTACAACCTTCGGTGTTGCTGCTACAGTATTAGGACTTTTTATCGTACCCTTCCTGTCTTTTTATTTCTTAAAGGATTGGATAACATTAAGAGATATATTTGTTGATCTTTTTGATCCGGAAAGTCGTCCTTTGGTTTATAAGATTACTTGTGAAGTTGGTGTTACTCTTGGTAATTACACCATTGGCATGTTGAAGATGTGTTTGTTGGCCGGCCTTTGTCTGGCCGCTATTACTAGCCTGATTAATCCATCTTATGCTCTTCTTATGGGTACGTTGGGGGCTATGCTGGAAATGGTTCCTTATGTGGGACCGGTTTTCTGTACAATTATGGCCGTATTCGTTGTTTTTACCTCAGTACCACAATATGTTCCGCATATTTTCTTTGGCTATATAGCTTATTACATTTTTGATAGCCAGATACTTTATCCCGCCGTCATGAATAAGTCAGTTACCATTCCACCGGTAGTTATTATTCTTTCTGTTTTGCTAGGTGGTAAGTTTTTTGGTATTATGGGCCTGATTTTTTCGGTACCGTTGTTATGCGTGAGTAAGGTAATGTATAATAACCTGTGGCATTTGAACGACTAAAAAAGAATGACAGTGGACGTGTCCACTGTCATTCTTTAATGCGTCAGCTTGAACTTTTAAATCATTATCCATCCGAATACTAATATTAGTTGTATGACTGGACATATTATTCAGCTCCTTTCTTACACATGTTTTACGGTATTTGCATGAAAAGAACAATACAATGCACGATATTGGTAGAAAAATGCATACAAACAAATTCTGTGAATGAAAATGATAATTATAAAATATTAATAGTTTTTACATAATATTGACTTAGTAACAAAGCTGCTGTTACTATAGGTTAAACAACAAAATAGAAGTACGTGAAGTAAAAATGGCGTGGAGATCCTTCCACGCCATTTTTTTATCAGAAAGGAGAATATTATGTTGCAAGAAAAAAAACAGGGGATGCAGCTCTGGCATGGCTTACCGCTTTTAGAAGTGGAACATAAAGGGGATATATGGTAAAAGAATTATGGCAGAAGAATTTGGCCTTCTGGATTATAGGCAGTGTAATTACGGTATTAGGAGATTTTTTCTTTTCAACATTTATACCGGTAGTAAACTTATAGAATCACTCAATCGTCTACTTTTGCTGCCATGGTTGTTTTTTTTGATACTTTGCCGGCAATAATATTGGCACCCATGATTGGCTTTATTGTTGATCGTTATGACAAAAAGAAGATAGTTATTTTTAGCAATATCATAGCAGGAAGTATTGTTGGCTTACTTTGCATAACGGAACAGAATCCCTGGCTTTATCTTGCTACCAATTCATTAATATCGATTTTAGCATTGTTTTACAGTACTGCCGCAAAGACAATGTTGCCACTTATTATTACAGATAGACAGCTAATTTCTAGGGTGAATAGCTTAATAACTTTTCTTTTGGAAACAGCTACTCTTGTTGGTACTGCTTTGGCTGGTATTGCCATAGTATATTTGCCTTATAAAAGCATGTTTGCCATAGATAGTATTAGCTTTTTAATAAATGCTATACTTGTTGCTCAAATTGTTTTGAGAACAAGGGAAAATATAGTAGATGAGAGTTGTTTTTTTCAGTCATTAACAAATACAATATGCTTTATTGGTAATAATAAGCCATTTCAAAAAGGGCTAATCTATTACATTTTGTTTTTTTTCTTAAGAGGTTTTATCTATGCACAGATTGTTGTTTTTTTATTAAAAGAATTAAAGCTTGATAACAGCAGTTATGCTCTTTTTGAAAACCTTATAATAATCGGTGTGATGATAGCGCATTGTATTATGATTAAATTTGCCTTAGGAAGTAAGGCGATTGAAAAAATTAAGTATTATTTTGCAATTATAGTGTTAATTGTTATTGTTTTTGCGTATACAGGTACCCTTTATTTTATGTTTGTATTTGGAATTTGCAGAGCATATATAATTAATACGTGGTATACATATTTTTACACCATGACGCCGATTAACTTACGAGGTAAATTATTGAATATATGTGTAATGTTCTTTGAAACCGCCAGACTTTTTGGCATTGGAGTTGCCTGGATTACGATACAATTTATCTCTGCCAGAAATGGTTTTATGATTGTCTCACTGTGTTTGGGGATAGGGTGTATTGTTTATGAAGTGTATACACATAGAAATGTTGAGGCAATCTTTTAGTAAACCCAAATGAAATAGGCTCCAATTGGCCGCTTTTCCTTCTTTTTTTACAAAAATGCATATAATTATTGAAGAATAGCCCTTATTTGTGTTAAAATAATTAAGTTATTAGTACAAGTTGTATGGGAGGGAAAGGAATTGTTAACAGGAGCACCAAGAGGAACAAAAGATGTTTTGCCCTCTTCTGTTAAAGCATGGCGTTATGTAGAACAAGTTGTGCGGGATGTTTGCCGTGAATTTGGCTACAAGGAAATTAGAACTCCTATGTTTGAACATACAGAGCTTTTCCAAAGAGGTATTGGCGATAGTACCGACGTGGTAGATAAGGAAATGTATACCTTTACAGATAGAGGCGGTCGTAGCGTTACGCTAAGACCGGAAAATACTGCTGCAGTAGTTCGTTCTTTTGTGGAGAACAAGCTCTACGGTGAGAATTTGCCTTTTAAGGTATTCTACATTGGTTCCATGTTCAGATATGATCGTCCTCAGGCCGGCAGGTTAAGAGAATTTCACCAGTTTGGCGTGGAGGCTATCGGGGCTGATTCGGCAGTTACGGATGCAGAGTGCATCATGCTGGCTATTACCGTGCTGCAAAGAATGGGACTGAAGGATTTAAAATTAAAGATTAATTCGGTAGGCTGCACCAAGTGCCGTCCCAGTTATAGAAAGGCTTTGCAGGATTTCTTTAGACCTCATATCACAGAAATGTGCGAGGACTGCCAAGCTCGTATTGATAAGAACCCCATGCGGCTTTTGGATTGCAAGGTGGAAACCTGCAAAAAGTTTGCCGTAGGAGCTCCCAGGATTACCGATTATCTCTGTGAGGAATGCCAGGCTCACTACAGCAAGGTTAAGGAGCTTTTAACTGCTGCAGGGGTAGCTTATGAAGAAGATGCTAACTTGGTAAGAGGCTTGGATTATTACACCAAGACTGCTTTTGAAATCCAATACAACCCGCTAGGTGCCCAAAGCGCTGTAGCAGGTGGTGGCAGATACGACGGCCTGGTTGAAGAAATTGGTGGGCCGGCCATGAGTGGTATTGGTTTTGCCATGGGTCTGGAAAGAGTAATCATTGCCTTGGAAAAACAAGGCTTATTGCCCAAGGCTACCGATGATTTGGATGTGTTTGCAGTGGTACCGGATGCCAAGGATTTGCCTAAAGCTTTCTCAGTAGTAAATAAACTGAGAGAAGCAGGACTTTCTGCGGATCTTGATTCCATGGGTAGAAGCTTTAAGACGCAAATGAAACAAGCCAATAGATTGGCAGCTAAGAAGGTCTTGATTTTCGGAGCTGACGAGCTGGCAAGAGGCGCAGTTGTAGTTAAGAACATGGCGGATAGTAAGCAAGAAGAAGTTGCTTTAGATAATTTGCTGAGCGCATTACAAGAGGAGATGTGAGAGAAATGACATTTAAACGTACTCATCATTGTGGTGAATTAACCAAAAAAGATAATGAGCAAGTAGTAACTCTCTGTGGCTGGGTTAGCAAGAGAAGAGACCACGGCGGCATTATTTTCATTGACTTAAGAGATAGATCAGGTATTGTGCAAGTTGTTATGGATCCTGCTCATGATGAGAAGGATTTCCATTTGGCTGAAGAAGTTCGTAACGAATACGTGCTGCAAGTAACAGGCAAGATTCGTCTGCGTAGTGCAGAGACTATTAATCCCAATCTGGCTACCGGCGAGATTGAAGTAGTGGCTAGCGAGTTTGTTATTTTAAATGCAGCTAAGACTCCGCCTTTCTATATTCAAGATGGCGTAGATGTAGATGAAAACGTACGTTTAAAATATCGTTATTTGGACTTACGCAGGCCTGAAATGCAACACAATATCATTCTCCGTCACAAGGTAACTAAGCTGATGAGAGATTATCTGGATGGCAAAGGGTTCCTGGAAATTGAAACTCCTATGTTGACCAAGAGTACTCCGGAAGGCGCTCGTGACTATCTGGTTCCTTCCCGTGTAAACCCCGGCAAGTTCTATGCTTTGCCACAATCTCCGCAAATTTTCAAACAAATTTTGATGGTGTCCGGCTTGGAGAAATATTTCCAAATCGTACGTTGCTTCCGTGATGAAGACCTAAGAGCTGATCGCCAACCTGAGTTCACTCAGCTGGATATTGAAATGTCCTTCGTTGATCAAGACGATATCATGACCATGACCGAAGGCTTAATGGCTTATATTTTCAAAGGTGCCTTAGGCATCGACATTCCTCATCCTATGGCACGTATGTCCTGGGATGAAGCTATGGACAAGTATGGCAGCGATAAACCGGATCTGCGTTTTGACATGCAACTGGTTAACATGAATGATGCCGTAAAGGGTTCCAACTTTAAGGTATTTAATGAAATCGTAGAAAAGGGTGGCTTGGTTAAGGCCATTAACGTAAAGGGCTATTGCGGCATTCCTCGCCGTGAGATAGATGCCTTGGAAGAATTCGTAGGTATTTATGGTGCTAAGGGCTTGGCTTATGTTATGTACAACCAAGACGGTACTGTTAAGACTCCTATTGCTAAGTTCTTCAGCGATGATCAAATGAAGAAGATTTTAGCTACCGGCAAGGCAGAGCCAGGCGATTTGCTGCTCTTTGTTGCTGATGCCAAACCTTCTGTAGTTGCTCAAGCTCTGGGCGCACTCCGTATTGAGATGGCTAAGAGAAGAGGCTTAATCGACGAGAACAAACTAGCCTTTACCTGGGTAGTTAAGTTCCCTATGTTCGAATACAGCGAAGAAGAAAAACGCTTCGTGGCAATGCACCATCCGTTTACCGCTCCTTGCGATGAAGACATTCCCAAGCTGTTAACTGATCAAGGCCGTGTTTATGCTAAGGCTTATGACATGGTTTTGAACGGCACTGAAATCGGTGGCGGTAGCATTCGTATTCACCGCAGGGATGTACAAAACAAGGTATTCGAAGCTATTGGTCTTACCGATGAAGAAGCTCAAGAGAAGTTTGGCTTCTTAATGGGTGCCTTTGAATATGGTGCACCTCCACATGGTGGTTTAGCATTTGGCCTGGATCGTTTAATCATGATCATGGCTAAGCGTCCTTCTATTCGTGATGTAATTGCTTTCCCGAAGACTCAGAGTGCTATTGATTTGATGAGTATGGCACCGGATGATGTTACCGAGAAACAGTTAAGAGAGTTACATATAAGAACAACCGTTTTGAAGAAGGAAAACAAGGCTAACGAAGAACAAAAATAATTGCAAAAAAGCCTATAATTGACTATAATAAGAGATGAAGAGAATCCCTCCGGTGTTCGAGAAAATTCCGTGTTTTGAGCCAACACACTTTAAACGGGAGCCCGTGAGCTCTTACCGCTGCTGACAAGCCTCTATAAGTGGAAGCCAAAAGTGGTAAGGAAGGCACCCACCTGCAATTGCAGGTTCAAAACCAGGAATTAAATACGGCATTGTTGGGGCTCTTTATTTTTTGGGAGAGAAACCATGGACAACCAAAGAACAGAAATGCTAATTGGCAAAGAAGCTTTAGAGAAATTAAAAGCTGCCCGGGTAGCTGTTATTGGTCTGGGTGGAGTGGGGTCTTATATTGCGGAAGCCCTGGTGAGAAGCGGGGTGGGCAATATTCGCATAGTTGATGGAGATGTGGTGGATCCTAGTAACGTGAACAGGCAGTTACCGGCCCTGAGTACTACGATTGGTAGCAATAAGGCAGAGGTTATGGGTGCCAGATTATGGGCCATTAACCCTGAGTGCAATGTAGAACGGTATCAGGCTTTCTATGAACCGGGTACTTTCCATGAGTGCTTGGAAGGACACTGGGATTATATTGCCGATGCCATTGATGATGTGAAGGCCAAAGTTGATTTGTTGACTTCCTGCTATTCTGCAGAAATTCCTGTTATTTCGGCCATGGGTACAGGCAACAAGCTTGATCCTACTCAACTGCGCTTGGCAGATATTAGCGAAACAAGGGTATGTCCCTTGGCTAAAAGTGTGCGCAAGCAGCTGAGAGATGAGGGTATTACCCAAGGCATTAAAGTGGTTTATAGTGAGGAAGAACCTCAAAAGCTGACAGAAGGGTATACCCCTGCCAGCATGGTTTTTGTACCAGCCAGTGCAGGTCTTTTGATGGCTTCCTGGATTGTAAGAGAAATCATAAAGAAGAAATAATCAGCTGAGAAGCTGATTATTTTTCTGTAGGGATAAATTTTCCTTTTTTTCGTAAAATTGTTACAAAATATATATATTAAAGTAGGCAAATTTTTGCTATAATCTAGATATGTATGACTTAGGAGTAAAAGCATGAATTTTTTTGTTATTAGTTTTCTGGTTATTTTGGCAGATCGTTTGACCAAAATGCTGGTTATGAATAGAATGCAGGAAGGCATGAGCATTCCCGTTGTTCAGGGATTTTTTAATTTTACTTATGTTCTTAATCCGGGTGCAGCCTTTGGTATGTTGCCCAACAATAGAGTGTTTTTCATTGCTTTGACGGTGGCAGTTTTGGTCATAGCTTTTGTGGCCAGAAAACAAATCGCCAAGGAAGGGCCCTGGTTTACCTATGGTATGTCCCTCTTTTTAGGCGGTGCCATTGGTAATTTGTTAGATAGAATAAAAACAGGCTTGGTAGTAGATTTCTTTGATTTCATTGTCTGGCCTGTTTTCAATGTGGCAGATATAGCTATTTGTGTGGGAGTAGGGATGATTATATGGTCGGTACTGAAGGACGAAACGAAGCAGAAGATATCTTAACAACAGAACCTGCAATTGAGGAAGAAGCGGGCCAAAGGGTAGATGTATTTTTAGCTGCCAGGCTGGATTCTTCTCGGGCTAATGCCCAGAAGCTTTTGGAAGAAGGCAATGTGACCCGCGCTGACGGCAAACAGGTGAAGTCTAATTATAAGGTGAAGCTAAAGGATGTATTCACCGTCATCATACCGCCACCGGTGGATTTGGAAGCTACGCCGGAAAACATTCCGCTGGACATTATCTATGAGGACGACGATGTTATCGTAGTTAATAAGCCTCGTGGCATGGTAGTCCATCCGGCAGCCGGCAATTATACCGGCACATTGGTTAATGCCTTGCTCTATCATTGCAAGAATTTGTCAGGCATTAATGGCGTCATCAGGCCTGGCATCGTGCATCGTCTGGACAAAGATACCTCAGGCATCATGATTGCTGCCAAAAATGATAAAGCCCATATTTCCTTGTCTGAGCAGATTCAAAGCAAGGAAGCCAAGCGTACTTATTTGGCAGTGGTGCGTGGTAATATTAAGCAAGAGTCGGGCAGAATAGAAACCTTGATTGCTCGTGATCCTAAGGAACGTAAGAAAATGGCAGTAGTGACCACAGGTGGGCGCAATGCTATTACTGAATATGAAGTGCTGGAGCATTATGGCAAGTTCACCGTAGTACGCTGCAAGCTGCTAACCGGGAGGACTCACCAAATCAGAGTGCACATGGAATACATTGGACATCCCATTGTAGGTGACCCCAAGTATTCGCCAATGAAAACCTGTTTTGCCATTAACGGACAGGCTTTGCATTCGGAAACACTTACCTTTAGGCATCCTACCACAGGCAAGATCATGGAGTTTACCGCTCCTGTACCTGAAGATATGCACAAGATCCTAACTCGTCTGAGAAACGGACAGTTTTGTTAAAGGAGAAATCATCATGAGCGTAACTAAGAAAAAAGTAATTTTAGATGGACAGGCTATGAATAGGGCGCTGGTGAGAGTAGCACATGAAATAGTAGAGCGCAATAAGGGTGTAGATAACGTAGTGCTGGTTGGCATTAGAACCAGGGGCGTACCCTTGGCTCAGCGTATTGCCAAGGAAATTGAGTCTATTGAACATACCAAGCTGGAAGTAGGTTCTCTGGACATTACCTTATACAGGGATGACTTATCTTCTTTGGCTTATAATCCGGTAGTCCGTGGCACAGAAATAGATTTTGACATTAGCGGTAAGACCATTGTGCTGGTGGATGATGTACTCTTCACCGGACGCACCATTCGTTGCGCGTTAGATGCGCTTATTGACATGGGCAGACCTAAGTCTATTCAGCTGGCTGTAATGATAGATAGAGGGCACAAGGAGCTGCCAATTAAAGCAGATTATGTAGGTAAGAACGTGCCTACCGCTACCAGTGAGTCTGTGGAAGTTACTTTGCAAGAAATTGATGGCGTTGATGAAGTTTCTCTGGGAGACATAAAATAAATATAAAGTAGGTTGGTGTTATAGTGCGTTTAAAATCATTTGAGGCACGTGGCTTTAAGTCCTTTGCCGATAAAACAAGCTTAGTTTTTGAACCGGGTATTACTGCCATCGTAGGCCCTAACGGCAGCGGTAAAAGTAATATTTCCGATGCTATACGGTGGGTGCTGGGTGAACAAAGCGCCAAGTATTTGCGTGGTACTAAGATGGAGGATGTTATTTTCTCCGGTAGTAATGAACGCAGAGCCATGGGTATGGCAGAAGTAACTTTAAATTTTGATAATACGGACCATAGTCTGCCGTTGGACTTTGATGAAGTAAGCATTTGCCGCAGAGTATTTAGAAGCGGTGACAGTGAATATTCCATTAATAAGAAGCCCTGCAGATTAAAGGACGTAGTTACACTCTTAGCCGATACTGGTTTGGGGCGTGGTTCTATGTCCATGATTGGACAGAACCGCATTGATGAAATTTTAAACAGCCATCCGGAAGACAGAAGAACTATTTTTGAAGAAGCCGCCGGTATTGCTAAATACAGAATGCGTAAGAAAGAAGCTATGCGCAAGCTGGATGATACAGCTGCCAACTTAGTGAGAATCAATGATATTAAATCTGAAATTGAAAGTCGTTTAGGACCCTTGAAGGAAGCTGCTGAAAAGGCAACCAAATATCAGGGCTTTTCCGGTGAACTGCGCAAGGTGCAGGTCACTCAATTCGTGCATCGTATTGAGAACATTGAAATTGCCAAACAAAAATTAGAGGATAAGTTTAAGGCTTTATCCGATGAGAACGAAGTTCATACTTCCAAGGTACAGGCTAAAGAAGCTGAAGGAATGGCCTTAAAGGTAGAACTGGATAAATTAAACGAAGAATATAACCAATTGCAAAATATCCTGGCCGAAAAAGAGAAGCATATTGAAACTCTCCGTGGTCAGGAAGGTGTCATGACTGAGCGTATTACCCAATGCCATAACAACATTGACCGTTTGGCTAAGGCTAAAGAAAAGCTTAATGAGCAATTGGAAACCATGAATAACAATCTGTCTGCAGTTGCCGAGCAATATGACAATTTGGATAAGGACAGACAAGTAGCTCAAACTGCTTCTGATCAATTGACCAGCCAGCGGGAAGAAATTGAAAACAAAATCAAGGACATTGAGGCACAATTGGGTAATTTCCAAGCCTCTGTGTTTGAAGGCATGCAGGAAATAGTTAATCTGCGTAATGCCATTACCGGTCTGAGACAGTCTCAGGAGCTGATGCACAGAAAGAGTGAGCAGCTGAAGCAAACTATTGCAGATGCAGAAGCTAAGCATCAGGATGCTAATAATAGGCATGGCAACTACCTGCAAGAGCAAGAGCAATTACAAGCGCTGGAAGCAGAAATCAACCAGAACATTGCTAAGGCTAATACAGAAAAAGTAGCACAAGCCCAAGAGCTGGCTAAGAGACAGGAATACCATGCTGCCATTACCGCAGAAGTGGAGAAGCTGGAAGCCAGACTAAATGTGCTGGAAAACTTTACTGAAGGAGCATGAAGGCTTTGGACACGGCGTAAGAAGTGTCCTTAACAACAGAGCGCCATGGCGCAGTAAGATTATTGGCGTAGTAGCTGATTTGTTTAAGGTAGAAGATAAGTATGCAGTAGCTATGGAAACTGCTTTGGGAGCAGCTTTGCAAAACATTGTTACTCGTGATGCAGATAGTGCTAAAGCAGCTATTAAAGATTTAAAGATTAATAAGAGTGGCAGAGCAACTTTTCTGCCCTTAGATACTTTGCGTATTAGGGATTTTCCCGAAAGACACAAAGCTGTATTGCATGCCAATGGTGTTTTAGGCTGTGGCTGCTGATTTCGTTTCTTGTGAAGATGAAGTAAGACCTGCGGTACGGTTCCTCTTAGGTCAGGTGATTTTAGCTCAGGACCTGGACAGTGCTTTGGCAGCTGCCAAGCAAACCGAGATGACCATGCGGGTAGTTACCTTAGATGGTGAAGTAGTTTATGCCGGCGGTTCTATGAGCGGCGGTATGAGACAAAAGGGTAACAGCAGTTTCTTCTCCAGGCAACAAGAGATGGAAGCAGGTGCAAAAAGAATTAGAAGGCAAGAACAAAGAATTACTAGCCTGCTCAGGAAGCGCTGGAAGAAAAAGAAAATGTCATTAAAGAATTAGACAATAGCATTGCTGCTCATCAGGAAGAACTGCAAAAGCATGCTGTCCGTCAAGCTCAGCTGGTAGCTTTCTTAGAGTCTTCTGCTGCTGAGATCAAGCAAGCCATGGAAAATATTACCGTGCTTACTGATGAAAAAGCAGAGAACACCAAGAACTTCATGGCTGCAAAAGATGAGTTGGAGGCTTCTGTGCCGAAGCTGGCTGCCTTGGAAGCAGATGATTCCAGCGGTAAGGCTGCTGCAGATAAATTAACCGAGAGAGCTGGAGGCTGCTCGTGTAGAACAAGCCAGTATTAGCGCTCGTTATCAGGAAGCGCAAATTACTTTGGAAACAGCTAAGAACTCTACCAAGGTAATGGGCGAGAGAATGCAGGAAATTGACGGTCAAATCTCCAGATTGCAACAGGAGTTGGCTGACAATGAAACTGAAGTTACCCAAACCAGCGAACTGATTACTAAAACCGAAGCTGAGAAGGCCGAAGTAGTTAAGCAGCAGGAAGACCTCTTACAAGACATGAAAACCACAGACAGTGGCAAGGAAGAATTCTTGTCTAAGCGTGCTGTGATTACCGATAAGGAAGCAGCTCTCCAGGAAGAATTGGATGCTGCCAAGAAGATCAGATTATCTGTCAGCAAAAACTTCATACGGTGGAAATGGATAAGGTTAAACAAATGACCGAATACGACAATGCCCTAGAGCAAATGTCTACCACCTATAAACTGGTTCCTGACGAAGCCAGAGCCCAGAACTTGGTTTTGGATATGTCTGATACTGCTTTGAAGAAGCAGGAAAATTCTCTGCATAAGGAAATTGAAGAACTAGGCATTGTTAATATCGGTGCTATTGAAGAATACAAGATTACCGGTGAGCGCTTTGAATTCCTAAATAAGCAATTTAATGATTTAAGTCAAGCTAAGGCACAATTGGAGACAGTTATTAGCGGCATTAACACTGATATGTCCAAGCGCTTTAAGGAAGCCTTCGAAAAAATCAACGAATATTTCGCTACTTGTTTCTCCAAGCTGTTGGCGGTGGCAAGGCTCGCTTGATTATGATTGATGAAGCAGATATTCTGGAATCAGGTGTTGATATTGAAGTACAACCACCCGGCAAGAAGCTGCAAAACTTAGCGCTGACTCTCCGGTGGTGAAAGAGCCTTAACCGTTATTGCCTTGCTCTTTGCTTTATTTACTTATCAACCGGCACCCTTTAGTATCTTGGATGAAATTGATGCACCGTTGGATGAAGCTAATATTGATCGTTTCGCGAAGTTCTTAGCTGACTATTCTGCTAAAACCCAGTTTATTGTTATTACCCATAGAAAGGGTACTATGGAAGCTGCCGATGTACTCCATGGTGTTACCATGGAAGAATCCGGTATTTCCAGGTTATTATCAGTGAAGTTGGCAGATGTGGAGTAAACATGGAGTTCTTTGACAAACTAAAATCAGGGCTAAGCAAGACTAGAGCAAATTTCACAGACAGGATGGAGGACTTGGTGGGGGTCAGTGTTGACCTGGACGAGGACTTCATGGATGAAATGGAAATGATTCTGGTAGCAGGCGACGTAGGTGTAAAAACTACGGAGAAAATCATGGCAGCGCTTAGAAAAGCAGCTTACATGAGAGAAATCAAAAAGCCTCAGGAAGCTTTGCCCTTCATTAAAAAGTACATAGCAGGATTACTGACCAGCCAAGGCCCCCAGAATGAATTTTTCCGGAAATCCTCGGTAGTGTTGGTGGTGGGCGTTAATGGTGTAGGTAAAACTACCACCATTGGCAAGCTGGCCAATTACTATAGGCTGATGGGCTATAAGGTCATGATTGCCGCTGCGGATACCTTTAGGGCAGCTGCTACTGAGCAACTGAAAATCTGGGGAGAAAGAGCCCAAGTGGAAGTTATTGCTCATGGCGAAGGTGCAGACCCTGCTGCCGTGGTTTATGATGGCCTAAAGGCAACTATTGCCCGCAAAGCCAAGGTGTTGTTTGTAGATACAGCCGGCCGCTTGCATAACAAAGCTAATTTGATGCAGGAGCTGGATAAGATTCATAGAGTCATTCAAAGAGAAGTGCCGGACGGACCTCAGGAGACCTTGTTAGTGCTAGATGCCACTACAGGTCAGAACGCTATTAGCCAGGCTAAGATTTTTCTGGAGACAGCCAAGGTTACCGGCGTAGTTTTAACCAAGCTGGATGGTACCGCTAAAGGCGGCGTGGTTATTGCCATTAAAGAAGAGCTTGGCCTTAATGTGAAATGGATTGGCGTTGGTGAAGGAATGATGGATTTCAGACCCTTTGACCCAACCCAATTTGTGGAAGCCCTTTTTGCTAAAGATTAGGGAAAAAATTATAGAAAAGGATGTGGCTCGTATGCCTAATGTGTTTATGCATCATATTGGAGTCCTACCGGAACAACCAGAGCTGTTACCGAAAGAATCGCTTTAACAATTGCTAAGGAATTAAATCTTCCTTGCAAGGTACGTAGTTTTACTTTGCCTCAAGAGCGAAAAGAAGCACTGAAGTTTGCAGCAGATGACATTGTAGTTTTTGGTATGCCTGTGTATGCCGGCAGAGTGCCCAATATCATGCTGAAATATTTAAAGACCATGGAAGGCAACAAGGCCTTGGCTATTCCTGTGGTTGTGTATGGCAACAGAAACTATGACGATGCTTTAATTGAGCTGAAAGACTTAATGGAAGCTTGCCATTTCCAAACGATTGCCGGCGCAGCTTTCGTGGGCGAGCATTCCTTCTCCCGTATTCTAGGAGCAGGCCGTCCTGATAAAGAAGATTTAAAGAAAGCTGATGCTTTTGGTGCTAAGGTAGCTGCTAAGATTGCAGATAGTTTCCTATACCACTCCTGTGAAGGTAAATGGTCAAGAACCTTATAGACCTTACTACATTCCCAGAATGCCGGATGGCAGCAACAGAAACATTATCAAAGTATTCCCCAAGGTTAACGACAAGTGCGTTAAATGCTGGACTTTGCGTTAAGGTTTGCCCACTGGGCACCATTGATCCAACTGACGTAAGCAAGTATACCGGCATCTGCATTAAATGCGGTGCCTGCATCAAAGCCTGCCCAGTTGAGGCCTCGTTACTATGATGATGAGGTTTACGCTTATCACAAGACCAATCTGGAAGAAACCTTTACCAGAAGAGCAGAACCTGAAACATTTTTAGGCTAAAGAAAATAGATAAAATAAGATAGCAAAAAAATGGTCGTCGTACGTGAGTACGACGACCATTTTTTTTGTGTGTAAGAGTAATGCATTAGCAGTGTTCAACAAAAAATATCTCGCGCTTTTTTTAAGAAAACTAAGAAAATCTTTAGCTACAGGAGTATGCAGCGTTTCTTTTCAAATATAAAAGATTTACATGAATCAAATGGACTGTCATAAATTTCTCTTAAAACAGTAGAAGTATCATGTGCTTTACATTAATTGCCGGAGTCTTAAGCATTATCGCAAGGCCAAAACCTTGTTTGACGAAATCGCTGAGTACTTTTCCACCGGGTACAGAAGTAATTTTAAGGTCTAGTTTATGTTCGTGGCACATTTTAAGAAATACACCTTGTTCTACCGAACTGTTGTCTTGCATGAGAAGTTCTTGGTTTTGCCAGTTGGTTTAAGTTGATGGTGGTACAGCTTGCCAGAGGATGTTTTTTTGGCAATAGAACAACAAAGGGATCAATGAGAAAAGAAATTCTTTCTATTCCATTTTCCTCTTTTTTTTCTTCTTCTGATTCGCCAATCCAGATAAAATCAACTTTATGCTGTAGCAATAATTTTTTCAAATGACTATGTGGCTCAATCTCTACATTTAAAGTAACATCTAGGTTCTGCCTTTTGTACACAGCTAAAAGATCAGTTACATTGTATAGAGTTAATTGCATGGTTGAGGGCAATAGAAATCATATTTTTTTTTGCTCTTGTGGTACGGGCATAAGCTTCCATATAGCTGGCCCATTGTTGAAGAATATTTTGAGCATAAGGTAAAAGCATACTTCCACCCATGGTGAGTTTTACTTTACGTGTTGTTCGTTCAAATAGTGGGTAACCAAGCTCTTTTTCCAATGTAATAATGTGTTTAGAAAGTGAGGATTGAGAAATGAATAAATCTGCGGCAGTTTCTAAATAGTTGCCATTTTCTGCTAGAGCAACCGAATTCACGAAGATATTGTAATTCCATATAAAGTAACCTCCTTTTTAATATATTACATTGTGGAATAAATTATAAGAATAATTGAATTGCTTGTCAAGGTACCGAAAAATATAATGCAAGTAGAAAGAAGCCGTGACTGAAAATTATGAAAATAATTTAAAAGAGGAGGAAAACATGAACAAACAATTTTTAAAAAGGGCTTTAACAGTAGTTGTATCTTGTGGACTGGCATTATCGGTATGTGCTTGTGGAGGTTCTGGAGGAGATAAAAAATCTACAGCAGGTGCCGCAGCAGGGTCAACGGGTAAAGGAACTATTAAAGTAAATACAAGCTGGGGTGAAAACAGTACTGTTCAGAAGGCAGCCTTAAGGTTCGGAGAATTAGTTCAAAAGTCTTCTAATGGTCGCTATAAGGTTAAGGTTTATCCTAGCAATCAGCTTGCTTCTGGCAACCAACAAACGGCAGTAGAGATGGTTCAGAATGGTGATATTGAAGTATCAATGTTTGGCATGACCGTGCTTTCTTTCTTGGATGATAAATTGGCAGTAGTTAATATGCCGTTTCTTATTACTTCCAATGAGCAAGCAGATAAAATGATTTATGATAAGAATGCTAAATCAAGGCAGGCTCTAGATGGCATCTTAAAGAAAAACGGATTGGAGTCCCTTGCTTTTGGTGAAGCAGGTTTCCGGCAAATTACCAACGATAAGCGGGCTATTAAGAAGCCGGAGGATATGAAGGGCTTAAAATTCCGTGTTTTGTCGACTTGCCCTATGTTCTTTGATCTCTATCAAACACTTGGAGCTAATCCTACTGCTATTAACATGAGTGAAGTTTTCTCCTCTTTGCAACAAGGTGTGGTTGATGGGCAAGAAAATGCTGTAGATACAACATTATCTTACAAGTTAAACGAGGTACAAAATAATATTACTCTTTGGAATGGAGTTTATGATGCAGTAGCTTTTGTGGGTAGCCCTAAATTCATGGATAAATTAAGCAAGGAAGACCAAAAGATGATTCGAGACTGCGCCGAGCAAGCCATGAAAGAGCAAGTTGCAGCTATTCGTTCTAATGAAAAGTCCGTACTGGAAACCTTCAAAAAGACTATGACTATTACAACGCTTACTCCTGATGAGCAAAAAACTTTTCAAAAAGCAGTAAAACCTGTTTATGATAAGTGGTATGACAAAATCGGAGCTGATCTCATGACAGCCTTTGGTTATAAAAAATAGTCAAACTATTGCAGGAAGGTGTACAGAATGAAAAAGACGATACTAAAATGTTTAGATCACTTTGAAGAGATTTTTTTAGTGCCTGGTTTTGCAATAATGTTGATTATAAATTTTTGTAACGTACTGTCACGTTATGTGTTTCACAACTCCTGGGCTTTTACAGAAGAACTTTGCGTTATGATGTTTGTGTATGTTTCGTTTTTCGGAGCGGCAGTTGCGGTGAAACGTCGTCAACATCTTGGTTTTACTTTGATTCTTGATAAGCTTCCGCCGGCATTGAAATTGCTATTTAATATAGTGATTTCAACAATGATAATCGGCTTTTTAGGTATCATGATTTATTATGGGATACTTGTTTGTGAAAACCAGCTCCGTTATAAGTCTATTACGGCAGCATTAAGAATTTCTACAGCATATGCAAGTGCTTGTATACCATTGAGTGGAGTCTTGATTATTATTAGAACTATCCAGGTACTTATTGAAGATGTTAAAGCCTATGCAGCGGGAAGACGTACGGAGGTAAAATTATGATACTCTTCGTATTATTCTTTGTTTTAATTCTTATAGGTATGCCAATAGCATATTGCTTGGGCATAGCATCAGTTTTTTCTCTTGTAAATGACGGCTTTAACTTGACAACATTTGCCAGTACTATGTTTAGCGGTACAGCAAAATTCAGTCTTTTGGCCATTCCGTTTTTTATTTTGGCGGGTGTCATTATGGAAAAGGCTGGTATTTCAAAACGCTTAGTAGATTTTGCGAAGGTAATGGTTGGACACATTTTCGGAGGTCTGGCAGTTGTTACCGTCGTTGTAAGCTGTTTCTTTGCTGCTATTTCTGGTTCTGGTCCAGCTACTGTTGCGGCATTAGGCCCAATTCTTTTGCCTGCTATGCTTGAATCAGGGTATGACAGGGATTGGTCAGCAGCACTAATTGCTAATGGCGGAAATGTAGGAATTATTATTCCACCCAGTGTTATTTTCGTTATATATGGCGTTATTGCTGAGGTTTCCATAGGTAAATTGTTTATGGCCGGTATTATACCGGAATCCTGTTGGTATAAGTCTTATTATTGTATCTCTTATTTCGTTGAAGAAAAAGAAAAAGAAAATCATAAACTGGTAAAATTGCCGAAAGCAAGTAATTCAGAAAGAGTAAAAGCTTTTAAATCAGCCATTTGGGGAATATTAACACCGATTATTATTTTGGTGGTATTTATACGGGTATTTTTACACCCACTGAATCAGCTGGTGTGGCAGCAGTGTATGGTTTATTTGTGGGCGTTTTTGTTTACAGAGAAATTAAATTAAAAGATCTTTGGAATATATTTGTAGAAGCTGCTGTATCTACTGCAGTAGTAATGTTTGTAATTGCTAATGCCAGTGTCTTTGCCTATGTCTTGACCCACTAATGGTATCCCGGAAACAAATGTCTAAACGCACTTATTTCCCTGACCTCAAATAGGATTCTCTTGCTGTTATTACTCAATATAATCCTTTTAATTGGTGGTTGCTTCCTAGATAGTGGTTCTTGTATGTATATCTTTATTCCAATCTTGATGCCAGTTGTTAAGTTTATCAACTATGATCCTTTGGTATTTGGTGTGGTAGCAACTGTAAACCTAGCCATAGGTATGGCAACACCACCTGTTGGACTAGATCTCTATGTTGCCTGCAATATTGCCAATGTAACGCTTAAAGATATTTCGGTACAGACCATGCGTTTTGTAGGTGCAAGTTTGGTTACTTTGTTTCTTTTAACATATCTGCCAATACTTTCCACCTGGTTACCAACGATGTTGGGAATGTAACTAGTTCCACTTAAAAAGAGTCAAGAAAGGATAAAGTTATGCCAGAAAGAACATATATTGTAAAGGCTAAAAGGGTAGTGAGGAATTTGTTACTGTTTCAGCGAGAAAACCATAACATCATTATAGATGAGAGCCGGTGGAACAGGGAGGTACAGATACAGGTATGAATCCTGTAGAAATGCTGCTTGGTAGCATTTCTGCCTGCCTTACTCTTACCCTTAGCATTTATGCAGAAGCTATGGGGGTTAAAGCTAAAAAACATTGAAGTCACTGTAGAAGGAGATATTGATTCTGCCGGGATGAAAGGCAGTGCCAGAGTTCGGCCGGGATATAAAAAGATTCGTGTCACAATTCTGGCAGAAACTGTTGTCGCACCAGAAATGTTCCAACAGGTTGTTGATTTAGCGATGATTCGCTGCCCAGTAGAAGATTCTGTTAAAAATGCTGTAGAATTTGACGAACCAAAGATTGTTATTCATCAGGTCAAAGAATAGGTTGAACATAATAGTATATGCAATGGAGAGATAGAAGCGAAAAAATGGTTTATAAGTGGTAAGATATCTCGACTTAGCTCGAGACTACTAAACAAGCAGAAAGAAAAAATATAAAATAAAAATGGAGGGATTTTATTATGGAAAAGAAACCGTTACATGGTTCAATTGTTGATCTACCAGATGCACCTGGTGTATTTTTTGAGGGAGCTACTAAAAAAGTAGTATTTGGCCCAACCCGTTTTTGGCCTGATTATGTAATGCGTTGTTGGATACTGGATCCTAATGGTGGCGAAAAAGAGACACATCATCATCCTTGGCCTCACTGGGTAGTATGTATTCAAGGCGAGTGCATCAATGTAATTGATGATGATACCTTTGAAATGAAAGCCGGAGATTGGATGTTTGTTCCTGGTGGTGCTGAGCATTTGTTCAGAAACAAGTCAAGTAAAGAAAAATGTGCTGTTTTGTGTACGGTACCACCTGAAGGAGATATTCCTATTGTCGGAAAGGGCTGCTAATAATTTATGGAAGAGTATGATATTAAAAAAGGATATTATTATTCCAAGGGAGATACCTGGGTACATAAGGAAGTAGATGGCGCTATTCGTTTTGGAATAAGTGATTATGCGCAGAAGAAATTAAAAAGCATTATATATTTAAATTTACCTGAAGTAGGAGATTCCTTTCAACAGGATGATTCTTTAGGTGAAGTTGAATCTAAAAAATCTCTGTCTGAGCTTATTTGTCCTGTCTCTGGAACTGTAAAGACCATTCATCAAGAGGCAGTAGACGAGCCTGGGGTTTTAAATCGAGATCCATTTGGAGAAGGATGGATTTTGACATTGAACTGCGATTGCTATCAGGAAGACATAAAAAAAACTGATGGATGCAGCTGCTTACTATGATTATATTGCAAGCAGAGAAAAGAAATAATCAACAAAAGGCGCAGTTTTTAAAGCTGCGCCTTTTTGATGGAAAAAGGAGAAAAAAATGGCAGATTATCAACTAATTGTAATAGGTGGAGGGCCAGGAGGATATGATGCCGCCCTGCGCGCTGCTGATTATGGTATGAAAACTGCTTTAATCGAGAAAAGAGAATTAGGTGGAACTTGTGTAAACCGTGGCTGTATTCCCACCAAAACTATTCTGCATTCTTCTGAAATTTACTATGACATTGTGCACGGAAATGAATTTGGGGTCAAATCTTCTCAAACAGAAATAGATTTGCCAACTGTGTTTGGTAGAAAAAAGCAGGTAAGCAAGGAATTACGCACTGGGGTGGCAGGACTTCTGGATAATAAAGGAGTTACTGTTTTGCAAGGTATAGGTACGCTTTTAGGTCAGGGCAAAGTTCAGGTTAGCGAAAACGGAAAGAATACTATTTTTACAGCCGAACATATTATTTTGGCGGCAGGTATGGTACCTTTTTGCCCTCCTATTCCAGGCCTTGACTTAGAGGGTATAGAAACATCTGATACACTCTTAGAAGGGAATAATCCTAATTTTAATTCACTGATTATCATTGGCGGAGGCGTAATTGGCTTGGAAATGGCAACTTTTTACCATCAACTTGGGAAAAAAATTATTGTTATTGAAGGAATGAGCCGCCTTTTGCCCAATATGGATAAAGAATTTGGACGTAGCTTGGAAGCAATCCTAAAAAGAAGTGGAATGACCATTTGTACAAATTCTATGGTTTCTAAGGTAGAACGACAGGAGAATGGTTATAATGTGTGGTTTAAAACAGGAGAAGAAGAAAAATTTGTATCAGGAGAACGTGTGCTGTGTGCTTTGGGTAGGAGACCGGATACAGCAGAATTATTGGGACAGGGTATTGAGCTAGCCATGAATAAGCACCAGATTAAAGTAAATGACCGATTTGAAACAAGCATACCTAATGTTTATGCTATTGGCGACCTTTCTTCTAAAATTCAACTTGCCCATGTAGCATCAGTGCAAGGAAAAGTCTGTGTAGATTTAATTGCTGGCAAGAAACCAGCTCTTGATACTAAGCTGATACCTATCTGCGTTTATACGGTCCCTGAAATCGCTACGGTGGGTTTGGACGAAGAAACTGCTAAAGCAGCGGGGAATTGCTACGGCAACGGGGAAAGCTGTTCTAAACGCCAATGGCAGGAATATAATCATAGAAGCACCGCGTTCTTTTGTTAAAATCATTGCTGAACATAATACTCATCAAATAATAGGGGCTCAGATTATGTGTGCTCGGGCTGCAGATTTTTATTACGGAATTTACGGAAGCTATTTTGTTCAAGCATACCGCAGAAGATTTGCTATGCATTATCAGACCTCATCCGAGTTTTGAAGAAGGGGTAACTGGTGCAATAGAAAATTTATGTGAAAAATTGAAACAGTGATTTATCACTTTTGACTTATGGGTAATAAATAAAAAAGGGTCGTCGTACGAAAGTACGTGCATTGGTAAAATAAAAGTAGACACTATTAAAAACGAAAGTTTTTGATAGTGTCTACTTTTTGCTATACTGAAATCAAGGAGATGATACGAATGGGTTCGCCAAAAGGTAAAAAGCACAGGGTGTTTTCCAAGGAAGAAAAGCTAAGAATCGTAAAAGATTATCTTAAGACACACGAAACCGTTAATAAATTTGCAATTGAACATGATCTGCATAGTAGCGTTTTACAGAATTGGATAAGAAAATACGGTGAATTGGGAGAAGAAGGATTAGCCTCACATAGAGACAAATGCGGCAACAGGTATGCAGCCTTGCACATCGGCAATTCCCTTGATGAAATGGGGAAACTTGAGCTCAGGATGCTCAAGCTGGAAGCCGACCTGGCCCGCCTAAAAAAAGGATACCTTGTGAAAGGAAGTGGTTCCCAGAAGGAATACGTTACTGGCAGCGGCAAGACTTTCAAATTGTCGAAGAGCTGAGGATTAAGTATCCCATAAAAGCCCTGTGTAAGGCGTTAGGACTTAACAGGTCTGGATATTACAAATGGCGCCAAAGGCTGGGTAAGCCTAACCGGTATATGCAAGACAGGATAGACCTTACAGCTCTGCTGGAAGGAACTCATGCCGAACACAAAGCCTTTGGCTACCATGCCCTTGCCAAATGTATCAGGGAGGAAACCGGCTGGGTATTTTCTGACAATCTGGCACATAAGTGTTGCAAGGCAGCGGGAATAAAATCCATGGCCAAGCATTACAGATACAGAAAGCCAGGAAACGAAAGCATCTTCTATCCCAACCTTGTCCATGGCAACTGGGCAGCCGATAAACCGTTTACGCGTTGTGCTAGTTTCAGACATGACCTGCATCAGGAACAAAGGAAAGCTGTACGAATGGACACTTTTTGTCGATACCTTTAACAACGAGATTATTGCGCACTCCCTTTCCGGGCAGAGAGGGAGATTCGAAACCATATTTGCTTGCCTGGAAAGGCTGTGCAGCATGATAGACAAGAAGAAGGAGCAGGCGCCCCAGACAGTTTACACACAGATCAGGGTTCGGTCTACTCCTCCAGAGCCTTTGCATTAGCTCATAACATTATAACATAATTCGCTCAATGTCACGAGCCGGAACTCCAACAGACAATCCAATTATTGAATCTCTTAACGGCTGGATGAAAGCTGAGCTAGCATTGGACTTTAATGTATCCAAGGCAGAAGACATAAGCAAAACATTAGATGAATATGTACATTATTTCAATTACGAAAGGCATGCTTCGGCTTTAAACTACAAACCCCGATTCAGTTTAAAACTGAATCAGGGTTTTGAGTTTCGTTTTTATTGGTGTCTACTTTCTCTTGACAGATGCACGTACGAAAGTACGACGACCCTTAAATTTTTAATTGGTCGGGGCGGCGAGATTCGAACTCGCGGCCTCTTAGTCCCGAACCAAGCGCGCTACCAAACTGCGCCACGCCCCGACATAACAACCTAATTATAAAGAGAGTTGGCAGGTTTGTCAAATAGACTTTTTTACAAAGGTTGGTTCAATCTTTAAAGCAATTTCAAAAATTCTCTCCCAGGGCAAGGTTACCTGATACTTGAAATCCTTTAAGTAATAAGCATGCTTGTCATCTTGATAAAAGGGAAAACGTCTTAAATTGCCATAGAGCAAAATACTTTTGTAAATGCCCAGCTCCCTGGCAATGAATTTTTCTACCAGCTCGGTATGGGGAGCGGTATGGTCCACATTGACGCCGTTGAGCTCCTGTAAGTCTTAAGCTTGTAACGGGTCTTTTGTTCATAAGCCCAGTCATCCAGAAAACGTTCACAGTTGAAGGTGATGTTTTGAGCATAGAGGGAAGGCAACTTATCCTTAGGCAATAATTTGGCCTGTAAGGTAACGATAGCACTTTGGGCCAAGGCAGTACCAATGGAATTGGAAGCAGAGTTCCAACCGGCGTAGCTAAGTAACTGGCTTAGCGGGGTATTATTGGCTACCAGAGATAAAAGTAAACATTCCCGGTAATCATAGTTCTCGCTTAAGTCAACTAAGGCTACCGGTTTTTCTTGCATTAGTTTTTGTACACGCTTGGCGATGTCCAGGTAAGACACGCCAACCTTGTCACCACAGTGAATAAAGAGAATAAAGTCGGCATCTGTCACTTTATCTACGACTTGGCCATTTAGCAGCTTGATTTTGTTTAAGGCGATTTGCTCCAGGGTATCAGGCACAAAATGGAGCAATAGGTCTTTGACTTGAGAGGAACCATAGGCCAGAAAAACCTTGGGACGGTACTCATGCTTGCTTAGCAAAATAGCAGCCGGTGTCCATTACGCCCTAATTCATCAGCGCCTTGTGTTACGCCAGTAGGTAGGTGAAATGTAGCTTTACTAAAATAATCATTTGCAGCCTAAACGGTTCCTATTGGGGAAAACCATAGGCCATGGTATCATCCTGACCAATGATTAGGCCAGTGAAACCATCTTTTTGGGCTAAGTCAATAAGCTGGTCGTTAAAGAGAGCAGTTCTGGCTATAAAGATCCAGATATTTTTGCTTTAATTCAGGCGGAATTTCCTGCTGCATATCTTTATACCGTTTCTCGTCATAGGGAACACCTTGCATTTTTTTATCCATATTAATGGTCCATTGCATGATGTGCCACTGATACCAGCGGTCAGGCAGCAGTTGGTCGCTGACCAAAAGACGGGGGATGATGCTGTACACATAAAAGTCTTTACCTGGGTTACTTTGTTTTAAAGTATCTAAATATTGCAAGGTATCATTTTTTTGCTCCTTCAGTTAAGGGAGCCTAGCCTGGTATGTAAGAGACCGCCGTAGGTCAGCATGTCCGTAGAGATAAGCACGCCGTCGTTGGCGCTAAGATTATTTTGCAGCCAATTCTTAATGGCAGGCAGCTGGGCCGGTTGCTCATACTTGTCCATTATTTCTTTAGGGGGCAGGACGATTTTAAAACCAGCCAAAGCGCCAAGCTCTTGTACAAAGGTAGTACAAGGAGGCCGGCTGTCTAAAGGCAGAACTGTGAGCGCATAGTTTACAGGCAAATCTTCGGGAAAAAAGGCGTGCCACCCATGTGCATAGTGTGATACAATACTGCTATGATTATGAAAAGAAAGCCTGCTATTATTGTTATGAGCTTTTTCACCGGGCAGCTCCTTTCTGTAAATTACTAGTCTATTATAATATATTTAAGGAGAAATTTGTATGCGTATCATTACCGGTAAGGCCAGAGGACTCAAACTGGTAACTCCAAAGGACTATAGAGTGCGTCCTACCGCTGATCGGGTTAAGGAAGCACTGTTTAATATTATAGCAACAAAAATACCCGGCACCAAGGTCTTGGATACCTTTGCGGGCACAGGTAACTTAGGACTGGAAGCCTGGAGTAGAGGTGCCAGCGAAATTACCTTTCTTGATTTTAGCATAGATAGTTTAAAATTGGTAAAGGCTAACATAGAAAAAGCCAGAGCCACTAAAGATTGTACTGTTATGAAAGGCGATTCGCTGGATTGTATGGTTCGCTTGTCCCATCAGGGAAAGCTGTTTGATATCATTTTTTCTGATCCGCCTTACAACAAAGGCTTAAATGAAAAAGTGGTCAAAACTTTATTGGCTCATCCTTGCTTCGTCCCCAAGGCTTATTGGTTTTGGAACATTCCCTGGAGGAAGAGTCCTCTTAGTTATCTTCCGGCTGGCTGGGAGGTACGTACGGAAAAGTACGGGGATACGAAAATTTCGCTAATAGTGTGGAAATAAAAGGCGTTTTCTGTTATAATATTATGGAATTATAGATAGTAGCCCATGGGCTTAGGAGGAAAACGTGCGCAAAGCAGTTTGTCCGGGAAGCTTTGATCCTGTGACTTTAGGACATTTAGATATTTTTGAGCGTGCCAGTTTAATGTTTGATGAAGTAATCATCAGTGTTTTTGTTAATCCTACCAAGGATAAAGCCATGTTCACCATGAAGGAAAGAGTGAATATGATTAAGAAAGCCACTGCTCATATACCCAATGTGAAGGTTACCAGCTTTTCCGGTTTACTTAACGATTTCTGTAAGCAACAGGGCGCTAACTTCATTATTCGTGGCCTTAGAGCTTTTTCTGATTTTGAATATGAGTTTCAAAGAGCTCTTTTGATCAAGAAAATAAACAAAGACCTGGAAACTGTTTTCATCATGACTAATGCCCAGTATTCTTATTTAAGTTCTTCCAGTGTACGGGAGTTAGCCTACTTTGATGGGCAAATTGCAGGACTGGTTCCTGCTTGCATAGAAGAAGACATAAAGAATATCTTAGCTAAAATAAAAGCCAAAAAGATTACTAAGGAGAAAGGTTGATAACCATGGAATTAGACAAAATCTTGGATGAAATTGAAAGTATCATTATGGAGGCCACTAAGATTCCCCTAATTAATAAGATATTGATTGACGAGGGCGAAATTTCCACGGCTATGGACAAATTAAGAGCCGCTGTACCTCTAGAAGTAAAGAGAGCTCATGATTTATTAGAAGAACAAAAAGATATTATTGATAAATCCAGAACTGAAGCTGACCATATCGTTGAGCAAGCTAAAGCCGAAGGCGACCGTTTGGTTGAATTGGCTAAGGCTGAAGCTGAGCGCCTGGTTCGTCAGGAAGAAGTGGTTAAGGCTGCTGAAGAAAAAGCTAACAGCATTATCGAAGACTACTCAACAATATGATAGAGATATGAGAGCTGCTGCTGATGCTTATGCAGATAAGCTGCATAAGGAATCCATGCAATATGCTTCCGATGTTTTCTCCTATTTGGAAGAGAACCTGACCAGAACACTTTCTGCTGTAAAGGATAACGGCGATGCTTTAAGAGGCAGTGACGAGACTCCTAATAAGCAAATCGAAAAGAAATAAATAACAAACAGAAACGGTAGAGACGAAAGTCTCCACCGTTTCTTTATTTGTAGTAAATCGGACTTACTAAGTAGTCCCTATTAAAGCTGTTGTTCTCATTAAGCAAATCATACAAATTGGTGGCTGCTATATCAGTAACCAGTTCAGCCTGAAAGGCTTTGGATTGTTCACAGCCCTCGTTTTTGTGAAGCTTGGTGAGAATGGGTAGGGTAGCTGTTTGCTTCATGGCTTTTAATAGTCGTCTGCCGGTAGTGTTAAAGCCTAGTACCCGCAAATAAGCCGGCGCCATTTTTTCCGGTGCTGCCAAAAGGTGCAGCAGAGGAAGATACCAATAATTGGCAGGCTAGTCTCTTTAATCTGGTGAGAGGGTAGCGCTTGCTCTTAACAGCGGTCCAAAAAAGTATCGTAATCATTTGCTGTAATTGCGGCCAAAAACTTATTTTCCAAACCTTCCGAGCAATCTGAGTGCTTGCGCACATCAGGCTGCTGTGCTTTGGCTAAGACTATGCTTTAAGAGCAGATAAAAGGCTCCGGCATGGCAGGACAGGGGCTTTTGGCTAAGCAGACCGGGCAAAAGGGCAAGTACTTGAGACGGAAGCCTTGGGCAGCCTGAGGAGTTAGTCCCTTGGTAAATAGTTCCTGACGCAAGGCCTGGGCACTGGGCAACGTGCTGCTTAAGGCAGTTTCCTTATAACCGGCCCCTTGTCTTACCAGAGGATAGGGCTTAGGTGCATTTTTAAGCTTGTGGAGGGCCTGATAATAGGACATAGCCAGAATATTGTTAGGTTCCTTTAAAAGTCCCTGAGAATTAGGATAAAGCTTTTGCAGGTAGCTTTCTACCGCCGCACCATACGTAAGTCCCTTGTCTAAGTAGGGCAGAAGCTTGGCCTTGCTTATTTTTTCGGTAGCAATTTGGGCCAGCAGTTCCGGTTTCCTGGTTTCGCAGCCAAACACCACATGGCTGACTAAGCCGGTGGCAGCTAGGCTTTGTACGCCACCTGCGCCAAAGCTCTCGCTACTGCGTAAAGCGTAGATAGTCGGTAGCTCTAAAACCAGATCACACCTGCCGGCTAAGGCCAGTTGGGTACGTTGCCACTTGTCTAAGAGGGCCATTTCGCCTCTTTGGGTAAAATTACCGCTCATTACAGCAATAACACCGGTGGCATGTAGGGCCTTTTTGGCGGTATTTATCTGATAAGCATGTCCCTTGTGGAAAGGATTATATTCAGCTACGATTCCAATAATGTTTTCTTTTAGCATTTTGTTATCCTTTTTTGAACGAATTTACCACCGGGGACGGAGAAAAGTGGTAAATTTTTCCGCCTGAACAGGCGGATTTACCACTTTTCGACCTCCCCAATGGTAAATTTTCATTTTACAATTCCTCAATAATTTGATACTATATTATAGCATACAAATATGGTCACATTGTGACTTGATTTTACATTAGGAGGCATTTTTATGAAGATTTTAGTTGTAAACTGCGGTAGCTCTTCTATTAAGTATCAAGTAATTGATATGAGCAACGAATCTGTAATTGCCAAAGGGCCTGGTGGAACGTATCGGTATTGAAGGTTCCATTTTAACTCATACACCTGCTGGCAGAGATAAGGTTAAGCTGCCTAGCAGCATTCCTAACCATGTAGTGGGCGTACAAAAAGGTTTTGGACGCTTTGGTACCAATCCTACTTATGGCGTATTGAAAGTCCTTGTCCGAAATTGATGCTGTAGGCCACAGAGTAGTACATGGCGGCGAAATTTACAGCGAGTCCGTATTAATTGGACCTAAAGAAATTAAAACCTTTGAAGCTTTGAGCGCTATGGCTCCTTTGCATAATCCGCCCAATATTTCCGGTATTAAGGCTTGCCAAAAATTAATGCCTGATATTCCTCATGTAGCAGTGTTTGATACTGCATTCCATCAAACTATGCCTCCTGTAGCATATATGTATGGTATTAAATACGAAGATTACGAATCCTTTGGTATCCGTCGTTACGGCTTCCATGGTACCTCTCATAAATATGTTTCCGAGAGAGCAGCATGTAGTATTGAACAAACCGTTGGATCAACTTCGTACCATCACCTGCCACTTAGGTAATGGCGCCAGCATCACCGCAGTAAAGTACGGCAAGTCCGTTGATACCTCCATGGGCTTTACTCCCTTAGCTGGCGAATTAATGGGAACTCGTTGCGGTGATATTGACCCCTGCTATCGTTTCTGTTTAGCAGATAGAAAACAACTTTCCTATACTCAGGTTGATAATTATTTGAACAAAGAATGCGGCGTACTTGGCGTATCCGGTATTTCCAGTGACTTCCGTGATTTGGAAGTAGCTGAAGCTGACGGTAACGAAAGAGCTAAGCTGGCTATTGATATGTTCTGCTATCAAGTAAGAAAGTTCATTGGTCTCTATGCAGCTGCCATGGGTGGCGTTGATGATATCGTATTTCACTGCAGGCGTTGGCGAAAACGATATGAGAACCCGTGCCAGAGTTTGCGAAGGCCTGGAATTCTTAGGCGTACATATTGATCCTGAGCGCAATAACGTAAGAGGCAAGGAAGCTATTATCAGTACCTGAAGACTCTCCTGTTAAAGTGCTGTTAATTCCTACTAACGAGGAATTGATGATTGCTAGAGATGCTAACAGAATTGCTTTGGAAGTTAACGCTAAAAAATAACTGCTAGCAAGTACTTTTGCTTGACAAAGGGCTTAAGCATCGTTATAATGTAACGGTTGGTGTAATATGCTTAAATTAAATGTAGCAGAGATTAAGAAGAATTTGGTAGGAGAAACTTCATTTCAGTATTCTCTTAGTCCTCAAGAGTTGGGCCTTCAAGCCGAAGATTTGCCTGTGGTAGGCAAGATTGAGGCACAAGGTACCCTAAGCAATGGAGGAGACGTACTTTTGCTCCATGCTAAGCTTACTGCCACAGTTAAACGGCAGTGTGCCAGATGCTTGAAAGAGTTTATGGCACCTACGGAGGCTGTAGTAGACGAAAGGTATTATCCTGCGGATGCAGAGAATTTGCCTGAGGATGCTCCAACTTATCAGTTTGACGTAGTTGATATTTCAGAGGCTTTGCGGGAAGGTCTTTTACTGGCGGAGCCGGTAAAGGTACTATGCAAGGCTGATTGTAAGGGCTTGTGCCCTAAATGCGGAGCTGATTTGAATGTCGGGGAATGCCAATGCAACAAACGTAGCATTGATCCGAGACTGGCAGCTCTAGAAGCATTATTACAGAAAAATTAAGAGATTTGTGGTAGGAGGTGTATTGAGAAATGGCAGTACCAAAGAGAAAAATGTCTAAGGCTCGTCGCGATTCCAGACGTGCAAATTGGAAACTGGCTGCTCCCGGTTTAGTGGAATGTCCACAATGCCATGAGCTGAAGAAGCCTCATCATGTTTGCCCTAACTGTGGTTACTATGATGGCAAAGAAGTAGTAAAAAAAGAAGAAGAATAACCTTAAAAGATAGGAACCTCTGGTTCCTATCTTTTTTTTTGACGGTGGGACAAAGGGACGCGTCCCTTTGTCCCACTCTATCTTTTTTTGTTATTTTGTTGTATAATAATGTATATATTTATTTCGGCATTTAGGGAAGGGGAAACCCAATGCGCAAAATTTTTTTAGTTACGGTTTTTCTTACTTGCCTGTTTAGTCTGAGTTTTATTACTCCATCGGTACAGGCTGTTAACAAGGAACCGGAAGAAATTAAGATTGGCGTTTATAATAATTCTAATTATGCGTATCAAGATGAGCACGGCGTGTGGCGGGGCATGGATATTGAGTGTATGCTCAGCATTGCACAGCGGGCCGGGTTTAGGGCTATTTTCATAGATTCTGCCACTGATCCGGATTTCCTGGGAAATCTGGATAAAGGTGTTTATGATATTGTGGCAGACGTGGCTAAGACGCCCCAAAGAGGAGCAGCAGTACGCTTTTTCAGATACTGTACAGGGCGTTGCCAGTAGTACCATGGCTGTACGCCGTAATGATGACCGCTGGCAATATGGTGACATAGGCCAACTTTCTCAAATGAAGATAGGTGTTATTACTTCTTATTTTACCAACGAATCATTTAGAACATGGTGTAGAGATCGTGGACTTACACCTACCATTGTGGAATATTCTGATATTGACAGTTTATCCAAGGCGTTGGAAGCAGGGGAAATAGATAGCGAGATTTATACGGCCTTATTTGAAAAAGAAGGCAAGGCTAAGTTTAAAACTATTCTTAGCTTTTTGCCTAGAGAATATTATTTTGCTTTTCGTAAGAAAGATAAGAGTCTAAAGAACCGTTTTGATAGTGCCATGTCCCAGCTATTGGCTGATAATCCTTACTATCTTTCTGACCTGAGGAAAAAGTACGACGAACAATTTATTTATAAAGTACCTGTTTATTCTGCTACGGAGAAACAGTACTTGGCTACTCATCCCATAATTAAAGTAGCGGCAGTATTAGATACTGCTCCTTATTTTGCCCAAAAGCACCGGGGGTTTATCAGGGTATTATCCCTGAATATTTTAAACTCTTAGGGGAAAATACGGGCTTGAAGTTCCAATTTGTGACTTACGATACTTATGAAGCTGCCTTAAAAGCAGTGACTAATAATGATGTTGATTTGCTCAGCAATTACACAGGCGGACTGGTTAACGCTAACGAAGCTAATTTGGTGCTGACCAATAATTTTATTGATACAAACAATGTCATTCTCACTAAAGCAGGAAATAATATTTTTCAGCCCATCACTGTAGGTATAAGGGACCAATCTTTTGCTCCTAATGCCAGGGAACGTGGAATAGAATTAGCTAAGGCTGAGATTAAGTTCTATAAAAATGCCAAAACTTGTTTAGCTGCCTTGGATAACGATCAGATAGAGGCAGCTGTATTTAGTATGCCTGTGGCTAATTGGCTTTTGAACCAGACGGCCTCTGCCAAGTATATACTGAGACCTTTACCCAGCCTAAACAAAGAAGTTTGTATGGCTATAAAGCCTGGTAATAAGAGCTTGTTCTCTATCTTAAACAAGGGCATCAAGGTTACCAATAATAGCATGAGCAGTATTATAGCAGAAGCTATTCAACCGAAAAATACCTGGCGTACCTTCATTGCCAGGCTTTCACCCGGTGCCATTGTGCTAAGCACAAGTATCCTTCTAATCATGGTTGCTGTTTTAGGCTGGCTGCTGTTCATGCTTAATCGCAGGCAAAAGGAAAGAGCATCTGTTCTGGCTGCACAGGCAGAAATGGAAAAACAAAGAATTAGAGTGGAAGCTTTGGAAAAAACGGCTGAAGAACACAATCAGTTCTTTGCCAATATTAGTCACGATATGCGCACACCGCTTAATGCCATTTTGGGTTTTTCCGCTTTGGCTAAAAAGGAAAAAGACCAGACTGTCATCAAGAATTATTTGGAGAAGATTTACTACCTCCGGCAACTTGCTGCTAGATTTGGTGAATGATACCCTGACCATGTCCAAGCTAAAAAGCAATAAGCTGGCGGTTAAACTAGAACCGGTAAGCCTTGATGAAGACAACTTCTTCAAACCGGTTTTGTCTGCTATTCAGTCCATGGCCAAGGAAAAACAGATTACCTTTAAGGTGGACTCTTCCAAAGTTTTGCAGCGCAATACTCTGGCTGATAAATTAATGTTGCAGAAAATTTTGCTTAATCTTTTAACTAATGCCATTAAATATACGCCAAGTGGTGGTCATGTTACAGTTTGCTTCAGTAATGAAAAGGCAGCAGATGGAGGAATCGATAGTCTTGTTGCCGTACAAGATGATGGCATTGGCATGTCTACGGACTTTCAAAAAATGATTTTTGAGCCTTTTTCTCAAGAAAAACGGACTGGTTATGAAAACCAAGGCACCGGCTTGGGACTGTCCATTGTTAAACAGATGGTAGAGCTTCTAGGCGGAACGATTACCGTAAAGAGCGTAAAGAACCAGGGCAGTACCTTTACCGTGCGACTAAGGCTGCAAACGATAGACAAAGATCTGTTGGCCACAGCTCATGCTGAGGATGTGAAGGTGGATATTACCGGTTTGTCCGGACACAAAGTCCTGCTTTGCGAGGATAATGCCATGAATAGAGAAATTGCCAATATCTTGTTAAAGGCCAAGGGTATTGAAGTAAGCAATGCAGAAAACGGCAGGTTGGGAGTAGATATCTATGCCAGCCATCCTGAGGGAACCTTCAGTGCTATTCTCATGGATCTACGGATGCCTGTTTTGGATGGCTTTGCAGCTACCAAAGAAATACGTGGGCTAGGGAGGGCAGATAGCAAAACCATTCCTATCATTGCCATGACGGCTGATGCTTTTGAAGACGATGTCCAAAAATGCTTAGACGCCGGCATGAATGATCACATTGCCAAGCCGGTGGAGCCCAAAGTGCTCTTTGCTACCTTGGCTAAATATTTGCAATAAGATTTACCACTGGGGACGGAGAAAAGTGGTAAATTTTTCCCGCCTTTCAGGCGGATTTACCACTTTTCTCCGTCCCCAAATGGTAAATTCCCCTGTCACCCATTCCACAACATATTGTGTTTAAAAATATTTCACTTGCAATTTGTTGGTTGAGGCTTTATAATAATAACAGATATTAGCACTTGGTACTAAAAAGGTGATTATATGAGCGCCCTGACTAAAAAACAAAGCTAGGCAGCAGAGGCTGCAGCAAGAACTGGAAAAGAATCCTTTCTTGACCGATGAGCATTTGGCTGACATACTGGAAGTAAGTATCCAGACCATTCGCTTGGATCGGTTAGCTTTAGGTGTTCCTGAATTACGAGAACGCACCAGGCATATGGCCATTGAAGCTCAAGAGAAGCTGCAGGCTATTGCTACGGAAGATATCGTAGGTCAGCTGATTGATTTGGAAATCGGCCAGAATGGTATTTCCATGATGCAGGTAACTCCGGAGATGGTTCTTAAAAGGACCGGAGTGGCCCGAGGTCATTATATGTTTGCCCAAGCCAATTCCTTGGCTTTGGCAGTCATTGATGCTCCCGCAGCGCTAACCGGCATAGCCAATATCAAATATAAAGTTCCTGTGTACAGCGGTGCTAATTTGGTGGCAAGAGCCGAAGTTGTCCGCAAGACAGATAACAAATATACTATTTGGGTAAAAACTCGTAACAACAACCAAGAAGTATTCAGAGCAAAATTCTTAATTGTTTCCTTACCAGCGGAAAGGAAGAACACTGATGAAGATTGCAATTGATGTGATGGGTACGGACTATGGACCCGGTGAGATCATTAAAGGAGCTCTCCAGGCTGTAGATGAATATGGCTGCCAGGTTGTCCTGGTAGGCAAAGAAGAAACTATAAAAGAAGAATTAGCAAAGCAAAATCATGCTGATAATAAATTAGTTGTCATTCAAAATGCTACTGAAGTTATTGAGATGAGCGATCATCCCGGCGTAAGCGTGAAGAAGAAGAAAGACGCTTCCATAGTAGGTAGCAACTAAGCTGCTTAGGCATGGCGATTGTGATGCTTTAGTGTCTGCAGGCTCTACCGGCGCTGCAGTGGCTTCCGCTTTGTTTGGTTTGGGACGTATCAAGGGTATTGAAAGACCTTCTATTGCTACTACCATTCCCAATATTAAAGGTGCCACCGTGCTACTGGATTCCGGTGCGAAGGTTGATGCTAAGCCTGAGCAGCTGGTGCAGGGCGCCATTATGGGTTCGATTTTTGCGGAACTTATTCTGGGTATCAATAATCCCAGGGTAGGACTCTTAAATATAGGTGAAGAAGAAACTAAGGGCAATGAACAAGCTTTGGCTACCTATCCTTTGCTCAAAGCAGAACAGCATGTTAATTTCATTGGCAATGTGGAAGGCAGAGATATTAATGCCGGCACTGTTGATGTAGTAGTGTGCGATGGCTTTGTGGGCAATGTAGTTTTAAAGACGATGGAAGGCTTGGCCTTAGCTATTATGGCTCTTTTAAAAGACACTGTATACAACACGGGAGTAACCACTAAACTGGGAGCTCTACTCATGAAACCGGCCTTAGCAAAACTTTTTAAGAGAATTGATGCAGCTGAGTATGGCGGTGCACCGCTTTTGGGTGTAGAGGCACCATTTATTATTTGCCATGGCAGTTCTAAAGCCAAAGCCATCAAGAATGCCGTAAGAGTAGCCATGGAAATGACAGAAAAGAACATGGTGGGCAGGATCGGCGAAGCCATTGTGCACGATGAGGAAAATGGAGGTTTATAAGTTTCATGATTAAATTGAATGTAGGTTATCTTGGCGTGGGATGTTATATCCCAGGAAAAGGTCGTTACCAATAAAGATTTAGAGAAGATGGTAGATACTACTGATGAATGGATTGTAGAAAGAAGCGGTATCAGAGAAAGACACGTTGCAGCTCCTGAGCAGGCAACTTCTGATTTAGCTTTTATTGCAGCCAATAATGCCTTAAAAGATGCAGGCATTACTGCTGATCAGCTGGATCTGATTATCGTAGCTACCGAATCTCCTGATACCAAGTTCCCTTCTACTGCTTGCATTTTGCAAGACAAGCTGGGGGCAACTCATGCAGCTGCTTTTGATTTGGCTGCCGGTTGCACAGGCTTCGTTTATTCTTCCATTGTGGCAAGTCAGATGATTGCTACCGGTTTGTACAAATATGTTTTGGTAGTAGGTGCTGAGGCACTGAGCAGAATCCTGAACTGGAAAGACAGAAATACCTGCATCCTCTTTGGTGATGGTGCCGGTGCAGCTGTTATGGGACCTGTGGAAGATGGCTATGGTATAATATCCGTGGATATGGGCGCAGAAGGCAGTGGCGGCAAGTATCTGGATATGCCGGCCGGTGGTTCCAGACGCCCTGCTTCTCACGAAACTGTAGATAATATGGAACACTTCATTCATATGAATGGCAAGGAAGTATTCAAGTTTGCCATTAAGGTTATGGGTCGCAGCGCTTCCAAAGTAATAGCAAAAGCCGGACTGAAGAATGAGGACATTGACCTCTTGATTCCTCATCAAGGCCAATATCAGAATCATCGACTCTGCAGCTAAGCGCTTAGGCCTGCCTGTAGAGAAGGTCATGATTAATATTGAAAAATATGGTAACACTTCTGCTGCTTGCATTCCTATTGCTATGACAGAAGCACAGGCAGCAGGCAGATTGCATAAGGGTGACAACGTGGTACTGGTTGGTTTTGGTGCCGGACTCACCTGGGCTTCAATTTTAATGAAATGGAATAAATAGGAGGAAATGATATGAGTAAGACAGCTTTTGTGTTCCCCGGTCAAGGTTCTCAGACCGTTGGCATGATGAAAGAATTTTATGATACTTATCCCTGTAGTAAAGGATTTATTTAAAGAAGCAGATGATGCTTTAGGTTTCTCCCTGACTAATCTGATTTTCCAAGGACCGGAGGAAGATTTAAAGCTTACCGCTAATACCCAGCCTGCTATTTTGACCTGCAGCATTGCAGCCTACAAGGTAATGCAAGAAAAGGGCCTGAAGGCAGACGTAGCAGCCGGCCATAGCCTGGGCGAATATTCTGCCCTGGTAGCAGCTGAAGCCATTAGCTTTAGCGATGCAGTTAAGACCGTACGTAAACGTGGTCAATTCATGCAGGAGGCTGTGCCTGTTGGTGAAGGTGCTATGGCAGCCATCATTGCTCTGGCTACTGAGAAGATTGAAGAAATTTGTGCTAAGGTAACCAAAGAAGTTGGTCAGCCTGTGCAACCTGTTAACTTTAATTGCCCCGGCCAGATCGTTATTGCCGGTGCCACTAAAGCCGTAGAGCAAGCTTGCACAGAATTAAAAGAAGCCGGTGCTAAGCGTGCCATTATGTTGCCCGTTAGTGCTCCTTTCCATAGTGTTTTGATGCAACCTGCTGCTGATAAATTAGCAGTAGAATTAGAAAAAGTAACCTTCCATGATGCCAAAATCCCTGTGTACGCTAACGTAACCGCTAAACCGGAAACCAGCGCAGCTGAGATTAAGCAACTGTTGGTTAAACAAGCTGCCAGCCCTGTGCTTTGGCAACATACTGTAGAGAACATGATTGCTGATGGCGTCAAGAACTTCGTAGAAGTAGGCCCAGGCAAGGTACTTACCGGTTTTGTGAAGAAAATCAACAGAGATTTCGTAGGACAGAACGTGGAAGACCAAGCTAGCTTGGAAAAAACTATTGCTTATTTACAGGAGGTTAGATAAAATGACTTTAGAGGGTAAAGTAGCATTAGTTACAGGAGCTTCCAGAGGTATTGGTAGAGCTATTGCCTTAACTTTGGCTAAAGCAGGTGCCGATGTTGCCATTAATTTTGCCGGTAACGTAGCAGCCGCTGAAGAAGTTGCCAAGGAAATCACTGACTTGGGCCGTAAGGCTATTTTGGTACAAGGCAGCGTAGCAGAAACAGCCAAGGCTCAAGAAATCGTTGATAAGGTCATTGCCGAATTTGGCAAAATTGATATTTTAGTTAACAACGCAGGTATTACCAGAGATGGTCTCTTGATGAGAATGAAAGAAGAGGATTGGGATGCAGTACTGACCACCAATCTAAAGGGCGTCTTCAACTGCACCAAAGCAGTGATGAAGCCGATGATGAAGCAAAGAGCCGGTAGCATTGTGAACATGGCTTCCGTAGTTGGCGAGACCGGTAATGCCGGCCAGGCAAACTATGCAGCAGCTAAGTCCGGTGTTATTGGATTTACTAAATCCGTAGCCAAGGAAGTAGCTTCCCGTGGTATTAGGGCTAACGCCGTAGCACCCGGTTTCATTGCTACCGATATGACAAAGGTTCTTCCTGATAAGGTACAGGAAGAAATGGCTAAGACCATTCCTTTGGGAAGACAAGGTCAGCCTCAAGATATTGCCAACGCAGTTTTGTTCTTAGTTTCTGACGAAGCTGCTTATATAACCGGTCAAGTTTTAAACGTGGACGGTGGCATGGTAATGTAAGTTTATTCACTTAGAACAACACTGAAAGGGGGTGAAGTGAGATGAGCGAACAAAGCACATTTGAGAAGGTAAAGGCTATCACCGTGGAACAATTAAGCGTTGCTCCCGATGATGTAAAGATGGAATCCACTTTTATTGATGATTTAGGTGCTGATTCTTTGGATATTGTTGAATTAATCATGGCTTTTGAAGAGGAATTCAATACTGAGATTCCTGATGAAGTTGCTGAAAAGATTCGTACTGTCAAGGATGCAGTGGATCTATTGGATAAGAAATAATTCTTATTTACATACGGAAAGTCCCTACGGGGACTTTCCGGTTTATCCAATTCTGTTTTTGCGTTCCTGAAATGGGGGATATTTGTTGAATTTACCAGTGCTAAAAATTGGAGAAAAAACTGCATCAGTGCCCATAGTTCAAGGCGGCATGGCTATTCGCCTGTCTACAGCTCGCTTAGCAGGAGCCGTAGCCAATGAAGGCGGCGTAGGTCTAGTTGCGGCCTCTGGTCTTCCTTTTGACCAATTAAGGAAAGAAATAAGGCTGGCCAGAAAACTTTCTAATGGACATGGACTTATTGGCATTAACGCCATGGTTGCCGCACATGAATTTAAAGGGCTTATTACTACTGCAGCCCAAGAACATGTGGATCTAATTGTGGCAGGCGCCGGATTTTCAAGAGATATGTTTGCAGTGGGCAGAGAATATAATGTGCCCATTGTCCCTATCGTTTCCTATGCCAAGTTAGCGAAGATTTCCGAGAAAATGGGAGCTTCCGCTATTGTGGTTGAAGGTACCGAAGCAGGTGGTCACTTAGGCACCCAGAGATCTATTAAAGATATTTTGCCTGAGATTTTGGCAGTAGTGAAGATTCCTGTCATCGCAGCCGGCGGTGCAATTACCGGTGAGGATGTAGCGGAATTGTATAAGCTGGGAGCCAGCGGCGTTCAGATGGGTAGTAGATTTGCTGCCAGTGTGGAGTCCAATGGTGCACCTAACTTGAAAGAATTATATTTGAGAATGACCAAGGATGACGTGGTTCAGATAGATAGCCCGGTAGGATTTAAAGGCAGAGCAGTGCTGACGCCTTTCTCTAAGTCCGTAATGGAAGGTCATCCCTTGAAACCCACCCAATGCGACAGTTGCCTGAAGCATTGCTCCAGAAGCTTCTGTATCATCAGGGCATTAACCAGGGCTCAACAAGGCGATTTAGAAACAGGACTGGTATTTACCGGTGCCAATATGTGGAAGATAAAAGAAATTTTAACTGTCCACGAAATTTTTACCAGATTAAAAGCAACGCTTGCTCAAATTTAACGAAGAGGTGATTTCTTTGAAGAGACGTGTAGTCGTTACGGGTTTAGGAGCTATTACTCCTATTGGTAACAATGTAGAAGAATTTTGGACTAACTTGACCGCCGGCAAATCCGGTATTGGTCTGATTACTCAATTTGATACAACTAATTTTGATTGCAAGATTGCCGGTGAAGTAAAAAACTTTGATTTTGCTCAATTCGGCGATAAAAAAGCAGGCAAGAGAATGGATAAGGTTACCCAATTCGCTGTAGCTGCTGCTAAACAAGCTATTGATGATGCTAAATTGGATATGACCAAGGAAGA